>Ga0209023_10000046_pt1 | contig 207010 bp, 195 predicted proteins | sample LakOneMetagenome_FD_187468 | JGI IMG/M metagenome (GOLD analysis project Ga0209023, IMG submission 187468) | Freshwater and sediment microbial communities from Lake Erie, Canada (SPAdes) (version 2) | ecosystem: Environmental > Aquatic > Freshwater > Lentic | place: Lake Erie, Canada... | reverse complement strand
AAATATTTGAAACAAACAATTACGCAAATAACATGTGGGATGGTACCTTTAAGGGAACAAAACAACCAAGCGGTTCTTACGTGTACTACATTAACCTCAACGACAGCAGGAAACAGGTTTTCCAGGGTGTTGTAACAATAATAAGATAGATATGCAGCCTAAAATACTGATAGCAGATGATCACAGCATGATACGCAAGGGGCTGAAGCTGCACATGCAGTTAACACTTGGATACAAAGACATTCAGGAAGTAGGAACCTGTAATGAATTGATGACCGAACTGGTAAAGAACAAATACACGCACCTGATACTGGATATCATTTTATCAGACGGCAGCACACTGGAAGTAATACCCAATATACGCAGGGTGTATCCACACCTTCATATCCTCATCTTTTCCATGCAGCCGGCAGAGATCTATGGAGAAGCTCTTAAGCAATATGGCATCAACTACTACATGTCCAAATCGGTGGGCGAAGAAGAAATGATACAGGTATTACAAAAATTCATGCATAATGAGGAACCGGTAAGGCAAAACAATATTCATGTTCAGGATAATCCTTTTACATCACTTGCTCCCAGGGAACTGGAGATACTGCACTATGTGCTTAAAGGAATAGGAACAAAAGATATTGCCGAAACCCTGAATTTAAAAATGAATACCATTTCCACTATTAAAAACCGCATTTTTGAAAAAACTACAGCTGGCAATATCAAAGAACTGATGGAACTGGCAACGCTGTACAATGTAAATTATTAAGTTGGATGCAGTAACTTGTATACTGTAAAACGCTTATGCAAAGACTGCTCATCTTCCTGCACTGTTTCACTTTTATTTCATTTGCGGCAACAGCACAAACTGCCGCCGAATCTCACGTACAGCAATATACCACCGATAATGGTTTACCATCCAATGGCATTAAAGGTTTACAATGGGATGAAAAGACCGGTTTTTTATGGATGGCTACCGAAGCCGGCATTGTAAGGTTTAATGGTGTTGATTTTAAATCGTACACCAAAGAAAACATGCCGGCCATTGCATCGGAACGTATGCTTTTTATAGTACGCAACAATGCAGGAAAGATCTACTTATCTGACCAGCCAGGTAATATTTTTTTCATTGATAAAAACAAACCTTCGCTCTGGAGACATGCTGCAGCCAGTAGCAGTATTAACCCCTATATCAGAAATTATTACCTGCTGGGTGTATCAGATGTTTTTTTTAAAAAAAATGCTGATGTGCTGTCTTCTTCCCCTTCTTATTCAACAGGCTTTAACAGAATAGTTTGCATGAGCGATACCTCATGCCTGATTCAAAACAACAGTAACCTTTTGTTTTTTTCCATCAGCCTTAAAGAACCGGTTGCATTGCCGCTTGAAAAAGGAAATATAAGCAGCGTTTTTAAAATTGATACCAATTATTTTATAACCAACAGTAAAAGAGAAATTTCGCTTGTAAACACAAAAGACATGAGCCTGTCTGCGGCAATAATTACTGACGAAACAGGAGCTATATTCAGGCCGCAAGCCGTTAACAGCAGCTTATTCTGGCAAACCGGAATGAAGAACCCGGTACTGGTTGACGGGGAAAATACATGGTTATTATCATACAATGGAAAAACGATCATTGCTCATTTAATTTATACCGGCATTCCTGCGGATTCATACATCAGATCGGTACAATACAGTGAAAAGAATCAGCTTCTTTTCATTGCAACAGAATCAAAAGGCCTTATTGTTATCAGCAGAAACAGGGTACGATCAAAAAAACGGGCTGATGTCAATTCAAAGAACCGGAACTCTTATTACTCGCAGGTAGAACTTTCTAACGGTAATATTTTAACCAATGAAAGTGATGTTATCGGTGATAGTCCTGCTGCAGGAAACGTACTACCAATAAAAGGAAAATTTACATTTAATGTTTCTGAAACGGATGATCATCTGTTATGGTACCATCAACTGAACACAAGATTCGGCTATCACTGCCTGCATCAGTATAACAAGCTTACAGGCATTACCAAAGCGTATGAAAAAGTAAAGCAAGGTGAAATAGTAGCTGCATCCGGAGCAGCTATTTACCTGGCTAATCCGGCGGGCATTGGTATTCTGGATGCAGACAGCATGCGGTTTTTATACAAATATCCAAAACTGCTTGCGGGTGTTGTTACTTTTGATTTCAGAGAATTAAGCCCTGGTATTTTAGGTGTTGCCACTTGTGCAGGCCTTTTACGGTTTAACACCAAAACATTTCAGCTTGATACTATCTTCTCCAAAGAGAATATTTGTGTGCGTAGTATCTGGAAGTATAAAGATTATATATTTTTTGGTACCTATGGCTCTGGTTATTATGTATGCAAAGACGGAAAAGTAAAACTAATGCCGCTTGATAAGAATAAATATCTTTTATACACGCATTGTTTTGTAGCCGATAAAAACGGATTTTGCTGGATGAGCACCAACCGCGGATTATTTAAATCAAGCCTGTCGGAAATAATTAATGCTTTTGAAAATAATACGGCTGCAGTTTACTATCATTATTTCGGCAAAAAAGATGGCATGGAAATGACCGAATTGAATGGAGGCTGTACACCCTGTGCCCTTACATTACATAACGGAACTATTTCTTTTCCTACAATGGATGGATTGCTTTGGGTTAATCCCGAAAAAGCGAATCCCATTTTACCTGAAGGAGATATATTTATTGACGAAGTACTGGCAGATAATATTCCAATGAATCCTGATTCGCTGCAGTATCTAAAATTACCTGCCCAAACCCAGGAAATACTTATCAAGCTTGGATTTTCATCCTGGTGCAATAAAGAGAATATTTATATAGACTACCAGCTTAATGATACCACCGTATGGAGATCGGTGAATACAGATAATGAAACTGTTATCAGGCTTGGCGGCCTCAGTTCAGGTAATTACAAGGTTCGCATCAGGAAGCTGAATGGTTTTGGCAAAAACAATTATTCTTATCAAACCATTCAATTCAGCATTACTACCCCCTGGTATAAACAATGGTGGTTTTACCTGTTGATAGCAGCAGCTATTTTGGGTATGTTTATTTTATTTTACCGTGTAAGGGTCAAACAACTGCAGATAAATCAAAGAAAATTAGAAAAACAGGTTGCAGAAAAAACTGAAGAACTGCTGCAGAAAAATAACAGCCTCGAAAAAAACAACAGTATCAATAACAGGCTCATCTCTATCATAAGCCATGATATTATTACGCCGCTGAAATTTTTGAACGTAGCCGGAAAAAATCTTCTGGAGAAAAAATCAGTAATGCCTGAAGAACTGAAAGATGAAACCATCAAAGAGATCACAACCACATCCAAGGAACTACAATTGCTGAGTACCAATATTCTTAACTGGATAAAATATCAGAATGAGAACCGCAGGCTGGTAAAGGAACAGTTTCACATGCAGGAAATGCTGAACCAGGTTTTTAGCATACTAAATTCCATGGCGCACCAGAAAAATTTAAAACTTATCAGTGGCGTTGACGCTGCCCTGCAGGTAACCCAGTATTTTGAACCGTTGAAAATTCTGGTGTACAACCTGGTAACCAATGCCATTCATTTTTCTGATAACGGAAGTATTGTTATTAATGCCCGAGAAACAGAAAATAAACTAATTGTAAGTGTGAGTGATGAAGGTGTTGGCATGACTGCCGACCAGATCAAAAATATCATGGCTGATCAGTTCATTGTTTCGTCGGCCAATATCGATAATAAAAAAGGGAATGGTTTAGGTTATCTCATCATTAAAGATCTGCTTAAAATGATGAATGCAACACTTTCTATCAGCAGCGAAAAAAATAAGGGAACTACGGTTTATGTGGGGCTGCCAAAATAGTGATAATAGATTTCATAGTGAATCAGTACAATATCCGCACTTTAATAGTTCCTTTAACCTTTTTTAATAATTCCGATGCATTATTGCTGAGGTTCTTATTTACATCAAGCACCACGTAACCAATAGCATCATTGGTTTTTAGGTACTGACCAAGAATATTGATCTTGTGTTTGCTTAACTGTGTATTGATCTCGGAAAGTACACCAGGTACATTGTGATGTATATGCAATATACGGTGTGTGCCCTCCTGGGGTGGTAATGCAAGTTCGGGAACGCTGTGAGATCCGGTACTGGTACCCTTTTCAAGATAATTGAACAATTTGCCACTAACATCATCTCCAATATTTGCCTGGGCCTCCTGTGTACTTCCGCCAATATGCGGGGTAAGCAGCACATTACTGAGTCCCTGCAGCGGAGATTCAAAATGATCGCCGTTCTTTTCCGGCTCTACAGGAAATACGTCTACCGCAGCTCCGCTTAAGCGGCCTTCAATCAAGGCGGCTTTTAATGCATCCAGTTCTACTACTTCTCCCCTTGCATAGTTAATAAGAATACTGCCAGGCTTAAATTGCTTAAGCACATTTTTACTTACCAGGTTTTTTGTGCTTTCCAGTTCAGGAACGTGTAGGGTGATGATATCTGATTTGCTCACTACATCTTTCAGGTTCTTTCTGCTTTCGGCATTACCCAAAGGCAGTTTGGTTTCTACATCATAAAAGATCACTTTCATACCAATACTTTCAGCCAGCACACTTACCTGTTTTCCAATATTTCCATAGCCGATAATGCCCAGAGTTTTTCCACGCAGTTCATAACTGCCACTGGCTTCTTTAAGCCAAATACCTTCATGTGCAGCCTTATTCTTGTCTATGATTTTTCGTATCAGCATAATAGCTGCTCCTATCACCAGTTCAGCCACACTCCTGGTATTGCTGTATGGTGCATTAAAAACAGCCACTCCGTTTTTTGTTGCGGCTTTCAGGTCTACCTGGTTAACTCCAATACAAAAGCAGCCTATGGCCTGTAATTTTGGTGCCGCATCCAGTATTTTTTTTGTTATCAGCGTTTTGCTGCGGATGCCTAATAAATGAACATCTTTAATAGCAGCGATCAATTCCGGTTCGCTTAAGGCGCCGTTTATTTTTTTTACATTGGCGTACCCGGCAGCATTAAAATTTTTTACGGCTACATCACTTATATTTTCTAAAAAAAGAATATTGATCTTTTCTTTAGGATAACTGGTTATTTTTTTTTCGGCCATGATTATTACTGCGTATTTTGCACAAATATATTCTATCTAAGGCTTAAAAATTTATAATGACATTTACGGCAACCAGGTTTTACAGGAACCCCATCTTTATTTTAATGGCCCTGCCGGTATTCGCTTTTTTTAACAGCAGCTGCAATGCAACTCCTGCATCAAAATCTAATGTTGCAGAAGACAGTATATCCATCATACATCTTCCTAAGCCCGAAAAAATAGCTGCTGCAGAAGCAGAAAAAATTAGACAGGCATGCCAGGCCTGGTACGACACTGTTTTAATGCAGAAAGGTTTTAATGGAGGAATGATCGTGGCAAAAAATGGCAATATCGTTTTTGAAAAGTATGTGGGCACTGGTCATTTACCTGGTAGCGATGCAATAACCGACAGTACACCCATGCATATCGCTTCCATTTCAAAAACATTTACAGCCATGGCTGTATTAAAACTAATGCAGGATGGGAAACTAAGCCTGGATGATGAGTTCAGTAAATATTTTTCTGCATTTAACTACCCGGGAGTTACCATACGCTGCCTGTTGAGCCATCGCAGTGGTTTGCCAAATTATAATTACTTTATGGAAACCCTGGGTTGGGATAAGAGCCGGTTTGTAAAAAATGAAGATGTGCTGGATTATCTGATCACACGAAAAGCCGAACTGCCCGACATAACGCCGCCCAATACGCACTTTACCTATTGTAACACCAACTATGCATTACTGGCTTTATTGATTGAAAAAATTACCGGCTTTAAATATGGCGACTACATGAACCGTACTTTTTTTAAGCCGCTGCAAATGAAACATACCTACGTTTTTTCTTTGGCAGATACTTTAAAAGCCATACCCAGCTACAACTGGCGGGGTACAGCAGAAGCATTCTCTTTTCTTGACCAGGTTTATGGAGATAAGAATATTTATACTACTCCTAAAGACCTGCTTACCTGGGACCGGGCGCTTTCTTCAAACCTGATATTTACACCCGAAACATTAGAGCAGGCCTATGCCCCCTATAGCAACGAAAAACCTGGCCAGCACAATTACGGGCTTGGCTGGCGTATGAATATTTTTCCAGACGGGAACAAGATCATTTACCACAATGGCTGGTGGCATGGCAGCAATGCTGCTTTTATCAGGTTACTAAAAGAAAAAGCAACGATCATTTTAATTGGCAACAGGTTTACCAGGTCTGTTTATCATGCCAAAGTACTTACATCTATTTTTGGGGATTACTATTTGCCTACTGAGGAAGAAGAAAGTATTTCAAAAGATTCAATAAAGTCAGTCACTGCAGTAGCTAAAACTGATACCTCGCTGGTAAAGCCGGTAAAAAAAGATGTAAAAAAGAAAAAGGGGCGAATCTGATTTAAAAGATACCCCTAATTATCCGGGCAGGCTAATCTGACAAAAGTTTGCAGTTTTTTGCAGGTTATGCAGGTTTTTGCACAATATGTGCAATATTTTTCTCGTAAAATTGCCGTTTTCTGCACTTAAATTGCTACTTTGTTGCCAACTAACTAACGAATGCTTAAAAGAGAAAGACAGGCGTACATTGTACACCAGGTAAATCTGCATAATAAGGTATTGTCTAATACTTTAAGCACACAGATTGATGTTTCAGAAGATACCATTCGTCGCGATCTGCAGGAACTGGATGAAAAGGGGAAACTCATTAAAGTTCACGGAGGTGCTTTATCTCATGCATTTAACGATATTACCTACCCTTCCAAAAATATCTACTCACAGGATAATAAAAAGATCATAGGCGAAAAAGCTGCTGCCCTTATTAAAGACGGCATGTTTGTATTAACCGGCGGAGGTACTACCGTTATTGAAATGGCAAGATCATTACCGGTCAATTTATCTGCCACATTCATTTCGGGTAGTATTCCGGCCATTGTTGAGTATATGCATCACCCACTTATTGATGTAATTGTTATAGGAGATAAATTATCAAAGAATTCAAAAATAACCCTGGGTGCCGATGCAATTGCAAGGATAAAAACGCTTAAACCAGACCTGTGTTTTCTGGGCATAAATGCAATAGATTTACAGCACGGCATTACCGACAGTGACTGGGATGTGGTTCAATTGAAACAGTCGATGATAGAAGCATCGCAAAAAGTTGTTTGCCTTACCATTTCTGAAAAAATAAATACCATACAACCCATAAAGGTTGGTGACTTAAGTAAGGTAGATATATTAATAACCGAATTACCAAAAGAACACCCGATGCTGCAACCGTATGTAGCAGCAGGAATAACCGTCATGTAAAAAAACAAGATCAACTACATATTTTTTAACAAACCAAAACAACACGTATGAGAAAATTTACAAACAGATTGATTGCTATTCTGTTTTTCCTTGTTCCGCTGATAACGCAGGCGCAAAGCCCCGTTTCCGGCAGAGTGCTCGACGAAAAAGGCAACCCGGTTGTGGGAGCTTCAGTAGTTTTAAAAGGTGCTAAAACAGGAACCAAGACAGATGCAAACGGAAACTTTACCATTACCGCCAAACCCGGCGATGTACTGGTTATAAGCTCTGTTAATTTTGGAACGCAGCAAACAAAAGTAAAAGATGGTGGTGCTGTTACAATAAATATGGTTGCCAAAGACGGTACTATGGATGAAGTTGTTGTAACTGCGATGGATATTAAACGAAATCCCCGTGAGCTCGGCTACTCTGTTCAAACAGTAAAAGGCTCAGAAATAGCAGAAACACAAAGAGAGAATTTTGTAAATAGTTTACAGGGAAGGGTTTCCGGCTTAAGTGTAACCCCTACAACCGGTACAGCAGGAGCCTCAACAGGTATTATTTTAAGAGGGTTCAATACCTTATCTGGTACAAACCAACCATTATTTGTAGTAGATGGTGTGGTGGCAGATAATACTACCTTCAACTCAAATTCTCAGGGAGGAAGTGGTATCGGACTTGCATCTGATGGAGCAAACAGAAATATTGATAATACCAACCGTATTGCGGATCTGAATCCGAATGATATTGAATCGATCACTGTTTTAAAAGGACCGGAAGCTACTGCCTTATATGGCAGCCAGGCAAGTTCCGGTGCTATTATCATCACTACAAAAAAGGCAAAAGCTACCGGAAAGAGGATCAACATTACCTACGATAACAATTTCCGCATGCAGAAATTGACCAGGTTTGCCAAAGTGAACAATGAGTACGGTCCAGGCGCCAGCAATGGTGTTCCAGATCCGCTCGGAAGATTTACCTCTTTTGGCCCCAGGTGGGCTGCGGGTACGCAATTGTATGATAACCTGCATCATTTTTTTGAAACCGGTTTTTCTCAAACCCATAACCTGGGACTGGAATTTGGAACAAAGAATGTGGCTTTCCGAGCATCAGGTCAATACCTGAACAATAGTGGCGTGGTTCCTAATAACTACTACACCAAATATTCAGGAAGAATTTCCAATACAACAAAAATCGGCAAGTACATTACTATAACCCCTTCGGTTGCCTATTCTTACGCCGATAACAAGAAACCTACAAAAGGATCTTCTTCATACCTGATGAGTTTATACCAATGGCCTGCCAATAATGACATACGCAGGTACCAGGATGATTATGGCGGAAAGCTTACATTATTCAATGCAAACCCGAATGCTGATTTTGATAACCCCATCTGGAGTTCTAAAAACAACATAACCGGCGATATTACAAAACGTTTGATATCTACTGTAGGTATCGATATCAAACCTTTCTCATGGTTAAGTATTGCCGGAAGATTTGGCTACGACACATATAAAACTGATGGCTATATTTTGATCCATCCGCAATCTTTCTACCTGACAGCTTCAACTTTGGGAACGCTTGAAAATTATTACACAACCTACAAAGGGTACAATCATACCATTACTGCAAGTGCCAGAAAAGAATGGAAAGGCTTCAGTGGTAAACTTTTGGTGGGAACGATGTGGCAGGATTTTCAGACTGAGCAATTTGCTGTATTCGGCAACCATATTGCCGATTCAATTGTGGGTGGCAAGCTTTACAAAAACGGGGCTGTTGTTACCGGTTACAATCCAACCGACAGTAGCCTTACCATTCCAAACTCAAGAGTGCGACTGGCCAGAAATGTGGCTAACCTGCCTAACCTGAAAATTTTCAGGGAACTGGCTTATTTTGGTGAAGTTTCATTAGGCTATAAAGACCTGGCTTTTGTAACTTATTCACAACGTTTTGAAAAAGCCTCTCCTATCCCGGTAAAAAATAACAACTATCACTACCCGGGAGCCAGTGTTAGTTTCATTATGTCTGACATATTCCCGATACTGAAGAAAGGAAATATCCTGGACTACTTTAAGTTAAGGGGGTCACTGGCAAATACTGCCAGGTTGAACGATCCATATAGCAACCAGCGTGTGTTTGTAAATAATCAAAGCAGTAGCTCTTATCCCGGCGTTACTTACACTTACAGCTTTACAAACAATAACCCCGACCTGGTACCTGAAAAACAACAGACCTACGAAATTGGAACAGAAATGCGTTTCTTAAAGAACAGGATAACAGTAGAAGCTGCTTACTATAATACGCTTTGTACAGATCAGATAAGTCAGGGCTTCAGGGCCAGTTATGCAACCTCTGCAGTATTGAATACAACCAACTCATCATCATTACGTAATGAAGGGGTTGAGATTACATTAAACGTAACTCCAGTTAAGAAAAAGAACTTTAACTGGAATATCAATTTCAACTTTACACATAACTGGAGCAAGGTGTTAACCCTGCCTGAATCTATTGGCCGGTTCAATGACTATTACAATTCTGATACTTATATCTCTAATGTGAGGGGCGGATTGATAAGGGGTAATTCAACCGGAACCATTACCGGCTCAACTTATCAAAGAAATGATAAAGGTCAGATCCTGATTAACCCATCAACAGGCTTACCATTAACTAACGGAGGTAACCAGCTTATTGCTGACAGAAACCCTGATTTTACTTTAGGAACATTGAATACTTTCAGGTATAAGAACTGGAGTCTCAGCTTCCTGTGGGATCTGAAAGTTGGCGGAGACATTTACAATGGTACAGACCAGGTTTTGACCGGCATTGGCAAAAGTGCCAGAACTGCCAACCGCGAAAGGCCAATCATTGTTGATGGTGTGCTGAACGATGGTTTACAGAATACTGCCAACCCTACAAAAAATACAATTGTAGTTATTCCTTATTTCCTGAGTACATACTATACCACTTTACCTGACGAAGAATTTATTGAAAAAGACGTAAACTGGTTAAGGCTGAGGGATATTACTTTAACCTACAAACTTTCAGACAAACTGGTAAAACGCATGAAATACGTGAAAGGAATGAGCTTTTTCATAACCGGAAACGACCTGATACTTTCTACCAACTATAAAGGAGCCGATCCTTCCATTAATGCCAACAACCCTGGTACACTGGGTGTAGGAGGATATGGTATGGACCTGGGTAATGCACCTACTCCAATGGCATTAAGTTTTGGTTTAAAAGCTGCCTTTTAATAATTAACTATAAGTAAATTTTAAAACTTTTGTATGAAAAATAAAATGATAAAACCAATACTTTTTCTGGGTATGATAGGCATCTTGTCTTCACTATCCTGTAAGAAAAAGATTGACGACGCATATTTAAATCCTAACTCACCGGTGGTAGTACCTATTGAAAGTATCTTACCCGGCGTGATCGGAGGTTTTACTGCATTCTTTTCATCTGCTGGTACCGGTTATGGTGTTCAGGCCGATGGTATTTTACTGGGCCGGTATATTCAGTACTGGGGTTCAACAACCAGTGGTGAATTATACGGGCAGATGGGTTTTCCGGTAGGTACGACAAGCGACAACACTGGCGGCATTTGGGGTACCGTTTACTACGGGCAGGGCGGCAATGTGAACAGGATCATTGAGTGGGGAACCGAACAGCAAAAATGGGATTATGTAGGTGTTGGATATGCCATCAGGGCATGGGGATGGCTGGAACTGACCAATTGCTATGGAGATGCCATATTAAAAGAAGCATTCAATACCAGCCTTTCACAATTTCATTATGATACACAACCTGAATTTTATGATAGCTGCCGTGCCATTTGCCACCGTGCTTTAAGTTATTTAAACAGAACGGACGGTGCTGTAAGCCAGGCTAATCTTGCACTGGGTGATGCTTATTTTTATAATGGAGATGTGAGCAAGTGGAAAAAATTTGTGTACGGTATTCTGGCCCGTTCATACATCGACCTGAGTGCAAAGGGTGATTTTCTTTCAAAAGGATATGCTGATTCAGCTATCAAATATGCAAACCTATCGCTGGCAACCAATGCAGATAATGCCCTGGTGAAAGTAGCCGGCGGTAATATTTCTGCAGTTAACAATTATTTTGGTCCTTTCCGTGGAAACATTGGAACCATCAGGCAGGGATCATACATTGCAGATTTAATGTCTGGTAATAATGATAGTGCTTTTAAAAATATTCCCGACCCACGCAGGTATTATTTGCTACGTGAAAATCTGAATGGAACATTTAAAGGCTTTACCGTTTGGAACGGAGGTGGTGGACTAAGTGCCAATGATTACCCTAGAAATTTCTGGGGAACTACACTCCCAACCTCTACAGCTGGCCCTACGCCAGACAGTTCACGCTACCTGTATCAGAATACAAGCCCATGGCCAATGATGACAGCTTCGGAAATACAATTCATTATAGCTGAAGCTGCTTATCGCAAAGGAGATAAGCCATTAGCTTTAGCGGCCTATGCTAATGGCATCAGCCTGCATTTCGATATGCTTACAACTACTTATCCTCAAAATATACCTGCTGTATTTGCTATTACACCTGCTTCTAAAACAACTTATATGAACGCAGCTGTTCCGGGTGTAGCAAGCAGTTTAACACTCTCGCAGATCATGTTGCAGAAGTATATTGCTTTATATGGCTGGGGAGTTCAGCAAACCTGGACAGATATGCGGAAATTCCATTACAGGGATCCGGATCCGGTTACAGGAGTACAGGTATATGCAGGTTTTGCACCACCAACAGGTATCAATTTAATTTCAACCAACAATGGAAAATGGGTGTACAGGTGCAGACCAAGATACAATTCAGAATACCTGTACAATATTCCTGAATTAACAAGATTAGGCGCACTGGCACTGGATTATAATACAGTAAGGCCTTGGTTTGTAGAGCCATAAGAATTGTGATAGTACAATGCCCATAACTTAAAAAAAAACAACATGACAAATAAATTCAAAATTCTGATAACGGCAGTAGCGGGCCTATTGATCATAAATTCCTGTTACAAAAGGGATGAAAGCTCTACTGTTATAACAATAAATCCGGCTAATGATATAGCCTATATTAAACTGGTAAATACATATGCTGCGCTAAACCCCACAACATCCACACCTACGGCAACCGGGCCTGCTGTAAATGTTTATGTAAACAATGTGAAGATAAACGGCGCTGCAATTGGCTATGGCGGGTCATTTCCGCTTTCCCCTTCATACACAGGTATTACGCCGGGACTGGCAATTAACATAAAAGTTATATTAAGCCGTACCGGTGCTGCACAGGCCGGAGATACACTTAGCAATAAGAATTATGACCTGGGGCCAAACTCTTACACTACCTTTTACCTGGCCGACACTACGCCAAACCCAACTCCTTTTAACCCTTTTATAGTACCTATACAGGAGTTGGTTACCAATGCCCCAACCGGGTATTTCAGAGCCAGGTTTGTAAATATGATACCAAGCGCCGATACGCTCGAAGTATTTTCAAAAAGATTGAATGCCGTTATTTTTAGCGGACAACTTTATAAAAATGCAACTCAAACTGTTGAGTTGCCTACATTCACTACCAGCGACACACTTCAGCTAAGAAAAGTAAGTGCGCCATCAACCATATTGGCGTCCATCAATGGCTTTGCGCCTACCTCTTCGAGAGTTTATACAGTTTATTGTACTGGTAATATTAGCGGTACCCCAAGGGGAAGAGTTTTAACTTCTTTTACCAACAGGTAAACCGGCAGATAATTCAAGTAATTAAAAAAGGCTTTCCGTTTGGAAAGCCTTTTTATTATCTCAAATTATGTCTTTATCCAAAGAATAAATAACACATTGCAATACTGGTAATTACACATACCAGATCGGCCAGCAGCATGGCCCCTATACTGTAACGGGTATTTTTAATGCCCACCGAGCCAAAATAAACTGCCACTACATAAAAAGTAGTATCGCTGGCTCCCTGGAATATGCCAGACAATTTGCTGGCAAATGAATCGGGACCGAAAGTCTTCATGGTGTCCACCATCATGCCCCGGGCAGCACCGCCACTCAGCGGTCGTATCAGTGCTGTTGGCAGTCCGTCAACAAACCGGGTATCGGCACCAAACATGGCAAAGAAATATTTCATTCCATTGATGATAGCATCAAAAGTGCCACTGGCACGCAGCATACATACTGCTACTAAAATGCCAAGTAAATAAGGTATTATCCTGATCGCAGTATCGAATCCCTGCTTTGCCCCATCCAAAAATGCTGAAAACACATCTATTTTTTTATATAACCCACCCAATACTATCAGCAGAAATACCAAAAGTATCAGCCCGTTGCTGAGTGTGCCCGAAAATAATTGCAGCGAACCGGTATTTAGCCTGGTAATATACCAAACCAGTAATACGATAATTGCCGAAATACCAGATACCCATAAAAGTACAACCGGTTGTATCAGGTTTATTCTTTGCTTAATAGATACAATGATCATAGCCGCCATCGTGCCCACAAAAGTTACGATCATACAGGGAATAAATATATCTGTAGGATCACTTGCTTTTTGTGCGGCCCTTACAGCAATTACGCTAACCGGTATGAGGTTAAGGCCGGCGGCATGCAAGCACAAGAACATGATCTGCGAATTGGAAGCCACATCTTTATTGGGATTGAGTTCCTGCAGGCTTTCCATGGCTTTTAACCCGAAGGGCGTAGCGGCATTATCCAGCCCCAGCAGATTTGCAGAAAAATTCATGATCATATGCCCCATGGAAGGATGCCCCTTCGGAATTTCAGGAAAAAGTTTTGAAAAGAAAGGACCCACGATCCTGGATAGAAGGCGTATGCCACCGGCTTTTTCTGCAATGCTCATAAGGCCGATAAAGAGAACCAGTATACCAATTAGTTTAAGGCATATATCTACCGCTGTCCAGCAGGTTTCAATTACACCGTCTACAGGCTTTTGTTTTCTGCCCTGTATATAACCGGCATCTACTATCCTCGATGATGCAAACTTAGCCTGCAGTTTTAATGCGCTGTCCCTGTTTGCATCGTCAGTAATGATATATTTTGTTTCTTTATCCGCTTCTTTCTGAAAATTGTACCCATAATCTTTCATTTGTGCCGATAAACCGGCCGATGAAGTGCTATCAAGTACCGATACCACTTTAAACTCATCTTTACTGGTGCCCGAAACCATACGGATAAAAATATCATCCCGGCCTTTATTAAATACATAATTGTAACCGGCAATGAATATCGCCACAATAATAAAAGCACTCCATATTCTGCTTAAAGCCATAGTAAATAATTAAGAATTGAAAATTAAGAATTAATAATTAAATCGATCAGTTTCATACGGCAGCTTCAAATAAATCTGTAAAATATGAATTACCCTTACCTTTGCAGCCAATTTTTAAACCTGCCTGCCGGTAGGCAGGTTTTCATTATTCATTTTTAATTAAAGAAATGGCTTTAAAAGCAGGAATCGTAGGATTACCCAATGTGGGAAAATCGACCTTATTTAATGCGGTAAGTAACAGCGCCAAGGCGCAGGCAAGCAATTACCGCTTTTGTACCATAGAACCTAATACAGGGCTGGTGAATGTACCCGATCCAAGACTGGATAAACTGGCCGAACTGGTAATACCGGACAGAACCGTGCCTACACAGATTGAAATTGTAGATATTGCCGGCCTGGTACGTGGTGCCAGCAAGGGCGAAGGTCTGGGCAATAAGTTTTTGGCCAATATACGTGAGGTGGATGCCATTATTCATGTGGTACGTTGTTTTGAAGATGATAATATTTTAAGAGATGAAGGACCCATTAACCCGGTTAGCGATAAAGAGATCATTGAAACCGAACTGCAGCTGAAAGACCTGGAAAGTGTAGAAAAGAAAATGCAGCGTACCGAAAAAATGGCCAAGACCGATCCTAAAATGAAAGTGGAACTGGATACCCTTACCAAATGCAAAAAACACCTGGAAGAAGGAAAGAACATCATCAGCCTCGGTTTATCCAAAGAAGACAAATCGGCTATTGCTGACCTGTTCTTACTTACCGATAAACACATTTTATATGTAGCCAATGTAGATGAGGCCAGTATGCATACCGGCAATAAGTACTCCGCTGCTTTAACAGAAGCGGTTAAGAACGAGGGCAACGAAGTGATCGTAATGACCAACGCTATTGAAGCGCAGATAGCCGAGTTTGAGAATCCGGAAGACAAAGCCATGTTCATGGAAGAGTATAAAATGGTGGAACCTGCTCTGGACCGTCTTATCCATTCAACTTATAAGCTTTTAAACCTTTCTACCTACTTCACCGCAGGTGTACAGGAAGTAAGAGCCTGGACCATTGAAAAGGGCTGGAAAGCACCACAGGCAGCCAGTGTGATTCATACTGATTTTGAGAAAGGTTTTATTAAAGCTGAAGTAATTGCTTACGATGATTTTTTAAAATACGGATCAGAAGCTGCCTGCCGTGATAATGGAAGGCTGCGTATTGAAGGTAAAGAATACCTGGTACAGGATGGAGATATCATGCATTTCAGGTTTAATGTTTAATTGAAATTACCTGCATATAAAACGGGCTTCTGTTTACAGAAGCCCGTTTTATTTTAAGTCAATCGAATATTATTGTGGTAACAATACCTGGTTTATTTTATGAATAGTTCCATTAACAAAGAACTGATCGCTGGTGCCATTTGGCTCAGGAGTAGGATTAATTAAGATACTTGAAGCACTTGCATTAGCAACGCCTTTTATTGTAGCAGCAGTAACAAAACCACCGGTGAAAGTACCGGTAATACTTACGCCCGGGTGTGCAGGCACTGCGCTGTTCAACAATGTTGGATATGAAGTTGCAGTTGCAGGGAAGTTATTAGTGAAGGCCCTGGTACCCAGGATATGATAAACAACAATTCCCTTAACTGTTTGGGTATTAATACTATTTGAGCCAAGAAATGCAATAAAGTTTGCATCAGGAGCTCCTACGGGAATTAATCCACCGGTTAAAGCACTGATCGTTTGTTTCATAGCCAGGTTAGTAGGCACAAAAACAGTAAGATTTGGTCCAAAGTTACTTAAAGCCCAGATCAAACTTGCCGATGTTGTTGGTGCTACCCCGCTATCTGCACGGGAAACAGCTGCATTGAAAATTGTCATGTCTGCATCTGCAGCAATCCTCTGATATAACACTTTTGAAGGTGGTGCTGGTAGCGCAGCAGCTGTGTGAATGATACCATTGGCAGCTGTTGCATTTACAGCTGTTAATGGAATATTATTTACCCAGTTTCCGTTGCGGGTACTTGGGAAAGTAAGTAATCGTACCAGCGGGTTAAAGCTTGCTCCTGATGTAGGGTTTAAATTTGTTGGGTAAAAGAAATTAGGAAATGTGTTAGGTACGCTGGCCATTGTAATAGATTGCGGCATCATGTTATAGCTAACAATTTGTGCTGCTGTTGCGACAGGAAGCGTACCGGCAATAAAGCCGGAAACAATTGCATCGGGAGTACCAACAGGAATAGCACCACCAGATGCTGCTGCAACAAACTGTCTCATGGCAGCATTGTTAGGCACAAACATCGTAAAAATGTTCGACTTGGTATTAATGGTTGTTAACAGACCACTTCTCACGATCATCCTGTAATACAAACTGTCATCAGCAATGGTTGCAATGGTTTCGCCCAAAGCAGGTGTAGTAGGCGTAGTTACAACAGGTGTTGCAAACTGCTCCACATCTTTATTACAGGATGATAAAATAAACATCATTGCTGATATCGCCAGCAAAAAATGAATCTTAATCCTTTTAGTTATATACTTCATAATTAAAATTTTATTTGTTTTTGTTTTGATCAATTTATGCTGAACGATTAATAAATATTATATCCAAAGCTCAGGTAGTATAATCCACCAACCTGTGAGTTTCCAATTGCATTATAATAGTACTGGTTCAGTAAATTGGTTGCGCCCAGTTTAATTACCGATTTGTTTGCCTTAGGCAGTTTTAAGCTAACCTGTGCATCCAGCGTTTGTACAACTGGCAAGTTTCCGGTAGCAAAATCGCCCTGGTACAGGAACGCACCCTGGTAACGGTAAGCCAGGTTAAATCCTAAACGCTTGCCGGGGCCAAACCCTGAATTACCCAGGCTAACATTGGCTTTGTACTTTGGAGAATTGAAATAAGCAACAAAATTGGTTGGTACATCTTTCAGTATATCTGAAGCCACATTGGCGCCGATAGTAAAGTTCCATGGAAGCCTGTAATCGAGGCTTAAACCAAAACCATAAGATTTAACCTTATCAGTTGAATTTACAGGAATAGAATACCTGTATCCATTCAGCGTATCAGACAGTGCAATAGAACCTGCTCCTATCTTCTGTACTGTTACTTTTCTGCCTAAGAAATCTTTGTAAGTTCCATAGTAACCGTAAACATCTACCAGTAATTTACCCTGCAGCATCAAACCTTTAAAGCCTGCTTCAAAAGAAGACAAAGATTCTGGTTTCAGATCAACCGGTGTAAACTGAACAATGTTACCAGCCCTTAAAGCATCAAAATCGTAGATTGGTTTTCCTGCAAAATTAAACAGCTCTCTAAAGCCTGGGTTACCACCTATCAGGCGCACATTGCTACCCACTGCCAGGTTAATGAACTGCTGCTGGTTAGATGGGAAACGGTAAGCCGTCTGGTAAGACAAACGGAAATTATTGTTCTCTTTAATTTTTATTAAGGCTGTTGCCCTTGGTGTTACCCTGCCTTTAAAGTTCTCGTTCTTATCATAACGACCAGACACGGTAAGGTGCAGGCGGTTCATGATCTTACGGCTTAACTGCATATAAGCACCATATTCAGATATTTTTACCGGCTTGATAGAATCAGCAAATAAAGTTCCTTCTGAATTTAATACATATTGCTTGTAGCTACCGCCAATTAAAAGATCAACCCATTTGCCGGTTAAGTGGCTCATATTGTAGTTACCTTCAAGGCTGTATAAGTCTGACTTATCCAGTAATAACGCACCGCCCAGTTTAATAGGCATTTTGCGGATTGAATCGTAAGCTTTGGTAAACTGTGCACTACCTGCAACCGGACGGCCAATGTCAGTTTGTGCACGTGCTCCTGCATGTGCAGCAGCATCGGTAGCACCAGCTAACCTTAATGCAAGATAGGTTTGTGAGTATTGTGAGAACCAGCCGGTAGCACCGCCACTTGGTTTCCAGCTTTCGTTAAATAAGCGGGTTGCAACAGTTGTGTTATAAGATTCACCGGCATTTTCCTGTGTGGTATATGCCCTTAAGTTCCAGTACCTGTTATTCAGTTCCAGTTTATACTGGCCCATTTTAAAATCTTTCAGTGAATATCTTTCGCTACCGGTATAAACCGTGTTACCGGTTCCCCAGTATGCAGCAAAAGTAGCTTCGGTGTGTTTGGTAACTTTGTAGTGTAAAGAAGCACCCAGTTTAAAATTCACCGTATTTGGGTTGGTAACTTCTTTTTCTGTATATCCTGTACGTGATACATTGATTGGAGCACCTCCGTTCAGCGTATCAATAAAGTTCTTTAAGAAAGGAGCAGCTGTAGCACCAATGGCATTTAAAACAGCGCTTCTTATTTCTGCAGTGGTTTCATCGCCATATACGTTGATACCATCGTAGTTTGGATCTGAATCCCTGGTACCGGCTTTTACATTACCACCGGTAGCAGCACGCTGATAATCCCTGTAGTCCCTGCCCTGCCAGTCTTTTGCCTGCAACAATTCTGCATTGATCTTAAAGGCAAACCTGTTTGAAACTTTTTGAGCCCATCGCATGGTCCAGTTATGATAAGGAGATGCTGCACGCTGGCTGTTAGAACCCACATGCATTAAACCTTCTTTCACCAAAACTGATAAACCCTGGTATTTGAAAGGATTCTTACTGTTGATGAGCAAAGTACCATTCATACCACCTGCACCATATAATGCTGAAGATGCACCTGATAAAAGTTCCATATTGTCAACATCCAGTTCGCTTAAACCGATGATAGACGCAACAGAAAAATTCAGGCCGGGAGCCTGGTTATCCATTCCATCCACCAGCTGGTTAAAACGGGTATTACCACTGCTGTTAAAACCACGGGTAGTTGGTGTTTTAAAAGTTAAAGAAGAAGTGGTAACATCAACACCCTTCATAGAGGTAACCACATCGTAGTAGCTGGCTACCGGTGCATTGCGTATGGTTGCTGCGCTGATCCTTTCAATTGATACCGGAGATTCCAGTATTTTTTGAGGAACCCTGTTGGCCGCAACCACAACTTCCTGGCCTAATATGTTGGTAGGTTTAAATTCAACCTGTGTTAAGCTTGAAGCATTTGAAACAGTTACTTCCTGCAATTCATATCCTACTGAAGAAATCAGGAGGGTAACCGGCAATTTCTTTACAGTTAATCTGAAATTTCCCTTGTCATCTGTAAAAGTTCCGTTGTCTTCCCCTTTTACAATAACTGAAACAGCTCCGGATCCTTCTTTTGTACTGCTGTTCCTGACATTGCCGTTAATGGTTACATTTTGTGCAAAAGCCCCTATCGCAACGATATTGGCCAATAAAAATGCAACCAAATAGCTTGTAACTTTTCTCATATCTCGTTTTTTGGTTTTAAATATTTAAGCAAAATAAGCACGTTATTTCTACCTGAAAAATTTTATTTTCCGTAGCTGTTAACAACTTATTTGGCGCAATTGATTTGTTTTAAACCTGCCGGTGGTATTTTAGCTGCATGAAAGTGTTAAAATTTAAGCACCAAACGGGTTTTTACTCCGGCAAAGTAAGAGATGTTTACTCAATTTCCAACAATTATTTAGTAATGCTGGCCAGCAACCGTATTTCGGCTTTTGATGTCATTCTGCCACGTCCAATTCCCTTTAAAGGACAGGTTTTAAACCAGATTGCTGCCTATATGCTGAACGCTACCAAAGATATATGTCCAAACTGGCTTATTTCGGTTCCTGCACCCAACGTAAGCATTGGTAAAAGATGCGATGCTTTTAAGATAGAAATGGTGGTAAGGGGCAACCTTACCGGCCATGCCTGGCGTACCTATGCCAGCGGCGGCCGGGTGCTATGTGGTGTTACCCTGCCCGAAGGCATGAAAGAAAACGATTACTTCCCTACTCCCATCATTACCCCCAGCACCAAGGCCAGCGAAGGCCATGATGAAGATATTTCGGCAGCAGAAATAATAGCCCAGCAACTGGCTACAGCTGCCGAATGGGAAACCCTGAGCAATTATGCCCTGCAATTATTTGCCCGTGGTAAAGAAATAGCCGCCAAACAAGGCCTGATACTGGTAGATACCAAATACGAATTTGGTAAGCTGGGCGATGAAATTGTTTTGATGGATGAGATACACACACCCGACAGCAGCCGCTATTTTTATGCCGATGGTTTTGAAGAAAGACAGGCAGCAGGCGAACGCCAGAAACAACTGAGTAAGGAGTTTGTACGTGAGTGGCTGATCGGGAATAATTTTATGGGCAAAGAAGGACAAACTGTGCCGGAAATGAGTGATGCCTGGATACAGACCATCAGCAACCGTTATATTGAACTGTACGAAAAGATCATCGGTGAAAAATTTGTGCCGGTTGAATTGAGTGATGAGGAAACGGAGAGATTGGTTGTTGAGGAATTGGAGAAGTTAGATGTTTAAAAAAGTACTCTAAATTTCCTGAGAGCACTAAAACAGTGAGATCATATGCTCTGAGTCCTCCTCAGACCACTAAAACAGTGAGATTATATGCTCTGTGACTTCCACACAGCACTATTACCGTGAGATTATATACTCTGTGACTTCCACACAGCACTGTTAACGTGAGATTATATACTCTGCGGTCTCCTCAGAGCACTGAAACAGTATGCTTGAATGGTCTGAGGCTTATGCCTTCGGTATGGTAAATGTAAACCTGCTTCCCTTTCCCTCTTCGCTTTGTACAAAAATTTCGCCGCCGTTTTTGGTCAGGAATTCTTTACATAACATAAGACCAAGGCCTGTACCAGATTCGTTGGCCGTACCTTTGGTAGTGAAGTACTTGTTATCGAATAATTTCTGCAGGTTGTCACTGCTTATGCCTTTACCGGTATCCTGCACATGCACTTCAACGGTTTCATCTTTTACAGATGCACTAACTGATACCTCGCCATTTTGCGGCGTAAACTTTATGGCATTCGACATCAGGTTCAGCAACACCAGGTTCATCATATCCTTATCGGCGTAAATATAAATGGGTTTATCTGCTTTGGTGTTTACGTAAATCTTTTTGTTCTCTGCCTGCAGGCGCAACATGTGCTTTACGTCACTCATCAGGTCTCCTATATTTATCAATTGCTGATTTATATGATCGCCCTGCATCTGGCTTTTAGCCCATTGCAGTAAATTTTCCATCAGGCCCGTGGTATAATTCAGGTCGGTCAAAATTTCGGGTACATACATTTTTATTTCGGTGGCTGGCAGATCATTTTCATGCATGCCTTTAAAAAGATTACGCAGGCTGTAAATGGGCGTTTTTAAATCATGAGAGATCACAGAAAAAAGCCTGTTTTTTACAGTATTCAGCTCTACCAGTTTCAATGTTTGATCTTCCAGTAATGCCGCTTTTTCTTCCAGCTGTAAGCGTTGCATCCTGATCTCTTCATTTATATTGCTCAGCTCCCAGTTGGCATACAGCATTTCTTTCTGATAATCTGTATTTTCTTTTTTAATGAGAAATAAGCCTATAAAAATAAAAGCAAGCGATATAATCTGGTTAATGATGTAATATGAAAAATTAATATCTGCCAGTACATATCTATAATTTCTGAAAATAATTACCACTACAAAATAACAGGCAACAGAAAAACAAATGACAAATATAGTATGACTCGTTTTTTGCAGAAAGAAAACAGCAAGCACCCCATATAAAATAAAAAGTAATTCAATGCCTACATCTATATTGCCGGCATATACCAGGCCGGTAATAATTGGATAGGTTATAAAATACCATAGCATGGCAAAACCATGTTTACCATAATAATTGCTTATGAGTACAACTGAACTAATAAATGCAGGTGCAATGGCCACCAACCAGGCCAATGGCGGCACATAGCCCTTACCAAACAAGGCCAATAGGGGTAATATGATACCAGTAAGTAACCCTAAAAAATTGATTCGGTTAAATATACCCAGGCGTCGTTTTTCATAATTGTCCATTCTAGCCGTTGATCCTATACTCCTGATATGGGCATGAAATCTAAGCAACAGTTTTGGCAAAGCTGTCATAGTAAGGTATTTGGTTTCAGAATAAACTGGCGGTTTTCATTATACCGATAACCAAAATGGATATGCTGCTGGATATTTGGATAACAATGCTGACCGCCATTTACGAGGTTACCAGGTTTTCAGATTGTTATCCGCTAAAAATTATTGGAGTTTGTGCATAGCCTGCTTTTCCGCAATGGTTGGCCGCAATCTTTTCTTACTTTTATTAAATACCATCATCCCTTTATCAATCCCTTTCCGCAGTTCTACCTGCGCTTCTAAAGGCAGGTTATAAACCGTTTGGCATTCTACCGTACAGCAGCCGTCAAACTGCTTTGCACATTCTTCACATTGTATAAATAGTAAATGGCAGCCATCATTTTTACAATTGGTATGCGTATCGGCCGGTTTGCCGCATTGGTGGCATTTGGCAATTACATCCTCGGTGATCCGCTCCCCCAGCCTGTCGTCGAACACAAAGTTCTTACCAATGAACTTGGTTTCCAGTCCGGCTGCTTTTGCCTGCCGGGCATAATTGATGATCCCTCCTTCTAAATGATATACATGTTCAAAACCATGATGCAGCATATAGGCACTTGCTTTTTCGCAACGTATGCCGCCGGTGCAATACATGATGATGTTCTTGTCCTTCTTATCCTGCATCATATCTACCGCCATAGGCAGCTGCTCCCGGAAAGTATCGCTTGGTATCTCTATGGCTTTTTCAAAATGCCCCACTTCGTATTCGTAATGATTGCGCATATCAATTACCACGGTATCTTCATCCTGAAGCAATTCATTCATCTGTGCCGCATTTACATACTTACCTTTGTTTTGCATACTAAAGCCAGGGTCATCAATACCATCAGCAACAATCTTTTCACGCACTTTTATTTTAAGTACCCAGAATGATTTGCCATCGTCATCAACAGCAATATTCAACCGGATATCTTTTAATGCCGGAATAGTATTCAGATAGTTTCTGAATGCATCCACATTACTATCGGGCACACTGATCTGTGCATTGATGCCTTCGGTTGCAATGTAAATGCGGCCAAATACTTTCAGGGCATGTAATGCCTTATACATGTCATCCCTGAACAATTTGGGGTCATCTACCTGGAAATACTGGTAAAACGAAATGGTGGTACGATGCTCTGTTTCTTCGTACAATAGTTTTTTTAATTCCGCCTGGGAAATACGATTGTGTAATACTGCCATAATATTTAATTTGATTCCGCTGGTAACGGAAAATCTATTAATAGATTGGATGCTTGCAGGCAAACCAAATTGAGCAGCAAAGATATTGATTAAAATTGAATTACAGGGTTATGGAACTACGGCGGTTGCGTGAATTGGTTACGCTAAGACTACCTCCCAGTATGCCTCCCGTTCCTATCCTGATACCGGTTGAAACCGATTTTCCGTTACTGTAAGACGCCACAAAATCAACCCGGAAGATCTTCAGCACATTCTCCAGCCCGGCAAAAAGCTCCACATAATTATTTTTAGTGTTTACATAAAAGGCATTTCCTCCCCCAACCAGGTTCCAGTTCAGGCGTTTAAACAGGGGAATTTTATTGGTGAGCAAACCATTGAAATGGTGCTCCAGGTGGCCATACGTGTAAAAAGAACTAATGGTACTGTTATCGTAATAACGGGCCAGCTGAAAACTATTCACATACTCGCTGGCTCTTAATGTACGGTTGCCGTTAAAATGCTGGTAGTCCTGGATGAATACTTTTTTACTGTTTAAAAATCCCCCGATACCAACTTTGTATTTCATCAACCCAGCCAGTTTAAAATTCTTATCATCGCTGATACTGAAACGCCATTTATCAAAATTTACATCGCTGCCAAAAACATTGGGTATACCTTTTGAGTAGCTAAGACTGAAAGTTGGATAATTGGAGCCCAGCGACATTTTGCGGTTAGGGTACTGTATATATTTTTGACCCGGTTTGATACTGATATCAAAGCTTACAATAAAAGCCTGGTGGGCAACTGAAGGATATGGGATGGTATCTTTATACGCAAAATTGGGCGTAATGTTTTTTACATTGTTCTTAAAGATCACAAAGTCTGTAGTGTTCGCAAGCGGCATCCTGTCTTCGTACAATGCACCCGCACTAAACCTTAAACCACTTTCGTACCGTTTGCTGAAATTAACAGCAGCAAAATAATTCTCGTAGATCTTCATGTAATTGTCGCCATAAAGCAAAGTACTGATGGTATTGGCCAACGGAAGAATGGGATTATCTTTATTGAACTGGCTCACTCTTTTTCCTCCGGAAATGATCCAGGTTTGCCGTTTGATCTTTTTATCGGTTTCCCAGTCACGTGTACGGAAAACAAGATCGCCCCAGGCATTCAGGTGTGTATTATTAAATCCATAGCGTATGGTGGGTTCAAAAGAAAAATTGGTTTTTATCTTTTTCATGTACCGGTTGTAATACGGATTTACATTAAGCACCAGGCCCTCAACTGTATTATATTCCAGCCCCTGCAGCAAAGCTTCTACACCCCAGCCATGATTACCGTTAACAGTATATCTGGTGCGATGCAGGCCCTTCCAGAAAATATCATACAACTTTAGCTTGCCCTGTTTTTTATTCAATGAATCAACCGATGCCTGGCTTTGTATAGAATCTTTATTAACCTGGAAAAGACTGTCCTTAACCTGGTAATCCATTTTCTCTTCGGCTTCCAGCGGCATGGGCCTGATGGTATCCCAGTAAGCAACTGTTTTTTTATTGGAAGCTGTATCGTATTTAACGATTATTTTATCAAACCTGTTCTTTGGAAATACCGGGTTTATCTTATAGTCGGAATATACCGAAACAAAGTTGCCAATGGCGTCAATACCAAATTGCTTGAATGTAAAATTGATACGCTGGTTCTTTACACGCCATACATCGTTGCCAACCGGCACATGCTGTTGTATGATGTGTAACGAATCCACAATTTCAAGCTGTGCTGTTTTGGTAAGCACCAGGTCAAGACTATGAATGCGCCAGTCTCCATCAGTAATATTGATCGTTCCGGAAAATACCGGTTCATAGGTACGGCGTGGAATTACCTGTATGCTGTTGATCTCTTTTCCATCTTCGTAAAAACTGCCCAGGTATTTAAATTTATACATGCTGATGGCCGCATCGGCAATGGGCGATACAAAACCACGTGGATTAAGCCTGTCTAAAAAAACAGAAATATTGTTTTGATAAAAACTGATAAAGGTGGGAAAGGTAAACCCAAAGCCATCGCTGCCACTTACGCGGCTGCTCAGCACTTCCATTTTAAATTTATCGGGTTGCTGCACATATACTTTGGCAACTGATTCAGACAGGTAGATAATGCCCTTGCGTGATGAATCGAGCCCCATGTCTTTTACATCTTCTTCTTTTATTTTACGCCCCAGTATTTGTTTGGGAAGTTTACGCAGTTTCATCATGTCTTTGGTGTACAAACCACATTCAAAACGCTGCACCTGTTCGTTGTAAAATGAACGTTTTTTTATTGCCTGCCGTATGATCTCGTAAGCAGGGTCTTCGCCGCTTTTGATCACCACTTCCGTCATATCCAGCTGCTGCGGCGATATAATAAAAGTGAGTTCAGCATCTTCATTTTTAACAACTGTAATATTTTTTTCCTGGGTTTTGTAGCCAATGTGCTGGCAAACCACGGTGTAAGTACCCGGCGCCACGGTGAAAGAGAATTTTGCTTTATCATTGGCACTGGTGCCGATAGATGTGCCTTTGATGGTTACAGAAGCGTAAGGCAACAGGTCTCCTTTATCTGAAAATACAGTACCGTAAATTTTTTGAGCAGATGTGGTATTGGAAAAGAATATAAAGAGAAGAAGTAAGGTTTTGGGCATAATTTGTTTTGAGTATAACAAAATTAGTGCCGATTTTGTTACATAAACTCTAAAATTATCGAACGTATCCGACTACGCTTTGGTTTTACGTAAATAACTTCCTGCCAAAGCTGCAAACCCGGCAACCAATGCGCCAATCAGCGCAGTAGCTAATACCAGCACAACAGGGCTATCCATTTTCAAGATCAGCTGCGATACTTTATGAGCCAGCACGTGATCATTATTATTACTGATCCAAAAACTTAAACCACCCCATAACAGGAACAATGCAGCAAATGCAGTAATGAATGACTTAAAAGGCTTTTGTGGTATTAATACCGCCACGATACATGCTGCGATGGCAATACTCCACCAGGGCAAAAACAAACACAGGGCAAAGCTCAATAGCATTGTTAGTATAAGGGAAATAAAAAATTTCATTGTTGAAAGTTTACTGGTTTATTAGTTTGCAATTATTTACTAAAACTCATTTTTGCGATAACCCGCTTATCTCCCGCTTCCTCCCTGGTCATCATCCACAGCGAATAATATTTTCCTGCGGCCCATTGGTCAACAAAATTATCATAGTATTTGCTGCCCGGGTTGCCGCTTTGGCCACCGGGATATACCCCATAGGCTTCGGTTTTGGCAGTAAGGCTTATCACCATACGCCAGCTGGGCCCGTGTTTGTCTTTGGTAGCATTAATATTATGAACGCCACCACCAATAGGTAAATTTGTTCTGCTGAAAGGTACCAGTTTTGCCAGGTGGTCAACATGTGTTGCCTTGTATTTATCCCAGTCAAGTTTTCCGGCAGCTTCAGCTTTCTTTAAAGTATCTGTTGCTTTTTTAAGGGCGGCTTTTAAGTCATCAGCCAGTGTTTCCATTTGCGGCGTGTTTATATTATCTAAAAATTTATAGGCTGAATCTTTTAAAAGTGCTTCAAGCAGTGTTGATTCAAAAGGACGCATAATTACTTTGGGTGCTTTACTGTACTCATCGCTAAAAACAGTATCCTGCAGATTAGCCCACAGCACTTCAAAAACGGTTGCACCTTTAGATCCTGCATCATTTCTTAAGTTCCAGTTTTTAAAATAATCCCAGTATTTCTTTTCATCGCTGCTCAGTGTGCTTTCATCCATTTTTTTTAAGAATAAAGGCATCAGCATAGCTGCAGGTGCATTAAAATTATCTGTTTGCAGTGCCATCATATCCTGTGCCGTAATATTGGTCATCGCTTTCAGCCTGCGGTTAATTTCAAAACCACGGTACAGCGGATAATCTCTTCCCAGGTAATATGGATAGGTATTATCATCAACAGGTTTTTGGTTGGCGCTGCTAACAAAACCCCGTTCAGGATTGTATTGATATGGCACTTCATCCTGTGGTATCATTCCCTGCCATAAATAGCTGGTATCATATCCGGGCATTACAAAATCTCCCTGTCCCTTCCATTTAGCCGGCCATTCTCCCTGTGTGCGTAACGCAATATCTCCATTCTTACAGGCAAACACGCAGTTTTGCCCGGGTGTGTGCAGGTTGGTTACCGCAGCAGAATAATCTGCATAGTTTTTTGCACGGTTCAGCATATTGAAAATCTTAAGCTCATTGCTGGCATCATGTGCTTTCCATCTTACTGCATAATATTTATTGTTTGTACTTCTGCCGCCTGAAAACGATTTATCAAACATAACCGGGCACCAGTCGTTACCCATTTGTACATAAGCAACTGAATCTATAAAATCTGGTTTATGCTTTATTTTGATGGTATCAATTCTGAATTTGGTTGCATGATATGCTCCATTGAACAAATACTCTTTTCTGCTATCGTCCTTAAATTTTATTTCGTAATAATCACGTACATCGCGGCCGCCGTTGGTAAACCCAAAAGCACAGCTATCGTTATATCCGATGATAACCCCGGGAGCTCCCGGAAAGCTTACCCCATAAGCATTGAATGAAGGTGTAGAAATCTGCACCTCATACCAAAGCGAAGGAAGGTTTAAACCCAGGTGCGGATCGTTGCACAAAATGGGAGCGCCGTTTTTTGTTTTACTTCCGCTTACTGCCCAGTTATTGCTGCCATTACCTTCATCAGGTTTTGAATATTCATTAACTGCCAGGTCGTGATTATTGAGGTAAACCGAATCCACATTGGCAGGCGCAACAGGAAATACTTTTTGCTTTTCAAAAATGGTTCCTTTGGGAATAATAGGATCTAATGAATCCTGTATGGCCGGATATAATTTTGAAAAATCATCGGCGCTAAAAAAACTTTTTGCATTGGTCATCTCAAAATCATCATCACGGGCAGCCAGGTCGTAACTCATGTATTTTAAAAACAGCGAAGTCTTCAGGTTGGTCCATTTCTCCGGTTTGTAACCGATCAGCTTGTATTCAAGCGGCAAGGAACTTTCAGTAAGTGTTTCAATATAGGCATTTACTCCTGCAGTGTAAGCATCGCATTCTGCTTTGATTGCCGGGTCTTTTTCAACTTCCTGTAATGCAATTTCGGCAGCATATACCATTCCAAGCCTTCTGAATTCGCGGTCGTGTTCCAGGCCCTTCTCTCCCAGTATCTCACTTGCCCTGCCTCCCGCTGCAAATGTCTGTAATTCCATCTGCCACAGCCTGAATTTTGCATGCAGAAATCCCTGCACAAAATAGGCATCGTTTTCCTGCTCGGCAAAAATATGCGGCACCAGGCGGTCGTCTAAATAAACATCCACCTTACCATTGAGTTGCGGAAATGTAAGGTTGGCGCTGAAATTTGCTGATGCAGATTCAGCATTTTGCCAAACACCATGCTGCGGACTTAATAACGAGCCTAATGGAGCAGGCAGAACAAGGTTACTGTTAAGTACAACAACCAGGCCCGATGTTATTAAAGCGGATGCGACAAAAGGAAGGATTTTCATATATGCATGTATTTGATGTAAAATACTGAAATCTGCTTTAAATGTATGCTTATCAACAAAATAAAGAAGATTGTATTAAGATTTTTTAACAGCGAAGTACTTACAAAATAATCACATTTTAAGCCTGTGGTATGAAGTTTGTTTTCAATGCCATGAGAAATAAACTATTTAATCACTAAAAACAAAAACTATGAAAAAGATCTTATTGGCACTGCTTCCAGCACTTGCAATGGTATTCTTGATATCATCGTGCAGTAAAGACGATACAACCAATACAAGCAATGCAACACCCGAAGGCACCTGGACAGGAACAGGGCAATATGGAACCGCACCGGGAAGTCCAACCTATGCATTCACACTAACTTTTAAATCAAATGGTACTGTTGATATAATTGGCAATAACAATACAGCTGTTGATAATGCAACGGGCAACTGGTCTGTAGTACAGGATAGTGTTAGAGCTACTTACACTTATGTTTCGGCTACTGCCCAGTATACATTATCCGGTAAATTCACTGCAGGCTCTAACGTGATGGTAGGAACCATCGGGTTGGGCACATCTACAACCGGCATCGGGCTTTTTTCAGTAACAAAGCAATAATATAACAACCTCAGATAAATAAAACAGTCTGGCTTTTACAGCCAGACTGTTTTATTTTTGCACAATGGAAGAATTAAGTTTTGATGTAAAAAACATTTTAGGCCTTAAACTGCCCAGTGACCCACGTTGGGTAAATTTAGCCGAGCTGCAGTTGGATGAAATTTTAACCGACCATGCTTATTGTGAACAAAAAGCAGCTACCACCTGCATTTCATTGATCACAAAAAATCCGGAAAAAGAACTACTGGTGCAGGAACTGGCACCCATTGTTACAGAAGAATGGGGGCATTTCAGGGCGGTGATAGCTGAACTGAAAAAACGTAACCTTAAACTGGGCAAACAAAGAAAGGATGTGTATGTAAACAGCCTGTTACAGTTTCAGAAAAAAGACGGCAGCCCTATGGAGCGGTTTTTAGACCAGATGCTGATCATGGCACTGATAGAAGCCCGCAGTTGCGAACGTTTTAAACGATTGAGCGAAGGCCTGGATGATGCCTACATGCGTAATTTTTACAGGAAATTTATGGAGAGCGAAGCCGGCCACTATACTTTGTTCATCACCCTTGCTGAGCATTATATGGATAAAAAAATTGTAAGAAAGCGCTGGGCCGAATGGTTAAAATATGAAAAAGAACTGATGAAGGAAATGGAGATAAGAGGTGACAGGATACATTAAGAAGTTGAATGTTGAATGTTGAATGTTGAATGTTGAATGTTTTTAGATTTCCTCAGAATTAAAGAAGGCTGCTTCTTCATTAAGATTTAAATAAGGATATTGTTGTTGCAGTTTTTTTACTTTATCCATATTGGTTTGCAGAAACTTTTTGTGTTGCGCTGATGTTGGATTAAAAGGTTTGTGGTTTTTGGCAGCAACGATCACAGCTATTTCTTTCATTAACAGTTGCGATGGTTCATCAATACAGGCTGCAATAAATTTTTCCCAAACGTAATTAGTAGCAGCATAATTCGGATGCACCATATCTTCGGCAAAAAACCGGTAATCACGCAGGTCATCAATGATCAGTTCGTAAGCCGGAAAATAAAAGCAGCCCTCTTTTTTTCCAATAAGCTGATGTACAGCCTGTATTAGTGTGGCTTTGCTGCGGTTATTTTCTACAAAACCATCACGCAGGTGACGTACAGGGCTGATGGTAAAGATGATCTTTATACCAGGATTAAAAGCCTTTGTTTTACTGATCATCTGCTGCAAACCTGCAAATACCTCTTCAACAGGTAAAAGCCTTTTTACAAATTTATCGGTGGGTACTTTGTGGCAATTAGCAACTACTTCTTTGTTTTCCAGTTCGTACACAAATGCAGAGCCAAGTGTTATAAGCAACCAATCTGTTTCTTTTAAAAACCTGTTTGCTTTGGCCTGAGATTCATTGATCCCTTTTAAACATTCAGTTATATCCGGTTTCGAAAACCGGCTGTGATGCTCCCAACTGTTCCAGCATTCGTTCTGGTAAAACAGATCGGTCTCTGTGTATTGCTTATTATCAATGTAAGATGAAATGGAGTTTATAATGCTTATAGGATTAAACAGAATTCCGTTAGGATTATCCAGTATCGAAAATTTATGATTGCTGAGTTTTGTACCGATCTGCTCGGTAAAGCAGGAACCTACCAGCAATAGCTTATGCTGATGATTGATCTTTGAATCGAACGATTTAGGAGTAAATTCAAGGTGGAAGTCCATAACACGGAATTAGAAGCAGTTACATAAATATTTCAGATGCCAGCAAACTACATTTTTTTAAGGCTTCTTTATTCAGGTTGCTCAGTATTTTTTTTTCTTCAAAATAAGGTATCATCAGTTCTGTATCCATATTGCCAACCAGTTCATCGTCGGCCATAGGGCAGCCTCCAATACCTTTTAATGCGCCATCAAAACGTTTGCAACCTGCTTTCAGGGCTGCATCCACTTTTTCTTTCCAGTTGAGTGCAGTTGAGTGCAGGTGAACACCGATCTCTGTTTGTGGCAAAGCATCAACCAGGTGTTTGGTTACCCGGTAAACCTGCTCCTTTGTTGCCAGGCCAACAGTATCAGCAAGTGATATGATCCTGATATCCATTTCTACCAGTTTATTTACCCAATCAAAAACAATCCCTTCATTATAAACATCGCCATAAGGATTTCCAAACCCCATAGAAATATAAACAACCAGATCCTTTTTATTTTTTATACAAAGGTTCTGTATCTCTTCTACCCTGCCCAGCGATTCATGTATAGTTGAATTGGTATTGCGCTTTTGAAATGTTTCAGAAACAGAGAACGGAAAACCCAGGTACGTGATTTCCTCAAATTTTACAGCGTCCTGTGCGCCTCTTTCATTGGCAATAATAGCGAGCAGTTTGCTGCTATCCTGCCCTATCTGAAGCCCTCGCAGTACTTCTGCTGTATCAGCCAACTGGGGTATTGCCTTTGGAGAAACAAAGCTGCCAAAGTCAATCGTATCAAAACCAACTTTCAGTAAGGCATTGATATACTCAATCTTTTTTTTTGCAGGAATAAGATGCGGCCACCCTTGCATAGCATCACGGGGGCATTCGATTAACTTGATCATGATTAGAATTGTATTGCAAAAATAGCTAAACCCGTGCTTTAATTGCGCATTACATAGACTTTGCAGCATTACAATAATTAAATATAACATTGCATTTGTTGTTTTAAGTATCTACCTTGTTAAAACACAATACTGTCTCACTTAAACTGATAAGTATGAAAAAGTTCTTTTTAGCCCTCATCTTATTTTTTTTGTGCCAGGGTCAATTGCATGCTCAACAAAAAAATCTTTCATCAGATATTGCATCAAAATCATTTACTAGCTTCAAAAACCTGAACGATATAAATACAATAACTGCTGGTAATTATTTAAAAATGGATTTCGGGCCAGATAGAGACCAGGAATTTTATAAACGCCGCAGTAAAAACTACCGCATAGTTGGCTGGTCTACATTAGGAGCTGGCGTTGTGCTTTCGGGTATTGGGGTGCTTTTGGCCAGCGGAGATTATGCAACAAATAACCCAAACTCAAATACAGCGGCTGTACTTACTATTGCGGGTGCAACTTCCGGTATAGTAAGCATTCCTTTCATGATAATGGCGAGTGTATATAAGCATAAAGCCAGGGCTACGGTAGAAAACCAAAAGACCGGTTATGGCGTACCTCCAAACGTAAGCAGCTATATTACCGGCATTACGGTAAGTATTCCATTAGGCAACTAGATTTGTAAATCTATAATTTGGTCACGGATTGCGTTGTTTAGAGGCTTCGTACAGAATAATACCTGTTGCAACCGATACGTTTAAAGAGTCAAAATCGCCGGTCATAGGTATCTGAAATTTTTCATCGCAGATCTTTAATAAAGCAGGATAGATTCCTTTTTCTTCTCCGCCCATAACAATGGCGCAGGGCTCTGCAAAATTACACTCGTATGTTTTTTTAGCCGCTTTCATTTCGCTGGCAAATACTTTAATGCCGTTCATGTGCAGGTCATCAACCGTTTTCATCAGGCTGCTAACACGGCATACAGCAATTTGTTCCAATGCGCCTGCAGAGGTTAATACAGCATCTTCATTCAATGCCCCAACGCCTTTATCAGGTATAATGATAGCATGCACACCAAAGCAAAAAGCACTTCTTGCAATACCACCGATATTTCGGATATCTGTAATGCCATCCAGTATCAGAAGCAATGGCACTTCACCTTTTTCAACCACAAAAGATATCACATCCTGCAGATCCTGGTATTGCACTTTGGCTATCAGTGCCACACAACCTTCATGATTACTTACATTCAGGTTATTCAGTTTTTCAACCGGTACTTTATTGATGGGTGTTTGTGTTTTTTCTGCCAGCTTTTTTATTTCATCAATGGTTTCGCCATGCACGGTTACCTGCAGGTAAATACGCTCCAGTTGTTTGCCGGTTTGCATAGCTTCGATAACTGCTTTGCGCCCAATTACCAGGCTGCTTTTTTTGGGGCGATGATGTTGGTGTTGCTGTCTGAAATTTTTCACTATACAAATTTAAGTTTTATTGTTGTCTGAACAGGAATTTCGGCTGATTAATAGAATTAATTTGAATTATTAAAGTTATCGGAAATAAAAAACCCTCTCCGCCTGGAGAGGGTTTATATCTGTCAGATCGTTTTATTTCAAGCCGAACGCTTTCTTCACTTCTTTCACTGCATCCAGTTTTTCCCAGGTAAACAGTTCAACTTTCTTCTTAACTATTTTACCATCTGGTGAGGTGAATGTTTTTTCTACGGTTTCATTCTTACGGCCCATATGCCCGTACGCAGCAGTTTCGCTGTACATAGGGTTACGCAGTTTTAAACGCTGCTCAATAAAGTAAGGACGCATATCAAAGCAAGACATTTTCATTACTTTATCAGCAATCTGTCCGTCGGTTAAATTTACTTTGGCAGTACCATAGGTAACCACATTAATGCTGGTTGGCTGTGCCACACCAATTGCATAAGATACCTGCACCAGTACTTCATCACACAACCCTGCAGCTACCAGGTTTTTAGCAATATGGCGAGTTGCATAAGCCGCACTGCGATCTACTTTACTTGGATCTTTACCACTAAAGGCTCCGCCACCATGCGCTCCTTTACCACCATAAGTATCAACAATGATCTTACGGCCGGTTAAACCAGTATCGCCATGCGGGCCACCAATAACAAACTTGCCGGTAGGATTTACGTGATACTTGATCTTGTTATTGAAGAGGTGAGCGTATTTTGGATATTTTGCTTTTACTCTTGGTATTAAAATGTTGATGATATCTTTTTTAATTTTAGCAAGCATGGCATCATCTTTACCAAAATCATCATGCTGTGTACTTACCACAATGGCATCAATTCTTACAGGCACATTGTTATCATCATATTCCAGGGTTACCTGGCTTTTCGCATCAGGTCGCAGGTATTTGATCTGCTTATTCTCTCTTCTTAAAGCCGCTAATTCTTCCAGCAGTTTATGAGCAAGATTTAATGCCAGCGGCATATAATCTTCTGTTTCGTTGGTTGCATATCCAAACATCATACCCTGGTCACCAGCTCCCTGCTCTTCTTTTTTCTTACGATCAACTCCCTGGTTAATATCACCGCTCTGTTCGTGAATGGCAGAAAGGATACCGCATGAATTTGCCTCAAACATGTATTCGCTTTTGGTGTATCCGATTTTGCGGATAACCCCACGGGCAATCTCCTGTACATCAAGGTAAGCTTTACTTTTAACCTCACCGGCTAAAACTACCTGGCCTGTAGTTACCAGGGTTTCGCAGGCAACTTTACTGGTTGGGTCAAAAGCTAAGAAATTATCGATCAGTGCGTCGCTGATCTGGTCTGCTACTTTATCAGGGTGTCCTTCACTTACGGATTCTGATGTAAATAAATATGGCATATTTTTTTTTTAAGATTGCAAAGATAAGGTTGTATCTGTTAAAGAACAAAGTCCCCCCGGAATTTCGGGAGGACTTTTACAATTGTAATGAAGTTTAAAGTTTGGAATACACAATTCTAAGCTTTAACCTGTAATTCGGATTTGACCCACTTCCTATTTTCACCCTTCCAAAAGCAATATTATTACCAAATGGAATAAAGGTTGTAGAGTATTGCGGATAATTCAGATTAAATGGTGCATACAACCGCATATCGTACGATCGGGTATGATCTGTAACGATCTGTTGCACATACCTGGAAATATTGAAATTGTAATATTTAATTAGTCCCCCGGTCAATGGATCTGTTTTAGTTCTTCTGTATCCTCCAAAATACTGGTAGTTTATCTGGCTGGCTATATATGGTATAGCAGTTTTATAATCGGGGTCATATGCCTCGGCTGTGTTCAAATCATAATAGACTGGTTTCCACTTATTGGTTGTTCCTGTATCTTTCAAATCAAGATAAAGGAAATTAGGTGCAGAAAAGGTCTCATCCAGTACCGGGTCTGTAGGCACCTGCTCCACAATGATCTCTGCACGATGTATGATACGGTTTGATAAGGTTGCCAGTGCTGGAATATTCAGGTTTACATAAGTACCTGGTGCGGTTTGCAGGTAATGTACATTGGGATCTGTATTGGTTTTTACAGGGAACCCATTCCTGTTGCGCAGGATATAGTTACTGGTATTGGATACTGGCGCATTAGCAGCCGTTAAACTATAATTGGGATTTAACCTGAGTGAACTGTAAACAGAATCTATTTTCCCGCCGTTTCTTCTTTTATAATGTACTTCCAGTTTTGTGGCTGTATCCGAGAGGCTGGTGTACAGTAGTCCATTACCAAATCCGCTTGATAAAACGGCCAGCCCGTTGTAAAATAGCCGGTACACCGAATCGGAATAAAATGCATTGTTTCCGGAATTGGTTTTAATACTATCTCTTGCAAACAAAGCAGCTGCCCAGGCGTTGGGCATTTTAATACGTATCTGGTTATTTACCGAATCTCTGCCGTTATTGTACTTCATATAATTACCCAACGTACGTACATTAACATTAAGAGAGCCCAGGAATGACCCAATACCATTCGGTTTGTATGCACTGGTGCTGTATTTTTCTACTGAATCACGGAATTCCGGATCATTGATCTCTCTTACCTCCAGCCCAACAGGTATTGTACTATCGCCCCAGAAACCAGTATATTTCAGACACAACACAACAGAATCGAGCGCAACCAATGTATCACCCGGGTTGCCGAAATAATACGGATAAAAGGCAGGTTTTAACTGCATGTAAATATTGGCAGTGGTTCTGCCAAATAAAGGATCGTTGGTTATACAGCCTATAGCATGGTCTTCATATTTGCTGATGTTTACAGAATCATTAAAGAAACCCTGAGAGGTATTAATAAGCAATGTATCAGCAAATGTGTGTACATTATCAACCGCAGGTAACAGGTCACTTCCAATATCGGTAGTATCCAGTTTGGTACAGTTCCAGCCAATTAATGAAATAAGGGTTACAGCAGTAATAGCTAAAGGCAGAATACGTTTTTGCACAATAATAATTTTATGAAATGCGGTTAGATTTCTACTTCGCAAGTTCGGAATACAATTGCAAATAGTCTGTTAAATCACTTTCTGCATCATACTTCAAAACTTTTTTTCCTTTCACTTTTGCGAATTGTTCAACAAGTTTTTTATCAACTTTTTCAGCACCGAATGTAATGGCATCGGCGAAAGCTGCGCCACCATTGAACATGGCTGTATTGTTAATATCTTTAAAAGGCTCCAGTTCTTTTTTGGTAACATGATCATTTATGGTAGCCATCTTTAAAAAATCTTTTTCAAGTTTTTCTTTAAATGTATTCTGGCCAATAGTATAAATAACCTTGCTGTTACTGAAAACAGGCTCTTTTTTGTACGCATTTTTAATGAACATGGGTATCAGTCCTGTCATCCAGCCGCTACAGTGAATAATATCGGGCGGCCATCCGAATTTTTTTACCGTTTCCAGGGCTCCTTTACAAAACAATACTGTTCTTAGTCCATTATCATCAAACCAATTCTCCTTTTCATCGGTAAAAATTGATTTCCTTTTAAAATAATCATCGTTATCTAAAAAATATATCTGCAAACGGGCATTGGGTAATGATGCAACTTTGATGATCAGGGGATAATCGTCATTATCGATGGTAACATTGATACCCGACAGGCGTACAACTTCATGCAGACGGTGTCTTCTTTCGTTTATTACACCAAACCTGGGCATAATGCAACGCACTTCCATACCACTGTCGTTCGATTTTACAGCAAGCTTATTTACAATTTCTGCAAAATCAGTAAGTTCCAGGTAAGGCGACATTTCATTTGCAATAAATAAAATTCTTTTCTTTGTACTCATTTACACTTGGTTTGTTGCTATAATATTTTAGAAACGGCTGCAAAAGTACGATAATTATTCGGGAAAATCAGCTTCAACAGGCATTTGAGGTGTAATTGCCAGCAAATATGATATTATTTAAGAAAGCGACAGACATTACCAATTACCTGAGTAAGATCAGGGAATCGGGCAGTAGCATTGGTTTTGTTCCTACAATGGGGGCTTTGCACCAGGGCCATATATCTTTAATAAGCATTTCAAAAAAGGTTAATGTGGTTACCGTTTGCAGCATTTTTGTAAACCCAACCCAATTCAATGATGCCAAAGATTTCAGCAATTATCCGTCTACTATTGAAAAGGATATTGATGCGCTTGAGCAGGCTGGTTGTGATGTTCTTTTTTTGCCATCTGTTTCTGAAATCTATCCTAACGGTACACAAAACAGCCATATTTACAATTTAGGTTATTTAGAAACTGTACTGGAAGGTAAATACAGGCCGGGCCATTTCCAGGGTGTCTGCATGGTGGTACACAGGTTGCTTTCCATTATTCCCGCCAGTGAACTGTACCTGGGACAGAAAGATTACCAGCAATGCATGGTAATAAAAAGGCTGATTGAAATTGAACATATTGATACAGTTATCAACATTTGCCCTACCCTGCGTGAACAAAGCGGGCTTGCCCTGAGCAGCAGAAATATGAGGCTTAGCGATGCAGATAAAGTACAGGCATTAAAAATAATTGAAGCCCTTACTTACATTAAAAACAAGATAAAGCCGGGTGCTTTAATTGAACTTAAGCAGACTGCTATACACAATTTAACCAATGCAGGCTTTAAAGTTGATTATGTAGAGATTGCTGATGCTGACAACCTGGAAATTATTGATAGCTGGGATGGCAAAAGAAAACTGGTTTGTCTGGCTGCTGCTTTTTTAGGTGAAGTAAGGTTGATAGACAACCTCGTTTTGTAATCATAGAAAATCCAGGAACTTGCCTTTTTTTCTGATTGAAACAGATACGGTGCTGCCGTCTTCCATTTCCATGTAACTGCTTTTTCCCCGGTAATATTTTCTCAGAAATTTCAGGTTGATGATCCAGGAATGATGCACCCTGAAAAATATCCCTTCAGGTAAAATAGCTTCAAAATCTTTCAGGTTTTTGGTAGAAGTAATTTTTTTTCCGTCGGCCAGATAAAGTATGGTATAACTTCCCTTTGCTTCCATACGTACAATATCATCTGTTTTGGTGAACAGCACCCCATCTGCAACCGGAATACCCACTTTGCTGATATTGAGGTTGATTTTAAGCTGATTCAGTGCCATTAAAATATTTTCGTTACCCGACTGCTGGTTGATCCTGCTCAAAGCTTTCATAGTAGCTTCTTTCAGTTCATCTATACTAATTGGCTTTAACAGATAATCAATGGCATTGTACCGGAATGCCTTTACTGCATATTCATTAAAAGCAGTAATGAAGATCACCTGGAAATCCAGCTCTCCTGAATTGTGCAGTTCTTCAAGCAGTTCAAATGCGTTGCCCCTGTTTAATTCAATGTCAAGATAAACCAGCTGCGGTTTTTTACTTCTGATCAATGCAATGGCATCCCTGTTGTTACCCGCATTTCCTACCAGGTTTACAATATCACTGCAATGAATTTTTACCAGGCTTTCAAGCAGTTCTATATTCCTGGGTTCGTCTTCAATATGTATGGCATTAATCATGATTGTTTAATTTTAAAAGGTAATAGTATGGTAACTTTCGTACCAGCTGGCGAGCCATCGGTATTAAATAGATCCTCTATTTCCAGTCTTCCTTCATTTTGTTGATTAAACGACATCGCCGAGAGCCGCTTGGTTACAATTTCTATTCCATAACTTTTGTTTTCCCTGAAGGAACTTCCATTACTTTGCCCCAACTTGCCCCGGCCAACACCATTATCAGTAATGGAACATAAAATATATTCCCCATCCTGTTTTAGTAAAATATCTATTTGTCCTTTTTTATTTTCCAGGTGTTTGATGCCATGCCTGATACTGTTTTCAATAATGGGTTGCAGCATCATGCCGGGTATTTCGGTTTTGTGTACATGAATGTCTTTATCAATATCAACCGAAAAATCAAATTGCCCGGGAATGCGCAATTGTTCCAGCGCCAGGTATTCTTTTATATAATCTGTTTCTTCTGCAATAGTAATAAAGGAATTTGTGGAGAGCTCCAGTGTTTTACGTATCAGCCTTGCAAATTTTACAAGATATTCATTGGCATCAATTTTATTACCGCTGATAATAAGTTGTTGTATTGAAGTAAGGCAGTTAAAAATAAAATGTGGGTTCATTTGCGACCGTAGTGCTATTTGCTCCAACTCCAGCATCCGGGCATTTAAAGCAGTGGCCTTTTTCTCTTTAAGGGTTATAAAATGAATTCTTCTTCTGTAAAGAATATAAACCCCTCCCAGGAAAAAAATAATAGCTGTTAACCAAAACCAACCATTTTGCCACCAGGGCTTTTCAACTATTATCTGTAGTTTTTTTATACCGGAGAGCCGGTTTTCATTAGGTATTGCTGCTTTTAATTCTATATCATACTTGCCCGGGGAAAGGTTTTCCAATAATAGTTCTGTGCCTGCTGTAGTTTGCCAGGTAGTATCGTTGCTATCAAACCGGTAATAATATTTTATCTCTTCTTCTGCATTAAAACACAGGGCTGTATATTTTACAATAACCCGGCTTTTGTTATATGGTACCGATATGTGACTGACATCTACTGTATCTCCTTTATAATAGCTTACCGTATTGATGTAAAAAGGAATTGGATCCGGTTCCTCTTTCAAAATTTCTTCAGGCTTATCAATAAAATAAATGCCATTACTTGTGGCCGCCAGTATACTGCCATTGTATTGCACCAATTGATTGATAATAAGATTGTAAAAACTTTTGTTCTTACCTATATTAGTAATGGTATATTTTAATGGGTTGTATGATTGAAATTGAATAACCGAAATTCCCTTGGCAGTTGCAGCCCAAAGTTGATTTTTTATTGGCAACAGATACTTCACTGAATTACTTAACAACCCCTCTGCCTCTGTTATATTGCCAATAATATTGCTATCCTTCATTACAGCAATGCCGCCAAAGCGTATCCCGATTGTATAAATTCCACCATCCATCTGGCGTAAGCAGGTGATCCCTTTTTTAAATACGCCGGATGGTTCATTAAATGGAATTAGCACACCAGCAGCAGCATCTAATTTATAAAGATTATTAAGCGTACCTGACCAAATCTGGTTACTTTGATCCGAAAAGGCAATGCCCGGTTCAAATAAAATGGAAGCTATGTTATTGGGCACTGAATTTTGCCTGGCAAATATATCCTTGCTTAAATTTATTATGTATGCCCCATTTTGCCAGATAACGCGGTTACCAAAAGGCCGCCCGATTTCCCCGGTCGACGAAATCAATATAAGTTTTCTTTTACCAACATGAATAATTGATACAGAATTCTTTTTATTTAACGCTATTTTGCCTCCTGCATAAATATTGCCATTTTCAATAAAAAGATCTGTTATTTTCGAATTTTCTACTTTTTTCAGCAGGTTTATCTTACTGGAATTTGTAAAACTATACAAGCCATCCTGTTTAAAATATAAAAGCGTATTGCTATCTGCCGCATACATCCTGAATATTTCCTTATTTAAAGAACTATCAATGCTTAAATAACTAACGTGCATATTTTTTAGAAAATAAATGCCGCTTTCCAGTGTACTGAACCAGGTCCCGCCTTCATTATCCTGGGTTACAGAACTGATACTCTTAAATTTTAAAATTGCAGGCTTGTATATTTCATTCAGGTTTGTATCCAATAAAATTGCACCGGATTTCTCCAATCCGATCCATAGCTTACCAGAATTTTCTGCGTACAGGCTTAATATCCTGGTATGCATTTTTTTAACTTTGAATGCCCCATTCGCCATCAGCTTTATTATATTGCCCCCAAAAAAGAAAAAAAAGTCTTTATTATTGATAGTACGGCAACCATATTGAGAAATATCAGATAGTTTAAGTGGTACCAGGTAGTGTAAAATACCTGTAGCAGTTTTTAAGGAAATGGAAAAATTGAATATAGGATCAGTACTTTGCTGAACAGCTTGTACCTGGGCAAAAAGCGATCTTCCTGAAATTATGTTAATGGCTATTTTATTACTATCAGTTGCTGATTGGTCAAGATATCCAAATTTTTCAATTACGCCTGATTTTGAGATGCGGTAATTATTATATACGCTGGAATTAATGATAATATTATCAGCACTGTCTACATAAGCATCTGTAATAACAAGGGTCTTAATTGTTTTTACAATGTTGTCATTGTATTTATATGGGTAAATACGCCCGTTAAAAAAGTACGCAAGTTTTCCTGTGTGAGAAAAAAACCAGACCCTTCCTTTACTATCTTCTCTTATTTTAAAAATTACATTATCGGGCAGGTCAAAATTCTCCATTTTGTTACCATCATACCTTACCACCCCTTTATCGGTAGCGACCCATAAAAAACCCTTACTGTCCCGGTAAATAAAATAACTCTCATTACTCGGCAAGCCATTTTCCTGTGTGTAATTAACAAAATTATACTCCTTACCTTGGGAAAAGCAGGTTAACCCAAACAGACATATTAAGCCAGTAAGACAGTAAAATTTTAGTTTCACCAGCTAAAGATAGAGTTTAGTATGCTATTTTAAAATGAAGGCAAGAGCCTCCCTATGCGTAAAATACTTTCCCTGAAAAACATTCAACAGTTATTGGCGAAACTGCACAGTTATTGTCATTTTACCCCAGAAAAAAAGTATAAAAAAATCCTTGAAACAGGCTGTGTACTTTGCAACAGTTAATTGAAGATAACAAGTCCAGACTCAGAAATTTATCCGGGCGGCTTTTTCCAATACTGCCAGGTTAACGAAAACAAGGTACCTGAACAATAGTTGAACAATGCATTATGTACCCTACGAAGGTTGCTCCTGTAAAACGGGGTGACCTTTTTTAATGCCTGTTATCAAAAAGTATTAGCTTTTATCAAAAGTTCCGGATTCAGTAAATCAGGATAATTAGCTTGAATTCATTATTTTACATTGCTTTCTGCAAGTAATTATGAACAAGCGCCTGATATCCATATTACAATACGCATTTTTTTTGGGTGGCGGCATATTTTTAGTTTGGTGGCAACTGCGGGATATGACAGCAGAACAGAAAACACAGTTTACACTGGCATTAAAAAGCGCCAATTACTGGCTCATTTTCCCCATTATTTGCATGAGCCTGCTTAGTCATTTAAGCCGGTCTTACCGCTGGAAGTTGCTGCTGGAGCCGCTTGATTATTACCCAAAGATCAAAAATGTGTTTGCAGTTACTATGGTTGGCTACCTGGCCAATGCAGCCATTCCCAGGCTGGGCGAAATTTTAAAATGCACTTTTTTATCGAAGTACGAGCATATTAAAGTAGATAAACTGGTAGGCTCCATTTTAATTGAACGAACATTTGACCTTTTCTGTTTTGTCATTTTTATTGGTATCACTGTACTGATCCAGATAAACAAGATCGGAGGTTTTATAAAAGAAAAAATAACTTCATTTGGTGAAAATTCCGGAGTATCGTTTTTGGGTAAAGGGCTTACCATTATTGGTGTGATCATGCTTATCTATTACCTTTTAAAGATCCTGGTCAGCAGGTATCCCAACAGCAAACCCATTCTTAAGATCAATAATTTTTTTAAAGGAATTGGACAGGGTTTTACCGCCATCAGAAGCCTGAAAAAAAGAAAACAATTTATTGCACATACTATCCTCATATGGGCCATGTACCTTTTGCAGATATATGTAGGTTTTAAAGCCATGGAGCATACCGCAGCGCTGGATATAAACGCAGCCTGCAGCGTACTGGTGCTGGCAAGTTTCTCCATGATACTTACGCCAAACGGCATCGGCCTTTTTCCCATCTTTGTAATGCAGACATTGATACTATACAATATTGACGGCGCCTATGGCAAAGCATTCGGCTGGCTTATATGGGGCGTATCTACCTGTATTACTTTAATTGTAGGCTTCATCTGCCTGCTGCTGCTTCCTTACATCAATAAAAAGAAAAATGAAATCAGTACAAGCCATACCGGGTAAGATATTTACACTGGACAATCTTTTACACCAGCTTAACCGTTGGCGATTGCTCAATAAAAAAATTGTTTTCACCAATGGTGTATTTGATATTTTACACGAAGGCCATATTGCTTCGCTAAGCGATGCTGCCATGGAGGGAAATATCCTGATCGTTGCCATTAATTCAGACGCATCGGTAAAAAGACTGAAAGGCGAAAGCCGCCCGGTTAACAGCGAAAACTCACGCATGCTGCTGATGGCATCACTGGTGATGGTAGATGCGGTTGTTTTATTTGAAGAAGATACACCACTGAATTTAATTACTGCCATCTTACCCGATGTACTGGTTAAAGGCGGAGATTACACGGTTGAGCAGATAGCAGGTGCAAAGGAAGTTATAGCCAATGGCGGCGAAGTAAAAATTGTACCCATACTGGAAGGCTTTTCCACCACTGGTATCATCGAAAGAATGAAAACCGGCAATCAATAAAATGTACTTCTTCACAAAAACTTAATATTGGTTTTAACTGCAAGCCCTTAAATTCGCCTCATTCATTTTTTAAATTCAAACTGCTTGCACAAAAGAAAGATCATATTCCGGGATATCAGCTGGCTGTCTTTTAACGACCGCGTTTTGCAGGAAGCTGCAGATGAAACCGTGCCCTTGCGGGAACGCATCCGCTTCCTGGGCATATTTTCAAACAACCTCGATGAGTTTTTCCGGGTACGTGTTGCCGCACTTAAGCGCATGATAGAATTTGGCAAGAAATCCAAAATGCACCTCGAGATCAATCCTGCTGCCATCATAGAAGAGATACAGGAAATAGTGATCGGGCAGCAAAAAGAATTTGAACGCATCTGGAATGAAATTTTACGGGAGCTTAAAAAGGAAAGGATCTTCCTGGTTAATGAAACACAGCTTAACAAAGCACAGCAAACATTTATACTGGATTATTTTAACGAGGAGATACGCAGCAATGTAATACCGCTGATGATCGAGAGCATACAGAACTTTCCGGTACTGAACGACCGGTCTATTTACCTGGCCTGTAAGCTTTCAAAAAAAGACAAATCTATTCCGCAGAAATATGCATTGCTTTCGGTACCAACACGCAGGCTGCCCCGCTTCATCATCCTTCCATCCAAAAATGCTGATAAACAGATCATCCTGCTGGAAGATATCATCAGGTTTTGCTTACCCAATATTTTTTCATTTTTTGGTTACGATACTTTTTCTGCCCACATCATTAAAGTAACCCGTGATGCTGAAATAGACCTGGATAATGATATATCCACATCCCTTATTCAAAAAATTGAAAAAGGACTTAAGAACCGCAAAAAAGGAAAACCCGTTCGTTTTGTTTTTGATAAAGCCATCGACCCATCCCTCCTCACCTACCTGGTAAGGCGACTGGGTTTACTGCAAAAAGATAACCTGATCCCGGGCGGACGCATTCATAATTTCGTTGACTTTATGGATTTTCCTGAATCGGTGTTTGATAAAAAAAGCCAGCGAAAAAAACCTTTTATACACCCGGTTTTAAAAAATGTTACCAGCGTTACCAATATTGTTTTACAAAAAGATGTGCTCTTAAACTTCCCCTATCATTCCTTCGACAGCATTATTGACCTGTTACGGGAAGCTGCTATCGACCCGGAAGTAATCAGTATTAAAATTACCTGCTACCGGCTCGCCGAACGCTCCAAGATCATTAACGCACTTACCAATGCCGTACGCAACGGCAAACAGGTAACCGTGGTGCTGGAACTGCGTGCCCGCTTTGACGAAGAAGCTAACCTGGAGTGGAAGAACGAACTGGAAGAAAACGGCGTGAAAGTATTGCTGGGTGTACCTAATACAAAAGTGCATGCAAAAATATGCCTGATAAAAAAGCGGGTTAACAACCGCACCATTCATTATGGTTTTGTAAGCACGGGCAACCTGAACGAAAAGACAGCAAAGGTTTATAGTGATGCATGCCTGCTTACATCCGATCGGAATATCATGGCCGATGTAAACCGTATATTCAATTACCTGGAACAGCCAAAAACAAGAATAGCTTTATTGAAAAGCTGTAAAACTTTAATAGTAAGCCCGGTTGGTATGAGAAGACAGATAATACAACTGGTGAATAAAGAAATAAAAATGGCCCGGTTAAAAAAACCGGCTGCTATCACCCTCAAACTGAATTCTCTCAGCGATGAAATCCTCATCGATAAATTATACGAAGCTGCCAAAGCCGGTGTAGAAGTAAAAATGATCATCCGCGGCATTTTTTGTTTTCTTTCGGAAAATAAAAAATTCAGGCATCCCGTGCAGGCCATCAGCATTGTGGATGAATACCTGGAGCATTCCCGTGTCATGATCTTTCACAACGGCGGAAAAGAAAGGACCTTTATTGCTTCTGCAGACTGGATGGTACGCAATATCGACCACCGGGTAGAAGTTGCCTGTCCCATTTTTGAAAAAAATATTCAGCAGGAAATTAAAGATATCATCCAGATACAACTCAAAGACAATATCAAAGCCAGGATACTGGACAACGACCTCAGCAACCAGTATGTAAACCCACGAAACACCAAAAAAATACGCAGCCAGGTAGAGACGTATAATTATCTGTACCGTAAGTCTCTGTAAAAGTTGAAAAGTTGATAAGTTTAAATGCTGGCGCTTTTAAACCATTATGTGTAATTTCGTTTGAAACCTTGTAAGCTTTTTAACCTTTCAACTTATCGACCAACATTTGAAAATTGCAGCCATAGATATAGGAAGTAATGCAGCCAGGCTTCTGATCACAGAAGTAACCACCGATACAAAGAATAATCCCGTATTCAATAAACTCAATTTAATAAGGGTGCCGCTGCGGCTGGGTTTTGATGTGTTTGAGCAGGGCCTTATCTCCAAACAAAGAACAGGCATGCTTATACAAACCATGAAGGCATTTAAGCATTTAATGAATGCCTACGAGGTTAAGCATGTAAAAGCCTGTGCCACCAGCGCCATGCGTGATGCAGCAAACAGCGAAGACATCATCCGCAAAGTAAAACTGGAAACCGATATTGCTATTGAAGTGATCAGCGGAGATATGGAAGCCGGGCTGGTTTTTGAAAACCATATCGCCGAAACCCTCGATAAAGATCACAGCTACATGTACATTGATGTAGGCGGCGGAAGCACCGAATTATCTTTTTTCAGCAACGGGGCCCTTAACTACAAAGAATCGTTCAACATTGGCACCATCAGGCTTTTAAAAGGCATGGTACATGATAAAACCTGGGAACTGATGAAGGAGATCATTAAAACTGTAACCAAAGGTCAGAAAGAAGTAATGGCCATTGGCAGCGGTGGCAATATCAACAAAGTGTTCAGCATGAGCAAACGCAAAGAAGGCAAGCCCCTCTCCCTTGAATTACTGAAAGATTATCACAAAGAACTAAGCAGCGTATGCCTGGAAGACAGGATGCGTTTGTACAACCTGCGTGCCGACCGTGCCGATGTAATTGTGCCCGCCTTACAGATATATACCAATGCCATGCGTTGGGCCGGCGCCACCGAAATGTATGTACCTAAAATAGGCTTGGTTGATGGATTGGTGCAACACATGTGGGAGGAGTTGAAATAGGTTTTTCTTAACATGTTTTGAAATATCTTCATAATGCCAACAACAAGCCCATGATGAAGCTACCCTCCGCTATTTTTCTTTTAATCAGTCAGTTTTCTTTTGCACAATACAAACCGAATCCAACGAATTTTGATTCCTTTATTATCAGGCCAAATGTAGAATGGGCAGCTTATGCAAACGATTATGTATGCTTTGAAAAAAATAATCTGGGTAAACTCCTTTTTACAAGATTTGTAAAAAATGAGATTAAAGTGTCGCTTCCTGAATATGGTATAGCTGATATGATATCAAAAGATTCGCTGAATCAAATAGTTCTTTATCCTCTTCATCATAATATGCCTTCGTACGATTCGCTCGGGAATGCTATTTATCCCGAAGTTAAGATGAAGCCTTTTGAAATTGATACTACTAATTTCACCTCAATAACTTCAACTCAGATTTTATACATTGAAAACGGTATACTTAAAAGTTATGTTCCGTGGGTAACTCCATCTATGGTTAAAATAAAAACGCAGGCAAATATATTTTTAGGTTATAGTGAGTACTTTAGTTCATGCTACAACTACGATTTCAATTATCAACCCGGAGAAAAGAATGAAATTGTTTATCTCGGTGAAACAAATCGAAAATTAATACTCAATTCTATTGGATATGATTATCATCCGATAAAAGAGCTATACAACAGGAACTTACTGGAAACATTATTACCCTATTTCTGGACTGACAAACTGGATATATACTCAGCTGACTTGGGCATAAAATTAAAAAGAGAAGACCTTTACGATCACTTTGACTCATCGGGTGATTTGATAAGAAACAAATATCTTGGAAATCATTCCAACCTGGAAGATTTTAAAGAAATACAATTGGTACAGGATTGGTATTACAATCATGACGAAAACATCGTCTTCAATAAAATAAAAGCCTTGTTTTTGTGTGCTAAAAGAGCAACAGCAAAAGGAGAAGAAAAAGAAGCTTCGCCAGTTTTAAAAATAGTTTTCAGGTAGAACTCACATATACACTACTGTAAAATAAGCTTTGAATTTGTTTAGCCATTAATTTTACTTCTATTTCCTATTTTCAATCAATGAATTCAAAAGGCACCCGCCACTTTAATGCCCTCACCGGCTTTCGCTGCCTGGCAGCCTGCCTCGTGTTCCTTTACCACAACCGTAAATACTGGCGTGATTCCCTGCATCCCGAACTAATGCGATTGCTGAATGAATTTCACATCGGCGTTTCCCTGTTCTTTGTTTTAAGCGGTTTTTTAATTGCATATACCTATGCAGAAGAACCTTTACGTTCGGCAAAAAGCTATGCAAAATATTTTTCCATTCGCTTTGTACGCATCATGCCTTTGTATTGGCTCATACTTACTGCCTATTATCTTGATCCTGCTTTTGGTAAAATGCAATTCTCCTGGCTCACCTATTCACTCTTTCATGGTTTTTCAGATGTACATAACCTGGATGCTATCAGCCAGGCCTGGTCGCTGAATATTGAAATGACATTTTACCTGTTGGCTCCCCTGCTCTGCCTCATGCAGAAAAAACATTGGTTGTATTTACTGGGTTTGCTGGCTGTACTGTTTGCTGCTACCTGGTTCATTGGTGCTTACTGGCACCAGGTCAATGGCAATCCAAACCGATGGGTATATCCTCTGCATTTTGTTTTTACCGGCACATTCCCCGGCCGCTGCCTCGAATTTGTTGCAGGCATGTTGCTGGCTTATCAAATGCGAAATAACAAAACACAGCTCATCGAAAAATTTCGTTTTAAAACACTCATTGGCTTTGCAGGCATTGTCATCACAACCTGGTGCATCGGGCTTTTTCAACCCAATATATATACGCAGGGATCAGATGAAACCGGCGGCATGATATTACAATTGCTGATATTGCCCGTTTTTGTTGCCATTGCCCTGGCTGGCCTTATTTACGAAAAAACATGGTTGCAACAATTCTTTGGATCTAAAGTGATGGTTTTACTGGGCAATGCGTCCTTTGCTTTTTACCTCATACACATCAGCTATGTAAATATTAAACTGCGGGAATTATTTTTATTGCCCGACAGGAATTTTGTAGTGCTCTGGCTTATTGCCATTGTATTATACCTACTGTTTGAAAAACCTATATATAATGGCTATAGAAAATGGCTGAAGAAAATTAATTAAGCCAGCATTTAAATACTTCCTGCATCAATTTAAACCACATAGTAACATAGAATACAATAGAAAAAACATAGGCTATCTATGTAAATCCTATGTTTCTATAAACCTATGTGGTTCACAAAACAAGCTGAGGTAGTTTTATTCATTCTTTTTTCAATCTCTTTCTTAATTGCTCACCATTAACCCGCATTATTAATTCAATTGCCTAAAAATCACTTCCAATCCATTTTCTTTCTACATTTACACTTTCATTGCTCCCAGGATTTGTTTTATTCTAACGCAGAGCCAACTCCACCAGCAGCTTAGTTAACTAAAACAATGCACCATGTCTATTCACAAAGAAATTAAAAAAGTAACCACCGATACCCTGCAAAAAATGAAAGCCGCCGGGGAAAAGATATCCATGATAACGGCCTACGATTTTTCTTTTGCAAAAATTTTTGATACGGCCGGTATCGATATCATACTGGTAGGCGACAGCGCCAGTAACGTGATGGCCGGCCACGAAACCACCCTGCCCATTACACTCGACCAGATGATCTACCATGCCCAAAGCGTGGTACGGGGCATCAACCGCTGCCTGGTGGTGGTGGATATGCCCTTTGGCTCCTACCAATCTAATTCAGAGATCGCCCTGGCATCTGCCATCAAGATCATGAAAGAAACCGGCGGCCATTCCATTAAACTGGAAGGCGGCGAAGAAGCGGTTGATTCAGTAAAGAAAATTGTAAGCGCCGGCATTCCGGTAATGGGTCACCTGGGTTTAACGCCGCAAAGCATTTACAAATTTGGCACTTATACCGTAAGAGCCAAGGAAGAACAGGAGGCTGCTAAATTAAAAAGAGATGCGTTGCTATTGCAGGAAGCAGGAGCCTTTGCCATTGTGCTGGAAAAAATTCCGGCTGCACTGGCAAAAGAAGTAAGCGACAGTCTGCACATACCAACCATCGGCATTGGCGCCGGCGGCGATTGCGATGGCCAGGTGCTGGTAATGCATGATATGCTGGGCATTAATGTAGAGTTTAAACCACGCTTTCTCAGAAAATACCTTAACTTATACGAACAGATAGATGGAGCCGTAAAGCAGTACATCAGCGATGTAAAAAGCAAGGATTTCCCTAATGAGAATGAGCAATACTAAATCAGGCCGATGAAAAGACATACGTTACGCCAAGCTTTTTAGCCACTTAATAATCAGCGACAACCAAACAGCAGTTGGTGAGTTAAATATTACGATCACTACTACCAATAGTTTTATTAAAAGCCGGCTAGTAAGATCCAGCAATATTATCGGTATCACCTGTTTAGTTTCTCCGCTGATTTTCAAGGAATTTTTAGTACGCTCGTAGCTAATCTTCCTAATTGTTTGTTTCGTCATACAGTACTATATAAAAATACCCGTTCCTGTTTATGAGCCCTCAATATTTAGTTCTTCGTAACTTGCAGCCCTATTAATACTCAAAAGTCAATTAAGCTATATGAAATTCTTAAAAGCATTAAAGATACAGGCCAATAACAATGGCGTTTCTACCGGTGTAAACTGGATTAAAAGCAATGGTGAAAAACTCCAGTCCTTCTCTCCTGTTGATGGCAAATTAATAGGCTCCGTAACCGGTGCCGATGCGAAAGCTTACGAAACCGTTATTAAAAAAGCAGAAAGTGCTTTTACAGAATGGCGCAGCTGGCCTGCACCCAAGCGTGGCGAAATTGTACGCCAGGTGGGCGAAGAATTAAGAAAGGCCAAAAGCGATCTGGGCCAGTTAGTGAGCTACGAAATGGGCAAAAGCCTGCAGGAAGGCCTGGGCGAAGTACAGGAAATGATCGATATCTGCGATTTTGCCGTGGGGCTTAGCCGCCAGTTGCATGGCCTAACCATGCATAGCGAAAGGCCCGGTCATCGCATGTACGAGCAGTACCACCCGCTGGGTGTTGTAGGCGTAATTTCAGCCTTTAACTTTCCTGTGGCAGTATGGAGCTGGAATGCAGCTCTTGCCTGGGTTTGTGGCGATGTATGTGTTTGGAAACCCAGCGAAAAAACACCGCTCTGCGCCGTAGCCTGTCAAAATATTATTCAGTCTGTCTTCAAAAAAAATAATGTGCCCGAAGGTGTTTCCTGCATCATTGCCGGCGGCCGCAATGTAGGCGAATGGATGGCAAACGATACAAGAATCCCGCTGGTATCTGCAACCGGAAGCACCCGCATGGGTAAAGCGGTTGGTGCGGCTGTTGGCCAGCGCCTGGGCAGAAGTTTGTTGGAACTGGGTGGCAACAATGCCATCATCATTACCGAAAACGCCGACCTGGATATGGCTTTAATTGGTGCAGCATTTGGCGCCATTGGCACAGCAGGCCAGCGTTGCACTTCTACCCGCCGGTTGATCATTCACGAAAAGATCTACAACAAGTTTAAAGATAAACTCGTGCATGCTTATGGCCAGGTTAAAATAGGCAACCCGCTCAACGAAAAAAATCATGTGGGGCCGGTTATTGATAAGGATGCTGTAAAAATGTACCTGGATGCCATTGAAAAATGTAAGGCCGAAGGCGGTAAATTTATTGCGGAAGGCGGCGTTCTGAAAGGCAAAGGATACGAGAGCGGTTGCTACGTTAAACCATGCATTGCCGAAGCAAAGAACAGTTTTGCCATTGTGCAGCACGAAACCTTTGCACCCATCCTCTACATCATGAAATACAAAACACTGGATGAAGCCATTGCCTTGCAGAACGGAGTGCCGCAGGGTTTATCATCCGCCATCATGACCAACAATATGCGCCAGGCTGAGCAGTTCTTATCACAGGCCGGCAGCGATTGCGGCATTGCCAATGTAAATATCGGCACTTCCGGTGCCGAGATAGGCGGCGCTTTTGGCGGCGAAAAAGAAACAGGTGGCGGTCGTGAAAGTGGTAGCGATGCCTGGAAAGTGTACATGCGCCGGCAGACCAACACCATCAATTACACCGATAAATTGCCTTTGGCACAGGGTATTAAATTCGATCTATAAAATTTTGCAAATTAATATGAATGGTATGGCTGTAACGGGCATACCATTTACTTTTACCCAAATAAAAATAATGATATGATCAGATCTCTAAGATTGCTTGTTGGTTTAACCTTGCTAAGTCTTTCTTCATTTGCACAAAACAGTGTGATACCGAATGGCTGGCACATGATGGACAAAGAAAAAGACGGCTACAGCGGGGTAAGTGCAAACAAAGCCTACGAATTTTTAAAAAGTAAGAACCTAAAAAGCAAAACCGTACTGGTTGCGGTAATAGATTCAGGTATTGATACAGCACAGGAAGATTTAAAACCCATCCTCTGGACAAACCCCAAAGAAATTCCCGGTAATGGTAAAGATGATGATGGCAATGGCTATATCGACGATATACATGGCTGGAATTTTATTGGCGGCAAAGATGGCCGCAATGTAAAAATTGATAGTGATGAGCGTGGCCGTGTTTACTATGGTTTAAAAGACAAATGGGATAATAAAACAGTTGATAAGTCAAAGCTTTCCAAAGCCGACCTGTATGAATATGAAATGTTTCTGAGAGCAAAAGAAGAGCTTAAAGGCAGTAATACTGAGGAAGATAGCTTTAAAGATGTGGATGTGGCTGGTTTAAGATCGCTCTATGCTTCTTTATTGGAAAGTGACAGCATCCTTAAAAAAGCCATGGGCCGTGATACATTTACAGGAAAAGAACTGGATGCATACGTAACAAAATCTTTTACCGAACGCCGGGCAAAAAATGAATTCCTGGGTATGATGAAAGGCAACAATATGCTTGATCAGTCAGACAAGGAGTTTGTGGATGGCCTGCGTGACTATATTGAATATGTGGAAGGCGAACAAAGAAAAGCCGAAGCAAAAGTAAAAGCACCCAAAGCTTACCGCAAGGAAATTGTGGGCGATGATGAAACCAATTTCAACGACCGTAATTATGGTAATAACGACCTGATGGCCGAAACCTCTATGCATGGCACCCATTGCGCTGGTATTATTGGCGCTGTACGTGGTAATGGTAAAGGTATGGATGGCATTGCAGATAATGTACGTATTATGATGTTGCGTGCCGTACCCGATGGCGATGAGCACGACAAGGATATTGCCCTGGCCATCCGTTATGCAGTTGATAATGGCGCACAGATCATCAGCATGAGTTTTGGAAAAAGCTATTCGCCCGAAAAAAAATGGGTGGATGAAGCTTTTGCTTATGCCGAAAGCAAAAATGTATTGCTGGTCCATGCTGCTGGCAACGATGCAAAAAATGTGGATACTGCCTATAATTTTCCTAACCCTGCGTTTATAAACGGCGGCCGGTCTAACACCACTATTACAGTTGGCGCCAGTGCCGAGCCAACATCTGGCAGCTATACAGCATCATTCAGCAACTATGGTAAAAAAGAAGTAGATGTTTTTGCACCGGGTTCTAAAATTTACTCCACACTGCCCGGTGGCAATAATTATGGCAACCTAAGCGGTACCAGCATGGCTTGCCCGCTGGTAGCAGGTATTGCAGCCTTAACGCTGGAGTACTTCCCTAACCTTACGGCAAAGCAGCTGAAATACGTAATTGAAAAATCAGCCGTAGCGCCCAAAGAAAAAGTAACCAAACCCGGTACCGACGAAAAAGTACCCATGAGCGATATCTCTAAAACCGGCGGCATTGTAAATGCCTACGAAGCAGTAAAACTAGCTGCCACACTCACCGGTGATAACAAAGAAGAATTACCAACACCAAAAATGAAAAAGAACAGGAAAGGGTAAACATTAAAAAATTATTTGTAGATCCGAAGCAAAAATGCTTCGGATCTTTTTTTTGGGACAAGCTTTGGTTTTTTATGGCAACATCGTTGTGTCACTCACTTGTACCGCATACCAGTGTGGAGCTTTTATCAAAGCGAATACAAATAACAACTTCAGAAATTAAATACAGTTACAGGTTAGCAAAGCAGAATTTTAGTCTAATTCATCCATTATTTTTTGTAAAAAAATGGTCTGATTTGGAAATTTTTTAAAACTATTTTTAATAAACATAGTGATCTTTTTTTTCTCAAGGCTTTGCCTTTTTAGCTTTCCATCAAATACTATTTTTTTGTCTTCGTAATGAAACTTATATGGTATCTGTACTTCTGAAATCAAATCAATCGTTGAATTATCCTTCGGAGCTAATGTTATAGTTACATCATGTACATTATAACCAAATTGTAACTTAATAGACTTTTCTAAGTATCCTTCTTTTTGCACTATCAGTTTTTCTCGATTATAGCTTAATGGCAGGACAATTTCTTTGTACTCTGATGCATCAGCAGGTTTGCCTATAAACTTGTTAGATATGCTTACAGTACTTAAATTAAGGGTTATGCTGTCGTAATTTGTCACCTTTACTTTTAAGAATAGGCTATCATAAGGACGTTGAGAATATGCATTGTATTTAATTTCACCCTGCAATATATTTTCATCTTCGAAAGTTTCAAATTTCGTGACTAAAAACCCATCATGTATAAACCATTTGCCCTTACCATAGCCAACTAGCGTATCATTAAACCGGTTCAAGAATTCTGTTGCCCTGCTGCCTGGAATTAATCCAGTCCTAAAAAAGGCAAATGACGAGTCTGCTCTAAAATAATAATATCCTACAACATTGAATTTTTCTCCGTATGACTGTGAGCCAAAATACAATCCTGTAAAATTATTCATGGATTTCTTAGTTTGACCGAATGCTGTCAAACTTATCATGATTATTAAGAAAAAAAATAGTGCTTTCATAATTTACAAACATGGTCGACCTTTTGGTGATTTAAATGGATCATTCACTGTTGAGCCAAAAGGATCTTTTTCTGCGTTTATTTTTTCAATAATATCACTTTGATCGCTAGAAGATAGATTTAAAAAAGCCCTACTATCGAAACATCCAGCCCATTGTGTTCCAGCGGGGTTTTCGCAAGCAGATCCAAGTTAATCAAAATACCGTTTCTGCGAAACCCCGATGCTCGATAGATCTTGCATAGGTAAGCTACCACACTTTGCTTTGTCTTTATCTTACTTGCAATCAAATCATAGCCAATCCAAAAGATTACAGCCCCTTCTCCAGTTCGTCCATAAACTCCTGCAGCTTCGCTAATTTACTCACAGGTAAATTCTTGATCCTGTCAACCGGGCTCAGCACATTTTCCTTAGGTTTAAGTTTATACAAACTATGGTCATCCGGCACTTGTACAGCTTCGTCTTTCCGCCAAACAAACAAATCATCCGGGCAGCAATTGCACAACAAACAAAGCTGTTCAAGTGCAGCATAACTTATACTATCCACCTTTCCGGTAAGTAACCGGTTCACCGTATGGTACTTCATGCCCTTTTGCACCAGGTAGCGGCTGGCATTGTCCACACCACGGGTTTTAAGCAGGTTTGCAACATTCAATTCTAGCATAATTAACTGGTTTTAAGATATTTAATAGTCAGCATCAGCTAAAAAAATCCAATCACCGAAGCTTTTATGTAAAGAAATGCAAAATCATATTGCATCAATAGTCATTTACTTTAAATCAAAAGCAAATAATTACAAATCATTAGACAATTACATTCAATAAAGAGGTAAATACTTTAAATAATTAGTTTATTAACTTTAATAAAACGTAAAATAAATTAAATAATTTGTCATTTACTACAAAACATTCGTCATTAAAAATAAAGAAAAAGACAACTATACACCCCCGCTTTTTATAAATATCTCCAAAATAAACTCCTTGCCCCGTCACTGGTAAGGAGACTGTGATTGTAAGACCTTGTCTCACTAACAATAATAATCTGCATTACATTCTCACCAAACTTTTGTTCCTTTATAAACAACTTCAGCAAAGCAATACTGCAAATACTAAAAGATAACTTATGCTTTTAAAAAATGTCACACTGCTTTTTATCTGCATGGCTATCACCGGCATATTGCCGGCGCAAAACCAAAAGACCGAAGCGCATAAACTGGCACTTTCACTTATCATGCGCCAATACCACAACTTCAATATGTTTGATGGTGCCGTATTAGTAGCCGAAAACGGAAAGATCATTTACAAAGAAGCCTATGGTTTGGCCAACCGGGAGTGGAATATCCCCAACACAACCGACACCAAATTCATGATCGGCTCCGTTTCCAAGCCATTAACAGCCATGCTGATGCTGATACAGGTGCAAAAAGGATTGGTAAGCCTGGATAAAACGATCGCTGATTATCTACCCGAATTCAAAAACAAACCGGCCGCCAACATAACCATCAAACAACTGCTCAGCCACACTTCGGGCATGCCCAATTACGATATCATTAAAGATTTCTTCCCACGCATCAGCAGGCAAAATTTCAGCCGTGAAGCTTATGTAAAAGTATTCATGGATTCAGCACTGGCCTTTGAACCCGGCACCCGCTATGCTTACAGCAGCTGGGGTTATTTTACCCTGGGTTATATCATGGAAAGGGTAACCGGTAAATCCTATGCCCAACTGATGAAGGATGATATTTTTATGCCCCTGCAAATGAATAACTCGGGTTCGTACTATCACACGCAGATAGTGCCCAAACGGGCTACAGGTTACGATTATAGCTTCGGCGGTTTTACCAGCTCCGATTTTCGTGATCAGTCCAATACCATGGGCACCGGCGATCTGTATTCTACGGTTGAAGACATGTTTAAATTTCACCTGGCAATCAGCAATAACACCCTCATCAACAAACAACTTACCCGTGAGATGCTGGCCGAAGGCATGCGGCCTGCCAGGTATGGCTATGGCTGGTTCAACCAGAATTTTAAATACACACCCACCGATAGTGTTGCAGCCAATTTTCATTTAGGGATGACGGAAGGTTTTATTTCATTTGCCATCCGCATACCATCCACCAACAGCTTTGCCATCATTTTATGTAACAGCTCCCCTACCGATTTTTTTGGCATCATCAAAAACCTGGTTAAAGTAATGTATAGCATGCCAGTGTATTTAAAAGTACCTATTCATAAAAAAACAGAGACTAATATTGCAAGCCTGGGAGCTGTAAAGGCTGTAGAAGAATACAAAAAAATGAAAGCAGATACGGCTAACTATTATGTAGACTGGATATCGATGAATTTTATAGCAGAGCAGTTATTGAATTTAAAACGACTGGATGATGCCCGGGTAATAGCAGAAAATAATGTTGCCGAATTCCCTGATAAAGACCTGGTGATGCTGACCATGGGTAATATTTACCTGGCTTTGAACCGGAAAGAAGATGCCATTAAATATTATAAGTTAACCCTGCAGCTATATCCCGGTTACGAAGAAGCAAGAACCCGGTTGCGTGAACTGGAAGGCAAGTGATCATGGATATCAGCTGAAGAACCGTTCATCATAGTTCTTTATCTGTGCAAAGGGGTTTTGCTTTAATTTTAGATCTTAAAACAATCAGCTATGCCAAAGCCATTACCAAACAGCTACCCGGTTTACTTTAAAAATTATGTTGACCAGGTGCCTGATGACGATCTGCTAACCGGCTTTCAAAACCAGTCGGCAATCATTAAAGAATTTCTAAGCTCTGTAACAGAAGAAAAATCTGGTTACGCATACGATACTGGCAAATGGACCATTAAAGAGGTATTGCAGCATATTATTGATGCCGAACGCATTTTTAATTACAGGGCATTATGCTTTGCCCGTAAAGAAGCAACCTCGCTGCCCGGCTTTGATGAAAATGCATATGCAGATAATTCAAATGCCAACAGCAGATCCTGGCAAGATCTGGTGGATGAATTTTTAACTGTACGCAGTTCTACCGAATATTTATATAAGAGCTTTACAGATGAAGCACTGGCAACTTCAGGAATTTCAAATAACAACCCGACTACTGTACTCAGTTTTGGCTTTATAACCTTAGGCCATTTTTATCATCACAAAAAAGTATTGCAGGAAAGATACCTTTCGTAATAAGCACTTAATTAAAATAAAAATGCCGTCAGCTATAAACCGACGGCATTTTTGTAATTCTTTGTTTCTTCTTAATTTTCTTTCGTTGCCTGCACCTGGTTCACTTTTGCAGTTGCACTCTGGGTAATCATGTTGTTCATCACCTTCACTGTTTCATCAATATAAATATCTCCGCTTATTCTTTTAAGCCAGGCAGTATTTTTATCGATCTTTTCTTTTGCTGCATTGATGGTTGCCATATCAGCCTGGATGTTTTTCACACTCAGGTCTTTATTCAGTTTGTACAGGTCATCCAGTTCTTTAACCTTTGCTTTAAACTGTTTTTGTTCTTCCCTGTATTTATTCAGGTTTAGAGAGTAAGCTTTGTCGCTGTACTTCTCAAGCCAGTCTATACTTTCTTTTATTTTATTGAAAGTAGGGTTTTTGGCCACTTCAGCAGTGCTGTATTTAACAGCCACATCATTGCTGATAGTGCTTGTCCAGGGTTTATATTCCGACTTGGCAATTTCATCCCAGGGCAAAGCTGCTGCATTATCTTTTTCCCTGAACTTCAGATTTTCGTACCTGTCAGGAATAATAACATCCGGAGTTACACCCTTCAACTGCGTAGCTCCACCATTAACACGATAGAATTTCTGCAGCGTAAGTTTAACAGAACCCAGGTCTTCTACATTCCTGTTTGAGAACAGAGGATTATCAGTTTCCGGATTTAAAGGGATATTGCGTTGCACCGTTCCTTTACCATAGGTAGATGAACTGCCAATAACAATACCACGCTTGTAATCCTGTATGGCTGCTGCAAATATTTCAGAGGCACTGGCGCTGAACTCATCTACCATCACGGTTAACGGACCAGAATACAGCACAGACTTGTCTTTATCTTTCCATTGATAGGGCTTGTCTTCGCCACGGCCTTTTACCACGCAAACGGGACCATCTTCAATAAACAACCCAACCATTTTAACCACTTCCGGTAAAGATCCGCCGCCATTGCCACGCAGATCCATAATAATACCTTCTACGTTTTCGGCTTTGAGTTTTTCAATTTCTTTTGCCACATCTTCAGAGCATTTAGCACCATTAGGGTCGGCAAAATCTACATAAAATTCAGGCAACCAGATATAACCGATTTTACGGTCGCCATTGATGATAGCACTCTTGGCAAAAGTGTCATCCAGTTTTATTTCATCCCTTGCAATAGACAATACTTTGATAGTACCATCCATTCTTCTAATAGTTAATTTTACAATGGAGCCTTTTGATGGGCCACGGATTATTTTAACCGCATCTGTTACTGAGTAACCGGTTACATCAATTGGTTCATCATTGCCCTGTCCTACTTTAATGATCTCGTCTTCCGGCTTTAGTTCACCAGCTTTCCAGGCTGGCCCGCCTGAGATAAGGCTGGCTATTTTTATTTTTCCATCATCCTCTTTGAGTTGTGCACCAATGCCATAAAAACTACCTTTCATCGATTCGTCGAAAGAGCGCTTATCTACCGGTGCAAAATAATCTGTGTGAGGGTCCATAGTGCCGGTAATGGCATTTACAAACGTGCTGAAATTCTCATCGTTATTTTCACGGGTGATCTTGGTTGCAAAAAAACGTTCTATCTGTTTTTTAACTGCTTCCCTTGCTTCTCTTTCCAGGGTAGAATCTGCCTTGAACTTAAAATTGGCGGAATCCTTGTTCTTTTCCCTTGATTCAAGGGCCATGTTATAACGATCCAAGGTCAGGAATTTCAGGCGCTTTCTCCATATCTCTTTTCTTTCAGCCTCGGTTTTAGGGTTATTTAATTTATCCCTGTCAAGCATTACATCTTCGTCTTTTGTAAAATCAAAAGGTTTTGCCAGTATATCGCTGTACAAAGCAGAAGCTTCCTTTAAGCGACTTATATACACTTCACTTATATTGAAAAAAGAGATCAGCTCCGCTCCATGAATTTCATCATCGATCCTGCTTTCAAATTTTTTGAACCCGTCAATATCGCTTTGAAGAAAAATATTCTTCTCAGCATCCATATCTTCAATAAATTTTTTCAACACCAGTTTCGAAAAATTATCGTCGATCGTTTTGGGGCTGTAATGTCCCTGCTCCAGCAGAACGCCTACATTACGGATGATCTTGGTGTACTTCGATTTCGGGTTATCACTATCGGCACTTCCACGGGTTTGAAAAGCTAAAAAAACACTGGCAGCCGTAAGTACCAGTATTACGGGTATAAATTTTTTACTCATGATAAATTGCGCAATTTTTTGCATAATGTAAAAATAACGGAAAAACGATTGTTTACAGGAATAGTAAACGCAACAATTGGAATAATGTTTTGTTAAAGCAGATTTTGCGGAAAACGTTAAGGATGAGCGGTAAGTGAACACATTTGGGCCTCAATCAACAGGTATAAAAGTGGCGGCATAAAAAAAGGCTTCCACTTCTGGAAACCTTTTGGGGGTAATCGATGGGGCTCGAACCCACGACCCTCAGAATCACAATCTGATGCTCTAACCAACTGAGCTACGACTACCGTTTTATTTAACTTCCCAACCAGTGTTACCCGTTTGGGGCGACAAAAATAATGAAAAACACCACTCACACAAAATACATTTTGAGCAGCCTTGCATAATCGCTTACTTTGCACCCCCGATTGATTTTTTAAATGACTGTAATGCAATATATTTTACCACTGCTCCTATCCTGTTTTACCGGCTGGTTTGTGATCTGGATGAGTATTAAATTATTATTCAGGCCCCACAAACCTTTATATATAGCGGGTTTTAAAATACAGGGTATTCTTCCTGCCAATCAGCTAATGATGGCACATAAAATAGGTGCACTGGTTAGTACGCAATTATTTTCTTTTGAAGCATTGCAACAAAAAGTAACCGATCCCGAAAATTTTAATAAACTAAAACCTGAAATTGAAAAGCATATCGATAGTTTTTTGAGAGATCGTTTAAAAGAAACCTTCCCCATGCTATCGATGCTTATTGGCGATAAAACCATCAACCAGTTGAAAACGACTTTTTTAACAGAGCTGGAAACACTGTTCCCAAACCTGATGAAGAGCTATATAGCCAACCTGCAAAAAGATCTGGATATTGAAAAAGAAGTTTCGGAAAAAATTGCCGGGTTTTCCATAAATAAGGTTGAAGAACTCGTATATGTATCTGCCAAAAAGCAATTCATTAAAATTCAGCTATTCGGCGCTTTTATTGGTGTTTTAACGGGGTTGATCCATATATTAATCAATACCCAACTATTTCATTAACAATTTGTTAATTGACGTGTATTTCCCCCTTTAATAATACCACTCATCATCTTATGTATTATTAATGTGGCTTTTTAGGCTGTACTTTGCAAAAATTTTATAATAATCAAAATTGAAAACAGTTACTAATGATAAATTTTACTAAGCTTTTTCTGATCTGGCTTTTAACCCTGAGCGTGTCGGCAACCTATGCACAAATGCCCGGTGGAGGCGGAAATCGTGGACAAATGGGCGGACAAAACATGAACCTGGGCCATTTTTATGGTAAGATACTGGATTCACTAAGCAATAAGCCGCTGGAAGCGGTATCCGTTCAGCTAATTCAGAACAAATTTGATACAGCCACCAAAAAACGCAAGGATGTGGTGGTTGGCGGTATGCTTACTGATAAAAAAGGAGAATTCAGTCTTGAGAACCTGAATATTATGGCGCAGTATAAACTAAAAATTACTGCTATTGGTTTTAAGCCTTACGAAGCTAAAGTAGCCTTTCAGTTGAACATGAGCGGGGCAAAACCCGGAGACATGAGCAGCATGTTGAGTGCAGTTGATAAAGATCTCGGCAACATAAAACTGGAAACAGATGCCAAACAATTGCAGGATGTAACAGTAAGCTCGAGCCGTGCCCAGCTTGAAATGAAAATAGACCGTAAGGTTTTTAATGTAGAAAAGAACCTGAACAGTGTGGGCGGTACGGCGGTGGATGTTATGAAGAATGTGCCCTCGGTGAATGTGGATATTGATGGTAATGTTTCGCTGCGCAATGCTACACCACAGATATTTGTGGATGGCAGGCCAACTACCATGACGCTTGACCAGATACCTGCGGATGCCATTGCATCTGTTGAAATTATTACCAACCCATCTGCCAAATACGATGCAAGCGGCGGTGGTGCAGGTATCCTCAATATTATTTTAAAGAAGAACCGTAAAGCAGGTTATAACGGTAACATACGTGCCGGTATTGATATGCGTGGGCGCCCAAGCCTGGGGGGCGATGTAAACCTGAAACAACAGAAAGTGAACTTTTTTGCGGCTGGTCAGTTTGGTATGAGAAAATCTATCAGCACTGTAAAAACAGACCGTAAAGATATTGATACTGCTTATACCGCATACCTGAAACAACGTAACAAACCTGTTAACCAGGGCTTCTTTGCTTTTGGCCGTATGGGTATGGATTATTTTATTGACAACCGCAACACACTTACCATTGGCGGTAATATTGTACGTGGGCAGTTTAAAACAGATGATGTTATCAATACCTACCGCGATACCCTAAAAACATCAGGCACTGTCAGCGACCGCGGCGAAAGAAAAAGTAACAGCACCGGTAACTTCCGTAACTATGGTGCAACACTTAGTTTTAAACACAATTTTGCCAAAGCCAGTAAGGAACTAACAGCAGATCTTAATTACAACTACAGTAAAAATGATAATGTGGGCGATTACCAAACACAATACTTCTTTACCAGCAACAGCCCTAAAACTCCGTTGATAGTAGAGCAATCAAAAGGCGGTGGTACTACCCAGTTTTTTACTGTACAAACAGATTATGTTGACCCGATAACCGATAAAATGAAGATAGAAACCGGTTTAAGGGCTTCTTTCAGAAATTTTACCAGCTTTAATGATAACTACGTTCAGGATCCGGGCGGGCAGTATATCCTGATTGCCAGGTTAAGCAATAATTATAAGTTTGATGATGCTTTATATGCCGGTTATTTAACGTTCTCTCACCAGCTTAAAAAACTAAGCTACCAGCTTGGATTAAGGGTGGAGAGCTCTTCTTACACCGGTAACCTCATCACTAAAAATCAGAAATTCAAAACAGATTATCCCTTAAGCCTTTTCCCAAGTGCATTTGCCACTTATAAAGTAAGCGATAAGGTAGATATGCAGCTGAATTATTCAAGAAAGATAAACAGGCCTAACTTTTTCCAGCTGATACCATTTATAGATTATTCCGATTCACTGAACCTGTCTGTTGGTAATCCGGCCCTGGTTCCTGAATTTACAAACCTGTTGGAATTATCTTACTCAAACCAATACAAAGCAGGCAACAGCTTTTTAGCAACAGCATATTTCCGTAATACAAACGACCTGATAACAAGATACCAGTACAGAACTACCAATCCTGATACAAGCAAAACGGGTACTGTTATCATGAATACGTACGAAAATGCAAACAGAAGTTATACCGTGGGCCTGGAACTGACCGGCAAGAACAAACTGGCAAAATGGTGGGATCTTACAACCAATGTTAACCTGTTCAATTCAACCATTAAAGCCGGTAACCTGGCCGGAAGTGTGAACAGTTCTCTGTTCAGTTGGTTTGCCAAGATCAATAACAACTTTAAACTGCCAAAGAACTTCTCTGTACAATTATCTGCCGATTACACAGCCAAAACACTGGTTGCCCCAGGTGGCGGTGGTAACCGTGGTGGTATGGGTATGATGTTTGGCGGTGGTTCTCAACCAAGTTCACAGGGTTATATCAAACCGATTTTCGGAGCCGATTTTTCTATACGTAAAGAATTCCTGAAGAACAATGCAGCTTCTGTAACCCTGCAGTTCAGTGATATCTTCCGCACAAAACTGTATGCCACACATGCAGAGGGGCCTACATTTGTACAGGATAATGAGCGCAGGCGTGATCCCCAGTTTGTGCGCCTGAACTTTAACTGGCGCTTTGGTAAGATCGATGTTTCTTTATTTAAAAAGAAGAACATGAAAGGCGAAATGGAGAATATGCAGAACGCACAACAGGGAATGGGTAACTAATCGCAATTCTATACATATTTTTAAAACGCCATCTGCCCATGCAGATGGCGTTTTAAATTGGCAGGCTTTGCAAGCTTTAATACTTTTACAGCCATCTTTTAATTTTTTAGCATTATTTTGCCGAAGCAAAAAACTATTATGAAGCAAATCAATTTTAAGCAGGTATTACCACACCTGGTAGCCGTTGTTATTTTTATTTTACTCTCAGTATTTTTAAATAAACCAGCCCTGCAGGGTAAAGTGGTACAGCAAACTGATGTTATACAGTGGAAGGCCATGGCACAGCAGTCTTTTGAGTTTAAAGAAAAGCACGGCCATTTTCCAAAATGGACCAATAGTATGATGAGTGGGATGCCTACTTTCCAGATAGCTTTAGGGCCCGAGAATCCAATGAATATTAACCTGCAACACGTGCAGGATATTTTAACGCTGGGCTTTCCTAAACCTATATTTTACCTGTTTATTGCAGCGCTGTGTTTTTACCTGCTTTGCGTTGTGCTGGGTGTAAACCCATGGATAAGTATTTTAGGAGGTATTGCTTATGCTTATTGCTCTTATAACCCCGTATTGATTGCAGGCGGACATGACACCAAATTAATGTCAATGGCATACGCCCCCGCTGTTCTTGCGGGTTTACAATTAATATTTCAGCGAAAATACTGGATGGGTAGCGCCTTGTTGCTAACTTCTGGCACACTTCTTTTAGGGCAGCTTCACCAGCAAATTGTGTATTATACTTTGCTAATTGCTGTTTTCATGACAGTTGCTTTTGTAGTAAAATGTATTAGAGAAAAAACAATAAAGCATCTTGTTTTTTCAGGATTAATAAGCATTGCCATGGCAGCGGTTATGCTAGGGTGTGTAGCACTGATTTACTGGCCAACTTACGAATTTACCAAGGAAACCATGCGTGGCGGACGTAGTGAGCTTACACAAAAGGATACAAAGAATGCCACCAAAGGTGGATTGGATAAGGATTATGCGTTTCAGTGGAGTTATGGCAAAGCCGAAACAATGACCTTGCTGGTACCGAATGCATTTGGCGGAAGTTCTGCCGAAGGTCTGGGTGAAGAATCAAAAGCCATTGCCGTTTTACAGGAAAATGCACAAAGCCTGCCACAAGGATTTGCCCAGCAAATGGCACAATCTTCTCCCATGTACTGGGGCGAATTATTGAGCACACAGGGTACTGTTTACCTGGGTGCCATTGTATGTTTGTTATTTTTATTCGGTGCATTCTTTTCAAAAAGCGAACATCGGTGGTGGCTGGTTGCTATAACCATTTTTGGTATCGTATTATCATGGGGCAAAAATTTTGAAGCAGTAAACTATTTCCTGTTCGACTACCTGCCTTTCTATAAAAAATTCAGGGCACCTTCTATGGCGCTTGTTATACCACAACTTTCTGCTGCATTATTGGCTGTAATATTCCTGGGTGAATTTATTCAGACGGAAAAAGAAAAACTATGGCCGCTCTTTAAAAAATGTCTGTATGTTACAGCAGGTACCGTGGCTGTAATGGGCTTATTTTATTTCTTCTCCGATTTCAGCAATACTGCAACCGGCGAACTACGTAAAACAGTAAATGAAGCATTACAGGGCAAGGGCGGCGATTTTTCAAGAACTTATTTCAATGCTTTAAAAAGCGACAGGCAGGCATTTTACCTGAGCGATATGTGGCGTAGTATGGCCTTTATTGTTTTATTGGTCGGCACACTTTTCCTGTATGCAAAAAACTGGATAAAGCCGGCGATTGTTTATGCAGCACTTATCCTATTCTGCATCATCGACCTTTTTGGTGTAAGCAAGCGCTACCTGAAAGATGAGAATTTTGTGGATGCCTCCGAACTTGAATACAGTTACACAGATACACCGGCTGATCAGCAACTAAGATCTGATACCGGCTATTACAGAATATTAAACCTGGCATTTCCTTCCGGCAATGGTTATGCATTTGATATTGGCAACTCTTTTAGTGATGCCATTGCATCTTATAAGCACAATACCATTGGAGGTTATAGCCCTGCAAAACTTGGCTTATACCAGGATCTGATTGAAAGACAAATTTATAAGAACATACAGGCATGGGGTACTAACCAGATGGCTAAAGATAGTTTTCCGGTGTTGAACATGCTGAACATGAAGTATGTTATTGTTCCCAATCAAAGAGATCAGAAACAAAACCAGGCTATACCCAATCCTTTTGCTATGGGTGCCTGCTGGCTGGTAAAAGAAGTTAAGTTTGTTAAAAATGCAGATGAAGAAATGAATGCGCTGAATTCATTCGATCCGGCTGCTGTTGCTTTTGTTGATGAACGCTTTAAAGCAGCAGTTCCCTTCACCCCTGCTTTCGACTCATCTGCTTCTATTAAACTGGTTGAGAATAAAAACGATGAGATAACATACGACTTCAATGCAGCCGCTAACCAGTTTGCTGTGTTCAGTGAAATTTATTACCCCAATGGCTGGGAAGCATATATTGACGGAAAGAAAACAGTCTACTGCAAAACAGATTATGCTTTAAGGGGCCTTGCCATACCGCGGGCAAGCACAGCATTAAATTCGTTTTCGATCCGGCCTCCTTCAGAACCGGCGAAACAATTGCCCGCTATGCAAATATATTCTCAGTGCTGTTTGTACTGCTGTGCATTTTCATGGCATGGAAGAACAGAAAAAAAGAAACTGCTGATATAAAAGCTTAAAATATTTTGGCTACAAACCAGGAACAAATATTTATACAAGTAACAGATGATACAGCCCGGTTAATAAATGACCGGGCCAATCATTTGTACCGGAAACTATTGCAGCTCGACATCAGTGACACTAATATTGATGAGTTTGGCAAATATTATTTTACCAATCACCATACCGGAAGCCGCTTGTTTTTTTCTGTGCAGAGCAGTGCTGATATTATTTACCAATCGGTAAAAAAAACAAATAAACCGATACCAGAACTTTCTTTTATTGATTACGGCGCCGGGTTAGGAACCCTTTTTTTACTGGCAGGCATGGTTGGCTTCAAAAAAGTATACTTCAACGATTATTTTCCGCAATGGGCAGGTTATGCCAAAACGATCTGTGATAAACTGGAGATTACCATTGATGATTATATTTCGGGCGATATCGATGCTGTAATCGAATACGGTAAAGCAAATCAGGTTCACTTCAATATCCTGGCATCACGCAATGTAGCAGAGCATATTTACAAACTCAGGGATTTCTACACAAAGCTTTATCAATCGGGCATTACAAGTCTGTGTTATGCCACCACAACTGCCAATTATCATAACCTGGCCATGCGTTTAAAACATTACTGGCATCATTACCAGGTAGAAAAAACAATGTATAAAAAACAGCGGGCAGATCATATAAGGGAACTTGTTCCATCTGTAACTGATACAGACCTCCAGCAATTGATACAACTAACCCGTGGAAAAGCCTTTGAAGATTTCAGCAATGCAGTTGATTCCTATTATAAAAAACAACCTGTTGCCAAGGTTGAATTTTTAGGCACCAATACCTGCGATTGTAAAACAGGAGTATGGGCTGAGAACCTGATCACAAGAAAAAACTATGCGGATATTATCCGGGCAGCGGGATTTGAATTTGAATACACAGCCGGATTCTGGGATACACACTATAAATATGGTATTGTTAACTTTATTACTGGCATATTAAACCGGCTTATAAAAATTTCCGGTAAAAAGGGATATTGGTTTGCCCCCTTTGTAAATATAACAGCTTCACAAAATAATGGATAAAGCGGTTAACATATTAAGCCTGGTTCCTTACAAATTTTTACCCCCTGATATGGGCGGACAAAAGGGCATTGCTTTTTTTAACCGCTACCTCAGTAAACTTGTTAACCTTAACTGCGTTACAATAAAAAGCAATACTGATATCGCTTCTGAAGCATACCCTATTAAAAATATTTTAAGCAATGGGCCTTCTCACTACATCAACCCATTTTATTTTTTTACCCTTCGAAAAATTATACGTGAAGAAAAAATAACGCACCTGGTTATTGAGCATCCATATTATGGATGGCTGGGTAGTTTATTAAAGTGGTTTTGCAAAGTAAACCTCGTTGTTCATTCGCACAATATAGAATCGCTACGTTTTAAAACCATGAACAAATGGTGGTGGGGCATTTTATGGCACTATGAAAGGTTTACTCACCGCCAGGCAGATCACAACTTCTTTATTCAGGATGATGACAGAAACTTTGCTATTAAAAATTTTAAACTTCTTCCCGAAAAATGCACCACCATAACCTACGGGTTTGAATTAAGCGAAACTCCTCTCCCGGCAAATAAACAATCAGCCAGGGAACACATTTGTAAACTGCATAACATTGTGTCATCAGATACAATATTGCTTTTTAATGGTACACTGGGCTACAAACCAAATTTGGATGCACTGGAAATTATTCTTGAAAAAATAAATCCGGAACTGTTTGCTGATGATAGTTTTAAATACAAAATAATCATTTGTGGTAATAAACTTCCGGCCGGTTACAACGGCCTGGCCACTTACAAAGAAAAAAATATTATTTACGCAGGTTTTGTGGATGATATCACCTTGTATTTTAAAGGAGCCGATATATTTATAAATCCGGTAATTGATGGCGGTGGTATTAAAACTAAAGTGGTAGAAGCGTTGGGTTACAATCTATCTGTGGTTAGTACTCAAAGCGGTGCTATTGGCGTTCCCGAAGCTATAACAGGCAATAAAATGAAAATAGTAACAGATAATGATTGGCAAACTTTTACCACACTTATCAAAACCATAAATCCAGCAGAAACCATTCCTCCCTCCTATTTTAAGCACTTTTATTGGGGTAATATTGCCGAAAAAGCAAAAAATGCAATCATCTGAAATAATTGTCCACAGTCGGGCCAATCAGTTCTGCCATTGTTTTAACCATTCAAAGGCCTAAATCATTTATTTTTGCACTTCGTAAAAACTAGGTACATGAAAGTAGTCATTTTTGCAGGCGGATTGGGTACACGCATTTCCGAAGAAACCGATACCCGGCCCAAACCCATGGTAGAAGTTGGTGGCAAACCCATCCTTTGGCATATCATGAAAATGTATAGCCAGCATGGATTTAACGACTTTATCATTTGCCTGGGCTACAAAGGATATGTGATCAAGGAATATTTCATGAATTTCTTTCTGCACAATTCAGATATCACCATCGACCTGGCCGATAATAAAATGGAAATACACGGAACCAGGTCAGAGTCATTTAAAGTTACACTGGTAGAAACCGGCATGAATACCAAAACTGCCGGCAGGTTAAAGCAGGTTCAAAAATATATAGGCACCGAAGATTTTTTGTTAACCTATGGGGATGGTGTGAGTGATGTAGATATTACTGCACTGGTTGAATTTCATAAAACGAATAACAGGATAGCAACTGTAACGGCCGTGCAGCCCGATGCCAGATTTGGCGGGATGGACCTTGCTGTGGACGGAAGTGTGAATGCTTTCAGGGAAAAATCAAAAGCAGATGCACAATGGATAAATGGTGGTTTTTTTGTTTTGAAAGCTGATGTATTTGATTACCTGCAAAATGACATGAGTAATATGATGTGGGAAGATGAACCGCTGGAAAAATTAACTGCCGATAAACAACTGGTTGCTTTTAAACACAAGGGATTTTGGAAATGCATGGATGCATTGAGAGACAAAATTGAATTAAACGAATTATGGGAAAGCGGCAATGCTCCCTGGAAAATCTGGAAATAAACAAACATGAAGGTATTAATAATAGGAAACCTCGGATACATTGGCCCCATGGTAGCCAAACATTTCAGGGCAACACATCCCGAAGCATTTTTAGCAGGATACGATATTGGATATTTTGTGCAGAACAACACTTTTAATGGTATTGCCGGTGATACATTGCTGAATGTGCAACACTTTGGCGATGTCCGGAATTTTGATGAGCAATTATTGAATGGTTTTGATGCAGTAATTTATTTAGCTGCTATCTCCAACGATCCGATGGGCAATGCTTTTGAAACACCCACGCTTGATATCAATTATAAATCGGCAGTACACATTGCACAAAAAGCAAAAGACAAAGGCGTAAAACATTTTGTGTTTGCCAGCAGCTGCAGTGTATATGGTTTTGCAGATAGCGCACCACGTACTGAAACATCTGATGTTAACCCGTTAACTGCTTATGCAAAATCAAAAGTGTTTGCCGAAGAAGACCTAAAGCCATTGGCAGATGATAACTTTCACATAACCTGTTTGCGTTTTGCAACTGCCTGTGGCTACAGCGACAGGTTAAGGCTTGACCTGGTTCTCAATGATTTTGTCGCTAGTGCTATAGCCGATAAAAAGATAACCATTCTTAGTGACGGAACACCCTGGCGTCCTTTGATTCATGTAAAAGATATGGCAAGAGCAATGGATTGGGCCATACAAAGAAAAGAAGGCGGCAATTTTTTGATCATTAATACCGGCAGTAATGCCTGGAACTACCAGGTAAAAGAACTGGCAGCTGCAGTGCAGCAATTATTTATTGATATGGATGTTAGCATTAATGAAAACGCACAGCCAGACAAACGCTCATACAAAGTAAGTTTCGACCTGTATGAAAAACTGGCTCCCGCCCATCAGCCGCAGGTGAGTTTGCAGGATACAGTAGAAGATCTGAAAAAAGGATTACAGGGCATTGGTTTTAATGATGCCAATTTCCGCCAGTCAAGCCTGATAAGACTAAAGACCATTCAAAAATTAATTGACCACCATATTATTGACCAGGAGCTTGCGCTTAAATAACACCGATGACAAAAATTGATTCCATAAAAGATACATTAAAGAACAATCCTGCTTACCGGGATAATTTTATCCAGGCATTGGTTGAATTTGAAAAAAGATCGGGCCATCCACAGGTAAATGTAAGAGACACCTTTTCAGGGCCGCTTGCCGATGAACTGTTCATGGGCGAAGCTTTTTCCAAATCGTTGCAGAACGGCCTCCACATAAATTTTGTTTACAATTCAAAAATTGCAAGAGAATTTTTGTTATGTAGCCCTGCAGTGCCAAACCACGTATGGGAGCCGCAAACAACAAAACTGTTGCTTCATTTTTCAACCAATGCACAAAATGTAATTATTGCCGGTGCATATTTTGGCGATCAGGCAATACCAGTTGCCAATAACATCAGATCAACCGGTATTTGCCATACGTTTGAGCCAAACAAAAACAATTCTGATCTGATTATTGAAAATGCGGGGCTTAATAACCTCAACAATATTCTCATCAATAATCTGGCACTTTGGAATAAAAGCAATGAAAAATTAATTTTTGAAGGTGAAGATGCATTGGCAAGTACCGTGGAAGCAGGCGCTTCATCTGCAAACGTTTTGCATACCATTACTATTGATGACTACGTAACACAAAATAAAGTTGGCAAGGTTGATCTGCTGATGATTGATGTGGAAGGAAGTGAAATAAAAGTTTTACAGGGTGCTGTTGAAATGCTGAAACAAAATAAACCAGTGGTTGTATTTGAAACCCATAGTTTGTATGATGACTGGAGTAATGGTTTACAAAACTCTCCCTCTGCAACATTAATGAAAGAACTGGGCTATGAAGTTTTTGCAGTAAGGGAATTTCATCAGAATATTGATACCGCTGATATGCCGATTGAATTATTGCCTTTAGACAAAACCTATTGCGAAACACCCCCGCATCATGGCTTTAATATGCTGGCCATACCGGCACACAGCTTAATTGAAAATGATCTTTTCAGAATTGTGTATGATCTCAGCCCTAAATTAATTTTACCTAAGAACGATCCAAAATTCTTACCATCAACATTTTAAATTCTTCGGCATGATATTTAATCCACTTGCATTACAGGGAGCATTTACCATAGATGTACAGCCCAACCAGGATAACCGTGGTTTCTTTACCCGCACATTTTGCGAAAGAGAATTTGCAGAGCATAACCTGGTGCAACATTTTGTGCAGGCTAATCACTCCGGCACCAATGGCAAAGGTGTAATTAGAGGTATGCATTTTCAACATAGCCCGTTTTGCGAAGTGAAACTGGTTAAGTGTGTGCAGGGCGCCATTTTTGATGTGATTGTTGATGTAAGGCGAGGCTCTCCTACTTTTTTACAATGGTTTGGTGCAGAATTATCCGCAGAAAATAAACGTATGATGTATGTGCCTGCAGGATTTGCGCATGGCTTTCAATCGCTTACCGATTATTCAGAGATCACCTATATGGTCTCTTCATTTTATAATAAGGAAAGCGAAGGCGGTGTAAAATATGATGACCCGGCTGTAAATATTAACTGGCCATTACCGGTTTCATTGGTATCCGATAAAGATCAAAAGATTCCCTTTATTGATGAAAATTTTAAAGGAGTAATTATATAATGCAGCCATCCTCTCCATTAGTAACGGTGGGAATACCAACCTACAACAGGCCCGAAGGACTGGAGAGAACACTTACCAGCATCATCGATCAATCCTATAAAAATATTTCAATTCTTGTTTCAGATAATTGCTCCACCGATCCTGCTGTTTTACCAGTATTAAAAAAATACGCAGATGTTGACAGCAGGGTAAAGTTTATTGTACAGAATAAAAATCTGAGCCTGGTTCCTAATTTTCAGTTCCTGCTTGATCATGCAGGTGGTAAATACTTTATGTGGGCTGCCGATGATGATCAGTGGTCGCCGGATTTTATCGCTACCTGCGTACAGGCCATGGAAGCGAATGATGATGTTGCCATCGCTATGACAACCATGGACATTTTTGATGAGACCGGTAATTTTGAAGCGGGCAAACTGAATAGGAGTTTTTTGCAGTCAAGTATTTTCAGCAGGTGTTTTCATTTTATAAAAAGCCCCATGCAGAACAAGTTTTTTCTTTGCGGCTTATACAGAACATCCTTTGTAAAAAATGTTCCCTTTGATAATAGCTGGGGAGGTGAGCATCTTTTTTTGTACGAACTCATCACCAAAGGCAAATTTTTGCTGGTTGAAGGACTGCCGCTTTTTCATTACTTTAAAGGCGGGACTTCAAAAACCAATGCAGCTATCAGGAAAGCATTCAACATAAAAAACCGTTTTTATTTCCTGGATGCCTATATATTCAGATATCTTAGCTACCAGTTTGGATTTAAGCACCTGTCTTTTTTAAAAAAGATCGGGTTGTTTTTTACAAATGGAGCTGCCCTCGTTTTTAATGAAGATTATATTTTGTATTATTCGTTGATAAAAAAACCTGTAAGGTCATTCATTAATAAATTTAAAAGCAAACCAGTTGAATATCGTCCGTAGAATAAAAAAAGCAATACTGCCATCGAAATATAAAATTACTTATGAACTGGATGGGCTGACCACTGTTCATAACAATGGTTTTATGCTGGAGCCTGATTTTATAAATGCCGAGAAAGCCGGTGCTGCTACTGGTTCCTGGGCAAACATCCAATGGCGTGTACATACCAATTTATGGGCTGCCAGTCATTGCAAAAATATTGAAGGCGATTTTGTAGAATGCGGTACCAACAAAGGTGGTTTTGCAAAAGCCATTTGCGAATACCTTGATTTTAAGAACATCAACAAAACATTTTACCTGCTGGATACCTTTGAAGGACTTGATGAGAGCCTGTTAACGGATTCGGAAAAAGCTGCCGGCAAAAAAGAATTTTTTAAGGATGCATACAGCGATTGCTACGAACAGGTAAAAAACACATTCGTCAATGTACCTAATGTAAAACTGATAAAAGGATCGGTACCCGGTACACTGGCACAGGTACCCAGTGACAGAATTGCTTATTTATCTATTGATATGAACAACCTGGTACCTGAAATTGCAGCGATGGATTATTTTTGGGACAAGCTTAGTGTTGGTGGTATGGTAGTGTTAGATGATTATGCTTATGTAACTTACGATCTGCAGTATGAAGCACATAATAAGTGGGCTGCAACAAAGGGTATTAAAATTCTTTCTTTACCAACCGGGCAGGGTTTAATTGTAAAATAAGAAAACCGAATACAATGAAAGTTTTGATCACAGGTGCAAACGGATTTATTGGTTCACATATTGCCAATCATTTTTTAGTGAATGGGCACATTGTGATCGCTACATCAAGACAGTTTCATGATTCAACAAAAGCCTTATTAAGCAATGCCAAACTGATTGAGCTGGATGTTTTAAATACTGAGCAATTACAAAATTTATCATTGCAGGCTGATGTACTCATACATGTGGCAACAGCAAACGATGTCGTTTCTAAAAGCAACATTAAAGGAATTGAGTTATCTGCCATTGGCACAAAAAACATGCTTGACTTTGCAGTAAAAAATCATATTCCCAAATGCATTGTTTTTTCAACCCTGCAGGTTTATGGCACAGAATTAACAGGCGATATTAATGAATCATCGCCAACGCATTTTCAAAATGATTATGGCTTAAATCACCTCTTTGCCGAAATGTATGCTGAACAGTACCACCGGCAGGGTAAAGTAAAATGTGCCGTAATAAGGCCCAGCAATGTTTATGGAGAAATCTTAACTGATTCTTTTAACCGCTGGAACCTGATTCCCGGTTGCTTTTGTAAAGAAGCGATGGAAAATGATACCATCACAATCAAATCATCTGGCCTGCAAATGCGTAATTTTGTCCATGTTAAAAACCTGGCACTGGCAGTAAATGCCATTTGTATGGATAATATGGATAATTTTGAGGTTTACAACGGAGGATCAACTGTACATAAGACAATGGTGGAGATAGCTGGCATAGTAAAAGAAGCATTCGAAAAGGGGTTGAATAAAACTGTTGAACTTAATGTAGAAGGATCAACACCTAAAGAAACTAATTTTTTCAATTTATCAATTGACAAACTAAAGCATATCGGTTTTATTGAAAACAAAGACTATAATTTACATACAGGTATACAGGCAATAATTAATTATTTACAAAAAAAATAAAATGAACCCAATAGAAGCATTTAAAAAAGAAAGAGCCGATGCAATGGCTCAAATGGCAGAAGACCAGGAGCTTAAACAGAAATCGGTGGATTGGATGCTGCATGCAGATAAGTATAAGTACACCTACAATTTTACCTGGATGGGCCGGCCTATTATCAAATATCCGCAGGATATTGCCATTATGCAGGAACTGATCTGGGATGTAAAACCCGACCTGATCATTGAAACAGGCATTGCTCATGGAGGCTCTGTCATTTTCTCCAGTTCGATGATGGAGTTGCTGGGAAATAACGGAAAAGTAATTGCGGTTGATATTGATATCCGCAAACACAACCGGGATGAAATTGAAAAACACCCGATGATGAAGAATATCACCATGCTGGAAGGCTCTTCTATTGATGAAAATATTGTAAAGCAGATTGCAGATTATGCGAAAGGCTTTAAGAAAGTAATGGTAGTATTAGATTCCAATCACTCACACGACCATGTGTTAAGAGAACTGGAAATGTACACACCATTGGTAAGTCTTGATTCATATATTTTGTTACCGGATACATTCGTTGAATTCTTCCCCAAAGGTTATGTAACTGACAGGCCATGGGATGTTGGCAATAATCCTTACACAGCTATGGAAGCCTTTTTAAAAACCACCACTGATTTTGTAAAAGATGAAAGCATTACCAATAAATTATTAATTACAGAAGCACTGGGCGGCGGATATTTAAAGAGAGTAAAATAGATCGCTAAAAAAAAAGGGCTGTGTTATGCTGAAGAAAATTTTTTATGCCGTTTTCAAAGCTCCTTTTTATAAAGTGTGCTTAGGTAGTATTGGCAGTGGCTCTAAACTAATTAACCCAACACTATCCGGTGGCAAAAGAATTTTCATTGGCTCCAAAGTTTTCATAAACGACAGGGGCTGGCTTGCATGTGAACCACTTACAGGTGAAGCTAATCCAACACTTTTTATTGGCGATGGCTGCTATATTGGCCGCTTTTGCCATATTTATGCCACATCAAAAATTGCGATTGGCACAAAAGTATTGATGGCCGATAAAGTTTACATCAGCGATAATCTGCACAGTTACGAAAACGTTGACCTGCCGGTGATAGATCAACCCATTAAACAAACAAACCCCGTCATCATTGGTGATGGTGTCTGGCTGGGCGAAAATGTTTGTGTAATTGGTGCTAGTATCGGAAAGAATAGTGTGATTGGTGCCAATTCCATTGTAAACAAAGACATCCCCGATTACTGCGTAGCCATCGGATCGCCGGCAGTGATCATCAAGCGATACAATCAACAAACAAAACAATGGCAAAAAACAGATAAGGACGGACAATTTATTTGAAGCAATAACAATGAGTAAGATTTTAATAACCGGCGGCGCAGGATTCATAGGGTCAAACCTGGCCTTGTATCTTTTGAAAAACGGTTACCAGGTTACTGTGCTTGATAATTTATCGGAGCAGATACATGGTACTGATGCAGAACAAAACTCTCCGCTCTATCAGTCCATAAAAGACAAAGTACATTTTATAAAAGGCTCTGTAACCAATGTTGATGACTGGAACAAAGCCATTGCTGATAATGAGATCATTGTTCACTTTGCTGCTGAAACCGGCACTGGTCAATCCATGTACCAGATAAAAAAATATACCGATGTGAATGTTGGCGGCACCGCAATCATGCTGGATATACTGGCCAACAATAAAACCAAAGTGAAAAAGGTTGTTGTTGCTTCATCTAGATCAATTTATGGCGAGGGAAAATATCTTAGTCAAAACGGAGAAATGGTTTATCCTTCACATCGTTTGCCGGTAAATATGGATGCAGGGAATTTTGAAGTTACCTATCCGGGCATTGAAGAACCTTTGCAGCTAGTTGCCACAGATGAGCATTCTAAAATTCATCCTTCTTCAGTTTATGGCATTACCAAATATAACCAGGAGCAAATGGTGATGACGGTTTGTCCCTCCATAGGCATTGCTCCGGTTGCATTCAGGTATCAGAATGTGTTCGGCCCCGGACAATCATTGAGCAACCCTTACACTGGTATTCTTTCTATCTTTTCTACCTTAATAAAAAACAATAAGCCCATTAATATTTTTGAAGATGGAAAAGAAAGCCGCGACTTTGTTTATATTGATGATGTGGTGAAAGCAACTTTTTTGGGCATTGAAAAAGAAGAAGCAAACGGCCAAATTTTTAACGTAGGTACCGGTGTTGCAGTTACCGTTTCTGAAGTAGCCAGGTTACTGGTTGAATTGTACGGCATCGAAGTTCCGTTGCAGGTTACAGGAAATTACCGCTTGGGAGATATCCGCCATAATTATGCAGATACAACTAAAATTGAGAAGCTGCTTTCTTTTAAACCTTCCTTCGATTTTAAAACAGGATTAAAGCATTTTACCAATTGGGTAAATGGCCAGCAGGTGCAGCAAAGTAAATATGAAGATTCCATCAATGAAATGAAGTCGAAAGGGCTACTGAAATAAATCTTATGGCAAAAATTGGTTTGGTTACGGTTCTTTTTAAAAGCGATGCAGTGCTTCCGGATTTTTTTACAAGCATTGCAAAGCAAACGCACAAAGACTATATCCTGTACCTTGTAGATAACTCCCCTGCGCCAACATCAGATAAAATTATTGAAAATTGCCTTGCCCAGAATACCATTACCCAATACGCCCACATCAGGAACACAGAGAACATTGGCGTAGCTGAAGGCAATAATATCGGTATCAGGCAGGCATTGGCCGACAATTGCAGCCATATTATTTTACTCAACAACGATATTGAACTGGAACAGGATTTTGTCTTCAGCAGTATGCTGGCACTTTGCGAAAAAGGCGAAAAGATCATTGTACCCAAAATATTTTATTACGATACCCGCAAGCTATGGATGGCTGGTGGCAGTATGAACAAATGGCGTGCATTGGGCATTCACCATGGCGATGGAAAAGATGATGCACCTGAATACAATATTGCCAAATACATTACCTATGCACCAACCTGCTTTATGATGGTGGAAAGCAGTGTTTTTAAAACAGTTGGTTTAATGGATGCAAAATATTTTGCTTACTACGATGATACTGATTTTGTTTTCAGGGCAATTAAAGCGTGCTATAAAATGTATTACGAACCGGCACTTACGGTTTTACATAAAGTTTCCTCTTCAACCGGAAGCAATCCTACATTTTATGTTTACTATTCCAACCGGAATAAGATATATTTTATACGGAAGAATTTAAAAGGCATGGTAAAACTGGTAGCCTTTGCCACCACCTTTTTTACAAGAGCCATTTACTATCTTAAATTTGACAAGGAAAGAAAACACAAGCTGGTACAGGCTTTAAAAGATGGCTTCCGCATTCCGTTGTAGTTTGCTTAAGAACAATTCCAATGCTGCAAACATACCCTGCTCAAGATCGAATTTTATGTTTTGGGTATAGTAAGCCTTCATATCAAAATCAGGATATGGATTCTGAAGAATCACCTCATCCAGGTTTGTTAACCCAATAGTGTTTGCTTCGTTAAAAGCAGCTATAAAATCTTCCGGCAGTTTTTTATTGCTGACCCATGCAGCAAATACAAATGGCATTCCTGTCATTTCTTTCCAGGCAAGTCCCAGGTCGTACATGTATTTGCTTTTCAGCCTTTGGGTAAAAGCCCGGTCGCCAATAACCAACCCGGCTGTATTGCCTTTAATTTCGTTCTCAAAATTTTGAACACCAGTAATTAAAGTGGGGGTTATTTTCCAGTGTTCCCTTAACAGGATCTTCAAAAGTTCAACAGAAGTGCGGCTTTGATAATCAAGGTAAATAGATTGTATCTCCTCTAACGGCACATCACTAAACAAACAAACACTGGCTACTTCTCCATCGCAGGCAATTCCATAATCGGCGATGATATGGTGTTCCTTAAGTTTTGGAATAATAGCAACGGGCACAAGCCCAACATCTACCTGGTCGTTTATTAAAAAGGAAGCAATATTGGCCGGATAATCTATGATCAGCTCAAGCCTGTCTTCCATTTTGCCCTGTTCAAAACCGAATATGAGTGGTTTGGTATTTAAATAACTAACGGCGCCTACCCTTATCTTCTGTATCAATTAATGTATTTTTGCCGCAAATTTACAGCAACATCATGGATTTAAATCAACTTACTGCCATATCGCCCATCGATGGGCGTTACCGTAAACAGGTGGCTCACCTGGGTGAATATTTCAGCGAATACGCACTTATCAAATACAGGGTAATTGTTGAAATAGAGTATTTTTTGTTCCTGGCAGAAAAGAAATTCTTTAAAATGGATGCTAAGACGAGGCAACACCTGCAAAAGATTGCCAACGAATTCTCATTGGATGATGCTGCTGAAATTAAGAAAACTGAAACGGTTACCAACCATGATGTAAAAGCGGTTGAATATTTCATCAAATCGGCATTGGATACCTGCAATGCGGGCCATTTAAAAGAATGGATCCATTTTGGACTAACCTCGCAGGACATCAACAATACCGCCATTCCCCTGCTTTGGAAAAACAGTATAGAGCTGGAATACTTACCCGCAGTTATCAACCTGCAACATACTATTGGTAAACTGGCCATTGCCTGGAAAGATGTGCCCATGCTGGCCCGTACACATGGGCAGCCTGCCAGCCCTACCCGGCTGGGAAAGGAAATGATGGTTTTTGTAGAGCGGCTGGAGAACCAGATACAGCTGTTCAGCTATATTCCTTTTACAGCCAAGTTTGGCGGTGCCACCGGCAATTTCAATGCACACCATGTTGCTTTTCCAAAATTCAACTGGGTAAAATTTGCCAATGACTTTACCGAAAACAAACTGGGTTTACAACGGCAGCAATACACCACACAGATAGAACACTTTGATACGCTGGCTGCACATTTTGATGCTATCAAACGTATCAATACCATCATCATTGATTTTTGCCGCGATATGTGGACCTATATCAGCATGGATTATTTTAAACAGCAAACCAAAAAGGGAGAAATTGGCAGTAGTGCCATGCCGCACAAGGTTAATCCCATCGATTTTGAAAATGCAGAAGGTAACCTGGGCATTGCAAATGCTTTGTTGGAGCATTTTTCATCTAAATTACCGGTATCCCGTTTACAAAGAGACCTTACAGATTCTACAGTATTAAGAAATATTGGTGTGCCTGTTTCTCATACCATACTCGCCATCAGATCAACCGAAAAAGGTATCAGCAAGCTGGTTTTACATGAACCTAAATTAAAAGCCGACCTGGAGAACAACTGGGCCGTGGTTGCCGAAGCCATACAAACCATTTTACGAAGAGAGCATTACCCGAATCCTTACGAAGCCTTAAAAGAACTTACCAGGGGTAAACATGCTATTGATAAAAGATCGATCCATAGATTCATTGGGGGCTTAAAAATATCAGCCGCTTTAAAGAAGGAACTGAAGGCTATAAGGCCAGACAATTATACCGGAATTTGATGCAGTTATAGTTAAGAACAGGCAGTTATACTGGAAAAGTGTATCGTTACGTCTATTTGGGTTATTTTCACTTATAGAAATTAATTTAAATGTACAATAAGCCATGTACTTACAATTTATAACAGCTGGTTTCTATTTAATTTAAAAGCGAATATTATCCTTAGTTACTATTATGAAAAAAACTGTACTCTACTTAATATTTTTCTTTGGATATATTGTCAGCTTTGCTCAAACGGACAAAGAATTTTGGTTTGCAGCACCAGATATCGAAGTTGTAAATCACCCGATATACGGTGAATATGACCGGCCAATTTTTTTAAGGCTAACTTCTTTTACAGCAGCGGCCAATGTCTCCGTTTCCATACCTGCAAATCCGGGGTTTACCCCAATAAATATCAACATACCAGCCGGTACTACTTCTACGGTCAACCTTACGCCCTGGATAGACCTAATTGAGAATTCTGATCCAACCAATGTTGCCAATAAAGGCATTTATATCCAATCTACCGCTGACATAACAGCTTATTATGAAGTGAACAGCATAACCTGTAATTGTAATCCAGAATTATTTTCGCTAAAGGCCCGTAATGCAATTGGAAATGAATTTTATGTACCCTCACAACTGACCTGGGCTGTAGATACAGTTCGGCATCCGAATGCAAAAGCAGGCTTTGATATTGTAGCAACACAAAACAACACAACTGTAACTATTACACCAACCAAAGCTTTGATTGGTCATCCGGCAAATATTCCTTTTACTATTACATTAAACAAAGGACAAAGCTATGCCTGTATTGCCTTGTACCGAAACGGCAGCAGTATGTTAAACGGCAGTAAAGTAATTTCAGATAAACCTGTGGCCGTTACCACTTATGAAGATCTCTTATTTTCGGATGGGGCATGTGCCGACCTTGCGGGTGATCAGCTGGTACCAACTTCGATATATGGTTATGAATTTGCTGTGGTAAGAGGAAATCTTACCACCCGGGATAAAGTAATAGTAACTGCCACTCAAAACAGTACCAGCATCTATTTAAATGGCAGCGCTGTAGCAGCTGCAACCATCAATGCCGGACAGTCATTCGAATATGATATGCTTCCTGCTACACCATCTTTATACATTACAACCAATAAAGCTGCCGGTGTTTTTCACTATACAGGATCTGGTTGCGAAGTTGGTGCAGCTGTAATTCCAAAACTTACCTGTACGGGTTCATCATCAGTATCGCTTGTTAGAAGCAGTAACGGAGGGAATGCAAGTGTAATGATTGTTACCAAAAGCGGTAATCAGGGAAATTTTTTGGTGAATGGAACAGCCGGTATTATTACTGCTGCAGATTTTTCACCCGTGGCAGGAACCGCAGGTAATTATGTTTATACCAAGAAAGACGTTACAGCATCTATGCCTTTAAATGTTGCAACTACCTTCAGCAATACTGCCGGAAAATTTCAGCTGGGCTTTTTTAATGTAACCGCTTCAAATGGCGGTTGTATGTATGGATTCTTTTCTGATTTTAAGAAAAGTAATGTTACCAGTTCCCAGGTTGAAACCTGCAGGTTTGACTCTGTACAGCTAAATGCTTTCGGTGGTGTTAGCTATCAATGGACGCCTGCAGCTGGACTCAGTAATCCAAACATCAGCAATCCAAAAGCATCACCGGCAATAACTACAGACTATAAAGTGGTAATTACAGATGGTGATGGATGTATAGATTCTGCATTTGTAAAAGTTATAGTAAATACCTGTTCGCTGGCCTGCAACAACTGGCTCTCTACCCCTACCGATCCTTCGCCTGTTAATGCAGGCGACATTGACGTTACCGGTAATCAATTAACTGTTGAAGCTACCTTTAACCGTACTGTTGCTCCACCGGCACCCGGCAGTTATGGATTTTTAGTATCAAAGAATACTGATGCATTTGATAACAATTATGCTTTATGGCCCAATGGCTGTGCACTAACTACCACCACAAACCCCGAGGCATTTGCCGTGGCAAACTGCGATATAGAATTAAATAAAACCTACCATGTGGCCATGGTCTATGATGGCACTACCCTTAAGTTTTACAGGAACGGCTTTTTGCATGCTCAAACACCCATGACAGGCAACCTGGTTACTAATAATCTGTTAACACATATTGCAACAAATCCGCCAGGCAGCCCCGCTCAATTTCAATTTTTGGGGTATATGAATGAAGTGCGAATCTGGAATGTGGCCCGTACACAGGCGCAGATTCAAACCTACATGAACAACTCATTGCCTAATCCAACCGGCACTCCCGGCTTGCTTGCATATTATACTTTCGATAATCTTTTGAACAAACAGGGCAATGCGGCTTTTAATCTCACTTTGAATGGCGCCGCAACTATTAATGCAACCAACCCAAATTGTACTTTTGTTGCCGATTCATGTAGTGTAACTCCTCCGCCGCCAGTATGCAACTCATCTTTTGAATTGGCTAAACCCAATAATAGCTATGTACGTATACTTCCTGCGGCTCCGGCAACCTATAACCAGCTTTATAACAGCAATGGTTTTTCGTGGGAAACCTGGTTTAAATTAAATAGCCCTGTTACAAATTTTTCAACCTTAATAAGTACAGAAGATGCGGTATTATTTCATGATATATTTTTAGGGTTTGGCTGGGGAAGTATTCCAAATGCGCTTTGTTTTTTAGTTTCAGATAATGGTTCCAATAATGCAACGGTTTTTGCTGAGTCTGCCCAAAGCCTCACTGTTGGTACCTGGTATCATGTGGCAGCTGTTTGCGACTACTCAAATGCCACATTAAGGTTATATCTGAATGGGAACCTCATTGCTACCAAGCCGATCCCGGCAGGCATTTTAAACGACAGGCTGACTACCAATGTAAGTACACAGATCGGTAATGCATCCTCTTCATTAATTTATGGCATTGATGCCAATATAGACGAAACAAGGTTCTGGAATACAGTAAGAACCCAGGCAGAGATCCAGGCCAGTATGAACCAATGCTTATCGAATCCCCAGCCGGGCCTGGTGGCCTATTTTAAAGCGGATGAATTGGCCGGAACCACGGCTGCCAGCGCAGTAAATAATAATTTCAGCGGAACATTATCCAACACTACCTGGGGTACGCAAACGCCCAGTGTTAATTGTGGATGTGCAGTTGCAACCAGTGTTATCATAAATAACTATACACCTGTTTTGGGTTTAAACCCCTGCGATAATAAACTTACAGTAGAAGATGCGTCTGCATTTAATGTGGGCGATACCGTGTTATTGATCCAAATGAAAGGTGCTGTCATTGATTCAACCAATACTGCTGCTTTTGGCACCATTACCAATTACAACAACGCAGGTAATTATGAATTCAATTATGTAAAAAGCAAAGCCGGTAATGTGGTTGAGCTGGAAAAACAACTTACCCGGCAATATGATATTCCGGTTGGTAAAGTACAGTTGATAAGGGTACCGTATTATATCAATGTAACAACCACGGATACCTTAACCTGCCTGCCCTGGGACGGAACTAAAGGTGGCGTGCTGGCATTCAATGTGCAAAATACACTTACACTGAATGCCGATGTTAATGTAAGTGGCAAAGGTTTTAAAGGAGGCGTTGGCTTCAATCCAGGTAATGGATCACTCACCTGCAATCAAAACAGCTACAACTACCCAACCAATACCCTGTTTGCAGCACAAAAGGGCGAGAGTATAACCAGCATCTCAAACAATATCTTATGCGGCAAAGGAAACCCGGCCGGTGGTGGTGGTGGTGGCCTGGGTCATAACAGCGGCGGCGGCGGCGGCGGTAATGGAGGCCCCGGTGGTTTTGGTGGTTACCAGTTGGATAACTGTGGCAATGCTCCTTTTGATAACAGGGGTATTGGTGGCAGTCCGCTGGCATATAGCACGGCAGCCAATAGAATTTTTATGGGTAGTGGTGGCGGTGCAGGCCATGCAGATAATCCCGGAAATATTCCCCCGGGAGGCGGAAACGGTGGCGGCATCATTATCATCAGCGCCGACAAAATTCAGTCAAATTCAAAAAAGATAATAGCAAACGGCGCCGATGGCGTCAGCTGCTCTACCCCTTCTTCACCTGATTGTCACGATGCAATGGGTGGTGGCGGTGCAGGCGGTACTGTTCTGTTATCTGTAAATCAATATGTAGATAATTCCATTGTAGAAAATAAAGGAGGAAAGGGAGCAGATGTAGTTTCCGGAAACATTGCTGCAGCCGGGCGCATTGGGCCTGGTGGCGGTGGTGGCGGCGGACTGGCATTTTTAAAATCTGCCACAGTGCCGGCAAACCTGCTTATCAGCAATACCGGTGGTTTAAATGGTGTATTGACCCAGGACGCAAATAATGCCTGGGGAGCAGCACCCGGTATAGCTGGACAAAACCTGTTTAATCTTGTTTTACCGGTGGACGTAGTTCCTTTTAAAAAGAACATCGACTCTGTTCGCATTCACGAAAGCCTCCAAAGTTGTAATGGCTTTAATTTTGACGGACTGGCTTATATCAACGGCACTCCCATTGCCAGCTGGCAATGGTATTTTGGCGATGGCAACCAGGCCACTACTCAAAACACATCTCATGCCTATACCACTGCAGGCATCTATACTGTAAGACTGATCGTGACAGACCTGAATGGTTGTATGGATAGTACTTTAATAAACGTAAACGCTTTGCCAGGTGTAAATGCCGAAGCCGGTACTGATACTTCCATCTGTACCAACAACGCTGTTTCTGTAACGCTGCATGGAACGGCTGTTGGCGGCCCCTATTCCTGGTCGCCGGCTGTCTATCTGAATAATCCAAATATTCAAAACCCCATTGCAACGGTAAGCAGCACCACTACTTTTTATTTGAGTGTAACCGGTGCTGCATCCTGTACTTCTATAGATTCTGTTACCATACATATCAACCCGCTTCCACTGGTTGACGCCATCAAGGACACCGCTATATGCAGGTTTTCACCACTTGTTCTATCAACCATCTCAAATGCAGTAAGCTATTTGTGGAGTCCGGCCATCTATGTCAGCAATCCAAACATTGCCAATCCAGATTATATTGATAATTTTTCGCACAAAGTATATGTTACCGGTACTTCTGCCGCAGGCTGCACGGCTACCGACAGTGTAGATGTTACAGTAAATCCCTTGCCAGTTGTGCAAACAATACCAGATACCACCGTATGTATTAATACAGGTATTACCTTAACTACAACCGGCGCCCAGGCTTATTCCTGGAGCCCAGCTGCAGGATTATCCAATCCCAATATAGCAAACCCTGTTTTTAACAGCAACACAGGTAACACGTACACAGTAACCGGCACAGATCTCAAAGGCTGTAAAAACAACGACCTGGTTATCATTACCATCAGTTCACCGGATTCATTAAAACAACCTCCTGCATTTACCATTTGCCAGCAACGATCTGTGATGCTGGATGGCAATAACGGAAACAGGGTTAGCTATTTATGGAGCCCTGCCACTTATCTATCCAATGCAACCATCATAAACCCCATTGCCAACCCACCGCAAACAACGGTTTACAGTTTGCTTGTTACCGACAACAAATGCGGCTTCGATAGTTTGTTCACCACAACACTTACGGTTTTGCCAGCACCTGTTGTAACGGTTAGCAAATCAAATGACCTGGATTGTGCACTAAAATCTGCCCGGCTTACAGCCACCGGCGGCAATCAATACCTGTGGTCGCCGGCAACTGGCTTAAGCAATGCCGGCATATCCAACCCGGTTGCTACACCTGCAGGTACGCAAACCTATACCGTGCTGGTAACGGATGCAGCAGGTTGCACCAATACAGGAACTATTAAAGTTTTTGCAGACAATACTGCCAGTTTAGCACGCTATATGCCCAATGCATTTACACCCGATGGCAATGGCATTAATGACTGCTACGGTTTAAAAAACTGGATGTATGTAAAGCAATTGCAGTTCTTCATTTTTAACCGGTATGGCGAACAGGTATTTGCCACCAACAATTCCAATACCTGCTGGGATGGCACTTACAAGGGCAAACCTGCACTGGCCGGTACTTATGTGTATGTTATTAAAGCGCAAACAAGTTGCGGAACCGAAGAACAGAAGGGAACTTTTTTACTGATCAGGTAATTGATGTACAAAATCTGTTTCTATTAAAATCTTCTTAATTCGGCAGGAAGTTTAATTTTACCAATTAATATCAGATATATTTGGTTCTATGGTAAGATTTTTACTTTTCTTTTTATGCCTTAGTGAGTTTTGCACAGCACAGGTAAACCTGGATAAGGGTTTACAGGCTTACTATCCCTTTAATGGCAATGCCAATGACGAAAGTGGCAATAACAACAACCCAACATTCAATAATGCCAGCATCACTTCCGACAGGTTTGGAAAACCAAACAGTGCTTATCATTTCAACGGGGTGTATCAATACATGCGCATTCCCAATAAACCTTCCATCAATTTTAAAAATGAAATAACCCTGTCGGTTTGGGTAAGGCCAACCGGTTTTTATTATGGCGTTTGCCATGCAAGCCAGCTCATCAGCAAGGGTGGCGGTAATTACAACGATGGTAATTATGCTTTAAGATACGATGATGCACTTTTTACCAGCGGCAGGGGCTGCGATGGAGGTAAGTGTGATACACTGCACCAGAACTTCCGCGGCACTGGCACTGTACTAAAACCCTATGGTGGCGATTTTATTAAGAAGGGCAAATGGTATAATGTGCTGTACACCAATGATGGTAAAACAGCAAAGCTGTACGTAAACTGCGAGCTGAAATATTCCGTAATATTCCCCGAAACCTTTACCAATACCGAAGACCTGTTTTTTGGTAAATCGGATGATGACCTGTTCCCGTTCTGGTTAAACGGCGACCTGGATGATATCCGCATCTACAACCGTGCTTTATCTGCCAATGAAATAACCGCCCTTTGTGCCGATACGATCGCACCTAAAAAAAATGACCCCGCTGTAGTTCCAAATCCTCCGGCAGCACCGGTTGTAAAACCCGTACTTGAAAAAAGAGATAATGAACTCATCAAGGAATTTACAGTTGATCATGATTCCATTTCTGTAACCCTGTACGATAATGGCATTGTAGACGGAGACAGTATTACGCTTATTTACAACGATTCGATACTGACAACCCATAAACTGCTCACCGAAAAGCCCCTTACCTTCTGGATAAAGATAAAGCCGGGCAGCCAGCGAAACGAGTTACAGATGTATGCCGAAAACCTGGGCAGTATACCGCCCAATACAGCTTTGATGATCATTTACGATGGAAACAAACGATATGAAGTGAATATCAAGAGTACAGAAAAAACGAACGGCTCGGTTTCGTTCAGGCTAAAGGAATAGTTTAATTTGATGATTTGATGATTCCTTCATCATCAAATCGCATCATCATCAATTCACCCAATCACCTATTTATGTATCTCACTCGTAAAATGAAACTCAATATCGGGGTTGTTCTGTATTTCGGTATTTAAGAACCATTCGCTTTGTGCCAGGTACACCAGGTGATTGTCTTTATCCTCAGCAATATTGGCCTGTTTATATTTGATAAAATCGTCCAGCTTCTTAGGGTCCTTGCTGGTAAGCCAGCAGGCTTTAAAAAATGGCAGGTTATTCATCTGTACCGATGCTCCATACTCCTGTAACAGCCGGTATTGTATCACTTCAAACTGCAGCTCACCCACACAACCGATGATCTTTTTATTACCCCCAAACTGGGTGAATAACTGGGCAACACCCTCATCTGTAAGCTGACTCAATCCTTTTTCTAACTGCTTGGTTTTCATAGGATCTTTATTAACCACCTCTTTAAAAATTTCAGGCGAAAAACTGGGTATTCCGGTAAAGTAAAAATTCTCCCCTTCCGTCATGGTATCGCCAATTTTAAAGTTACCGGTATCAAAAAGGCCCACTACATCACCGGGGTAGGCATCTTCAATTACCTCCTTCTGGCGGGCCAGAAAACTGTAGGGGTTGCTGAACCGCAGGTCCTTGTCCATACGCACATGGTGGTAATAGCTGTTGCGCTCAAAACGGCCGCTGCACACCCTTAAAAAGGCAATACGATCGCGGTGTTTGGGATCCAGGTTGGCATGTATCTTAAAAATAAAACCGCTGAATTTATCTTCCTCCGGCTTAATATCTCTTGTGGTTGTATGCCTGGGGCGTGGTGTAGGCGCAATGCGGATAAAAGTATCCAGCATCTCTTTTACACCAAAATTGTTAACAGCACTTCCAAAAAATACAGGAGCCGTTTTACCACTGAGGTAATCTGCTTCATTCAGTTCGCCATAAACCCCTTCTATCAGTTCCACGTCTTCCCGTAAAGTATTGGCATCCTTCTCGCCTACTTTTTTATCCAGTATTTCATCATGCAGGTCTTTGATCTCCACCACATCTTCATCATTGGCCTTGGTACCCGCAGTAAACAATACCAGACTCCTTTTATGCATATCATATACACCCTTAAAATCCTTGCCGCTGTTAATAGGCATCGTCATGGGGTGCAGTTGTATCTTCAGCTCTTTTTCAATCTCTTCCAGCAGGTCAAAGCGGTTCTTGCCATCCCGGTCCATTTTGTTTATAAAAACGATCACCGGCGTACTGCGCATGGCAATTACTTCCATCAGGCGGCGGGTTTGTGCTTCCACCCCGTTCACGCTGTCAATAACCAGCACAACGCTGTCTACTGCGGTTAATGTGCGGTATGTATCTTCAGCAAAGTCCTTATGGCCCGGTGTATCTAACAGGTTAATGAGGTGCCCATCGTATTCAAAGGTCATTACACTGGTTGCCACACTAATACCACGCTGGCGTTCTATCTCCATAAAATCGCTGGTAGCGTGCTTTTTTATTTTATTGCTTTTTACAGCCCCGGCAGTTTGTATGGCGCCCCCAAATAACAGGAATTTCTCTGTAAGCGTGGTTTTACCGGCATCCGGGTGACTGATGATGGCGAAGGTCTTTCGTTTGTTTATTTCGTTGATATATTTCATGTAACCTGAATCCTGCTTTTTTGAGGCGCAAAGGTAAGGTTTGAAACGGATGATATAATTAACAGGAATAGTTTATCACATGCAAAAAAATCGGTAACTTAACCATGCGTTAAAAAGCAAGCCATGCGGATCAGCTTTATTTCATATCTTTTTGTATCGTTGCTAGCTTATGCAAACGGATTTGCGCAATGCCCGGGCCCGGGCAGAAGTCCAAAGGAAGCGATCCCGGTATGTGGAAATACAAGATACAGAATGGATAATAATGCTACCGACTCATGTTATAACGGCACCATGGTGGTTCCCTGCAGAACAAACGTGCTGAATGATTATTTTCCCCAATGGTTCAGTTTTACCTGTTACAAAGCAGGCAGTTTTGGCATACGGATAAATGCGCTGTTCAATGCGCCGGTTAAATACATTCTTTTTGATATTACGGGTATTAAACCGGAAGAAGTATTCGACCAGGGAGAGCGGGCTGTTAAGGGTTTAAACCTGTCAACGGAAATGGGTGTATTTGGTGCCAATAATAACGGATCCAATTATTTTGTGTGCCCGAATGTGAACATCGTTGTGCCTACCATGAGCAGTATGCCAATTTTAGAGGCCGGTCATAAATACCTGCTGTTTCTCGGCTGCCGGGTATCCTTCAATTTTCTGATAACAGGCGGTACTGCCGAAATAAACCCGCCGCCGGCACCACACCTGTTAAAGGCCGAAGCAGGTTGCAATGGCCAAAAAGCGATCATCCGGCTTAATAAAAAATTCAAGTGCAGCAGTCTTTCTGCAAACGGGTCAGAGTTCAGCCTGTCTCCACCGGTAGCAAATATTATTTCAGCTTCGGCTGTTAGCTGTAATTATGTGGATGAAACCGATTCTGTAACAATAAAATTCGACCAGGCGCTGCCATTTGGAACATACACAGTTAGCATTCATGTTGGCAGCGATGAAAATACGCTGCTGGATGGCTGTAACCAGGCCATTCCCGAATTTGAAACGGTTGATTTTACCATCTCGGGGCCGCCGCTGCCCATAAAGATGGATAGCATTACAAAACCCGGCTGCAAACCCGATGAACTGCAATTGGTTTTTAAAAGACTGATCGATTGTAATTCCATTGCTGCCAATGGCAGTGATTTTATGATCACCGGCACCGCCCCCGTGAACATTACCGGCGCTTCGGCCATTTGTGATGACGGGCTTAGTTATAAAGTAATGGTCAAATTATCATCGCCTATCTATTCAAAAGGTAATTTCCAGGTAAGACTGCAAAAAGGAAATGATGGTAATACACTGATTGATGAATGCGGCAAAGAAATTATTGAAGGTGATATATTGCCTTTCAGCACCAAAGACACCGTTAGCGCCGACTTTACTTACAACATACGCTTCGGTTGCAAAAGCGATACCATTGAGTATTTTAATACAGGAAATTTTGTTGATACCTGGAAATGGAATTTTGATAATGCCGGTTCAAGTACACAACAAAACCCGGTAAGGATATACCGTTCTTTCGGTATTAAAAAGGCGTTTTTATTGGTAAGCAATGGCGTTTGTACCGACAGTAGCAGCGCAGAGATTAACCTTGACAATGCATTCAAAGCTTCTTTTGAAGCAACCAGTATTGCCTGCCCCGGCGACCTGGTTAGTTTCAACAATAAAAGCACAGGCAATATTGTTGCCTGGACCTGGGATTTCGGGAACGGCCTTACCAGTGATCTTAAAACTCCTGCTCCGCAGTTATTTAACCCGGCAGATTATACATTTGATCTGCCAATCAGGCTGCTGGCGCAAAACAGCCATGGATGCTTCGACACCGCTTTTCAGCTTGTAAAAATTGTAAACAATTGTTCAATATTGGTGCCTAATAGTTTTACACCCAACGGCGATGGTTTAAACGATTACCTGTACCCGTTAAATGCTTATAAAGCGGTTGATCTTTTCTTCAGGGTTTACGATCGTACAGGGCGCATCGTTTTTGAAACCACCGACTGGACCCGAAAATGGGACGGCCGTTTTAAGGGACAACCAGCTGACAGAGGCACTTATGTATGGGTGCTTAAGTATAAAGACAAAGACAGCGGAAAAACGATATTAAAAAAGGGATCAACAATACTACTTCACTAAGTGCGAGCATTTCCGGCTAAACCGGCCATACATTTAACCACTAAAATTGAGCTGCATACCGTAATTTTGGTAAATGCGTAAATCGCTGAACATAATCCGCAATTCATTAAAATTAACCTTGCAGGAACTGAAGGTTAATAAACTGCGTACGGCTTTAAGTCTTACCGGTGTGGCTTTCGGCATTTTCTGCATCATCAGCGTACTGGCCACGGTAAACAGCCTCGAACGCAATATTCAAAACGAAGTAAAAAGCCTGGGCAGCAATACCATTTACATTGATAAATGGGATTACAGCGGTGGTCCCGATCAGCCTTTCTGGAAGTTCAGGGCCAGGCCCATACCCAAATATGAAGAAGCTGCCATGGTAAGGCAAAGAGCGGTATTGCTGGATGATATTGCTTACCTGATGCAAACAGGCGGCAGCATCTCTCATAAAGACGACCTGCTGCAAAGCGTAAGTGTATATGGCATTAACCAGGAACAGATGATCATTCAGCCATTAAGCTTTGACCAGGGGCGTTTTTTTTCGGCCAGCGAATTTGATGCAGGCAGCAATGTTTGCCTCATCGGCTTCAGCAATGCTGAAACTTTATTTGGCTCAACCGAACGTGCCCTGGGCAAGCAGATTGACATAAAAGGGAAAAAAGCAACCATTGTAGGGGTCATTAAAAAAGAAGGAAAGAATATGATCGGCTGGGATTATGATAACTGTGTTATGATACCCTACAAATTCTGCAAGCAGCTGTTTGAAGAAGAAAATGCAAACCCCATTTTAATTGCCAAAGGAAAAGAAGGCGTAACCACGGCTGCGCTGATGGATGAATTGAAAGGGATCATGCGCCAGATCAGAAGACTAAGTCCTACGCAGGAAGATAATTTTTCACTGAACAGTGTGGAAGCTTTCAGTAAAGCCATAACCGGTTTTTTCTCTACAGTAAATATAGGAGGAGCTATTATTGGCGGTATCAGCCTGATCGTTGGCCTTTTTGGTATTGCCAATATCATGTTTGTAACGGTAAAAGAAAGAACCAGTATTATCGGGCTAAAGAAAGCCATCGGGGCCAAAAAGAGCAGTATTCTTTTTGAGTTTTTAATGGAAGCAACTTTACTGTGCATTTTCGGCGGCGCCATTGGTTTGTTCTTTGTTTATTTAGTCACCGTTATATCTACACATATCTTCGATTTTCCGATCTTTATTTCTTTACCCATGCTGGCCACAGCACTTATTATTTGTGTGGTGGTGGGTATTCTTTCAGGCATAATACCTGCATCGCAGGCTGCCAAAATGGATCCGGTAAAAGCCATCAGAAGCAAGTAATATAAAACCCCCTCCGCCCCCTGAAGGGGGAACTTAGAACCTGAAATTTATAAACGTTTTTACGCTTAGTAATAGTTCAATTACTTTTGCACAGTAATGATTGAAAATAACTTTAACACTAAAATTCAAAAAGAGCCTGCTTCGGTTCCCCCTTCAGGGGGCGGAGGGGGTTGTATTTTAGCCATAGAATCTTCCTGCGATGAAACATCAGCCGCTGTTTGTGTTGATGGAAAAATACTATCGAACAATATTGCCAACCAAACGGTGCATGAGCAGTTTGGCGGTGTGGTGCCCGAACTGGCCAGCCGTGCACACATGCAGAACATCGTACCCGTTGTAGATATTGCCCTGCAAAAAGCCGGCTGCGATATCAGCGATGTTGATGCCGTGGCTTTTACCCAGGCCCCCGGTTTAATTGGCTCTTTGCTGGTAGGTACCCAGTTTGCCAAATCGCTGGCACTGGCTTTAAAAAAGCCATTGATAGCTGTACACCATATGCAGGCCCATGTACTGGCAAACCTGATACCGGAAAACAGGCCTTCCTTTCCTTTTTTATGCCTGACAGTAAGCGGCGGACATACACAGATCGTTCGCTGCGACAGCCCCTTACAATTAAAAGTAATTGGCGAAACCATCGATGATGCAGCCGGTGAGGCTTTTGATAAAACGGCCAAAATGCTGGGACTACCTTATCCCGGCGGACCACTGATAGATAAACATGCCGCTAACGGAGATCCCAAACGCTTTAAATTTCCCGAGCCACAGATACCCGGTTTGAATTTCAGTTTCTCCGGGCTAAAAACATCAATCCTCTACTTTTTAAAAAATGCAGGCACCAGTAATTTATTTAAAGAAGAATTTCTGGCCGATGAACAAACCAGGCAAAACTTCATACAGGAAAACCTCAACGATATCTGCGCTTCCGTTCAGGAAAGGATCATCAGCATTTTACTGAACAAGCTTAAAAAAGCAGCCATCGAAACCGGCATTACTGATATTTGCCTGGCCGGCGGCGTTAGCGCCAACAGTGGTTTAAGAAAAGCCTTTACAGATATGGGCCAAAAAGAAGGCTGGAGAACATTTATACCCGCTTTTGAGTATTGTACCGATAATGCAGCCATGATTGCCATAACCGGTTATTATAAATTTTTAGAGCATGATTTTGCCCCCATGAGCATCAGCCCGTCTGCCCGGGCCGAGTGGTAAATATTTATTTTTACTTATTTGCTTTTTTTACAATAAAGTAACATTCCATCCGTTAACAGTTCACCAAAAACTAAAACTGAACGTATTGATCAGCTATAGCATCAGTGTTTTTTTGTAGCAAAGTCTTATGGCAAACTCATATTTTAAATTTAAACAGTTTACTATCAATCAGGACAAATGTGCCATGAAAGTGTGTACAGATGCCTGCCTTTTTGCGGCCATAGCTGCGGTTTACAAGCCATACGTTCAAAACGGAAGGCCGTTGGCCAATTGCCTGGATATAGGCACCGGCACCGGCTTATTACCATTGATGTTTGCCCAGAAAAATACCGATGTAAAAATTGATACCGTAGAAATTGATGCAGCTGCAGCTGCACAGGCTTCCGAAAATATCGCTGCATCGCCCTGGGCTGCCAACATACAGGTTTTTAATGAGGATATTATAAACTTCAGGCCGGGTATTACTTATGATTGCATCATTTCCAATCCGCCCTTTTTTGAAGGCGACCTGAAGTCGGCCGATAAAGCAAAGAATGATGCCAAACACGATACATCGCTGGATCTTTCTCAGCTTTTAAAAACGGTAGAGAGCTTATTAAAACCCGGTGGTTTTTTTGCCGTACTGCTACCCTACCAGCGTGTTGTACATTTCACAGAAGAGGCCCGCAAAATGGGTTTATACCTGGTAAAACAGATACTGGTAAAACAAACATTCAAACATAAATTCTTCAGGGGTATATTGTTCTTTACCAGGAAGGATGTGAAACCTGAATTTGAAACAATGATCATCAAAGATCCCGATCACAATTACACAGCAGAATTTGCCGCAGCTTTAAAAGATTATTACCTCTTTCTCTGATCACAGCCCTGCGTATTCTTTCATATACAGGTATGGTTCGTTGATGGTTCCGGCATTGATCATCGTAGCATGGTTTATCAGCGCACTGCTTCCTTTAGCATCGCTTCCTCCCAGGCGTATATCATCCAACACATGCTTGATCAGTTGTTCACCAAAATACCGGCTGGCATCCCTGGCAAGCTCGTTGGGTAAATTGCCAACAGCCATAATATCAACTGAGTTGGGTAAGTAAGGGGCTGTTTTTTCAAAGCTGGTCTTATCAACACCGTATACAGGATCATCGATGGTGCTGTCGCCCAGGTTGCAGGGCACCGAGCCGTTAAAGTCGTCCGTAATATCGGCAATGGTCTTTATGCGGAAATCATCCCTTTTCAATGCATCCATGCCAAATAACCTGGGAATATTCTTTTCCCAGTAAATGCCGTTGATCAGAATATCTGTGTTGGAAATATATTCCTTAAAGTTGCAGTTATAGTTTTGAGGGTTTGCATGAAAATCGTTGCGGTTGTATTTGCCTGTTTCCTTATGACTGTACAGGTCGGCCCCTTTTAATTGCACATAAACCGGGTAATCAAATTCCGTTTCCAGGTATTCATCGGGCTCCACTTCATGTATGCCCATCAGGTTCATAATTTCCAGCACCCCATGCGCCACGCGACCTGTACCGGTTACGGCAATTTTTATATTGGGCAGTTTTAGTCCAAAATAAGTGTGTATCAGTTTTTGAAAACTGTTTACCGAGCCAACCCGCTGCAGTTTAAAAGCGCCGGTACGGATACCATAAGCCATCATACCATTATGAGCGCCCACAATGCCTGCAAAAAATCCAAAGCCAATAATGCGGGTGCCGTCGGCGTGTTCCAGGCATTCGTAATCAATCAGTGTATTCTTGTTAGCAAGCAGGGCTTTAAACAGTTGCTGGTTGCCGGGCTGCATTTTTTTGGTGTGCGAAAAGAACATATAGCGCTTGCCTTGCAGCAACATATCTACCGGCACTTCCTTAATACCCAGCAGTAAATTACAACTGCTCATATCTTCGGTAACCTCCACTCCCGCTCTTGTATATTCTTCATCGGTATAGCACCTGCTGGGCGAGTGTTGTGCAATCACCTGCACATCATCAAAATGAAGCCGCAGCCATTTGCATTGCGCCGGCGTAAGGGCTACCCGGTTATCCTGCGGGGTCTTTCCTTCCCGTATTAATCCAATCCTTAGCATCAATCGTTAAATTATGGCGCAATTTACATTTTATATATGCTTATCCCTGTGATTATTGCTGAAAAAAAACTGATCCATATTGGCCAATTACATTTTTTCTTTTCCATGATGATTCTTCAGCATTGCTTTTAAGAGGCAACAGGTTGACAAATGGCAGTAAAATAAATAGTAGCAGCCTACTGTTTTCTTTTTCTTTTTTGCTTCTCCAAACATAGGAGAACCAAAAAAGGAGCCCGACAAAGCCTGCCTGCCGGTAGGCAGGGATTACATCCCCTTTGTCGGAGGGTTCCCTGATTAAGCTTTTGTACTACTGTGACTTGTACATTGGTAACCTGCCTGCCGGCAGGCAGGTTCTATTCTTAGGCGCAATCTGCATACTAAAATAAAAACAGTTTTTAATTTGAAGCATCCCACACTTGATTTTAATTGATATGACCGCGGCCACGGTATTTTTCGATTTTGATCTTACCTAATTGTAAACTCTGTCTGTAATAGCAATTGAGATGAACAAGATTTTCAGAAGCTACTGAAAAACGGCATTGGTTTCTTACTGATTTATTAAGCATCATACTGGTCACGTGGCGCTGGCCGGCAAAACGGCGGAGCATTCGTTTTGCCTTGACTTTTTGTTACTTTTTGCGTCAAGGCAAAAAGTAAATAGACCGATAACCTACCTTTGCAACATGAACTACTTCGAACTTTTTGAAATCCCCATTTCCTTACAGATTGACAAGGCAACACTTGCCCAAAAGTTTTTTGAGCTGCAGAAAAAATACCACCCCGATTTTTTTGCAAAAGGCACCGAATATGAGCAGGCCGAAGCGCTGGAAATATCCTCGCAGCTGAACAAAGCCTTTAAGGTTTTAAAGAACCCCGACGAAACCATTAAATATGTACTGCAGCTGAAACAACTGCTGGAAGAAGAAGAAAAATACCAGTTGCCCCCCGGTTTTTTAATGGAAATGATGGAGCTGAATGAAGACCTGAACGAAGACTCGGCCAAACAGATACAGGAATTGGGGAACCAGTTGTACAGCGAAGTAAAGCCCCTGGTTGAAAACTATAACGACAGCACCATAACCCAGGCCGAATTGCTGCAACTGAAAGAATACTATTACAAGAAAAAATACCTGCAGCGTATTTTGGACAGATTAGCCGGATAGCGTAATATTGCAGCCCGTTGAACGGTTTAATGTTTGTAGTTAGTGGTTTGTAGTTGGTGGTTAAGCGCTTTATGATGAAAGATCTTTTCAAATACGGAGCTCCCCAACTTTTAACGATTAACCATTAACCTTCAACCACAGCAGCCCATGTGGCGGAATTGGTAGACGCAGCAGACTCAAAATCTGCCGTTCGCAAGGGCGTGAAGGTTCGATTCCTTTCGTGGGCACTTAAAAGCTTCGCATTTAGCGGGGCTTTTTTTATTTTGCACCTATGTTTACAGTCTACGCTTTAAAAAGCATTGATAGAAACTACATCTATGTAGGTCTTACAAATGATATTGTCAGACGCTTTAACCAACATCAAAAAGGGCAAAATAAAACTACGTCTCCATATAAGCCGTTTATCTTGATATATCAGGAAAATTTCCCCACCAGAATAGAAGCTCGCCAGAAAGAAATTCATTTGAAATCAGGTTCAGGAAAAGAGTTCCTTAAAAGGTTATTAAATATCCGGAATTAATAATGGCGGAATTGGTTGACGCAGCAGACTCAAAACCTGCCTGCCGGCAGGCAGGTCTGCCGTTCGCAAGGGCGTGAAGGTTCGACCCGCCTGCCGGCAGGCAGGTTCCTTTCGTGGGCACCAAGGCTAAGCCTCCTCTTTTGAGGAGGCTTTTTTTATTGTGGCTTTCTGGTAAACAGCTTCTCTTGCTGCTTAGATATAAACCCACCCAGCTGGCATTTATTTTTGTAATTTTATACGAGCAAATTAATGGGACCTTATATACCCAGACATTAAGCCCATTGGAAATAAAATTGAACCTTAAAAAATTACATACAATACTTGCTATCTGCCTGTTGCCATGCATGCATGCGCATTCACAGGACCTGTCTGGCTATTGGCAGGGCAGATTCAGAACTGACCAACGGCTTAGCGGGTCAAGCCAGACTTTTTTCATGAATATGGTATTGGTGCAGCAGGGTAAAAAAATAGAGGGCAGGTTTGGTAATGCACCCCTGGATTTCCCAAACAACCTACAGGTAGTGTACGAGATTTCAGGTAAGATAGGAAAAAGAGATACGATACCATCCCGATTAATCCGCGGCAGCATATTGTTCAACCGGTTGGCAGATGAAGTGGCCGACTACTTTTTATCCCTGGAAAATATACGGTATTTTAAAAATGATACCAGTGAGGTATTGTACGGCGACTGGCTGGCAAACGGGCTGATGCCCCTGCGGGCTGATGGTTTTGCCGGATCTTTCTGGGTGAGAAAACTACGTGGTGCGGATACCATCAAAAATGCCATGGCTGCAGATACCAATGCTGTTCATGCACAACCGGTTATCACAGACAGTGCGACTGATGAGTTGCTGATACCGGCAGCCATGGCAAAAAGAAAAAATGAAGAAGAGGGCCATATAACTGTAAACACAAAAAAGATCAGTTTAAGCATTTTCGATAATGGGGTGATCGATGGCGACAGTATCAGTATTTTTTTTAATGGAAAGCTTTTAATGACTCATCAGCTGGTTTCCGAAAAACCAATTGTGCTTGATCTTGAACTGGATGAAAAGCGGGTTAAAAATGAGATCGTGTTATTTGCCGAAACACTGGGAACCATAGCTCCGAACACCGCCCTGGTTGTGGTAAATTACGGGGGCAAACGATATGAATTATTTTCCAATGCCGACCTGGATAAAAATTCCGTGTTGATCATCGAATATCATCGGGATGAATAATATGCATGCGCAATAAGCAGCCAAAAGGCCCTAAAGATCCCGGTTCAGTCGTTCAATTCCCCACTGGTCCAGGTGTTCCCACCCAACTCACCAAATCACAAACGAGATCATACCGGGATCACCTGGCACCCTTCAATTCCACCGGAACCTGACAAGACTTTCACGAGACCTTCACGGGACTTTCACAAGACTTTCACGGGACCATGCTTTAAAGATACTTCCTGTTTACCTCCTGCCTGCGGTAGTGCTTCGCCCCGGTTTCTATTGATTGCAAAGCTATCACATGCACAGGACCGGTACTCCTAAGCTCCTCGTTTGCCCGTGCAGGTACAAAGCCCCCATTTCTCAGCTTTTTATTTTATCTTGTTTGCACTAAACCCAGTTGCAGGCTTACCGGCCATTGTATGAAAAAAACTCTTTTACTTATTACCGCCACCTGCCTGTGCAGCCTGTTGCCTGTATTGGCACAGCAGGCCCAAACCCCGCCCAATATCATCCTCATTATTGTAGATGACCTGGGCCATAGCGACCTGGCCAGCTATGGCAATTACCATGTGCATACGCCCCATATAGATTCGCTGGGCATACAGGGCGTACGGTTTACACAGGCCTATGTAACATCTCCCATTTGTGCACCTTCACGCATGGGCATTGTTACCGGCCGCTACCAGCAACGCTTTGGTGCCGAGTTTATGCTCTACGATAAATTCGATAAGTCGGTAAGAAAAAAGATAACCCGGCATTTTTTATCCTTTAAAAAAAAGCCGGAGGGCATTGCCACACTGAAGCCCGATTTCTTTTTAGATCGTTCGGTATATGTAACAGACCTGCCCACCAGCGAAATAACCATTGCACAAATGTTGAAGCAACAAGGTTATGCTACCGGTTATGTGGGCAAGTGGAACCTTACTTCCTCGCCTACCGTTTTTCCGGATATGTATGGATATGACTATGCCTATTATTTTGACGGAGCCCTCAGCCGTTATGTAGATGACCCGGTAGATACCAGCCGATACATCAATATGCACCTGCCCTGGGCTTTTTCGGAAATTCCCGCCTGGGCACCAAGGCATGGCTCTACAGCCATTAAGGAAGGCAGAACTGTGGTGCAGGATTCAGGCTATCTTACCTTTTCGCTGGCCGATAAAGGCATCGGTTTTATAGAACGCAATAAAACAAAACCATTCTTTCTTACGCTTTCCTTTAATGCACCACACGATCCCTTCCAGGTGCCTAAAACTTATTACAACCGCATACAAACCGAAACAGATTCTGTAAGGCGGGTGTACAGCGGCATGATAGAAGCATTGGATGATGCAGTGGGCAGCGTATTGCAAAAGCTGCAGCAGGAAGGGCTTACCGACAACTGCCTGATATTTTTTACCAGTGATAACGGCGGTGCCACTTATACACGTGCAACCGATAATGCACCCCTGCGTGGCGGCAAAGCCACACATTTCGACGGAGGCATACAGGTTCCATTTTTCTTAAAATATCCGCGGGGTTTAAAACCGGTGCAAACCTATACCAAACCGGTTTCATCATTGGATATTTACAGCACCATTGCTGCGGTAAGCGGTGCTACATTGGCTGCAGACAGGGTTTACGATGGCGTAAACCTGCTACCATATCTTACTGCAGATTCACTGTTACCGCACCGGGATTTTTTCTGGCGCAGCGGATATTCAAAAGCATTCCGCCGGGGCGACTGGAAATTGTATGTGAATGAAAAAAACAAAGTGACCTTGCTTTTTAACCTGGCTAATGATCCTGCAGAAAAATATGATCAGTCAAAAAACCAAAAAGAAAAATTAAGAGAATTACAGGATGCACTAAAAGACTGGGAGATCAAAAATTCAGTTCCCCCGCTATGGCCTAGTGCAGCCGATGTACTGATCGAGGTTAATGGCAAATGGTATCGTTTCCCAAGCTGACATAGATGTCAAACAATTCAAACTATTTCTTTTATTTAGACATCTCTTCCAGAATCTGGACAAAATTAAACTCCCCCAAAAAACAAAATGCTTATTGGTAAAGGATTTCAGCATTTGGCACCATAGATGCTTTTCCTGCTGCATCCAACAATCCTGAAAATCCAAAACGATGTAAAGAAGCTGCTTTCGCTTGCAAGGGTTTGGGATAACAGTAGCAACGAAAGCCAGTTCAAGCATGAGAAAGTCCTTGTGGAGGCAAGGCGGGCCTCCTCATTATTGAGGAGGCTTTATTTTTATACTTATTTTGCGGGTAACATACCATGCTGTTTACCATTTCAAAATAAGCCTATGCCACATTTTGTTATTGAATGCTCAGAAAATATTTTAAAACTAAGATCTGCTGAAGAAATTATCAGTTCTGTTTATGAGATCGCTGTATCCACTAACCTCTTTGCCATTGCAGATATTAAGGTGAGGATCATGCCTTATTCTCTTTATACCGTGGCCGGTACCAACAATGATTTTATACATGTATTTGCCTGGATCATGCAAGGGAGAAATACAGAACAGAAAGCCCAGCTTTCCAAACAAGTGGTGAGCAGACTAAAATCGTTATTACCTGCTGTTCCGGTAATATCCATGAACGTGATGGATTTTGAAAAAGCAACCTATTGTAATAAACCGATGGTATAGATTATTGGCCCATTGTTTCCATATACCTGATGATGGCTCTTCTTACATCCGATCTTGAATCGTTCAGATCGGTAAATACAGGATATACTTTCACAATATCAGGATTGTCTTTTGTCAGAAAATCAAGATTGGCTTCGCCACCCGTCATTAAAAAATCGGTGATGGCAACCTTATAGGTTTTAGTAGCATCAACCGGTATATTTTTTAAAGACCAGGCTCCTGTATTGGCATCGTTGGTTAGGGCTGCAGAGTACTGCAGAAAGCCGCCGCTGCCCACATTTTTCTTACTGGCATTTAATATTTTTACCAGTAAACTTCCTTTCATATCCACTTCCATAATGCTGCCGCCAAAAGGCAGGCTGCGTATCACATCATATTGCGTTACGGGCATCTGCAGAATATCATCTACCCGTATAGAACCTGAATTCACAATAGCCACATCAGCTGCAGGCGATGCTTTTTCAATTGATGAAACGATCAGTCTGGTAAAATTGGTTTGCTGTGTTCTGATATAGGCTTCTCTCCCATCCAGCGGTTCGCCGTTTTGCATACAAACTTTGGTTGCATCAAAACCAAGTGATGCATAACTTTTGTTGGCAATGCCTGTCCATTTTTGCACCACCACATCCGTTGCGGCATCAATAGCTACCTTTTCATTCACATCAATAATATCTGCTTTGATAGTAAGCGCATGGTCTTTTTTATTGAGATTGAGTTTGATGATATAAGCCGATTTGGCATTGGCATCGGCCTTGGTAATATATACGTTGCCAATTTTAGCATAATGCCTTTCATGCTCGTGCCCGCCAATGATGAGCGCAAGTCCGGGTATTTGCCTGGCCAGTTTTATGTCATCATCCATGGCCTGGTGCGTAATGGCTACCACGGCATCACAACTGTCTTTAAGCTGATCGTAATATTTCTGCGCAGCCGTAAATACATCGGTATAAGTTACAAAAGGAGCTTTGTTAAACGGAAGCGTAAGGCCTATAAAGCCAATACGGGCCGTGGTTCCGTCTGCATCCGTAAATGTTCTGATATAGGTTTCAGGAAAAGGGGTTCCGTTCTTCACAAACGGCACAACATCATTACCTTTCTTATTATAACTATTGGAAGAAACCCATTGAAAAGCCGATTCGTTGATGCGGCTTTGTACATCGGCTTCCGGAATATCGAATTCGTGATTGCCAAAAACAGCAATATCCACGCCTGCAGCATTCATGGCATCTACCATTTGTTTACCGCGGATGCGGTTGCCTTCAAACTTAAGACTGTTATAAACCGAGGGACTTAAAAAATCGCCTGCAATAACCAAGAGTGTATTGGAGTTTTTTGCCAGTTGCTCTTTTTTTAATGTTGCCACCCGGGCCATGCCGCCCATCTTGCCGCCATCCAGCGGGGCAATCTCGTATACATCGTTGATCTGCACCAGGGTAATATCAATTGTATCGTTATTGCCTGCAGCCGCTTTTTTTGCGGTATTGCAGGAACTCAAAAACAAAACAGCGGCAATAACCGGCAGGCATAATATTCTTTTCATACAAGCATAGTTTTGGTAAATCCATTTTATAGTACTCCGCGAAGATTGGGATATTTCAGCAGGATATCTTTATTAAAATATTTCTCCAGCATTTTTCTGAAATCGCCCAGGAAACGCACATTATCCAGGTTCTTATCGCTATCCCAATAAGGTAGTTCAACCATGCGTTTAGACAGTGCTATGTCCAGGTTCTTCAGCGACTCGGCCGGTTGCTTGCCCACGCTGTAAGCTGCTCCCAGGTTATAATATCCCCAATAATCGTTTGGCAACAAAGCAACCTGGTTTTTGAACATGGCAACCGCCTCATTTACTTTTTTCTGGTTCAGGTAGCTGTAGCCCAGCCGCTCAATGATCTCTTCTTCGGTTTTGTTAAGCTGGTAAGCTTTGTTGTAATAAATTTCTGCCTGGTCGTACTGCTTTAACTGCGTATAATATACATCGGCTGTATTTTTATAACCGCTCCATTCGTTGGGCAAACCACTGTTGTATTTTTTAAATGCTTCAATCGCTTCGTTGCTTTTATTCTGGGTCATATAAATAGTGCCCAGGTTAAAATACACGTTCACATTATTAGGTTGCAGCTGTGCCACTTTCTGGTAATCGGCCAAAGCGCCTTTAATATCTTTTTGTGCATATTTTGCATTGCCACGGTTCAAAACCGTAACTGCATTATTGGGTTCGTACTGGATGGCTTTGTCGTAGAAAGCAATAGCTTCTGCATAATTCTTTTGCTGGCTTTTGATGGAGCCACGACCCAGGTAGCCATCCGCATCATCGGCTTTCAGCTCTATGCATTTCGCATAATCCTTATCCGCAGCATCGTAATTCTTTAGCGCATAATTAACCATGGCCCTGTTTTTATACGCCAGGAAATAAGCCGGATCGTTAGCAATAGCTGCATTAAAATCATTTAGCGCTGCAGTATTATTATTCTGCTTATAATAAACCATACCGCGGTCGTTGTAAGCATTGCTGTACGTGGGTTTAAGTGCAATGGCCTGGGTGTGATCGGCAATGGCACCGGCAAAATCCTTCAGGGCATATTTGGCAAGTCCGCGGTTATGCAGGGCTTTTTCATTCTTTGCATCCAGCTGTACGGCCTTATTAAAATCGGCCAGGGCGCCTGCATAATCTTTGGCCTTATACTTAACCAGGCCCTGGTTATTCATTTCTACAGAAGTTTGTGCATAGGCATGGTTGCCCAAAAAAGAAAGGCAACAGATCGCCAGCAAAAATATAGTATGCTTCATGGTGGTTATTTGATTCATGGTTTAAAATTAGTCCATCATTCAGTTACAGTAAAATATCTTTTCAGAACTATTACAAACAGCGTTCCACAAAATTAACAGCCGCATGGCGCAGGGTATCAAAACTTTTTTAAAACCGCTATCTTTAGCAAATAAACCTATGATACGATATGTAATGATATTGCTGTGTTGCGCCTGCCCGGCCTTGTTAAAGGCCCAGCAAAATACGGTGGCGGCCAGCCTTGAAAAAGGAAAGATACTGGCAAAGCCCTGCCTGGAATGCCATGCATCGCCCGGGGCTGCCCTGGCCGATCCCTTGCGTGGAATCCGGAAAACACGAAGCACTGATTATATTTACCGGCTTATCAAAAACCCAATGGTTTTTGCCGCCGAGAATAAAACAGCCAAAAAGGTATTTGCCAAACGTGGATTGCAGATGCCGCCATTTCCCGACCTGGACAAAGCAGCTATAAAAGCAATATTGGATTATTTTGATAGTATGCCAACTGAAAAAAACACAAACTAAATGAATATACAATACGCAAGCACCACAGCCGATCTCACCCGCTGTTTTGAAGTAATGAAAGAACTGCGTCCGCATCATAACCTGGAAAGTTTTTTGATTGCCATACAGGCCATGCAACAGGAAGGCTATCATTTATTATACCTGGAAGATGCAGGCCGCATCGTTTCAGTGGCAGGCTTTCGTTTTACCACCACCCTGTACGATGGGCTCATCATCGACTTTGATGATTTTGTTACCCTGGCCGATGGCCGCAGCAAAGGTTATGGTGCCAGGATGTTTGACCACCTGGCTGCTATTGCCAAAGAAAAAGGAATTAAAACCATTCATTTAAACTCCGCACACCACCGCTATGATGCACATCGTTTTTACCTGAATAAAAAAATGAAGATCATTGCACATCATTTCAGACTGGAATTATAATAAATCATTGCTGGTATGGAACCACATAGAATTCTATGTGATATGCTATGACTCTATGTTACTATGTGGTTCAAAATAAATTGGAAATAAACATGTCATCAGCTAACAACCAAAAAATAAGATCCATCTTACAACTCTACGATGCCATACCGGAGCAAGAGCGCATCATCGTGGATGTATTAAGAGCAATTGTTGCGGAACATGTACCAGCTTACTGCAAAGAAAAGATTTCTTACCAGGTACCATTCTTTTATGGCAACAAGGGCATCTGCATCATCTGGCCATCCGCCATACCACGCGGTGGCATTAAGAAAGGGGTGTTGTTTGGCTTTTGGTATGGCAACAGGCTTGCCGATGCAGATAATTATTTAACCCACGGAACCAACAAACAGATCTTTTATAAAATTTACCAGGATGTGGAAGAGATAAATGTGAAGGCGGTTGTGAAGCTGTTGAAGGAAGCGGTGAAACTGGATAAGCAATGGAAAACTAAAAACCGATTGTAAATTCATTCTATGACTGTATCAACCAAACCAAACACCTGGCTTAGAATAGCTTCCCTGCTGCTGGAGTGGTTTATCATGTTTGCCATTGTCATGCTCTTTTCCTTCCCTGCTATGGATCATGATTCATTCGGACTTTTCAGGGTAACACATGAACCCTACAAACTGCAGCTGCTCAACGATCCATGGGTTTACCTGGGCATGTTTGGTTTTTCGCTGGTATTTTTTAAAGATTGCATCAATGGTCAAAGCTTTGCCAAACGGATCATAAAAATACAGGTGGTGGATAATGCAACCGGCGCTGCTGCAAGCCCCATGCAGTGTTTTACCCGGAATGTATGCCTGCTGCTTTTTCCATTTGAAGTGCTGGCTGTACTGGCCGAACCCGACAGGAGGATCGGCGATAAAGTTGCAGGAACCAGGATTGTGGTATATAATCCCGACACAAACAATAAAACAGAGCGCTCAATTAAAAAATATATAGCGCCCCTGTTACTAAGCTACATCGTACCTGTTGCACTTGCATTCTTATTAGGTACGGTTAGTTTTAATAAGTCTGCCACTGCCTTTGTTACTGCTTCGTATAATGAACAAAAAAGCCGTTCACTGCAAACATTGCTTAATAATAACTTCAACCAGTATTATACAGCCAGTGTAAAATATTACGACAGTATTGAAAATAAAAACTTCGATTATGTTTCGATGATCTGCCAGTTAAAAAATGCAGAACAAAAAAGGCCGGGACTCACCTACAGTGAACTGGAGAGCCAGACAGTATCAATGGTATATTCTCTTTTTCCGCAAGAACAGCTTCATGGTAAGATCCGGTTCGTGTACCGGGAGACTAATAGCATAACCACCTGGAACCATATTTTCGGGATACGTTTTGACGGGGATGCAGAATAACTATTCATGCATGTTCTTTTCCTTTTCCCGATTAGTTTTTGTTACTTTAATAAAACAAAAACCAGATCATGAAATATGTAGCCTGCATTTTACTGCTTGCCATAGCAGTTACCGTTAACGCACAGGACCGTGATATCAGTTACATGGTATCAGGCGGCAAATTAAAACCCCTGCAGGCCAATATGGATATCAGGCATTATACCCTGGCGCTGGATGTGGATATTCCCAATCAATCCATCAGCGGCTATACCGAAATAGATCTGATACTAACCAACCCGACAGATACCTTGCTGTTTGACCTGGTGCATTTTTTAGACGTAACAAAAATAACAGCTGCCAAAAAGAACAAGACCTTTTACCGCGATAAGGACCTTATTTATATTGTTGATCCTGCCGGTTTTAAAGCCGGGCGTCAAACCATAAAAATTGAATACAATGGTAAACCACCCGTTGCCGTAAGGCCGCCCTGGAAAGGTGGTTTCAGCTGGAAGAAAGATAATGCCGGCAATCCCTGGGTCATCATCAACTGCCAGCTGGAAGGCGCCAAAGTGTATTTCCCCTGTAAAGACCACCCCAGCGATGAACCCAATGAAGGCGTGGATATGATGATAACCGTGCCCAAAGGATTAACCGTGGCCGGGCCGGGACTGCTGCAAAACGTGAGCACCAAAAAAGACAAACAAACCTTTCACTGGAAAACCAATTATACCATCAGCAATTACTGCGTGGTTTTTAATGTAGCTAAATATGCCGTGGTAAAAAGAACCTACACTACCATTGAGGGCAATAAAGTGCCCATGGAATTTTATGTGCTGGAAGAAGATAAAGCCGTGGCAGAAAAGATACTCGACATGCGTGAACGGGATTGCCGCATACTGGAAAAATATTTAGGCGAATATCCCTGGGCCAAAGAAAAGATAGGCATTGCGCAGGTGCCCAATCCCGGTATGGAACACCAGACCATGATCAGCTATGGCGACGGGGAGAACCGGGCAAAATTTGTAACAACAAAAGTTGGTACCTGGGATTACTCGGGTAACCTGTTTCATGAGTTCGGGCACGAGTGGTTTGCCAACAAGGTAACCAATAAAGACTGGGCGCACATGTGGATACAGGAAGGCATCAACACTTACAGCGAAGCCCTGTTTTGCCGCGAAGCCAATGGCGAACGTGGCTACGACAGTATGATTGTAGCCTTTAAAAAAAGTATTGAGAACAAAACCCCCATTGTGCAGGGCGAAGAAATGAATTCGGGCAATGCCTATATCGGCGATATTTATACCAAGGGTGCTTTTTTTATGCATACACTGCGTTATGTGCTGGGCGATGAACGCTTCTTTCCTACCCTTAAAAAACTGGCTACCGACCCGCAATACACGTACAGCAATTTTATTACTACTGCTGATGTAGAGCAACTCTTCAGCCAGGCTTATGCCAAAAGCTTAAAACCGCTTTTTGATTTTTATTTACGCACTACCAAAAAACTGGAGATCAGCATTGTACAAACCGGATACCACCAGTACGGAATTAAATGCACCAACCTGCCCATGCCCCTGCCCATAGATATACTTACCGACAGCGGCACGCAGCAGATCATGCTGGAAGATAAATGGATGAAAATAACCAGCAGCTTTCCGCCGGTACCGGATGCCAATGGGCATTATTTGAAAACAGTTACCGGTAATTGATTGAATATTGCAGGTAAAAAAGATCAACTTCAGCTTGAAAAATAACACCCGCAGGCAACTCACTTTGTTCGTTAACCAGGCCGATGCGATAACAATAGAATCCATCCGAAGCCGGTATAACCCCCTGCAGCAGCAGTTGATAGCTGCCCATGTTACTTTATGCCGGGAAGACGAAATAGAAAATATAGATACCGTATTGCATAACCTGGAAAATGTAAACCAAGGATCAGTTACTGTATTTTTTGATGAGCCCAAACGTTTTGAGAACGGCAACGGTGTAATGATACCCGCTGCCGCAAATAATGAAGCATTTCAGCAATTAAGAAACAACATACTGGCCGGCGTTATTGATGAACCCAGGATGCATCAGCCGCATATTACCCTGTTGCACCCCCGCAACTCGGTATGCACAGATGAGATCTTTGCAGCCATTCAACAAGAAAAATTACCAAAGCAGCTCAGCTTTCATGCAGTATCGCTTATACAGCAAACCGGCGGAGGCGTATGGGTTAATCTAAAAAACTTTTCGTGGCTTCGGTAAAAATCAACTTGCTTTACCTGTTGCCCGACCTGTTTTAAAACTTTGTTACTTTGTATATGAACCTGCACCTGCTGCATACCATTTCCGGCATTCTCATAATACTGTTTTTAGTAAGCAAAACAGCATTGCATTATTATCTGGATCATCAACAAAACAGCGCTGTCTCATTCATTTATACTTTACTGAACCCGGTAAAATACCTGCTGCCATATCGTGCAGCTGTTGACCAACAGCTAAAACAACTAAAGCATATTTGTAACTGGCTGCTGGCACTCAGCTTTATTGCACTGTTACTAAACCTGCTGCTGGGCCTGTTGATCTGGATGAACTGAACCAAAAAAGCCCCGGGCTTGTTTTATCAAAAAAATAAAATACAAATCTTACATTGCGTTTGCAATGATCACCTCAAATACTACAGCACATGGTACTCTCTGAATTTGCGCCCGGCCCTGCCCTGGCGGCTTATGTACGGGTGTACCGCGTAGTGCAGTTTGTATTTAAAGGTATTACCAACCTGCCCTACAAGCCTTACCCGCCGCGGCCCGAGCATTGCCTGAGCTTTTATCCACGTGATACCGAAACCGTAGAATATGTGAACAGCGGAAAAACCATCAGCAAGCTAAAAACCGTTTTAATGGGCCAGCAGGATGAAGTGACCAACCGACACGTGGGCCGTGATTTTCTCGTCTTCCAGGTGGTGTTCAGGCCAGGGGCATTGTACCGGCTTACAGGCATCCCCTCCTGGGAACTGAACAACAGTTATTTGGATGCCGAGACTGTTTTTCCTAAACAGATCAAAGAAGTAAACGATAAACTGAACGATGCCATTGGTTTTACAGAAATGGTGGCCGTGGTACAATCTTTTTTGCAGCAACAGGTAAACCGGGGCGTAAAAGAATTTCACCGCCTGGATGAACTGAGCAATACCATCCTGCAATCAACCGAAAACATATCCATTGAATGGCTGGCCAAAGAATCCTGCTTAAGTGTAAGACAGTACGAAAGAAAATTCAAAGAACGCATGGGCATATCGCCCCGCTATTTCAATAAAATTGTGCGGTTCGAAAATGCCTTCCGCCTTAAAAATAAATCGCCGCAGCTGGACTGGCTCAGCATTGCCATACAATGCGGCTACCACGATTACCAGCACCTGGTAAAGGATTACAAGGCTTTCACCAACCAGTCGCCCACCGGTTTTCACCTGCTGGATAATGCCGCACCCGAAAGAAAATTCGGCGTATCAGACACCTATTAAAAATGTCGTTTTTTTACCAGTAACCAAACTACCCTTTGCCAGAGCTTTGTATTGTATCATTAAAATATACAAACATGCAAAGAAAAAAATTCTTACTCAGCACCGCAGCAGCTATACCAGCCTTGCTTATTGGTAAGCAGCTGCCCGCCCAAACCCCCAAACGCCCCAACAAAGCCTTTGTGGTAAAAGCTACCGAAAGCCGCTTTGGCGAAAAAACAAGCCTGGGTGGCAAAAACCCCAACGACATTAAGGTATCGCAAAAAGATACCAATGGCGACCTCACCGTTTTTGAATATACCGGTAATGAAAAAGGCGGTCCGCCACTGCATGTGCATCCCAACCAGGATGAAATATTTTTTATTGTAGAAGGCGAATACCTGTTCCAGGTGGGTGCCGATAAGCATACCCTGAAAGCAGGCGATACCATTTTTTTACCACGCAGCATACCCCATGCTTTTGCACAGCTAACCGATAAAGGAAAAATGTTCTTCCTGTTTCAGCCATCGGGTAAAATGGAAGATTTCTTTAGGGCGCTGGGCAACCTGAAAGCACCACCCACACCCGAACAGGGTGCCAAAATATTTGCGGATCATGATATGAAAGTGGTGGGACCGCCGCTGGCATTTTAATATTTCATGAATGACGTGCAATTAATGATGGTTAACATTCACGTTCCAGTGGGGTTTTCACAGCGCCCCCTGTAACAAACAAAAGCCATGCGTGAAACCCCGATGTGTAATGCTGCTGCAAAAAAATACTGACACACTTTAAAACGAATGTAGTGACACTCCAGTTAAGCAAGAGCCTGCCACATCGGGGTTTCGCAGTAAGATGCATACCGATGAAAACAGCCCGGGTGCGAAAACCCCGCTGAGACACAAAGTGGTAGGGCCTCCGCTGTCATTTTAATTTTACAACAGTTTGTGGGCAATTAAAAGTTGTTATAATTAAATTACATTTACGCCATTAAGTTTTGCCATTGCTGATTGTTGACCGGTAATGGCAAAACTATTTGAGCAATGAAGAAATTAAGGAATTATATCCTGTTTATAAACAACAACTAATTTACCCGTTATGCAAATGAAAGATTACTTACTGGAGACCTTTCAATTCAATGACAGTTCCAATAAAAAATTACTGGAGAAGATAGCTTTAATGAAAGCTCCTGAAGAAAGTATAAAACTGTTCAGTCACCTGGTCAATTGCCAGTACAAGTGGATGGCAAGGATCATGCAGGATCCGGCAGCCCAAACCATGAGTTGGTGGGATCCCGTGTATGATATGGATAAACTGGAAGCAGCATGGACCAACAGTTTAACGCCCTGGATCAGTTATATCAGTGAACAAACAGACGAAGCATTATCTGCTGAAACCACATTCATTGGTTTTGACGGAGGCACCTGGGCAGCCTCACCCAAAGACATTGCCCTGCAGCTAAATTATCATTCCATACACCACCGGGCCCAGATACAGACATTGATACGGCAACAGGGCATTGAACCCGACTTTGTTGATTATATAGGAACCAGGTACAGGAAATTAAGCTAAGGTTCCGGCGGGGTTTTCACAGCAAGCTTAGTAACAACCAAAAGCCATGCGTGAAATCCCGATAAAACAGTACAGTAAATAGCGTAAATTCAAAGCAATGGCATTAATATTTACAGATAGTACAACTTGCATACTATGCAACTGCGTCATCAAGGCGGGTGATGAGATAGCAGCTTTACCACCCTTATCCGACAACACTCACCCACTCTATGAGTACTTTGACTGTGGTTTTCATCAGGACTGTTTTGACGCATGGAATAAAAAGGATGAAGCCCTTGCATTGGCAGCTGCTGAAAAAAAGGATTTCGAAAATTCAGATTACTACCAGGAAATGATCAAAAAATACGGACCTCCCCAAAAACCGCAATGATCTTTCTTAGCCGGTAACTTTTAAAACAAACCCGTATTTTTTAACAGGATTAAGTATCTTGAAACATCTTAACGCACCCGCTATGGACAATACCCTGATCATCGATGGCGACCTGGAAGTAACTATTAAAAGGATCATGCAAACCCAAACCTACGATGGCCTACTGGAAGGCTTGCCAACCACCCGCATGAACAACCGGATACTATCAGAAGTGATGGAGGAAACAAAGCGTTTTTGCGGCCTTACAGAAGTGCATTTGGTAGAACCTGTACAAACTGAAATACCATACGAAGGCAAATATCCCTTTGGCAGCCCGGCTGCTCTACCCGGCATTATATGCATAGTACAGCTGCATTGTTACGATACTTTTAAAGATAAAAAAATGAATTATTCTGCCCTGGGCCTGGCCTGGTTTCAGCAGCATTTTGCATTCCCTATCGAACAGGAAATTCTGGATAAGATAAAAGATATTCCTTTTAGAAAACTGTGCGGCGAGTTTGTGTATTAACCAAGCCAAAGATTGCTGAACATTTTCAGCAAAAAAATATTGATCATTTAAATTGTAAAACAACATGGGAACCTGGGCAGCCATCTTCGTAAACAGTAATGATCTTAACAAGGTTACCGGTACTTTAATGCAGTTGTCGGCCATAGATACCTTACAAAAAGGCGAATTCCCCACTTCGGATCTGTATAACAATATACTGCTGGAAGATAATGCCTGTCCCACTTACCTGGTTTTTGCGCAAACGCAGCCCGACTGGATCATGATACGGCATAACGCCCTGCAAAACCTGGAAGGCTGGGGCAAAACATTGTCGGCTTCGCATCAAACCAAAGTGATCATTTGCAGTGCACAAAGCAATGCCGACTTCTATCATTTTTCGCTGTACAACCAGGGTACCATGCTGCGGGAAATTGAATACTGCTATGGGGATGATTATGAACCAATAAATTGGGGTAACCGCTTTGAATTTGAAAATGAACAGCCCGGCGTAAAAATGGAATACGACGGAGAAGTTAGTTACATTTTTGATTTTGACAGCATTGAAGAGTATGCAAAACATTTTGGACTGGAGGTACAGCCCGATTACGACAGCATTGCTGAGTGGTGCATTTTAAAAACAAAAACCAGCCACAAAACCCTGGGCGATTTTAAAAAAAGCCTGAAGCCCTGGTGGAAATTCTGGTAAATATCTTTTTTGTATTTCTGCAGCTACATGCTTTTACAATGGGCTAAAGCCCTGCAATAGGTATTATGCCTTGCCCCGCCCTAAGGGCGGGGCAAATAATGTATTTACTGCTGATGGGCTTTAGCCTGCTTGAGCAATTCTACACCCTGGTAATCCCCTCCGCTGTTTTAGTAACAATTTATTAATAAGTCTGCCTACTCATTTGGTAGGATGACCTACTTATTTGCTAGGTCGACCTACTTATTTGGTAGGATGACCTACTTATTTGGTAGGACGACCTACTTATTTGGTAGGATGACCTACTTATTTAGTAGGAGGACCTACTTGTTTTGTAGGCCGACCTACTTATTTGGTAGGATGACCTACTTATTTAGTAGGAGGACCTACTTGTTTTGTAGGCCGACCTACTTATTTGGTAGGTCGACCTACTTATTTGGTAGGAAGACCTACTTATTTGGTAGGAAGACCTACTTATTTGGTAGGAAGACCTGCTTATTTGGTAGGTCGACCTACTTATTAGGTAAGGCGACCTACTTATTTGGTAGGATGACCTACTTGTTTGGTAGGAAGACCTACTTGTTTTGTAGGATGACCTACTTATTTGGTAGGATGACCTACTTGTTTTGTAGGATGACCTACTTGTTTTGTAGGATGACCTACTTATTTGGTAGGTCGTCCTGCATACTTTATAGGCAGGCCTGTGCAAACAATAGGTTGGCTCAAAAAAAAAGCCCGGAACAAATGTTCCGGGCCAAAAACGGTGAGTTTTTTTGTTATTCGGTAGCCTTGGGCGTTGTACTGCCGGGGCTGCCGAAGCGTTTGTTGTATTCATCTACATCTTTCATGGCTGCATCCAGTGCGCCATTGCGGCTGCGGCTGGTTTGCAGGTTGTCTACAAAAGCATCTACCATTTTCATGATGTCGATGCCATTGGCAAGCTGTGTTTCCACAATCATTTCCAGGCCGGTTAACAAGATCTGCCTGATGGTTTCCAGCTGCGAATCGTAGATCAGCTTATCTTCCAGCTCTTTGGGATCATTCTCCCGGGCAAGGCTGTCGATATTGGCCGTTGCAATTTTACTTACCTGTCGGGCATATCCTTCACGGCCCTCGGCCATGGTGCGGCTGCCCCGTTTTACTTCATCGGTAAGGTTTACACTGAAGGGTTTAATAGTTGCAACCTGTTGTGCAATAGTGGCTGCAATCTCTTCGGCTGTTTTAGCCGGCATGAGTGTTTTAATTAACTCTGGCATAGTTGTACGTTTTATAGGTTTACAATCTGGTTACGGCGCCAAAGTGATTTCAGGTACGGCTTTAGAAGGATTTGCGGATTGAGGAGATAAAAATAAAAAAAGCCGTTTTTTTAAACAATACCTCAAACTGGTAATAGGAATAAAAGGTAGCTGTTAATACATAATAGTGTTGTTTGTGTTTGGCACAGATCAGTTTGAAGGCTGTTGTTGCAGCACATACAGCAATATTTTTATTGTTGTATTTGGGAATAAGATGGTACAGTTTTATATTGATTATCAAAGGAAATCTGTACCAGGAGTTGCGTATATTTGAGAGTTGCCTGCAATGCCAGTGCGACACCTCTTATTGGCTGTTAAAATTTATTTGACTATATTGCTTGTCCAAATTGCCCTAAAGCATTAACTATCAGCTGAATGAAGATTACTGACATCAATTATAAACTACCAGAGGTCTTTGCTCAATGGTTCCATGATCATTTTATTACGAGTGCGAATAAACCTTTACTTATTACTGGTGTTAATAAAGAATCTGGCGAAAAGCTTGATTATGTTGTAAAGTTAAAAGCGGCAGAAAGGATGTCAAATGAAGCGTCAATGAGAGAATTATTGGCCTGTTTTATTTCGATGGAATTAGACTTCCCTGTTATACAGCCGGCAATTGTTGAAATTACTCCCGAATTTGTTGAAACCTTACGTGGTAACTATTCTTGGCAACCAGCATCCAAAAGCTTAGGCTACAACTTTGGCTCATTGAACTTAACAGACCACAAAACTTTGATTATAAATCAACCATTAAACAACCATCAGCTGATTCATGCACAAAATGCATTTGCATTTGATATGTTTATTCAAAATTCAGATCGAACAATTAACAAACCGAATGTATTAACAAATGGTAATGATATTGTAATCTTGGATCATGAAATTGCTTTTGGATTTATTTTTGCACCCTTTTTACCTAGCAAGATTTGGGAAATGAACGAAAATGGCAAGGATTGGATAAGAAACCATTGTCTTTTGCCGTTAATTAAAGGCAAGGAATATAATTATGGGGAGTTTTCACAAAAAATGGATAACTTAAATGACAAATTTTGGGATAAAGCTGCCAGTCTAATTCCTGCCGAATGGATAACAGATCAATTTCATTCGATTAAGGCCACATTAACCACTGTAATAAAAGAGAAAGATCAATTTATTTTAGAACTAAAAAAAATAATGTCATGAACACATACCATTACCAGGTTTTAAGATATATGCCAGATAGGGTAAGTGGAGAATTTGTAAATCTCGGCATTGTTCTTTACGAGCCAAAAACACAAAAATTAGCGGGGAAATTTTATGATAAAATAACTCGTGTTTCAAGTTTCTTTCCTACAACAAATAGTAGGCATTTGGCGTCGTCTTTAAAATTTCTTCAAAAGGAATTTGATATCCTCTCAAATAGATTCATTTCTGAACTTTCTTTTGAAAAAAAGGATTCTCTTGATCTTATAGTAAGAAAAGTTCTACCTAAAGACGATAGTTCATTGTTTTTTACAGATACTAAAGAGATTTTGGAAATGAATGATGACATTGCCATTAAAACTTTATACAAAAAATTTGTTTTAACCTATGTAGAAGAAACGGAAAGAGATTATATTAATGACAAAGAAGTTTGGAATAAAATATACAAATCCTATTTCGAAACATATGGAATTTCAAGTCATCTAAAAAATCATACAGTAAAAACACAACTAGATACTTGGGAGTTTGATAAAGCTTGGAAGAATGGTGTTTGGAATTGTTTTGAAACTATATCTTTCGATTTAGTTAAAAGTGAATCAATAAAAGATAAAGTTTATAAATGGAGTGGAAAAATAAATGAATTACAAACATCAAAAGAACCAATTCATGTTTTTTTACTTTCCAAATTTCCAGAAGAACACAGAGAATTAGAAACTTTTATTAAAAGAAAGCTTGGGAAAATTCAATTTTCTAATGATGTAACTATTGAATTAGTTTCAGAAGATAATGTAGAAAAATTTGCTAAAAAAATTAAAAAGCAAATCGAAGAGCATGTTGGCTAATCTTTTCATAATCTATTTTCATATAGGCACATGCAGGCAACAAAAGTATTTGCAAAAGTATGGCTAGACAATGTAACTTCAGCCATTTGCAAGCATCAACATTGGTTCAGGCTGGACGTTCAACTTTGAGCATTTAATTTTAACTTCAACTTTATATTGTCTCGTCCTGAAATAGGTTGACTAAAAATCAACCATTATGGACTTAAAAGAACAGATCATTTTAGAGTACCTGGAGCAGGGTTGCGGGTACAGAAAACTACAGGCCAAGTATGGCATCGGCCGCACAACTATCTGCAAATGGGTGCAAATTTACCAGGGAGTTAATGCCATTCCCAGGACCAACAAGCAGCAAAAGCATTACATTCGGGATATGAATGACCCTGATAAAAAAAGAGCTCCTAAAAAAGAAATTACGCAGGATGATCTGCTTAAAAAGATCGCTGCTTTAGAGAAGCAACTGGAGTGGGAAAAACTGCGTGCGGATGCCTTAGACATCATGATCAATGTAGCTGAAGAAAAGCTCAAAATCCCTATCAGAAAAAAGTCTGGAAGCCAACAGTCCAAGAAATAAAAAAGGCAAACCGGTTTGCAAGCCTGCAAACTATCTGCCGGCTGTTTGGCTATTCCTCACAGGCTTATCATAAACACCAAAACAAATTGCTTTCAAAGGGGTTGCAGGAAGGAATGATACTGCAACAGATTGATGCTATAAGAAAGTTACAGCCGCGGTGTGGAGGCAGAAAACTTTTTGTTGAACTGCAACCTTTCTTTACGCAAAACCAAATAGTAATGGGAAGGGATAAATTCTTTGATTTGCTTAAAAGAAACAAACTGCTTGTACGTAAGTTGAAACGCAATGTGTACACCACTAACAGTAAACATCGTTTTCGCCGGTATCCCAACCTGGTAAAGGATTTTGAACCTATGAAGGCTCATGAACTTTGGGTAGCCGATATTACCTACATTCCACTTAAACACAGACATGCGTATTTGTTTCTGATTACAGATGCATACAGCAGAAAAATAGTTGGCTTTAACCTCAGTGATGATATGAAGGTTAGCAGTGGATTATTGGCTCTTAAAAAAGCAATGGCTCAAAAACCTGTTGAAGCTATTGTTATTCACCACAGCGACAGGGGTATACAATATTGCAGTACCGCATACACAGATTTCCTGATGAAAAACAACTGCATGATATCCATGACAGAAAATGGAGACCCGTATGAAAATGCAATTGCTGAAAGAGTTAATGGCATACTTAAAACGGAACTTATTAGCAGCTTTTACAATGATGCAGATACCGCCTCACGACATGTTGCCCGGTGCATTACAATTTACAATTACAGACGAAGGCATGCAAGCCTTAACTGGCAGATCCCACATGATGTACATAGCCAGAAAGGGCCACAAATAAAGCAATGGAAAAACTATTATTACAAACGAAAAACGAAGGAAGAAACACAAACAGCAGTTTAAAAAGCCCAGCCACAATAAATATTTTCTTTAGCTGTGAAGGCTACAAAAATATTTATTGCCAACGCACGGCAAGAACTTTTTTACTCAACCTATTTCAGGATGAATTATCTTAGTAAACCAATAACAGTATTAAATAACTAAACCAGTCAACTTTTTTCAGGACGGGTCATATTTTCAATTAGGCTTTTGTTCCGGCTGGACAAACAACTATTCCATGCCTTCGCAATTACTTGGTCGTTAGCTGTAATTATGACAAGACTCTTCACAATATGTACCCTTTTCCTTTTTTCTTGCACCACAAGTGACAAAACACTTAACAAGAAAGTAGACGGCTTTAAATTTCCTGTTATCATACATCAGACAAAGTTTGACAGTTTGGAGCAATGGAAAACAGACGGCATTAATGAAATTTTTCCAAACTTCGTCGGACAATACAAGTTTACAGACACTGTAAACTTTGACACTGAAAGACAAAACAGAAATATCGACGAGCAGCAATATAGATGGGAACACGATGTATATGAGTTTGACACCTTATCATCTGACGGTTTACAAATTTATACAGACTACGACAAGACAATTATTTCTAAACTTTATTACGGAGCGACAAAAGGAAGTACCTTTTTCCCGGTTTATGTTGTCAATGAAACTACCGAGCCTAAAATTTTTATTGCCAAAGACAGTTATGTTTTTGCTATACAAGAAGCAGTAGATACAAGTAATTATAATAGCTGGTATGCAATTGAAGCAAGGGGCTTTGACTTTTGTGGCAATGGTTATTTTAGACGTAAACTGATGCCAAAAGAATTCATTGTTTTCCTAATGCCAAAGTATTCAGGAAAAGACACTACTTATTTTCGGACAAGAATTAAAAATGGAGAAAGCGTTATAATCTCAAAGCCATACAAAGGAACTTTTAGCTCAAAACAATTTACTGTAACAAAGGATAATTATTGGGGAAAGGATTTGAAAGATATGGACTATAAGTGGATGTTTTATGGGGCTCGTAACAAAAAATAACTCCGCCCCGGCTCCTGTCTTCACGAATCGGAATGTTACCCCAAAAAAGCAGCTGCAGATTATTGAGCGATCAATACATGGGTTTAGGAAAAGGGTTAACATTAAAAAGTTATAGTAAACAGTAAAATTATGTCGCCTTGATTGCCCCTGCAACGCCAATGCTTCAACGTTAGCGGAAATTATATTCAACACCTTAAATCTTTGTAGATAATGAACATTGACATAATAACACAGGCTTTAGAATTGAACGTATACGGATTCTCAGGCGTTGCTTCCAATGGAGACTATGGAGGGACTGCATTTAAATTAATGGATAAAATGTGGCAGGTAGTTAAAGCAAATAATTGGAAAAACAAAGGAAATAATATCTGGATTTATGAACAAGATAATGCTGTGTTTGCCGGCGTAGAATTAATAGAAGTCCCAAAATCTGATATAATTCTTGAGCACAAACAATTACATGTAACGAAATATGCCTACTATAAACACATTGGACCTTATAATTTAATAAAGCAAATTGGCCAGGCGATGAATAGCGAGATTAAAAGAAATGGCTTTGAAGTGAAAATGCCATATATAGAAATCTATGGCCATTGGACAAATGACGAAAGTAAACTGGAAACAGAATTGCTTATGAGTTTAAAATAACTTCTCCGCCCCGATTCTTGTCTTCCCGAACCTGAATGTTTCCCCAAAGAAGCAGCTGCAAATTATTGAGCAATTATAGTAAACATTTAACTTGTGCTGGCATGGTTCGTGATGGCATGAACCGGGGCGAATACTGTTACTCCAGCAATTAATAATGAACTTTTTGCAATTAAAAAAAACGATATTACTAACCCTGCTAATCGCCAACACCCTGGCCGCTTTGGCACAAACAAAAGTTGACAGCATATACGTTCTTGAATTAAAAAACAAGACGAATTATACAGAGCGAAATCATTTTTGGGTTGACAGCACTATAACCCTGCAACAAGAAGTATTTTATGACGATCCAAAAATTATTGATGAAGAGTCTACGCAAATATTCACAATACATTACCCTCATAAATCTGAAGTTGTGAACAAAGCCATATTTGATATTCCAAATGATAGCTCTTTAATAAAATGTTCTTACCAAAGGCTTTCTCCCTGGAATTGGTTTAAAAAGGAATTACCAATCAAAGGGCAAATAAGAATAATTAATTCTACTAAAAAGGAAATAAAAATAGAGTTTAATCTTACGGTTGTTGAGCACAAGAAGCTGATCTGTATTTATCGTGGCATTCGTGTTTTCAAGCTTTCAAAATCTGCCACTGGTCGTATTGCTCGTTAACTACTCATAACATAGCATTACCGCAAGTTTTCTATAACTAATCGCCTTACTGGCTTACCATACCAAAAAACTGGTCAATCCTAAAACGCTCCGGGCTTTTCTCCTAAAAAAATGAAAATAAATTTGCGCAACCCAAAAGTTGCACATATATTTGCAACCAATAAGTTGCATAATTCAATTATTGAACAATGAAGAAGGATCTGTTCCAGGCCATTGCCGACCCCACACGCAGGGCCATTTTAACCCTGCTGGCCATGCAGGCATTAACACCCAATGCCATGGCCGAAAAATTTGAGATGAGCCGGCAGGCTGTATCAAAACATATTAAAGTGTTACAGGAATGCGAACTGATAAAACCGGAGCAATCCGGCAGGGAGATCTATTATCACTTTAATCCCAAAAAAATCCAGGAGTTCGACAATTGGGTGAATAAATTGAAGAAAATATGGGAAGCCCAGTTTAACCAGCTAGACAATGTATTATTAACCTTACAAAAGCAGAAAAAATGAAACCGGAGATTAACCAACAACCCGAAACAAATAATGAAGCAGGGAGCAGTAACCATTTGCTGTTTGACTTCACCGTTGACAAAGCAGCGAAAACGGTATGTATAACCAGGGAATTTGCCGCTGACCTTTCGCTGGTATGGGATGCATTTACCAAAGCAGAGCTCCTGGATCAATGGGTGGCTCCCAAACCCTGGACAGCCAGAACAAAATTCATGGATTTTAAAGTGGGCGGACGAAGATTTTATGCCATGGTAAGTCCAGAAGGGCAAGAGCGCTGGGCAATTCAGCAATACAGGTCCATCAGCCCCAAAACCAATTTCAAACTATTTAATGCTTTTGCCGACCAGGATGAAAACCCCGAATTGCCGGGCTCTGACTGGGACTATACTTTCAGCGAGCAAAACGGAAAGACAACAGTAGATATCGTTATTTATAATGAATCGCTTGCCCGCATGGAAAAGATGATTGAAATGGGTTTCAATCATGGATTCAAAGCAAGCATGCACAACCTGGAAGACCTGCTTGCAGGTTTATCGCAATCCCGGTAAACAACAGGATCGTCGATAGAACGGCAGCAACACAAAGCAAGCAATCTATTTAATAAACTAAAAAAATAAAAATCATGGCAGTCATCAATCCACACATCAACTTCAACGGCAATGCCGAAGAAGCATTTACATTTTACCAATCCGTATTTGGCGGACAGTTTTCAAAGATCATCCGCTTTAAAGACCTTGCAGGTCCTGAATTTCCCATAGCAGAAAAAGATGAGAACAAGATCATGCACATTGCCCTGCCCATAGGTGAGCACAATATGCTGATGGCAAATGATGTTCCGGATTTTTTAGGAAAAGTAAACGAAAAGGAAAACAGAAGTAAAATTGCAATAAGTGCAGCAAGTAAAGAAGAGGCAGATAGATTATTCAACGGGCTTTCGGCAGGCGGAGAAATTGAGTACCCCATTGCAGACAGTCCATGGGGAACCTATTTTGGCATGTTCAGAGACAAATATGGTATTGAATGGATGGTTGATTTTGATGCAAAAAAATAATGAACAGCTGTAAGTAAAAAGCGATGCAGCTTAACGGCAGCTAACCTAAGTACGGGTATTTTGTAAACGGCAACTGTGTAAAAACAGTTGCCGTTTATGGTTTTGGAGTTTTGTATATTTATGTTTGATCGTTTAATAAACCTGCATGTTTTGCAGTGCAGATAACCAGTCGCAAAAAAACATCCAACATAAAAACTGTTAACCATGATCACCAATACAGCAGGAACAACCCGTTTTGCACCAGAGCTTCATATTCCCAACGGAAGTACAGAAATTGATTTTTACAAAAACTTCGGAGCTACTGAAAACTTTTGTTTTCGCAATGATGATGGCAGTATACATGTAGCTGAACTGGAACTAAACGGGGCCATTTTTCATGTACATGAAACCATGCGTGAAGCCCTTGAACCAATAAGTGCCGGGGGCGTAACAGCTGTTATTGGTTTGTTTGTTGACGATGTGGAAGCTATGATGCAAAAAGCCATCCAGGCAGGGGCTACACAAATCAATCCAACTACCGATCATGATTATGGTTACAGGCAGGGAATGTTTAAAGACCCCTTTGGGCATTACTGGCAGATACAGAAAAAGATCTGACAAAGTGGTTCAAAAAAACAAAAAATCAAGCACACAGCCCCTCACGTCAACCTGATATCGATCTAAACTATACCTGGCATTGCGAAGAAGCATACCGTTTTTTACGAACAGCAGTACAAACAAAAGCAAAAAGAAGATGAACATGTTACCCATTATAGAAGTAAGCGAATTACTGCCAATTTATAAAGATCCGGGGGTACGCATCTTTGATGCCGGCAGTGGTAAAAATGCCCGGGCCAATTATGAGGCGGCACACCTGGAAGGTGCTTTTTTTGTTGACCTGGATACGCAGCTGGCAGCTATCAAAAGCGATGCTGCAGATGGAGGCCGCCATCCCCTGCCTGATATTGCAGCTTTTGCAAAAACATTAACTGCGCTGGGTATTTCCAAACAGCACCATATCATCATATACGACGACAAGAATGGCTCAAATGCCGCTGCCAGGTTCTGGTGGATGCTCAGGTCGGCCGGGCATGAAAAGGTGCAGGTGTTAAACGGCGGACTGCAGCATGCAGAAAAGCTGCATTTTCCCATGAGCTCAAAAACTGCGCAGGTAAAGCCGGCCGAAGAGCCATACCAGGCAGATCGTTGGATATTACCAACGGTTGAAATGAACAATGTGGAAAAAGTTGCGCAGGATGCTGATCATTTGGTTATTGATGTAAGGGACCCGCAGCGCTATGCCGGTATTACAGAACCAATCGACCTGGTGGCAGGCCATATACCGGGTGCAGTGAATATTCCTTTTACAGAAAATATGGATGAGCAGGGATTATTTCTTGCGCCCGAAGAACTGAAAAATAAATACGAACATACATTCGGACCGATCAGTACCCGGAATATTATTGTACACTGTGGCTCGGGTGTAACCGCCTGCCACACTTTGCTGGCAATAACCTACGCCGGTTTACAAACGCCTGCATTATATGTTGGATCCTGGAGTGAATGGAGCAGGAACCATAAAAAAATAGAAAGATCGGGTACCTAAAATTAAGTTCCGCCGTTGTTGCTGTTTGTGCCGCGGAAATGACAGCAATGCAACCAGGAACAACGGCGGTAATTCTATAATAGCTTACTCTCCCATCGGCTCCCAAAGCTGTATCTTATTTCCTTCCATATCCAGTATATGAACAAACTTTCCGTAGTCGTATGTTTCAATGGCATCCAGTATGGTAACGTTTTCTTTTTTAAGTTCTTCTACCAATGCTTCTAAATTCTCAACCCGGTAGTTGATCATAAAATCTTTGGTTCCGGGCTCATACATTTTGGCAGCTTCGGTGTTTACATTCCATTGGGTAAGGCCTTTCTTTTCAGGATCATCGGCCTGCCGCCATTCAAAACTGGCGCCGTAAGGGCCTGCTTCCAGTCCCAGGTGTTTGTTATACCACTCTTTTATTGCATTAGGATCTTTACATTTAAAAAAGATGCCCCCTATCCCGGTTACTTTTTTCATGATATACTGTTTAATTTATTTTTAAGATTTATTACACATGCTGATCTATCAAAACTATATTTCCATCCGGGTCTGTAAGCATCAGGCTGGCAGGACCTGTGGTATTTTCATCTGCTTCGGTATCCAATTTAATACTTTTACTTTTCAGTTGCTTCTGAATATCCCGTACATCATCAAAATTTTGCTGCAGGCTTGCATGCTCATCCCAACCCGGGTTAAAGGTTAAGATATTTCCTGTAAACATCCCCTGGAACAGTCCTACCAGTGCATTGCCATTCTTCATGATCAGGTATCGTTGTTCCATAGAGCCTGCAAATACAGCAAAGCCCAGGTTTTGGTAAAATGCTTTTGATACAGCCAGGTCTTTTACCGACAGGCTGATTGAAAATACGCCCAGTTTCATAATTATTTTTTTGCTGTTTATACCATATCACCTGCAATTTCTACTGTCTGTTTTGGCTTTCTTTTTAAAATAAGCGCTGCAACCAGCGAAAGCAGTAAACCTACAGGCAATATCTCCAGGTAGGTAAATAATATCACCATAATGGGGTTCTTGTACAGTTCCTTAAAATTGTCCATTTCTTTGGCTGTTGCAGCTATCTTTTCTGCACTGGCGCCGGCGGCTTTCAGTTTATCAATAGCAGCAGCTGCGTATTTATCCGCAAAATCAGGAATAAAAACATAGTAGTCAACCAGCCAGGTTAGCACATAAATGGTAGAGGCAATAAGGGTGATATACAACCCTATACGAAATGCCTTACCAAAGCTGATGGCACCGCCGTTGTATTTATCACGAAAGCGGATGATGGCTACAAAAATGAGTGAAAAAGCAAGCAGCATGCTGGCATAGCCAACCCACATACCCCCATCAAAGTTTCCGTTCTTGTGGTAAAGCCCCATGGTTACCAGGAACATGCCGGCGGTAATTAAACCACCAATAACGCCGTTTACAATTACAATTTTTTTCATGATGTTTTGTTTTGGTTCAGGAAGTAAAAATGAAAATATAAACCGGTTTTCCGTTCATACTTTCGGGCGATTTTGGTTTTTTATACGTAAAATTCATACCAAAGAACCAGTTTTATGGTATCAGGCTAAGCGATTTTGCTTTTTCAATGGCCTGGGTGCGGCGGCTGGCATCCAGCTTAAAGAACAGGTTAGATGCATGGGTTTTGATGGTATTGAGCGAAACGAACAGGCGTTTGGCAATTTCGGCATTGCTGAGTCCTTCGGCCATCAGCTGCAAAACCTCCAATTCTCTTTTGCTGATACCGAGACGGTTCATTTCAGCCTCATTAAAAATAAACTCCTTTTGTTTTTCGATGTAAATTTCTTTTTCTACCACTACCCTTTCAATTTTGGGTTTGGTTAATTTTAGTGCCAGCCAGATGCCCAGCGCAGTAAAAATTACGGCAATGGCACCCACATACATTTCCAGGGCATGGTCAAAAATAATGAACCGCAGCTCGAGCCAGCGCAGCAAAAACAACAGCACCGCCAGGCTGGTGCCGTATAACAGAACAGAGCGGTGTTTGATAAATAAATTGCGGATCGTCATGATTAAATTTTACAGAAAACAGTCATCCATTTCAAATGTAAAACTTTTCCGCTGTCCTGCCACTTCATTACAAAAGACAGTATGTAAAATATTCTTCCTTTCTTTGGCAAAACATTGTACATGCGCATTGCTATTGCTACCAATACCCTTGCCGGAAGCGGCAAGGCGATAAAGCTGGCTGCCGCTATTCAGCAGGTATTGCAGGGGAAAAACGTTGCTTCGCAGATATTTACCGAAAAAGAATGGGATGACCGGCTGTATGGTTTCGACCAGGTATGGATATGCGGCGGCGATGGCACGGTGAATTATTTTGTGAACCAGTACAACAATATACAGGTGCCGCTCTGCATCTTCAATGGCGGCACCGGCAACGATTTTCATGCCGTGCTGTATGGCAAAAAAACGTTGGAAGCACAGATCGGGCATATACTGCAAACCGCCCCCAAACCCATTGATGCAGGCAAATGCAACGATCGTTATTTTTTAAATGGTGTAGGTATTGGCTTTGATGGTTCGGTAGCCAAAAGCCTGCTGGGTGTAAAAAAAATGGGTGGCAAAACTTCTTATATGCTCACTATTTTAAAGCATATCTTTTTTTATAGAGAAAAGCAGTACAGCATTTCATCTGCACAAAAAAATATTACCGGTAAATTCCTGATGATCAGCATTGCAAACGGAACCCGGTATGGAGGCGGATTTTATGTAGCACCGCTGGCCAAGGCCGATGATGGCCTGCTGGATGTAAACCTGGTGAAACAGCTTTCTTTTTTTAAACGGCTACGCTACCTGCCTGTTATTGAAAAAGGAAAACACCTGTATAAGCCCTTTGTAGATTACTATAATACCCTGAACATCAGCATTACCAGCAACCAGCCTATGCAGGCACACCTGGATGGTGAATACCTCGAAGGCATGGAGTTCAACATTGAAATACTACCTGCCCGTTTCAATTTCATTTATTAGGCTTGACTGTTTACCGGCATTTTTTGTAGAAAAAAACCGACAAAATTAAAGCCTTTAATACTATGTAATACGAATATGTATACCACTACATTTGTGTTGAAATAATATGTGGTTGCAGACTGCATATTCTAGTTTAAGAAAGCGGGTAATTTTTACCCGTTACTTGTTTCAGGTTCTTTTTTTATAATCCTATATCCAGACAATGCATGGCTTACTTACTAAAGCAAAAAACTTTAAATGGCAATAATGCAGGCCAGCTGCCGGTTGTTGCTGCTGATATTGATGAAGAACTACAGCCTTCTGTTAATGGCTCAGCTAATAAGCTGCACGGCAAAACATCAGAAGCGTCTGAAAAAAGTGATAACGATTTTCTGATCAATTTCACTGATGACCTGTTCTGGAGTGTAAGCAGCAATTTTACACTGATCACCGGCAATCATGCTTTTATAAAAGACCTGGAATCTGCCATTTGCATGACAGTTGACCCGGGCGATGACCTGCTGATGAGAGATATATTTCCCGAGCGGGTTGTGTCCTTCTGGCAATCCTGTTACCAGGCCGCCCTCGAGGGTCATTCCTTCAAAAAAGAAATATACGCACCTGCTGTAAATAACCGCAAAGCATCCTGGAGAGAAACTAGTTTTAAACCGATATACAAGGCTGGCATCATTACCGGCGTTGGTTGTTTTTCAAAGGATATTACCGATAAAAAACTGGCCGAAGAAAAACTTAGAAAAAGCGATACCCACCTGGCAGAAGCCCAGCGGCTGGCAAAACTCGGTAGCTGGAACCTGGATCTTATCAACAACCACCTTACCTGCTCAGATGAACTGTATCATCTCTTTGGCACCGATAAAAAAACCTTTACTGAAAACTACAGTTCATTCACAGAGCTGGTAGATGAAAAAGACAGGGAACTGGTTTTACAAACCATCAAGCATACAGAGGAAACCGCCGAGCCATTTACCATTGAATATAATATTACTACTCCCCGGGGAGATAAACGCATTTTACAGGAGCATGGATATGGCGAAAAAGGCTTACATGGCAAAGTGGTACGCCTTTTTGGTACCGTTCAAGATATAACCGAGCGTAAAAAAAATGAAGAAGCTGTAAGACTGGCACTGGAAGAAAAAAAGACCATACTGGAGAGAATTGATGACGGCTTTTTTGCGGTAGATAAAGATTCAATTGTTACCTACTGGAATAAGCGGGCCGAAATGCTGCTGAATGCAAAACGGGAAGATGTGATTGGTAAAAACCTGCACGATATTTTTGCAAGCACTGCTTCCAGGGCCTTTTATAATAATTATCAAAAAGCTATCAGGGAAAATACCACACTGCATTTTACAGAGTACTCGGTACGAACCGGTAAGTGGTTTGCAGTAAGTGCGCATGCTTCTGCTAATGGCCTGTCGGTTTATTTTAAAGATGTAACCGAACAGAAAAAGGCCGATGAAAAAATAAAGGAAAGTGAATTGCGCTACCGCTCATTGATTGAACACGCTACCGACAGCATTTGTATCACGGATGCTTCTATGAAGTTTGTTGATATTAATGCCAGTGGCTGTAAGATGTTTGGATACAGCCGGGAAGAATTTTTGCAGTTTTATATGAAAGATGTGTTGTTTGCCGAAGACCTGGCTGAAAATCCTTTGCAGATAGAAGACCTTAAAGCCGGTAAAGCCATTGTAAACGAGCGAAGGGTAAAAAGAAAAGATGGTAGCGCCGTTTTGATAGAATTAAGCGGAAAAATGCTGGAGGATGGAACTACCATCATTTTTGGACGGGATATATCTGAACGTAAGGAAGCAGAGCGCAGGCTGAAAGAAAGCGAAGCCAGGTACCGTTCTTTTTTTGAAAGCAGTATGGACGGTATACTCCTTACTGAAACTGATGGCGAAATACTGTCGGCCAATCCGGCAGCCTGCGAAATATTTAACATGACCGAGCAGGAAATATGTGCAGCAGGCAGGTTTGGTATTGTTGATCCTGATGACCCAAGAGTTCAATTACTGATTAAGGAACGCAGGCGTACCGGAAGGGTGAAAGGCGAACTTACCCTGGTTCGGAAAGACGGAAGCAAATTTGAAGCAGAACTGACTTCCGCGATATTTAATGATGCTTTCGGTCATAACAGAACTTCCATGATCGTGAGGGATATCACCGACAGAAAGCTGGCCGAACACCAGATTGAAGAGAGCAACGAACGCTATAACCTGATCAGCAAAACAACCAATGATATGGTTTGGGACTGGGACCTGTTAACAAACAAGGTATACAGGAACAAGGAAGGCTGGAAAAAACTATTCGGTACCGAGCTGAACGAAAATGAAAATACAGAGGTGCAGAACTGGGATGACCGGGTTCATCCGGATGACATAGAACATGTGAAACAGATCACAGACGAATTATGGAAGCCAGAATCAACAAAGGATTTTTATGAAGTAGAATGCCGCATGCGCAGGGATGACGGCAGTTATGTGTTTGTGCACGACCGTGGATATATCATGCGCAATGATAAAGGCGAAGCCATCCGGCTGATTGGCGCCACCCAGAATATTACACAAAGAAAAGAGGCTGAACGGCAGGTAATGAAAAGCGAGATCCGCTTCAGGTCGCTGGTGCAAAACAGTTCTGAACTAATATGCATTTTTAATGACAGAGGTTATTTCAAGTACAGCAGTCCGGCCATAAAACAAATGCTGGGCTTCGAACCGGAGGAAACCATTGAAAAAAATGCATTTGCCTTTGTACACCCCGATGATATACATGAGTTAAAAGATTACCTGTCGCAGATGAAATCATCCGGGTTAAAAAAAATACCATTACTGCGTTTTAAAAATATTAACGGCGACTGGAAATGGATTGAAAGCAAAGTAACCGATATGAGCGATAACCCCGAAGTGGCAGGATATGTATTTAACTGCAGGGATGTTACCGAAAGTGTATTGCTTGCTAAAGAACTGGAAGCAGAAAGACTGCTTAAACATAAGGAAATAACAAAAGCCGTAATATCGGCACAGGAACGTGAGCGGCAGGAACTGGGAGGCGAACTGCATGATAACGTGAACCAGATACTGGCTGGTTCTCTCCTATATCTTGGTTTGGCAAAAAAAGAACTCAATATCGATCATCCTTATTTAAAAGAAACAGACTGTCTTATTAATACAGCTATTGAAGAAATAAGAAGCCTGTCGCATTCCCTCATACCGCCATCCATGCACGAATCAGAGTTCCTGGATGCCGTGAAAAATATCATTGAAGGAACGCAAAAGACCAGTGGGATCAATATCAGCCTGCAGGCCTGCGGCTTTGATGAAAGCAGTATTCCCGACCGGCTGAAACTAACCATTTACAGGATCGTGCAGGAGCAGCTGAACAATATCCTTAAACATGCCGAAGCACAGAATGTGATTGTACACCTGGTAAAGGACAGCGATAAAACATTGCTCAGTATAAAAGATGATGGCAAGGGTTTCGATACTACTAAAAAAGCAAGCGGCGTAGGCCTGATGAATATCAGAACAAGGGCATCCTTATTTAATGGTGATGTTACAATTGTTTCTTCACCGGGCAGAGGTTGCGAACTAAGGGTATTGTTTAACTGAGTTTAAACCGCTTTCTTCAGTATCATCATCTGTCCCAGGTGATAGGCATCGTGCTGCAGGCATCCCATCATCAGTTCATAAAAGGTTTGTCCCTGCCGGGGCGAGGGCTTGTCTAAATTTCCTTCACTAAATTGGTGAATGGCATTGCGCAGTAAATGATAAGCTGCTTCAAAATCGTGCAGGGCCTGTCGCCAGCTTTCTTCATCACAACTATCCGGCAGCCTGAAATCGGAAAAAGGTGGCGGGTTATCACTACCGGTAAGGCGGTTAACCACCAAACTGCGCCAGTACGTGATATGCGCAACCAGTTGCCAGGTGCTGTTTGTATGGCCTGCAATATTTTTTACAGCATCCGCTGCCCCTACCCCGTGCAATACTTCTTTAAAATTAGTACCAATCCAGCAATCGCCGTGCTGCAGGTCGGCAAACAGTTTTAATATGCGGTTAATTTCATTAGCCATATTTTTGTGTGTAGTTAAGGGTTGATGGTGAATAGTTAATTGGAGTACCTCCGCAAATTTACACATCTAACCATTAACCTGTAACAGTTAACTTTTAACCGATAACGAATAACTTGCAATATGGATCTGGAATTTAACAAGAACGAAGACTCAATGAAAATGGCCTGGAGCCAGGTAAAGCGTCATCTTGAAAAAATATACGAAGGTGGCGGTAAAAAATCGGCAGCCAAACAAAAGGAACGCAACAAACTTACGGCCCGTGAGCGTATTGCCTATCTCTGCGATGCAGATAAACCCTTTGTAGAGATTGGTGCTTTTGCCGGTTTTGACATGTATCCCGAAGAAGGTGGCTGCCCTGCCGGCGGCACCGTTAGCGGCATTGGCTATGTAAGCGGCAGGCAATGTGTAATTGTGGCCAACGACCAAACCGTAAAAGCGGGCGCCTGGTTTCCCATTACGGGCAAAAAGAACCTGCGTATGCAGGAAATTGCCATGGAAAATAAGCTGCCGGTTATCTACCTGGTTGATAGTGCCGGTGTTTTTTTACCCATGCAAGATGAGATATTTCCCGATAAAGAACATTTTGGCCGCATATTCCGCAACAACGCAAAGATGAGTGCCATGGGTATTACGCAGATAGCCGCGGTAATGGGCGCCTGTGTGGCAGGTGGTGCCTACCTCCCCATCATGAGCGATGAAACACTGATGGTGGAAGGCAATGGCTCTATTTATTTAGCCGGCCCCTACCTGGTGAAAGCGGCTATTGGTGAAGATATCGACAGCGAAACCCTGGGCGGTGCGGATACGCATAATTCCATCAGCGGCATTGCCGATTATAAATTTAAGACTGAAGAAGAATGCCTGGACCAGGTGAAGAAGATCATGAACAAACTGGGCCACCATACAAAAGCGGGCTTCGACAGGGTTGAGCCCAAAGCACCTGAAAAAAATAATGGCGAAGTGTATGGTATCATGAGTGCCGGCAATAGCAAGCCTTATGATATGGTTGACCTGGTGAAATGCATTGTTGATAAAGACAGTTTTGATCCCTTTAAAGAAGATTATGGCAAAACCATTGTTTGCGGCTATGCCCGTGTAGATGGCTGGGCCGTGGGCATTGTTGCCAACCAACGCCTGATTGTAAAGAGTAAAAAAGGCGAAATGCAACTGGGCGGTGTAATTTATAACGACAGCGCCGATAAAGCAGCCCGCTTTATTATGAACTGCAATCAAAAAAGAATACCGCTGGTATTTTTACAGGATGTTACCGGCTTTATGGTGGGCAGTCGAAGCGAACATAGTGGCATTATTAAAGACGGTGCCAAGTTGGTGAATGCAGTTGCCAATTCGGTGGTACCCAAGATCACCATTATTGTAGGTAATAGTTATGGTGCCGGCAATTACGCCATGTGCGGCAAAGCTTACGATCCCCGTTTTATTTATGCATGGCCTACGGCAAAAATTGCCGTAATGGGCGGAGAGCAGGCTGCTAAAACCATGTTACAAATACAGGTTGCTACACTAAAAAATAAAGGAGAAGAAATTACTCTTGAGCGTGAACAGGAACTGCTAAAAAACCTGATCGACCGCTACGATTCGCAAACCACAGCATTTTACGCAGGTGCCAGGCTTTGGATAGATGCTATTATTGATCCGGGAGAAACCAGGAAAATGATATCGGAAGGTATTGCCGCTGCCGATCATAACCCGGATATTGCGGAGTTTAAGACGGGTGTGTTCCAGGTGTAGAATATTGGGCTAAAGCCCATTTTACAACAACCTTGCATCTCCTGCCTGAAGGCCGGAGCAACAGAAAATAAAAGATAAAATTGAGAGATAATCTACAAAGCTTTTTTAAAAATAACTGCCATTATGATCTTTCAATTTTTTAGTTGCCCTGGCCTTCAGTCCAGGGATAAAAAGTAATAAGCATTCAAGGGTTTTGACCCTATGAGAAAATCATTATTAAAATGCCCGAGATAAAGATATATACCGATGGCTCCTCCCGTGGCAACCCAGGCCCCGGCGGTTTTGGCGTGATACTCATGTACAATAATCACCGCAAGGAAATTTCGGGAGGCTACCGGCGTACCACCAATAACCGCATGGAATTGCTAGCTGTTATTACCGGGCTTGAAGCCATCACCAAAAAAGAACTGCCGGTAGTAGTTTATTCAGACAGCCAGTATGTGGTGAAAGCGATTGAAGAAGGCTGGCTGAAGAACTGGATAAGAACAGATTTTAAAGGTGGCAAAAAAAACAAAGACCTCTGGACCCGCTATTATCACCTGGCCCAAAAAATGAACGTAAAACTAAAATGGGTAAAAGGCCATGCCGATAACCCCTACAATAACCGTTGCGATGAACTGGCTACCAGTGCCGCCGATGGTAACAACCTGGCCGTGGATGAAGGGTATGAAGCAGCTTCCTTAGCATAAATAAAAAAAGCCACCGCTTCGGGTGGCTTCTTCTTCTCTATTCATTTATATTATCAGGCTGATACCTGCTTTGTTTTTATCACGTAGGTGGTCATAGCATAGAAAGTTCCAAAAAGGATGGCGCTGTATGCCAGGTCGATATACCATTTAAAGAATGGCAATGCTTTTACATAACATTCAATAAACCCGGCGAATGTATTCGGATACAGGTGATACTGGTTATTATCTATCAGGAAAAATCCAAGGTTAGAAAGTATGAAGAATATCACCGAAGAAGCCAGTGAAAAACCCAGCACATTCAATACGTTGATCTTTTTCATTTTTGATCCAAACAATGTTATCAATACCAGCACCCCGTAATTAACCAGCTGGCTCCAGCCATAAAATCCGGCATCAATTTTAGACATTTCCAGGAACACGTCCGACAGGAACATGGCCAGCAAAGGCAGTGCAAAAGCTAAACGCCTGTCTTTTATAATGGCACCGGCAAACAACGCCATTCCAATGATCGGGTCAAGCGTATGCGGATGCGTAAGTACTTTTGTAATGGCAGCTGCAAATATCAGTAAAGCAGCCAGTAGTAGGTTCGTTCTGTTTTGTTTCATTCCTGTTGTTCTTTGCAGCAAAAATAGGTAATAATAGTTTTTTAAAAGCCTTTTTATACAAGCAGTTGTCCTCATACTGTTAATTACGTAATTATATACCTTTGAAGCATGGCACAGCATAATGTTACAGGCAATACAGGCGAGGCTTTGGCCGCTGCATACCTGTCAGAGAAAGCGTTCCATATCCTGCACCGGAACTGGAGGCATGGCCATTGGGAAGTGGATATTATTGCCGAAAAAGACAACGTACTGCATTTTGTGGAAGTAAAGACCCGCAGAACAAAAAAATTCGGCCACCCCGAAGAAAGTGTTGGTAAAAAGAAGATGCAGAACCTGATCAATGCAGCAGAAGCATTCGTGTATCAAAATCCGCAATGGAAAAGAATCCAGTTCGATATTCTTTCTATTACCATTTTAAAAGACGAAGCAGTTGAGTATTTTTTGATAGAAGATGTGTATTTGTAGAGATGCTGGATACTGGATGCTGGATACTGGATGCTGGATGCTGGAGCATACAGCACAAAGCCATTAAACAATAAACAATTTATCCATTAAGCGTTCAACGCTTCCTGCATCTTCTCTACCAGCTTATACGTAGCAGGGCAGTACTCAATATTCTGTTTGTGCACATGCATATAATCAACCATTTTTTTCCTGGGCAGGTGCGGAAATCCTGAGCAGTCGAGCGGGCGTATTTCGTAGATAGAACACTTGTTATCTTTCAGGTTCAAAAACTGGCAGGGTTGTTTTTTATTTTGCCAGTCCTTGTCTTTCTTTTCGTACATCAGCCACTGGTCTTTGAACTGCTGGGGTGTTTGCCCAAAATGCGCCGCAATTCTTTTTATATCTGCAGTGGTATAAGTGGGTGTCATGGTTTTACAGCAGTTGGCGCAGCTAAGGCAGTCCACTTCTGTCCACACTTCGGGCTCCAGTGCAGCAGTTAGTTTATCCAGTCCGCGTGGTGTATCTTTTTCAAGCTTTGTTAAAAAGCGCTTCATGCTTTTTTTATTATACCTTACTTTTTGTTTGAACGACCGAAGATTAACTGGCTGCATATTGTATATTGATAACTATTAACGAAATTGAGGTTGCGAAAATAGTGTATAATTCAATTTATTCCTCATTCTTACCATAAACCTGTACTACCAACATGTGGGAACCTTATAAAAAAGGATTTAAAGCCTGGCTGCAACTGGAAAAATCGCTGGCCGAAAACTCGGTGGAGGCTTACCTGCGTGATATTGATAAGCTGACAGATTATTTGCAGGCAACCAATAAAATGCTTACACCGCAGCAACTGGAGCTGAAGGACCTGGAGCAATTTGTACAATGGATCAGCGAACTGGGTATGACGGTCACTTCGCAGTCGAGGATCATATCGGGACTTCGTAGTTTTTATGCCTATTGCTATATGGAGCAGATCATAACTGCAAACCCATCCGCTCTTTTGGAAACGCCCAAACAAAAGAGGGCCTTACCAGACACGTTAAGTTTTGAAGAAATTGAAAGCATCATTGCCCAGATAGACCTGAGCAAGCCCGAAGGTGGCCGCAACAAAGCCATACTGGAAACCCTGTACAGTTGCGGCTTACGGGTGAGCGAACTGGTGAACCTGCGTATCAGCTGCCTGCACCTGGATATTGGCTTTGTACGGGTAATTGGCAAGGGTGATAAGGAAAGATTAGTGCCCATTGGCAGCGATGCCATCAAATACATCAACATCTATAAAAATGATATACGGGTGCATATAAACATTAAGCCCGGACAGGAAGATTTTCTTTTTTTAAACCGCAGGGGAAGTAAACTTACCCGGGTGATGATATTTGTTATGCTGAAGGAACTGGCAAAAAAAGCCGGCATAGTAAAAAGTATATCGCCGCATACTTTCCGGCATTCTTTTGCCACACACCTGGTAGAAGGCGGTGCCGACCTGCGGGCCGTGCAGGAAATGCTGGGGCATGAAAGTATTACCACTACCGAGATCTACACGCATTTAGACAGGGAATACCTCCGCAACACCCTGCACCAGTTTCATCCGGCGTTTAAATAAAAAACCGGTCAGCTGTTCCTTTTTATTATTGAAAAATTTTAAGGAATCAGACTTGACCGGCGTAAACAACCACTTCTATTGAACTATGAAACCTGCCTTACTTATTAATTGACCAGAACTGCTGATGATGCTGATATAATAGGTGCCACTACTCCACCTGCTATCGGCCATAACCCTTTCTGTGTGTTCTTTTGAGTTGGCACTGATCTGCTTTTGCAAAATAATACGCCCCATAGCATCTGCAATCTGAACCTGGTAAAAACCTGCCTGTTTTAGTTTTAAAGCCAGGCTAAACTGCTGGCCTCGTATAGCAGGATTGGGATAAACTTTAATAGCACCATTGATTTTAGTCGCCATTATCTTTAAGCTATCTGTAATGATGTTTCCGGAGCGGATACTTACGCCTTTTACCATAGCACCCATTAATGAGCCTGTATTTGTATAGCAAACTTCTTTTACCCTCCGGTATGTATACCCGTTTACAGAAACCGGATCAAGGTTTATTGTTTTTGATTTTCGGGTGGTTATTACAACGGCACCATTGGCACCGTCCGGGCCAAACAATGCCATCGCTTGAGGAGCCTTCAAAACTTCATAACTATTAACATCTTCCGGCCTTATGTCTGCACCAACTGGCATAATGGTACCGTCAACAACATAAAGAGCACCCTTATTATTTTTATTTATAAATATCTCTCCCCTTATTCTGATTGCCTCTTCAGGAATCGCTTTTAAACAAAGCGGCTTTGATATTGCTACTTTTTGTTTTTTTAACAAAACCTCCCAATTCTTTTTCCTGTTCTTAAAATCATATTCTTCAATGGTAAATTCATTGCGCTCATAGCCAGGTGCAGATACCACGATCTCGTAATCATCGCCATCTTTAATGCCTTTTATTTTGTGCATCCCTTTCTTATCTGCAAAAACAGTGTCCGCTGTTTCAGAACGATCTGCCTGAATTACCAGTGTTGCACCGGGGATTGGTTTGCCGGTTTCTTCGTCCTTTACCTGCAGCACTGCTACCCTGTTCAATTTGTCCAACGGGCCATAGTATTCATCCATATTTCTATAGCTTATCCCGCCTGCAGTTATAACAATTGCTCCTTCTATAAACGAGCCTGTAGCTTTTTCCATTACCGTATTTATAACATTGAGATTTCCTACATGAGCCTCTGTTTCTTTATAACCGGCACCGGAAATAATAAGGATGGAATTTGAATTTACCGCTATTGAATAAGCCCCGTTTGCATCAGCACTTACGCCTGTTCTGGTTCCTTTAATTTTTATGGACGCAAATGAAACAGGGTTACCATCAATATCAATTACTTTACCGTTTATTATCCTTTTGCCTTCAATAGCAATCATCTGTCCCCGCAGGTCCGGGCTATTTACCGGTGTTAGTTCCGTTGCAGGTTTAACAGGGGTTTGTGCATGGGCATTATTGCCTTTGGTAAAGATCATAAAGAACATCACAACATAATTCCAGTACCACAACAGTTTTTTCTTTGGAGTTTCAGGCCGGCTTAGGGTTCTGTCGAGCTGTTCCGGTAATGCACGCCCGCAAACTTTTTCATGCGTAAGACTGGTAAAATAATTCAGTACCTGTGTATCGGTCATTGTACTAAAGTCGATCACTTCTTTTGCACAGGCATTGCAAAACCTCCCCTGTTCGGTTGGGGTCATCTGCTGCCAGTTCTCGTGGCATGGTTCAGGAATGGAGAGTTGCAGTTTCTGCATAATCAGTCATTTAATTATAAAGATGCAGTTTTAAAAAGCATTACATAAATGCAGCAGAAATATTTTTGAGAAGAAAAAAACAGGAGGTTATTTGCTTTCCAGGGCAACGTCGGTTTGGGTAAAACTTACTTTATTGTATTCGGTATTGGTAACCCGTTTGCGGTAGTTTTTAAACAGGCTGTGCCAGCGCAGTTTAAGCACGCCCAACACGCCTTCTTTAATGATGCCTTTGTTCATTTTGCTGGCACCAAATTCACGATCAATAAAAGTGATGGGCACTTCTTTAATGGTAAAGCCCAGTTTCCAGGCGGCAAATTTCATTTCTATCTGGAATGCATAGCCTACAAATTCAATCCCATCCAGGTTAATGGCTTCCAGTACTTCTTTGCGGTAGCAAACAAAACCTGCAGTGGGATCTTTCACAGGCATCCAGGTTATGAGGCGTGTATAAACCGATGCGCCCTTTGAAAGCAGAATACGGTTGGCAGGCCAGTTGGCAACAGCCCCGCCTTTTACATAGCGGGAACCTACTGCAACCCCTGCTCCTGCTTTGCAGGCAGCATATAATCTTTCCAGGTCGTTGGGATTATGGGAAAAATCGGCATCCATTTCAAAAATAAAACGATAGCCTTTATCAATGGCCCATTTAAAGCCATGAATGTAGGCCGTACCCAGTCCGAGTTTTCCTTTACGTTGTTCTAAAAACAATTGCCCGCTATACCTGGGCATTAGTGATTTGATGATATCTGCAGTGCCATCGGGTGAGTCGTCGTCGATGATCAGTACATGGAAACCCAACTGTAAATCCATTACCACACCGATGATCTTTTCGATGTTCTCCTTTTCGTTGTAAGTAGGTATGATTACTAGTTTTTCCAATATATGCGTATTACGGCAAACCCAAATTTACATTAATTACAGGAATGCCTTATCAACATATTTTCTACAACGTTTAATTAGTTGTTTTTTAACAGTGTACTGTTCAGTATCTCAGTAAGTTTTTGCTTGGTATGCAATGGAAAATCGCCCCTCATCATCCAGTCGTAGTATTGTGGCTCGGCCTTTAATACGTCTCTTACTGCCCTGCCCTTGTGCTTTCCAAAATTAAATATCTCCACCCCTTTATCGTTAAAACTAAAGCGGCGGGCATAATCCACGATCTTATCCTCGCCGATAACGCTTAAAATAGACTCTACTGAATTACCCAGGTTCTTATACCGGTTCAGCTGCGCCATCAGCACTTCAATGGTTGCATCCACATCTGCTTCGGCACTATGCGCATTGGTCAGTTCTTTTTCACAGAAGAATTTGTAGGCAGCTGTTAAAGTACGGGGCTCCATGGTATAAAAGATGTGTTGTACATCCACCATTTTACGGGTGCTCAGATCTACATCCATACCAGCCCGTAAAAACTCTTCCATCAAAATGGGAATATCAAAGCGGTTGCTGTTATAGCCACCCAGGTCACAATTATCAATAAACATTTTTATTTCATTGGCTGCCTGCTTAAATGTAGGTGCGTCTTTAACCATTTCATCCGAAATTCCATGTATATCACTCGATTCTTTGGGTATCGGCATTTCAGGATTGATGAGTTTGCGCTTTACCTGGCGGCTACCATCGGGCAAAATTTTAATGATCGCAATTTCCACAATCCGATCGGTAGAAAGGCTTACGCCGGTTGTTTCAAGGTCGATAAAGGCGATAGCACGGGTTAAGTTTAACATTTCGTTTGTGTTGATTTTGAGGTTAAAATATTGGTTTTAAGGTTAATTACCCATTTTTAAGGGTTATTTGGGTGCACAATGTAATATAAATACTATTTCTCCGTTTAAGTTTGGTAAATTATCTTTGCAAAAGAAATTTAAATTAAGTTTTAACCCCAAATGATCACGATGAAAAAATTATTATTACTTGCTGTTATATTAATTGCAGCTACTGCATTGATCAGCAGCTGTACTTCCAGCCGCAAAGCAAGTTGCCCTATGGCCGAAGGTATCATTCATTAATCCATGCGCTATTTTATTAATTAATGAACTGGATAGACCTAACCAATATTCAGCAGCTTGCTGATATAAAAGAACTTTCTAAAACCCGGCCCCAGGTAATTTTCAAACACAGCACCCGTTGCTCTATCAGCAGCATTGCCAAAAGCAGGCTCGAAAGAAATGAACAGCCTGAATCCTGTGATTTTTATTATCTCGACCTGCTGAAGAACAGATCAGTATCTGACCAGGTAGCCCAAGATTTTGCTGTAGTTCACGAATCGCCGCAAATACTTTTAATTAAGGACACGGAATGTGTTTATGAAGAAAGTCACAGTGGTATTCAGATGGACGAGATCATGGAGCAGATAGCACTTAACTAGCCCTTCTTCTTTTTAAAAATTTTACTACCTCAAACCAGGTAACGGATATAAATCCGGTTACAATGCTGATCAGTAACTGCAGCACATTCAGCCTCTCAAATTTAAATATACTGCTAAGCGGCTTTACAAATAACAACAACGCCATCAATGCTATTGTAACCAGTATGATAACCGGCACCAGGTTATTCTTATACCTGCTGGTGGTTATAACCGAGTAAAAGAAAGAACGGTTAACCAGGGTAAGAAAAATATTGGCCGCTATCAGCGTAAGAAAGACCATCGTACGGGTTGTATCTTCACTGCTACCCTGCTGCACGGCATATTGATATACAGCCAGTGTACCGGCTGTTATAACTAGCCCCTGCAGGATACTGGTTGTCAGTTCCCGCATGTTGAAAAATGTGCTGCTGAATGGCCTTGGCTTTTGCTGCATACTATTCTTTTCAATTGGCTCATTCTCATAAATAATAGAGCAGGTTGGCCCCATGATCAGTTCCAGGAAAATAACATGAACCGGTGTAAAAATATTAGGATACAGCCAGCCCAATGCCAGTGGAATAAACACCGTTAAGATAATAGGGATATGGATGGAAATAATGTACTGTATGGCTTTTTTAAGATTGCTGTAAATGCGCCGGCCCATGGCAACAGCATCTACCATTTTGCCCAGGTCATCATCGGTAATGATAATAGAGGAAGCGTTTTTGGCAATCTCGGTTCCCTTTTTACCCATTGCAATGCCAATATGTGCCGATTTTAATGCAGGCCCGTCATTCACACCATCGCCGGTCATGGCCACTACTTCTCCATTGGCTTTTAAGGCTTCAATCACACGTAGCTTGGCTTCGGGAAACATACGGGTGAAAATGTTCACTTCCTGCACCGCTTTGCTTAATTCATCATCCGTGAGGGCATGTAATGCATCAGCGTCCAGGCTTTTATGGGCACCGGCAAAATTCACCTGTGCTGCAATGGTTTCTGTGGTGGCCTTATTATCGCCGGTAATTATTTTTACAGTAATGCCTGCTTCGTTAAATGCTTTAAATACCGAAGCCATATTCTTCTTGGGGGGATCATAAAAGGCAACCATTCCCTTAAAATGAAAACGAAATGATTGTTGTGCTGCCGGAAAATCGTTGCCGGCATGTTCTGTTTCTGCTACTGCCAGCACCCGGTAACCGCTCGCCGTCATTTCAGCCAGGGCTTTTGCGATCATTATTTTTTCAGCATCAGTTAATTCAGATACGCTGATAATGGCTTCCGGCGCACCTTTAGCTGCAATGATGCGGTTGCCATCGGCATCTTCAAAAAGATGGGTCATCATAGGTGGTCTTCCGCTGAGCGGGTATTCGTGCAGCATTTTGTAGTTGGTTCTTTCATCAACCGCATATAAAGCTGCATATTTTTCATGCAGGGCTGCCTCCATCGGGTCGAAGGGAATGGGCTCACTGGCCCACATGGCGATGCGGATAAGCTCTTTTTCCGCATCATTCAACTCAGCGCCGGGATCGGTAACAGCACTGGTTTTTAAAGCAAACAATTTTACCAGCTCCATTTTATTTTCAGTAATGGTACCGGTCTTATCCACACAAATAACGGTAGCACTGCCCAACGATTCTACTGTTTTTGTTTGCTTTACAATAATGCCCAGCTTCATTAAGCGCCAGGCGCCCAGTGCCATAAAAGTGGTAAAAGCAACCGGTATCTCTTCCGGTAAAATGCTCATGGCCAGCGTGAGTGATTTAAGCAGGCTGTCGAACAGGTCTTTAGACTGAAAATAATTGATAACCCATACAATTATAAAGACGATGACGCCGGCAACGGCCATCTTTTTTACAAAGTTGCTGATCTGTTTTTGCAGGGGCGTTTGTTCCTCTGCAATGGATTCAAGGCTTTTACCGATCTTGCCCAGTACTGTATTATTGCCGGTATGCGTAACCCTGCAAATGGCCAGCCCGCCTGCCACCGATGTTCCCTGGTAAACTTTTTTATCATCGCCTGCAGCCGATTTAAATACCGTTAATGATTCGCCGGTAAGGATAGATTCATTTACCGAAAAGTCGTTGCTTTGTATGATGATGCCGTCTGCAGAAACAGCCGTTCCTTCTTCCACCACCAACAGGTCATCTACCACAATATCGCCACTGTTAATCTCAATCGTTTGCCCGTTGCGTATCACTTTTGAGCGGGGTTGCGTAAGTTTTTTGAGGGCTGCCAGGGCATTGCGGCTGCGTGAATCCTGGTAAAGTGATATGGCTGAGACCAACACAATGGCCGAAACCATAAAAATTCCGTCTGTAGTGTTGCCTGTAATAAAATAAATGACACTGGCAGTTACCAGCAGCAAAAACATCGGTTCTTTAATAATATCTTTTAATGCAGTTACAAAACCCGATTGATGAGCTGCAGATTGCTCATTACTGCCATGCAGCTTCCTGGAAGCCAGTACTTCATCGTCGGTTAAACCTAGTATGTCCGTATTGTCGGGGAGCATTGGAAAAGATGAGGAATTTCAACTATAAAGATACTTCAAATACCCGTCTTTATTTTAACTTGTTATACCTGCTTTGTTGTAATTTTATAGCATTATCAAAACTATGGATCCACACAACTTACAACAGGAAAAAGAAAGGTTTGAAGCTTTGTTTCAATATGCATCGATGGGTATTGTTGTTGCCAATGCCCGTGCCGAAATACTGCTGGTGAATAATTTTTTATTAAACCAGTTTGCGTATACCAGGCCGGATGAACTGATCGGTAACCCGATCGAAAAACTGATACCAATGCGTTATCATTCGGGGCATGTTCGCCTGCGTGATCATTATATCGAAGATCCGCATCCAAGGCCGATGGGGCTGGGCAAAGACCTGTTTGCCGTAAAAAAAGACGGAACCGAATTCCCGGTGGAAGTAAGCTTAAGCAGCTATACCATGGGAGAAGAAATTTTTACCATTGCATTCATCAGCGATATTACCAAAAGAAAGGAATTTGAAAATGCCATTCATGTACAGCAGCAACAACTGGAAACTACCAATAAAAAGATAGAAGAGCTGAATGACGAACTGGAAGACAAGGTAGAACTAAGAACCAAACAATTGCAGGAAACCCTGGAACAGCTTGAATTATCGAAGGATGAGCTAACCAAGGCCCTGAGCAAGGAAAAAGAACTGAGCGATCTGAAAAGCCGGTTTGTATCCATGGCTTCGCATGAGTTTCGCACCCCGTTAAGCACCATACTTTCTTCCGCATCGCTGGTTGCCAAATATGTAGAGACCGATGAGCAGGAACAGAGGAACAAGCATATCAACCGTATCAAATCCTCTGTAAATAACCTTACCGACCTGCTGAATGAATTTCTGTCGCTGGGAAAAATTGAAGATGGTAAGATCAGTGCCAACAACCAGTCTTTTAATTTAAAAGAGCTCATCACATCGCTATGCAGCGAAATGGAAGGCATTGCCAAAAGCAACCAGCAGTTCAGGTATGAGCATGCGGGAAAAGAAATGATCTGTTCTGATCCTGCGCTGTTGCGCAATGTAATTACCAACCTGCTATCCAATGCCATTAAATTCTCTCCGCCCGGATCGGTGATAGAAGTTGGCAGCAAGGTATCTGCCGATAAAATAATTTTAACTGTAAAGGATAACGGCATGGGCATTTCGGCAGAAGATCAGCAGCATTTATTTGAACGGTTTTTCAGGGGTGCCAATGTTACCAATATACAGGGCACGGGCCTGGGACTGCACATCGTTAGCAGGTATATAGAAATACTGGATGGCGAGATAGAATTTGAGAGCGAATTAGAGCAAGGAACAAAATTTATTATAACTTTAAAGCAGGAAATTACTGAAAGCTGATTTCTGTAAATAATATGAAACAACTATTACTGATAGAAGACAATAACGAGATCAGGGAAAACACGGCCGAGATCCTGGAACTGGCCGGTTATAAAGTAAGAACCGCCGAAAACGGTAAAATTGGTGTGGAGCTGGCGCTGGAGCATAAGCCCGACCTCATCATCTGCGATATTATGATGCCGGTGCTGGATGGCTATGGCGTTTTACACCTGCTGAATAAAAACCCCGACCTGACCGGGATCCCATTCATTTTTTTAACGGCCAAGGCCGAAAGAAGTGATTTCAGAAAGGGCATGGAGATGGGTGCCGACGATTATATTACCAAACCCTTTAACGATATTGAATTATTGAATGCTGTAGAAAGCAGGCTTAAAAAAACAGAACTGCTCTCTAAAAACTTTAATGCAGATGCTGAAGGTATGCAGCAGATGCTGCATGAGTTCAGTGGAAAAGATCCTTTAAAAGATCTTGCATCGGACAGAAATATCAATCACTATAAAAAGAAGCAGTCCATTTATACCGAAGGCAATCACCCCAACCGGCTTTACTATGTACAAAAAGGAAAGATAAAAACCTGTAAAACCAATGATGCCGGAAAAGAACTGACGATAGGACTTTTTAATGAAGGAGATTTTTTTGGCTACAACGCTTTGCTGGAAGAAACGGTGTATAAGGAAACCGCCGAAGCCATTGAAGACAGTGATGTGGCCATTATACCCAAAGAAGATTTTGAGAGCCTGCTGCACAGCAGCCGGGAAGTGACCCATAAATTCATTAAGCTGCTTGCCAAAAATGTTACTGAAAAAGAGAACCAGCTTTTAGGTCTTGCCTATAACTCTTTACGCAAGCGGGTGGCCGATGCGTTGCTTGCCCTGCAGGCCAAATACAAGCATGAATCGCAGGATAAATTTTCTATTCATATCAGCCGCGAAGACCTGGCCAATATTGCAGGCACGGCTACTGAATCGCTCATACGAACCCTCAGCGATTTTAAAAGTGAGAACCTCATTGAGATCAAAGACGGCAATATCATCATCAGCAACGAAAAGAAACTGGAGAATATGCTGAACTAAGTTCACAGCGTTGTTGACAGGTATTTATTGAATTCGTTCTTCAGTTTATTAAAGTCTTTTTCAAAGTACTCCATTTCGTTACGGAGCTTTTCCTGGCGTTTGGTTAGTTTTTCGCCTACCGTTTCTTCCGTAATATCCTGTAAGTTTTGCTCCTGCTTGTTAATATCGTGGCGGAGTTCATCAATGTATTCATCTTTTAAAATGAATTTATTCTGAAACTGCTCGGCCAGGGCCAGGAAGTTTTTGTCTGAACTGTGATCAAGCACTTCCGACAGGCGGGTTTTTAAAAAAGAATTTTCCTGCTTGAAAAAATCAAGCATACGCCCCCATGCTCTATTTTCATAGTGAAACTGATCGGGTTTAGATATTTTTACAGGCGCCATATAATTAGCAATTCTATTCAACTGATTTTATTAAATATTCCTTCAGACAAACTTATCGGCATTTTCAGATATACATCAGAACATGCATCATTTTAAAACCTGAGATTCGTCAGTTTTGCTGCAACATTCCACTGTTACCGGTTTTGCACAACAACCATGTACTTCGGTTTTGGCCGCATTCATTTTAGGGCTTACATACGGAATTCCCAGGCCCATACCCCGCAGGATCAGCAGGCAGGCCATCAGGGACATCATGTAGGGATAAGCTTTCCGTATCTTCTGCCTTACGCTTACCCCGATATAATTTCCCAGGAAGGCAATGCTCCACATAACGGGTAATGTACCCAGTCCAAAAGCTGCCATGAAGAGGGCACTTTTTCCCATATCCCCGGCGGCAACTGCGCCCGCAACCGCCATATACACCAGCCCGCAGGGTAACAGACCATTGAGCAGGCCAATAACAAAAAGCGATGTATTATTTTTTTGGGTGAACAGGCGCCCCAGTTCCATGCGTATCCTGGTAAAGAAAGCAGTTGTATAACCCGATGCTGTGCGCTGCATCTTATACTTTTGAGGAACGATAATAAATAACAGGATAATGGAGCCGGTGCCAATGGATAACCATTGCTGAAAATTAAACATGGCGGCTGTCTGACCTATCATGCCAAACAGCAGGCCAAAAACACTGTAGGTTACTATGCGCCCGCTGTTATAAATAAGTGCACCATACAATTTTGCAGCAAAACTGTCGCTCTTAAGCGGCAAAGCAAGCGCCAGCGGGCCACACATGCCCACACAGTGAAAGCTCCCCACGATTCCGATCATAAAAGCGACAATAAACAACTGTAACATTTATATAATTATTTTCTTTTCAAAATAATAGCTTACGCCCCCATCCTGCCAGCTTATATGCAGTTCGTATAAACCCTTGCTATCCGGGGGTATTGGCATCTGTAAGGATTCGTCCTTCAGTGAAAAATTCTTTTTCATATCCTTTTTTTCATCCGAAGGGCAATACAGCACCGCTTCCCCGGCCAGTTGCTTACCTGCAAAGTCTTTAGGAAAAACGATGGTGAGTGCGTGGTTTGTAATACTGTATTCAACCGGGGCCGATAACGCAGCGGTGCGTTTTACCTCATCAATTTTCTCCTGGTATTTTAATTCCCTGGCATAATAATCGGTTGTTACCAGGTCGGTATTTTGTACAGATGATTTAAACACCATGAATATAATGCCCGATACAAAAGTTATGTAGATGATGAGTATTTTAGTTCCCCAGTTCATAGTTTCCAGTTTTAATTATATTTTTCGGGGCCAATGAATTTGGCTTTGATGGTCTTTATTTTTTTATCGCCTTCATACACACCGATCCTCACTTCGGTCTTCCAGTTTGTAACATCTTCTTTTTTCAGCTTCACAAAAAACTGCAGGTGAGAGTAATCGCCTTTCTTCACTTTCATTTCGCCTGTACCCACCGGTTCAATTTCGCCGGGCAGGTTTTCAAGCCTCAGTGTAAAGTCGATGTCCTTATGCGTTTTGTTGGCCATTTTTAGATTATACAGGTTGCTCAGGCGGCCATCCGGAAGCGTGGTATAGGTCATACCTGCCGTACGCATCAGCGTCACATCCAGGTCGGTTCTGCTTGCCAGTAAAAATACCAGCAGCGAAAGCAACAGCATCAACACACCCGAATAAGCTTTTATCCGGCGGTTCAGCTTTAGTTTTACGCCATTGGTAATGCTATTCTCCGATGCATAGCGTATCAACCCTGCAGGCTTATCTATTTTATGCATGATATCGTCGCAGGCATCAATACAGGCTGTGCAGTTAACACATTCCAGCTGGGTGCCATGGCGTATGTCGATACCGGTAGGACAAACCCTTACGCAGGCAAAACAGTCAATACAATCGCCCTGCCTGGTAATGGCTTCCAGTTTTGCAGTAATGCTTTTGCAGGCCCCGTCTTCTTTACAATCGGTGCATTTACAATCATGATCTGCTGCTTTTTTATGTTTGCCCCTGGGCTCTCCGCGTTTGTGATCGTAAGCTACCACGATAGAGTTCTTATCAAGCAAAACGCCCTGCAGCCTGCCATAGGGGCAAACCACCAGGCAAACCTGCTCCCTGAACCACCAGTACACAAAAAAGAAAACCGTGGTAAATATCAGCAGCGAGATCAGCGTACCTGTATGTGCAGCCGGATGTTCAATATACCCGATCAGCTGATCCATACCAATGAGATAGGCAAGAAAGAAATTTGCAATAAGAAAAGAAATAGCAAAGAATGCGATGAACTTAATGGTACGCTTCCTGATCTTTTCAGCATTCCAGGGCATGGCACGCAGTTGCTTCTGCTTTAAATAGTCCCCGTCTATCAGGTACTCAATTTTACGGAACACCATTTCCATAAAAATGGTTTGCGGACAGGCCCAGCCGCAAAAAACGCGGCCAAACACTACCGTGAACAGGATGATGAAAACCATGAAGGTAAGGAACCCGATGGCGAAAATGAAAAAATCCTGCGGCCAGAAGGTAACGCCAAAGAAGATGAACTTACGTTCAAGGATATTGAACATGAACAGGGGCACTTCATTCACTTTTATGAATGGCAGCGTAAAAAAGATGACCAGGTATGCAATACTAAACCAGGTTCTTAGATTATATAACTTCCCCTTTGGTTTTTTAGGGTTAATATAATTCCGTTTACCTTCTTTAGTGATGGTAGCAACCGAATCTCTGAAAGATTCTTCCTGGGTGATGTCAATAGTTTCTGTCATTTTTATTTTTTATTGGTTGCGGCCGAATCCGGCTTTGCAACCTTTGCCGAATCGGGTTTCATAACCTTAGCCGAATCTGTTGTTGCCGGTTCATCCACATAAAACTCGCCCTGCTGCGCTTTGGCTACAGCGGGTTTTGTACCCCTGAGTGATTTAATATAGCTTGCCAGGTAACTTATTTCTTTTTCACTGAACGAGCCGCCCCAGGCCTGCATACCCTTATCGGCATAACCGTATTTAATGGTATGATACACATCGTTTATAGAACCTTTATGCAGCCAGTAATCATCCGTTAAATTAGGACCTACGTTACCACCACCATCTTTTAAATGGCAGGCTACACAGTTTGCTTCAAACAAAGCCTTACCGGCTTTAATACCTTCGGCATTGGCCAAAGGCACATGGTTTTCATCTATCTTATCTTTATTGGTAGCCTCGTATGCTTCTTTGGCGATCTTTGCTTTTTCCACTTCTGCATTGTATTCCTGTGTTGGGTTAAGCCCGTTACCCAGTACATGAAAATTAAGCAGGTAAATGAAGGCAACGCCAACCGTAATGTAAAAACCATATTTCCACCAGGGTGGTAAAGAGTTATCCAGTTCACGAATGCCATCATAATCATGATCCAGCAGTACATCGGCTTCTTTTTCTACCGGTACGGCACGGGTGAATACTTTTTTATCCAGGCTGCTCCACCAGTTTCCGAAAGCCGACCGGGTTTTAACCGATCGGTCAACTTCCGGCAGTAATTCGGTGTACATCCTGCGGATAGAAAAAGCAAGGAACAGGATCACGATCACTTCGGTGCCCAAAACTGTTAAAAAGAAATAATAGGTGTTGGCCGACAAGCCGCCATAATTAGGAACTTCTTTTACGGCAGTTGTGGCAGCATCCTGTGCAAAGCTTACCTGTGCCAGCAGTGAGAACCCAAGCAACATCAGCACACTCAGTGCGGTTTTTGATATTTTATTTTTATCAACCAGTTGCCTGCCCAATGCTGTTAACACACGGCCCATACCCCAGATCACAAAGGCAAGCACCACGATCATTACTACCAGCAATGTTGCCAGCTGGTTGTAGCCCGACTCTACTGTTTGCGGGGCGGAAGTGGGCGTAGTTGCCTGGGCCATTACGCCCAGGGCAGCAAAAACAATGAGTATGGTTAGTACTGTTTTATATTTTACAGATTGTAAGAATCGCATACGATATAGTTTATAAAGTTGAGTTAGTTAGTTCTTCATTTTCAAGCGGAAGGTTCGATAATGCTTCTACCCTCTCCTTTCTCATTTTTTTTACCAGTACCAGCAGTACAATAAAAAAACTGAAGAAGATAAAAAGCGATATGATCGGGTATATATCCACACCTTTGATCGTTTCCGCATATTGTTTGATGAATTTGAACATGGTTTATTTGTTTGAGGTTGCTGTTTTACTGTTGCTGATATCTTTACCCAGGCGCTGCAGGAATGCGATCAGTGCAATCACTTCCCGGTTGGCCGGAACTTCAATGCCTTCCATTTTTAAATTGATGCGGATGCTGTTGGCCTGTGTCATCAGTTCCTGGTTGGCATATTTTTCATATCCCTTATCGTAAGGCACACCCAGCGAACGCATGGCATTTATTTTGGCTGCTGTTGAAGCCGTATCAATTTCCTGTTCTATCAGGAACGGATAAGTGGGCATGATGGATCCTTCACTCATGGATGACGGTTCCCTGAAATGCCTGAAATGCCATCCGTCAGATTTTTTCAGGTTACCGGTTCCTTCCCGGGCCAGGTCCGGACCCGTACGTTTACTGCCCCACAGGAACGGCCTGTCATATACAAATTCACCGGCTTTGGAGTATTCGCCATAACGCTCGGTTTCGCTGCGGAAAGGCCTGATCATTTGTGAGTGACATACATAACAGCCTTCCCGCACATACACATCACGTCCCTGTAACTCAAGCGGGGTATATGGTTTAACGCTGCTGATGGTTGGCACGTTCGATTTGATCATGAAAGTTGGAACCAGTTCTATCAAGCCACCGATCAAGATCACCACCAATGCAAGTATCATGAACTGGATCGGTTTTCTTTCAATAGCCCGGTGCCAATGATCACCTGCATGTTTCACATATTCCTTCACCATCGGTGCTGCTTCTGCTTCTTCATTGGCAACCAGTTTACCGCTTTTAACTGTTTTATAAATATTGTAGAACATGATGAGTACACCGGTGAGGTACAGGGTACCGCCCAGTGAACGCATGGCGTAGAATGGTTTCATGTAGGTTACTGTTTCCAGGAAAGTATATTTTAACTGTCCTGCTGCAGTGAACTGTTTCCACATTAAGCTTTGCTGAATACCTGCCCAGTACATAGGAATACACCAGAATAAGATACCCAGGGTTGCCAGCCAGAAATGGTTGCTGGCCAGTTTTTTTGAATACAGCTGGGTTTTAAAAATTCTTGGGATCAGCCAGTACAGCACACCAAAAGTTAACATACCGTTCCAGCCCAGGGCGCCTACGTGTACGTGGGCAATCACCCAGTCGGTATAATGCGAAATAGCACTTACGCTTTTTAAAGAAAGCATCGGGCCTTCAAAAGTAGCCATACCATAAGCAGTAACAGCCACCACCATGAACTTTAAAATAACATCATCCCTCACCCTGTCCCAGGCGCCACGCAGGGTAAGCAAACCATTGATCATACCACCCCAGCTTGGGAAAATAAGCATGAATGAGAACACAACACCCAGGCTCTGTGCCCAGTTAGGCAATGCAGTGTATAACAGGTGATGCGGACCAGCCCAGATGTATAGGAATATTAAAGACCAGAAGTGAATAATAGAAAGCCTGTAGGAATAAACAGGACGGTTGGCCGCTTTAGGCATGAAATAATACATCAGGCCCAGGTAAGGCGTAGTTAAGAAGAAGGCAACCGCATTGTGGCCATACCACCATTGTACTAATGCATCCTGTACGCCTGAGTACCAGCTATAACTATGCAGGAAAGAATAAGGCAGCTGGCCCGAACGAACGATATGCAGTACCGCCACGGTAACAAACGTAGCAATGTAAAACCAGATAGCCACATACAGGTGCTTTTCCCTTCTTTTAATGATGGTGCCAAACATGTTCCAGCCAAATACCACCCAGATGATGGTGATGGCCAGGTCGATAGGCCATATCAGCTCGGCATATTCTGCACCCTGGGTAAGTCCCAGCGGTAAGGTGATGGCTGCAGCCACAATGATCAGCTGCCATCCCCAGAAATGGATATTGCTCAGTTTATCGCTGAACATCCTTGCCTTACACAAGCGCTGCAACGAATAGTACACCCCCATAAAAATACCATTGCCCACAAATGCAAAAATGACTGCATTGGTATGCAACGGGCGAAGGCGGCCAAAAGAGCCGTACTGCGTAAAATTCAGCGCCGGAAAAACAAGCTGCAGGGCAATATACAAGCCCGCCAGCATACCCACAGCACCCCATAGAATAGTTGCATAAGCAAAGTTTTTAACTATCCTGTTGTCGTAATAAAATTTTTCTACCTGCATGTGATTATTTAGTTTGGTTTATTGTTTTAGGAATTGATGTTGTGGTTGAGGCTACAGTTGAGGATGAGGTTGAGGATGGCCTTTTCAGTTCATCATCAAACAGCATACGCACCGATGGTGTATAATCATCATCAAACTGGCCCTTCTTTACACTGAATAAAAAGGCCGCCAGGAAGCTTCCTGCTACCAGGATGCTTATACCGATCAATACAAATAATGCGCTCAAGAGGGTTGATTTAAAATGATTGTCAAAAATAGCCGCAGCATAAATCTTTGACGCTGATGCACATCAAACCCAAATATGATTTTGGTCATGCCGGAATTACAGCCCCTTTTTACGGGCAACAAATGAAGAGCAAAGGCTTACAAACAATACAATGCTGATACTGCTTGCCGGCATGAGTATGGCCGCTATCATGGGCGAAAGAATGCCCTGAACCGCAAAGGATAAACCAACGATATTGTACAAAATAGATAGGATAAAACTGGCCAGCACAATGTTCTTGCCGGCTTTGGCATAGCTGATGAACTTATCCAGCATAAAAACCCGGGTGCCATCCAGTATGGCATCGCTGGCCGGAGAGAACTGGGCCGAGTTGTCGGATACGGCAATACCCACCTGGCTCTGCATCAGGGCACCGGCATCATTCAGCCCATCGCCCAGCATTAAAACATTGCCATTATTTTGTTGCAGGTATTGTATAAAATCTAGCTTTTGCTGGGGGCTTTGGTTAAAGCGCAGCTGGGCTGCCGGACCAAATATTTTTCCCAGGTTTGTTTTTTCAGCATCATGATCGCCCGATAACACGTACATATTGTTTACCTGTTTTTTCAGGTCCTGAACCATTTCCGAAACACCCTGCCTGTACTGGTTTTGCACGCTGAACTTTCCTACATGTATTTTTCCCAGCTGCACATGAATAGAGCTACCCGTGTCTTGTGAGGTATAGCTGCCATCTTCATAAATAAAATTGGCCGAGCCCATTTTCACCGGTATATCGGCTACTACGGCATCCAGTCCGCGGCCGCTGTATTCATGAAAACTGTTAACGGTTAATACCGTATCGGGAGCATTATGTATGGAAGCTGCAATAACTTTACTCAGCGGATGCGATGACTGCCCGGCCACGGCTTTTAACATGGCCAGTTCGCTGCCGCTGAGCGCCGATCCTTCGTAATTGACCATAGCCGCATTGCTTTGTGTAATGGTGCCTGTTTTATCAAAGACCACGGCATTGATCTTTGCCAGCGCTTCAATAACACCTGCATTTTTAAGGTATAATTTATTGCGCCCGAATATCCGCAGCATATTACCATAGGTAAAAGTGGCAGATAGCAATAAGGAGCAGGGACAGGCAACAATTAACACCGAAGTAACTGCCGGTAAAATGCGGCTGGTATCAACAAAGGCCCAGAAAATAAGGGTGGCCAGGGCTATGGATAATAATACATAGGTAAAGTACCGGCTCCAGGGATGGATGAAAGATCTTTCCTCGTTCTTACGGCCATTGAAAATATCATTGTTCCAAAGCTGGGTTATATAACTCTGCGAAGCTTCCTTAATAATTTCCAGTTCAATGGCACTGCCGGTCTGTTTGCCGCCGGCATAAATAAGCTCGCCTTTCTTTTTTGCTACCGGCGCATTTTCGCCGCTCACAAAACTATAATCAATATGGGCCGTACCCTTCATCAGGATGGCATCGGCCGGTATCATCTCTTCATGGCGGATGAGGATGCGGTCGGCCTTTTTTAATTGCGTAACCGGAATATTCTTTTCAATACCGCCGTTTATTACGGTTACGCCCAGCGGAAAATAGGAGCGGTAATCGCGGTCGAAGGAAAAGGAATCGTATGTTTTGTTCTGAAACCAGCGGCCTACCAGCATAAAAAAAACGATACCGGTGCCCGAATCGAGGTAACCGGCACCATGCCCGCCAATGATCTCAAAATAGCTGCGTGCAAAAGTTACCACAATGGCCAGTGCAATGGGTGCATCTATATTCAGGTATTGCTGGCGCAGCCCCTTCCAGGCCGAAATAAACATATCGGCCGAGCTGAAGAACAGCACGGGAAGCGATAAACCAAATATCAGCCAGCTGAACGTATGCTTCAGCACGGCTTCATCTATATTGCCCGATGAAAAATATTCGGGAAAACTCAGCATCATAATATTGGAGAAGCAGAACCCTGCCACACCAATTTTATATATCTGCCTGCGGCTGAAAGAAGATACTTTCTTTTCTGCAGTATCTTTTACACTGATATAGGGCTCGTACCCGATAAAGGCAAGCAGCTCCACCACTGCACGCAGGCTGGTTTCCTGCGGGTTAAAACTTACAAATACTTCTTTCTTCTGAAAATTAACCTTCGATTGTTTAACGCCGGCCTGTATGCGGTGCAGGTTTTCTAATAAAAAAATGCAGGAAGAGCAGTGCATCTGCGGGATGGAAAAAGTTACGTTCACCTGTTCGGCGCTGCTGAACTGTATCAGCTTCTGCATGGTGGCTTCATCATCCAGGTAAGCAAAACGGTCGCCCAGGAATTTACCCCTGGCTTTCAGGCCGGGGGTCTTATCCAGGTCGTAATAGCTGCAGAGGTTATTTTCATTCAGCAGCAGGTACACCTGCTTGCAGCCTTCGCAGCAAAAGCAGTGCTCCGCTTCGGTAATGCTTGCATCCTCGCAGGCATCGCCGCAATGAAAACAGGTAACTGGTATGGGTGTTGATATATTGATAACTACTTTATTTTAAAAAAAAGCCGCCGCACTGGAAAGAGCAGCGGGATAAATTAAACAGAAACTACTGAACACTTTTAGAAGAACAGGTGTTCAAATCGAAAATCGTATATAGCGGGCAGTAACCAAACAACCCGGTTATTAATGGAACAATGGACAGCAGCCCCCACCAGCTTTCTATATAAAAGCCAATGGCTGCCATGGTAAGTCCCAGGCCCAGCCTGATGAACTTATCGGTAATGCCAACATTGCTTTTCATGATCACTTATTTGATGCCTCAAAAGTTGGAAAAATACGGGGAGCAGTAAATGATGGGAGTCAAATAAAAATATGATTTTTGTCATGGTTGCCTGGCCACTATGCAGTAGGCACCTGTTTACAACAGCTTTTGTTGTGTTAAAAGCCTTTACCTGGTTCAGGTATTCATAGCAGCCCGGCAACTATGCCACTATTTCTCAAACAGCCACCTGAAAGGCCTGCGCCTGATCTCTGCCGGCCGCAGGTTGTATTTTTTAATGGTATTGCTCTGTATATAATTCACGGCCTCATCCATATCATCGGTAAAGATGAAGAGCTTTGAATCATCCGGCGAAATAGTGCCGGCTTTTTTCATCAGTTCAATATGGGCTATAATGTGCTGGTGAAATTCCCTGTCCATGATCACCACCGGGAAATCGCTTACCATTTTTGTTTGTATCAGGGTAATGGCTTCAAAGTATTCATCCAGGGTACCAAAACCGCCGGGCATCACCACAAAAGCATAGGAATATTTACTGAGCAGGGTTTTGCGTACAAAGAAGTATTTAATGTTCACCCACCTGTCCATATAGGGATTGGGATCCTGCTCATGCGGCAGTTCTATATTGCAGCCCACACTCCTGCCACCGGCTTCCCGGGCACCGCGGTTGGCGGCTTCCATAATGCCGGGGCCACCGCCCGTCATGATGGTAAAACCCAGTTGCGCAATTTTGCCCGATAAGGTTCTGGCCATTTCATAATCGGGATGCCCTTCCTTAAAACGGGCGCTGCCAAATACGGTAACACAGGGACCCACAAAATGAAGGGTGCGGAACCCTTTTATAAATTCCAGCAATACTTTTACAGTAAACTTAAATTCCATCCAGCGGCTCTGCGGACCTTCCAGGAACTTGATTTCGGGTTTTGTCATAACAAATCAGTTGCAACAAACTTAACTGTTTTTGGCAACACCAACATGCTAAATGCGATAAATGGTATCAGCCGGGCACAGGCATTTGCAGCAGTACTTCGCCATGGTTTACCAGCAGGGGTTTAATGGAATTGGCAATAATGCAGTACGAGTAGGCGCTCAGCAACAGCTCATTGGCCAGTTCGCGGTCTTCCTCGCTGCCGATATATATTTTGGGGTACAGGTTAACGGTAGTAAACTCAAGATGGGCTTCGTACAGGTTTATCTGCCCGATGGCTGCACAGGTTATATGCTGCACGGGCAGTTTTCTTTTGTCGGCCAGGGCCAGGTAAGTGGTCATAAAGCCGCTGCTTAAGGCCCCCAGGAACAGGTGTTCGGGCGTCCAGGTATCCGGTACACCACCTGCAAACTCGGGTGCCGTGGCAATTTCAATAGAGCCGGGTGCATCTTTGGCTGTAAGCAACCCCCTGCGGCCTTCTGTACGGGATAATTCCACTTCAAAAAAATACTGGTGCTTATCTGTCTTGGCTATCATGGCTTTTATTTATGAGATATAAAAATGGGCATGCTGATATGCTGTATCACATCATTGGCAAAGCTCTTTTTAAACAGCTGCGAAATACCCGACCTGGCATAAGCCCCCATCACTACCAGGCTGTTCGGCCTTTCGGCCAGCCAGGCAGCAAAATCCTTTTTCTGTTTCAGGTGCAGGGCCTGCAGTTTCAGGTTGGGATAATGGCGGCTCACCAGTTCCGTTACCAGGCTATACTCCGGCAGCTCATCCTCGTGCGGTATGATGGATAAAAGCACCGCTTCTTTTTTTGCCAGTTCCGGAAACAGGTAGGCAAACTGTTTGATGGCAAATACCGAAGATTCCTGGCCATCGTACGATAATACCAGCTGCCCCGGCTCCTCATACCGCTCGGGTATCAGCATCACCGGGCATTCGGCCCTTTTCAGTACCTCTTCCAGGTAAAAATTAGGTTGCTGCCTGGCTATATTGGCATAAAACAGTTCGCTGCTTACCAGCAGCAGGTCGGCAAAACGGGTTTCTTCTATCAAAGAAGAAAGGGCCATCAGGTCCACATCCTTATGCACCCGGTACTCAATGCCCTCCGCCACACAGGCTTCTTCAAACAAACGGATATTTTTATTCACCAGCACATCATCTTCATTTTTCACCAGCCATTCTGGTAAAATAGTAATACCCTCCAGGCCTGTATAAGCCAGCAGCTTACTGTAATCTACCGGGCTTAAAAAAACACCGGCCAGCAAAATTTTATTTTCAAGATTAATGCGCTTTACAAATTCAAATGCTCCTTTGGGGAAATGCTGCCCGTCGAGGGAGAGGATGATCTTTTTCATATAGAACCGTTTTAGCTTGCATACAAATCTAAAATGCAGTCTGTGGTTTTTAAATGATGCGTGCCTGTAAAAAAAATGATCCTCATCATAAATCCAACTTTCTAAACCCTTTACCCGTATACCATTCCCGCCACTCTCCTGTTCCTGCTCATCATTCATTCATTTGTGATTGCAATCATAAAACGATGCCTGCATGCAGCATAGATTTATGCCATAAAATTGATCATCATAAAAAACTACAACATGAGAAATAGTGTAAAGACCAGCCTGGCGGCCTGCCTGCTGCTGGCAGCCATGGCATGCAACAATAACAGCGAAAAACAAAACACGGCAGCTGCTGCAACCAGCAGCGACAATGCGGCACCCACCGGCCAATCGGGTGTAAAAGACGATGCATCGGCCAAGAACGTGGTGCAGATCGCTGTGGGCAGTAAAGACCATACTACCCTGGTGGCAGCGGTAAAAGCTGCCGAACTGGTGGATGCACTCAGCAATGCGGGACCTTTTACGGTGTTTGCACCTACCAATGCAGCATTCGATAAATTACCGGCGGGTACAGTGGATGGACTGCTGAAACCTGAAAAGAAAGATGCACTGACTGATATTTTACAATACCATGTGTCGGTGGGTGTGTTTAAAACAGATATGCTGCAGGACGGGCAAATCATCGGGCAGGTAAATGGCGGCAATATTACTATCACTAAAAAAGCGGATGGTATTTATGTGAATGGCACCGCAAAGATCATTGCTTCCATTCCGGCATCTAACGGAATTGTACATGTGATTGATGGGGTGTTAACGCCGCCTGTCAAGTAAAGCCTGGTAACGGTAAGAGAGATTTTAACCACAAAGAACACAAAGGTCTTTTCACAAAGGGCACAGGGAAGCAATAAAGCATTTCTTGGTGCACTTCGTGCAGATCCTTAGTGAACTCTGTGGTTAATTTCTTTTTTGATATACAGGGGTTTTACCACAAAGAACACAAAGGTCTTTTCACAAAGGGCACAGGGAAGCAATAAAGCATTTCTTTGTGCACTTCGTGCAGATCCTTAGTGAACTTTGTGGTTATTTTTTTTTAGAAATACAGGGGTTTTACCACAAAGGACACGAAGCTTGGTCACAAAGGACACGAAGAGATACAAAATATTTTCTTTGTGCACTTCGTGCAGATCCTTTGTGAACTCTGTGGTTAATTTCTTTTTAGATATACAGGGTTTTACCACAAAGGACACAAAGATTGGTCACAAAGGACACGAAGAGATACAGTAGACCCTCTTCGTGTACTTCGTGCAGATCCTTGGTGAACTTTGTGGTTAGATCTTCTGTGAACTTTGTGGTTAATTTCTTTTAAGATATACAGGGGTTTTACCACAAAGGACACAAAGGTTGGTCACAGAGGACACAGAGAAGCAACAAAGCACTTCTTTGTGCACTTCGTGAAAATGCTTAGTGAACTCTGTGGTTAATTTTAAAGTTATACAGAGGTTTTACCACAAAGGACACAAAGGTTGGTCACAAAGGACACGAAGAGATACAAGATATTTTCTTTGTGCTCTTCGTGTAAATCCTTAGTGAACTTTGTGGTTAGATCTTCTGTGAACTTTGTGGTTAATTTCTTTTAAGATATACAGGGGTTTTACCACAAAGAACACAAAGGTCTTTTCACAAAGGACACAGAGAAGCAACAAAGCACTTCTTTGTGCACTTCGTGAAAATGCTTAGTGAACTCTGTGGTTAATTTTTCAGTAAACTTGGTTGCTAACGCTCATAAAGAAACCTGGTAAACTTAAAATATCTTATCTGCTGCAGAAGTTTCCTGTACAATCTTCAGCTGCATCACTGCCGAGATACTTTTGGCTCTTTGTTTGGCCAGGCCCGCTTTTTCGCCGGCAAACAATTCATCTACGGTTTGGGTAAACAGCTGCTCCCATCTTTCAAAATGGGCCCTGGTTAAAGGGAACAGGCGGCTGATATGCTTGTGCAGTTCCATCGGGTTACCGGTATAGGAGCCGGTATAAAAAAGCAGGTTCTCAAAAAAACGGTACATCACCGGTACATGCTTTTGCCAGTTTACTTTGGCAATATCGGTGAATATATAGCCGATCAGGTCATCGGCCTGTACCTTATTGTAAAATGCATCCACCAGTTGTTCTATATCTTTTGTTGATTCAATATCTTTCTTCATAGTCTGTTCATTTAATGTAGCAATTCATAAATATCTGCCAGCAAAGCTTTACTGCATTGCTCCTGCAGCAGCGGAAATAAAACCCTTTCCTCTTTGCGGATATGGGTTTCCAGTTTTACAGCCAGTTCGTTCATTATTATTTCCGGAGCAGTTGCAGCGGCAAGTGCTTGAAATAATGCAGTCAGTTCTACATGTTCGCTTTTTATTTCTGCTGCCAGTGCTTTTATTAATAGATGAATGGGTGCAGCTTTTTCCAGCATGGTTTCTTCAAGTTGAAAATGATGTTTGATATGACTTTCAAATTGCTCCAGTGCATACCGGGCTTTGTCGCATGGCGTTTCGGGCATTCCTTTATAAACAGGTGCGTTCTTCTTCAACAGTTGGGCCAGTAACAAAGTTCCGTGATGGTCTCTTGATAAGGGTGCTATCGCTTCGTGTCTTTGCATATTACAGGTCTTTGTGGTTAAATCTTCGTAAACTCAACCAGGTGGGAATAATTACCCAGCTGATCAGCACTACAAAAGAAATGATAAGGCCGGTATGCGTGCCAAAGAAATCCTTGAAGATGGCGCCGGTATAACCCATCAGGGCAGATACATCCATTTTAAGCAGTATCAGTATCCTGCTCAGGTCGATGGGATTAAAGGCCGTCATGCCCACCATCATTTTCTCCAGCGGATAATCGGCAAACTGGAACAGGATGAACAATACCAGTCCGTCGAAAATGATAGAGAAATACAACCAGAGCAAAATAACAATGCCGATGCCCTTGGCCTTATCCCTGGCAATAACCGCTGCCAGCATGGCGATGGCCACAAATATCACCGACAATAGCAAACCGGTGCCCAGCATCATAAAGCCGGTGGGCGTAGGCTCATACACAAGTATGGGCAGGCCGGCGCCGATAAAAAATGCAAATGCCATGGATACGGCCAGTCCGCTGAAAAGGCTTAGCCAGATGGTTTTGCGTTTCAGAGGCTGGCTCACCAGCAGCTCCAAAAACTCGGAACTGTTGTACACATAAATAGCCGCAAACAGCAGGCTCACCAGCGGCACGATGATGAGAATAATATTCAGCAGGCTCAGCAAGCCCTTGGCCGAACTGTCTTCCAGGCTGAAGATGCTGAAGGAGATCAGCAGCAGGAATACGGTGTAGGCCAGCATAATTTTATTACGCAGGATATCGATGATGACATATTTGATGATCTTTTTCATACCGTATTTTATTTTGCCAGCATTACATTCGCAATGGCCTTCGATAGTTTTTCTTCACCTGTATCTTCCCGCAGGTCGGCAATATTTTTATGAAAACAAAGTTTGCCCTCCTGCATATAGATCACCTGCGATATCAGTCCGTCCAGTTCGCTTAAAATATGCGAAGTGATGAGTACCAGTTTGCCCTTATTTTTTTCGGCAATGATCTTGTCCTTTAAAATTTCAGAAGCCACCGGATCCAGCCCGGCTGTGGGTTCATCCAGTATCAGCACTTCGGGGTTAAACAAAAATGCCAGGGCAGCACTTACTTTTTGCCGGGTACCGCCGCTGAGGGTACGCATGCGTTTACCCGACAATTCCTTTAATCCAAATTGATCGATCAGTTCTTCATCCAATTGTAGGTCTTTCTTTCCCCTGATATCTTTCATCATATTCAATACCTGGCCAATGCTCATATTATCGGGATAGCGGCCTATCTGTGGCATGTAGCCGATATGCTCCCGGTACTGCCAGTGATGTTTGATATTATTGCCGTTGAAAGTGATAAAGCCACTGTCGCACACCACCATGCCCAGGATGCTTTTGATCAGCGTTGTTTTGCCCGAACCGTTGGGGCCTATCAGGGCAATACATTCGCCCTTGTTACAGGTAACCGAAACATCATCCAATGCTTTCAGCTTGCCGAATTTTTTAGAAACATTAGTTGCAATGATCATAATGGTAAGGATTTCATGAGCGGATGTTCGTCTTTTAAATTTTCGGGTGTAAGCGATGGCAAAACCTTTTCTGTTTTATCCAGCAAAGAAGACATGAGGCTGCGAAAGAGTATCATGGCCGGCGGGTTCTTCTCCACGATCATGGCATACATGCTTACCGGCCGGTAAGCTATATCGCCCAGCTGGTCTTTATCCAGGTCGTAGCCTTCGTACTTATCCCAGTAGTTGTTGTTGAATGTATTTAAAACCAGGCTGCCATTGGTTCCCACATCAAAGGTATTGCCCCTGAAATCATTATGGCTAACCGCTACATCCATACAACTGGCCTGTATCTTCATGGCCCAGCCATTGCCCTCAAAAACATTCTGTTGCAGTTGCAGGCGGCTGCTGCCCTCCATAAAAATGCCGGCCGTGTTTTTTACAAAAAAATTATTGTCGATAAACCCGTCGCTGATCTCTTTCAGCAATAATCCATAAGCCCCGTCGCCCCAGTTCTCTTCAAAATAATTGCGTATCATTTTTACATGATGAGAGAACATGACGGCAACGCCGGCCCCGTTATTGCTGAAGATATTGCAGATATAGGCATCGTTATTGCTGAACATAAAATGCAGGCCGTAGCGCATGTTTTTGGTGGAGGTATTGCGCCAGATGATGGAATTGGAAACAAATTCAAAATAGATACCATCGCGGTGGCCGGTGATGGTATTGGCAATAATGCGCATGCTATCACTTTTCCAGCAATGAATGCCATTGCCACTTTGCTGTTCTTCTTTTGCATAGGAACTGATGTGGTTGTTTTCTATGCTGCAGTTGATGCCGTATTGGGAGTAGATGCCGAAAAAAGTATCTTCTAAAATATTATTGCGCACTACCACATCCCGTTTGTTACAGATCTTGATGCCGGCAAAATCCTCAATGCTGGAAACACCGGAGTGTACAATTTTAAAACCATCCACCACTACCCCATTGGCCTTAATGGAAATAACCTCGTATTGGTGGTCTCCATCCAAAACCGGGTGATCGATACCCAGCAGGTAAACGGTTTTATGGATGACGAGATTTTTTTCATGATAGACGCCTGCATCAACAAGAACAGTATCTCCGTTACCAGATATATCCATTGCCTGCTGAATGGTTGTAACAGCCTGCGCCTTACCCACCCGGATGGTTTTTGCGCATACGCTGCCAGCAACAAGAAGCAAGCCTGTTATGTACAATAATTTTTTCAAGGTTTGTATATTTCATTCCAGCTGCTGCTGGTTCCCGCAAAAATTTTCTGAACAGCCAGTAAACTATCTTTAGAAACAAATGCTGCGATGTTGCCGTTCATGGGGCTTTTCAGTGCTTCGGACTGCAGCAGCCAGGCATGATCCGCATCGATCAGCTGATGGTTACCTGCATAATCAGCAAAGTATACCTGCTTAATATTGCCGGGCTTTATATCATTTGTTTTCAGGTAATTTACAATGCAATGCATATCGTCGAATTTGTAAACCTTTCCTTTTTTAGTAAGAATCTCCGCCCCAAAACGGGCATCGGTTAAAGTCATTTTGCAGAAATAACAATTATCAACACCGGTCTTAAGCGGCTCGGGGCCTGCATTGCAGGAGGAGATAGTTATTACAAGCATAAGTGCTACCACTTCTTCCGGCCCAAACCTGGTCGCAATTTTCTTTGAACTACGCCAGGCTGCCCATGTTACAAAAAGCAATACAGCCCCTGCGGCCACAAATATCCATCCGCCGGTATCGGGCATGGAATAAGCACCAAAATTCAGTAATTGTTTAAACCCGATCAGTGGTGGCTGGTAAGCCATACCCGGCACAATAATAGCCGCATCGGGATTCAGGTTATGGCCATAATTATATTCCCATCTCCAGAAATCGTACATGGCCAGGATACCGAAAGAGACAAAAAGTATAAAAAGTATATAGAGTAATTTTCTGCGGCCAATAAATCCCGTTACCACGAACAGGCCTGCAAAAAAACCAATCAGGTATGGCAGTATCGTAAACTCAACAAAGTCGGCGGTATGCAATGTTTTCATACCAATATAGTGGTTAAGCCCGTTAATGATATCCACATTGCCACCCAGTTTGCCCGGATAGATCATCAGCTTCAGTCCTTCGGGATATTGGGGTGCATCCAGGTCGATCCGCCACAGCGGAACAAATAAAACCGCCACCAGGGCCAGTCCGCACAGGATCAGTAAGGTTCTGATCCAGGTTTTCAACATATCTTGTTTCATACTGCTCATTTTAAAATGCATTAAAAAAGGAACAGGCTTTACCAACCTGCTCCTTTTTGCTTCACAGGTTATTTTTTATTGGCCGAATCGGCAACCGGGTAATTTTTACCGGTGCTGAACAGCAGGGGCACATTGCTTCCTGCGGGTGATACCCTGATGTAACCGGTCATTTCCTGGTGCAGGGCACTGCAGAAATCGGTACAGTACATCGGGAAGATGCCCGTTTTATCGGGGTTCCATTTTAAGGTTTGTGTTTCGCCCGGCATAATGAGCAACTCGGCATTGGCAGCCCCTTTAATGGCAAAGCCATGCGGTACATCCCAGTCCTGCTCCAGGTTGGTAACATGAAAATATACTTCATCACCCATCTTAATGCCTTCAATATTATCGGGTGTAAGATGAGAGCGGATGGCCGTCATATACACATCGATCCTGTTTCCGCTTCGCACCACTTTGGTGGTTGATTCCCCATTGGAGAAGAAAGGATTTTTATTCTCTTCCATTTTGAAGAACTTGAGCGAATTGCCTTTAACCAGGTCGGCGCTGATGATCTGTGCATAGTGTGGTTCACCAATCGTAGGGAAGTCGAGAATCAGCTGCATCTTATCACCACTGATATCATACAACTGGGCGCTTTGTGATAACTCCGGCCCTGTTGGCAGGAACCTGTCCTTGGTAATTTTGTTATAGGCAACCAGGTATTTACCGGTTGGGCTTTTGGTGTCGCCACCGGCAACGCATAAATGCCCTACGGAGTAATAGGTAGGCACCCTGTCAAGTACTTTCAGGTCTTTGATATTCCATTTTACCACTTCAGAAGAAACGAACATCGATGTGTAGGCATTACCCTGGTTATCAAACTCGGTATGTAAAGGGCCCAGGCCGGGCTTCTTCACTTCGCCATACAAAACAGATTCGTATTTTAAAATGGGTACCCCATCAAAATCGCCGATAAAATCTTTGGCGGCAATGGCTTTTATCATTTTATCAAAACTAAATACCGGTATCAGTGCCGCCAGTTTACCACTGCCCACAATGTATTCGCCGGTTGGGTTTACATCGCAGCCATGGGGCGATTTGGGGCATGGAAAAAAGTAGCAGATATCTTTCAGCTCTTTGGCATCCAGTACCGTTACTTCTGTTTTTATTTCAGAGGTTGCAGAATGGGTGGCATCGCTGTAGGTATTGTGTGCATATTTCACGGCCTGCTTTCTGCCCTTGCCGGCTTTCAAGTATTCTTCTGCTTTTTTCCAGTTCACCGCCATGATGAAATCCTTGTCTTTCTGCGAAGCATTCACTTCCAGCAGGGTATTGGCCTGCTCGGTATTATAGCAGCTGAAAAAGAACCAGCCATGCGAAACACCTTTGCCGGCACGGCTCAGGTCGAAGTTAACGCCCGGGCATTGGATCTGGAATGAAAGATCCATTTTACCATCGGCTTTTGCCACGCTGATAAAGCTTAATGTGCCTTTGAAATTCTGCTTGTAGGTATTGATGGGCACATCGCCATTTGTATCATCCGGCGGTACGCTGAAACGGGTTCCTGCCACCACATACTCGGTATTTTCTGTAATGAATGGTGATGAGTGATTACCTGCACTGTTGGGCAGCTCAATGATCTCGGCCGTGCGGAAGGTTTTCAGGTCTATCCTGGCAACACGGGGCGTATTGTTGGCATTGCCAAAAGCCCAGCGGCCATCGTAATTACCATCGGTCTTCGACATCTGCACATGGTGCAGATCATCCCAGGGAACAAATCCATGCGAAGTGTTCAGCATGGGTTTGGTTTCTTCGCTGTAGCCATAGCCTTTTTCCGGATCGACCGAAAACACGGGTATCACACGCAGCAAACGGCCCGAAGGCAGACCGTACACACTCATTTGTCCGCTGAAGCCACCCGATACAAAATTGTAAAATTCATCGTATTTACCGGGGGCCACATATACTTTGGCGGCAGCATCGGAGCTTACAGCCGAACCGGCATTTTTGGGTTTGCAACTGGCAAAACCCAACAGCAGGCTGCAGGCAAGCGCCACTGCTGCTATTTGTTTATACTTTTTCATGTTGGTTGTATTTATATATTGAAGGGTTGTTATTATTTTACGCCGTCGTTCCTGCGCATGAATTCATACACATTCCTGGCATCGGCATCGGCAATATTCTGGTTGGGCATACGCACCAGGCATATTTCCAGTTGCGCCTGTGCCTTGGGATCTTTGTTGAGCATGGCATCTGTATTGGTAACAAAATTCATGATCCAGGGCGCTTTATGACGGTCGGTAACACCCAGCCAGCCCGGCCCTACCAGTTTTTCGCTGGTTAACTTGTGGCAGCTGCTGCATTTAACACTATATACTTTTTCGCCGGCATCGGCCATGGTTTTATCTACCGTTGCTGCTACTGCAACCTCGGTAAATTTCCCCTCTCCTCTTTCAGGATCGTAAGAGGGATTACCGTTTTCTGTTTTGGTTTCGGTTGATACCGCTTCGGGGGCGCTGCCGCTTTTTTCACTATTACCGCCACAGGCTGCCAGGCAGGCACCCATGGCCAGGAGGATTGCAAATTTTTTCATGTTTTTTATTTTAATGTTGTAATTTGTAGTACAAGATTAGCAGCAAGCAGCCAACTATTTTATGCGTTGAGTCATATTAAGAACCAACCGCCTCAAACCCCGGAAAGATCCTTTCACAGAAACCAGTAACAGTAAGGTTTTTAAGAAAAAAATGGATACAAGGCCTGCCGGCATGATCTGGATCATGTTGCAGCCTGCTTAACCTCATCGTGCCATGCATACACATCAACTACTTTTGGGCAAACAGAAATTAACTGGTATGAAAATAGATATCGACACATTACTTGCCTGGGGAGCAGCTTATAAAAAGGTACCGGCAGGCGAATTTATTTTTCACGAGGGGGCTGAATCCTCATTCTATTATCAATTGGTTTCGGGTAAAGTAAGATGGGTAAATATTAATGAAGAGGGTAAAGAATTCATTCAAACCATCATTGAACCCGAAGAGTGTTTTGGTGAACTGCCTTTGTTTGATGATGAACCCTTTGCAGCCAATGCCATTGCCGATGAGGATTCTGTTATCATCAGGCTGCACCGTTCTACCTTTCAGCAAATGCTGAAAGAAAATCCTGAATTACATTTTGAATTTACCAGGTTACTGGCACAACGTCTCCGCTTTAAATTCCTGATATTAAAAGAACTGGCAAACCACAATCCTGAGGGCAGCATATCTACCCTGCTTACTTATTTTAAACAAACCCAAAAGAATATCTGTACCAAGTGCAACCGGCTTAAACTAACCAGGCAGCAGATCGCCGACATGACCGGCCTGCGGGTAGAGACCGTGATACGTACGATGAAATCGATGCAATCAAGAGGTGCACTGCAGATCATTAAAGGCAAGGTTTATTGCTGATTGCCTGTGCTGCATAGAGCTCTCTTTACTTGTTAATAAAATGACGATGAGCGCAGCAGTATGATTCAAATCATACTGGCTTAGTCCTTTGTTTGATTTCTTTGCAATAAATGGTTTACATGGCATTTCCGCTCTTCCGCTGGTTAAAGATATCCCTGGTCAATTTACTGATCGTGGCCTGCCTGGGGGTAACTTTACGTTATAAGATATTATTTGCTCTTCCTTTTATAGATCAGAAACACCTGCTGCACGGCCATTCGCATTTTGCATTTGCCGGGTGGATAACCCAGGCGCTGATGGCATTGCTGGTTGCTTACCTGGCAAAGCAACAACCAACGGCTAATGTTAAAAAGTATATCATCCTTTTATACGCCAACCTTTTTACTGCGTACGGAATGCTGATCGCCTTTCCTATTGAAGGCTACGGTTTGTTCTCCATCATTTTTTCAACGGCCGGCATTTTTATCTCCTATGCTTTTGCATTTTTGTACTGGCGTAATCTGAACCGAACCGGCATACGCTGCGCCACCCATGCCTGGTTTAAGGCAGCGGTGCTTTTCAATGCGGTTTCCTCCCTGGGTGCTTTTGCCTTAACGGTTATGATGGTAAATAAGGTCATTCACCAGAACTGGTACCTGGCAGCTGAATATTTTTACCTGCACTTTCAATACAACGGCTGGTTCTTTTTTGCCTGCATGGGATTGTTAACAGCCTTTGTAAGCCGGAATACCCATGCAGAAGCAGCGCTGAAAAAGATATTCCTGCTTTTTGCGTTTGCCATTGGGCCTGCTTATTTTCTATCAGCGTTATGGATGGATATTCCGCTGTGGATATACATACTGGTGATCGTAGCCGCCCTGGCGCAGGTAGCCGGCTGGGCATGGTTTGTTATATTGATGAAGAGAAACTGGCATTTTTTAAAACCCAAAATTTCAACCACATCCAGATACATACTGGCCTGTGCCGCCATTGCGTTAACGGCAAAACTATTGCTGCAACTGGGTTCTACCATACCCTCCTTAAGCGACCTGGCTTTTGGATTCAGGCCCATTGTGATCGGATACCTGCACCTGGTACTGCTGGGTGTTATCAGCCTGTTCATTATTGGCAGTACCTTTTCTGAAGATGCGTTTCGCAGCAATAAAAGATCCATTACCGGGGTATTTATTTTTGCGGGGGCCGTTATACTCAACGAAGTGTTACTGATGGTACAGGGCGTTGCTGCTATCATGTACACATCCATACCCTATATCAATGAAATGCTGCTGCTGGCAGCCTGCCTGCTTTGTACAGGAGCTTTACTGATGGCAATTACCAAAAAACTTATTTAGGAAAACTGATTTCAATCACAGTTTATATTTTTTATTACAAGGACCTTTGTAAAAAATATAATTATGACAAACCTATCAGAACAAACCCTGGCAAACATTGTAACCAACAATCACTTTACAGTTCCTGTACTGGAAAAGTATGATCTTGATTTTTGCTGCAAAGGCAAACGCAGCCTCACCGATGCCTGTATGGAAAAAGGATTATCGGTGGAAACCGTTTCCACCGAACTGGAACATTCCGGTGCAGACAAGCCCGGCCATGCAATGCCCTTTACCGAAATGACAGCCGAGCAGCTGATCAGCTATATCCTCATCCATCATCATTTTTATGTAAAGCAGTCCATGCCAACCATTTTAAGCCACCTGGAAAAAGTGGTGAACAAACACGGGGAGCGTTTTCCGTATATGGTTGAAGTGCTGCAGTTATTCAGGGAGATAGCCGATGAAATGACCATGCACATGCACAAGGAAGAAGTGATCTTATTTCCACGTATCAAAGAAGTAGCAGCCCTGCTGGATGCGCATCAGCACCGCAACCTGGTTGCCAGCTATATTGCTGCTCCCATCCAGGTAATGGAACACGAGCACGATCATGCAGGCAATATTTTATACCAGGTCCGCAGCTTAACCAATAACTATACCCCACCAGCCCAGGCCTGCACCACCTTCCAGGTATGCCTGGCCGAACTGAAAGAATTTGAGGAAGACCTGCACCGGCATGTACACCTGGAGAATAATATCCTGTTTCCGCTGGCCGAAAAATTGTTGCTGCAACAATGCCGGCTTAACTGATCTTCGACCCGGTTCCTGTTTACACAACAAAGCAATGAACATGTTTTGTAATACAGGAGCCAGGGCCAGGCTTGCCAGGAAGCTAGCTTGCCAAAAACAACCATTGCTACCAGCTGGTAAACACTGCTTACAGGTGAGCAGGAAGGGAGACAAAAAAATGAGCAGCTGAACAGTAGTTTCTGTTGCCGGTTGGAAGCAGTATTTCAGTCAGCCATTGGTTGATTTGCAAGGGAAAATTATTTCATTTTTATAACAACCTTCCCTTTTGAACGACCGGTTTCTACATAAGCCAATGCCTCATTGGTTTGTTCGAAGGGGAACAGCCTGTCGATCACTGGTTTTATGATACCGGCTTCCATCAGTCTTGTGATCTCACTTAATTGACTGCCATCTGCTCTCATAAACAGGAAGCTGAAATGGGCATCCAGTTTTTTAGCTTTTTTCTTTGCACCTGCACTTAACAGTTTTGTGATCAATTTCAGGTGCCAGGGTAAACCAATTACGGTTGCAAATTCAGGTGTAGGTGGCCCCACCAGCGAAATAAGTTGCCCCCCTGGTTTTAAAATGCGAAGCGATTTTTCTAAAACCTTTGTATCCCTGTTACTATGCAACACCAGGTCATAATCCTTCAACCTGGTTTCAAAATCTTCTGTTTTGTAATCAATGACCAGGTCGGCACCCAGATCTTTTACAAGATCAAAATTTTTTGTACTGGTAGTGCTGGCAACATAAGCGCCCAGATGTTTTGCCAGCTGAATAGCAAATGTGCCTACGCCACCTGACCCGGCCTGGATAAAAACCTTTTGTCCTTTTTTTACTTTTCCAATTTCAACCAATGCCTGCCAGGCCGTTAAACCAACCAGTGGAATGGAACCGGCTTCTTCCATGGAAAGGTTTTTTGGCTTTAATGCTACATCTTTTTCTTCAACAGCAATATACGCTGCAAAAGTTCCAATGCGATGATCTGAAACACGGGAGTATACTTCATCACCCACTTTGAACCGGCTTACTTTTGAACCAACTTTGGTAACCACGCCAGCCATATCGTGGCCGTTTACAAACGGTGGCTTGTAGGGCAAAAACAATTTGAATTCGCCGTTTCTGATGAGTGCGTCTAGCAAATTAACGCCAGCCGCATGCACCTGCACCAATACATCGTTTTCATGTACAGTTGGCTCTGCCCAATCAGTTACCTGTAATTTTTCTTTTTTGCCGTAGTTTTTTACAATAAAGGCTTTCATGATCTTTATTTTAGTTTTTTAATAATACCAGCTGTCCTACATGGTACGCCAGGTGATTGCCCCTGCTTATAACCACACTCAACCGGTTGCGCTGTGGCTCTTTTGCAAAATCTTCATCCGATACTGCTGTATGCTTTGCAAACCATTGCGCTGTGGTAAGCGATTCTAATTTTTCAACCAGCGCCAGGTTTATTTCATCCCATTGTATTCTTAACTGCACAATAGATGGTTTTTGCAGATCGGCCTTATCGGGATTTTTAATAAATACTTCAGCCAGCTCAGGATATAAACTTTCACCCAGGCCCAGCAGGGATATCATGTTATCGTGTACGGCATTTAAGTGTCCAAAAACATAGTGGCCGGTATTTTTAAATATCACAATTTCCTGCAGCAGGTCCTTGTCTGATAATTCATTGAGTAGCTTTGTTGCTTTTTTTAAATTGCTTTTGAATCCTTCCAAAACAATTTGTACGGTTATATCAGCATTTTCCATGTTCTTCTTTAATTAGTTTTTGCAATGATTTACAAAATTGATGGCTGCCAGGTGGTATGCATGAACGGCTGGCATACAGGTTGCCATTCTGCCTGCTTGTATTTTATGATCTGTTTAATTGCTTAAGAATATTTTTTTCCAAAAAACCATAAGCAAAGTGTTGCAAATTGGTTAGCACAGCAGTGCCTTTACCAACCGTGTTTCTGAATGCAGGTTTATCCTTCTCTACCACCTTAAGCACAGCCCCGGCTACTATGGCAGGGTCTTCGGCCTGTTCTGCCAGGTTAATGGTGAACCTTTCAATTTTTGTTCTTAATGAATTGTAGTCTTCAATGTTGCCCGCAGCCGATGATGCATTATTCAGAATATTTGTTTTAAAAGCAGCTGGCTCAATCATAGCCACACTGATATTGAACTCATTCAGTTCATATCGCAGTGCTTTAAAATACCCTTCCAGTGCATGTTTGGAGGCGGCATAGTAAGCTGCATTGGGAAATGCCACAAGTCCTACTATAGAACCTACCGTAATGATCTTACCCGATCTTTGCTTTCTGAAAAAGGGCAGCACCGCATTCGTAACTTTAATGGTTCCCCAAAAATTGGTTTCAAATTGTTGCCTTCCCAGATCAACAGGGGTTTCTTCTGCAATGCCTGAAACTAAAAAACCGGCATTATTAATATGAATATCCAGCTGGGTTACTTCCTTAAAAATTCTTTCCGGAAAACTGTTGATGGATTGTTCTGAATCAAGATCCAATGCGATCATTTTGAAGGGAACGGTTGCTGCAACCTTTTCGGGATTGCGGCTGGTGCCAATTACATGGTACCCTTTTGCATGCAGCTCATTTGCTAACAATAAACCAAAGCCTGAGGAGGCACCGGTTACCAGAATATTTTTTTTCATTTTGTGTTGTTTTAGTTTGATAAATTGTAATTTTACTTGCATTTTGCAAGTGCAAGATACAAACAACTTTCAAAATGCAAGTGATTTTTAAATATTTTTTTTATGGAAGCAGTTAAAAAGAGGTCTGATTGCCCATTGGGTTTATCTCTTGACGTGTTTGGCGACAAGTGGTCATTACTCATCATACGGGATATGATGTTTGGTAACAAGTGTACGTACAACGACTTTTTAAAATCGGAGGAAGGTATTGCCACCAACATCCTGGCATCGAGGCTGAAAGGCCTGGAAGAAAATGGCATGATTGAAAAATCAACCCACCCCGACAGTAAAGCAAAAATTTTGTACCGGCTTACGGCGAAGGGAATTGACCTGTTGCCTGTAATTATGGAAATTTACATCTGGGCGGAAAAATATTATGAAATGCCATCCGACCTGAAAGCGACAATCAAAGAAGCGAAGAAAGACAAGGACAAATTTGCAAAACAGGTAATTAAAGAACTAAAATTAAAAATGACTGATAAAAAAAGCAGCAGCTAGCCTGTGGATGCTGCTGCATTGCGCTGTTGGTCCAGCTGATCGATCAGCCAGGTATCCCCATTCCTGCTGATTGCTGCAAGCACTGTTTTGTCCGGATCACTTTACCGGCAGCAAGAGGTTAACTACAATGCCGAAAAAAAGTTTCCTGATTTTACATACATAGATTCCGGCTAAATTTTCAAAAAAACCAGGAAGCACATCCCACAAGGGTTCTGTTAAGTAAAGCAATAACTGACCAGGATCATGCCAACGCCATTTTGAATGTGATGAATGTTACAGATAAGCTGATGCTGCCGTATTAGTTTTGTTGCATTGATCACATTCAATTTACACCAATGGCAAATCACCAGGTAGAAACACAATGGATGGGCAAGATGCAGTTCAATGCGCTCATCAACGGGCATACGGTTATTATGGATGCACCCGAAAGATCGGGCGGCGAAGATACAGCCCCTATTCCCAAGCCCTTTGTACTGGCGGCGCTTTCGGGCTGCACGGGTATGGATATCGTTGCTTTATTGCGTAAAGCAGGCCATCATATACAGGACCTGAACATGACCGTGACCGGCGAACTGAGCAAGCAGGCTCCTATTCAATATATCTCCATACATATACTGTACGATTTTAAAGGCAATGATGCCGAACAGGAAGCTGCTTACAATGCCGTTACCGATTCGCAGGAAAAATACTGCGGCGTAAGCAGCATGTTAAAAAAAGCCATACCGGTTACCTGGGAAATTAAATACAATGGCCGTGAACTATTTAATAATAAGCCCCTGCAGGAAGCGGAGCTGGTTTAACCGGTCTATTGTCAGCAGTTCTTATGATGAATATCATTCCGGCATCCTGCCGGCATGATTAATTTTGCAGCATGCAACTCTGGAAAAATATCATCAGTCGCCCTTCGTGATCATTTTGTTTATCTCCACGGTAACGATCACTGAAACTGATTTATTTATCCAACCATTTATTATATGCATACCATCATAGAACCCTTTCGTATAAAATCTGTTGAACCCATTTATTTTAATACAGCGGCAGAAAGAAAAATAATTTTAGAGAAAGCATTTTACAATCCCTTTCTCATTCATGCCAACGATGTGCTCATCGACCTGCTCACCGATAGCGGCACCAGTGCCATGAGCAGCAACCAGTGGGCCGGCATGATGCAGGGCGATGAATCCTATGCCGGCAGTCCCAGTTTTTTTCATTTTGAAAAAACGATACAGCAGATTACCGGCATGCCCATTGTAATTCCTACCCACCAGGGAAGGGCTGCCGAAAAGATACTCTTCAGCATATTGGGCGGCCCTGGAAAATATATTGTAAGCAATACCCTCTTTGATACAACCCGGGCCAATATTGAGTTTTCAGGCGCCACCGGTGTTGACCTGGTTTGCGAAGCCGGCAAACATCCCACCGTGCCCGCAGCTTTTAAAGGCAATATGGATGTGGATGCCCTGCAGCATTTTATTGAAGCAAAAGGCGCTGCCAATATTCCGCTCTGCATCCTTACCGTTACCAACAACTCGGGCGGCGGCCAGCCGGTAAGTATGCAGAATATAAAAGACGTTAAAAAGATCTGCGTTGCCAATAATATCCCGCTATTTATTGATGCCTGCCGCTTTGCAGAAAATGCCTGGTTCATTAAACAACGGGAAGCAGGTTATGCCGGCAAACCAATTCCTGAAATTGTACAGGAACTTTTCAGCTATGCCGATGGCTGCACCATGAGTGCCAAGAAAGATGCATTTGCCAATATCGGCGGCTTTTTGGCCATGCATAATGAAGCGCTGGCACAGCAATGCCGCAACCTGCTCATCATGACGGAGGGCTTCCCTACCTATGGCGGACTTGCAGGCCGCGACCTGGAAGCCATTGCCATTGGCTTACAGGAAGTGATGGACGAACATTACCTGCAATACCGCATCCGCAGTATTGAGTACCTCACCCAAAAACTGGTTGCAGCCGGCGTGCCGGTAATGCAACCTGCAGGCGGACATGCCGTGTACCTGGTTGCCGATGCATTTTTACCACATATCCCGGTTGATCAATATCCCGGCCAGGCGCTGGTGGGCGCTTTGTACGGGCATGGCGGCATACGCAGTGTGGAGATCGGTTCGCTGATGTTTGGCAAATATGATGCGGATGGAAAACTTATTCCGGCTGCGCTGGAACTGGTGCGGCTGGCCATTCCACGCAGGGTGTACACACAAAGTCATATTGATTATGTGGCTGAAGTGATCATAGAAGTATTTAATAAGCGGGACGCTATTAAAGGATTAAGCATAGTAGAAGAAGCACCAACACTCAGGCATTTTACTGCTAAACTAAAAACTGCTCAATAAAATAAAAATAAACAGTATGAAAAATATAAAACACAGCTGGGCCGAACCTTACAAAATTAAAATGGTGGAGTTATTAAAAATGACTACTCCTGCCCAGCGCAAAAAAGCCATGAAGGAAGCCGGCTACAATACTTTCCTGTTAAAGTCAGAAGACGTTTATATTGACCTGCTGACCGACAGCGGAACCTCGGCCATGAGCGACCGCCAGTGGGCCGGCATGATGATGGGTGATGAAGCCTATGCAGGCAGCCGCAACTTTTATCATCTTGAAAAAGTGGTACAGGAAGTATATGGATACAAATACCTGATACCAACTCACCAGGGCCGTGGAGCCGAAAATATTCTGTCGAAAGTCTTAATTAAGAAAGGCGATATCATCCCGGGCAATATGTATTTCACAACTACCCGCCTGCACCAGGAACTGGCCGGTGGAAAATTTGAAGACATCATCATTGATGAAGCACATGATCCGGAAAATGATTTTCCATTTAAGGGCAATGTTGACCTGGATAAACTGGAAAGGCTGATCAAAAAACACGGCGCTGAAAAGATACCCTATGTAAGTATGGCAACCAGTGTAAATATGGCCGGTGGGCAACCCATCAGCATGCAGAATTTAAAAGCACTGCGGGCGCTCACCAAAAAACATAAGATCCGTGTCATTCATGATATGACAAGGGTTGCAGAGAATGCTTACTTCATTCAGCAACGGGAAAAAGGATATGCCAATAAAACAATCAAAGAAATTGTAAAGGAGATAAACAGTTATACCGATGGTGCCACCATGAGTGCAAAGAAAGATGCGCTGGTAAATATTGGTGGTTTTTTGGCAGTAAATGAATGGGATGTTTTTGAAGAAGCCAGGAATATAGTGGTGGTGTATGAAGGGCTGCATACCTACGGCGGGCTTGCAGGCAGAGATATGGAAGCGATGGCCATTGGCATTTTGGAAAGTGTAAGTGATGATCATATCAAGGCAAGGGTTGGACAGGTTATTTACCTGGGAGAAAAAATGATTGACTATGGAATTCCCATCGTAACACCGATTGGTGGCCATGGTATTTTTGTGGATGCCAAAAAGTTTTTACCACACATCAAACAGGATCAGTTTCCGGCACAAACACTTGCCGCAGAAGTTTACCTGGATGCAGGCGTGAGAACAATGGAAAGAGGTGTTGTATCGGCCGGAAGAAAAGCCAACGGAGAAAATTATTTTCCTAAGCTGGAACTGGTGCGCTTTACCATTCCCCGCAGGGTGTATACCCAGGCACATATGGATGTAATTGCAGAATCTACTGCCCGTGTGTATGAGAGAAGGAACAGCATTAAAGGTATGAAGATGATCTACGAGCCTAAGTATCTGCGGTTCTTCCAGGCAAGATTTGAAAAACTATAAGTGTTCATTCAGTTAATAAAAGAAAGCCGGCAACAATTAATGCGCCGGCTTTTCTTTATGCATTCATAAAAGGATATTGAAAAAGCAGTAAGTCAAGTTCCAATGCAGCATTCTTCAGCTGGTTGATAAATAGTTTTCTGAAAGTCAGGGCCACACCGGGTAATTGCTGATAGTAGGCAATACCAGCTTTAAGATTTTTATAAAAAGAAGCATAATATTTCTTTCGCTCTTCCAGCTGTTTTGTTTGAAAGCCGGTTTCAAGTTGTCCGGCCAGGTAGCTGATATACAAATTCAGTTCGGCAATAAACATATGCGGCCTGTAGTTGTTGGCCAGAATATTTTTTCGTCCGTAAATATGATCGGTCATAGTTTGCAGGGAAACAATTTCTGAAAAATTTGCAATATTGGGGCCAGGGCAAATATTAACTGCCGGTAAATGTTTAATAAATGTTTCTGCATAATTTATGGCAGCTGCATTACTTAATCCAATGCACAAACATTCCTTATCCAATACCTCCTGTAACTGTCTTTTGTATTCCGCTTCGGCAAGGCCAAGCGATTGCAACTGTGCAATTTTTAATTTTTGATACTTATGTGATGCAGTACAGATAGGTTCTTTGGTAAATTCTGTATTAAAAGCCAGGTGTTTTTCAGTGCAGGGGCTTCCGGGTTTTGCATTGTCAATGCGTGCCTGTTTCTCTTTTTCGCCACTGGTACCTTTTAAATAATGAAACGGTACACCAAAGGGAGAATTGCGGCTCAGCACCACATCTTCTTTTTTAGCAGCGCACAACAGTTTTAATGTTTCTTCATCAACGGTTGTTGCTTCGGGCACCAGTAAAAAGGGGGTGCCCCACCCTGTGCTTGTAATTTGGTAATGACGATGTAAAAAATCATCTTCCTGGTGGGTTCCTATCCCACCCTGAACTGTTATGATTAATTCCGGCGGGTATAAAAATTTTCGTTTTGTTTTTTGTTCCAGGGCTTTGTTATACAATTCAAAAAGCGAATCAACCAGTTCCTGTTTTTTTAATTTGAATTCTTCCAGGATTGGCCCCAGTAAAAAACCTTCGGTAGCAAAAGCATGTCCACCGCAGTTTAAGCCTGACTCGATCCTGAACTCACTTACCCAAATTCCTTTTTTAGCCAGGTATTTTCCTTGTATTAAGGCTGAACGGAAATCGCTTACTTTGATCACTACTTTTTTTGTAAAAGCCCCGTCATTGTTCACATCAAATCCATCGCAATGCTCCAGGTAATTAAACAATCTGAAATTAGTTCCGGCCGAAAAAATAACGGAAGAGTTCTGTAGGTTACTTGTAGCATAGCCCCTTAAAGCGGCTACAGCATCAGATCCATCTTCTATTAGCTGGCCTGCTTTATTAAAATTATTACGGTCAGTCTTGGTCATAATATTCACATCAATACTTCCTGGCCTGATCTGTGTTCGTAAATATTCCTGCAGTCTTCTCTTTTCATTTTCTTCATTTGTGAACATCATTTTGCAGTAACATGCTTTAAGTGCACTATCACCTGGCAGCATCTCAAAATACTGTACTATTTCTGATCCTTTTTCAAATGCTGCGGCTTTAATATTTTTAACCTGTTCCTCAACAATCCTGTTTACCAGGTTCAGGTAATCTGTGATACGCTTAGCCCTGAAGTCTTCTTCATGAACAGAAATGGGCTGATACGCTTCGCCAATGGTTGTATAATAATGCTTACGCATCATTTCTATCAACCGGTTTTCAACAATGGAAATAACAGATGAGATACCAAAACGGGCAACCTTAACCGGGCTGTCGATGGTGTATGCCAGTCCCATGACCGGAATATGAAATTTATGAACTGCTGAATTGTACATGCTATTATGGTGATGATGATTAAACTGCCGACTACAATAAATCAGCACAATGGGATGTTACCGGCTCTTTTTTTAGAGGGCCGGTAAACTTAACCGGTGATTAAAATATGGATAAGAGATCAGTAATTTACTTCCTGCATTTTTCCTTTATCTCGTGAAATATATCGTGCGCTTCTGTGATCATTACTTTTAACTGTGCATCTGTTTTACGGGCAGCCTTTGCATGAATCAGTTCGCATTGCTTAACCAGTTTATCTAAAATTGGCTTTGTAACTTCTGCGTTAAACCCGGCTGGTACCACCGCATTTTGCCATGCTTTTGCCTTGGCAACCAACTCTGCCGAATTTTTCCTTACAGGGTTCAGATTATTTTCCTCTGCAGGATGAAATGATACACTCATGATGGTATGAAAATTTTCCATTTCAATCCACTTGGCTTCCTGTGAAAAAGCAGGAAATGCTGCAAAAGATAAGGCTACCAGGAGCGCTGTAATTTTTAATTTCATAGTTTTTGTTTTCAGTTTAAATTTAAGTTGTTCATTATTTCAAGAGCGGCAGCCTGGTTTTCAGGTTCCCGCTGCCAAATGATCTTTTTTCCAAATCCAAGGGTACTATCAGTCATTTTTATACTGTCGATCTGAATGGTCCAGATCTCGCCAGGTACAGCCAGTGCCATTGGATTTGCCTTGTGATAATTTCCCGAAGCATTTTTTGCCAGTGGATGTTCCTTATCCAGTAAAACCCCTTCAAACTGCAGCCCCTTTACTACCAATGCATTTAATTTATCCGGCAGCACCGTACCTGCCACAAAAGGATGCTGCATTAATAAAACTGCATGATGCGATTCCTTGGATGATTTGAAATACAGTAATCCGCCTTCGGCATTAAATGCATAAAAACAGCTGAAGCAATAAGGCTTGCCTGCTTCATCAATACAGCAAATGCCGGCACAGGTTTGTTCTTTTATAAATTGAATAATTGTTTTGTTCATCATATTCTGTGTATTAATTCTTCATTTTTCTTTCTGAGCATTACCATAAAATATTCTAATCTCCACCATAGGTTTATTTTAAGCTGAAGTACGCTACTGCGTATTGTATTAAGAATGAGATGTCCGGCTTTCATTATTAAAAAATATTGGTTATGCAATAAATTAATTAGGCAAAGATAGTAATTAAAGATAACTTTGTCTTTAATTATTTATAAAATTGTTTCTCATGGTTGACCGGCATAAATTGTTCATCATAACGATACTGATGGCTGTTTTCCTGGGTTATTCATTTTTTTTATACTCGGCCTTGCCGGCAAAGAACCAGCAGAATAAGGAAGCAGATTCCGGAAAACTTACCTGGCAAAAATATAATTGTAACGCCTGCCACCAGGTTTACGGGCTTGGAGGATACCTTGGCCCGGATATTACCAATGTTTACTCAGCAAAAGGCCCCATTTACATCCGTGCTTTTTTAAAAACCGGTACTACCATCATGCCTGATTTTAAATTAACAGAAAAAGAGATCAACAATCTTATCAGCTTCATGCAGGCTGTTGATGCCAGTGGCAAATCGGACCCCAAAACATTTACACTTCATGAGAATGGAACAATTGAACAGTAATAAACTTACTACCGCCAAACTGTTTATTATTGCCGGACTTATACTGATGGTTGCCGGAATGCTGTTTGGCTTAACCGGTGCAATGCAGTACCTCGTACCCGGATTTTTAAAACGCTATCTTTCGTTTGAGATCATCAGGCCACTGCATGTGTCTTCCGTAATTTTCTGGATCATATTTGGAGCCATGGGCGCTGTGCTCACCTACTTACAGGAGTATACCGGCAAAAAACTGTATTCCAAATTACTGGTAAAGATGCAGTTTGTTATTTTTTCACTTTCTGTTGTAGCCATCCTGGTGTCTTATTTTGCCGGCATTTTTGGCGGCAGGGAATATTGGGAATTTCACCCGGTACTGGCCATACCAATAGCTGCCGGCTGGATACTGTTCATCATCAACTTCATCAAATCAATGGGCGGTTTTAAAAGACAGCCTGTGTATGTGTGGATGTGGTTAACAGGCCTTATTTTCTTCCTCTTCACTTTTATAGAATCCTATTTATGGATCTTTCCCTATTTCAGAAACCATGTGGTGAATGATATGACCATTCAATGGAAATCTTACGGATCCATGGTTGGCTCCTGGAATATGCTCATCTATGGCAGCAGCATTTTCCTCATGGAAAAGATCAGTGGCAATAAAAAATACAGCCATTCATCCATTGCCTTTATTCTGTACTTCACCGGTTTATTTAACCTGATGTTTAACTGGGGACATCATATTTACACACTGCCCACCTACCCTTTTGTAAAACATATCAGTTATGCAGTAAGCATGACAGAACTTTTTATACTGGGCAGAATCATCTGGAAATGGAAAGCTACTGTTACAGAAGCACGCAGGCAGTTTCATTTTATTGCATACCGGTTTCTGATGGCCGCAGATATATGGATCTTCCTGTCTCTGTTGCTGGCTATCATCATGTCGGTACCAGCCATTAATGTGTATACCCACGGTACATTTATTACAGTAGCTCATACCATGGGTGCAACCATCGGCATCAACAGTTTCCTGTTACTGGCAGTAGCCTTTGATATTCTTCATAAAACAGGTAAATCATTTTCATTTAATCCCACCTGGTTCAACAGAAGTTACTGGATAGCCAATATTGCCCTTTTCGTTTTCTGGACAAGCCTTATTGCTGCAGGAGTCATCAAAGCCAAATGGCAGATGGCTGTTGTTAAAATACCTTTCAGTGCCATGATGTTGCAACTGAAACCATTCTTCATCGAATTTTTCATCTCGGGCTTTGCATTGCTGGCGGGACTTTTCATGATCATCTATCCGCTGCTGAAAAATCAATTCAACGCTATCGATGATCGGCCAGTAAAAAAACAAAATGAGGAATTACCAACAGAAATTGCTGTAGCAGACTGAAACTTAACATACTTAAACCAAACATTTATGCTGCGTATTACCAAGATCTTTCACTTTGAAATGGCACACGCTATTTATGGATATGCAGGTGCCTGTAAAAATATTCATGGTCATTCCTACGAATTGCATGTAACAGTATCTGCAGCAGATAATAAAAATGATTACATACCGGCGCCGGGGTTTATGGCCGATTTTAAGGATATTAAAAAATGGGTTCAGGCTGCTGTTATAGAAAAGCTGGATCACAGCCTTTTGTTATCTGCAGATTTTATTGCCGCAAACCCAAACATGTCATCGTTAAAAAACCTTGTTATATTTGAAGCTGAGCCAACAGCAGAAAATCTGTTGATCCATATCAGGCAGATGCTTGTTAAAATATTTCCGGATAATTTAAAACTAAGTCGTTTAAAATTATTTGAAACAAAAGATTCGTATGCTGAATGGACGGAGCAATAATTTTAAAGGCATTAATACAACAGATGCAAAGCAACCCGGTTTTTCATTTTAATCATTTACCATGTTTTCCAAAGCAACCGAATATGCCCTGAGGGCAACTATTTTTTTAGCCCAAAAAAGTTCAGAAGAAAACAAACTGGGAATTGATGAAATTGCAACAGCTATTAATTCACCAAAATCCTTTACCGCAAAAATATTGCAGCAACTTACCAAAGATAACCGGGTGGTAAGTTCTGTACGTGGCCCCAATGGCGGATTTTTCATTGCTGCCAAAGCAAAAAAATTACCTGTACGATCCATTTTATTGGCAATGGGCGAAGATGAAATACTTGAAAAATGCGTAATGGGGCTTAAGTTGTGTTCAGAGGTTGAGCCATGTCCCATGCATGCGCAATACAAGGTCATCAAAAAACAACTCATCAGTTTATTTACCCAAAAAACCATTCAGCAGCTGGCTGCCGAAATAAAAGAAGGCGTAGTTTTTATTAAGAATAAATAGATCAATCCAAAGAAATTTAATTTTTCTCCGGTATCCGCTTTAAAGTTTCCAGTAAATATGGCCAGTACTTTTGTACTGAACTGATCTGCACTTTTTCATCGGGAGAATGCGCCCCTCTTATATTAGGGCCGAAAGAGATCATCTGCATATCCGGGTAATTAGTACCCAGAATACCGCATTCAAGTCCGGCATGTACTGCATTCACATGTGCCTCTGCTTTAAACATTTCTTTATACAGATCGCTCATCAGTTTTACAATAGGTGCTTCTGGCCTGGGTACCCAGCCGGGGTATGAACCTCCAAAAGAGGGAGTAGCCCCAATTATTTCAAAAATATAACTGATGGTTTTGGCAAGATCAATCTTCTCGCTGTCAACCGAACTGCGGGTTAAACACAATATCGTAAAGGCACCATCTTTAACCAGTACCCTTGCCAGGTTATTGGATGTTTGTACCAATCCGTTGATTGCCGGGCTCATCCTGTAAATACCATTGGGACAGGCAGCAATTGTTCTGAATAAATTATATTGAAATGTAGCATCCATGAATTTTTCCGGCACCTGGATACTTTCAATACTGATGTTCAGGTTTGGATCTGTACTTTGATATTCATTTTTCAACACCCGCTCTTCCCCTTTTACGTAGGTAACAAAAGCACCTGCATGTTCTGCCGCAACTGAAACTTCTGCAAATGATTCCCTGGGAATAGCATTGCGTAAACTACCTCCATCTATCAGCGATACCTTAACAATAAAGAGATCAGCAGTATTTAATAAAACCCGGTTTATCAATTTATTGGCATTGGCCCTTCCTTTATAAATATCCATTCCGGAATGTCCCCCGGTTAATCCTTTTACTGTTATTCTGAAACATGCATAGCCTGGTGCGGCATTTTCAGTTGTATAATTGCCATTTGCATTCACATCAATACCACCGGCACAGCCAATGGTTAATTCATCATCATCTTCTGTATCCAGGTTCAATAAAATGGCTGCATCCAGTAATCCGCCTTTTAAACCAAGCGCTCCGGTCATGCCCGTTTCTTCATCTATAGTAAAAAGCGCTTCCAGTGCAGGATGCGGAATATCGGTTGAAGCAAGCAGTGTCATTATAGAAGCCACCCCAATTCCATTATCTGCTCCCAATGTGGTGCCCTTTGCTTTTACCCAATCATCTTCTATAAACATATGAATGCCCTGTGTGGCAAAATCAAAATCGGTATCTGCATTTTTCTGATGCACCATATCCAGGTGGCTCTGTAAACAAACTATTTGTTTATTTTCCATACCCGCAGTTGCCGGTTTTTTAATGATCACATTACCCACTTCATCTTTATAGGTTTGCAGGTTTAGCTGCTTTCCAAAATCCAAGATAAACTGTATTACCGCTTCTTCTTTTTTTGAAGCACGGGGAACAGCATTGAGTGCCGCAAAGTTTTTCCATAATTCAGCGGGTGCCAAGTTGGTTATCGTATTGCTCATGACGTAAGATATTTACCAGGTTAACTTTCTATTCTTTATTAACCAACAACTAAATTAAAACAATCTGCCTAACTATTGGAAAATTAAAATCCATCACATAAAAAAAACGCTTCAGTTACCTGAAACGTTTTTTCCAAAAATTATAATCCTAAAACTCTAAACTTATTGCTTTGCTTCAGCGTTCTCTTTAACTTTAGTACCACCCCTGTGAGTTGCTGCAATAGAGGCAAACCTGATCTTAAGGCCGGCAATCTTTAAATTGTCTGCTGTTTTCAGATCTTTTTCAACTGCATTCTTACGGTTATCAAGTGCTTCATACAACACATTGATCTCGTCCCAGTCTTCTCTTGAGTAATTATTCTTATTATCAGAAACCACATCTACAAAGTTTTTATAGATGCCGAGAATATTATCGCCTGTAACAAATGCAAACTGCATATCATCACCAATTTTACCTTCGCCAAATAAACGGTCTCTTAAAACCTTACGGAAGTTTGGAGCATTATTGCCCGGCTGCATAGCATTTTTCATTTCCTGCTCTTTAATAGCAAGCTCATACTTTGCTTTTAAAGCTTCGTATTTAGCTTTGCTGGCTTCTGCCTTTGCTTTTTCTTCAGCACTAAGTGCTGCCATGTTTTTTTCTGCAATGGCTGCTCTTTCCTGGTAACCATTATTAATAGCCGTCCAGTTTTCAGTAGTGTACACAGGTGTTGCACCCTCAACAGAATCAACATATACATTCAATGTTTCTGCAGATTCCTTAGCTTCTTTGTTTTCATTATTACATGCCGTAAACCCGATCGATACGATGGCGGCTGCAATCAATAATTTTGTCTTTGTCATTTTTAGTTTTTTTATTTAACCTGCTAAGGCAACATCCATGCCATGATGCCAGCAGGTAATTTAAATTAGTTGATTGGGTAATTGCATGTTGTTTCTGTTACTGATGCAAAACTATTATCTCTGTCACTGCTAAGCATTATACAATTTCATTCAATTGTTACATCATTCACACTTCGTGCATGAACGTAGTTAATTAGGTATACCTTGTTCAAAAAAAATATGGAAAAGCGAATACTTGGAATCATTCTATCCCTGCTGGGCATTGCGGGCCTTATTTATGCTGGCGTACAATTTATGAATGGCGGAGATGCAACCCGCAATATTAAAGCGATTATTTTTAGTGGTGTACTGGGTGGTATTTTCTTTTTTGCAGGTATTGGTTTGATAAGGAATACAAAGGATAAAGCAACCTGAGACACCTGTTGTTTTTTTATGAATATGGAAAGGACTTGAAATAAGGACCCGCAGGATGCCACTCAGGATAAAGGCGGGTCTTTTTCTTTTTTCAGTATTCCTTTTTCCACACTTTCGTTGATCAGCTGCTCTGCATAGTGCCAGATAGAAGCGGAACCATCTTTAATGACCTTCTTTTTATTATACACTTGCTGGTAAGGCACATTAAACTCGGCCCAGGTACCACCCTGGTTGGATGTGTTTTGCAGCAGCGGTTCAAACCGGTCCATGGCCCGGGCAAATTTTGCTTCATCGGTTACACCGGCTTCAAATTCCTGCCACACAGCAATGAATGCGGCGGCCTGTTCTTCGGGTAACAGCCCGAATATGCGTTTGGCGGCTGCAAGTTCTTCATAGGTGTTGGTATGATCTTTCTGTGTATCGTACATAAAAGTATCGCCTGCATCAATTTCCACAATATCGTGTATCAATACCATCTGAACCACTTTCAGTACATCAATGGGCTTATTGGCATGTCCGGCCAATACCATGGCCATCATGGCCAGGTGCCAGCTGTGCTCTGCATCATTCTCGTGCCGGTTGCTGTTGAATAACCTGGTTTTACGCTGAATGTACTTCAGCTTATCTATTTCTTTTATAAAATTTACCTGTTTTATTAAATGATCTGCGTGCATGATCTTGTATAGTGAGGGCATTGCCCTGTTAATGTAATGACTTTTTTATTGCCGGTTTTCAAATGTACATAGCTCACGTTGAGACTAAAGTTGGCAGCCCTATTCTCTCATAAAAGTAATAATATCTCTGGCTGCCTTTTCCTTTAATCTTAAATACATGACGCTGAGTTGAACAACCAGGAATAGATTTTCTCTTCCCTTTTTATCAATAAAAATGATGGTATTGTTTTTAATTTTATAACTCCCTTTGTGCATGTCATTAATCTTTCCATCCATCACCATCCATTGTTCAAAATTATTTTTACCGTAAAACTTCATCTTTAATTCCTGCTTATGGCCAAATACCGTATCTACATGACGTACCACCCAGGTACCTGAAAGATATGCCGGGGTTAGTATGCTGTCTTTCGGGTTTTGTGCAGTAGCCTGTAAACCAGCTGTTGTTACAAGAAAGATGAACATAAAAAAAAGTCTGAACTGTTTCATGATCTAAGACTGGCTTTTAACAAAAGTAATATATTCTGCAGTTTGTGTTTCCACTCCCTTTTCTTTTCAATACCTGGTATTTTACTTTGATAAATCATAAAAGATCAGCTGACATCTGCAGGGCAAATCATCACAAGACTGCAGGACAATAATTGCAGCGAAATTTACCGGCTTTATTCGCTACCTTACCACTGTTTACATATACTTATTTACTCCTCCCGGATAGGCTCTGATCTTATACACCCACTACCTAACCGCTTTCTGTTTAATAAGATGATATAACCCATGTGTGAATTGTGCAACTATTTTACATAGTTATGTAAGTAATGCAGCAACAGGCTGGGGAACTTTGCAGGTAACCGATAAAAAACACAATTGAAATTACATATTAAATATATGGTGAGCAACCGCTGTAAAATGGTGGTGAAGGAAGAGCTTAAAAAACTGGGGCTTCACTTTATTGTGGTAGAGCTGGGTGAAGTAGAGATCATGGAGAAGATAACCGCCGCTCAAAGAGCGCAGTTGCAGGAGGGCCTTATCAGCAGCGGGCTGGAACTGATGGACGACCGGCGCTCGGTGCTGATAGAACGGATCAAACATGTGATCATTAATATGGTGCATCATTCCGAAGAAGAGATCAGGGTAAACTTTTCGCATTATTTAAGTGAAAAACTGAACCACGATTATACCTACCTGGCCAATTTATTTTCCGAGGTACAGGGCACCACCATCGAGCAGTTCATCATTGCCCATAAAATAGAGCGCATTAAAGAACTGATCATTTACGGCGAACTGAACATCACCGAAATAGCCTGGAAGATGAATTACAGCAGCGTGGCTCACCTGAGCAACCAGTTTAAAAAAATGACCGGCCTCACGCCTTCTCATTTTAAAAGTTTAAAAGATAAAAGGCGCAGCCCTATTGAAGAGATTGGGAACAGTGGGCAGAACAGTGAATAATAACAGGCATAAACAAAGGTTGAGTAATGGAAAATCAAAAATTAAGAGAATCGGGGTATGCCAGGAGCTTGATTGAAGCAAGCCTGGATCCGCTGGTAACGATCAATATCGATGGCAAGATAACTGATATGAATGAGGCTACGGTAAACATTACAGGCATTAGTCGTGCCAGGATAACCGACACTGATTTCTTTGAATACTTTACCGAGCCTCAACAGGCACGTGAGGTATACCAGGAAGTGTTTGCCAATGGTTCAGTTGCCGATTCGCCGCTAACGATCAGGCATACCGATGGTAAACTTACCGATGTGCTGTTTAACGGATCGGTTTATAAAGACCCGCAGGGAAATGTACTGGGTGTGGTAATTGTGGCCCGGGATGTAACGGTACAAAACCGGATATCGAAAGAACTTACCGAAGCGATGGTATTTGCTGAGCTGGCTACCGAAATTGCGGAAGAAGCTAAACTAAAAGCAGAAAATGCCACTGCCATTGCCGAAGATGCGGTAAAGGCCAAGCAGCAGTTCTTAAGTAATATGAGCCATGAGATACGGACACCCATGAATGCCATTATTGGTTTTACCAAAGTGATACTGAAGACAGAACTGAATGTAAAACAAAGGGAATACCTGAATGCCATTAAGCAAAGTGGCGATGCACTCATTGTGCTGATCAATGATATACTTGACCTGGCTAAAGTAGATGCCGGCAAAATGACCTTTGAGGAAATCCCTTTTAAACTTGAATCATCTATATCGGCCATGATCCATTTGTTTGAAGCCAAGATAGAAGAGAAGAATTTAAAGCTCATCAGGAATTATGACAAGGCGATACCGGAGGTTTTACTGGGCGACCCGGTAAGGCTGCACCAGATCATTTTAAACCTGGTAAGCAATGCGGTAAAATTTACAGCACAGGGAAGCATCACTATTTCTATTAAACTGTTGGAGGAAGATGAGCAAAAAGCAATGATTGAATTTGCAGTGAGCGATACCGGCATCGGTATTTCTGCCGGCAAACTGGAAAGCATTTTTGAGAATTTTCAGCAGGCATCCAGCGGTACATCGCGGCTATATGGCGGCACAGGCCTGGGCCTGGCCATTGTAAAGCAGCTGGTTGAGGCACAAGGTGGAACGATAACCGTGGAAAGTGCCATAGATACCGGTTCTACATTCAGGTTTAGCCTGCCATTTAAAAAAACAACCGACAGCGCAGAAGCGGATACAGAACTGCTGGAACTGGATGAAGAACTGAAACATATAAAGGTATTGGTGGCAGAAGATATGGCGCTTAACCAGCTGCTGATGAAAACCCTGCTGGATGATTTTGGATTTGAACGTGATATTGCAGCCAATGGTAAAATAGCTGTAGAAAAATTAGCGAAGAAGGATTACGATATAATACTGATGGACCTGCAAATGCCGGAGATGAACGGGTTTGAGGCCACGGAATATATCCGTAATACGATGAAACTGAACATACCGATCATTGCATTAACAGCCGATGTAACTACGGTTGACCTGGCTAAATGCAAGGCTGTGGGCATGAATGATTATATAGCCAAGCCGGTGGATGAGCGGATATTGTACAGCAAGATCATTGGACTGGTTAAGAAACCTGCACAAAAAATGTATACAAAGGCAATACTGCATGAAACGCCAAAAGCTCCTTTATTAAAGTGTACTAACCTGGCTTACCTGACAGGCATAACCAAAAACGATCCGCTGCTGATGATAGAGATGATCGGCATTTACCTGGATCAAACACCTGTGCTTGTAGCCAGCATGAAAAAAAGCCTGCAGCAGAATGACTGGGATACGATGTATGCCACGGCACATAAAATGATACCCTCTTTTGCAATCATGGGAATACACAGCGATTTTGAAACAAAAGCTAAAAAAGTGCAGAGTTATGCTGCAGCCCGGGCAAAGCAACACGAGATACAGGAACTGGTACATGAGCTTGAAATTGTATGCAGCCAGGCCTGTACAGAACTGGCAGCTGAAATAAATACACTAAAAAATACGAACGCATGAAAGACGGAAACCAGATAAGACTTTTTTTAGTAGATGATGATGTTTTGTTTTTAAAGAGGCTGGAGATCGAATTTTTGCAACGTGCCGATTTTATCATTGAAACATTTGTAACCGGTGAACTTTGTTTGCAGCAACTTGCTCATAACCCGGATGTGATCATCCTGGATTATCACCTGGATGGTATTGATAAACATGCTATCAACGGGCTGGAGACGCTGGACAGAATAAAAAAATACAATTCGGATATACCGGTGGTGATGCTTTCACAGCAGGATAAGATCGATATCGCCGTTAACTGCATGCATCACCGTGCATTTGATTATGTGGTTAAAAGCGAGACTTCTTTTTTGCGCCTGCAAAAGATCATTACTTCCATATTCAGTTATAAAAAAATGGAAAAAGAACTGAACTGGTATATGGATCACATGTAATGGCCGGTAGCCATCGCATTCGTAATTAAACAACAGAACGGTATAGCATTTTATATTTAGGTTCCTGAGCGTTTTCCGATCATTTTGTAAACCGCCGTAATGAACAACCCAAACCATACAAACAGCAACAGATCCGGGTGCAGTCCCATTTGCAACCTGGATTACCTGGTTACGGTAACCAGGGGCAACCAGCAAAGAATTGACGCCCTTGTCAGCATCTTTTTCACTGAAACAGAACAAGAGTTATCACTGCTTGACGAAGCGGTCAAAAATAGCGACTATCCCCTCATCAGCAGTATATCACATAAACTCAGATCGGCCTTTCTCATACTTGGCATATCTGCACTGGAGCCCGTTTTTAAAGAAATGGAGCAGCCTGGCAGTAACTCTTCTGTCAGTAATACCAAACTACTTTATCAAAGGGTGATCCTTATTTTCATGCAGGCTAAAGCCGAAATGGCGCTCTATAACCAGCAATGCTAAACCTATAGCCAACCCATTCCACAAAGTGTGAATGATACAATTTTTAAAAGAAGTTATATAACAACCGGCGGCATAAACGGCCCCACCTTTGTTATTATTCATTAAAAAAATATTCTTATGCCTATTCTTACAATTTTACTGGTACTGGTTGTGGTTGGTGTTATACTCTGGCTGGTAAATACTTATATACCCATGGACAGCAAGATCAAAAGCATATTAAACGTAGTGGTGGTGATACTGGTTATCATCTGGCTGCTGCAGGCTTTTGGTTTGTTCAGTTCTGTTAAAAACCTGCATGTTTAAAAAGATAAAATCAAAATGAAATTTTTAAAAAAGATAAGCCTGGTATATGCATTGCAGGTATTTGCAGTAATACTTCTTTTTACGTACGCAGGTGCTTCAGCCGCAGGGGAAATAAAGAGACCGGCAACTAACATGGGTTTTCACCCGGGTATTTACAAGGACTCTATGATGAATCGATCAACAAATGCTTTGTGGAATATAGGCAGAGCAAACACCAGGTAGCTAATTAGAAAGTATATGAAATCATTGATCTTACTTTTTGCACTATTGTTTGCCATGACAGAAACAAATGCCAATATTGCCGGCCCGGTTGTGCCAGTAAGTTTTTACAAAGCGACAGACAGTACATTACCTTATGCACTGATAGCCGGTGGTAGTAAAGGCATTGGTTATTCCATTGCAGAAGCATTAGCAAAACGTAATTACAATCTTATTTTAATTGCCCGGAATATGGACAGCCTGGTAGCTGCCAAAAATAAACTGGAGATTGCCTACCCCATTCATGTAGAAATACTGGCAAAAGACCTTGCTTATGAAAACACAGCTACAGAAATAGCAAACTGGTGTACAGCAAGAAAAATCCGTTTAAAAATGTTGTGCAATGTGGCTGGGCTGGGTGGAGAGCATGATTATTTATCATTGCCGCTTGATTCGCTGCGTTATATGGTAAGGTTGAACATTGAATCAGTAATGGCACTTACCTTAACACTGCTGCCTTTGCTTGAAAAAAATGAACCGGCCTATATCCTGAACGTTGCCAGCATGGCGGGCTTTGCCCCTATTCCCATCAAGAACTTATATGCGGCCACCAAATCGGCTGTTGTTTCATTCAGTTACTCTTTACGTTACCAGTTAAAGGATAAAAACATCAGTGTGAGTTGTCTTTGTCCCGGCCCCGTTTTCACAAAACCTTCTATTGAAAAATTTACCAAGGAAAAACTGGGCACACTGGGGATGAAAATGGCTGTGCCTGTAAAGAAAGTGGGCGAAGTAGCGGTGAAGAAAACCCTGCAGGGAAAAATGATCATCGTGCCCGGCGGACTTGCAAAAACACTTTCGGGTGTAGTGCGCTTTTTCCCCAGGCGCTGGGTAGCCTGGTTCTACTACCGGTTTGCCAAATAAAATTGATTTAATAAATTACTAAACCTCATACAATCTTGTTCGTTGCACTAAAAAATATTTTCGTTGATGCAGGTAATATCACCTTATTTACGGGCAGGTTCTTTAAAGAAGTGATCAGGCCTCCTTTTGAAATAAAGGAATTTCTGAGGCAGTGTTTTCTTATCGGGTATAAATCTTTGCCGTTGGTTGGCATCACCGGTTTCATCATGGGACTGGTACTTACATTACAATCACGCCCTACCCTGGCTGAGTTTGGTGCAGAGTCCTGGCTGCCGGGCATGGTGGCATTATCATTAATAAGAGAAATTGCCCCGGTGATCACAGCACTGATCTGTGCCGGCAAAATTGCATCGGGCATTGGCGCCGAACTGGGTTCCATGAAAGTAACCGAACAAATTGACGCCATGGAAGTCTCTGCCATCAATCCATACAAATACCTGGTTGTTACACGCATACTGGCCACCACACTGATGATACCCGTGCTGGTGATCTTTGCAGATGCTATTGGTGTGTATGGCGGTTATGTGGGCGTGAATATCCACAGCGACCTGAACCTGTTCCGCTATTTTCAGCAGGTGCTTGAGTCCATTGATTTTTTAGACATTGTACCTGCCACCATTAAAACATTTTTCTTTGGATTTTTTATAGGGCTGATCGGATGCTATAAAGGATATACGGCTGCCAACGGTACAGAAAGCGTTGGTAAGGCTGCTAACTCGGCTGTTGTGGCCGCATCGCTCACCATTTTTATAATTGATATGCTGGCTGTGCAGTTAACCGATCTTTTTTTCTAAACAATGATAAAGGAAACAACAAATATTGAAGAGCTAAAAACTGCTGATCCCAACGGGCCGGTAATTTCTATCAAAGGTTTGTATAAATCATTTGGTGAGCACAATGATGTATTAAAAGGTGTTGATCTTACTGTGAACAAAGGAGAAAACCTGGTAGTACTGGGCAAATCAGGTTCGGGCAAATCAATCACCATCAAATGCCTGGTTGGCCTGGTCAGGCCAGACAAGGGAGAAATAAAAGTTTTTGATACTTCGGTGAATGAACTGGATGAAACAGCACTGAATGCAATACGGGTAAGGATCGGTTTTCTTTTCCAGAATTCAGCTTTATACGATTCTATGTCGGTAAGAGAGAATCTAGCCTTTCCATTACAACGGCATTTAAAAAAATTAACTGCAGATGAAGTGGAGGCCGATATCATGGAGGCATTGGAAAGTGTAGGACTTGCTGAAGCCATTGATAAAATGCCTTCAGAGTTATCGGGAGGCATGCGCAAGCGCATTGGCCTGGCACGTACACTGATCTTAAAGCCCGAGATCATCCTGTATGATGAACCCACTACCGGGCTGGATACGATCACTTCCCGGGAGATCAGCGAACTGATACTGGCCATCCAGAAAAAAAATAAAACAACATCTGTCATCATTACACATGATATGGCCTGTGCCAGGTTAACCGGCGACAGGCTGGTAATTTTAAAAGATGGCGTGATTGATGCAGAAGGCAGTTATGCCGAATTGGAAAAAAGCGACGACGCCTGGGTGCGTTCGTTCTTTATTTGATCATTTAATAAACTCATTATGAATAAAGAATCTGGTTTTACATGGAAATTAGGCATGTTTGTAGTCATTGGCCTGGTGCTTTTTGTTGGCACCATCTATTTTGTAGGCAAACAAAAAAACCTGTTTGGCTCTACTTTTAAACTGAAGGTTCAGTTTAAAACAGTAAGTGGGTTAAAGGAAGGAAATAATGTACGCTTTTCGGGCATCAACATCGGCACGGTGGATGCGATTGAACTGGTAACCGATACTTCGGTTGTGGTTGACCTGGTAATTAAAAAAGAAGTGCAGAAATTTATCAGGGCCAATGCTGTTGCCAGCATAGGGTCTGATGGATTGATGGGAGACAAAGTACTTACGATAACCCCCGGAACCAGTGAAGCAGCTATTGTGGGCGATAATGCGCTTATTTCTTCAAAAAGCGCCGTGGAAATGGCTGATATCATGGCCAGCCTGAAAACCAGTGTTGATAATGCCGGTGTAATTACAGCCCAACTGGCACAGGTGAGTTATAAGATTAATAATGGTGATGGCTTGCTATCTAAATTAATATCTGATGATGGTTATTCAAACAGCATCAAAGGCACTTTAACCAACCTGCAGGCAAGCACCAATGAATTTGCACATTTTACAGCCAACCTGAACAAGGGTGCTTTATCCGGCAAACTAGATTCAACCATGAGTAACCTGCAGGCAGGTACAAAAGGACTAAGTGATAATATGGATGCGGTAAAGAATAGTTTTTTATTAAGAGGCTACTTCAGGAAACAGAAAAAAGCAGAAGCCAAAAAGAAAGCTGAGCAGGAAAAATTAAAAAAACAAAATGAATTGAAAAACCTGAAAGACAGCACAGGCAACTAAGCAGAAAGCGGAAAATCAATTAATGATCCTGCCGTCTTCCATTTCGATGATACGGTTTGTTTTTTTTGCAAAGGCTTCGTCATGGGTAACGATCAGTAAAGTTTGTTTAAACTCATCCGACAGCTGTTTAAAAATATCAAATACTATTTCTGTATTCTTTTTATCCAGGTTACCTGTAGGCTCATCGCCCATGATGATAACCGGATCATTGATCAATGCCCGGGCAATGGCCACACGCTGTTTCTCACCACCGGATACCCTGTTGGCATTCTTTAGCGCCAGCTTTTCAATACCCAGCATAGTAAGTTTTTCCATGGCCCTGTGTTCAACTTCTTTTGCTGTAAATCTATTAAGCTTCAATCCGGGTAACATCACGTTTTGCAATACGGTAAATTCATTCAGTAAATAATGGAACTGGAAAACAAAACCGATCTTCTGGTTACGGATAGCCGCCAGTTGAGCTTCCTTCTTGTTTTTCATGGGTTCGCTGTCAATGAATAATTCACCTTTATAGCCCGTATCCATTGTACTTAAAATATACAACAAAGTAGATTTGCCACAACCCGATTTGCCGGTGATTGCCACAAACTCGCTTTTGTTTACAGAGAAATTAATATCCTGCAATACAGGAACCGTTACCGGGTCGTGAAACTCTTTATAAATATTGATGGCTTGCAGTATGGTTTCGCTCATGCTATTTTCCTCTTATGATGATTACAGGATCTATCTTACTGGCTTTCCTGGACGGGAACCAGCCTGCCAGGTAAGTAGTTATTAATGAAAAGGCAGCACCAATTACATAGAACAAAGGGTTATAATGAATGGGATATGTTTTAACCGTAGGCAGTGAGGCTGTGGTGAACGGGATCTGGTCGATGATGGCTGATAAACCGAAGCCTGCCAGCAACCCGATCATGCCGCCAAAGAAACCAATGCTTAAAGCAATGATCAGGAATATCCTTTTTACATCTCTTCCTGCAAATCCGGTAGCTTTTAAAATGGCAATGGAATCCATTTTTTCAAAGATCATCATGTTGAGGATATTGTAAATACCAAAGCCTGCCACGATGAGTAAAGTGATACCCACGGCATAAGAAATTAGTGTTCGTATAAAACTACCGGTTTCAAATTGTGAATTGGCAGTTTGAATATCCAGCGCATCAGTATGAAACAGGTCGGCATATACTGCAGCCACAACCGGTGCGGTTTTAACGTCTTTCAGTTTTACCTGGATATCGGTGATGTAGGTACCGGTTTTGCCGAGTATCTTTTGCACCGTGGCAATGGATGCATAGGATTGCGCTTTATCAAAGTCCTGTATACCGGTTTGAAAAATGCCCGATACTTTCAGCGGGAACTGTTCTCCCTGCGATGTGGTAACCTGCACCATATCTCCCACATCGGCCAGCAGGTTCGCCGCCAGCCCCTTTCCCAATATGATGCTGTTTGAAACCTTATTCAGGTCGGCTGCAACACCATCAATAATATAATCGTTGAAATGAAAATAACGGCTTTCAGCATCCACTTCTACCCCGTTTATTACACCTGCAATGCTGATATTACCATCATTAAAAAATACCGGCGCAAATATCTTAGGAGAATACCCCAATACCCGCTGATCGTTTTTTAAAGCCTGCATAATGGCAGCGCTATTGTAAATTTCCTGGCGTGTTCCACCTGATTTAAGGGAGCTGATAAAATTGTAATGATCCTTAAACTCAGCAGTGGAATTGATGGGTTGGTCTTTATTGGGTTTTATTTCGTTGTACAATCTTATGTGCGGAGTACGGTTCAGTATCAGGCCATCCAGCAGATCATTCAAGCCAGTCATAAAACTCAGCAGGGTAATAAACATGGAAATGCTGAAAGTAACGCCAATGGCAGCTACCAGGGTTTGCTTCCACCTGGCCAGCAACAGCGATTTGGCTATATTGATGAGTAACCTGAGGTTCATTGTGCAGGCTTTAGAATAATATCGTGCTCGGTTATTCCTCCCAATATTTCTACCTTTTCATAATCTTTTAAACCAACGGTTACCTGCCTGATTTCTTTATTTTCAAGCATTACTTTATTGCCGGCGAGTAAATAATTTCTCGGGATGGTTAATGCCGCTTCTTTTTGCTGTATCACAATATTGGCTTCGCAGGTTAAGTTGGGATATAAGGCCGGCGGTTGTTTTGTAAAATCAGCTTCAATGGTAAAGGTTTTGGAGCGTTCGTTCATGATCGGGTTTATTTTTCTTACCGTTGCTTCAAAAACCTGTCCTTTATAACTGTCAAGACTTAACAGTATCTTCTGCCCCGCCTGTATCCTGGCAATATCATATTCATCTACCTGCAGTTCCAGGTAAAAGCCGGCAGCATCACCTATAACAGCAACCGGGCTTTGCACGCTCACCATTTCTCCCTTCTCCTTTAGCAGGCTGTATATTTTTCCATTGTACTCGCTGCGGATGATGTAATCACCTGCAATTGCTTTCGATATCTGTAAACTTTTTTGTGATTGCTTTGCCTGGAAATTAAGTTGCTTCTGCAGTTCGGCCAGGCGCAGCCTGGCTGCTTGATAAGCCTCGGACGAATTTTTATAAGCCAACTCACGCTGATCCAGTTCATTGCGTGTGCCTATCTGCTCGGCCCACAGATTTTTTTGCCGTTGTAATAAAACAGCATCGTTATCCATTTTTTGTTTTGCAAGGTCAATAGCTACCTGCTGTTGATTTATCTTTTCTGTATTGGCAGCTACAGAAGTATAATCAGCAGCAATCGCCGCATTCTCTGTATTCAACGCCGCAGTGGTATTGCTGAGGCTGATGATGGGATCACCTTTTTTTACAACATCTCCTTCGGTAACATGTAAAACAGATACCAGTCCGTTCATAGAGGAAAACACCTGGTACTGATTTTTACTTTTAATAATACCGGAGGCATATACTGATTCGGTTATCTTTTCTTTAACCGGCTGCAGTTTCTCTTGCTTGCTTTTACAGGCGCCAAGAACAATAACTGCACTTAAAATAAATATTGACCTTACCATACAACCTGTTATGTGAGTAAGATACAAATTTATGGTCACGCATTTTACAAATTCATGATGTTCATCATCCCTTAATTGACAGTTATCATATACTCAACCAGCTTCCTGAATGTGTGAATCATATAACAAATTGTTACGATTGTGTAATATTCAAAACTGAAACAAAACTCACCTTTGTGATATAATCAGCTAATAAAATCAAACTGAAATAATCATGAATAACTTAACGGAATTGAAAGGAAACTGGAAGGAGATCAAGGGAAAGCTTAAACAGAAATTCGGGATGCTGACCGATAGTGACCTGTTATTTGCCGAAGGAAAGCAGGATGAAATGCTGGGCAGACTGCAGAATAAACTGGGACGTACAAAAGCAGAAATTCACAAGATCATTTCAGAATTATAAAAAAGAAGCAATAAAAAGCGGCACGCTATTTGGCTTTATTAATCAGTAATCAGTTAACAATTTAAAAATACAATAATGGGAAATCTGCTTTACACCGTAGCCGTAATTCTGGTAATTATATGGGCTATTGGATTCTTAGGATTTGCTGCCGGCGGGCTTATTCATATTCTTTTAGTAATAGCTGTAATAGCAGTTCTGATAAGGATCATACAGGGACGCAAGGTGCTGTAAATAAAACAACATTATACATTTTAAAAACAAAAAACATGGGAAACACAAGCAACACAGGAAAAGTAATAGGTGCCATATTTTTAGGCGCAGCCATTGGCGGAGCTCTTGGAATTCTTTTTGCACCTGACAAGGGAAGCGAAACAAGAAAGAAGATCTCAAAAAAAGGGAATGACCTTACTGATGCAGTAAAAGAAAAATTTGATGCGATCGTAGACAAATTCAAAAAAGAAGTTGAAGACGTGAAAGACCAGGCTACTGATTTTGCCGAGAACGGAAGATCGGTAATAGAAAAGCTTAAAACAAGCTGATCCACCTGAATGCTTAACAGCGAAATTAAATTAACAGCCGGAAAATATTTTTCCGGCTGTTATTACAAAAATTAAAAAAATGGATACCCAGACAAATTTAATTGATCCGCTGCTTGAAAAAGTGGAAACATATAGTAAGACAAGTTTTGAATTATTCAGGCTTAAAGCACTTGCTAAAACCGCAGATATTACTGCTACACTTTTTTCCAGGTCATTGTTCGTTTTATTGCTTTCATTTTTTGCTTTCACCATCAATATTGCAGTGGCGTTATGGATCGGCGACGAGCTTGGTAAAAACTACTATGGCTTTCTTATTGTTGCAGGTTTTTATGCAGTGGCTTCGGTCATCATTCTAATAGCACATCCTTCTATTAAAACCCGGGTAAAAAATACCATTATCAAGCAATTATTCAACTGATACGCTATGAAACCAATTACAACATCTGAAGAATTACATGCAGCCATACAAGAATTGGAAATACAGCAAGCCAGTGAATTGCTTATATTAAAAGAGCAGTATTTTAAAACCAAGGAAGGCTTTAAACTTACAAACCTGATCAGGAGTAAATTCAAAGAAACCATATCGGACCCTGACCTGAAAACAGATGCACTGAATGCAGCCATTGGCTTTACATCCGGCATATTAGCCAAAAAACTGATGATCGGAAAAACCATAAACCCTTTTAAGAAATTATTAGGAATAGCTGTGGAAATGGCGGTAGCAGGAAGCGTTGCAAAAAATGCAGATGGCATAAAATCGGCTGGCAAAAGCATTTTTAATATGTTTTTCAGGAAAAGAGAAATACAAGAAAAGGCATAATGGACAATAGTTTCAAAATACCATTTTATGCAAAGTCGGCGCTGATATTTGTCAGCGTTTTTGCTTTTGTATATGTAATGTATATCGGGCAGGATATCATCATCCCCATCGTATACGCTACCATATTCGCCATCCTGCTTAACCCCATCGTAAATTTTCTTCTCCGGAAAAGAGTGAGTAAGATAATGGCTATCTCCATTGTATTGTTCCTGGCTGTTATCCTGGTCCTTATATTATTCTACCTGTTTTTTTCGCAGTTGAGTATGTTCAGCAGGTCGTTTCCGGAATTTAAAGTAAAACTAGACCTGGCAAACGAACAGCTCGTTAACTGGGCATCGCATAAGCTTGGTTACCGGCCTTCTAAAATAAATAAGTGGATCAGTGAAACACAATCGCAGGCCATCAGCAGCTATGCCAATGGGGAAACGCTGTCGCAGCTGGGTCAGTTTACCATTACCGTAGTGTTGATACCGGTTTACCTGTTCATGATGCTTTATTATAAATCGCTGTTGCTGGAATTCATAAGAAAACTTTTCAGGTCCGAACATCACTCTGCTGTAGTGGAGGTTCTGGCAAACTCCAAAAATATCATTCAGAGTTACCTGGTAGGCCTTTTTTTTGAAATGCTCATCATGGCTGTGCTTAATTCGGCAGGGCTTTTAATACTGGGTATCGATTACGCTATTATTCTGGGTATTTTATGTGCAGTGCTGAATGTGATCCCCTATATAGGCGGCGTGGTTGCAACCCTGTTGCCTATGATCATCGCTTTTGTAACAAAAGATTCATTGCTTTACCCGGTGCTGGTATTGGTAATAACGATCGTGATTCAATTCATTGATAATAATCTTATCGTTCCCAAAATTGTAGCATCCAGGGTGCAGATCAATGCATTGATATCCGTTATTGTGGTTTTAATTGGTGGTGCTATATGGGGAGTTGCAGGCATGTTCCTTTCTATTCCCCTGATCGCTATCCTGAAAGTGATTTTCGACCATATTGAACCAATGAAACCCTGGGGGTTCCTGTTTGGGAACATGGTACCAACAGCTTCTAAATTTTCTTTTATAAAGCGTATTAAATAGCTAACAATAATTTTAATCATTTTAAATCAACGATCATGAAAATGAATATCGGTATTTCTGAAAAGAACTTAAAAAACAGTGCAGACCTGCTTTCAGTCGTGCTTGCAAATGAAATAACACTCTACACCAAGACAAGAAAATTCCATTGGAATGTTGCCGGCGAAAGTTTTATGGAACTGCACAAATTATTTGAGGCCCAGTACACCCAACTGGAAGAATCCATTGACGAAATTGCAGAACGTATCGGCAAGCTGGGACATAAAACCATTGGCACAATGCAGGAGTTCTCAAAACTGTCAACTATAAAAGAAAGCCCGGGAAAATACCCTTCTTCAAAAGATATGCTTGTTGAACTACTTAAAGATCACGAAACTGTGATCATTTTACTTCGGAAAAATATTGAGGAAGCCGACGAGAAAAACAAAGATGCAGGTACTGCAGACTTTTTTACCGGCCTTATGGAGCAGCATGAAACCATTGCCTGGACGTTGAGAAGGTATCTGAACTGATTATAGTATGGCTTTTCAGGATCGATGGGCAGCCAATGCCAATTCCATCATAAACATGTGAATTATATAATTATGGGCCATAATTCTATAACCCATTAGTTTGCTAATGGCACCGGGTTTGCAAAAGATTCATGTATAACAACATGTATCACTCTAAAAAAAATTACAATGACAGCAAATCAAAAACATAGCATGGCAAGAAATATTTTTATTGCGATGCTGGCAGTATCTGCAGTATTTATTACCGAGTCCTGCTCAAAAAAAACCATGGCTTCAGATAATAAACCGGTAGTGGTAGCGCCACCCGATAACAGTCCAATTGTGATACCTCCTGAGAACGTTGGCCGGGTGCAGATAAAGAGAGATGAAAACAGCAACTATGTTATCCAGATCAATCTGAAAGACCTGGAAGGAAGTGAAAAGATTGAATCTACTTCCAAAAAATATTATACTGTATGGATGAATTCATACTCGAAAAAAGCGAAGAGCCTGGGACAGATCAACAGCAATTCGGGCTGGTTTACCGACAGGTCGAAAGCTTCTTTTGAAGCTGTATCCAAGTACAGGCCAACCAAAATATTTATTACAGAAGAGGAAACGGCTTCAGCTGCAAGACCTTCGGCAAAACTGGTATGGACAACCAAACCTTTTTAGCCGCAAGTGTCGCAAAAAAAGTCCTGCAGTTGCAGGATTTTTTTTTGCGTATCGTTTTACATATCGGTGATGGGCTTGTATTCAGGAACCAGTCTTTTCATCACGATCCATCCGATAAGATAAGCAACAGCACAAATGGAGAAGATGATAAAATAACCTGCCTTTATACCCTGGAAGCCCATGAACTGCATATTGGTGTTGGTGGCAAAATCAAATAATTTTCCGGAACCTTTATTAATGAGGAACGAGCCAATACCTCCTGCCATACCGCCGATACCGGTAACCGTGGCAATGGCAGATTTGGGAAACATATCCCCTACGGTAGAAAAAATATTTGCCGACCATGCCTGGTGTGCAGCGCCGGCAATGCCAATAATTACTACCGGTATCCATACAGAATATTCGCCCAGCAACTGTGCCAGTAAACCTAATAAAGGAAAGAACGCAAAGATGAGCATTGCCCTCATGCGGCCTGCATAGGGATTCATATTTTTCTTTTCAACAAAGTAGGTAGGCAACCAGCCGCCTACAATAGACAGCAGCGTAATAAGATACAGTGTAAATATCTGCGGACGACTTTGCAATGAATCGAGCTGATAAACAGATTTAAGATAGGCCGGCGTCCAGAACAGGAAGAACCACCATACACCATCTGTCATAAATTTTCCAAATGCAAAAGCCCAGGTTTGTTTGTAAGATAATATCTTTAGCAAAGGTATCTTTTTAACCTCAACATCCTCTGCCGTTACTGCTGCTTCATCCTGCTGTATATATGCCAGCTCAAGATCGTTAACTCTTTTATGTTCCTGTGGTTTTTTGTAAATGAATATCCAGAAACCCATCCAGATAAAACCGAGTGCACCAATGATGATGAAAGACATTTCCCAGCCATAGGCTTCGGCTATAACTGGTATGGTAAGCGGCGCTGCCAATGCGCCAATAGTGGCCCCGGCATTAAAGATACTGGTTGCAAAGCCCCGGGCTTTTTTGGGAAAATATTCAGCTGTTGCTTTAATGGCTGCAGGAAAATTTCCTGCTTCGCCCAATGCCAGAACAATACGTGAAAAGATAAATAAGGTAACACTCACAGATGTGATCCTGGCTACATCCTGCACGGTACTCAATGCCTCTTTGGCGCCATGAAAACCAACCAGCCATTTTCCTGTGATGATACCGGAAGTACCGATACCGCATAGCGCATGTATGCAGGCACCAACCGACCAGATTGCAATGGCCCATAAAAATCCTTTTTTAGTATCAAGCCAGTCAACAAACCTGCCGGCAAACAACATAGAGGCTGCATAAGCAAGGGAGAAAATAGAAGTAATATTTCCGTAGTCGGCATTGGTCCAGTGAAATTCCGGAACGATCCAGTCTGTCCAGGTTAGCGATAACACCTGCCTGTCGAGGTAGTTGATAGTGGTAGCAAAAAACAGCAGTGAGCAGATGGCCCACCTGTAATTGGTCATTTTATTATTCATATAGCAGCGTTATAAGGGAATTATGATCTTATACTACTGATCAGTCCCAGTACTTTTTTTGTTTCTTCTGTAAGCCAGTCGTATTGCTTGTTTGCCATCACTTCCTTGCTCACTAATTTGCTGCCCATACCCACAGCACATACACCGGCTTTAAACCAGCTTTCAATATTTTCTTTGGTAGTATCTACACCGCCGGTAGGCATAAATAATAATTTGGGAAAGATATCTTTAATGCCGCTTAAAAAAGATGGCCCCAGCATATTACCCGGAAAAAGTTTGATGAATTGTATGCCTGCATTTTCTGCTGCAATAATTTCTGAAGGCGTCATACAGCCAGGTGCATAAAAAATATCATTGGCTACAGCATACTCTGCTACTTCTTTTACAAAGCCGGGACTCACCAGGAAATCGGCTCCTGCATGTATATAGTCATTTGTGTGCTGCATATTTTTGATGGTGCCAACACCCAGCAAAAGGCCCGGCATTTCTGCATTGCGTACCTCTACCATTTTTTTAAAATTAGCCAGGGCTGCATCACCGCGGTTGGTATATTCCAGTGCCATGATACCAGCGCTGTACAAGGCTCTCAGGGTTTCTATTGTTGTGGTTTCATCTGCATTAAAATACAAGGGAAGCATTCCCTGTTTTATGATGGCATCTGTTACCTGTTGAGTTTTGCTCATTTTGTGTTCTGATTTTATGTTTCGGGCTAAAGCCCATTTTTATTTTTTCAATCTCCCCCGGCATACATGCCGGGGCAATTCAGATACTAACTTTGATCACCAGTTTTTTTATTGCTGCATCCCCGATCATGGGCGCATGCACATCTTCAGGAAAGAAGATCGCAAACTGCCCGTTAGTTAGCTGAAAATACATATCGGGCTGTTCGTGGTACAACTGCACATCTTTATCGGGATTGTAACCACCGTTTTCTTTTACACATTTTTCCCTTGGCTTCCAGCCAATGGTTTCAACACCTTTAATGCAAAGCTGTATGTCGATGTTTTTACTATGGCATTCAAATTTGGAAACAGATGCTTCAGCACTCATGCCAACCTTATTTGAGAAGATTGCTTTTAATCCTTCCGAAATTTCTGATTTTCCATCGGGCTCATTGGCAAGGTCTGTGGCATTGATAAATTCAAATGCTTTTTCAAACAGTGGATGAACAGAAAAATATTTGGATGCATTTTGTATTGTATCTACAATCATTTCCTTTAAGGGGATTTCAATTAAATAATAATGTTCCAATCTAAGTTCCCCCTTCAGGGGGACAGGGGGTTGGGTTTTAACGTTGTACTCTTCCGCTTCCATCACCTTTCATCAGGTCTTTCACATCACTTAAAGTAGCATGGTTAAGATCGCCGGGAATGGTATGTTTTAAAGCGCTAGCTGCCACACCAAACTCTGCAGCTTCGGGCATTGGCATACCTGTAACCAGGCCATAAATTAAACCGCTGGCAAATGAATCGCCACTGCCCACACGGTCCACAATTCTTACATTGTATTGTTTGGTATGATAAAATTCATTGCCATCATACACCAATGCACTCCAGCCATTATCGCTGGCACTATGGCTTTCTCTTAATGATGATGCAATGAATTTAAAACCGAATTTCTCTTTCATTTGTTTAAACACATCTTTAAAGCCATCCAGGTTTAATTCTCCTTTGGTAACATCAGTATCTTTTGCTTTAAAGCCTAAGCATGTATCAGCATCCTCTTCGTTGCCAATGCACACATCTACATACTGGCACAACTGCGTCATCACCTGCTGTGCTTTTTCTTTGCTCCATAATTTTTTGCGGTAGTTCAGGTCAATGCTGGTGGTAATGCCTTTGGCTTTGGCAGCTTTCAGCGCAGCTTCGGTCAATGCAGCTGCTTTATCACTTAATGCAGGTGTAATGCCTGTTGTATGAAACCAGCTGGCACCATCCAGTATCTTATCAAAATCAAATTCGCCGGCATCCACATCTGCGATGGATGCATGAGCCCGGTCGTACACCACCTGCGATGCTCTCATGGATGCGCCGGTCTCTAAAAAATAAATGCCCAGGCGCTCGCCGCCTCTTGCAATGAACTGTGTATCTACACCATAGCGGCGCAGGTGATTTATTGCCGACTGGCCAATGGGATTATTGGGCACTTTGGTTACAAAGGTTCCGTTCAATCCGTAATTGCATAAAGCGGCTGCCACATTGGCTTCGCCACCGCCGTAAGTTATGTCAAATGTATCGGCCTGTACAAAGCGTTTAAAGTCGGGTGTCGACAGGCGCAACATAATTTCTCCCAGTGTTACTACTTTCTTACTCATGTGTGAATCTGTTTTTACTGATTGGTGAATTCAATTTTTTTAATAGCTAAACAACATCAGTAAAGTTGGCATTCTCATTTGTTAAAAAGCAATTTTGCCTGCATAATATTTACGCAATCGTTATCGGAATCGTTGCCGGATTTTTTTAAGAGGGATATAAGTTGGCTGATACAGACTTGCTGGTATGCTAGCTGGTTATTTTAATGATGCAATAGGTTGTGCATCCATATCCGTAAATTCTTTATTCTCTCCTGCCATGCCCCAGATGAAACCATAGTTAGCAGTGCCAACACCAAAGTGCATGCTCCAGGGTGCCGAAATAACTGCCTCATGATTGGCCATAACCAGGTGCCTGGTTTCCTGTGGCTCTCCCATAAAATGCATAACCCGTTGTGCAGCATCTACATCAAAATAAAAATACACTTCCATACGGCGGGTATGTGTGTGTGGCGGAACCGAATTCCATACACTGCCTGCATCCAGTGTAGTAAGGCCCATTACCAGCTGGCAGCTCTGAATTCCATCATTGTGAATGTATTTGTAAATGGTTCTTTTATTGGAAGTACTGATATCGCCCAGGTTTACCGGCGATGCTTCATTCTTTGTTATCTTTTTGTTTGGGTAAGTATGGTGTGCAGGTGCCGATAAAATATAGAATTGTGCAGGTGTATCTTTGGCATTGCTCCTGAAACTTACATCCCTTGTGCCTTTTCCAAGATACACGCATTCCAATTTGTCAATTTCATAAGCAACGCCATCTGCCATTACGGTTCCTTTGCCGCCAACATTTATAATGCCCATTTCTCTTCTTTCCAAAAAGAAACCGGCTTTTAATTCTTCTTCCATTGGCAGGCTGATAGCCAAATCTGTTGGCACAACGCCACCAATGATCATACGGTCGTAATGAGAATATACAAGTTCCATTTTACCGGGCTGCATTAAATTTTCAACCAGGAAATTTTCACGCAGCTGCTGCGTGTTCATCTGGCTGGTTTCTGTAGGACTATTCTGAAATCTTATCTGCATGTAATTTATCTTTTTACTTTTCCACTTTTTAGTTTCGTCTATCTCCCCATCCATCCTCCATCAACAGTTATAATGGTTCCGTTTATATAATCAGAAGCCGGCGAAGAAAGAAATACATAAGCTCCGGTAAGGTCTGATGTTTGCCCCCAGCGATTTGCAGGGATCCTGGCAAGTATGGCGGCATTGCGGTTTTCATCTGCACGTAATGCACTGGTATTATTGGTTGCTATATAACCCGGTGCAACGCCGTTTACTGTAATACCATGCTGCGCCCATTCATTGGCAAACGCTTTTAACAGGGAAGCAAGGGCTCCTTTGCTTGCTGCATAGCCCGGCACATTGATACCTCCCTGGAAACTCAGTAATGAGCAGGTAAAAATGACCTTGCCATATTTTTGTTCGATCATTCTTTTACCTAGTTCCCTGGTAATGATGAACTGTGCATCCAGGTTAATATTGATGATCGTATCCCAGTATTCATCAGGATGTGTAGCCGCAGGCTCTCTCATAATATGCCCGGCATTATTAATGAGGATATCAATACGCGGATGATCAGCTTTTACTTTATTTAAAAATGTATACAAAGAATCACGATCGGAAAAATCTGCCTGGTAAGCATAAAATTTTCTTCCGGCAGCTTCCACTGCTTTGGCCACATCACTACCTTCATCGGTAAGACTTCTTGCAACACCAATAATATCGGCACCCGATTGAGCCAGTTCTATGGCAATGTCCATACCTATGCCTGTACTGCATCCTGTTACCAAAGCTATTTTATTGTCTACCCTGAAATTCAGCATCTATGTTGAGTTTGTTATTTGTTGTTATTACAGATAAAAAAAATAAAATTAGTTTATTCTTGTCTCTTAATGATTGGTTTGTAAAATTTTTACAAGCAAGAGTGGCAGATTGTGTTGCCTGTTTTTTATATGCCCCTGTAAAGCAGGGGCAATAAATGCAAATAAAAAATCTCATCAAAAAGTATAAAATGGTTTATTACTTTTTAATGAGATTGCCAGGTGGAGCTGCAGGGAATCGAACCCTGGTCCAAACATATTCGCCATAAGCTTTCTACATGTTTATTTATGCATTGATTGTTGGGAAAGAGCAGGAGCATAACAAACCAATTCTTTCCTTAGATGGATG
>Ga0209023_10000045_pt1 | contig 209369 bp, 194 predicted proteins | sample LakOneMetagenome_FD_187468 | JGI IMG/M metagenome (GOLD analysis project Ga0209023, IMG submission 187468) | Freshwater and sediment microbial communities from Lake Erie, Canada (SPAdes) (version 2) | ecosystem: Environmental > Aquatic > Freshwater > Lentic | place: Lake Erie, Canada... | reverse complement strand
AGAGCCAGAGCCAGAGCCAGAGCCAGAGCCAGAGCCAGAGCCAGAGCCAGAGCCAGAGCCAGAGCCAGAGCCAGAGCCAGAGCCAGAAGCAGAAGCAGAAGCAGACGTCTCAGCGGATGACGTGCCGGAAATCTATTCCCCCGAGGTTCTTGTTGAGAACATGCAAGCCGGTGAAGTGCTTGCAGAGGGCTTTTCGGCTGCGCCGGTTATTGCCGAGTCAGAGAGTGTTGAAGCGTTGGTTTCCGGGGCAGAGGAATCTGCTCAGACGCATGCGGAGAGCCCTCAGGAGTCTCCTGATGAGTCAACGCAGGCTGCCCGCCAGGCCGGGTTGGTCGCTGCGCGCGAGTTAAGTGATACGCCCGCTTTCGATCGCTGGGCTGCGGGTACTTTGACGGGAGATGGGTCGGGCGGATTTGTGGGGGAGTCGAATCAGCGCGCGATCTGGCCGTTTATGCTCGTTTCCGTGGTCCTGCTGGTTGGTTTTCTGGGCCAGTTGTTGTATCACTTCAGAACTGAAATCACCTTGCGTCTGCCCGAGACATGGGGGTTGTATTCCCTGGCCGGGATTGACGTTCCATTGCCGCGAAATGCGGCGCTGGTGTCCATTGAAACGTCAGACCTGCAGTCCGACAACGTGCGTGGCCTTTTTGTCCTTCAGGCCACGCTCAAAAATCGTGCTGGTTATGCACAGGCCTGGCCAGCGCTTGAACTGAGCCTGACCGATACCAACGATAAAGTAGTCTCGCGGCGCATCATGGTCGCAACCGATTATCTGCCGCCGGGCATCAACTCAGATGCTTTTCCAGCCAACGGTGATGTGGCCGTCAAGCTTTGGATCGAGGCCAAGGATATCGGTGCCTCCGGTTATCGCCTTTACATCTTCTATCCCTGACCTCCTATGACCACTTTAATTTGCGGTTCGCTCGCCTTCGACAACATCATGGTCTTCCCGGATCGCTTCAAGAATCACATCTTGCCTGAGCAAATCCATATTCTGAACGTTGCGTTTCTGGTGCCGGAGATGCGTCGTGAATTCGGTGGCTGCGCTGGGAATATTGCCTATAACCTGATGTTGTTGGGTGGAGAGCCGATGATCATGGCGACGGTCGGTGACGATGCGGCACCGTATCTTGATCGCCTCGACAAGCTGGGCTTGCCACGAACACATGTTCGCCAGGTTAACGGCAGCTTTACGGCGCAGGCATTCATTACAACGGATCTGGACGACAATCAGATCACTGCCTTTCATCCAGGTGCCATGAGCTTTTCTCATCTGAACAAGGTCGAGAGTGCCAATGCCAAGCTCGGGATCGTTGCACCCGATGGCCGCGAGGGCATGATGCAGCACGCCCGTGACTTTGCTGACGCCAGCGTACCGTTCATCTTCGATCCCGGTCAGGGGCTACCGATGTTTAATGGTGACGAATTGCTCGATTTCATCCAGTTGGCGGATTACGCGTGCTTTAACGACTACGAGGCCAAGCTGCTGTGCGACCGTACTGGTCGAAGCCTTGAGCAGCTTGCCGGCAGTTTGAAGGCGCTGATTGTGACGCGCGGTGGCGAAGGCTCTGAAATTTACGCTGATGGTGTTCGCCATGATATCCCCTGTGTTGCGGCCGATCAGATTCTCGATCCGACGGGCTGTGGCGATGCCTACCGTTCCGGTTTGCTGTACGGGATTGCGAATGGCTTTGACTGGCTGACCACGGGGCGTCTTGCCGCCGTGATGGGTTCGATCAAGATTGCTCATCGTGGCGGCCAGAATCATCAGCCGAGTCGTGAAGAAATCGCCGAGCGTTATCGCAAGGCATTTGGGATATTGCCCTGGTAAGCATTTGTGACGTGAAATATCGCTGTCATCTTCGGGCAAAGCGCTTGTAACAACCTTGATCCAGACTTGTTCTCCACGAATACAAGGAGAACGAAGATGGAAAATGTCCATAAGGCTGCGGGTCGAGGCCGTCCCGAAAAGAAGAGTCTGGCCGTGGGTTTTGCCCGCAGCCAGAGTGATATTCTCGAAGCACAGCGTCTGCGCTACCGGGTGTTTGCCGGTGAGATGGGGGCTAATCTGCCGAGTCGTACACCCGGGGTAGATCACGATATTTATGACCCGTACTGCCAGCATCTGGTCGTACGCGACACCCAAAGCAGCGAAATTGTCGGTACATACCGTATTCTGACCCCTGAAAATGCCCGCCAGGTTGGTTACTACTCCGAAAATGAGTTCGATCTGACTCGTCTGCAGCATCTGCGCTCCCGTTTGGTGGAAATCGGTCGTTCCTGCGTGCATCCTGACTACCGCACTGGTGCAACGATTACCCTGCTATGGTCTGGCCTTGCCCAGTTCATGGTCGAGAACAGCTATGATTATCTGATGGGCTGCGCCTCGATCAGCATGGCTGATGGCGGGCATGCAGCGGCCAGCTTGTATAATCGTTTGGCTGTCGATCATCTTGGTCCGCAGGAATACCGCGTCTTCCCGCGGTGTCCGCTACCATTGGCTGCCTTGCAGCAGGATCATCCGGCTGAGACGCCGCCGTTGATCAAAGGTTACCTGCGGGCTGGGGCGTGGATTTGCGGTGAGCCGGCATGGGATCCTGATTTCAATACCGCTGACCTGCCGATTCTGATGCCGATGGCCAAGGTTTCGGGCCGTTATGCCAAGCATTACCTGGGGTAAGAAGACTGAGCCAGACGAATATAGCCATTCGCGCTTTCCGGATTTTTCGTATTGCCCTGCTGGTCATCAGCGGCGTACTTTTTTCACTGTGCGTGTTTCCACTGTGCAGTGAGCGACAGCGGCTCGCCCTGAAAGCCACTTGGTCGGCGGCGTTGCTGGATGCGCTTGGCGTTGAGGTCGAGGCCGATCTGACGCATGCCGTTCCCGGCGCACTGATTGTTGCCAATCATATTTCGTGGATCGACATCTACGTGATCAATGCAGCCTTGCCGGCTGCTTTTGTGTCCAAGGAAGAAGTACATCACTGGCCGTTGATCGGATGGCTGGCTGCGAAGAACGATACTGTCTTTCTACGGCGAGGTAGTCGCGGCCACGCCAAGGTGATCAACGAGCAGGTTGCCCGGATTCTCGACAAAGGGAAGCATGTGGCTGTTTTCCCCGAAGGCACCACCACCGATGGCCGAAGCCTGCTGCATTTTCATGCAGCGCTGATTCAACCGGCGTTGGCGGCCGGGCGGCCGGTATTGCCGGTAGCGATTTCCTACTGGGAGCTGGATGGTCAGCGCAGCTTGGCGCCGCGTTACGATGGTGATATTTCGATGGGTCAATGTACGGCGGCGATTCTGGGGCGAAAACGCCTGATTGCCCGACTAGTGACGACGCCCTTGCGGGGGTTGAATGGTGAGGACCGCAAGCAGGTGGCAGTCGAAGCACGTGAAGCTATCGCTTTGGCGGCAGGGCTTCCGTTGGTGAGCAATCCACCTGAAAAATTTGGCGGTCTTCCAGGCGAACGGCCGTCAGATGGCCTCCCCACAGACATCCGGAATCCAGCGCCAGCAAGTTTGGTGTAATTTTCAGGCCCAGCGCCGACCAGTGGCCGGTGACCAGGACGGAATCGGTGCTTTTCCGGCCTGGCAGATCGAACCAGGGTAGATGGCCCTTGGGGGCATTGGCGATTTTTCCTTTGACCTTGAATTCCATGATGCCTTTGGGGGTGCAGAAGCGCATCCGGGTCATCGCATTGACGATGACGCGCAACCGTGGCCAGCCTTTCAGATCGTCCGACCAGCCGGCAGGTTCGCTCCCCCACAGGTTCTGGATGAACTTGCGGAAGTCCTTGCCTTGCAGGGCGGCCTCGACTTCGCGAGCCAGTTCCCGGGCGCGGCTTGCGGTCCATTGCGGGAGCAGGCCGGCGTGCACCAGGCAGTATTCGCCTTCGGTGTGGCAAATGGGTTGATGGCGAAGCCAGTCGAGCAATTCTGCGCAGTCCGGCGCATCGAAAATTTCCTGCAGCGTATCGTCCTTGCCGCGGAACTTGGCGCCGCCCTCGGCAACCATCAACAGGTAGAGATCATGGTTGCCCAGGACGGTGATCGCCGAAGATCCCAAGGATTTGATCAGGCGCAGTGTTTCCAGCGATTTCGGCCCGCGATTGACCAGGTCACCGACCAGCCACAGGCGATCGGTGCTCGGATCAAAGGCGCAGACCTCGAGCAGTCGCTGCAGCGAGTCATAGCAGCCCTGGATGTCGCCAATGGCGTACGTGGCCATGGCCGCGGTCAACCGGAAAAAACGGTCGAAATCAAAATATTTCCCCGGCTGCGCTATTCGACCGTGACCGATTTGGCCAGGTTGCGTGGCTTGTCCACATCGGTTCCCTTGACGAGTGCAACATGATACGAGAGCAGCTGAAGCGGAATGACGTGCAGGATCGGTGACAGCTCGCCGTAATGTTCCGGCAGGCGCAGGATATGCACACCTTCCGATTCCTGAATTTCCGAGTCGGCATCGGCAAAGACGTAGAGTTCGCCGCCACGCGCCTGAACTTCCTTGAGATTGGATTTCAGTTTGTCGAGCAACAGGTCGTTCGGCGCGACGGAAATCACGGGCATCTTTGCATCGACCAGTGCCAGCGGGCCGTGCTTGAGCTCGCCGGCGGGGTAGGCTTCGGCGTGAATGTAGGAAATTTCCTTGAGCTTGAGCGCGCCTTCCATGGCGATCGGGTAGTGACGACCGCGACCGAGGAAGAGCGCGTGATGCTTGTCGGCAAATCGCTGGGCCCAGACCTTGATTTCGTCTTCCAGCTCGAGCACCTTGTTGACCGCGACCGGCAAATGGCGCAACTGGTGAATATAGGTAGCTTCCTGTTCATCGCTGAGGCGACCCTTGACCTTCGCGGCGACCAGGGTCAGCAGAAAGAGCGCAGCAAGCTGGGTGGTAAAGGCCTTGGTTGAGGCAACCCCGATTTCCGGCCCGGCGCGGGTGATGAAGCGCAGCGCGCACTCTCGGACGATGGCCGATTCTGGCACGTTGCAGATGGCCAGGGTCTTCATCTGGCCGAGCGACTTGGCATGGCGCAGCGCCGCCAGCGTGTCGGCGGTTTCGCCGGATTGGGAGATGGCAACGATCAGCTGGCGCGGATTGGGCACCGAGGTGCGATAGCGGTATTCGCTGGCGATTTCCACATTGCATGGCACGCCGGCAATCGATTCAAGCCAGTAGCGAGCGGTAAAGCCGGAGTGGCTGCTGGTGCCGCAGGCGAGAATCAGTATCGAGTCGACATCGGCCATCAGATTGGCGGCCTCGGCGCCAAAAATGCCGGGCTGGATGGACTTGCTGCCACCGACGATCTCAAGTGTGTTGGCCAGTGCCTCCGGCTGCTCGAAGATTTCCTTCTGCATGTAGTGTTGATAATTTCCGAGTTCGACGGCGGCAGCCGAGAGCTGGGAAACATGCACAGGACGCTCAACCGCGGTGCCGTCGAGACGGGTGATCCTGACCTTGCTGGCGGTCAATTCGGCAATGTCGCCGTTCTCCAGATAAACCATGTTGCGGGTGACTTGCAACAGGGCCGAGGCATCGGATGCTGCGTAGTTGCCGGTGTCAGAGACGCCCAGCAACAGTGGCGAGCCTTCGCGGGCGACGATGACCTTGCCTGGCTGAGTGTGGTCGACGACGGCAATGGCGTAGGCGCCGACCAGGCGCTGGCAGGCGAGTTGTACGGCCCTGAAGAGGTCAGGCTCGATTTTTAGCGTAGCCTGGATCAGGTGGGCGATGCTTTCGGTATCAGTATCCGAGGTGAAAACATAACCTTGCGCGGTCAGTTCGCTGCGCAGCGACTCGTAGTTTTCGATGATGCCATTGTGGACGACGGCAATGGTGCCGGAAACATGCGGGTGAGCGTTGCGTTCGGATGGCACACCATGGGTCGCCCAGCGGGTGTGGGCAATGCCGGTGACGGATTGTGTGTGGGCAGACGCGGCTTCCAGTTCTGCAACACGACCGACCGAGCGCACGCGTGCAATGCTGCCGGCTTCAATGACGGCCAGACCGGCTGAGTCGTAGCCTCGATACTCAAGCTTCTTCAAGCCCTCGACAAGAACGGGAACAATGTTGTTGCCGGCTGCTGCCGCGACGATGCCGCACATAACGAGTCCTTAAACCTTGTAATAATCACGGTACCAGGCAATGAATCGGCTGACGCCTTCCTGGATGGGGGTGCCTGGGACGAAACCGACCCAGTCGTTCAGTAGATCGGTGTTGGCGTAGGTGGCGGGTACATCGCCATCCTGCAGGGGCAACAGGCGCTTTTCTGCGGTCATGCCGAGCGCCTTTTCGATGGCACCGATGAAATCGAGCAATGGAACCGGATTGTTGTTGCCGATGTTGAACACTCGGTACGGCGCATTGCTGGTCGCCGGATCTGCGGAAATTGGATCATATTCCCGGTTGACCGCAGCGTTCTTGTCCAGCACGCGAATGACGCCTTCGACGATGTCGTCGACGTAGGTGAAATCGCGCTGCATGTTGCCGTAGTTGAAAACGTCGATCGCCCGGCCTTCAAGGATGGCCTTGGTGAACAGGAATAGCGCCATGTCCGGACGACCCCACGGGCCATAGACGGTAAAGAAGCGCAGGCCCGTCGTCGGCAGGCCGAACAGGTGGCTGTAGGTGTGTGCCATCAGTTCGTTGGCCTTTTTGCTTGCCGCATAGAGGCTGACCGGGTGATCCACGCTGTCGTGTTCGGAGAACGGCATCTTGGTGTTGCCGCCATAAACGCTCGAACTGGAGGCGTAGACCAGATGTTGCACCTTGTTGTGGCGGCAACCTTCGAGAATGTTGGTGAAGCCGACAATATTGCTCTCGATGTAGGCGTGCGGATTTTGCAGCGAATAACGGACGCCGGCCTGCGCAGCAAGGTGGATGACCTTGTCGAATTTCTCGTCGGCAAAAAGCTTGTCCATGCCGGCACGATCGGCCACGTCGAGCTTGACGAAGCGGAAGCCGGGCAAGGCGGTGAGGCGCTTGAGGCGGTTTTCCTTGAGCGAGACTTCGTAATAATCGTTCAGGTTGTCCAATCCAACCACTTCGTCACCACGGGCCAGCAGGCGCAGCGTGGCAGTCGAGCCGATGAAGCCGGCAGCGCCGGTAACAAGAATTTTCACAGGACTACCTCAGATGAAATGACGGAGATTTTATCGTAGCGCAGCATCATGTTTATGACATTCGTTGATCTTGGTGTGATTCATGGCGCGGTAGAGCGGACGATGATCGCATCAGACAGCAGCTTAGACGAGGCTGGGATTTATAATGAGTGTTTCGAAAGTGCTAATTTTATCCGCCGATGCGTATTTTGATCGTGAAAACTTCCTCGCTCGGCGATGTTATCCATAACTTGCCGGTAGTCAGTGACATCAAAAGTCACTTTCCGGATGCCGTCATTGACTGGTGTGCCGAAGAAAGCTTCGCAGCCATACCGCGTTTGCATCCGGGCGTTCAGGAAATCATCCCGGTGGCTGTCCGGCGTTGGCGCAAGCATTTACTGAAGGCGGCTACCTGGCGGGAACTGGCTGATGCCCGCCGCCGACTGCAGGCATCGTCCTACGATGCGATCATTGATACCCAGGGCTTGCTGAAGAGTGCCCTGCTCGCTTGTCAGGCACGCGGACCGGTGCTGGGCTACGCGGCGGAATCGGCGCGCGAGCCTGCTGCTGCCCGCTTCTATGACCGGCGTTTCAGGGTTGCTCGCGACTTGCATGCGGTAGTACGCAATCGTCAATTGGCGGCGGCCGCGCTGGGCTATACGTTGCAGGGCGACGCGGACTACGGCATTGAGGTGGCCGCGACGAAATTCGACTGGTTGCCGCACCGGCCCTACGTTGTCTTTCTGACGGCCACAAGCCGCGACGACAAACTGTGGCCGGAGCCAAACTGGCTGGCTTTGGGGCTGCAACTCAATTCGCTCGGCTATGGTGTGGTATTGCCCGGTGGCAGCAGCGTTGAACGCGAACGGGCCAGTCGCATCGCGGCCGGCATCCCGGGCGGCATTTCGGCACCGCCGATGACTATTCCGGCGCTTGCCTCCCTGCTGGCGGGGGGGCGTGCAGCCGTCGGGGTCGATACCGGGTTGACGCATCTGGCCGTTGCGCTCAAGGTCCCGACCATTGCCCTTTATACCGCGACGGATCCCGGCCTGACCGGGGTTCTCGGTGCCGGGTTTTATCGCAATTTGGGTGGCAAGAACCAGATTCCGTCAGCGGCGGCGGTACTGGCCGACTTGCAGTTGGCACTGAGCTGATGGCGCGGTTTGCGTATTCGCTGTTGCTGTATCTGATTACCCCGCTGATCTGGGTTCGGCTGCTTTGGCGTGGCCGAAAGCAGCCGGAATACCTGCAGAATATTGGTGAGCGTTATGGTTTCTACCGCCAATCGACCCACCCAAAGCTGATTTGGGTGCATGCCGTTTCCGTGGGCGAAACCCGAGCCGCCCAACCCTTGATCGAAGGCTTGCTGACCGGCTGGCCGGATCATCGCATCCTGCTGACCGGCATGACGCCGACCGGCCGTGAGGCAGGGCGGCAGGTTTATGGCGACAAGGTGATTCAGGCCTATCTTCCCTATGATTATCCGGATGCGGTCGACCGGTTTCTTCGCCATTTTTCCCCGGATGTCGGTGTGTTGATGGAAACAGAAATCTGGCCAAATCTTCTGGCCGGCGCCAAGCGCCGCCATGTGCCGATGGTCCTTGCCAATGCCCGGCTATCGGCGCGTTCGGCCCGCGGTTACGGTCGCTTTTCGGCGCTGGTGCGACCGGCGTTTTCCGCATTGGCCGGTGTTGCCGCGCAGACCCCTGGCGACGCCGAACGCTTGGCCGGCCTTGGGGCAAGCCCGGTCGAGGTGTGTGGCAATCTGAAATTTGATGTCACGCCGTCTGCTGACAAAATTGCGCTGGGCGGTGATTGGAAAAAGGTCGTGGGCAACCGGCCGGTCTGGCTCGCGGCCAGTACACGTGAGGGCGAAGAGCCGTTGCTGCTCGAGGCATGGCGTTGCGTGACGGTCCCTGATGCCTTGCTCGTACTGGTGCCGCGCCATCCGCAGCGTTTCGACGAGGTGGCCGCTTTGCTGCAAAGCGAGAGGCTGCGATTTGCACGTCGCAGCGTGGCAATGCCCACTGCTGACACGCAGATCTGGCTGGGGGACAGCATGGGTGAAATGGTCGCCTACTACGCGCTGGCTGATCTGGCTTTCATCGGTGGCAGTTTGCTGCCGTTGGGCGGGCAGAATCTGATTGAAGCAGCAGCTTGCGGTTGTCCGGTGCTGATCGGGCCGCATACCTTCAATTTCAAGCAGGCGACGGAGGATGCGATTGCTGCCGGTGCGGCACAGCGCGTTGATAGCCCGGCCATGCTGGCGTCCACGGTCAACCGGATTTTTAGCCAAAAAACGGAATTATTGACCATGCGTTCCGCCGCCAGAACATTTGCCCGCACCCATCAGGGTGCGACCCAGCGTATCTTGGCGCTTATTGCGCGGTGGACGGGTCGAGCAGGGCGTTGATCTGGGCGACATCTTCTTCGCCCAGAGCGCCGGTCGATGCCTTCAGGCGCAGCTGTGCCATCAGCGTGTCTAAAGTCGCTTTGGCCAGATCGCGGCGGGTGACATAGACCTGGTTTTCGGCATTTAGCACGTCGATGTTGATGCGCACGCCCACTTCGTAACCCAGCTTGTTCGATTCGAGGGCTGATTGCGATGAAACCAGCGCCGCCTTCAATGCCCTGACCTGGGCCAGGCCATTGGCCACGCCGAGATAATACTGGCGAGCCGACAGCGCCGCGCCGCGTCGTGCGGCATCGAGGCCGGATTGCGCGGCCATTCGATTGGCCGCCGCCTCGCGTTCGCGAGAAACGGTGAGTCCGCCCTGATAAAGCGGAATATTTACCTGAATGCCAATGTTTTGGTAATCGGTGTCATAAAGACCGTAGGTCGAGGCGAAGGATTTGGAGTGTCCCTGATTGGCCACCAGGTCCACGGTCGGATAGTGGCCGGCGCGCTGCTTGTCGACTTCGCTGGCGGCAATGTCCGCGATGGCTTGCTGGATTTGAACGCTGATGCTGTCTTTTTCAGCGGCAGCAACCCATTGGTTCATGTCATTCGGTTGCGGGGTGGTCAGCTCGGCATCCTTGCGCGTGCTGGCGAGTGGGCCCGGGACCTTGCCAATGATCGCTTGCAGCGCATGCTGCCTGATCTCGACATCGCTTTCGGCGGCAATTTCCTGCGCAACCGCCAGATCGTAGCGCGCCTGTGCTTCATGCGTATCGGTGATGGTCGCCGTGCCGACCTCGAAATTCTTCTTGGCAGATTCCAGTTGCTGGGTGATCGCGATCTTGTTCGCCTGCACCGCCTTGAGATTTTCGACCGCATAGATGGCGTCAAAATAAGCCTGCGACACGCGCAGGATCAGATCCTGCCGGGCCTGGACGAAGTTCGCTTCAGCTTGCGCCACCTGCAGTTTTGACTGGCCGTATGAAACCCAGTTCTGCCAGCGAAACAGCGGTTGGGTCAGTGTCAGCTGGTAGCCGTTGGCGTTGTAATTCGGTTTGGCAATGGTCGGACCATTGTGCGTGCTGATTTCGTTCTTGTTCCAGACGGTATTGCCCGAGAGCGTGAGACTGGGCAGCAGGCCAGCCCGGGCCTGTGGCATTTTTTCCTGGCCGGCGTCCAGTGTTGCGCGGGCCGCTGCAAATGTGGGGTCGTTGTCCTGGGCATCACGATAGACCTGCATCAGATCTGCCGCGAAGAGCGGCGAAGCCAGCAAGGGAGAAACGATCAGCCAGGCGATTTTTTTCATGCCATCCTCAGTAACGACGCATGCCTGGGTCGACTTCGCCGGCCCAGGCCTCGACGCCGCCCATCAGGTTATAGACGGCATCAAAGCCGTTTCGCTCGAGAAACATGGCGACCTGCATGCTGCGCCCGCCATGATGACAAATAACGACCACATCACGCGCCGCTTCAATTTCAGCGCAACGCATCGGAATCAGGTGCATGGGAATATGCTGTGAACCTTCGATTTGGCAGATTTCCAGCTCGGCCAACTCCCGCACATCAAGCAGCACCGGATCTGGCCGGCTTTCATCCGCTAGCCATTCTGCAAGCTGTCTGGCTCTGACCTGTTGCATCAGAAGGTGAAGCTTCCCTTGACCTCGACGCCGTCGAGTGCGGGAATCACTGTTTCAAAGAGGTTGACCGTGTTGTAGATGCCGTCGGCCGTACAGGTAATCAACTGGGCTTCCATGACCGGTGCTTCGCCAACCACAACGGCCAGTTTGCCACCGACACGCAACTGCTTGAGCAAGGCATCCGGAACAGCCGGAAGTGAGCCGGAAACGACAATGGCGTCGTAAGGGCCGCGTTGCGCCCAGCCCTTGGCGCCATCGCCACGTTCAACGGTGATATTGGTAATGCCGGCGCGTTCGAAATTTTGCTTGGCCATTTCGATCAATTCCGGGCGGGTTTCGACGGTTACTACGTGGTCGGCACGGGCGGCCAACAGGGCCGCCATGTAGCCACTGCCGGTGCCGATCTCAAGAACCTTGTCGGTTTTCTTGAGGCCAAGTTCCTGCAGCATTTTGGCTTCGATCTTCGGGGCCAGCATTTGCTGACCGCCACCGAGAGGAATTTCCATGTCGGCAAAAGCCAGGTTGCGATAGGCGGGCGGCACGAAATCTTCGCGCTTGACGACGAATAGGAGGTCGAGAACCTGCGGATCCAGAACATCCCATGGACGGATCTGCTGTTCGATCATGTTGAAACGTGCTTGCTCGATGTTCATGTGTGTCTCCGCAGGCTAAATATTAGCACAGGCTAATATATTGATTCCGACAAAACAAAATTATACCTGAGTCTCATTTTCCGTCTTGCGCAAACCCTGCCGCAAAAGATCCATGTGGATACGCAAATATAGCTGCGGATCGCTCTCGCTGTTCTGGCAGCAACTCATGGAATAGCGCCAGATCAACAGCATCAGGATGGGGGCAATGATGACGTCGATGGTGGTTTCGACATCCATCGAACGAAATTCACCACTCTCCATGCCGCGCCGCAAAGCGAACCCCACCAGTCCCCGTCCCCGACTGATGACATGTTCGTAATAAAAGCGTGCCAGATCCGGAAAATTTCTAGCCTCGGCAACCATCAGTTTGGGGATGCCCGCAAAAGCGGTCTGGCCGATTTTTGACCACCAGTTGTCGAGCAGTATCTCCAGCAACGCGAAGCTGCATCCGGTATGCCGGGCCGCAATCGCCTCATTTTCGGCGATGACGGGAATGATCCCTTCCTGAATTACCGCCTTGAACAGTGCATCCTTGTTTTCAAAGTAGAGATACAGCGTGCCCTTCGAAACGCCGGCGCGGGCCGCAACATCTTCAAGGCGGGTGGCGGTAAAGCCTTTTTCGACGAACAAGCCAAGCGCTGCTTCAAGCAGTTCGGCGGGGCGGGCTTCCTTGCGGCGTTTCCGGGGGGCGAGCATTGCTGGTGGCTAACTTAATGACTTGTCGGTCATTAAGTTACCATCGCCCCGGCTTTTCGGTCAACGACCTTCCTTGATCAGTCGGCCGCCGGCTGGCTGGATCGGGCGGGCGTTGTTTCTGTAGAGTCGGCTGAAGATGTTGATCTGGTCGGGGGATACCTGAACCGGCTGTTTCATGACCAGCCACAGCACTCCTTCGGAGCAAGGCGGTGTGGTCAGCGAGCCCATGTAGGTGTAGTAGTTACGGGCCGCCGGCAGCAGGGTATTGAGATCAATCAGGGTGGTCGGCGGAGCAACCGGCAGGTTTTTCTCCAGTGGCAGGTTGTTCCATAGCGTCTGGATGAACGGATTTTCGTTCCCGCGTTCGAGTAACACGGCGACCACGGCCAACTGCCCATCATCCGATTTGTGTACCAGATGGACGACCATGTCGAAACGCTGGCCATTGACCTTTTCCTCGGATGGGCGGTGGAAATGGAACTGGACGAGTTCATAAGTCTTGCCCGTCAGCGATATCGAATTCTCACCAACCTCGACCTGAACGGTATGGCCGTTATCGATGATGCGGAACGTCGACGGACGATAGTTGAACTTGATCGGCTCCAGATCGACCTTGATGCCGTCCTTGATGTCGATTGGTGATTGGCGCTGGCCGATGGCGCAGGACTTGTTGTTCGGGCTGAGATTGGACCAGTTGTCAGGCCCGCCGGGACCTTCGTAATCCCAGTGAATATTGGCATGCTGTACGGCTGGCTCGGTCTGGGCCAGTTCCAGCATGTAGCCTTCTGATTTCGGCGTTTTTCTCGCTTTGCGAACCGGTGCATGGCTAGTGGTATGCACAACGACGGTCGATGGTTTCGCTGGCGCGATTTCGCGGGTGGCTGGCGGTGGCGCCGGCGCTTTGGGTTCTTTGGCTACTTCGGCGACGGCCTTGAGGTTGGGTCGAATGGAAGGAATGGCAGCGTGTTCGGTATCCTTCTCCTCCTTGGCCGCTGCGGCGCCATGTCCGGCTTCGGCCACCTTGATGCTTTTCGGCTTTTCGGCCTTGGCCAATTCCTTCTTCAGCAACGCATCGTTGGCGGCTTTGAGTTCCCCGGCGGCTTCATTGGCCTTTTTGGCCAACTCGACCTGTGTGTCCTTGGGCGGGCGACATACTTCGCGCAGGACTTTGTCGTCCAGTGTGCCGGTCCGCACCGGGAGTTCGATGCCCTTCGGCTCTTCTTCGCGAACGATATCGTTTTCGTTTTTCTTGAGCGTGCGCTTGATCGTATTGGCGCTACGGGTGGCGCAATCATATCGAGTCGTCGCTTCAATGACGCGATAAGGCGCGCCAGAGCGTCCGTCGATCAACTCCTTCTCCAGCACTACGCGGCCCAGCGCTTGAACGACGCTGCCTTCCCGCTTCAAATTGGTGCGGTCAATTTCAATGCGCTTGCCGGGTTCTGAAGAAATGGTTTGCCAGGTTGGCGCTGCCAAGGCTGCCCCCCACGGCAGCGCGGCGAGCATGCCGATGATCATCAGTAAGCGCATCTTGGTTCCCTCGTTTTCTTTTTGGATTCTGCAGCTTGTCGACAATATTTCGGCCGAAATCTGAAAACCTTGAGTGAATTTTGCCATTCCTTGCATTTTGCCTGTATTTCCAGTAACTTGCAGCCTCTCGTTAGGGGTGTCGGCCGTGTCGGGCGACTGAGAAATACCCTTCGAACCTGACCGGGTCATGCCGTCGTAGGGAAACGAACTCTGCCGTTGGAACCAGATCGCTCCCTGCCCGTCTTACCCGTTGCAACTACGCACGGAGCCACCATGAACGCCAAAGAACAATTCCTCGCCGCCAACGCCCATGTCGACGAGGCCGCAGTCCAGCCGTTGCCCAATTCCCGCAAGGTTTACATCGAAGGCTCCCGCCCGGATATCCGCGTGCCGATGCGCGAAATCTCGCAGGACGATACGCCGACCGCTTTCGGTGGTGAAAAGAATCCGCCGGTATATGTTTACGACTGCTCCGGCCCCTATTCCGACCCGGTTGCCAGGATCGATATCCGCAACGGCCTGCCCGCCTTGCGCGCCCAATGGATTGCCGAGCGCAATGACGTTGAAGAACTGGCCGGTCTGACCTCCGAATTCGGTCGCATCCGCGCCGAAGACAAGGCACTCGACGAATTGCGTTTCCCCGGCCTGCACCGCAAACCGCTGCGTGCCAAGTCCGGCAAGAACGTCAGCCAGATGCACTACGCCCGCCAAGGCATCATCACCCCCGAGATGGAATACGTCGCCATCCGTGAAAACAACAACCGTCGCGCCTACATGGAGTCGCTGCGGTCAACCGGGAAAATGGGCGAAAAAATGGCTGCCCTGCTCGGTCGCCAGCACCCCGGCCAGAATTTCGGCGCCAGCATCCCGGAAGAAATCACCCCGGAATTCGTGCGCAGCGAAATCGCCCGCGGCCGCGCCATCATCCCGAACAATATCAACCATCCGGAAAGCGAGCCGATGATCATCGGCCGCAATTTCCTCGTCAAGATCAACGCCAACATCGGCAACTCGGCCCTCGGCTCCTCCATTCAGGAAGAAGTCGAGAAGATGACCTGGTCGATCCGCTGGGGCGGTGACACCGTGATGGACCTGTCCACTGGCAAGAACATCCACGAAACGCGTGAATGGATCATCCGCAACAGCCCGGTGCCGATCGGTACCGTGCCGATCTACCAGGCGCTGGAAAAGGTCAACGGCAAGGCCGAAGACCTGACCTGGGAAATTTTCCGCGACACGCTGATCGAACAGGCTGAACAGGGTGTCGACTACTTCACCATCCACGCCGGCGTGCTGCTCCGTTACGTGCCGCTGACCGCCAACCGGATGACCGGCATCGTCTCCCGCGGCGGCTCGATCATGGCCAAGTGGTGTCTCGCCCACCACAAGGAAAGCTTCCTCTACACGCACTTCGAGGAAATCTGCGAAATCATGAAGGCCTACGACGTCGCCTTCAGCCTCGGCGACGGCCTGCGCCCCGGCTCGATTTACGACGCCAACGACGAAGCCCAGCTCGGTGAACTGAAGACCCTCGGCGAACTCACCCAGATCGCCTGGCAGCACGACGTGCAGGTCATGATCGAAGGCCCCGGCCATGTGCCGATGCACATGATCAAGGAGAACATGGACCTGCAGCTGGACCAGTGCAGCGAAGCCCCGTTCTACACCCTCGGCCCCTTGACCACCGACATCGCGCCGGGCTACGACCACATCACCAGCGGCATCGGCGCCGCGATGATCGGCTGGTACGGCACCGCCATGCTCTGCTACGTCACGCCGAAAGAACACCTCGGCCTGCCCGACAAGGACGACGTCAAGACCGGCATCATCACCTACAAGCTCGCCGCGCACGCCGCCGATCTCGCCAAGGGCCACCCCGGCGCGCAGATCCGCGACAATGCGCTGTCCAAGGCGCGCTTCGAATTCCGCTGGGATGACCAGTTCAACCTCGGCCTCGACCCGGACAAGGCGCGTGAATTCCACGACGAAACCCTGCCCAAGGAATCGGCCAAGGTCGCCCACTTCTGCTCGATGTGCGGCCCGCACTTCTGTTCGATGAAGATCACGCAGGACGTGCGCGAATATGCGGCGGCTCAAGGCATCGCCGAGGCAGAGGCGCTGGAGAAGGGAATGGAAGTGAAGTCCATCGAGTTCATCAAGGCCGGGGCTGAGGTCTATAGCAAGGTCTGATACGGTCAACGCGAAAAAGCAGGTATAAACGAAAAAGGCGGCTGACTTAGCCGCCTTTTTCTATGGAACGCATTTCAAACCTTGAAATAGGCAACCTGTTCGCGCAGTTGTGCTGCCATTTGCTGCAACTGTAATGCGTTATCGGCATTGCTGTGAATCGTTGCATTGGTTTCCTCTGTCATCTGGGCTACCTGCTCGACATTTTGAGCAATGTCGTTGGCAGCGATGGCCTGTTCCCTCGTTGCATCGGCAACCTCCATGGCGCGACGTCGGGATTCAGCGGCTTCGTGGGTGATGCTCTCCAGCATCCCGGATACTTCATTGACTCGATCCAGACCCCGCTGGACCTTTGGTCCAATCGCACGCATATCGTCGACCGTCATTCGCGTTTCATCCTGAATCTGCTTGATCTCGGCGGTAATTTCATGGGTTGCCTTGGCAGTTCGCTCTGCCAGTTTTCTAACTTCATCGGCGACCACTGCAAATCCACGGCCCATCTCGCCGGCACGAGCGGCTTCGATGGCTGCATTCAGGGCGAGCAAATTGGTCTGGTCGGCGATTTCCCGAATGACATTGGCTATTCCGCCAACTTCCTCGGTGCGCGTCATCAGATTGCCTACCTGGCTAGAGGATGACTGTACGGCTGCGGCCATAGACGCCATTTCGTCGACCGCGTTGTGAATGGACTGCACGCTTTGCTGGGTCAGCGATGAGGTGCGTTCGGAGCTGTCTTCGGTATCCTTGGCCAGGGTCGATACTTCATTGATGCTTACTGTCACTTCTTCCAGCGCTGACGCTGAGGCCGCCGTGGACTGCGCCTGCCGGTCGGTCGCTATGCTGATCTCGTCGGCGGTCGTCGAAAGATTGTGTGAGGCAAGGCTGATCTTGTCCGCGGCCTGCCTGACCTGACCGATGACGGTGCTGAGTTTTCCGGCCATTTCATGCATGGCGTTCATGACCTTGCCGACTTCATCGTGACGCGAGCTGCCGATACTCACAGTCAGATCACCATCGGCGATCTTGCGTGAACTCACCACCAGCCTGTCGAGCGGGGTTATCACGATACGGTTCAGATAGAACGTCAGAATGCCGAGCAAGACAAAGGTCAGAATAAAGGTGGCGCCCATCATGATGTTGCGTGCATGCTCCGCGAGGCTGAAGATTTCGTCGGCATAGCTGCCGGACACGACGATCCAGTTCCAGTCCTTGTACTCGTTGTAGGCAACGATCTTTTCCCGGGCATGGGTTTCGCCGGCTTCCTTGTTCAGCCACGGATAGCGCATGATGCCATTGCGCTTCTCGATGATTTCCTTGATGAAGGCGCGCCCGTCGCTATCGGTTGCATCAAGGATGTTTTTTCCTTCCTCTGTCGGATGAATCAGCAACGAGCCGGCGGTCGGTCCCTGTTTTGCATCGAGCACATAGGTATAGCCGGTATGCCCAAGTTTCACCCCCTTGATGCTCTGTTTCATGGAATCGAGTGCGTTCATGATGTCCATGCCGACAAAATGCAGTCCTATGACCTCACTTTTTGCATCCTTGATCGGCAAATACTTGGTCATGTAGTGACGACCAAATAACGTGGCCTTGCCAACGAAGCTTTTGCCCTCGAGGAGGATGGCGTAGGCAGGGTGCTGCTGGCCCAGTAGCGTCCCCGTGGCACGACTGCCATCCTCCTTTTTGAGTGACGTCGAAATCCGTACAAAATCATCCCCTTTTCGGACAAATATTGTCGCGACGTTGCCATTGCTGGCCTGACTAAAGCCGTCCACATAGTTCGTGTTGCTGTTAAGTGTGACCCCATTCAACTTGAGAATTGGCGTCTCGCCCGCTTCGAGGCTGTAATTGCCGGCCAGCGTCGCGGTAAAGGAATGAGACCAGCTGTCGACTTGCTGGCGGAGGATGGCATCCGTCTGCGCGATCATGTTCAAAAGGAGCTCATTCGTATTTTTCAGCTTGGCGGTTTCATCGCGCTCATTCACGCCACGAATTTCCGCGTGCAAAAATAGTGCAAATCCGCCCAGCGAGATGAAAACCGCCAGTGCAACGATGACGGCAATACGAAAGCGTATGGACTGACGATCGAACATTTGTTGCCCCCCCAGGCTGCCAGAAATGTATTACTTTAGTAATCCCAAGTATTATTTATCAAATTCGACAATGTCAATCTATATTCGCCAATTAATTGCAATTAATTCAAAAACTTAAACAATTGTGAATTGATTGTTTAATCATGAATTTCAATACGGGTGTCGAATTCTGGTCGCGCCTAGATTCTGACTCGACCCATTTTTTGGGGGGCTGCATTGGAATCGCTGGCCTGACCTTCGGCCATCACTGCTAGCCGTTTCTGCGCAGGCGTTGGTTCAATGGTGTTGCCTTGAACTGCGTCCCACGCGACTGCTGCGGTCAACTGGGAAAATTGGCCCAAAGCGAAAATGGATGGCGCGATTCAGCCGGAATCAGCAACAAAAAAAGGCTGCCGAAGCAGCCCCTTTGCGAGTAGATTGCCGCTTTTGGCGGCGACGCCTGAATTACAGCTTGAGGTTGGCGCGGATCTTTTTCAGCAGTTTTTCGCCCATGCCTTTGGCGCTGACGACATCATCCAGCTTGGCATAGGGGCGGCCGGCCACAATGGCTTTGGCGAGCGCGCTGCTGACGCCCTTGATGGCGCCGAGTTCAGCAGCGCTGGCGGTGTTGATCGAAACGCCTGCGGTGGCAACTGCAGCGGCAGGCGCCGGGGCGGCCGCCTTGGCTTTTTCGGCGACCGGTGCGGCAGCGGCTGGCGCTACCTTTTCGGCGGCCTTGCTCTTGGCTTCAGCCGGGGCTTTGACTTTCTTTTCAGCCGTCTTGGCCTTGGCTTTTTCGGCCTTGGCCGGCGTGGTGCTCGGGCGGGCAAGGACACGGAAGTCACGGGTGACGTAGCCGGCCGGTGTCCATTCACGCAGCATCAGGGTCAGGTGACCGGCTTCCGGTAGCGGACCAGCATGCGTGGTCAGATGGCAGTCGGTCCATTCCGTCTGGCCATTCAGCGAGCCGAGGACAAGGCTGGCAACCGGCACGCCGGTCCAGTCGCCACCGGCGTATTCACTGTCCAGTGCCCACAGTTCAAGGGCCAAGGTGCCGCTGATATTGTCTGCGTCGCGCGGGTTTTCGATGCGGGCGATGTCGAAGGTGATTTCATCATTGGTGAAGCCGCTGCAGATGGTGCCTTCCATGCGCGGTTGCACGAAGCTGACGGCTTGTTCGTAACTGGCGATGTCTTCGATGGTGTCGAGGAGGCCGTCAAAGCCGGAAACCAGTACCATGGAAACGATGTGCGGGCCATCGCCCGCTGGCGGCAATGCGTAGGTGCTGCCATTAACGAGAATGCAACCCGTGCCGTTGGGGTTAAGCAGGCCGAGTGGCAGTTCTGCGAACTTGATACCTTTGTCGTTGCACAGCTGCAGGGCCCATTCCTGGCCGGTCAGGCGTGCTTCGTCGCAAAGGATTTCAGCGTTGAGAAAGGCTAGATCGCCTTCGAGGCGATAGCCGTGAGAGCTGCCGAGTTGGGCAACAGGTTGGCTGGAGCGGGTAAGGGTCATTGGTCTGTGTTTTGGGTAAAGAGGGCGCATTATAGGAGTGGTTTGATGACAATTTTTCAATGTTGGGAACTATTTTTTTATTTGCACAACGATGGTGCAAATCACGCCAGAATGCGGGTTGCGGGGGTGTTTGTTTTGTTTGGAAGCCGACAATCAGGTGCGTTGAAACCCGTGCCTTTTTGCACCGCTTTTGGGCGTCTTGCGGTCAACCGGGAAAAATGGAAAAAAATGAAATCTGCAACCCTTATCCATGCGTGACAATCTGATTTGCATAAGTATGGCGCCGATGATTTGTCGACCGGGGTGTGGTGCGTGCTGCATTGCGCCGTCAATCTCGTCGCTGGCCAAGCCGGCCGGCGTGCCCTGCGAACATCTGGATGCCGAATTCCGCTGCCGGATATTCGGCCAGCCCGAGCGCCCCGACTGCTGCGGCGGGCTGCAGGCTTCGGCTGAAATGTGCGGAACATCCCGGGAGCATGCGCTTAAATGGTTGGCTGAACTCGAGGTTTTGACACATCCGGGATAGTAGAATGCGGCCTCCCCAACTTGGTTAAAGCACAGGCTGTACTTCATGGACCCGATTCTTCTCCTCAAGGCGCTCATCCTCGGCATTGTCGAAGGGCTGACCGAATTCCTGCCGATCTCGTCGACCGGGCATCTAATTCTTGCTGGCGATTTGTTGAATTTCAACGATGATCGCGGCAAGTTGTTCGAAATTGTCATCCAGTCCGGCGCCATTCTGGCCGTGGTCTGGGAGTATCGCGAACGCCTGCTCAAGGTGGCCCGCGGTATTTTCAGCGAGGCGGCTGCGCAAAAATTCGTCCTCAACCTGTTCGTTGCCTTTTTGCCGCTGGCCATTCTGGGCCTGGCTTTTGGCAAGGCGATCAAGGCTCACCTGTTCAATCCGGTAACCGTGGCCACCACGTTCATTCTGGGCGCCTTCGTGATTCTTTGGGCGGAGAAGCGTGAACATAAAATCCGCATCCAGACGGTTGAAGAAATGAGCATGCTGGATGCCCTCAAACTCGGCATTGCTCAGGCATTCGCCCTCATCCCCGGCACCTCGCGCTCCGGTTCGACCATTATCGGCGGTCTGCTCTTTGGTCTGTCACGCAAGGCAGCGACTGAGTTCTCCTTCTTTCTGGCCATTCCGACGCTGATCATCGCCACCATTTACCAGCTCTACAAGGAGCGCGCCCTGCTCAATGCGGACGATATCTCCATGTGGGCGGTCGGTTTCGTCGCCGCCTTCATCTCCGCCTTCCTGTGCGTGCGCTGGTTGCTGCGCTATATCTCCAGCCATGATTTCACGGTCTTTGCCTGGTATCGCATCGCTTTCGGCATTGTCGTGCTGGCGACGTGGCAATTCGGCTGGGTGCAATGGGCCGCGGACTGATCCTTTATCTGCATGGCTTCTGTTCCTCGCCAGCTTCGTGGAAATCACGATTGCTCGCCGAGGAAATGGCACGGTGCGGCCTGGCGGCGCAGTTCGTTTGTCCGCAGTTGGCGCCGGTGCCGGCTGAAGCGGTCGCCAGCGTCAGCGGACTGATCGAGCGGGCGAATGGCACCGTGACCTTGGTCGGCTCCTCGTTGGGTGGGCATTACGCCAACCATCTGGCTGAAAAATATGGCCTGAATGCCGTGCTGATCAATCCTGCTGCGGTCGACCGGATAAATCTGTCGAATTTCGAAGGCGATCATGCCAATTTTCATACGGGCGAACCGTTTACCTTCACCAACGCCCACGCGGCCCAACTCAGGGCACAGGTAGCCAGGCCAACGCCGGCGCGTTACTGGCTGTTGCTCGAAGCGGGCGACGAAGTGCTCGATTACCGTCAGGCGCAGGCGTTTTACGCCGGTTGCCGGCAAACTGTCCTGCCGGGCGGTGACCACAGCTTCACGAAGTTTCCCGACTTTGTGCCGCAAATCATTGAATACGCTGGGCTATAATCCGTCGATGAATGTATTGTTTGAAGAAGATGGCGGCTTTAAGGCCGGCAGCATCATGGCCGACAACGACAGCTCGTTGCAGGTCGAAATGCCGACCGGCAAGCGCAGCAAGATCAAGGCCGCAACGGTGTTGTTGCGTTTTGAAAAGCCCTCCGCGGCGGCCTTGCTTGACCAGGCCACGCCGCTGGCCGAAGAGATCGAAGCTGAATTCCTGTGGGAGTGCGTCAACGATGGCGAGTTTTCGTTTCTTGATTTTGCCCGTGATTACTACGGACACGAACCCACGCCGGTCGAAGCGACGGCGGTGCTGCTTGCCGTGCACGCCGCGCCCGTCTATTTCCACCGCAAAGGCAAGGGCCGCTTCCGCAAGGCGCCTGCCGACATTCTCGCAGCTGCTCTGGCCAGTCTTGAAAAGAAGCGTCAGCAAGCGCTCACGATGGAAGGCTGGATTGGCGAGCTGAGAGCGTTCCGCCTGCCGCCGGAAATCGGCGCAATGACCGATGCCCTGCTCTACGCGCCAGACCGCAATAAACCGGAAACCAAAGCCTTCGAGACGGCCTGTGCCGACGTCGGCCTGACGGCAGCGCAGATGCTCTTCAAGTGCGGGGCGATCAAGTCGCCCTACTTCCTGCACTACCGTCGTTTCCTGCACGAGCAGTTCCCCAAGGGCGTCGGTTTTCCAGCGCTGGAGGCGCCGAAGCTGCCGAGTGACTTGCCGCGCGCCGACGTGCGCGCCTTCTCGATTGACGACGCCAACACCACTGAAATCGATGATGCGCTGTCGGTCGTCAAATTGCCCGGTATCGGCTCGCGCATCGGCATCCACATCGCCGCGCCGGGCCTGGCCATCGAACACGGCTCGCCGCTCGACGGCGTTGCGCGCGCCCGGTTGTCCACGGTGTACATGCCCGGCAACAAGATCACCATGCTGCCGGATGCTGTGGTCCAAAACTACACGCTGGCCGGTGGCGTCGATTGCCCGGCCGTGTCGCTCTACCTGACGGTGAACGAGTCGCTGGAAATCCTCAGCCATGAATCGCGGCTGGAGATGGTGCACATCGCCGCCAACCTGCGTCACCACGAAATCGAACCGTGGTTCAACGCCGAAACGATCAATGGCCCATTGCCCGACCAGCCGTTCAAGGATGAACTGGTTCATCTCTGGCACTTCGCCAATGCTTGCGAGGGTCGGCGTGGAAAGCCCTCGGCGATGCAGGGCATCAACGATTACAACTTCGAGATCGTCGGCGATCTGGCCGATCCGGATGCCTGCACCGTAGACATCAGCGAGCGCAAGCGCGGCAGTCCGCTCGACAAGCTGGTCGCCGAACTGATGATCGTCGCCAACTCGACCTGGGGCGGCCTGCTCGCCGAGATGAATATCGCCTGCCTGTACCGCGCCCAGACCCAGGGCAAGGTCCGCATGACCACGTCGCCGCTGCCGCACGAAGGCCTCGGCGTGCCGCAATACGCCTGGATGACCTCGCCGCTGCGTCGTTACTGCGATATGGTCAATCAATGGCAGTTGATTGCCTGTTTGAAGGGCGAAACGCCGGCTTTTGCCCAGAAATCGGCCGAACTGTTCGGCGCCATGCGGGATTTCGAGCAAACCTATGCCGCCTATGCCGATTTTCAGCGGCAGATGGAACGCTACTGGTGTCTGCGCTGGGTTCAGCAGCAGGGCTTGACCGAAATCGAGGCCACTGTCCGCCGCGAGCAGAGCGTCAAGCTGGACCACCTGCCGCTGTTGCTGCGCGTGCCTTCGTTGCCACCTGATCTCGTGGCCGGGCAGCGGGTTCGTCTGGCCATTGAAAGCCTCGATCTTCTGGCGCCGGAAGTGAGTTGCCGATACGTCCGTTTGCTCGGCGACAACAATCTGGCCGACGCCACGGAGGAAGCGGCGCAGTGAAAAAGAAGGTTGCTGCCCTGCGCCTGCCACCGGTGGCGACGCACGACCGTCGCCTGTGGTTGGCGGTGGGCATCTCCGTGCTGTTTCACGCCTTGCTGCTGACAGTCCATTTCAAATTTCCCGATGCTTCAAAAGCATTCCGGGAAAAGGCCATGGACATCATCCTGGTCAATGCCAAATCGGCAAGCAAGCCCCATGATGCGCAGGCGTTGGCGCAATCCAACCTGGATGGCGGGGGCAATGTTGATGAAAACCGGCGCGCCAAGACACCACTGCCGCCCGCCGAACATAAAAACGATGGTGATGCCATCCAGCAAATGCAGCGTCGGGTACAGGAGCTGGAAACGGCACAGCAACGCCTGCTGACGCAAGCCAGAAGCTTGCGCAATGTGGCTGCTGCCAACGCCGCAACCGAACAACCGACGCCGGTGCCGAGTGTCAGTGGTCTCGATCTGGCCGAGTCGGCCCGGGCCATGGCGCGACTGGAAGGCGAAATCAGCAAGTCGCTGGATGAGTACAGCAAGCGGCCGCGCAAGAAGTTTGTCGGGGCGCGGACTGAGGAATATGCCCTCGCATCCTATCTGGACGCCTGGAAGCAGAAAATCGAGCGGATCGGCACGCTGAATTATCCCGATGCGGCACGTGGAAAGCTCTATGGCTCCGTGGTGCTGTTTGTCGAATTGCGGGCCGAGGACGGCAGCCTCTACAACGCCGAAATTTCAAAGTCGTCCGGTCACAAGGTGCTGGATCAGGCAGCATTGCGCATTCTCCGGATGGCGGCGCCGTTTGGCGCCATTCCAACGCAAGCGCTGGGTGGGGCAACGGTACTGTCCTTTGCCCGTACCTGGTATTTCACACAGGGCGATGCCCTGAATACGGCCAGTAAATGAGCGATTTGTACTGCGTTTTTGGCAATCCGATTGCCCATTCGAAATCTCCGGCCATTCACGCCGCCTTTGCTGCTGCAACCGGGCAGGACATGCACTATGAGGCGCGGCTGGCTGCGGTCGACGGCTTCAAGCCGGCGATTTCGGAATTTGTGGCCATGGGGGGCAAAGGCGCCAACGTGACGGTGCCCTTCAAGGAAGAAGCTTTTCGTCTGGCAACGCGCTTGTCTGAGCGCGCGTCGCGGGCCGGCGCCGTCAATACACTGGCCTTCAACGGCACTGAAATTTTCGGCGACAACACCGATGGCGCCGGGTTGGTTCGCGATATCGTGCACAATCTTGGCGTCTCGCTGGCCGGCAAACGCATTCTGCTGCTTGGCGCCGGTGGCGCATCGCGTGGCGTCATCGCACCGCTGCTCGCCGAACGCCCGGCCTCGCTGTTCATTGCCAACCGCAGCGCCGGCAAGGCCGAGGCGCTGGCCGCATCATTTGCCGACATGGCTACGGTCAACGCCGGAAATTTCGCCAAAACTGACGATATGACCTTCGATCTGGTGGTCAACGCAACCTCCGCCAGTCTGTCCGGCGACGCGCTGCCCCTGCCGAACGGTATTTTTGCTGAGGGCTGCGTGGCTTACGACATGATGTATGGCCAGAGTGAAACGCCATTTTTGGCGCAAGCCCGGGAGCAAGGCGTCGTCCAGCGCGCGGATGGTTTGGGCATGCTGGTTGAACAGGCGGCCGAAGCATTTTTCGTCTGGCGCGGGGTGCGTCCGGCGACCCGCCAGGTGCTGGCTGATCTGAGATCAAAGCTCGGCCAATGAAAACCGCCGGCCGCTGGCTGAAGTGGGGGCTGCTCGGCCTGATCGGATTGTTCCTGATCTGGCAGTTGTGGCTTCTGGGCTGGGTGTTGCTATGGGGTTGGGTCAATCCCGGCGAAACCAGGTTCATGGAAATTCGACTTGCCGAGCTGCGGCAGAAGGTGCCGGAGGCTCAGCTCAAGCAGCAGTGGGTTCCCTACGAGCGCATTTCCGTCCACCTGAAAAGGGCCATCATCGCGGCCGAAGACGCCAAGTTCGTCGATCACGAAGGCTTCGACTGGGAAGGGATGCAGAAGGCGATGGAAAAGAACCAGAAGAAGGGACGATTTGTCGCTGGCGGTTCAACCATCAGTCAGCAGCTGGCCAAGAACCTGTTTTTGACACCCAGCAAGTCCTATTTTCGCAAGGCTGAAGAGGCGATCATCACGGTGATGCTGGAAAATCTGTGGAGCAAGCGGCGGATTTTCGAGGTCTATCTGAACGTGATTGAATGGGGTAACGGGATATTCGGTGCCGAGGCAGCGGCCCGCCATTATTTCAATGTCAGCGCCGCCCAGCTCGGGCCGGAACAGGCAGCGAGACTGGCCGGCATGGTGCCGAATCCGCGCTATTACGACCGAAATCGCGGTGCATCGGGATTGGGACGCAAAACAGCCATCATTCTTGGCAGGATGTCGTCCGCCGAGGTCCCTTGATCGCTCTTCGCCGTCAGGGCGGGGTCAGGCTTTGCGCACAAAGGTGGTGCTACAATCGAGGTTTGTTTTTGCATTGCAGCATTGACGCGCCATGTCCGACGAAACCCCGACCGAAGTTGATGTGCTCAAGGAGCACCTGGCCGATGTGCAGGAGTTGCTCTCCAAGCACCGGCTCGTCGAAGAAATGGTTCGGCGCCAGGACATGCCGCGTCACGAGCTGGTTGAAGGCCTCGTTCAAAAGCAGCATATCAGCGAACTGCACAATCTGTTTTCGCGTTTGCCCGTTGTTTCTGTCGCGCTCATTCTCAGTGCTCTGCCTGAAGACGATCGTCTGATTGCCTGGAAGGAAATCGACGAAGGACGTCAGGACGATATTCTCGAACTGCTCGCCGATGAAGTACAGGAAGTGCTGGTCGGTGACGGGCATCGACCCAGCAAAAAAGTCATCGTCAATGCCTTCGAGTTGCACGATGGTCGTTTGCGCCAGATCGTCGTCGAACGCCAGCTCGATTTTGCCGAAATCAAGCCGATCTGGATCGATCTGGTTGCCCCAACGCCGCGTGTTCGCGAGTGGGTGGGCCGCCAGTTCGGACTCGATTTGCCGGACCCCAAGAATCTGACAGACCTTGAGGCCAGCGCGCGCTTTTATATCGAAGACAACGGCGAGCTGCATCTGCACTCGGACTTCCTGCTCGATATGGCCAACGAGTCGCGCAACGTGGCGGTGGCCTTCATCCTGCACGACGAAATTCTCTTTTCGGTGCGTTCCGAAGAATTGCCGGTTTTCCGCCTGCAACGCCATCGGGCGCGGACGCGGCCTGGTTATGTCACCGATGCAAAAGACGTACTGCTTGATCTCTATGCGGCGGATGCCGAGTATTCAGCCGATGCGCTGGAAGACGTCTATGCCTCGCTGGAGGCGGTCGCCAAGCACGTGCTGAGTACCCACCTGACGGACGAAGTGGCCGGAGTGATCCTGGCCGATGTGGCCAAGCAGGAAGATTTGAACGGACGTATCCGCCGCAATGTGCTGGATACGCGTCGGGCAGTCGCCTTCCTCGGGCGCGGCAAGTTCCTGAACCAGTCGCAGCAGGAAGATGCCCGCCAGATCATGCGCGATATCGAATCGCTCGACGGCCATACCTCCTTCCTGTTCGGCAAGATCAACTTCCTGATGGATGCGGTTGTCGGCTTCATCAACATCAACCAGAACCAGCGCGTGTCGAAGCTGACCAAGTTATCGATCATTTTCATGCCGATCAATATCGTGGCCGGTATCGGCGGGATGTCGGAGTTTTCAATGATGACCAGTGGCATTCCCTGGCCGGTGGCCTACGGGGCGTTCACGCTGGGCATGGGCGTGGTCGGCTGGCTGACCTATCTGGCCTTGCGTCAGGCCGAGCGGCGTGAAGCGTCGGGCAAGCTGGATGAGGCCCGGGCCATGATGATGTCTACTTCGTCATCAACTTCAAACCGATGATGCCGGCGACGATCAGCCCGATGCTGATCAGTCGCGCCACTTCCCTCGATTCACCAAACAGGAACATCCCCAGGATGGCGGTACCGACCGCGCCGATCCCTGTCCACACTGCATAGGCCGTGCCCAGTGGTAGCACTTTCAGCGACCAGCCGAGCAGGATGACGCTGGCGGCCATGGCCACCAGCGTTGCTGCTGAAGGCCAAAGGCGGCTGAAACCCTCGGTGTATTTCAGCCCGACCGCCCAGCCGACCTCGCAGAGGCCGGCAATGAACAAGATCAGCCAGGCAGAACCCGAACTCACTTCAGCGTGGCAAAGTAGGCGTCGGCCGCCGCGATGGTCGCCGCGATATCGGCATCGCTGTGGGCAGCCGAGACGAAACCGGCTTCAAAGGCTGACGGTGCGAAGTAATGGCCGGCGTCGAGCATGGCGTGGAAGAAACGGTTGAAAGCTTCCTTGTCGCAAGCCAGCACTTCGTCGTAGGTGCCCGGGCATTTTTCGGCGAAATAGAGACCGAACATGCCGCCGATGTTCTGGGCGGCGAAGGCGACGCCGTGCTTCTGCGCGGCGGCGACCAGACCATCGCACAGGGCCTTGGTTTTGGCAGTCAGTGCTTCGTAGAAACCGGGCGCCTGAATGAGCTTCAGCGTGGCCAGACCGGCTGCCGTGGCGATCGGGTTGCCGGACAACGTGCCGGCCTGATAGACCGGGCCGAGCGGGGCAATTTTTTCCATGATCTCGCGCTTGCCGCCAAACGCACCGAGCGGCATGCCGCCGCCGACGACTTTGCCGAAAGTGGACAGGTCCGGTGTAATGCCGAAAAGGCCTTGGGCGCTCTTCAGACCGACGCGAAAGCCGGTCATGACCTCGTCAAAAATCAGCACTGAGCCGTTTTGTGTACACAGCTCGCGCATGGCTTTCAAGAAAGCCGGCGTTGGGGCAATCAGGTTCATGTTGCCGACGACCGGCTCGACGATCACGGCCGCGATCTTGTCGCCATGCTTGGCGAAAGCGTCGGCCAGTTCCTGCGGGTTGTTATAGGTGAGGACCATGGTGTTCTCGGCCACGCCGGCCGGAACGCCGCTCGACGATGGGTTGCCGAAGGTCAGCAGGCCGGAGCCAGCTTTTACCAGCAGACCGTCGGAATGGCCGTGGTAGCAGCCTTCGAACTTGATCAGGATGTCGCGGCCGGTGTGGCCACGCGCCAGACGGATGGCGCTCATGGTCGCCTCGGTGCCCGAGGAAACCAGGCGAACCATGTCCATCGACGGCACCAGTTCGCAGAGCAGGTCGGCGATGTCGACTTCCTTCTCGGTCGGCGCACCGAAGGAGAGGCCATCGACGGCGGCAGCCTGCACGGCGGCGATGACTTCGGGATGGGCGTGGCCGAGGATCATCGGGCCCCAGGAGCCGACGTAGTCGGTGTACCATTTGCCATCTGCATCCTGGACTTTCGCCCCGGCACCCTTCTGGAAGAAACAGGGCGTGCCGCCAACCGAGCGGAAGGCGCGGACCGGCGAATTGACGCCGCCGGGGATGTGGCGCTGGGCGCGTTCGAACAGTTGCTGGTTGCGAGAGATCATGACGTTGCTTCCTGAAAAAGACGTTGATAGGCGGCGGCGCGTGCGCTGATGTCGGGCGCCGAAAAGAGATCGGTGATGACCGCGAGCAGGTCGGCACCCGCGGCAATCAGCGGGGGGGCGTTATCCAGCGTAATGCCGCCAATGGCGCAGCTTGCTGCGGTCAACCGGATTTTCGCGTCAAAAAACAAATCCTTTGGGGCGAGTGGGGCTTCCGGCTTGGTTGGCGAAGGATAGACCGCACCGAAGGCGACGTAATCGACGCTGGCCGCATCAGCCGTTTCTGCCATGGCGAAATTGGCATAGCACGATGCGCCGAGGATGCGGCTTGAGCCCAGTATCGCCCGGGCGGCCATCAGGTTGCCATCATCCTTGCCAAGATGTACTCCATCGGCTCTGACAAGAAAACACAGGGCAATATCGTCGTTGATCAGCAGTTTTGCGCCATAACGGCGGGTCAGATCCCGCAAGGCGTGGGCACGAATGACACGTTCCGTCATGGTGCTCGTTTTGTCGCGGTACTGAACGATCCGGCAACCGCCGGCCAGCGCGGCTTCAAGTTCGGCCAGCAGGCGGGCGCCGTCAGCATATTCCGGCGTGATGGCGTAAAGACCGCGTAATTTATTCGCCATCGGCCTTGCCGTCGCCTTTCTCTTGGGCGGCCTCTTCGTCATTGCCGCGCGCCCAGAAAAAACGGTCGGGGATGAATTGCCCCATGCCGGCGCGAAAGCCATTGGTCAGTGTTTGCCACGTGTAGTCCTGAGCGTCGTGCACGGCGTCCTCCATGCCGGCGCCGCCGGCAATGCAGCCAGCGATGGCCGACGCCAGCGTACAGCCTGAGCCGTGGTAGCTGCCAGGCAGGCGCTCCCAGCTATCGCGACGGATGACGCCACCGGCACCGTATAGCGTGTTGACGACCTGCGGCGTGTTTTCGTGGGTGCCGGTGATCAACACGTACTGCGCGCCCATTTCAATCAGGCGCTGGGCGCAGACATCTAACGATGGTTCCCCGTCATCATCGTCACTCTCCGCCAGTCGCCGTGCCTCCGGTGCATTCGGGGTCAGCAGTGTGGTTTGTGGCAGCAGCATTTCCCGGATAGCAGAAATCACGTCTTCGCTCGACAACTCGTCGCCACGCCCAGACGCCAGGACAGGATCGAAAATCAATGGAATTTCGGGGTAGTCAGCAATGATTTCGGCGACCGCGAGCACATTTTCAACGCTGCCCAGCATGCCGATCTTGAAGGCGGCCACCGGCATGTCTTCGAGCACGGTGCGGGCTTGCTGTTCGAGCAATTCAGCCGCGACCGGGTGCACGCTTTGTACGCCGACCGTATCCTGAACCGTCAGGGCGGTGATGGCGCTGAGGGCATGGCAGCCCAGGCCGGCCAATGTCAGCAGGTCCGCTTGCATCCCGGCGCCGGACGATGGGTCGCTGGCAGAGAATACGAGGACCAGTGGCGGGGTAGGCTGAATGGTGGCGGGGGTATTCATTGTGATTCGCACCCTTGGCGGGGGCGAAGGGAATTAGGTAAGATGGCCGCGATTTTATCCGAATCTTGCGGCGACGCAGCCATCTCCCGGCGAGTGGCAGTGGCTGATGGGCCTTGCCGTGGAAGAATAGTTCCGTAGTATGATGCACCGATAGCACCTCACGAAGAGGTCCAGGGGACAGGATAGTGGCTGATTTATCCAGACTGCGTGGCGTCAGGGTCATGGTCATTGACGACAGCAATACGATACGGCGCAGTGCCGAGATATTTCTCGTCCAGGCCGGGTGTCAGGTTGTGCTCGCCGAGGACGGCTTTGATGCGCTGGCCAAGATCGCCGACCACCAACCCAGTGTGATTTTTTGCGACATCATGATGCCGCGTCTCGACGGTTATCAAACCTGTTCGCTGATCAAGAAAAATTCTAAATTCAAGGCAACGCCGGTCATCATGCTGTCCTCCAAGGACGGACTGTTTGACCGCGCTCGCGGCCGCATGGTCGGTTCTGACCAATATCTGACCAAGCCGTTTACAAAAGATAGCCTGCTACAGACGGTTGCGACCTTTGCATTGCCCGCCGAGACAGAATCAAATCCGTAGTTCTGGGGGAACTCATGCCTGTAAAAAATATCCTTGTCGTTGATGACTCTCCGACCGAACGGTTTTTTACCGTGGATGTGCTGACCAAGGCCGGCTATCAGGTCACGACAGCAGAAAACGGCGAGGAAGGTATCGTCAAGGCCAAGGCCACCAAGCCTGACCTGATCCTGATGGACGTCGTGATGCCCGGCCTGAATGGCTATCAGGCAACGCGGACCTTGACCCGCGACGAGGAAACCAAGGGTATTCCGATTATTGTCTGCACGTCGAAGGGGCAGGAAACCGACAAGATTTGGGGTTTGCGCCAGGGGGCGGTCGATTATCTCGTCAAGCCCCTGAATCCGGATGAGTTGCTGCAACGAGTCGCTGCGCTGCCGTAATCCAGATGGCCCGGAAAACCAGTCTTCGCGATTTTCAGGAATATCTGGCGACTCGCCTCAGCAATGCGGCCCGAGGCAAGGGGTCATCGTCCTGGCTCGGCGTCGAGGCGGGGGGGGAGTCTTGGTTGGTGGACCTTTCCGATGGTGGCGAGATTGTGCAGGCCTCGCTTCTGGCGCCCGTGCCATTGACTCGTCCGTGGTTTGTCGGACTGGCCAATATTCGTGGCAACCTGCATGCGGTCAGTGATTTTTCGCAATTTCGAGGTGGTCCGCCGATTATCCAGAATGCCAACGCCCGACTGTTGCTGATCGGGGCTAAGCATGGTGTCAATGCTGCATTGCTGGTATCGCGCATGCTCGGCCTGAAAAATCCGGAAGACTTTACCGCCGAGCCGGCCGATATCTCCATGCCGGCGTGGGGAATGCAGCGTTTTGCCGATACGCAAGGAAAAATCTGGCACAAACTCTCGGTGCGCGAACTGCTCGCTGATCAGGATTTCATGAATATCGGGGGATGATGGTGGGCTTTGCCACCATGCCCTCAAGCGGAGAATTTCCATGGTTTTCAGCTTCAAGCTTCCGAAACAAGGTAATGCCGGAAAGGGGGCGTCATCGTCCCCGATGACCGTTTCGGCAGGTTCAGCCACCAGCCAGCTGGCCCTGCCTGGCTTCCTTGCCGCGCAGCCCGTGCTTCAGCAGATGAAGATATTGGGGGGTATTTTCATCTTCCTGATGCTGATCATTGCCGGTTTGGTCGTGCATGACAACCGTGAATCCACCGAGAACACGGCGTACATCGCGGCTTCCGGCGAAATGCGCATGCTCTCGCAGCGCCTTGCCAAGGCATCAACCCTGGCCTTGCAAGGCAATCCGCTGGCATTTACCCAGCTGAAAGAATCACGTGCCACCTTTGCGAAACTGTATGAGCAGTTGGCGAATGGTGGTGAATTTGGGGGGGGCAGGATTTCAGCTTCGCCTGACAGCGTCCGTCCGCAGCTGGAGCTTCTTGGCCAGCGCTGGGCGAGCACTGACAAGGATGCCGAGACGGTTATCGGCCAAGAGGCAAACCTGATTGGACTGGGCAAGAGCGTAGCCACCATCGATAAAACGAATGCGGCAATGTTAGAACTGACCGAACAGGTGGCCATGCTGAAATTGCAGTCTGGGGCAGCCTCAAGGGATATCGCCTCATCGAGCCAGCTGATGATGCTGACCCAGCGTATCGCCAAGAATGCCTCGGCGCTGCTGGTGGGGGACGAGATCAATCCGGAAGTGGCCTTCCTGCTTGGAAAGGATACCAATGCGTTCCGCGATATCCTGGCCAGCCTTGCCAAGAGCGGTGGCGATGCAGAGAGCCGTAACAAGCTCGGTGAGCTCGACGTTGCTTTCAAGGGGTATCAGGAGGCGGTTGCCAGTATTCTAGGCAACATGCAGCCATTGGTGCTATCCAAGCAGGCAGGTTCGCGAATTTTTCGCGAGAGCGAGGATTTGCTGAAGGCGACGGACGACCTTGCGCAGGGTTATCAGCAAGGTCTGGCTGAACGCGGCATGTATATTGTTGCGCTCATCATTTTGAGCGTGCTGGCTTTGGCGACGCTGGCCCTGCTCGTCAAGATTTACCTCGACGATACCGGGCGCCGCGCCGAGGATGCCGAACTTCAGCGTCATGTGTCTGACCAGACGAATCGGGAAAATCAGGATGCCATTTTGCGCCTGATGAACGAACTGGGTGACCTGGCAGACGGAGACCTGACCGTGACCGCAACCGTGAGTGAAAACATCACAGGTGCCATTGCCGACTCCATCAACTACACGATTGAAGAACTGCGTGTATTGGTCGGGCGGATCAACGATGCGGCAAACCGGGTGACGGCGGCCACCGAAATCGCCCGTTTGACCTCGGCCGAATTGCTTGATGCAGCCGAACGGCAATCGACGGAAATTCAGCAGGCTGGCCAGTCTGCACTAAGCATGGCGCGTTCGATGTCCGAAGTGTCGGGCAACGCGACGCAATCGGCCAAGGTTGCGCGCCAATCCCTGATGGCTGCAGAAAAAGGGACGCAGGCGGTGCAGGATTCGATCAAGGGCATGAACGAAATTCGCAACCAGATTCAGGAGACCTCGAAGCGAATCAAGCGTCTTGGTGAAAGCTCGCAGGAAATCGGTGAAATTGTTGAACTGATTTCCGATATTACCGAGCAGACCAACGTACTGGCGCTGAACGCGGCCATTCAGGCCGCTTCAGCCGGTGATGCAGGACGGGGTTTTACGGTGGTTGCCGAAGAGGTGCAGCGTCTGGCCGAACGTTCCGGCGAAGCGACCAAGCAGATTGCGGCGATTGTCAAAACCATTCAGACCGACACGCAGGATGCCGTCTCCGCCATGGAACAATCGACCCGCGGCGTGGTTGATGGCGCCAAACTCTCGGACGCTGCCGGTCAGGCCCTGTCTGAAATTGGCGATGTGTCGCGTAATCTGGCCGACCTTATCCAGAACATTTCTACGTCGACGCAGAATCAGGCCAATTCGGCGACGCAAGTGGCTCGCCTGATGCAGGATATTCTGCAAGTGACCGAGCAGACGACCGCCGGTACGCAGCGCACAGCGCAGGCGGTGGATGAACTCACTGCCCTGGCTTCCGAATTGAAGGGCTCGGTCGCCGGTTTCAAGGTCGACTGACGGACATCGCGAGAGATCATGAACGCGGCAACGGAATTTGATTTGGGCCCGCTGACTTGGGTCAAGGGTGAAATTGATCTGGCCTTGCAACGGGCAGAGGAGGCGCTCGACCAATACGAAGCGACGGCTGATCCGACGCAGCTCAAGTTCTGTCGAACCCACGTGCACCAGGTCCATGGTGCGCTGGCGATCGTGGGGCTCGATGGCGTTGCCCTGATTACGGAGTCGACCGAGTCTCTGCTTGCCGGCATTGAAGCGGATCGCCTGCCCGGTGGCGACGCATCAGTCGCCGTGTTGCGCCAGACACTGAATGCCCTGCGCCAGTATCTTGACGATCTGATCGCTGGCGAGCCTAACCTGCCCCTGCGTCTGTTGCCGACCTTGCAGGCCTTGGCCGCAGTACGCAGCTTGCCGATTCCTCACCCCTGCGAATTGTTTTATCCGGATCTCTCGCTGCGCCCGCCCAAGCGGGCTGTCGATGTTCCCATGCTGGGTTCAGAGCAGCTTTTGCATGCCCTGAAATCTGAGCGCATGCATTTTCAGAAAGGCTTGCTCAGCTGGCTCAGGAAGCCGGCTGAAGCAGAAATTGGCCGCCAGGTCATGTGCGAGGCGGTGGCCGCCATTGACGCCATACAGCCGACGCCGATCGCGCGTTCTTTCTGGTGGGTTTCGCTCGCGCTGCTGGAGTCACTGGCCGATCCGCAACTCGCGGCCGATCAGACGGCGCGCCAGTTTTGCTCGCGCATCGATGCCCAGATCCGCCGCTTGCTTGAGGGGTCGAACAACGTGGCTGAGCGGGTCATGCGCGAGGCCCTGTATTACATTGCCCAGGCACCGGCAGGCCTGCATCCGCGTGTGGATGAAGTTCAATCGGTTTATGGCCTTGCCAGCCTGCTGCCGACGGTTGCTGAGGTCGCGGCACCGATGCCGCATCAGGCTTCGCTGCGCAAATTGCGCGAGACGCTCAGTGCCATTGAGGAGCTTTGGAACAAATTCTGTACCGGCCATGGCGCCAGTCTGGAGGGTTTTGCGGACAACGCGCGCAGTTGCGCCCAATTAACCGGTGAAATCGGACAGACCGATCTGAAGCGTCTGGGCCAGGGGCTGGGCGCTATCGCCAACTGGCTGGTTGAACAACCTTCACGTTTTAACGACTCGGTCGCCATGGAAGTGGCGACGGCCATCCTCCTCCTGCAAAACGCTCAGGAAAACTTCCGGCGACTGGGCACCGATTTCGCGCAACAGGTTGACCTCATGGTCGCCCGTCTGTACGGATGCATCGCGGGTCGTCCGGCGAGCGACGAGGCGATTCCGCTCCTCGACGAAATGACGCGGAAGGCGCAGGAAAAGCTGCTGATCGGGCAGGTTGGTCGGGAGATTCAGAACAGTCTGGCCCAGATCGAGCAGGCCCTTGATGTTTTCTTCCGCGACCCAGCCAAGGCGCAGGATCTGCTCCAGCTCGACAAGCCGATGAAGCAGATCGGTGGTGCGCTGGCCATGCTGGGACATTTCAGCGCGGTCAACAGCCTCAAGGCATGCGGCGCCCGGATCCAGCAATTTGCCCAACCGGACTATCAGCCGGCCAGTGACGATTTCGAGGCGGTCGCCCACCAGCTGTCCTTGCTGGGCTTCTTCGTGGATTCGCTGCAGAACGGCGAAACTGATTTTGATGCGTTTGTTCGTCGCATGCACGGCGAGAAGTCCGCCTCGGCTGCAGACGCTGAGGCCAAGCCCGCACCGACGGTTGAAGCGCAACTTGCCCAGCAGGCCCGTGAAACGCAGGCACTGGCCAACGCGCTGCGGGAAGCGCCGCAAGATACGCGCTTGCAGGATGAGCTCAAACAGAACCTGCAGGCGATCCAGAAAGATGCCGATCTGGTCGCCAATCGCGAACTGGGCGATTCAGCCAAGGCCGCACTGGCCGCATTGCAGGCGGGGGGCGAGGTCGATGCTGCGCTATCTGGCCTGACGCCGCAGACGCTCGAAGCACCCTCGGCCGAAACCCTGCAACTGGCGGATGCTACCCACGAGGCCATCGACGCGGAACTGCTGGCGATCTTCCTCGAAGAAGCCAATGAAGTGCTGGCCACCATTGGTGATCAAAAGGCCTTGCTGGCCGGAGCTCCGAACAATGTCGAGGCGTTGACGACCGTGCGTCGTTCCATGCATACCCTGAAGGGTAGTGGTCGGATGGTCGGGCTCAAGGAGCTCGGCGAAGTGGCCTGGGAGCTGGAGCAGACCCTGAATCTCTGGCTGCGTCAGGACACGACGGTCACCCCGGACCTGCAGCGGATGATTGAAGACGCCCATACGCTGTTTTCGACATGGGTCAGCCATCTCGAAAACGGCCAAGGCGGTGTGCCGGATGCGGGCGCACTGGTTGCACTGGCCGGACGGTTGCGTGGCGTTGAACCGGCAGTAGCCGTGCCCGTGGTCGAGATCGAACCGCACTTCACCGAGTTGGTCGAGATCGAACCGCCCATCGAGGAATTGGCTGTCGAGCAAGCGGCTGTTGAGGCGGTGCCCGTGATGCCGCCAATCGACGTGACTGAAGCGCCGGAACCAGCGTTGCCGCTGGAAAGCGTGGTCATTGAAGCGCCTGTTGAGCCGGAAGAGGCCATCCCGCGGTCAACGCCAAAAATCGAGGAAATTTCAAATATTCAGCCAGTCGTCAAGGTTGCGCCGACCTTGTACGACATCTTCCGCGAAGAGGCGCGCGGCCATTTGCAAACGCTGGTGGCCGCCTATGCGGTGCTCGATGCCAATCCATCCGCCCCGACCACCTTCGACATGACGCGTGCCGCCCATACGCTGGGCGGCATTGCGGCGACGGTTGGCCTGATGCCGCTCAATCATCTGGCCATCGCGCTTGAACACGCCCTGTTGCGCCGCGATGGTTCGGCGCATCCGGAAAGTATCGAAGGGCTGGAGACGGTTCGCCAGAGCATCATTACGCTTGAAGAGATGTTTGCCGGCCTGGCCCTGCAACGAGCACCGGACGAGCAGATTCAACTGATCGCTGCGCTGGATGATATTTACCATCCAGCCCCCGCCGTTGAAGAGCCGGTATCGCCGGCGGGTGCCGAGATCATTGCCATGCCCGGTCTTGCAACACCCGCCCCCGCGCCTGAGCCGGTGGCCGAGCCGACAAAGATTACAGCAGATGTCGCGCAGCTGAATGATGAGTTTGATGAGCAACTGCTGCCGATCTTCCTTGAAGAAGCAGGCGATCTGACCCGTGACCTGACCGCTCAGGCGCGTGCCTGGCGCAGTGATCTGACCGCGGATGTCGCCCCGCATGCCATTGCGCGCCTGCTGCACACCTTCAAGGGGAGCGCCCGCATGGCCGGCGCCATGAACCTCGGCGAAGCAACCCATCTGCTGGAAGCGCGCGTTGAGGAAGCATTGCGTGCCGGTCAGGTGACGCCGGCGTTTATCGATGAAATCGAAGCCGGCTTTGACATGCTGGTGCAGGCCGTTGAGCGCTTGCGCACCGGGCCGGTCGCCGCACCCGCGACGACCGCACCGGCGCAGGCCGGGGCAACAGAGTCAGCACCGCTGGTTGGTCAGATTCCGGCGGAAGCGGAGGCCGAATCCGAGGTGAGTGGGGAGCGGGCGACCTTGCGTGTTCGCGCCGACCTGGTGGATCGGCTGGTCAGCGAGGCCGGCGAGCTTTCGATCGCCCGCAGCCGGATCGAAGGTGAAATGCGCAGCCTGAAGGGGTCGTTGCTCGAACTCACGGAAAACGTCATTCGCCTGCGCCGCCAGTTGCGCGAAATTGAAATTCAGGCGGAATCCCAGATTCAGGCGCGCGTTGCCCAGGCGCCGGACAGCGAGGCGGATTTTGACCCGCTGGAACTCGACCGCTTCACCCGCTTCCAGGAGCTGACGCGGTTCATGGCCGAGTCAGTCAACGACGTTGCAACCGTGCAGCAAAACCTGCTGAAGAACCTCGATGATGCCAACGCGGCCATTCTGGCCCAGTCGCGTCTGAACCGCAGTCTGCAGCACGAGCTGATGAGCGTGCGCATGGTCCCCTTCTCCAGCCAGACCGAGCGCCTCTACCGCATCGTGCGGCAAACCACCAAGGAAACCGGCAAGCGGGCCAACCTGGACATCGTCGGCGGTCAGGTCGATATCGACCGTTCCGTGCTCGACAAGATGCTGGCACCGATTGAACACATGCTGCGCAACGCCGTGGCGCACGGTATCGAGCATCGTGATGAGCGTCTGGCCGCCGGCAAGCCGGAGGCCGGAGAAATTGTCGTCAAGCTGGCGCAGGAAGGCAATGAAATCATCCTGTCGATGGCCGACGATGGCAAGGGACTGAACGCCAGTGGCATTCGTGCCCGCGCCGAGCACATGGGGCTGCTCCAGCCGGGACAGGTGGTGGATGATGCTGCCTTGTTCGACTTCATCTTTCAGCCCGGTTTCTCGACCGCCACCGAATTGACACAGCTGGCCGGCCGGGGGGTTGGCATGGACGTGGTGAAGACCGCTGTGTCGGCACTGGGCGGCCGTATCGAAATTCTGTCGCAGCCGGGCAAGGGAACGACCTTCCGGCTTTACCTGCCGCTGACGCTGGCGGTGACCCAGACGCTGCTGGTCCGGGTCGGCAGCCAGCTATATGCCGTGCCCTCGACCATGATCGAACAGGTCATGGAAATGAAGGAAAAAGGCTTGGCCGCCATTCGCGAGGATGGCGAAGTGAACTGGCAGGGCAATCGCTACCCCTTCCATTTCCTGCCGCATCTGCTCGGTGACGCGCAGGCGGTGCCCGAAGCGCATCGCCAGTACTGGGTATTGTTGCTGCGCTCCGGTTCGCAGCGGGTTGCCATTCTGGTCGATGAACTCAAGGGTAATCGAGAGGTTGTCGTCAAGAATATCGGCGCCCAGCTTGCCCGTGTGGTGGGCATTGCGGGTGCGACGGTGCTCGGTGACGGCAAGGTGGTGCTCATTCTGAACCCGGTTGCGCTAGCCAGTCGGGCCATCGTATCGATGGTGCATACGGCGGTGCCGACCATGCTGCCACCGGTGCTGACAGAGGCGTCGAGCCTGCCGACGGTGATGGTGGTCGACGACTCACTGACGGTACGCAAGATCACCAGCCGTCTGCTGATGCGCGAGGGATATCAGGTCATTCTGGCCAAGGACGGCGTTGATGCGCTGGAGCAGCTGGTCGATGTGCTGCCGGATGTGATCCTCTCCGATATCGAAATGCCGCGCATGGACGGCTTCGATCTGGTCCGCAATATCCGCGCAGATGCGCGCCTGCGCTCCTTGCCCATCGTCATGATTACGTCGCGAACGGCGGACAAACATCGCAACTACGCGCTGGAAATCGGCGCCAATCACTATCTGGGCAAGCCCTACGATGAGGTCGAACTGCTTGGCCTCGTCGCGAAATATTGCAAAAAAACCCAATAATTCCGGTTGACCGCGGGAGGTGCCTTTGACGGTGCTTCCCGCGGCGCCGGCTGCGTCACACGGCCTTTTTCACCACCGCATAGCGCGCCAGCGTGGCCTCGCGCGCCGTGGCGTGATCGACGATGGGGCTTGGGTAATCGCGCCCGATCACCACGCCCAGCGCCTCCTGTTCGATGCGTCCCATCCGCCACGGCGCGTGGATGTATTTGCCCGGTACCCTGGCCAGTTCGGGTACGTAGCGACGAATGAACTTGCCGTCCGGGTCGAATTTTTCCGACTGCGTGATCGGGTTGAAAATCCGGAAATATGGCTGGGCATCGCAGCCGCTTGACGCGGCCCACTGCCAGCCACCATTGTTGGCTGACAGATCGAAGTCGTTGAGCTGCTCGGCGAAATAGCGTTCGCCCAGCCGCCAGTCGAGGCCGAGATCCTTGGTCAGGAACGAGGCGACCACCATGCGTAGCCGATTGTGCATCCAGCCGCTGAAATTCAACTGGCGCATCGCCGCATCGACCAGCGGGTAGCCGGTACGCCCCCCGCACCAGGCGGCAAATCCAGCCGGCCAGTCGGCCCACTGGATCGCGTCGTAGTCCGGTTTGAAGGCGTGGCCGACGACCTGCGGAAAACGGTCGAGGATCATGAAGTAAAAATCCCGCCAGATCAGCTCGCTGAGCCAGACGTTGGCTTCCGCCGCCACGGCAGCGCGCACCAGTTGGCGGATCGAAATGGTGCCAAAGCGCAGATGTACGGACAGATAGGACACGCCCTTCACTGCCGGGAAGTCGCGTAGCGCGCCATAACGGGCGATGCGGCCTTGGCAGAAATCCTCCCACAGTGCACGGGCGCCGCTCATACCCGGCTGGATGCCGAGTTCGCCGAGATCAGTGGTCTCAAAGCCGATCTCGGCCAGCGTTGGGATGCCAGCCCCCTCGCCGCCAGCCAGTTGGCCCGTGCAGGGCCAGACGGCAGTGTCCGCCGCAGTCAAGCGCTTCAGCCAGGCGTTCTTGTACGGCGTGAACACGGAAAATGGTTTGCCGGCTTGGGTCAGTACCTCGTCACCGTCGAAAATGGCCTGATCCTTGAGGTGAACAAAGTCGATACCATCGGCCATCAAGCCCCGACTCACCTCGGCGTCGCGCGCTTTGGCCGCAGGCTCGTAATCCCGATTCGCGAACACGACCGAGACGCCCAGGCGGTGTGCCAGTAACGGAATTTCCGCGGCTGCATGGCCGTGAACAACAATCAGGCCGCCTCCTTTCCGGCGAAGCGACCTGTCCAGTTCGACCAGCGATTCCCGAATGAATTGGACCCGACGATCGTGCCGGGTCGGCAGCGCATCAAGAATGTCGCGGTCAAAAACGAAGGCGCAATAAACCTGTTGGGCGGCTGCCAGGGCGGCGCTCAGGGCTGCGTGATCGTGATCGCGCAGGTCGCGACGGAACCAGACGAGGGCTTTTTCTTTTTTCATGGTTGGTTTGTACCTCCCCGGCGATTAAAATTCCAGCATGGACAACGTCAACCTGACCGACAACTTCCTCATCGCCATGCCGACGCTGGAAGACCCGTATTTCTCGAATGCCCTCGTTTACATCTGTGAACACAATGAAAACGGGGCGTTGGGGATTATCGTCAATCGTCCGATCGACATGGATCTGGCCGGCCTGTTCGAGAAAATAGACATCAAACTGTCGGCCGAGAGCCTGGCCAAACTACCGGTTTATTTCGGTGGTCCGGTCCAGCTGGATCGGGGGTTTGTCCTGCATCGCCCGATTGGCCACTGGCAATCGACGCTGGCGGTCAACGGCGAAGTCGGCCTGACCAGTTCTCGGGATGTGCTGAGTTCGGTGGGCAGCGATGGTGTGCCCGCAGAAATCCTGGTGACGCTGGGCTACGCCGGCTGGGACGCCGGACAGCTTGAAAGCGAACTGGCTCAGAACTCCTGGTTGACCGTGCCGGCCAAGGCAGAAATCCTCTTCGACTTGCCGCCGGAGGAGCGTCTTCCCGCCGCCATGCAGAAACTCGGCATCAGCTTTACCCAGCTTTCCGATGTGGCCGGCCACGCATGAGCGGATCGCATCGCTGATGGGCACTGTCCTGGCCTTTGATTTCGGTGAAAAGCGTATCGGCGTCGCGACAGGCGAAACGCTGCTTGGCACGGCGCATCCGCTGACCACCATCCATGCCGAATCGAACGATGACCGTTTTGCCGCCATCGCCAAGCTAGTTGCCGAATGGCAGCCGGAACAGCTGGTTGTCGGCCTGCCCACCCACGCGGATGGCACGCCCCACGAAATGACGCGACTCGCCACCAAGTTTGCCGAGCGCCTGAAACGTCGTTACAACCTGCCGGTCGGTTTTGCCGACGAGCGCATGACCTCTGTCGATGCCGAAGCACGCCTGCGCGAAACCGGTCGCAACAGCCGATCCGCCAAACCATTGCTCGATGCGGTCGCCGCCCAACTCATCCTCCAAACCTGGTTCGAAAGTCCTCATGTCCACCCTGATCAATCCTCTGCCTGATGCCGAGGCGCAGTGTCGCCAACTGGCCGACCTGATTCGTCCGCAACTCTCCAAGAACCCGGCGCTGGTCGGCATCTACAGCGGTGGCGCGTGGATCGCCGAACGTTTGCGCGAATTGCTGGGCCTGAGCGAAGAGATCGGCCTGATCGACGTGTCGTTCTACCGCGACGATTTTGCGGAAAAGGGCCTGCACCCGCAGTGTCGGCCGACCGTGATTCCATTTGATGTCGAAGGTCGTCACCTGATTCTGGTCGACGACGTCCTTTATACCGGCCGCACGACCCGCGCCGCCATCAATGAGCTGTTCGACTATGGCCGCCCTGCTGCGGTCGAACTGGCCGTGCTCGCTGATCGCGGTGGGCGCGAACTGCCGGTGGCCCCGACTTACGGTGTCTGGGACGTGACCCTGAAAGAGGCGCATAACCTGGTTCTGGATCGGGACGACAGCGGTCAACTCGCCTGGAGGCTGGAAAATGTATAACCCGCAGCTGAACAAGAACGGCGAACTGGCCCACCTGCTGTCCATTGAAGGCTTGCCGCAAAGCATCCTGACCCAGATTCTCGATACCGCCGCGTCCTTCATGGAAATCTCGGCGCGTGAAGTGAAAAAGGTACCGCTGCTGCGTGGCAAGAGCGTCTTCAACCTGTTTTTCGAGAACTCGACGCGGACCCGCACCACCTTCGAGATCGCCGCCAAGCGTCTGTCCGCCGACGTCATCAATCTCGACATCAACAAGTCGTCAGCCAGCAAGGGCGAAACCCTGCTCGACACCATCGACAACCTGTGCGCCATGCACGCCAACCTGTTCGTCGTGCGCCATGCGTCCAGCGGCGCCCCCTACCTGATTGCCGAGCACCTGCAGCGGGTCGGTCGCGACGACATTCACGTTGTCAATGCCGGTGACGGGCGCCACGCGCACCCGACCCAGGGCCTGCTCGACATGTACACGATTCGCCATTACAAGAAGGACTTCTCGCAATTGCGTGTCGCCATTGTCGGCGACATCCTGCACTCGCGCGTTGCCCGCTCGGACATTCACGCGCTGACCACACTGGGGGTGCCGGAAGTCCGTGCCATCGGTCCGGAAACGCTGCTGCCCAAGCATCTCGACAAGCTCGGCGTGCATGTTTATCACGACATGAATGAAGGCCTGAAGGATTGCGACGTAGTGATCATGCTGCGCCTGCAAAACGAACGGATGACCGGTGCCCTGCTGCCATCGGCCGGCGAATATTTCCGCCACTACGGCCTGACGCCGCAAAAGCTGGCGCAGGCCAAGCCGGATGCCATCGTGATGCACCCCGGGCCGATGAACCGGGGCGTCGAAATCCACTCGGCAGTGGCCGACGGCACGCAGGCCGTGATCCTGCCCCAGGTCACCTTCGGCATTGCCGTGCGCATGGCCGTCATGAGCATTGTTGCGGGGAATTAAGATGAATATCGTGATTGAAAATGGTCGAATCATTGACCCGAAAAACGGCGTTGACCGCAGCACATCGCTGTTCGTTGCCGATGGCAAGGTGGCCGCACTGGGCGATGCACCGGCCGGCTTTGTGGCTGAGCACACCATCGATGCGACGGGCTGCGTGGTCTGTCCGGGCTTGATTGATCTCGGCGCCCGCCTGAATTCCATTGAGGCTGAACTTGCGGCTGCGGTGGCCGGTGGCGTTACCACCGTGGTCGTGCCACCGGATGCCGATCCGCCGCTCGACGAACCGGAACTGGCTGATCGCCTGGTCCATCGTGGCAAGGAAATCCGCAAGGCACGCGTGCTGCCGCTCGGCGCCCTGACCCTGGGCTTGAAGGGCGAGCGGCTCTCCGAACTGGCTGGCCTGAAAAAAGCCGGTTGCGTCGCCTTTTCGCAGGCCAAGGTGCCGGTGGTCGATACCGAAGCCCTGCTGCGGGCGATGGAATACGCGGCCACCTTCGACTTCCAGATTTTCCTTCACCCGCAGGATTACTGGCTGTCGCGCAACGGTATCGCCCACGAAGGCGAAGTCTCCAGCCGTCTTGGGCTGGCCGGAATTCCGGTGGCGGCCGAAACGATTGCGATCGCCACCATCGTCCAGCTGGTGCGCGACACGGGCTGCCGGGTGCACCTGACCCGCCTGTCGTCGGGGGCGGGTGTGGCGCTGGTCAAGCAGGCTATCGAAGCCGGCCTGCCGGTCACGTTCGATGTTGGCGTGCATCATTTGCTGCTGACCGAAAACGATATTGGTTTCTTCAATCCGCATGCCCGCTTCTGCCCACCCCTGCGGACGCAAGGCGATCGTCAGGCCTTGTCGGATGCTGCCGCTGGGGGCTATGCCGCCATCTGTTCCGACCATACGCCGGTGGGCGCTGATGACAAGTTGCTGCCGTTTGGCGAAGCCAAACCGGGGGCAACCGGTCTTGAAGTGCTGCTGCCATTGACGCTGAAATGGGCTGAGGCGGCCGGTGTCAGCCTGTCGGATGCATTGGCGCGCATCACCTCGGCACCCGCCACCGTGCTCGGTTTGGCGAGCGGCCAATTGGCAATCGGGGCAACGGCGGACATCTGCATTTTCGACCCGGAAGCGACCTGGCTGCTTACGCCGGAAGCCCTGAAAAGTCGTGGCAAGAATTCACCCTGGACGGGCTACATGATGACCGGCCAGGTGAAGACGACGCTGGTGAGTGGTCGGGTGGTCTATTAGTTGTGTCGTGGCTACGCCGCGCAGTGCCGCAGGTCGGTACTGGGCGGCGTAGCCACTGAAAGCCGACCGGCGCTTTCGCTTTGGTTGATTCCTGCGGTCAACCGGGAAAAATCGCCGAAATCAAAATTTTTTCAGGCCTGGGCGAAGCAGGCAACGGCGTCGCTGGTCGTGCCGCGAACCTCCAGGACCTTGCGTCGCGAGGTCTGGCCGCTTTTCAGCGTCACGGCAGACCTCGGTAAATTCAGCGCATCGGCGACGAATTTGACCAAGGCTTCGTTGGCCTTGCCGTCGACGGGCGGTGCAGCGAGGCGGATTTTCAGCGCATCGCCATGCAGCCCGGCGAACGCGGTCTGCTTGGCGCCGGGCTGAATGTGCAAGGTCAGCGTGATGCGGCCGTCAGCGGCCAGCCGAAACCATTCGTTCACAGGAACATCAGCACCGCTTGCAGCAGCAGGATAGCGACCAGTGGCGACAGGTCGATGCCGGAAATGGTCGGAAGGATGCGACGGATCGGATCGAGTAGCGGGCTGGTCAGTTGCTGGGCTGGCTTGGCCAGCGGCGAGTAGGGATTGATCCACGACAGCACGGCTTGGAGGATCAGCGCACCGATCATGATGTGCACCGAGAGTCGAAGCAGGCCGCGCACGGCCAGCCAGAGAATCATCGGGGCCATGCCGGTGCCTTCGACTTCGCCAAAGCGCGTCGCGGCACCAACGATGATGCCGTTGAACAGCAATTGTGCGGCCAGCGCAGCAATCAGGCTGGCCCAATCAAAGCCGCCGGTGCCGGGAATGACGCGACGCAGTGGCTTGACCGCCCAGTTGGTGAGTTTGACCACGAAGTCACCGATCTGCCCGGCAAAGGAAACGCGCATCGCCTGCATCATGAAACGCAACAGGAACAGCGCGCAGAAGAAGCTGACGACCGCATCGATCAGGAAAATAAGGGCTTGCATCAGTCGGCCCCGAGAATCTTGCCGAGTTCCTGTCCGCGGGCGGCGGCGGCCATGCAGCCGGCGACAATCCCTTCCTTGACGCCGCGTTCGGCCATGACCTGCAGGGCTGCGGCGGTGGTGCCACCTTTGGAGGTGACACGCTCGCGCAGAATCGATGCAGGTTCGGTGGATTGGGCGGCCAGCGCTGCCGCGCCCTGCACCGTTTCAATCGCCAGTTGTCGCCCCTGTTCAGGCGTAAAGCCAAGGTCGGCCGCTGCCTGTTGCAACGCTTCGATAAAAAGAAAAACGTAGGCCGGTCCGCTGCCGGAAATGGCGGTAACGCCATCAATCTTGGCTTCGTCCTCAATCCAGACGGTGGTGCCGACCGCACGCAGCACGCGGTCGGCGGCGGCGCGCTGGTCAGCACTGACGTCGGGCAGGGCACACAGTCCGGTGATGCCGGCACCAATCAGCGCGGGGGTATTCGGCATACAGCGCACGATCTGGCGATGGCCGCCCAGCCAGCGCGACAGCGCGGTCATGTCGAGACCGGCGGCGATGCTGATGACCACTGCCTTGCCCAGTTTGCTCACGAGCGGTGCAACGGCGTCCTTCATTTGCTGTGGCTTGACCGCCAGCACCAGGATATCCGGCGAGGCCGGTGCCGTATCGGCGCTGGCGTGGCAATTGACGCCATAGCTGGCAACCAGCTTGTCGCGTGCATCGGCACCCAGTTCAATGACGTCGATGTCGCGTGCGGCAAACCCCTGTTTGACCATGCCGCCGATCAGGGCGTTGGCCATGTTGCCGCCGCCAAGGAAAACAATTTTCATGCGTGGTTTCTTTCACCAAAAATGGCTGTGCCGATGCGGACGATGGTCGCGCCTTCGGCCACAGCAGCTTCAAGATCGTGGGACATGCCCATGGATAGCGTGTCGAGCGGCAATCCGGTCGCCCGGATTGCATCAAAAATCTCCCGCAACTGGCGGCAGGGCGCACGTTGGGCAGCCTCGTCGTCAGTCGGCTCCGGAATCGCCATCAGGCCCCGGAGTTGCAACTGTGGCAGCGTAGCGACGGCGCGGCACAGCGCGAGGGCTTCGCTTGGCGCGCAACCGCGCTTGCTGGCTTCGCCGGATACGTTCACCTGGACGCAGACCTGCAACGGCGGCAGGTGGCTCGGACGTTGGTCCGAGAGGCGCTGGGCAACCTTGAGGCGGTCAATGGAATGTACCCAGTCAAAATGTTCGGCAACAGGGCGCGACTTGTTGCTCTGAAGCGGGCCAATAAAATGCCATTCGAGATGTTGCCCGGCAGTGGCGGCAACTTTTTCGATGCCTTCCTGAACGTAATTTTCACCAAAAGCATGCTGGCCGGCATCGACTGCCGCCATAACGCTGGAAAGTGGCCAGGTTTTGCTGACAGCCAGCAAGCGGACGCTTTCCGGCGAACGGCCGGCGCGCTTGGTCGCTTCGCGGATACGGGCCTGGACAGCTTGCAGGTTGTCGGCGATTGCGCTCATAATCCATTGGGAATTAACAACAATCGAAGTATACACGCGCTCCGAGGACGATCTGCATGGACATCACTGAACTGCTGGCTTTCAGCGTCAAGAACAAGGCATCAGACCTTCACCTGTCGGCCGGTCTCCCGCCCATGATTCGAGTGCATGGCGACGTCCGGCGCATCAATTTGCCGGCCATGGAGCACAAAGATGTCCATGGCATGGTCTATGACATCATGAACGACGGCCAGCGCAAGATTTATGAAGAAACGCTGGAATGTGACTTTTCCTTCGAAATTCCCAATCTCGCGCGTTTCCGGGTCAATGCCTTCAATCAGCACCGCGGGGCCGGTGCAGTTTTCCGGACCATTCCGTCCAAGGTGCTGACGCTCGAAGAACTCAACTGCCCGAAGATTTTCAAGGAAATTTCCGAGTACCCGCGTGGCATCGTGCTGTGCACCGGGCCGACCGGCTCCGGCAAATCAACGACGCTGGCAGCGATGGTGAACCATGTCAATGAAAACGACTACGGTCATATTCTGACCGTCGAAGACCCGATCGAATTCGTTCACGAATCCAAGAAGTGCCTGATCAACCAGCGCGAAGTTGGCCCTCATACCCTGTCGTTTGCCAACGCCCTGCGGTCAGCGCTGCGCGAAGACCCGGACGTGATTCTGGTCGGCGAAATGCGCGACCTCGAAACCATACGCCTGGCACTGACGGCGGCTGAAACCGGTCACCTGGTGTTCGGGACGCTGCATACCTCGTCGGCCGCGAAGACCGTGGACCGTATCGTTGACGTTTTCCCGGCGGCGGAAAAGGAAATGGTTCGCGCCATGCTTTCCGAGTCGCTGCGGGCCGTTATTTCGCAGACGCTGATGAAGACCAAGGATGGCAGTGGCCGTGTGGCTGCCCACGAAATCATGATCGGTACGCCGGCCATTCGTAATCTGATCCGGGAAAACAAGATCGCCCAGATGTATTCGGCCATCCAGACCGGTCAGAATTTCGGCATGCAGACGCTTGATCAGAATCTGGTTGATCTGGTTCGCCGCAATGTGGTGTCCAACGCTGAAGCGCGCTTCCGGGCGGCTAACAAGGATACCTTCCCGGCTTGATCGGGCGGTATCCAACAGAACAAACAAGGGGAAAGTATGGAACGCGATCAGGCAATGAAATTCATGCACGATCTTTTGCGCCTGATGTCGCAAAAGAAAGGCTCCGATCTGTTCATCACGGCCGGGTTTCCGCCGGCGATCAAACTTGACGGCAAGATCACGCCGGTGTCCAACCAGGTGCTGTCCCCGCAGCACACGGCCGAACTGGCGCGCTCGATCATGAATGACCGCCAGGCGTCCGAGTTCGAAGCGACCAAGGAATGCAATTTCGCCATTTCGCCGGCCGGTATCGGTCGGTTCCGGGTCAATGCGCTGGTCCAGCAAGGGCGGGTCGGGGTCGTCTGCCGGACGATCAACATGAACATTCCGACGCTGGACGAACTGCTGTTGCCACCGGTCCTGAAGGACCTGGCGATGACCAAGCGCGGCTTGATCATTTTCGTCGGGGGTACCGGTACCGGCAAGACGACGTCGTTGGCAGCCCTGGTCGATTACCGCAATGAGAATTCGTACGGTCACATCATCACCATTGAGGATCCGATCGAGTACGTGCACGAACACAAGAACTGCATCGTTACGCAGCGCGAAGTTGGCGTCGATACCGACGACTGGGCGCCGGCGCTGAAGAACACGCTGCGCCAGGCGCCGGACGTCATCCTGATGGGTGAAATTCGCGACCGCAACACGATGGACTATGCCATTGCCTTCGCCGAAACCGGCCACTTGTGTCTGGCCACGCTGCACGCCAACAGCGCCAACCAGGCGATTGACCGCATCATCAACTTCTTCCCTGAAGAGCGTCGGCAGCAACTGCTGATGGACCTTTCGCTCAACTTGCGTGCCATGGTTTCCCAGCGTCTGATCGCCAAGAAGGACGGCAAGGGGCGCATGGCGGCGATCGAGGTGATGCTCAACTCGCCACTGATTTCCGATCTGATCTTCAAGGGCGAAGTGCATGAGATCAAGGAGATCATGAAGAAATCCCGCGAGCTTGGCATGCAGACCTTCGACCAGGCGCTTTTCGACCTCTACGAAGCTGGCAAGATTACCTACGAAGATGCGCTGCGCAATGCCGATTCGCTCAACGACCTTCGCCTGCAGATCAAGCTGCACGGCAAGGAATCCAAGGACCGTGATCTGACCACGGGCATCGGCCACCTCGATATCGTTTGAATTCAAAGGAGACATCCATGCGTCGTCTGTTGAAGCCTGCATTTGCCCTGTTTTTCTCGTTGACCGCGGCGCTGGCTCAGGCCGGCGCGCTCGATGCCATTTCCAGCGGCGATGCCAGCGCGGGTGTCAAGGAGGCGCTGGCGAAGGGCGCCGATTACGCTGTTTCCTCGCTCGGCAAGAATGGCGGGTTTCTCGGGAACGACAAGGTGAAGATCAAACTGCCCAGCCCGCTGGACAAGGCCGAGTCAGCGCTGCGCATGTTTGGCATGGGCAAGCAGGCCGATCAGGTGGTTGAAACCATGAACCACGCCGCCGAAAATGCCGTGGCCGAAGCCAAGCCGATTCTGACCGAGTCGATCAAGAAAATGAGCATCAAGGACGCCAAGGAAATCCTCACGGGCGGCGAAGACAGCGTGACGCAGTATTTCAAGCGCACCTCAACCGATCAGCTCACCGCCAAATTCATGCCCATCGTCAAGAAGGAAACCAACAAGCTGAAGCTGGCCGACCAGTACAACAAGTTTGCTGGCAAGGCTGCCAGCGCCGGACTGGTCGACAAGAAGAATGCCGATGTCGACAGCTACGTGACCCAGAAGGCCATGGATGGCCTGTTCCTGATGATTGCCGAAGAGGAAAAGAAGCTGCGCGCCAATCCCATGGAGGCAGGCAGCGCACTGTTGAAAAACGTTTTCGGCGCACTGTGACCTCAAGCTAGGCGGTCAATTGGTCGTAATTGAGGGTACAGGAGCCCTCAAATGAAACTTGACCGCCTTTCCAGCACGACCCCGCGTCTCTCGCAGGAATCGATGGTGCGGGCGCATGAGGTTGCTGGTGAGCGTATTCGGCGAGTCGAGGCGCTGGAGGGCGTCGAGGGTGACCGTCAGCGCAGCGTGCAGCAGGAAATCCTGTCGATTGAGCCAGGCGCCATCAGTGACTTCAACGGTGGTGAACGGGTTCTGCAGGGAGCCCATGACCTGGCATTGCAAGTGGCTGCGTTGGGGGCGGCTGCAGACCACCTGATCAAGCCCGTTCCTCTGCGGATGGCGGTCAAAGCTATTGACGAAAGTGCCTGAGTCAATTCCCACGGTCAACCGGGAAAAATGGCCTAAATTTCAAGAATTGGCGTGCTAGGTTAAAATCATCCAACCCTCCCAATGCGCCCCGCCTTGTCGGGGCGTCGCTTTTTAGAAGAACCATGTCCGGCCTCAATGCCCCGCAGCGCGAAGCAATTCACTATCTCGATGGCCCCTTGCTGGTGCTGGCGGGTGCCGGGTCGGGAAAAACCAGGGTGATTACGCAGAAGATCGCTTATCTGGTGCAAAGCTGTGGGTTCCAGCCGCGCAACATCGCTGCCATCACCTTCACCAACAAGGCGGCGAAGGAAATGCAGGAGCGTATCGGCAAGCTGCTGTCCAAGCCACAGGCCGACGACCTGCAGATTTCGACCTTTCACTCGCTGGGCGTCCGTATCTTGCGTGAAGAGGCCAAGGCGCTCGGCTACAAGCCACGTTTTTCGATCTTTGATTCGGCTGATTGTGCCGGCATCGTCAGTGAATCAGCCGGCACCGTCGACAAGGCGACGCTGCGTATCGTCCAATCAACCATTTCAAACTGGAAAAATGCCCTGATCTCGCCCGAGGCGGCGCGCCATCTGGCAACGGACGAACATCAGAAGCTGGCGGCCCATGCCTACTTGTCCTATGAAGCGATGCTGAAAGCCTATCAGGCGGTCGATTTCGACGATCTGATCGGCCTGCCGGTGAAGTTGTTCTCCGAGCATCCGGACATTGCCGACAAATGGCAGAACCGTTTACGTTACCTGCTGGTCGACGAATATCAGGATACCAACGCCTGCCAGTACCAGCTGCTCAAGCTATTGACGGGCGTTCGCGCTCAATTCACGGCCGTGGGCGATGATGATCAGGCCATCTATGGCTGGCGCGGGGCGGATATCGAGAATCTGAAAAAGCTGCCGACCGAGTTTCCGTCGCTCAAGGTGATCAAACTTGAGCAAAATTACCGGTCGACCGTCAGAATTCTCAAGGCGGCCAACAATGTGATCGCCAACAACGAAAAGCTGTTCGACAAGAAGCTCTGGTCGGAACTGGGCCACGGCGAGCCTATTTACGTCAATGCCTGCCGCGACAACGATGCCGAGGCGGAAGGCGTCATCATGAAACTTCAGGCGCATCGTTTCCAAAACCGGGGCAAGTTCAAGGACTACGCCATCCTCTACCGCTCAAACCATCAGGCGCGGATTTTCGAGGAATATCTGCGAGACCACCGGATACCCTACCTGCTGTCCGGGGGGAAATCATTCTTCGACAAGGCGGAAATCAAGGATATCACCGCCTATCTGCGCCTCCTGGCCAATGAGGATGATGATCCCGCCTTCATTCGCGCCGCCACCACGCCCAAGCGCGGCATTGGCGCTGCGACACTGCAGGTCCTCGGTATCTATGCCGGCGAGCGCCACGTCTCGCTCTTTCAGGCAGCCTTCGAAGAGGGATTCGCGCACCGGATCCAGCCGCGCCAGCTTGAGCCTTTGCTCGAATTCTGTAACTTCATCAATCGAACCCAGTCTCGGGCCAGTAAGGAACCGGCGCATCAGGTTCTGCCCGATCTGCTCAAGGCCATCGATTACGAAACCTACCTTTACGACCACGAAGAGGAACGTACCGCGCAAACGCGCTGGGCGAACGTCTGCGAATTCGCCAGCTGGCTGACAAAGAAGGGTGAGCTCGATGGAAAGACACTGGTTGATCTGACCCAGAGCATCGCCCTGATCAACATGTTGGACAAGCAGAATGACGAAGATTACGACGCGGTTCAGCTTTCAACACTACATGCCGCCAAGGGACTCGAATACAAACACGTATTTCTGGTCGGTGTCGAAGAGGGCATCCTGCCATACCGCGAATCGGTCGATCAGACCAAGCTCGAGGAAGAGCGCCGACTGATGTACGTCGGGATCACCCGTGCTCAGCACACGCTCAACATCTCCTACTGCGAGCGCCGCAAACAGGCACGTGAGTTCGTGCCCTGCGAACCATCGCGCTTCATTGACGAGATGGGCAAGGAGGATGTCCGCTTTTCGGGGGGGAAACAGGATATCCCGCCCGACAAGGCTACCGGCAGTGCCCGGCTTGACGCCATGAAGGCCATGCTGGCCGGAAACAAGCGCTAACGGACCGGTCACACCGCGTTACATCAGGTTACGCTTCTGATGACATCCGGGCAGATACCCGCCGCGTTATTCGGCACAAGGCAGCGCGATTTCGCAGTGCCGGACCAACCACCGAATAATCTATCTCTGGAGAATAAAATGACCAAGCAACTGATCGCCATCGCCTTTGCCGCCGCTTTCGGCATTGCCCACGCTGCGGACGTCAAGCCAGCCGCTGCCGAAATGAAAGCCGCTACGCCGGTGGCAGCCACTGTCAAGGCTGAAGCCCCGAAGGCTGCTGAAACCGTCAAGGCGCCGGACGCCAAGCCTGCTACCAAGCCGGTCAAAAAGGCACACAAGGAAAAGAAGATGGTGAAAAAGTCTGCACCGGTTGCCGCGCCGGATGCGGCGAAGGCAGTTGAGCCGGCCGCAAAGTAAGGTATCACCACAGGCCAGTCACAGCCCTCCAAAAGCTGCGCTGGCTGGGGCGCCCACGAGGCGCCTTTTTTACGTCAACAAAAAAGGAGGCCGTAGCCTCCCTTCGGTAACTGCAGGCGCCTTATTTGGCCTTGCTCATGATGTATTCAACGGCATTTTTGACTTCGACATCAGACAGCGTCGCGCCGCCCTTTGGTGGCATTGCATTCTTGCCATTGGTAACGCTCTTGATCAGCGCATCCTTGCCTTGAGCCAGACGCGGTGCCCAGGCGCCCTTGTCGGTGACCTTTGGAGCGCCGGCCGCACCCGTATTGTGACAAGCGCCGCAAACCGTGTTGAAAATGGTTTCGCCACTCCGGGGCCCGCTGGCGGTAGGTGCTTCAGCCTTGGCCAGTTCGAATTTGGCGACCGGTTGGATGCGAATATCCGCTTCATCACTACCCGTGCCGGAATTGGCGACGGTGTTGAACGATTTGTTGGTAAGCGGATAAATGATGGCAATCAGGACGACAGCGATGCCGATGGTCGCCCACATGATGCCCTTGGAAGAGTGTTGCTCAGCCATACCGAAGACCCCAGTGCAATGTATAGAAACCGTGATTATAACTATCTGGCGCAACTGCTGAGCAAAAAAAACCCCGCCAGCGGCGGGGTGGAAATTCTCGAAAGGGGGAGTTTCGAGAGGAGGGGTTCAATGCACAGATGCAGTATGGGTTCCCGCTCCTCTGATGTCTGTCGTACTTTCGTAGCCTTCTGTAACAGAATGTGGCTGTCTGAAAATCAGCAGCGATGGTGCGCTGCGTCATGGTTCTTGTGCGCATGAAAGGACAGGGAAAAACCGCAGGGATTTCCCTGAATGGCATGCTTGAAATTGGCCGCCCGAAGAGGCGATCAGCTTTCGATTCGGCTGATGATGACAGCGCTTGTCGGTACCTGGTAATCAGCCGCCAATTGATGCTTGGCGGTGTCTTCAATGGTTTCGTCTTCGCGTACGACGAAATGGCGGGCACCGGCGAAATCCTGAGGGATTCCGGCACGATCCTGCGTGATGCGATAATGAATTTTGACTGTCATGGCTGTTCTCGTTTTATGGCTATTTATATTTCCTGCCTGACGAGTATAGCGCACCATTGCTGCGCTGCAACACGGGCTTTCCCGTGATGTCAAGTTATTTGAAAAGCGTTGGTTTTTAGCAACTCTTCGATGGTATTGAGGTTGCTGAATGCATCAGTCTGGTCCGAAAAGTCGACCTCTATCGCTTTCATGGCGTTGCACCACTGCGTTACTTTGCGTCCTCCGCCATTCAGATAGGCTGTCAGTTCCGGAAGCAGCGAGATGTGGCACAGGCAAAAGACCGGGTGTAGTCGTCCACCTGCTGTGGCAAAGGCCAGTTTGGCATTGCCGACGATTAGTGCTGAGTAAAGGCGACTCACCAGGTCAAGGGGGAGTCTTGGTGAGTCACAGGGGACGGTGGCGACCCATTCGTTTTCGGTGGTGCTCAGTGCGGCCTGGAGGCCGGCAAGCGGGCCTGCGAAGTCGCTGATCCGATCACTGATCAATGGGTAACCCAGACGTGCGTACTCAGCCCCGTTGCGGTTGGCGTTGATCAGCAGTTGATCCACTTGAGGTGCAAACCTTTTGGTGATTTGGCTGACCAGTGGTTGGCCCGCAAATAATTGCAGCCCTTTATCGACCCCGCCCATACGCGTACCCAAGCCACCGGCGAGAATGACGCCGGTTATTCTCGGCACGGTCGGCACAGAATGAAGGGTCATGATTGAGGGTAGTTGTCCGTATGTGACATGCTAGGATTGTCCATTATGTCCGAACTTGAAAAACTTGCCGAACGTCTCGGCCAGCGTCTGCTTGAACGCGGCGAATGTCTGGCTGCAGCTGAGTCGTGCACCGGCGGCTGGCTTGCACAGTCGGTGACGGCAATTGCCGGTAGCTCTGCCTGGTTCGATCGAGGATTCGTGACGTATTCCAATGCTGCCAAGATCGACATGCTGGGCGTTCCGGAAAATACGCTGAATCGTCATGGTGCTGTTTCTGAAGCTGTCGCGCGAGCCATGGCGCAAGGAGCGCTGGCGCATAGTCGAGCGGACTGGACGGTGGCGATTACCGGTATTGCCGGCCCGGGTGGCGGTTCGCCTGAAAAGCCGGTTGGTACGGTTTGCTTCGCATGGGCCAGTAAACAGGGTGGATGCGAGGCCTTTCTTGGCTATTTCCATGGGGATCGGGCGGAGATTCGCGAACAGGCAGTCCGCTTTGCACTGAATGGATTGCTTGATCGGTTGGCGTCGGCGTCCTTGGTGGCTTGAATGGATTCTGCTTGAGTGTTATATGTGGTATAAGTCATAAATTCAAAAAAAATGCCATGAATTGATCGGGTGACGCCAATGCACCACATCGAACTGAATGCTGAATCCATCGCGCAAATCTTGAGCACATACGATGCACCACAGGCAGGCGCGGGGATTGTCGCTTTGCTGCCCGAGGCCGAAAGAGATCGACTGCCGCTATTGCAGAACGCTTGCCGCCAGCATGGCCTGGCATTGGCTGGCGGCGTATTTCCAGCGCTGATTGAACAACAGCAATTTGTTAGACAGGGTGCCTGGTTACTATATTTCGCGCAAATGCCGCCGTATTTTTTGTTGCCGGCCGTCAATCAGCGCGGGAAACCGGCTAGCCAGATCGTGGTGGAAGCCGCGCAGGAATGCCTCAAACGATCAGCTCAGGACCGCCAGAAGCCAACCTTGTTCATGTTGTTCGACAGCATGGTTCCCAATATTGCGAGCATTCTCGATGACGTCTATCTGGAGCTTGCCGATCGCGTTGAATATGCAGGGGTCAATGCCGGGAGTGAGACGTTTCAGCCCATGCCGTGCCTTTTTGATGAGGCCGCAGTGATTGGCGACGGTGTTCTCGGCATGCTGCTGCCGGGCAGCATGGCGCCGGCACTGGCGCACGGTTTCGAGCCGCCGGAGCGGGCGATGAGCGCGACGTCTACTGAGGGCAATCGAATTGCGATGATTGACTGGCGGCCGGCTTTCGAGGTCTACCAGGAAATCATCAAGGCGCAATATGACATCGACTTGACGCGGGACAATTTTTACGAATATGCGGTCCACTTCCCATTCGGAATCCTGCGCGCGGGGGGCGATGCGGTTGTCCGCATTCCAGTTGCTTTGGCTGACGACGGTGCTCTGTATTGTGTTGGAGAAATACCCGAGAATGCCATGCTGGTGTTGTTGCAGGCGCCAGAAGCAGGTGCCAACAACTGTATCGTCCATTTGGCAGAGAAGTTGAAGGCGACGCATGGGTCGTTGGAGGGGAAGGCTTTGCTGACCTTTTATTGTGCAGGTCGCAAAATGCACCTGGGCGAGGCGGCAGAAGAAGAACTGGCCGAGCTGCATGCCGTTACCGGCATTGGCGAGATGGCGGGGGCCTTGTCGCTAGGCGAAATCGGCAGCACCGTGCGCTGGGGCTATCCCATGTTCCACAATGCGACACTGGTTTGTTCGCCTTGGCAGGTGTCATGAATCGCGAGCAGATTCTAAGTGTTCTCTACGATTTGTCCCTGACTATCGGGGGCGAGACCAGTCTTGATGGGCTGTTGAGGAAATTTCTCCAGCGCCTGCTGTTCCATACGTCATTTCCTGCCGGTGTCGTGCTGACCATGCCACAGAGCTCGGAATTCGGCATTTCGGCGTTACTGGATTCAGTCATTGGCGACTATCGACTGGCTGAACGCCGTGGGAGCAGGCTTAACCTGCCGGAAGGCTTGCTGGAACCCAGGGTTGAACTCTTGGACGATGTCGGGTTGCTTCGTCCATTGTCCTTTGACAGGGCCTATACCCATTGCCTGAGGTTGCCGCTGGATCGTCAATTCACCATTTTGTTGCTTTCCCCTGCGCCACCCGAGTCCCATCTGCCATTAACCCAGATATTTCAGCCTGTGCTAGCCAATGTGGCCAAGGCGATCATCCTCTGCCGCAATAATGAGCGTCTGAATCAGGCGTTGGCGAACGACCGAGATGATGCCAGGGCGGAGCTGGGCGTGGCGCTGGCCCAGAGCGAGCGTGAGCGGGCTTTCCTGGACAGCCTGTACGAAGCCATTCCCGATCTGGTCTGGGTCAAGGATCCGGAGGGGGTCTATCTATCCTGCAACCCGACGTTTTCCCGTCTTTACAATGCGACTGAACGCGACATTGTCGGGCGTACGGACTACGATTTTGTCGACCGGGACCTGGCGAATTTCTTCCGTGCCAATGATCGTGCGGCGGCGACAGCCGGTGGGCCAACGCTCAATGAGGAATGGCTGACGTTTGGTGACAATGGATATCGAGGTCTCTTTGAAACGATCAAGACACCCATGTGCGACCGGGATGGTCATTTGATCGGCATTCTTGGGATTTCACGGGAGATTACCGAACGTCGACGGGTCGAAGAGGCGCTGCGTGCCAGCGAGGCTGAGCTCGAGCAACACCGTCGTCATCTGGAAGTGCTGGTTGCAGAGCGGACGCAAGCACTGGAACAAGCCAACGCCCGGCTCGAACAAACCCATTTTGCGATGGATCGGGTTGGCCTTGGCATTCACTGGGTCGATGCTGACGGACACTTTATTTACGTCAACCATGTTGCGGCCGAAATGCTTGGCTATTCGGTCGAAGAGATGCTGACAATGTCGGTGGCCGACATAGACCCCGGCTTTGCAAAGAGCGGCTTTGATGAAGCGACTGCCGGCATTCGGCAGTTGGGTCGTGCCAATTTTGATACCGAGCAACAGCATCGTGACGGGCATCTGATCCCAGTCCGGATCAGTGCTTACTACCGTCCCGAAACGACCAGTGAGCCCGCACGCTACATCACTTTTGCCAGCGATATTAGCGAACAGAAACGTGCCGAAGGGGAGTTGCGAGAGGCAAAAGAGCAGGCTGAGTTGGCGACGCGTGCAAAGAGTAGCTTCCTGGCCAATATGAGCCATGAAATTCGGACTCCGATGAATGCCATTCTCGGTTCTGTTTATCTGATGCGCCGTGCCGGTGGCGATGCGGTCCGGAGCGAGCCATTGAACCGGATAGAAGCATCAAGCCAGCATCTTCTGGCCATTATTGATGACATCCTCGACTTGTCCAAAATTGAAGCGGGCAAGCTGGCGCTTGAAGAGGCGCCCGTGTCACTCGCCGGGCTGATGAATGAAGTCGCGGAAATGTTGAGTGGCCGGACGCGTGAGAAAAATCTGAACGTGTACATTGAAAGCGCTGGCCTGCCGGAACGCGTGCTGGGTGATGCCACACGACTGCGTCAGGCGTTGCTCAACTACGCCAACAATGCGGTGAAATTCACCTCGGTTGGCTCCATCCGTCTGTGCGGGTCGGTGCTTGAGGAAAACGCGACCAATGTTCTGGTCCGGCTGGCGGTGCAGGATACCGGGATCGGTATTGAAACGGAGGCACTCGATCGCTTGTTCACCCCTTTCCAGCAGGCGGATGAGTCGACCACCCGAAAGTTTGGTGGTACCGGTCTCGGACTCGCTATCACCCGACATTTGGCTAGTTTGATGGGTGGGACAGCAGGGGCGGAGAGCACGCCAGGTGTTGGTAGCACTTTCTGGATTACGGCACGCCTCAAGCGGCAATCAGAAGCACGCATGCCTAGCGAAGCGCCCACTGGGCGTGACGATGTGGAAGAAATTCTGCGTCGTCAGTTCGGTGGATGTCGGGTTCTGCTGGTTGAGGACGATCCGATCAACCGCGAGGTCGCCCAGATGCTGCTTGAGGATGTCGGGCTGCTTCTCGACATGGCGGTGGATGGCGTCGAAGCGCTCGACAAGGTCACCAGTAACGACTATGCCGTGGTACTGATGGATATGCAGATGCCACGCATGGATGGTCTGGAGGCAACGCGGCGCATTCGTGCGCTGGGTACCCGGGCAAGCTTGCCGATTCTTGCGATGACGGCCAATGCCTTTGCCGAAGACCGCGACCGCTGCCTGGCAGCCGGCATGAACGATTTTGTGACCAAGCCGGTCGATCCGTCGCTGCTCTACGCAGCGCTGTATCGTTGGCTGGCACTCGGAACTCGCCACTGAGTCATGCTTGTCAGATGCCGCTGGCCGATAAGCGGCTGATGGCTGCGGTCAACCGGAAAAAAAGCCCGAAAACGAAATTCTTTACTCGGGCAGCGGCTCGAACAGTGCGGCGAGATCGTCGGTGCCGAACTTGACATCGACCTGCCGGTCTTCGGACAGAATGCCCGCTGCCAATTCGGCCTTGCGCTCCTGTAACGCGAGGATTTTTTCTTCGATACTGCCGCTGACGATCAGCTTGTAGACAAACACGGGCTTGTCCTGGCCGAGTCGGTGGGCGCGGTCAGTCGCCTGATTTTCGACCGCCGGGTTCCACCAAGGATCGTAGTGGATGACGGTGTCGGCGGCGGTCAGGTTGAGACCGACGCCACCCGCCTTCAAACTGATCAGGAAAATGGGTACTTCGCAATCCTGGAAGCGGCGGATCGGCACTTCGCGGTCAACGGTGTCACCGGTCAGTGTGACGTAACGAATGTCAGCCTTGTCCAGTTCATGTTCGATCAGTGCCAGCATGCTGGTGAATTGCGAGAAGACGAGGACGCGCCGGCCTTCATCGACCAGTTCAGGCAGCATCGCCATCAGCAGATCCAGTTTGGCGCGCTCGGTCACCTTGCGGGCAGCAGTGGCCTTGACCAGGCGCGGATCACAGCAGACCTGACGCAGCTTGAGCAGGGCGTCAAGTATGACAATCTGGCTGCGCGCGAAGCCCCGGCTGGCGATTTCGTCGCGCACCTTGGCATCCATTGCGGCACGGACGGTTTCGTAGAGATCGCGCTGTGCGCCTTCGAGTTCAACGCTGCGGATGATGATCGTTTTCGGCGGCAGTTCGCGCGCCACGTCCTCCTTCTTGCGGCGCAGGATGAACGGGCGAATACGGCGGGCCAGCAAAGTACGGCGGCGCAGGTCTCCCTGTTTTTCAATTGGCGTCCGCCAATGGCGGGTGAACTGCTTGCTGGTGCCGAGAAAGCCGGGCAGCAGGAAGTCGAACTGGCTCCACAACTCGCCCAGGTGATTTTCCAGTGGCGTCCCGGTCAGGCACAGGCGATGCCGCGCATCAATCTTGCGCACTGCTTCGGCACTCTGGCTCTGGGCGTTCTTGACCGTCTGCGCTTCGTCGAGAATGAGCAGGTGATAGCTGTGTTGCATCAACTCCTCGGCATCGCGCCAGAGTAGCGGATAGGTCGTCAAAATGACATCGTTACGCATGATTTCCGGAAACAGCACCTTGCGCTCCGGGCCGTGCAAGGACAGAACCTTGAGGTCAGGGGCGAAGCGGGCGGCTTCGTTCTTCCAGTTGAAGATCAGCGACGTCGGCAGGATGATCAGCGCCGGCTTGTCGAGGCGTCCGGCCTCCTTTTCCAGCAGCAGATGGGCCAGTGTTTGGGCCGTCTTGCCAAGACCCATGTCATCGGCAAGGATGCCGGAAAGGTTGTGCTCGCGCAGGAACTGCAGCCACGCCAAACCTTCCCGCTGATAGGGGCGCAAGTCCAGTTTGAAGCCCGCAGGCGGCGCTACATCGCCGATACCCTGGGCCGACAGCAGGCGTTCCGCCAGGGCCATGACATCGCTTTGGCCACGGAATTGCCAGCGGCTGACGTCGGATAGCTCGGCGAGGCGGGGCGCGTCAAAGCGCGACAGGCGCAACGTGTTGCCGCCGGTAAAGCCATCGAACAGATCAATCAGTGTGGCCGCCAGCGGCTTTACCCGGCCTGCCGGGACACGCAGGCGCTTGCCGCGCGCCGTGTACAGATCAATGCCTTCATCGTCGGGAATGCGCTCCAGCTCAACGGCTTCCAGCCATCGCGGGTCGCTGCGGAAGAGGTTGGCGAGTAGCGGGGCGAGTGGCAGGCGCTCGCCTTCGACCATGACACCCATGTCAAGATTGAACCAGCCATTGTCGGCCTCGTGCAGTTCCGCTTCCCAGCCATCGACTTCGATGACATGGTGGCGGAAGTCTTCGGGGAATTCGATCTGCCAGCCGGCTTCCTTCAGGCGCTGTGTCCCCTCCTGCATGAACGGCACCCAGCTGGATTCGTCTGCCAGTCCGTAGATGCCTTCCGGGGGGCTGCCGAACGTATGCAGGGTATGCCCCGGGATTTTTTGCAAGCCACATTTATCCAGTGCCTGCAGCGACTTCGTTTCATCATCTGGTCGGCGCCGCAGGCGGATGGTTTCGCCTTCGGGCAAGGTAATGAACTCGCTTCTTTCTTCCGGACGGACCTCGGCGTCACCATAGCGGAAAATGACTTTCGCGACGTCAAATGGTCCGCCACCAAAATTTTGCGGATAGCTGCGCCAAGCGCGATGACCATGGGTATGCAGGGTCTCGAGCTGCAAAATGGGCTGCAGGGAGACGTCAACCAGGCGCAGGCGGGCGCCGGCGTCACTACCGGGCAGGGGCAGGTCAGGGGCGAGTTCGGAGAGCGCTTCGGCTACCAGCGCGGCCTCGGTTGACGATAGCGGCGGCAGTGAAAACAGGCGGTTGATGACGTCCGGGTTGCCGGTGACTTCCAGCGGGCCGGCTTCCCCTTCAGCCAAATCGATATACCAGGGCGGATCAACTGCCACAATCATTTCGGCAGATGGCTCCGGCTTTAGCTGCGGACGCTGAAAACCCATTCCGTCGACCTGCCAGCCGATGCTGGCCGGGCGGGTAGGGCCCGCATTGAGCGGCAGACCAAGATCGTCTTCGGGGTAGAGCCGGTGGCTGGCGGCCATGCGCTGCAGAATTTCCGCCCCGTTCTTGGGGCCAAGTCCGAACGCGCGCAGCCCGGTTTCATGACCCCTGTCGGTCCAGATCAAGCGCAGGATGCTCAGGTCTTCCTCCGTCACGAACTGGGGCGGGGTGACCAGTGCGCGGTCGACTTTCCACCATTCTTCGGCGCTTTCCGGATATTTCCCTTTGCGGATTTCGATGGCGAACTGACGGCGATCGGCGGTCCACTTCAGAATGTAAAAGAGTTGCTGACGGGCGCTTGCGGGTCGGGCCTTCTTCTTGGCCACTGCCACGGAGACGCGACGCAGGTCATCAAGCCAGGACAGGGCGCTACCGCTGACTTGCTCCTTCGGGTTTCGTTCTTCAATGGCCTTGAGCAGCATGGCAGCGACGTGCTTGCAATGCTTGCCGGTCGTGCAGGTGCATCGACTGACCACGGCCATTTCGCCACTTTGCGCCTGGCTCAGATAGGCCTGAGCGGTGTACGGCTCCGCCGCGGTGCCGGGGATGCGCGCACTGATCTGGCTACCACTGATTTCAAGATCGTAAACCAGGTCGACGTAGGGCCGCGCCTTGGTGATGTCCCGGGTGGCAAACCAGTCTGCTACGTTTTCTTCGGTGAAGGTGGTGAGGTTAACTACGGCCATCGGCGGTCAAATGAAAAGCGCGCCGACCAGCAGGGCGAGCAGTAAGGCAATAATGGCCAGCCAGCGATTCTGCTGCTGCTGGGCGGCGATCAGGCGCTCGAGTTGCGGATGCAGGTCAAGTTTGGCCGGCTGAGCCAGCGCGTGGTGAACCAGGCGCGGGAGTTGGGGAAGGGTGCGGGCCAGATAAGGCGCTTCCTGCTTGAAAGTGCGGATCAGTCCGCGCCAGCCGATCTGCTCGCTCATCCAGCGCTCAAGGAAAGGTTTTGCGGTCGTCCACAGGTCGAGTTCCGGGTCGAGCTGGCGACCAAGACCTTCGATGTTGAGCAGCGTCTTCTGCAGCATGACCAGTTGTGGCTGGATTTCGACGTTGAAGCGACGGGAAGTCTGAAACAGACGGAGCAGCACCTTGCCAAAGGAAATATCTTTCAGCGGTCGGTCAAAAATCGGTTCACAAACAGCACGGATGGCTGCTTCGAACTCGTCGACCCGGGTGTCTTTTGGTGCCCAGCCAGATTCGATATGGGCTTCCGCAACTCGCTTGTAATCGCGGCGGAAGAAGGCGAGGAAGTTCTGGGCGAGGTAATTCTTGTCGGAATCGGTCAGTGTGCCAACGATGCCAAAGTCGAGCGCGATGTAGCGGCCGTCCGGCGCAACAAAGATGTTACCGGGATGCATGTCGGCATGGAAAAAACCATCCCGGAAAACTTGCGTGAAAAAAATCTCGACGCCGGCGGCGGATAGTTTTGACAGGTCAATGCCGTCATCGCGCAGTTTGTCTGTCTGCGAGATCGGCGTGCCTTTCATGCGCTCCATGACCATTACGGTGGACGTGCAAAAATCCCAGTAGATCTCGGGCACGATCAGTAAGCTTGAGTCGGTGAAGTTGCGGCGTAGCTGCGAGGCATTGGCTGCTTCGCGCATCAGGTCGAGTTCGTCACGAAGGTACTTGGCAAATTCGGCGACTACTTCGCGAGGTTTCAGGCGTTTGCCGTCTGCCCAAAGCTTTTCAAGCAACATCGCCAGATTGTCCATGAGTGCCAGGTCGTGATCGATGACCGACAGCATGTTGGGGCGCAGTATCTTGACGGCAACTTCATGGCCACCGTCGTCGGCATGGAGTTTCGCGAAATGGACCTGCGCAATCGAGGCAGACGCGATCGGGGTCGGATCGAATTCGGCGAAAACCTGACTGGCCGGGCGACCATAAGCTTTTTCGATTTCAGCGAGTGCCAGTGCCGATGCGAATGGGGGAACGCGGTCCTGCAGCTTGGCCAGTTCGTCCGCAATGTCCATCGGCATCAGATCGCGCCGGGTTGATAGCACCTGTCCGAATTTGACAAAAATGGGGCCGAGTGATTCGAGGGCCAGGCGGAGACGGACGGCACGCGGCGTGGAAAGATCGCGCCAGAATTGCAGTGCGTTGGCGATTCGCGCCAGGCGGCCGCTCGGCTCGTGTTCGAGCACCATCTCGTCCAGGCCGAAACGGCTGGCGACCGAGGCGATCTTGAGCAAACGAAGGAGGCGCATGTTGACGGTAAACGCCGGCTGGGCCGGGCAAAATCGCTAAACAAGTATGTTAACACGCTGACGGCGATTGCGGCCGCAGGATTTGAGCTTGTTGAAATTCCGGCTGCTGGAGAATTGGCGCCCAACAATCTTGCAGGACAACTCGCGCTATGGGATAAACTCGCTATCCGTGTCAATAGGCGTGATGTTTCGCTGTTAATAGTCCCTATCGTGTCCATGAACGAACCTAAACACCCTTCAGAAATTGCACGAGAGGCGCTTAAGCGCCTCGTACTTCGACAGTTGCCGCCGACGCCGGCCAACTATCAGGCCTGTTATAACGAAATCGCCGATATCCCCAATTTGCCGGCCTTCCCTGATGCGCCATTGCGAGAGTTGTCCAGCGAACTGCGGGCTAATAATGAATCGCAGGAAATTCAGCTGGACAAGCTTTCCGCTGCCATTGGACGCCGTAGCTGGCAAGGCGTTAAAGACGCCTTGGTCGCCTTTGCCATGGCGGGCGGGCATGCTGCCTCGCAGGGTGATGGTGTTTCTGCCACTGTTTTGCCGAGCGAATTCGCAGGCAAATTGGCGCGTTTTGTTCAGTGCGTCTTGCCGGCACTAGGGGATGATGATTCGCGAATTGCCACTGCTGCGGAAGAGATGTTGTCGATGCTGAAGCTGCCCGGCGTTGAAATTGCCTCCGTTCAGGGCTCGCTCGCCGGGTTGGCGCATCACGCGCAGTTTGCGGCCGAGGAGCAGCTAGAGATCAAGCAGTCCCTGCTTAAATTGTTGCATCTGATTATCGAGAATATCCGTGACTTAAGCCTTGACGACAACTGGCTCAAAGGGCAGATAGATGGGCTGCTGGTCAGCGTGGCTCCTCCATTGACGCTGCGCCATCTGGATGACATGGAGCGTCGACTGCGTGTGGTCATGGAGAAGCAGGGGCGAGCAAAGTCGCGTTCGGTCGAGGCGCAGAAGGAAATGCGCAAGATGCTGGCTGAGTTTGTCGAGCGTCTGGGAGTCATGAACCGTTCCAGTACGGAGTTCGAGGGGCGTATTGAGGCAAGCGCCCGTCAGATCGAACAGGTCTCCAGTATTGAGGATTTGAAGCCCTTGCTTGATGAAGTCATTGTGGCGACGCATGCAATGGCGGAGGAAACGGCAAGCTCCCGCGAACAATTGAAGAGTCTGCAGGATAAAGTGGTCATGACTGAGGCTGAGCTGATCCAGTTGCATCAGGACCTTGATAATGCCAGTGCCTTGGCGCGTCACGACCCCTTGACCGACGCGCTGAATCGCAAGGGGCTGGAAGAGGCGCTGGCACGTGAAATTGCCAGCATGAGGCGCAAGGACACGGCCTTGTCGATCAGCTTGCTGGATATCGATAATTTTAAAAAGCTGAATGATCGGCTTGGCCATGAGGCAGGAGATCGAGCGCTGATTCATCTGGCTGACGTCACCCGCCGAAATTTGCGCCCGAGCGATACACTGGCTCGTTATGGCGGCGAAGAGTTCGTCGTTCTGATGCCGGATACGGTGCTGGAGCAAGGAATAGAGGCAATGGCTCGTCTGCAGCGGGAGCTGACCAAGGCCATTTATATGGCCGATAACGAAAAAGTCCTGATCACGTTCAGTGCCGGTGTGGCCCAGTTGTCTGCTGAGGAGTCGGGCGCCGATGCCATTCGACGCGCAGATCAGGCCATGTATCTTGCCAAACGTGCGGGCAAGAACCGCGTGATGGGTGGTTGATGGCCGCCTGACCATGCCCCTGAGTCACGGTTTTCCACCCGTTGCCGACGATGCTTCGCGGGTTCTCATATTGGGTAGTCTTCCGGGCGAAACGTCGCTGCGGGCAGGGGAGTACTATGCCCATGAACGAAATTCATTCTGGCGAATCATGGGGGATTTGCTGGGGGCGGGCCATTCGCTACCTTATGCGCAGCGACTGGACAGGCTTCGCGCCACCGGGATTGCCCTGTGGGATGTCATCGCGGCGTGCGAGCGATTCGGCAGCCTTGATTCCGATATTGTTAACAGCTCGGTCTGCGCCAATGATTTTTTGGCTTTTTTTGCGGTTCACCGCAAGATTGATCGGGTATTTTTCAATGGTGCGGCGGCTGAGGTCAGTTTTCGGCGCCACGTGCTACCCGGGGTGCAGGGTATGGGCTTGCAGTTGGTACGCCTGCCTTCTACGAGTCCTGCGCATGCGGCACGCAGTTATGCCGAGAAGCTGGCGGCATGGTCGACAATAGTCGCCAAATAAAAAGGCAGCGGCATCGTATAATTGTCGTTTTGCTTTTCAAGCTGCAAATCAATGGCCAAAGACGTTAAAACCCAGCTGACTGAACTTTTGCAACAGGCGCTGGCCAGTGTTGCTCCGACTGCAACTGATACGCCGATTCACCTCGAACGTCCACGTGATCCGACGCATGGTGATTTTGCGACCAATCTGGCGATGCAACTCGCCAAGGCGCTAAAGAAAAATCCGCGAGAAATTGCCCTGCAGTTGGTCAATGAATTGCCGGTGTCGGCGCTGGTGACGAAGGCCGATGTGGCCGGGGCTGGTTTCATTAACTTCACGCTTGATGCGGGCGCCAAGACCGATGCCGTCAAGGCCGTGCTGGCCGAAGGTGAAAACTTTGGCCGTTCGACGCAGGGGGCCTGGCAAAAGGTGCAGGTTGAGTTTGTCTCAGCCAACCCAACCGGACCGTTGCATGTTGGGCATGGACGTGGTGCCGCTTACGGGGCTTCGTTGTCGAATCTCCTGACTTTTGCTGGATGGGACGTCACCCGCGAGTATTACGTCAATGATGCTGGGCGGCAGATGGACATCCTGGGGGTGTCGACCTGGTTGCGCTACCTTGAGCAGAACGGGATTGACGTGCCCTTCCTGCCCAATGCCTATCAAGGCGACTATGTTCGCGATATGGCCAAGCAGATGAGCGTTGCGCATGGTGCAAAATTTGTCCGCCCGGCTGCAGATGTGCTTGCGGGTACGCCTGGTTTGCCCCATGCGGCGCGTGCCGATGATGAGGCCAAACGCCAGCGTGATCAGCACCTGGATGCCTTGATCGCAAACGCCAAGGCATTGCTGGGGCCGGATTGGACCTATGTTCACCAGCATGCACTGTCCGAGCAACTGGCGGATTGTCGTGATGATCTTGAGCAATTCGGTGTCCATTTCGACGTCTGGTTTTCCGAGCAGGCATTGTTCGATACGGGCCTGGTTGCCCGTTGTGTTGAGATGCTCGAAAAGAATGGCCACCTGTATGTGCAGAATGGTGCCCGCTGGTTCAAGTCGACCACGTTCGGTGATGAGAAGGACCGCGTTGTCCAGCGTGAGAATGGTCTTTATACCTATTTCGCATCCGATATCGCGTATCACCTGAACAAGTTTGAACGTGGTTTCGATAAGGTGATCAACATCTGGGGCGCGGATCACCACGGGTACATTTCCCGGGTTAACGGGGCAATTACCGCACTTGATCTCGATGCCAGCAAGCTGCATGTGGCACTGGTTCAGTTCGCCGTGCTTTACCGCGATGGCCAGAAGGCTTCAATGTCGACGCGTTCCGGTGAGTTTGTCACGCTGCGCGAATTGCGCGGTGAGGTCGGCAATGATGCCTGCCGTTTCTTCTACGCCCTGCGCAAATCTGATCAGCACCTCGATTTTGACCTTGATCTGGCCAAGAGCCAGACGAATGAAAATCCGGTTTATTACATCCAGTACGCCCACGCGCGGATCTGCTCGGTCATCAATCAGTGGGCGGGTGATCAGGCCATGCTTGCGTCGGCCGATCTGTCTTTGCTCAGCCATCCACGCGAACTGGCCATTGCCAGCAAACTGGCGGAATTCCGAGAGGTTATCGAGAATTCGGCACGCGAACTGGCGCCGCATTTGATTGCGTTCTACCTCAAGGATCTGGCCGGTGAATTCCATGGCTGGTACAACGCCGAGCGCATGCTGGTTGACGATGCGGCCTTGCGCGATGCGCGTGTCGCAATGGCTGCCGCAGTTCGTCAGACCATCCGTAACGGTCTGACCATCCTTGGCGTCAGCTGCCCGGAATCCATGTAAGGAAAACCATGAGTCGCGATATGAAACCCCGCAGGAACCAGCCGGTAAAAAAGAAGGCTGCTGGCGGGACGCTGATTGGCATGTTTATTGGACTGGTCCTGGGCGTCGGGATGGCGGCCGGTGTCGTCTGGTATCTGAATAAGTCCCCTTTGCCCTTCGTCGAGAAGGTCCAGCAGCCTGCCAAGGCGAATGGAAAGAATGGTGAGCCAACGCAACCGCTCGTTCTGCCAGGAAAGCCGGGGGATCCGATCCCCGAAAAGCGTTTCCAGTTTTACGATATCCTGCCAGGTAAGGCAGATGCGATGCCGGACAAGGCGCCAAAGTCCGATGCCAGAAAAGAGGATGTAAAGAAGGACGAGGCCAAGAAAGACGACAAGAAGGAAGAGATCAAGGAATCGAAGATACCGCTCTTCCTGCAGGCAGGCTCGTTCAGTACGGCGCAAGATGCTGACAACCAAAAGGCCAAGCTGGCGTTTATGGGAATAGAGGCTGTTGTCCAGCAAGTCATGGTTCAGGAAAGAACCTTTTACCGTGTTCGTGTCGGCCCCTATACCAAGATCGATGAATTGAACAAAGTACGCGCCGAGCTTGCCAAATCCGGTGTTGAAGCTCAGCTTTCCAAATAGGAGTAACGAATGAAGCTTACACGTCGCCATTTTGTCAGTAGCGTTTTTGCCGTTTTTTCCGCGTTGACCGTAGCAATGCCGTCGTTTGCCCAGACAGCAGGCAAGGAGTTTACGCTGGTTACGCCAGCGCAGCCGACTGAGGACGCAGGAAAGATCGAAGTGCTCGAGTTCTTCAGCTATGGTTGCCCGCACTGCGCAGATTTCAATCCCTTGCTGACTGCCTGGGTAGCGAAGCTGCCGGCTGACGTGGTGGTCAAGAAAGTGCCGGTCACCTTTGGTCGTGCGGCCTGGGCAAATATCGCCAAGTTGTACTACACACTGGAAATTACCGGCGACCTGCATCGCCTTGAGGCCGATGTCTTCAAGGCCATTCATGCGGAACGCCAGAACCTCTTTGAGGAAAAGGCGCTGACCGAGTGGGTGGTCAAGAAAGGAGTCGATCCCAAGAAATTTGCCGAAACGTTTGGTTCATTTGGCGTCATGAGCAAGGTCAAGCGCGGTGACCAGATGGCGCAGGCCTACAGGATTACCGGCGTACCAGCACTGGCGGTTGATGGAAAGTATCTGATTGGTGACATGGGCTTCAACGAGAAGCTGGCGGTTGCCGACAAGCTGATTGCCAAGGTGCGCAGCGAGAAATCCGGCAAGAAATAATTGTCGCTGAAGGTCTTCATAACGGGCGCCTCGTCGGGAATCGGCGAGGCGCTTGCCGTTCACTATGCAGCACAAGGAGCCACCTTGGGTCTGGTGGCGCGTCGACGCGCGGTTCTGGATGCCTTGAATTTGCGTCTCGGTGGGCAACACGCCTGCTATGCACTGGATGTTAGCGATGCATCAAGCCTGCACTCGGCGGCGAGCGACTTTCTGGGGCGCGTCGGCGTTCCGGATATTGTCATTGCCAACGCAGGCGTCTCGGCGGGTACGTTGACCGAATGTGAGGAAGACCTCGATGTTTTCCGACGAATCATGGATACCAATGTTTTTGGTATGGCAGCGACATTCGCGCCATTCATCGCGGCGATGAAGCTTGCAGAGGGCAAGAAGAGGCTGGTTGGCATTGCGTCGGTTGCGGGTGTTCGCGGGCTTCCCGGCGCCGAGGCCTATTCTGCCTCGAAGGCGGCAGCGATGGCTTATCTCGAAAGTCTTCGTTTGGAGATGATTCCGTACGGAATCAGGGTGGTGACCATTGCGCCAGGGTATATCGAGACGCCGATGACGGCCGTTAACGGCTACACGATGCCATTTTTGCTACCAGTCGCTAAAGCGGCCAAACGCTTTGCGGCCGTGATTGATCGAGGGACCTCCTACGCAGTGATCCCCTGGCAGATGGGGGTCGTGGCCAAAGTCTTGCGTATGCTGCCCAATTGGCTATACGACCGCTTGTTCACCAAGGCGCCGCGCAAGGCGCGTGGCTTGCTAAAATAACAAGATGCTTGAACTCAAAATCAATGGCGAGTCCCGCCAGTTTTCAGAAGTGCTAACCGTCGCCGGGCTGATCGATCAGCTGGGCTATGTTGGCAAACGCATCGCTGTTGAACGCAACGGCGAAATCGTTCCCAAGAGCCTGCATGCCGCGACGATACTGGTGTCGGGCGATCAACTTGAAATTGTCGTTGCCGTTGGCGGCGGCTAAGGAAACCATTCCATGCATCAACTGACTATCGCCGGCAAGGCGTACCGCTCCCGTTTACTGGTTGGCACCGGCAAGTACCAGGATTTTGCTGAAACACGGGCGGCCATCGACGCCTCGGGGGCCGAAATTGTTACCGTCGCGATCCGCCGCATGAACATTGGCCAGGACGCCAACCAGCCGAATCTGCTGGATGTGCTGCCGCCCACGCAATTCACCATTCTGCCTAATACCGCAGGCTGCTATAACGCCGACGATGCGGTGCGCACTTTGCGCCTGGCGCGTGAGCTGCTGGAAGGTCATACGCTGTGCAAGCTGGAAGTACTGGGCGATCCGACCAGCCTGTTCCCCAATATGCCGGAAACCTTGAAGGCCGCTGAGACCTTGGTCAAGGATGGTTTTCACGTCATGGTCTACTGCTCGGATGACCCCATTCAGGCCAAGATGCTCGAAGATATCGGTTGTGTCGCGGTGATGCCACTCGCATCGCTGATCGGTTCCGGCATGGGCATCCTGAATCCATGGAACCTGCGCCTGATCATCGACAATGCCAAGGTGCCGGTGATCGTCGATGCCGGCGTTGGTACAGCGTCTGATGCCGCCATCGCTATGGAACTGGGCTGTGACGGCGTGCTGATGAATACCGCCATCGCCCACGCAAAAAATACCGTGCTGATGGCCAGCGCCATGAAGAAGGGCGTCGAAGCAGGCCGCGAGGCTTATCTGGCCGGCCGCATGCCGCGCAAACTCTACTCGGCCGACCCTTCGTCGCCGACTTCCGGATTGATCGGCTCATGAGCGATACCCCCTTGATTCAACCGTCCGTCGTTGGTGCAGGCGTTTACGAGGAAGGCCGTGAAGCATCGCCCCCAAATCATGGCCACATCAAGAGCTATGTTCGCCGCGCCGGCCGTATGTCATCTGCGCAGGAAAATCACTATGCCGAGATGATGCCGAAAATCGGCGTGGTCTATACTCCGGCGTACATTGACCTTGCTGCGGTATACGGCAGAAATGCGCCAAAAATCCTGGAAATCGGAACCGGGATGGGTGAAACCACCGCCAAGATTGCCGATGCGAATCGCCAGAACGATTATTTGGGCGTTGAGGTTCATGTGCCGGGCGTTGGCGCACTTTGCAAGCAGATTGCCGAACGCGAACTGACCAATCTGCGCATTTGCCAGCACGATGCCGTAGAGGTCGTGCGTGACATGTTGCCGGAAGCTTCACTGGATGGCGTCCATGTTTTTTTCCCGGATCCTTGGCACAAGGCACGTCACAACAAACGCCGACTGATTCAGTCGCCATTCGTGGCCCTGCTCTCCTCGCGTCTCAAGCCGGGCGGCTATTTCCACTGTGCAACCGACTGGGAAGAGTACGCGCACCAGATGCTTGAAGTGCTCTCCGCCGAACCGTCGCTGGTCAATTCTGCCGACGGCTTTGCCCCTCGTCCCGATTATCGGCCGCTGACCAAATTCGAGAACCGTGGACTGCGTTTGGGCCACGGCGTTTGGGACGTGATTTTCCAAAAAAAATAGCTGGCAGAATGAATTCTCCTGAGTAGAATGCAATCTGATATTAATCAGAAAAACAGGGGAATGTATGAAAACTAATAAATTGTCATATGGCGCCTTGCTGTTGTCCATGAGTGCAGCTGCGCTGAGTGCCGCACCTGTTCAGGCAGATGAGCGTTCCGGCAAAGAGGTGGTCGAGACGATTTGTGCTACCTGTCATGCCACTGGAAAAGATGGTGCCCCGAAGATTGGCGACAAGGAAGCCTGGTCGCAACGTGCCGCAAAGGGTTTGGATAAACTGACCCAGAACGCGGTGACAGGTGTTCGCAAAATGCCGGCTCATGGTGGTCAGGCAGCACTGTCGGATATCGAGATGAGTCGCGCTGTCGGTTACATGGTGAGTGGCGGTCACTCAACCGACACCAACAAGGCCTATAGCTCTCCGAAGACCCGCACGGGTGCACAGGTTGTTGAAGAGCGCTGCAAGGAGTGCCACGCCGAAGGCAAGAGCGGCGCCCCGAAGCTGGGTGATATGAACGACTGGAAGCCGCGCCTGAAGAACGGTGTCGCGCCCTTGGTCAAGTCGGCAATCAATGGACACAACTCGATGCCCGCGCGCGGTGGGCTGGCAAATCTGAGTGATGCGGAAATGAAATCCGCTGTCGAGTTTATGGTCGGGAAGACTGGCGGCGGCGCAGGCCAAGCACACTAAGTCCGCTCAGCGCACTGAGTGCGCTGACGATCAGGCTGATGGTGCCGGGTTCCGGGACACGGTTGGCTACCAGAAAATCCTGGTAGCCCGCCGGTCCGGCCTGACCGGCAGACCGGCCGTTCGTGTAAAAACTGAAGGTATAGTTTTCATTGCCGTAGATGCCGTCAATATGGCTGAGCAACACATTGGTCGCGGCAATCAGACTGGCATTCGTGCCCTGTACGACATGAACCAGCCCATTGTTCAGATTGGCCTGCAGGCCGGCTATGGCCGGATTGTCGTCAGCGATGATTTCCCACAATGCCAGCTGGAAAGCGGCGGCGTTCAGATTGCCGCCGAGATTGCCCGGTAGCAGCGTGCTGCTGTAGGCCTCGGAATAGAGTTCCCCGATCATGTTGGCCTTTGCCGCGCCGAAAATGCTGCCAAGGTTGTTGGTGCTGTAATTTACGGTGTTCGGTGATGTCCATTCCCACGGATCGACGCAGAAAGCCAAGACGCTTGCGCTGCCGTTGATGACCAGTTTTTGCAGCCCGGCCCAATAATTGATCGTCCGGGTGTCGACCGGCAAAACCAGTCCGCCAGAAGACATGCCATTCCCGACGTCGACCTCCTGAATGCTGACCAAGGCAGCCGATGCCGGTGCTGCCAGAAGGTAACTGGCTGCCGCGATAACCCCGTATTTGAGTATTTTTTTCATGTTGAAAACCCTGCTGTATCTTCCTTTTTGATGATTTGAAGATTAGCCGGGCAGGCAACATTTCCCTGTTAAATAGATCACGCGGGGACCGATTGATATCCGCAATCAGGAACCTCAGCGCTCGCCGGTCATGCGTCAAGGCTGGTGGGCTGTTAAACTCTCGCGCCTCACTGACAGCAAACCGGGAATGATTCATGTGGTTCCGTAATCTCCAGCTTTACCGCCTGCCGACGCCGTGGGCCGTCGATCTCGCCAAATTTGACGAACAACTGGCCCGCGGCCCCTTCGTCAAATGCCCCAGCAACCAGCCGATGAGCCGGGGCTGGGTGTCGCCGCGCCGTGATGGCGCGCTGGTTTATTCGCTTGGCCAGCAATGGATGATCGCTCTGAGCGTCGAGCAGCGCCTGCTGCCGTCGTCAGTGGTCAATGATGAGGTCAAGGAGCGCGCCGAGCTGGTCGAAGCCCAGCAGGGTTACGCGCCGGGTCGCAAGCAGCTCAAGGAATTGCGTGAGCGCGTGACCGAAGAACTGATGCCGCGCGCCTTTACGCGCCGTCGCACGACCTATGTCTGGATTGACCCGCAGAACGGCTGGTTTTGCGTGGATGCGGCCAGCCCGGCCAAGGCCGAAGAGGTGATTGAACACCTGCGTCACTGTCTGGATGAATTTCCGCTCAGCATGTTGCACACGCAGGTTTCGCCGCAGGCGGCGATGGCCGACTGGCTGGCGGGCGGTGACGCACCGGTCGGGTTTACCATCGATCGCGATTGCGAACTGAAGGCGGCGGGCGAGGAAAAGGCGGCGGTTCGTTACGTCCGCCACCCGCTCGATGGCGACGAGATCAGCGGCGAGATCAAGGCCCACCTGGCCAGTGGCAAGATGCCGACCAAGCTGGCGCTGACCTGGAATGACCGCATCTCCTTTGTCCTTGGCGAAAAGATGGAGATCAAGCGCCTTGCCTTCCTTGATTTGTTGAAAGAACAGGCCGAGAAGGATGCCGAGCACGCCGATGAGCAGTTCGACGCTGATTTCGCGTTGATGACCGGCGAGTTCGCCCGCTTCCTGCCGCAACTGGTCGAAGCGCTCGGTGGCGAGGTTGTGGAAGGCCAATGAAGGCAACCGACGCCTGTCCCTGTGGCAGCGGCAGGCGTTACGCCGATTGCTGCGGTCAACTGCATTTTTCGGCCAAAAATCAAATTTCTGCCGAAGCGCTGATGCGTTCGCGCTATAGCGCCTACGTTTTGCGCCTCGAAGATTACCTGCTGGCGACCTGGCATCCGTCGAAGCGTCCGAGCGAACTCGATCTGGTGGCGGATCCAACCAAATGGCTGGGTCTGGACATCAAGCATTGCCAGCAACAGGATGAAACCCACGCCACCGTCGAGTTTGTGGCCCGCTACCGGATTGCCGGGCGCGGCCATCGCCTGCACGAAATCAGCCGTTTTGTCCGCGAAGATGGCTGCTGGCTCTATGTCGATGGCGACATCATTGCCTGACCGGGCGCTCGCGCCCACTCTCTGAAGAAAACGACTACCTCATGATCATCCTCAAGAACGTCACCCTGCGCCGCAGCTCGAAAGTGCTGCTCGACAAGGCCTCCGTCACCATCAATCCCGGTGAGAAGGTCGGTCTGGTCGGCCGCAACGGGGCCGGCAAGTCCACGCTGTTTGCGCTGCTCAACGGCACGCTGCATGAGGATGGCGGTGATTATTCGATTCCCAAGCAATGGCAGATGGGCCAGGTGGCGCAGGACATGCCGGAAACCGAGCAGTCGGCCACCGATTTCGTCATCGACGGCGACACCAAGCTGCTCGCCGCCCGCAACGAAGTGCACGATGCCGAAGCCAGCGACGACGGCATGCGCATGGCCGAAGCCTACATGGCGCTCAATGACGCCGGCGAACACGACGCCGAAGCGCGCGCCCAGTCGCTGATCCTCGGCCTCGGCTTCAAGGTTTCCGAACTGCACAACCCGGTCAACAGCTTCTCCGGCGGCTGGCGCATGCGCCTGCAACTGGCCCGTGCCTTGATGTGCCCGTCCGACATCCTGCTGCTCGACGAACCGACCAACCACCTGGACTTGGACGCCCTCGTCTGGCTCGAAGCCTGGCTCAAGCGCTATCAGGGCACGCTGGTCATGATCAGTCACGACCGCGAATTCCTCGACGCCATCACCGGCGTCACGCTGCACATCGACAATGCCAAGCTGGTCCGCTACGGTGGCAACTACAGCAAGTTCGAAGACATGCGCGCTGAGCAGATGCTGCTCCAGCAGGCAACGATGGCCAAGCAGGCCGAGAAAATAGCCCACCTGCAATCCTTCATCAACCGCTTCAAGGCCAAGGCGAGCAAGGCCAAACAGGCGCAGAGCCGGGTCAAGGCGCTGGACCGCATGGAAAAGATCGCGCCGGTGCTGGCCGATGCCGAATTCACCTTTGAATTCCAGGAGCCGCAGAACCTGCCCAACCCGATGCTGTCGATGATGGACGTCACCATCGGCTACCCGCCGGCCGAAGAAGCGCCGGCCGGCACGCCGCCGACCGTCATCGTGCGCGGCATCAACCGCTCGGTCATGGCCGGCCAGCGTATCGGCATCCTGGGTGCCAATGGCCAGGGCAAGTCTACGCTGGTCAAGACCATCGCCCGCGACCTCAAGGCGATCAGCGGCGATGTCACCGAGGGCAAGGGCCTTAACATCGGCTACTTCGCCCAGCAGGAACTCGATGTCCTGCGCCCGCAGGACACGCCGCTCGAGCATATGGTGCGGCTGGCCAAGGAAGCGATTGCCAACGGCCGCAGCAACGTGCCGGGACGTGAGCAGGAACTGCGCAATTTTCTCGGGACTTTCAATTTTGGCGGCGAGATGGTCAAACAGGCCGTCGGCACCATGAGCGGCGGCGAAAAGGCCCGCTTGGTGCTCTGCATGATCGTCTGGCAACGCCCCAACCTTCTGCTGCTTGACGAGCCGACCAACCACCTCGACCTCAATACCCGCGAGGCCCTGGCCGTCGCCCTCAACGAGTTCGAAGGCACGGTCATGCTGGTCAGTCACGACCGTGCGCTGCTGCGCTCGGTCTGCGACGAGTTCTGGCTGGTTTCCAAGGGCGGCGTCGCGCCGTTCGACGGCGATCTGGAAGACTATCAGCGGTATCTGCTGGACGAGGCAAAACGGGTACGCGAAGAAGCGTCGGCCGCCCAAAAGAAGGCCGCAGCCTGACTGGGCGCGCTTCGGGTTTTTCGGGCAGTCTCGACGGGAACGCTTCGCAAATATTCACACAAGTCGTCATGTCAAAAGATTAGGATGGATTGCCTAAATCATTTTGGAGAATAAATATGGGACTTCTTGATTCTGTCGTGGGGGCTTTGAGTGGTGGTCAATCCGGTGGTGGCAATGGTTTGCTTGAAGTTGCCATGCAACTCCTCAACAACCCCCAGACCGGCGGTCTGGCCGGTCTGGTCAATTCTTTCCAGCAGGGCGGCCTCGGCAATATCGTCAATTCCTGGGTGTCGAATGGCCAGAATCTGCCAATTTCTGCCGAGCAATTGCAAAGTGTGCTCGGTGGCTCCACCCTGCAGGATATTGCAGCCAAGCTGGGTGTCAGCCCGGACCAGGCGTCCGGCAGCCTGGCCAGCATGCTGCCGCAACTGGTTGATCACCTGACCCCGAATGGCCAACTGCCCCAGGGGGGTGGTGATTTGATGGCCCAAGGCCTCGAATTGCTTAAAGGCAAGATGTTTGGCTGATCAATGATCGGACTGCGGCAAAAGGCCGCATTCCACAACGGGCGGGCGTCCGGTAGCATCCGACTTGATCTTGGTCGGATGCAACTGGGTCGGACTAACCTCTCGTTCATGGCCCGCTCGTCAGAGTCGGGCCATTTTTTTATCGATCGAGAAATCGCTCAAGCAGGACGTTGAGAAAGCGCCGGCCACGAAGGGTTGGCGCAATGCGCTCCGGCCCGACTGTCAGCAGGCCTTCGGCTTCAGCCGCCTTGAGTTTCGGCAGGATTACATTGAGTGGCTGTGCCGTGCGGCCTTCGAACAGTGACGGGTGAAAGCCATCGGCGAGGCGCAGGGCATTCATCAGAAACTCGACAGGCAGATCGCTGATGTCGATCTCGCGCGACTCCTGAATCGGGTTGCCGCTCCGTACATTGTCCAGATAAGCCGTGGGGTGCTTCCAGCGCATCTGGCGCAGTACGCGGTCATGCAGCGTCAGCTTGGCATGGGCACCGGCACCGATGCCGAGATAATCACCGAAATACCAGTAGTTCAGGTTGTGCTTGCATTGCTTGCCGCGCTGGGCGAAGGCCGAGGTTTCGTAATTGCTGAATCCGGCGGTGGCCAGTCGGGCCTCGATGCTCTCCTGCATGTCGGCGCAGATATCGCTTTCGGGTAGCTCGGGCGGGAAGGCGGCGAAGCGGGTGTTCGGTTCCAGCGTGAGCTGGTAACAGGACAGATGCGATGGGGAAAAGCGCAAGGCCGTTTCCACATCCGTGAGTGCTTGCGCATGCGTTTGGCCAGGCAGGCCATACATCAGATCGAGATTGAACGACTCAAAATGCTCGCCGGCCAGTTGTGCTGCGCGCCTTGCTTCGGCGGCGCCGTGAATGCGACCGAGGGCTTTCAGGTGGTCATCGTTGAAGCTCTGAATGCCGAGTGACAGGCGATTGACGCCGGCGGCGCGGAAGCCGGCAAATTTCTCGGCTTCGACGGTACCGGGGTTGGCTTCCAGCGTGATCTCGGCATCGGGCGACAGCATGGCCAGTGCACGGAAGGCGGTGATCAGTTCGTCGATGGCGGCGGGTGAGAGCAGGCTGGGCGTACCGCCGCCAAAGAAGACACTGACGACCGGCCGGCCCCAGATCAGCGGCAGGGCCGATTGCAGGTCGGCAATCAGCGCATCGACGTATTCGCGCTCGGGAATGGTGCCATGGGCCTCATGCGAGTTGAAATCGCAGTACGGACACTTTCGCACACACCACGGCACGTGGACATACAGCGCCAAAGGCGGTGAAACGCGGAATTCCAGGTTTGCTGCGGTCAACCGGGAATTTTGGGCAAAAATCGGAATGGTGCGGGCCACGGATTTAGAGTGCCTGCAGGCGGGTGATCAGTTGTTGCATGGCCTGGCCACGATGCGAGATGCGGTTCTTGGTGTCGGCATCGAGTTCCGCGGCGGTCTTGTCGAATGCCGGCAGATAAAACATCGGGTCGTAGCCGAAGCCGCCCTCACCGCGTTCGGCCGGCAGGATTTCACCGTGCCATTCGCCTTCGGCGATCATGGGCTGCGGATCTTCGGCATGGCGGACAAGGACAATGACCGATACAAAGTGTGCATCACGATGACAGGTATCGCCCAGATCGGCGAGCAGCTTCTGGTTGTTGCGGGCATCTGATTTCGGTTCGCCGGCATAGCGGGCGGAATAGACGCCCGGCGCACCGCCAAGTGCGGCGACGCACAGCCCTGAGTCATCGGCCAGCGCAGGCAGGCCGGACGCTTTCGAGGCATGCCTGGCCTTGGCCAGCGCGTTTTCAACGAAGGTGCAATGCGGCTCCTCGGCTTCCGCAATGCCCAGCTGGCCTTGCGGAATCACTTCGAAGCCGAGCGGGGCCAGCAGCGCGTTCAGCTCCTTGATTTTCTTGGCGTTGTTCGAGGCGAGAACGAGTTTCTTCATGCTGCCAGAGCGCTTTGCTGGGCGGCGGTCAGTTGACGGATGCCCATGGTCGCGAGGTCAACCAGGACGCTCATCTGCTCGCGGCTGAACGGTTCGCCCTCGGCCGTACCCTGGATTTCGACAATGCCACCGGCGCCAGTCATCACGACATTCATGTCGGTGTCGCAGTCCGAGTCCTCCGGATAGTCGAGGTCGAGGACCGGGGCGCCCTTGTAGATACCCACGGAAATCGCAGCCACATGGTCGCGCACCGGGTTGACCGGCAGTTTGCCGGCAGTCACCAGCTTTTCGCAGGCTTCGTAAAGAGCGACCCAGGCGCCGGTGATCGACGCACAGCGCGTGCCGCCATCAGCCTGCAACACGTCGCAGTCCAGCGTGATCTGGCGTTCGCCCAGTGCCTTGAGGTCGGTGACGGCACGCAGGCTACGGCCGATCAGGCGCTGGATTTCCTGTGTCCGGCCGGTCTGCTTGCCTTTGGCTGCTTCGCGGGATGAGCGCGTATGCGTGGCGCGCGGCAACATGCCGTATTCGGCGGTCACCCAGCCTTGACCTTTACCGCGCAGGAAGGGGGGCACGTTTTCCTCGACCGACGCTGTGCACAGCACGCGGGTGTCGCCCATCTCGATCAAGACCGAGCCTTCGGCGTGACGGGTGAAATTGCGGGTGATCTTGATGGTGCGGAGCTGATCCGGCTGGCGTTGGCTGGGGCGCATGAAATTCCTTATTTTTTTGGGGTGTATTTATCGATGGCGGCGCGGATTTCATCAATCGCCCGTTCAATTTCGTCATCGCTCAGATCGCTCTTGTAGGCCGGGTTGCGGCCGAATTCGTCGAGTCGGGTGGTGACTTCGTCCTGCGTCATGGTCACGGTGGAAATGGCGCTACTCGCCTCCTCGACGTAGGTGTCCTCCCAGCGGACGGCGACGACGGAAAGATTGTCACCGTGCGCGCCTGCCTTGGCCTCGGCCTGATTGAGCATCAATGGTAGCGCCTGCAGCAGGTTTGCGCCTTTCAGTGTGGCGGCCATCATGTCACTCGAGATCTCACCCCAAAGGCCGTCGGTACTCAACAATACGATGTCACCGTGATCCAGCGGCGTCTTGCGCGAAAATTCAATTTCAGGGGGCGTCGGACTGCCCAGGCAGCTGTAGATCTTGTTGCGATCGGGGTGAAAGTGCGCCTGAGCCTCGGTGATCATGCCTTCTTCGATCAGCAGACGGATGCGTGAGTGATCCTTGGTCTGCGCAACAAGGCGTCCATCGCGGATCAGATAGAGCCGGGAATCTCCGGCGTGCGCCCAGTAGGCGACATTGTCCTGAACGATACAGGCGACGCAGGTGGTACGCGGCGTGTCTTTCAGCTTGTGGCGGGAGGCGTAGTCGAGAATGGCGTGATGGGCGTTGGTCATCCCCTTTTGCAGGAAGCGGAAGGGGTCGGCAAGCAGAGGGCGCGCTTCACGCTGGAATGAATCGGCCAGCGTCTGGACCGCGATTTGCGCGGCAATCTCGCCGTAGTGATGCCCCCCCATGCCGTCGGCGACCACCATCAGCAAGGCATCTCGCGAGTAGCAATACGTGGTCCGGTCTTCGTTGTTGGCACGGCCGCCCTGGCGGCTCTCCTGATAGATGGTGAATCTCATGACATCGGCTTTCTGATTTTCTCGACAAAGCGACCGATCCAGTTCGGATTGCTTTTCGGCCGCGGCGGCGTAATGGTCTCGACGAGTGCCTTTTGCAGGGCAAAGACGCTTTGCGGACGGTAAAGATGGTTGAGGTTGAGGCACCAGTCGATGATTTCGAGCAGGCGGTCTGAAAACTGGCCATCCCAGCGCAACATGGCCGGTGGCAGGGTGTCTTTTTTCAGGCGTGCATCCGCAGCTTGCGGCGCACAGCCGGCCAGGCAGGCATACATCGAGGCCCCCACGCTGTAAATGTCGCTCCAGGGGCCGAGGTCCTTCCGGGAGCCATAGTGTTCCGGCGAAGCAAAGCCCGGCGTGTACATGGGCTTGAGCACGGGCTGGTCCGTGATCAGCGTCTGGCGCGCTGCGCCGAAATCGATCAGCACTGGCGTATTGTCCGCGCGCAGGTAGATGTTGGACGGTTTCAGGTCGAGATGCAGCAGTTTGTTCGAATGGACTTCGCGCAGCCCGTTCAGCATGCGTGTAAAGACGCCGCGAATGAAACGTTCCGAGATATGCCCCTGATGCTTCTGGATGAATTCCTGCAAGGTCCGTCCGTGCTCGTATTCCATCACCATGTAGACGGTTTCGTTGGCACGGAAAAAATTCACCACGCGGATCACATTCGGGTGCGACAGGCGGGCCAATGCCCGGCCTTCCTCGAAAAAGCATTTCATCCCGTAGCGGAAGGCGCCCAGGTGATCAGCTGTAATCACCGGCTTGGTCTGGCCGCGAGCTCGCAAGGCCAGGCTGTTGGGCAGATACTCCTTGATCGCTACTTGATGGCCGCCCGCATCCGTAGCCAGGTACACAATTGAAAAGCCGCCGAGCGAAAGCTGGCGGTCTATTGTGTACTCTTCAAGCGGATAGCCGTTGGGTAGAGGGTGATTGGCTTGTTGCGCCATGGATCTCGCGGTTATGATGCAATTTCAGGCATTTTCGGGCGTGTTGTCCGGACTGTAAAGCGAGGGATTCCCGAGAATGATTTGTAGTATGACTGGTTATGCCGTTAAAGCGCGTGATCTTGAACACGGAACATTGCAGCTTGAGCTGAAAAGCGTCAACTCACGGTATCTGGATTTTCATTTTCGCGTCACTGATGATTTGCGTTCGCTTGAAATGCCCTTGCGCGAACTGCTGGCGTCCAAACTTTCACGCGGCAAGGTGGAGTGCAGGCTTTCTTTTAATGCAGCCGCCGCGCGTGCCGACCAATTGCAACTGAATGGCGAGCTTCTGTCGACGTTGAAGTCGCTCAACGCGCGTGTACTCGGCGAGATGCCCGGTGCATTGCCGCTATCGGTCAATGAAACCCTGCGCTGGCCCGGCATGTTCGGTGACCAGAATCTGGATTTTGCGGCCCTGGGTCCAGAGGTGCTGGCTTTGGCACGTACGGTGCTGGAAGAATTCACGGCCTCGCGTGGCCGTGAGGGCGAAAAGCTGGCCGAGATGATCATTGACCGCGTCAATGCCATGCGTGACATCGTTCGTCGGGTTGCGCCCCGCATCCCTGAAGCGCAGACCTTATTCACCGACAAGTTGCGCCAGCGCCTGATCGATGCCCTGGGCAACGCCAGCGATGAGCGCATTCTGCAAGAGGTGGCGGTTTTTGCCACGCGCATTGATGTGGCCGAAGAATTGTCTCGCCTGACGACACATCTTGATGAAGTCGAGCGGGTGCTCAAGCAGGGTGGCGCCTGTGGCAAACGGCTGGATTTCCTGATGCAGGAACTCAACCGTGAAGCCAATACGCTCGGTTCCAAGTCGGCCATCACCGAGGTCTCGCAGGCGTCGATGGATCTCAAGCTGCTCATCGAACAAATGCGCGAACAGATCCAAAACCTGGAATAACCCTGCAGTGGTTTAACTGGGCTGTGAGTCATGTGGCCTGATTTGAATTTAGGGCGTTTTTTCCGGTTGACCGCAGATCGGGCGTTTGACGGTGGAAATGTTGCGTTTGCGTTCGTTGCGATTCCCCCTTCCCGGCATTGTGGGTGAGCCTTGGTTAGAATGACGGTAAGTCCGCACTGGCGGGCGCTTTCCTGAGGGATCCATGGCCGGAAATCTTTATGTAGTGGCCGCACCGTCCGGTGCTGGCAAGACCACCCTGGTTAGACTGCTTCTCGAGCAGGAGGCGGCAGTTCAGCTGTCCATTTCGTATACCACCCGGGCGCCGCGTGTTGGCGAAGTCAATGGCCGGGAATATCACTTCGTGGATGCCACCGAATTTCAGGCGATGATTGCCCGCGAGGAATTTCTCGAGTGGGCTGAAGTGCATGGAAATTTCTACGGTACGTCAAAGAAATGGATTGCCGACCAATTGGCGGCCGATCGCGATGTCTTGCTTGAAATTGACTGGCAAGGCGCCCAGCAGGTGCGCAAATTGTTCCAGCAGGCAATCGGTATTTTCATCCTGCCGCCGTCGATGGATGAACTGACCCGTCGACTGACCGGTCGTGGTACCGATAGCGCCGAGGTCATTAGTCGTCGTCTGGCTGCGGCACAGGCAGAAATGCGCCATGTCGGGGAATTCGACTATGTTATTATTAATGATCAGTTGACTCAGGCGCTGGAGGATCTCCGCGCTGTGGTGCGTGCATCTCGGCTGAGCTTTGGGGTTCAGCGTGTCCGCCACGCGGCCCTGTTTCAAAGAATGATCTGATTTTTGAGGTTTACATGGCCCGCGTTACCGTTGATGACTGCCTGAAGAAAATTCCGAACCGTTTCCTGATGACGCTGGCTGCTGCCCATCGTGCACGTCAGTTGGCCAATGGCGCGACGCCACTGGTTGACGGAGAAAAGCACAAGCCGACGGTTGTTGCACTCAAGGAAATGGGTGCCGGCAAGATTGGTCTGGAAGTGCTCAACCGCGGCCAGGCCTGAAAGCAGGGGCGGTGAAGACTGATGGATTCCGCGCCGTCACCTCTGCCGCCTGCTGATGAGGAACCCGCTTACCGGGTATTCCTCGAGAGTCTTGATTACCTTTCTCCTGCTGAGTTAGAAAAAATAAAGGCCGCGTATGCGTACGCGGCCAAAGCGCACGCCAATCAGCGCCGGATGTCAGGCGAGGCTTACATCACCCATCCGCTGGCAGTGGCTGGCGCAGTGGTTGAGTGGCGGATGGATGCTGATGCAATCGCCGCGGCGCTGCTGCATGATGTGCTGGAAGATACCGGCGCCACCAAGCACGAGCTGGCCGAAAAATTCGGCAAGGAAGTCGCCGAGCTGGTCGATGGCCTGTCCAAGCTGGACAAGATGGAGTTTGCCTCCTATCAGGAGGCGCAGGCCGAGAACTTCCGCAAGATGCTGATGGCCATGGCGCGGGATTTGCGCGTTGTGCTGATCAAGCTGGCCGATCGCCAGCACAATATCCGTACGATGTCGGCGATGCGGGCCGACAAGCGGGCGCGCATCGCGCGCGAAACGCTGGAAATCTACGCACCCATTGCCCTGCGTCTGGGACTGAACAAGCTTTACCGCGAGTTGCAGGACACCTCGTTCCGCTTGATTCACCAGCATCGCGCCGAGGTGCTGGCCAAGGCGCTGAATGCGGCCCGGGGCAATCGCAAGGAGTTGCTGACGCGGATTCTCGATGGCATCCGGGACAAGCTGGCGCATTCAGGTCTGAAAGCCGAGGTCTTCGGGCGTGAAAAGAGTCTGTACTCCATCTTCCGGAAGATGAAGGAAAAGCAGCTCTCGTTCGCGCAAGTGCTGGATATCTACGGTTTTCGGGTCGTTGTCGAAAATGTCCCGACCTGCTATCTGGCTATTGGTGCCCTGCATAGCCTCTATAAACCGGTGCCCGGAAAATTCAAGGATTACATCGCCATTCCCAAGGCCAATGGCTATCAGTCGCTCCATACGACGCTGATCGGTCCCTACGGTACGCCGGTTGAGGTCCAGATACGCACGCGTGAAATGCATAACGTGGCGCAGGAAGGCGTCGCGGCGCACTGGTTGTACAAGGACATGGACGAGAGCAGCGCCGATTTGCAGATCAAGACGCATAAATGGCTGCAATCGCTGCTCGAAATGCAGACCAGTGATTCGGCGGAGTTCTTCGAAAACGTCAAGATCGACCTCTTCCCTGATGAGGTGTATGTCTTTACGCCAAAAGGCAAGATCATGGCCATGCCGCGGGGGGCGACCGTGGTCGATTTTGCCTATGCAGTGCATACCGATGTTGGTCATCACTGTACTGCCGCACGCGTTAATCAGGAGCTTTCACCCCTCCGCACCGAATTGAAAAATGGCGATCTGGTCGAGATCGTGACCTCGCCGCAATCCAAGCCCAATCCTGTCTGGCTGACCTACGTAAAGACCGGCAGGGCGCGCAGCAAGATTCGCCATTTTCTGCGTACCATGCAGAATGAAGAGTCCGCCCGTCTTGGCGAGCGACTCTTGCGCCAGGAGCTGCTGTCGCTTGGCGTGGTCCCGATTTCGATTCCGGCTGCTGCCTGGGATCAAATGGTCAAGTCGAGCGGCCAGAAATCCATGGAGGATTTGTACACCGAGATTGGCCTCGGCAAGCGTCTGCCCTCGGTGGTCGCCCGTCGTTTGCTGGCCCGCGAGGACATGTCGCACGACTCACCAAGCGGCATGACGCTGGCCATCCACGGCACCGAAGGCATGGCCATCCAGCTGGCCAGTTGTTGTCAGCCAATTCCGGGCGATCCAATTATCGGATCGATCCGCAAGGGTAGTGGATTGGTCATTCACACGCACGACTGCGCAACAATACGCAAGTCGCGCTCGTCCGAGCCGCAAAAATGGATTGATGTCGAGTGGGAGCCCGAAGAGGGCAAATTGTTCGACATTCGTATCAGGGTCGAGGTAAAAAATACTCGTGGCGTGCTCGCCCAGGTGGCGGCTGCCATCGCCGAGGCGGGGTCAAACATTGAGCATGTGGCGATGGATGCCGATCCCGAATGTCTGTTTACCTTGCTCCGTTTCACGATTCAGGTTGCCAATCGCAACCATCTGGCATCCGTGATGCGCGGCATGCGTCACATTCCCGAAGTCACCCGAATTACCCGCGAAAGGGGAGGCGAGACTTGAGGATTCTCGTGCTGGGTGCCGGCGTGGTCGGCACAACGAGTGCGTGGTATCTCGCCCGAGCCGGGCATCAGGTGACCGTGGTAGATCGTCAATTGGTGGCCGGCAACGAAACCAGCTTCGCCAATGGAGGGCAGATATCGGTGTCACATGCCGAGCCTTGGGCCAATCCGCACGCACTGTCGCATTTGCTGAAATGGATGGGCCGTGAAGATGCCCCGCTGCTCTGGCGCTGGCGATCTGATCCGGACCAGCTGGCCTGGGGCCTGCGCTTCCTGGGCGAATGCCTGCCGGGACGGACCCGGCGCAACATCGCGGCCATTGTCGCCATGGCGCTCTATAGCCGAGGCCGCTTGCAGGCGCTGCGCGCCGAGCTGGCGCTCCAATACGACCAGCTTGAGCGCGGCATCCTGCACATTTATACCGATCACAAGGAGTATGCACTGGCCACCGACGCGGCGGGCCTGATGCGCCAGTTCGGCTTGGATCGTGTCACGGTCGACGCCGAAAATTGCCTGAAAATCGAACCTTCGCTTGCCGATGCGCGCGCCCTGCTGGTCGGCGGAGACTACACGCCCTCCGATGAGTCGGGCGATGCCCACAAGTTCACGGTTGAACTGGCCGCCAGGGCGCAAACAACCGGCGTCGATTTTCGCTTTGGAACGACGATCGACCGTATCCTGGCTGCCGATGGCAAAATTACCGGCGTGGTCATGCAGGCTGAGGGGCAAACTGAAGTATTGAGCGCCGATGCCTACGTCGTTGCTTTGGGCAGCTATTCGCCATTGTTGCTGAAACCAGTGGGAATTCGCTTGCCGGTCTATCCGGCCAAGGGCTATTCGGCAACGTTGACGCTTGCCGAGGGGAGCGTGGCACCAACCGTCAGTATCACCGACGACGAGTGCAAACTGGTTTTTTCCCGACTCGGCAACCGTCTTCGGATTGCCGGTACTGCGGAGTTCAACGGCTACAACCTTGATCTCAATCCGATTCGTTGCCAGGCCCTGATATCCCGTGCGCGCCAGCTGTTCCCCGGGCTGAAAGCGACGGGCGAGCCCGAGTTCTGGTGCGGGCTTCGTCCAACGACGCCATCAAACGTCCCGCTTATCGGCCAGACGCGTTACGAAAATCTTTGGCTCAATACCGGCCATGGCACACTGGGCTGGACGATGGCCTGCGGCTCCGCTGCTTCGCTGGCCGACATGATGAGCGGCGTCTCGCCGGCGCCCGACTTTCCCTTTCAGCAATGTTGATTGATACCCACTGCCATCTCGATGCCGTGGAATTTGAAGCGGATCGTGAGGCAGTCTATGCGGCAGCCATCGCCGCTGGTATCGGACGGATGGTCGTGCCGGCGGTCGCGGTCGACGGCTTTTCCAAGACCAAAATGGTCGTCGAGCATTTTCCAGGCTGTGTCGCAGCCTATGGCATTCATCCGCTGTACGTGACGCGGGCAGCAGAGACGGACCTGAATATTCTGCGTGATTGGCTGGTGCGGGAAAAACCGCTGGCAGTGGGTGAAATCGGACTCGACCATTTCGTGCCTGACATCGATTTGGCGCGCCAGGAATATTTTTTCGTAGAGCAATTGAAGCTGGCGAGTGCGTTCGATCTGCCGGTCCTGCTTCACGTGCGGCGCGCTGTCGATCCGATACTCAAGCAACTGCGGCGATTCGGCGTGCGCGGCGGTATTGCTCATGCGTTCAACGGCAGCCGTCAACAAGCCGATGCATTCATCAACCTGGGTTTTGGGCTCGGCTTTGGTGGCGCAATGACGTTCAGTGGTTCAACACGAATCCGCGAACTGGCTGCGACATTACCGCTCGAATCGATTGTCCTGGAAACCGACGCACCGGATATTCCCCCGGCCTGGCTGAATGGCGGGCGCAATAGCCCTGCCGAGTTGTCTCGCATCGCCAGTGTTCTGGCCGAGTTGCGCGGAATGTCTCGAGAAGACGTGATTACCGTAACTGCCGGCAACGCTCGCCGGATACTGCCCGGCATTTGATTGCCGTCAACATGCCATCCAAGGTGTGGCGGAGTTTGCCTTCAATTTGATCTGCAATAAAGAAGCATAATCTTATGCGCGTACACTGAATGGGCTGATTTTCGTCTGATGGCAGTGTGGTCACGCGAACGTCGGCTAACAGGCAATCAGGGAGTGTTGCAAGCGGGTGGGAAAAGGGGCCTGCCCGTGGCGGATCAACCGGCTAAATCGTGAACACAATGACAGAAAAGCCCCCAAAAAGCGGCGCAGCGCGTCGCCAATTCATTTTCGATTCCGCCAAGATGGTGTGTGGCGTCGGCATGCTCGGCCTCGGCCTCGGGCTGTACGCCAAACAGTCGAAGGCGCTGCCGGCGTTGGCGCTGCGCCCTCCCGGTGCTTTGCCGGAAGAAGACTTTCTCGGCGCCTGCATCCGTTGTGGCTTGTGCGTGCGCGACTGTCCTTACAACACGCTGGATCTGGCCAAGCCGGAAGCGCCGGTGGCCACGGGTACGCCTTACTTCAAGGCACGCAATATTCCGTGCGAAATGTGTGAAGACATTCCGTGCATCAAGGCCTGCCCGACGGGGGCGCTGGATCATTCGCTGACCGATATCAACAAGGCCAGGATGGGCATCGCTGTGCTCATCGACCACGAGACCTGTCTGAATTTCCTCGGGCTGCGCTGCGATGTTTGTTATCGCGTTTGCCCGGTCATCGACAAGGCTATTACGCTGGATACCGTACCCAATCCGCGTACCGGGCGGCACGCCATGTTCCTGCCGACGGTACACTCCGATTACTGCACTGGCTGCGGCAAGTGTGAAAAGTCATGCGTCCTTGAAGAGGCGGCCATTCGCGTCTTGCCGCCACAACTGGCCAAGGGTGCGCTCGGCAAACATTACCGTCTGGGCTGGGATGAGAAATCCAAGGCCGGCCATTCGTTGATGGATGAATCAAAGATGATTGACCTGCCTGATCGCCTGCCCGAAGGCGCAGTCTTGCCCGGTCACTACGATCCCGCCAGCGGCCATACCGAAACAGCCCGCGGACTGCCTGGCAGCGAGGCCGGTGTGATACCCAGACTACCTCCCGGGCTGGGAGAAAAACCATGAGCGCCGCCAAAAATAAGCGGATCGGTGCGGAGGCAGTCATCGAAAAAGGTTGGTTGCGCGCACACAAATGGCTGATTCTTAGGCGCATTTCGCAGTTCTCCATCCTGGCGCTATTTTTGGCCGGGCCTTGGTTGGGTCATTGGATCGTCAAAGGAAATCTCGCTTATAGCTATACATTGGGTGTCTTGCCCTTGACTGACCCATATGTAGCGCTACAGTCGATGGCGACCGGGCATTTTCCAGAAATGCTGGGTGTGATCGGCATGGCCATCGTCATGCTCTTTTACTTTTTGGTCGGCGGGCGGGCTTATTGCAGCTGGGTTTGTCCGGTCAATGTGGTGACCGATGCGGCTGGCTGGCTGAGAGATCGCCTCGGCATCAAGGGGAGCGCTCAGCTTGGCCGGAATACGCGTTACTGGATTTTGGGCATGACCTTTGTGGGTTCAGCGATGACCGGCGTTGTCCTGTGGGAATTGATCAACCCTGTTTCCATGCTGCATCGGGGGCTGATTTTTGGCATGGGCGCCGCATGGACGGTCGTATTGGTCGTCTTTCTGTTTGATCTGTTCGTGATGAGTCGCGGCTGGTGTGGCCGACTCTGCCCGGTTGGTGCTTTCTACAGCTTGCTGGGCCGCTGGAGCCCGGTTCGGGTTTCCGCCTCGGCGAGGGGGGCTTGTAACGACTGCATGGATTGCTTTGAAGTCTGCCCCGAACCGCAGGTCATCCGCCCCGCGCTCAAGGGTGAGGGCAAGGGTGTCGGGCCGGTCATTCTGGGGCCCAACTGCACCAATTGTGGCCGTTGTGTTGACGTTTGCTCGAAGCAGGTCTTTTCATTCGGCTCACGCTTCAATAACCCGGTATCCACGATCCCGCCAAACAATCTGGCTGGCGGCAATTAAAAAGGGGAGCCACGGGCTCCCCTTCGATCTTTCCATCTGCTAAATCAGGCAGGCACCAGCGCGCCGCGCATCTTCTGCAAAGCCTTGACTTCGATTTGCCGAATGCGCTCAGCGGATACGTCGAACTCGGCAGCCAGATCATGCAGCGTCGCTGCTTCACCATCGGGCAACCAGCGTGCTTCAACGATACGGCGGCTGCGCGGATCAAGTGTGGCCAGTGCCTCGTGCAGACCTTCATCCTGCAAGCGTGCCAATGCCTTGTTTTCCAGAACCCGGGTCGGCTCATATCGTGAATCGGCCAAGTAGTCGATCGGTGCAAAGGCTTCGTCACCGTCGTCCGGATTACCTTCCAGCGCAATGTCACGACCGGAAAGGCGGGTTTCCATCTCGACTACTTCTTCCGGTTTGACACCCAGGCGTGTGGCCACTTCGGCCGTTTGCGTGCCGGACAGTGTGTCCACCCCTTCGTAACCGCTTTTCAGGCTGCGAAGATTGAAGAAGAGCTTGCGCTGGGCCTTGGTGGTTGCCACTTTGACCTGCCGCCAGTTCTTCAGGATGTATTCGTGAATTTCTGCCTTGATCCAGTGCATGGCAAACGACACCAAGCGAACACCACGGGTCGAGTCAAAGCGTTTTACAGCTTTCATCAGACCAATATTGCCTTCCTGAATCAGGTCGGCATGGGGCAAGCCGTAGCCGAGATAGCCGCGAGCAATGGAAATAACGAGGCGAAGGTGTGAAAGAACGAGCTGACGCGCCGCTTCCACATCGCCATCGTTGTGGAAACGCTCGGCCAACCTGATCTCCTCAGCCTCTGCCAGCATTGGATAGCGGTTCGCTGCCTGAATATAGGCATCGATGTTTCCAACTGACGACGGGATGGGTAGCGCCAAGGCATGGGTCATAGCGTATATATTCTCCTACAAGGTACGAACTAATTTTAGCACTCGCAACCTAAGAGTGCTAATGCAAGAGAAGGTTCCGGAAGTGCAATGTTGTTTCAGGCAATTAATATTGATGAACTAAGGTGGCTGACAGTATACCTCGGTGCCTGTGGCCAACTTTAATTGCGCTTTTAGGGTCTTCCCGCCGCCAGGATGGTGATTGATGTCATTCCAGAACGCCTATTCAGCTTGCTGGCGCGTAGATCGGTGAGACATCGCCGTAGATCTGGTACTTGCAGGCCAGTTGGCCGTCGCGTTTCATAAAATTTGCGAATGGCAAAACGACTTCATGCCCATCGTGGCGCAGATAGGTCACCATGCCACGACAGATCAAGGTGTCATCGCACCGCCAGTGCTCGAGCAGGACATGGTGCAAGCCACGGATGCTTTGGAAAAATCCTTCGACCTGGCTTGCGATTTGCTCTTGGCCGCTGACCGGCTGCATATTGCCAAAGATGAATTCGGCATTTGGGGTTAAATGGCTGACGAAGGCCGACGTATCCCGGCTGTCAATGCTTGCAAACAGGCTGTCGAGCCATGCGTTGTCACGTTCGTTCATTGCTATTAATTCCTGTTGATACTGAGCAGTGTTCTTCATGTTTTTCATCGCTGCCATGCGCAGCCATGCAGCAGCATTCCATCAATCTTCAGTTCGGCTTGCCAGCCAAAGATCATCGCTGCACCCTGGTCATGACAGACTTGCCGATGGAAATACCATTCAGCCCCTGACCTCTCTGGTGTCAGGATTTGCGTCGTTGTCTTCTGTGTCCTGATCTCGGCATAGCTCAGTTTTATATCTGGCATGGCCTCACGTTTCAGCAACAATTGCCCGGCACCGGCAACCAGTGTCCATGAGGGGTTGCTGCCGGTCGCCCGCCACAATTCATCGGGGCCACCGCCGAGCTGGCAACGGGTATTCGTGCGCGCAAAATTGATCATCGACACGCGGAGCATGTCCTGATCGGACTGGCCGATAAATTCAACATACAGCGTTTTCCCCGCGCCCAGTCCAAGCGTCTGCAGAGAGGACGTCACCGTACTGTTGGGTGAAAGATCGTCGACCGTGGCGTAGCTGCGATCCCGGCAGGGGGTGAAAATCATTTTCCCGTCGTGCTGCATGACAAAACCCCGGGCGATCTGTTCCTCGGTCGGCTTTGTTTCAAGGGTCTGGGCAAGGACGGGCTCGGTCAGGCTCAGGATAGCCAGGAGCGCAAGCAGGTTCTTCAGGGTCAAGATTTTGTCCATTGTTTAGGGCGGCACAGCAAGTCGCAGGGGCCACCGGCTCAGTGAAGATTGATGAAAGACCTAATCTCGGCAGCCATGGAGCTGACCTCGGTGCCATAGGCGAATTTCTTGATGAACTGCCCATCAGGATCGAGCAAATACATCCCGGCGGAATGATCCAGCGCATAGGTATTCGCTCTGGCTTCCGGATTCATCACTTTTGCATAGCGGACCTTGAAATTCCGGGCGGCTCGCTTGACCAGTTCCGGGGAGCCGGTCAGCCCGATGATGCGCGGGTCAAAGAAGGCGGTATAGGTCTTCAGGACTTGTACCGTATCGCGATCCGGATCCAGCGAAATGAATATTGGCTGCAATTGGCCGGCCTTCTCGCCAAGTAATCCGAGTACCCCGGCCATCTCGACCAGCGTTGTCGGGCAGATGTCGGGGCAATAGGTGTAGCCAAAAGCGATGAGCTGAAAATGGCCGCGAAAATCTTCATTGGTCACGGCCTGCCCGTCGGGTCCGACCAGCAGATAACGGGAATTGATCTCCGTCGGCTCTGACCGCAGCAATTCGTGCCGACCTTTCTGATCGGCCGAAGCCGGAACAAGCGCGGCCAGCAAGGCCAAGCACGCAAACAGCAGGCGCACGGACGACGACATTAGGGTTTCGGAAAGGCCTGTTTCAGTGAGATTTCGGCGGCATCTATCTGGGTGGCCAGGGCCTTGCCGTCAGGACAAGGCTGCGTCTTCTGTCCCTGAGCCAGAAATGACTGGTTGGTCGCCTGCTCGAATTGCTCGCCGATTTCGCGTTCCTTGGGGGCAACGGTAATGACGATTTCGCGCAAACGGGCGGTCAGTGCTGGCTGCTGGCAAGCCAGCGCGATACCGTTCAGGCGGCCCAGTTCGCTCATCGCTAGCGTGCCAGCCTGGATGCCTGAACTGTCTGCAAGTACAGCTGATGCAGTTGCGCCAAGTAGGATGCCAAAGAGCATCCGGCGAAGCGAAAACGAGAAAAATCGGGGCATGTGGTCGCTGACGGTGAGTACGGGAACGTTCAGATTATAGAAGGCGAATCCTTCGCAACTATTTCGTACAGATCAAACATTTGGCAGAACGAGCGGAAAGGACAGCCAGCTCCTGGCCGTTATCCAGGTCAAAGAAATACAGCGCCTGCAGCTTTCCGATCAGGTAACGCTTTTTTAAAGTGAAATCGACCGGTTTGCTGTGGGTGGCTTTCCAGAACGTGGTGCTCTCGCTGGTGACTGGCTCCTGCAGGCAAACGCGGGCGCGCAGGCCAGGCGAGACCGGGGCACGCTTATCCAGAATGACTGCAAAGCCGGCATCATCGTCGAAGCTTCGCGGAAAAAAGTCATAGAGATTATCGAATGCCAGGAAATAGTCGTAACGCCAGCTTACGCTCATGCGCTGGGCGACACCGATCTTGTCCTCGGCCTGATATTCCCCGCGCTCTTCGGCAACGGATTGAAGCGGCAGGTACTTGAAGCGGTAGTAGTCCGCGACCTGAGGGTCGGTACCGGGCTGCCAGCTCCAGCCTTCGGCGATATTGTTGAAGGCCATGCGATAACGCAGCTCAACGCCACGCTCGGTGGTGTCGACCGAGAATCCGGGGCTGGCCTCAAGGTCGATCAGGATATCGAGACAGGTACCAGCAACCGGTCTTGCCGCGAATCGGGCATACAGCTGCTCGGCAGTTTCGGCGCAGAGTGGCGCCGAGACTGAAGCCCCCAGTAACAGTAGCCAGAGCAGGATGCGGATGCAGTACATGAAACATCGTCATCAATGAAGTCGGTCCATCCTCCTCGCCCTCAATCCTCAGCCAAATGATATGCATCAAAAATCGGAGCGTCCTGGCTGGAAGCTGCACTGGCCCGGGCCAGCCTATCAAAACGAGTTCCCAAAAATTTACTCGTAGGCGTTCAGTCGGTTTTAACCAACATCAATTTTTTCTTAATCACCGAGGACTAATGTGTGCGGGGTATCGCCGCTGCGACATTTTGCCGCAGGCGTCGATGGAGGGAAGAAGCAAACAAGCTTTAGTATCCATGGGAGAAATCGAGATGAGAAACTTTGCAGTGAAGACTACCGCGCTACTGCTGGCAGCTGGTTTTGCAGCCACGGCGTGGTCCGCTGAATCCCTGCAGGACGTGATGAAGCGCCGCAACCTGAGCCAGCAGGATCTGCTGGCCGCGTCCAAGACTTACGTTCCAACTGGCAAGCGTGATGAATTCGTCGCCTTCAGTTCGGGGGGGCAGTCTGGCCAGATTATTGTGTACGGCATTCCATCCATGCGCATTCTGAAATACATCGGCGTCTTTACGCCGGAGCCATGGCAGGGTTACGGATTCGACGAAGAATCTAAAGCTGTGCTGCGCCAGGGCAACATCGATGGCAAGGAAATCAACTGGGGTGATACACACCACCCGGCGATGTCTGAAACCCAGGGCAAATACGACGGACAGTTTCTCTTCATCAATGACAAGGCCAACCCGCGCCTTGCAGTAGTCGACCTCCGTGACTTCGAAACCAAGCAGATTGTGGTCAATCCGATTTTCAAGTCTGAACACGGTGGCGCCTTCGTCACACCGAATACCGACTACGTTATCGAAGCCGCTCAGTACGCTTCACCGCTTGAAAACAAGAAATTCTTCCCGCTAGAGGAATTTAACGAAAAATACCGCGGTGGCGTAACCTACTGGAAGTTCGATCGCAAGGAAGGGCGTATCGATCCGAAGCAGTCCTTCTCCCTCGAACTGCCCCCCTATAGCCAGGACTTGTCGGATGCGGGCAAGGGACCGTCCGATGGCTGGTCCTTCACCAACTCCTTCTGTTCCGAACGTTACGTCGGTGGTATCGAAAAGGGCCGCCCGCCGTACGAAGCCGGATGTTCTGCCAAGGACACCGACTATCTGCACGTAATCAACTGGAAGAAGGCCGCCGAACTGGTTGCAGCCGGAAAAGCCAAGAAAATCAACGGTCACAATGTGATCATGATGGAAACGGCGATCAAGGAAGGAATCCTTTTCCTGGTACCCGAGCCGAAATCACCACACGGTGTCGACGTCACGCCGGATGGCAAGCTGCTGACGGTCGCCGGTAAGCTCGATACCCACGTTTCCGTCTATTCCTTTGACAAGATCCAGGCTGCAATCAAGGCTGGCAAATTCGAATCCAAGGATCCGTACGGCATTCCAGTCATCAGCATGAAGGATGCACTGCACACCCAGGTCCAGCTCGGCCTTGGCCCATTGCACACCCAGTACGACAGCAAACCCTGCATCGCCTACACCTCGCTTTATGTCGACTCGCAAGTCGTCAAATGGAATTACTGTGAAGGCAAGGTACTCGACAAGATTTCCGTGCACTACAACATTGGTCACCTGATGACCATGGAAGGTGACTCAGCTGATCCCAAGGGCCGTTACTTGGTGGCGCTGAATAAGCTTTCAATCGATCGCTTCACGCCGGTTGGCCCGCTGCATCCGCAGAACCACCAGTTGATTGACATCAGCAACGACAAGATGCAACTCTTGTACGACATGCCCGTTCCGCTCGGCGAGCCGCACTATGTGGTTGCCATTGAAGCATCCAAGCTGAAACCTGGCGTTCGCTACAAGGTCGGCACCAACAGCCGTACCGACAAACCAAGCCCGTTTGGCGTCCGCGCTGGTGAAGAACACACCGATAAAAAGGGCAACAAGATCGAGGTCTTCGGTACCCTGATCCGCTCGCACATTACGCCTGAAACTATCGAAGCCGACGTAGGCGACGAAGTGACCATCCACCTGACCAATCTGGAGCGTGCCCAGGATGAGACCCATGGCTTCACGGTCTCAACCTTCAACACCCACGCCTCCGTCGAGCCGGGCAAGACGGTAACGGTGAAGTTCAAGGCAGATAAGGAAGGTGTCTATCCGTACTACTGCACCGAATTCTGCTCCGCACTGCATCTTGAAATGCAAGGGTATCTGCTGGTCAAACCAAAGGGTTGGAAACCAAGCAAGACGACTGAAGCAAAGGCTAGCTATACCGAAGCTGACTACAAGGCAACAGTAAAGAAAGTGGCCGATACTCAGGCAGTCATCGATTCCGTTGTGGGCTATATCACCAGTGTTAACTTCAAGGACTTCCCGGATGTGGTCAACATGGTCGACGATGCAACCGACCAGTTGAGCAAAATCAAGGAAGCCAAGGGCAAGGCAGAAGCCGCTGCAGCCAAGAAGGATTGGGATCAAGCCAATCTTTGGGAAGAACAGATTTGGCAATATCAGGTCAAGGCAGCAGACATTGGTCTGCGTGCAAAAACTTACCTTGAGCAGAACGGCGCCAAGAAGATTAAGTAAGCCACAAACTTGATCTGACTTAAGGCAATCAGCGGGGAACAGAGCCAATCTGTTCCCCGATTCACATTCTGGAGGGAATAACCATGAAATTTGTAATGACATTGATCGCCGCTGCCTTCGTTGCAGCTCCAGCTTTTGCCGCCCTTGATGGCGCCACACTCTTTCAAGAAAAAACCTGCTGGTCATGCCATGGTAAAGACGCCAAGAAAACCTTGTCGCCAGCCTTTCCAAAGCTTGCTGGCCAAAATGCTGCTTATTCCGAGCAGCAGATGAAGGACATCAAGAGTGGCGCGCGCAACAATGGCCAGACTGCCGCAATGAAGGGCGTTATGGGGCTCGTCAGCGACGAGGAAATTAAGGCCCTCGCCGACTATCTTTCCAAGCTCAAATAAGCTGAATCAGCCTCGAGTCTGTGGCTTATGACTCATATCAAGGAACGCTGATATAGGCAGGTCAACAATGCTTCCAGCGCTCTGATCAACCCGCGACAAAAGGAATCCAAACATGAAAGCATCACTACTGCTGATCGGCCTGCTTAGCGCAGGCGTCGCTCTTGCCGGCCCTCCCGCACCCCACAAGGAAGGCATCGAGAGCAAGAACTACAAATGGAACGCCGAAGGCGGTGAAAAGATGGAAGCCCTGACCAAGAAGGGCAACGTCAAGAACGGCGAAGAAGTCTATGAAATCTGCGGCGCCTGCCACTTGCCCTCCGGTGCTGGTCGCCCTGATGGCACCTTCCCGCAACTGGCTGGCCAGCACTCAACTGTCCTGATCAAGCAGATGGCTGATATCCGTTCCGGCGAACGTGACAATCCGACCATGTATCCCTTTGCCTCCACCCTGGTCGATCCGCAAGAGCTTGCCGATGCCGCCGCCTATATCAACAGCTTGTGCATTCCGCTCGAGCACGGCAAGTATGAAGGTGCCGATGCTGCCATGCAGGTTGCTGCAGGCAAGTCCCTGTATGAGAAAGAATGCCTGGAATGCCATGGAAAAACAGGTGAAGGTAACAAGGAAAAGTTCTACCCGGTGATCGCAGGACAGCACTACAAGTATTTGCTGCGCCAGATGACCGACATCCGCGACGGAAAACGCCGTAACGCCAACCCGGACATGGTTAAAATCATTAAGAAATATGACAACCAGCAGTTGATCGCCATCTCTGCCTATCAGTCAAGCATGGTAATGCCGGGTGCCATGTGCAAGCCGAAAGCCGCAAAGAAGAAGTAATACCGGCAGCAAACTGGTTGCCTGAACTCATTTCGGGCAACCATCCCCAGCCAAGTGCCGGAAGTATCGAACAGAGAGCAGCAACATGGACAAGCAAAACAAAATCATCGGTGGCCTGACCTTTATCTCCCTGATCTGCCTGGTCGTTGCCTACTTCGCGCCGATCTGGTGGGTATCACTGACCGCCCCGAATTACCCGCCCGATGCTTTCCCCGATGGCATCCGCATCCATTTCCATTTTGATGGTGTCTACAACGGTTGCACGGTTGCCGGCAAAGGCACCCGGATGGGCAGTGAAATCATCCAGAAGGATCTGGAAGCAACCGACGAACGCTATAACCCGATCACCGATGCAGCCAAGAACGTCGACAAGGGGGCCGAAGGCCTTGACTGCGTTCATGAAATGAACACCATCAATCACTACGTCGGCATGTTTCCTATTGCCACCGGTGCACCAGTTGAAAAGCCGCTGGCCAAGTTCTTTTTCGGCTTCTTCGCCGTGATGATGGCGGCCTTCGCGGTCAACCGGAAAAAGCCGCGAATTTTGATATTGAGCATCGGCTTCGCCGCTGTCGCTGCCTGGATGATTGCCGACCAGTTCATGCTGGGCCATCTGGAAAGCCACGTTCAGGCTTACATGCAAGAATCGGGTACCTTCTTCAAAGATATGGATCGGATCAATAGTTGGGGTGACAACGTCCGCAGCGTTTCAAAAATCGTCATTTTCGGCCTGATCGCAGTCATGGCGATTGTCATTGCCGGCGTCGCCAAGATTCGCCCCTTCCAGTTATTGCTGGCACTGGTGCCAGCCTTGTTGCCAGTGTTCTTCGTGATCACCTACGCGGGCTGGCTATGGTTCTTCGGGCATAACATGCACCCTTGGGGCGCTTTCACCGTCAAACCCTTCATGCCTACTGTCTTCGGTGAAGGCAAAGTCGCGCAGTTTTCGACCTTTTCTTACCCGTACTGGGGCTACGCCTTGCTCGTGACCATCTTCGTCTGCATGATGCTGACCCTGCTGATTCGCCGCAAGCAACTGCGCGAAGGGACCGCAGAGTAAGCCGCGTGATCCGCCATAACCATCTGACCAGGCTTTGTTTGGCCACCACGCTGCTTCTGGTCTTGACCACTGGCAACACCGAGCCTCAACCTGCGCCACCAGCCGGCATGGGCGCGCGCGCAGATGTCGACCGTCCGAAGCCGACTTTCATGCTGCGTGAGCGCGACCAGCGGGTGCATGGCCTGAAACCGTTCCAGGATCTCGTCGACAATGCCCCCGCCGGCTCAGTGCTCAAACCACCCCCTGGTACTTATCTCGGCCCGGTATTCATCAATAAGCCGTTGACTATCGACGGTGGCGGCAAAGTAACCATCGATGCCGGTGATCGCGGCACGGTGATGATGCTGGATGCCAGCAACGCCGTCATCCGCGGCATCCATTTGACGGGTTCTGGCGACTCGCACGATACGGACGACTCCTGTCTGGATGTTCGGGGCAACCACAACACCATTGAGAATCTCGCGATGGACAATTGCCTGTTCGGCCTCGACCTCAAGCAGTCGAACAACAACATCATTCGCGGCAACAGCATTCACTCCAAAGACCGCGAACTCGGTGTCCGCGGCGATGGTCTGCGCCTGTGGTACAGCAACGACAATCTGATCGAAAATAACCAGATCATTGACTCGCGTGACATGGTCGCTTGGTATTCCAACAAAAATACCTTCCGTGGCAATCTGGGCAAGCGTTCGAGATATTCCATCCACTTCATGTTCGCCAACGATAATGTTGTTGAGGACAACCAGTTTTACGACAATGCAGTTGGTGTCTATTTCATGTACACCGAAGGCGGCATCGTCAAAAACAATATCATTTCGCACGCCACCGGCGCCACCGGCATGGGCATTGGTTTCAAGGAATCTTCCGGCACGATCATTGAAAACAACGAGATCATTTATTGTGGTGTCGGTATCGGCTCCGATCTCTCGCCTTTTCAGCCAGACAGCACCATTGAAATACGCGGCAACCGTTTTGCCTACAACGGTGTCGGCATCCTGTTCAACAGCGAAACCGGCGGCAACAACATGGTCGATAATGTTTTCGAAGGCAACCTGACGCAGGTCGCCTACGGCGGACATGGCGACAACAACAATAGTCCGAAGAATGTCTGGACAGGCAATTACTGGGACGACTACCAGGGTTTCGACCGCGATGGCGACGGATTCGGTGACAAGACACACGAACTTTATGCCTATGCTGACCAGATATGGATGGAGCTTCCGGTAGCCCGCTTTTTCCGCAGTTCACCGGTCATGGAACTGCTCGATTTTCTTGAACGCCTGGCCCCCTTCTCTACACCGGATCTGATTTTGCGCGATGAAAAGCCGCGTTTCATCAAACCTGAAAGAACGGCACGATCATGAGCGAGATCGACAACGAAATTGGCAGCGACGGCGACATGCCTCGCAAGGCAGTGCCAAACGCTACGCCGGCGGTATCGATTGCCAAGCGGCAAACCAACAGGCGCCGCGTGCTACGCACCATCCTGTTGACCGGTGGCGTACTCGGTGCTGCGCTGTCCGGCTTCCTGCCCCTCGTCTATGCTCAGAAAAAGCGCCTGCGGCCGCCTGGCGCGCTGGATGAAAAGGACTTTCTCGGCAGCTGCATCAAATGCGGCCAGTGCGTTCAGGTTTGCCCGGTGCAAGCCATCAAGCTGGCCGATCTGATTGACGGTGTCGGCGTTGGGACGCCCTACATCGACCCGCGCAATCAGGCCTGCGATTTTTCCTGCGATGCAGTGCAATGCATTCTCGCCTGCCCAACCGGATCACTGACTTACCACAAGCCCGATTTCCTCAAAATTCGCCCCGGCGCTGCCTTGGCTGCCAAGCCGATCCTGCTCGCCAAGGAAAAGGACGAAGAGCCAACGCTCAACCTGCATGAACGCATCGGCGTGGCCCGCCTGACCCGGCCCGAGGCGTGCCTCGCAGTACAGGGCAAAGGCTTCAAGGGCCAGACCCGTGGCGCGGATTTCAAGGGCAAGATGCGCTACATGTCGGTCGACCGCTGGAAACCAGTCAAGATCAGCAGCCATCCCTACGATGTGCCCGAATGCGATTTATGCGTTCGCGAATGCCCGATCAAGGGCGCGATTTCCATCGAAACCGTGTTTGCGCCAGATGGCAGCAAGCGCAAGTCTCCCGTTGTTCACGAACCCTGTGTTGGCTGTGGAGTTTGTGAAATGGTATGCCCGGTTGAGCCGGGTTGCATTACTGTCGAGCCCGGCGAGGTCTGGAAGGTATGACTAACAGGAGTCCGCAGGGATGAGCGCACTACTCAAACGTCGGTTCTTTGACCAGATCAAGGTCATGTTTGGCGCCGAGCCAACCAAGCCAAAGGAAATCAGCCCGGCCGCCCAACAGATTCACTTCTACAAGAAGGGCAACCGCGACCTGATTGCCGAAAAAGTTCATGCCCGCGCCCACGCGGAGCACAAGAATACTTGGCGCAATCGCCGATGGGCCACGCTGATATTCGCAAATTTGCTGTTCACCCTCTCCTTTGGTCTGGATATCCAGATTCTCGAAGGAGCGTTGACTGCCTCGCGCTTCGTCGGCTTTCATCTGATCGACCTAAACTCTGCGCTGCAGGTGATGCTCGCTCATAAGCACATCATCAACAACCTGCTGATTGGCACCGGCACGGTGCTGGTGCTATGGGCGCTGCTTGGCGGTCGCACCTTCTGCTCGTGGGTTTGCCCTTATCATTTGCTCGCTGAATGGGCTGAGAAAATTCATCTTTTCCTCGCCAAGAAAAAGCTGGTTACCGACCAGACGATGGACCGTCGCCTGCGTACGGTTTTCTGGCTTATCTTTGCCGTGCTTGCACTGGCGACTGGCTACACGGTATATGAAGCCATATCGCCGACCGGGATACTGTCCCGCGCCTTGATCTATGGCCCGGGTCTGGCTCTGCTCTGGGTGCTGGCGCTGCTCTTCTTTGAAGTCTTTTTCTCGCGCCGCGCCTGGTGTCGATACGCCTGCCCTATCGGCCTGACTTACGGTGTCGTTGGCATCATTTCACCGGTGCGCATCATCTATAAGCTGGATGCCTGCTTCCATGAGGGGGACTGTCGGAAGGTCTGCCTGGTGCCGCACGTACTGGATACGGTGATCAAAGGGCGAGCAGTGGAAACAGAGGTTCCCATCGGCCCCGACTGTACCCGCTGCGGATTATGCGTCGACATTTGCCCGACTGGTTCGTTGAGCTTCGAGGTCAAGGGGCTGTCAAAGCTAGCCTGAATTTAATCTGGTTTTTGACCCAGATTCAAAGTTGACCGCAATGGCCAACTCTATAATTGGCTCATGATCAAATTTTCGAACCTCGTAAAAGACTTTCGCCGGGCGCGGGTTCTCAATGGCATCAACCTGGACATCCGCATTGGTGAGCGCGTCGCACTGATAGGCTCGAACGGCGCCGGCAAGACCACCCTGATCCGCTGCTTGTTGGGTGAATACACATACGATGGCGAAGTCGCCATCAACGGTCTCGACCCGCGTAACAATCGTACTCAGGTGCTGGGCAACATCGGTTTCGTGCCGCAGCTTCCACCACCGTTAAAAATGCCCGTCGGTCAGTTGATCGATTTTTCTGCCTCGCTGTGCGGCACCGACCCTCAGCGCATACATGCCATTGCGAAACGGCTGGGCCTCGATATCGACGGGATTATCTCCCGCCAGTTCGTGCGCCTCTCCGGCGGCATGAAACAGAAGCTGCTGATTGCCATCGCCCTTGGCCGCGAAGCCAAGGTGCTGATCATGGACGAACCAGCCGCCAACCTCGATCCTGAAGCACGAAAGATTTTTTTCGACCTGCTGGCCGAGCGCCTTGAAGACGCCACAATGATCATCTCCAGTCATCGGCTTGATGAAGTGTCAGCGTTGGTCAATCGTGTCATCGAAATGGACATGGGCAAGGTGGTACTTGATGACAAGGTGGCCGATGCCGTCACCTTGACTGCACGTCTTCACTGCCGCATTGCGCTTAGCCGCTTCGAGCCGGCCTTTGCCAAGGCGCTCGAAGGATGGCATCTCAACAGCCGCGACGACAACCGGGTGTGGGAGGGCGAAATCGCCGGGCCGGACCGCCTGCGCTTCCTCGGCATTATTTCTCGCTACACGGCGCTGGTCAGCGACCTGTCGCTGACTGAAGTCCTGTCCTGATCATGTGCGACGCTCACCGCCGCCAGTTTCTAGGCCGCCTCGGCATTAGCGGCCTGCTCCTAACGCCGCTCGCCGCTGCGCTTTCCGGCTGCCGGAAAAATGCTTGGCCAGAGGATATGGTTGAGATCAAGTGGGATCGTGACACCTGTGCGCGCTGCAGCATGGTTATTTCGGATCGTCGCTTCGCGGGTGAAATTCGCGGAGGCCCGGACAATACCGTTTTCAAGTTCGATGACCCCGGCTGCCTGGCCTTCTGGCTCAGGGAAAAAGCGGACAAATACCCTTGGCTCTCCGATCCTGCTACGCATATCTGGATCGCTGACTTCAATAGCAAAAGCCGCGAGGAAATGACTTGGCTCGACCCCAAACGCGCGCAGTTCATCACCAAAACCTCGCCCATGGGCTACAACTTCGCGGCCGTCGCCATGCCGATGCCTGGTAGCCTCGATTTCACCGATATGCGCCAGCACACGCTGGCCAAGGGTAAGTAAATGAAACAACTCTGGCTCACCGCCAAGCTCGATATCGTCGAATCCCTCCGTGCCCGCTGGTTCCAGATCTACACGCTGGTCTTCGGTGGCATCGTCGCGTTGCTCTTCCTCTTCGGCCTGACTGAATCGCGTGTGCTCGGTTTCATCGGTTTGTCCCGCCTGCTCGTCACCTTCATCCAGCTGACCATGGCCATACTGCCCATCTTCGTGCTGATCACCACCGTACGCTCGGTAGCCGGTGACCGTGAGGCCGGCGTCTTCGAATACCTGCTCTCCTTGCCGGTGTCGCTCTCCGCGTGGTTCTGGGGAAAAATTGTCGGCCGCTACATCGTCGTCTTTGCGCCAGTTTTCCTGGCCATGCTCGGCGCCGTTATCTGGGCGACCATCCAGGGCATCGAGGTGCCCTGGGACATGTTCGGCTACTACACGGCCCTGCTTGCTGCCATGGCCATGTGCTTCCTTGGCATTGGCATGCTGATCTCGGCCGTTGCCCGCACCACCGACATGGCGCAGGGCGCGGCCTTCATGGTCTGGCTGTTCCTGCTGCTCTTCCTCGACCTCATCCTGCTTGGCGTCATGATCCAGGGAAAGGTTGCGCCGGAACTCGCCGTCACACTGGCACTAGCCAATCCGTTGCAGGTTTTTCGCACCGCCGCGCTGGCGCTTTTCGACCCCCAACTGATTGTTCTCGGTCCCTCCGCCTACGTCATACTGGACATGTTTGGTGTGTCCGGCTACAAGATCTTTGCACTGGCGTATCCGGCGCTACTCGGTCTGGTTTGCGCCAGCCTTGGCTACACCATTTTCCGCCGTGGTGATCTGCCCTGATTTGCGCTCTCTCCTCCAACGACCGACGAACCTCAGGCCATGCTACCACTTGAACCCAGTCTCCAGCATTTCGGCAATCCCTTTGCCCGCTATTTTGCGGCAACCCGTCCCGCCTTTCTCTCCGTGACACTGGCTGGCGCCTTGATCGGTCTAGGCACCGCCAGCGCCGACGGTTTGCATATCGATGGTCTAAAAGCCTTTCTGACCATCCTGTTCGTACTCGTGGCGCATGCTGGCGCTAATGTCGTCAATGACTACTACGATGCATTGAACGGCTCGGATGCTGCAAATCAGGATCGGTTGTTTCCCTTTACCGGTGGAAGCCGCTTCATCCAGAACGGAGTCCTCAGCCTCCGCGAAACAAAGGTATTCGGCTATGCCCTGCTCGCCGTGGTCATCCCTCCGGGCTTGTGGCTGACCACGCACTCGGCCACGGGACTTATCCCGATCGGCATGCTCGGACTGCTCATCGCTTGGGCTTATTCGGCACCGCCGCTGAAGCTGATGTCGCGCGGCATGGGAGAAGTGGGTATTACCGGTGGCTGGTTGCTGGTTGTGTTGGGCACCGATTTCGTCCAGCGCAGCGCATTTTCGCCGCTACCGCTGTGGGCTGGCCTACCCTTCGCCTTACTCGTTGCTGCCATCCTCTATATCAACCAATTTCCCGACCGCCCAGCCGACGAGTTGGCCGGCAAGCGGACCTTGGTCGTTCGCCTCGGTCCCGCCCGGGCCAGCTGGGGCTATGTCTTGCTGACCGTGACCGCCTATCTCTCGCTGCTGCTGGCCATCGTTTTCAATAAGTTGCCTGTCTGCGCTGCCGCCGGCCTCCTGCCAGCATTTCTCTCGTTTAAGGCTTGCCGACAACTACTGGTCGATGCTGGCTATCCGTCCCGTCTTGCCCCTGCGATCAAGCAGACGGTTGCAGCAGCGAACGTGAATGGCCTGCTTCTCGCGGCCAGCCTGGCTATTTGCCACATCATCTGATTACTGAATCGGCATGAACCCCAGTCGTCGGCACTTCACCTTTGGTGTTTGTTCACTGGCTGCGGCACCATTGCTTGCGGCCAAGACAAACCGCCAGCGCGTTGTCGTGATCGGTGGCGGTTGGGGGGGGCTGGCGGCAGCCAAGCAATTGGTGCTGCAGGCACCAGAGCTGGACATAGTTCTCATTGAAAAAAACGAGCGCTTCATAACGCTGCCCCTCACCAATCGCTGGCTTGTTGGGCTGAATGACGGGCAAGGCCTGTATCGGGAGCTCGCACCAGTCGCTCAGCAGATGGGCTACCGTTTGATACGCCGTGAAGTGACGGCCATCGACCGCGCCAATCGGTTGATTGTAACTAGCGGCGAGAGCATCCCATACGACTGGCTAGTGCTTGCTCCGGGCATCCGGGAAGACTGGGTCAGCTTGTGCGGGGGCAATCCAGCGGCCAGCCGGAAGACACAACAGTCGTTTTCTTCAGGCTTTGTTGCCGATGCTAATTTCGGCGGACTGAAAGATCGATTGGAAAAGTTCTCCGGCAAGGATTTTCTGATGAACATCCCTCCGGCGCCCTATCGCTGCCCGCCTGCTCCCTACGAGCGGGCGGTGATGATTGCCTGGTTCTTCAGGTCACGCGGGCTCAAGAGCAAGTTGACGCTGGTTGAAGCGAATGCGCCCTGGCCAAGTTATCAGCGAATTTTCCGAACGTATTTTCCCGAGCAGATAGCCTATCTGCCACAAACACGCGTGCACGAGATTGACCCGGACAAGCGTATTGCCAGCCTAGATATCGACGACATTGCTTTCGATGATGCCATTATCATGCCACCGCAGCAGGCGGGAGCGCTGTGCTGGCAGGCAGGTCTGATCGCCCCAGGTGAAAATGGCCAGCCTACCGGATGGGCCTCCGTAGATCCACTTAGCTTCCAGTCACGCGTCGATCCGCGAATATTTGTCGTTGGCGACAGTGTCGGGCGGGTTTCTCCACTGTTCGGGTATTACCCGAAAACCGGACAAATGGCTGCCCAAATGGGGGGCATCGCCGCCGGCCAGATCGTGGCCCTCAGCCGCGGACGGACGACCGGGTTGGTGCTGCCAGAGAGCACCTGTTATGCGCAGTTGAACGTCGATCCGCCGGAGCTGGCGGAAATCGTCGCCCGCTACACACAGCGTGGCGACGGTGCGCTGGTCCAGAGCATCCGGCAAATTCGAAATAATCAGCCGGCCGGCGAAGCTGATGCGTGGCTGGCGACGGCCCTGCAAAGCCTGTTTGGCGCTTGAGGCCACTTTGAGCGCATCAGTGGCGAGCGAAAATCGAGCTATCGCCGTTTCGCTTCACCAACAAGGTTTCGTACAACTCCCGGCGTATTTGCTTTTCGGTGCTTGCCTGATCGAGTACGGTACAACCGGTATCGCAGGTTGGGTTGGAATATTCCCGGCCTGGTGCTCCCTGGGGTAGCCCCGGTACGGTCAGACCTCTTGCCTTGGGCTTCTCCAGCAAAAGAGCCTTGATGTCCTCGGCTGGTACGTGACCTTCGATGAAATATCCATCCACCACTGAAGTCGGCTCGGCCTCCAGCGCTCGTGGCACTTTCATGCGATGTTTGATGACTGCCATGTCTTCCTGTGCCTCGACGCTGACGGTAAAGCCATTGTTACGCAAATATTCGGCGTAATCGATGCAGGCCAGACAGACCTTGGGAGAATAGAGCTTGATTTGGGGCAACGCCTCATCGGCCAGCGCGAGTCGGCTGAATAGTGACGCAAGCAGGAGGCCTCCGACCGCAAATTGATTCAGCATGGCTTGCCTGCCTTGCATCCTTTCAGTATCCACAACGAGATGACCCCCGCCGTTTCGTCTGACTTGACCTTACGTGCCATGGCCGCTGCATCCCGCCCTTCATTGGTTTTCAGCGCGGGGTCTGCGCCAGCTTCAAGAAGGATTTTTGCATGTTCCGGCCGACTGGCGTAGGCAGCCATATGCAGCGGCGTGGCGCCATTCGCATCACGCGCATTCGGATTTGCCCCCGCTGCCAGCAGGGCGCGCAATGCACTTTGATCGGGATTCATCGCGGCAAGATGCAGAGGGCTGGAGCCCAATTCGGTTCGCAGATCACGTGCGCCAGGATCACTTTTCAGCAAGCGTTGAATCTCGCTTGTACCACCCAGTCTTGCTGCGATATGGATAGGGGCCTCCTCGACATTTCCTGCGTCTACAGCAAATACTGTTCTCGCGAGGAGTAACCCAAAAATGCCTAACCGAAATTGCGCTTTCCAATGCTTGTTCGTCATCGTCACCTCTACAGAAAAAAGATGGAGTCGGGTCGCCGCACGGGTCAATCCTCTAATGCTAAGCACACTCTACCTAGCGTCATAGCGATCCTTTTTCGAACGATGGTCATGCCAAAGCGCTTAATTGCTTGCAACTCCAAGGATGATTGCAGCCTATCCTCGAGATCGCAACCAACCTCAGCGGGATTCAAAACGGGAAGCCTGGCAGCAAGATACAGAATCCGCTCGTGACGACAATTTGATCGCCATCAAAAACGCAAGGATACGAACACAATTCCACCAAACAACACAGAGACTCATTGCTCATGAAGATCGTTCGGACTGGAAATGGATGTTCGCATAAGCTTGTGAGCGCGGCCGTGTGTTTGGCGGCAAATTTCGTCGTGTGAACGAAACTGCGGCGATGCTCCTGCAAAGCTATGGTTTCAACATGCTCAGTCTATTCTGTACGGTAAGTTACCTATCTTTCTTTGGAATGCCGAGAAATTAGGGCAAACCTGCAAACGCTTTGAAATCGAATCATTCGGTATTGAAAGCGGGATTTCTCCCAACTCAGTTAAGCAGAAAGGGTGCTTGTTTCCTGCAGGATCAGGCTGTCCGCGAGTTCATTCAGATTCACCTTTGCTTTGAGCTTTGCGGCCAGCAAGTATAGGCCGCCCAGTTTGCGGTGCAGGAAGAGTGCATCGGCCGGCGGGGTGTGCCAGAAGTCGCGGTCCATGCCGAGCACCATGCTGGCGTCGCGAATGCGTACGCCAAGGTCTGAGCTGCCAAAGTCATATTCACCGGCGTGGCCGAGGGGTTCGCATGCCAGCGCAAAAATGTTGAGCACGGCCTGGCGCTGGCCTTCCTTGATGTCGTGCTGAAAATACCCGATGGCTTCCGCCGCCGTGTTCATGCCGTGCCGATCCTGGCGTATGGCGCTGGCCATCAATGCCCGATAACTGTCGACCATTGCAGCCGGATAGGCCCGCGTAGCGCCAAAGTCGAGCAGGATTAGTTGCTGGGATGCAGCCACGTAACGATAGTTGGCAAAATTCGGGTCGGTCTGGATCAGCCGGAACTCGAATATTTCGCGAAAAAGCAGGCGGAATAGTTGGCCGACAAGGCGGTTGCGCGTTGCCTGCGCCAGGTGGCCAAGTGCCTCCACCGCAATGCCGTCGAGGCGTGTCATGGCCAGGATGTTTTCGGTGGTCAGGTCATCGTGCATGACCGGCACCACGAATTCGTCGGTGTCAGCCAGCAGGCTGGCAAACTGCATCATGCAGGCGCCTTCCCGGCGGTAGTCGGCCTCGTCATGCAACTGGCGCTTTGCCTCGATGAGCAGCGGCGTGATATCCAGCGATTTGGGCAACAGACCTGACACGCGAAGCAGCGTAGCGACGTTATCAACATCGCTGTCGATACTGCGACGAATGCCGGGATACTGGATTTTGACGGCTACCTGCCGGCCATCCTTGCGTTGCCCGAAATGCACTTGGCCGATTGATGCTGCCGCTACCGGAGTAAAGGAAAATTGCTCGAAATGCCGATCCCAGCCGTCGCCCCAATTTGCATTGAGGACACTGACCACCTGGCTCATTGGCATCGGCACGGCATCGGCGCGCAAGCGGGATAGAATCTCGGCCAGCGCCGGTGGCAACAGGTCGCCCGCATCCATTGACAACAATTGTCCGACTTTCATGGCTGCGCCGCGTAACTGGGCAAGCTGGTCGGCCACGCGGTGGGCGTTGGCAGGCGTCAGCAACAGTTGCTGAAGTTGTGGTCGCTTGCCCTGGGCAAACTGACGCGCCCCCTCGGCGAGCATGTTGCCCGCCACGCCCCCAGCCAGCGAGCCCAGCCGGGCCAGCCGTGACCAGCGACTCTCCGGGACTGCTGATGATTTTCTGCTGGGCTCAGTGGCCATGGTGCGGCCACGTTGGTGATGCATCCGGCAAATCCGTGTCTTGCAGGGGGTAAGGGTCGGCAACATAGGCTGGCCCTTTCATCACCATGACGATGACAGCGGCGATCCCCGCCGTAAAGATCACCGTCCAATGCAGGATGATCAGGCTGATCACGTAAATATCGGTGGTGATTACGGCTAGCGCAAGCTCCGACGTGGCAATCAGTCTCGCCAGCAGCGAGGGAATGGCGAGCAGCACCGTGCCCATCACGAAGACCCGGGGTAACAGACGGAGCACGACACGTTCCCTTCCGGCGGGTGTTTCGGGAAAGCCGGGCAAACGATTGAACAGGCTCATGATGTGAACTCCCCATGTTTTCCGTAGTTAACCACAGTAAGCGAAGGCTCCCGTCACCAGGCAGATGCAGGCGACACTGCTCAAGCGCAGGCGGAGTGGCAGATACCAGTCCGGCAGTGTGGCCTGACGGGACAAACGCCGGTCTTGCAGAAAGTGGGCGATGAATCCGGCGAGCAGCAGAGGGCCGGCAATGGGTGGTGAGAAGAGCAGAGCCGGCCAGGCGATCAGCGCTGGTACGACGCTCCAGATGAACCGGGTCGAGCGCTGACTGTCAGTGAGTCCGGGCAGGCCCATCGCCAGCCCCCAATGCAGCGCGCCGACAAAACTGAGGATGATCGCCGCGTAGCCATAAAGCGCATCGCTCCAGACCGCGGCGTGATGTCGGTCGAGCAGGCTCGCCGTTGTCAGGGACAGGAACGGGATCAAGCCGCCGTAGCCCAGCCACGCAACAGTTCGGGGCGGCGCAAGTGTGATGTCTTGAGTCATGGCAGGTCTCACTTGACCAGGGGGCGGATACTGGAAAAGCCACCATCGAGCGACCAGACCTGGCCGGTGACGCGGCTAGCCGAATCGGACAGCAGCCAGCCCATCAGGTCGGCCAGTTCATCCGCTGAGCCGATGCCGGGCAGGGGATATTGCCGGGCGGCGGCGTCACGGGCGGCAGGGCTGGCGATGACGCCAGCGGAGCCAGGCGTTTCCATGATGCCGGGTGCCACGGCGTTGATGCGAATGCCTTGGGGGGCATAGGTCGCTGCAGCGCCCCGTACCAATCCCTCCAACCCGGCCTTGGCAGCGGCAACGGCTTCGTGATTGGGGGTGCCGATGCGTGCGGCCGCCGATGAAACCAGGACGGCGGCACCGGCACTGCGCGCCTCGCGCAAGGCACCGACAAAGGCTGAGAGTGTATGGAAGGCGCTGACCAGATTGGCGTTCAGGCAATCGTTGAAATCAGTCTCGCTCATGCGGTGCAGCGCGCCGAGTCGGATATTGCCGACACAATGGGCCAATGCGGTGGGTAGCAGTTCGTGGTCTTTGGCTGCTTGCAGAATCTGCCGGGCGCCCGCCGCCGTGGTGCAATCCGCCGCCACGTGCAGATGCTGGTCGCCAAAGGCGGCAGACAGGCGTTCGCCGTTACGACTGGCTACAATCAGTTGCCATCCATCGGCCGCCAAGCGTGCCGCCACGGCACGCCCGACGCCACCGGCCGCCCCGGTGATCAGTGCGGTTTTGTTCATGTGTGCTCCTGGTATGCTCATGTTTGTTCTGAACGAAACGACATGTGTGAGCGAAATATCTATAAATTTACGTTATATTGCGAATGTTATACATATTTGTCTAGGACAAACATTGTTTGAAGCCGTTCTGTCCTTCCCTTGAAATAGTTACGAAAGTCATCCATGCCTTCCCTCCGTATGACCATCCTTGCCATCTTGTCAGCCTGGTCGCTGGCGGCTTGCGTGAGCGCGCCGCCACCGGGTTTGCAGGCGGTGAGTCCGTTCGACATCCAACGCTACCTTGGACAGTGGTATGAAATAGCCCGACTCGATCACGCATTCGAACGGGGCATGAGCGATGTCAATGCCCGCTACCAATTGGCTGCGGATGGGAGCGTCACAGTCGTCAATCGGGGGTACGACGTACAGCGTCAGGCCTGGAAGGAGGCGATCGGGCGGGCCGTGTTTGTCGGGGACCGCAACACCGGGTCACTGAAGGTGTCGTTCTTCGGACCGTTCTATGGTGGCTATCACGTGATTGCGCTGGATCAGCAGGACTACCGCTGGGCGCTGGTCGCCGGGCCGGATCGTGATTATCTGTGGCTGCTCTCCCGGAGCAAGACATTGCCGGCCGAGGTCCGTGAGCAATTGCTCAGCAAGGCCAGGGCGCTTGGTTTTGCAACCGACAAGCTGATCTGGGTGGCGCAAAACAGGGCTGACTGATCGCCGACGGAGGCGAAAAAAGCGATTTGCCCGTCCCATCGAGCCAATGCCGCGGTCAACGGCAATTTTGGCGAAAAAATGAAATGCAGTGCTGCGGGAACGTTGGCCATGGCGCCGAGTGCTGCGGCCGATATCGCCACCATCCGTCTGGGCGGTCCTTCGCGGCAGCGTTGATGGCCAACACGCCGATTTCACCGGTATTCCGATTCTATTGAACTTGCACTGTGGGCTGTGTCCAGGTGAGGAGCGATTTGGTCTAACGTGCTGACCGCATGGCAAAGTTATAGTAGCCTTGCGCCCTTTTCGCACATTGATATCGGATTGGCGCATGACAAGCAGGTTGCCGCGCACCACATTCAATCGCTCCGGTCTCGTTCGCATTCTCTCTGAAACCCTCCCGGAACCGCTGGATCCCAAATATGATTTTGGCGAGCGGCTGGGGCAATGGCTGGATTTCTCGGATGCGCTGGCACTGTTCTCCGCGCTGAACAGCAGGGCAGGTGCGCCATCGACTGTTCCTGGCAAATCGGATTCAGCCGCCAGGCCCCTGTACGATCAGTTGTCACGGGTCCGCCAAAACCTGACCGAGTCGATCATCCATGACGGCGTATTCAGCAGCGAAGCTGCCCGCATCCGATTCCCGGTCCCGCTGCCGCAAGCCACGGCGGAAAGTGCCGCGGATTATGCGCACTATCACCGCTACTACCTGGCGCACCAGCGTGACATGAGCGCGAGCATTGGTGCGCTGCGCGCCGGTACGCGTAAAGTCCTGGCCGAAGCCTCCAGCGCCCATCAGCAACTGGCCGATCTGGATGGCACGCTCGAAAAAGCCTTGGCCGTTCGCGAGCGAAACCTGCTGGGCGTCATCCCGATGCTGCTGGCCAGGCGTTTTGCCGAGCGCTATCAGGCGCATCGAGATGCGCTGGCTGAATCCGGCGATGATCCAGCCGACTGGACGAAACCCGGCAGCTGGCTGGAGGCCTTCTGCCGCGACGCGCAGGCTGTCTTGCTCGCCGAACTCGACCTTCGCCTGAAACCCGTTGCCGGGCTCATCGCCGCACTCAGCAACGACAGCAACCCCCTACAAGTTACCAAGCAATGAACCGCAACCTCAGTATTTTCGCATTCATCCTCGGCCTGCTCGCCGTCATCTGGGTCATCGTCGGGTATATCGGCGGTAGCGGCATCGCGCTCGCGGTATCCTGCATCATCGCTGCGGTTTACCTGGCCGGTGCGCTCGAAATGCGGCGCTTCGACGCCAATACCATAGCCCTCGCCAAAGCGCTCAACGCCATTCCGGACGACCTCAGCCACCTCGGCGAGTGGCTGCAACACGTGCCGGCCGCGCTGAAAAATTCAGTCCGCCTGCGCATCGAAGGCGAACGCGTCGCGCTGCCGGGCCCTGGCATCACGCCTTACCTCGTCGGCCTGCTCGTGCTGCTCGGCATGCTCGGCACTTTCCTCGGCATGGTTGTCACGCTGAACGGTGCCGTCCTGGCGCTGGAAAGCACCACCGACCTGCACACCATCCGCGCCGCGCTGGCCGCGCCGGTCAGGGGGCTGGGCGTCGCCTTCGGCACCTCGGTGGCCGGCGTCGCCACCTCGGCCATGCTCGGTCTGATTTCCGCCCTGTGCCGACGCGACCGCATGCAAGTCGGGCAACTGCTCGACAGCAAGATCGCCAGTGTGCTGCGCGACTTCTCGCTCACCCACCAGCGTCAGGAAACCTTCAAGGCCCTGCAAGCGCAGTCACAAGCCCTGCCCGAACTGGTCGGCAAGCTCGACGCCATGATGAGCCAGATGGCCGACCAACACCGCCAGCTTGGCGAGCAGTTGCTGGCCAGCCAGCAAAGTTTCCATAGCGAAGCCAAGGGGCTGTACAGCGAACTCGCCCAGTCCGTCGATCAATCGCTCAAGACCTGCCTCAAGGACAGCGCAACCGTCGCCGCCGAAAGCATCCAGCCCGTCGTCACCGCCACGATGGCGAGCATCGCCGACGAGACGCGCAGCCTGCACGACAAGCTGTTTGGCACCCTGGAACGTCAGCTTGACGGGATCACCGGCCAGTTCGCGCAAACCGTCACCACCGTCAGCGAGACCTGGACGCAAGCCCTGAGCCGCCACGAACAAGCCACCGACGCCCAGCACCAGCAACAGCAAGCCGCGCTCACCGCCTATGCCGACACTTTCGAGCAACGCTCCGCTGCCTTGCTCGCTTCGGTCGACCACACCCAGGCCAAGCTGCAAGCCGACGCCGCGCAGCAACACGCCACCTTGGCCGAAGCCGCCACCGCCAGCCAGCAACAACTGGCCGCCACCCTGGCCAGCCAGTTCGACGGCGTCACCAGCCGTCTTGACCAGGCGGTTACGCACGTTGCTGACACCTGGCAAGCCGCACTGGCCCAGCACGCCGGCACCAGCGATGCAATCAATCAGAAACTGGACACCACCCTGACCGCCTTTGCCGACACCTTCGGCCAACGCGCGCAGATGCTGCTCGATTCGGTGGATGGCACGCACGCCGCGCTGAAGAGCGAACTCGCCGCCAGCCACGCTGCCTTTGCGCAAACCACGCAGGCGCAGCAAGGCGCGTTGACCCAACAAGTCGCCAACCAACTCGACGGCATCGCCCAGCGTTTCGACGGCGCCGTGCAAACGGTGACCAACACCTGGAGCAGCGCCCTGAGCAAGCACGAACAAGCCAGCGACCGCCTGACCCAGGCACTCGACCAGACGCAAACCAGTCTCGCCGAAACTTTCGCCCAACGCACCGCCGCCCTGCTCGCCGACCTGCGTGCCACGCAAGCCGCCTGGCAGACAGACTGGGCGGCCGGCGAACAGACCCGCCAGGCGCATTTCACCGACGCCCTGACCGCCATGGCCGGCAAACTCGAAGCGCAATTGCAACAATACGGTGAAGCCGCGCTGGCGCAGCAGGAAAAGATCACCCAGACGCTCGGCGAAACGGCCCACGACCTCGTCGCCGCCCACCAACGCCAGGCCGAAACGACCATCGCCGAAGTCACCCGCCTGATGCAGACCGCCGCCGAGGCGCCCAAGGCCGCGGCCGAGGTCATCGGCCAGCTGCGCCACGAACTGTCGGCCAGCATGGCCCGCGACAACAGCCTGCTTGAAGAACGCAGCCGCATCATGGAAACGCTGGGCGCCCTGCTCGACGCCATCAACCACGCCTCGACCGAACAGCGCAGCGCCATCGACGCCCTGGTCGCGTCGTCGGCTGATCTGCTCGAACGCGTCGGCAGCCAGTTTGCCGCCAAGGTTGATAGCGAAGCCGGCAAGCTGGTCGAGATCGGTACCAGCATCACCGGCGGGGCGCTGGAAGTGGCCAGCCTGGGCGAAGCTTTCGGCCACGCCGTCAAGCTCTTCGCCGATTCCAACGACAAGATGATGAGCGCGCTGCAACGCATCGAAGGCGCCCTGAGCAAATCGCTGACACGCAGCGACGATCAGCTTGCCTACTACGTTGCCCAAGCCCGCGAGATCATCGATCTCAGCATCATGTCGCAGAAGAAAATGGTCGATGACCTGCAACGCGTCGCCGCGTCGCCGTCAGACAAAACCGGCGAGGCCTGATCGTGGACGACATCGACGCCAGCATCGAACACAGCACGCCGATCTGGGCCGTCTTCGGCGACCTGATGTCCGGCCTGCTTGGCGCCTTCGTGCTCATTCTGGTCGGCGTGCTCGGCGTACAACTCGAACTCGTCACCAGTCTGGATGCCGAAATCCACAAGCGCGAGCAGGAAGAACAACGCCGCATGGCGCTCGAAAAGGCCCTCGCCGGCCCGCTCGCCTCCGGCCGCGTGACGCTCAACAACGGCAAGATCGGCATCAGCGGCAACGTCCTCTTCGCGCTCAACTCCGACCAGTTGCAGCCGGAAGGCCAGCAACTGCTCAAGAGCCTGTCGCAGCCCATCGCCGCCTACCTCGGTGCCAGCCAGCAGATGCTCATGGTCAGCGGCTTTACCGACGACATGCCGGTACGCGGCAGCAATCGCCAGTTCGCCGACAACTGGGAACTCTCCGCCCAGCGCGCCCTGACCGTGACGCGCACGTTGATCGATGATGGCGTGCCATCCGACGCCATCTTCGCTGCTGCCTTCGGCTCGCAACAACCGGTCGCCGCCAACAGCGACGCCGACGGACGGGCCCGCAATCGCCGCGTCGAAATGGCGCCGGTGCCCAAGTCCAGCACCAACGGCAGCAAGGCCAATGGCTGAAGTCCCCGACAACGACGCCGTCGCCCATCAACTTGATGTCTTGCGTGCCAGCGGCGCCGCCGAACGCGACCCCGTGCGCTTCGCCTATCTGACCGCGCTGGCCAGCCGTGCCGGCACGCAAGCCGAGCCGATCCGCCATGTGCTGAATGCCAAAATCAGCCGCCTTGCCGACGAACTCGCCGCTGGCTCAACACCGGCGCCGACGGAATCTGCTGAACCATCCGCCAGTCCGCTTGCCGACCTGCTCGCTTACATCAACCAGCACGCGCAGTCGGACGCAACGCCGGACAAAAACGAGACTGCCGCGGTCAACCGGAAAATTCGGCCCAATTTGAAATCGGCGTCCACCCGGCAAACGCCGTCAGGCCCCGAGCTCCGATCCGTCGCCAACTACCGCAACGAGTGGTCCAGACTCAGCACCGAGCAACAGCTCACCCAAACCCTCGCCCAGGCGCCGGAAAACGCCGGCCCGATGAACTCCCAGCACCTCATCCTGCGCAGCCTGCAAGTCATGCGCGACCTGGCGCCGGATTATCTGCAAGGCTTCATGTCCTACATCGACACGCTGATCTGGCTGGATCACGCCGACCCGGCCAAGCCACCGGCCGGTCGTTCTTCCGCAGGCGAAACCGAGAAAAAGGCGCGACCTGCCAAGCGTAGCGCCACGAAGCGCTGAGGGCGCGCTAGCCGCTCGCCAGCCGCATTTGTGCCGGGTAGCCAGCCGCTCAATCACCGAAAGATCGATTAGCCCGCCTGGAAAGCACGGGGCGGCCGGTGTTGTCCCAACATCTGAACACCCGCGCTGTTGCTGTGTTGGTCTGTACGGCCGCAGGTACAATGAACAGTTTCCCTCTTGCTTGAGTATTTTCATGAACGCCGATTCCATTCATACGAACAACCCGCTGCACGGCGTTGGTTTAAAACAGGTATTAACCGAAATCGTGAACTATTACGGATTCGACATCCTGTTTGCCTACTTGAATATCAACTGCTTCAACAAAAATCCAAGCATTGAATCCAGCGTCAAATTCCTGAAAAAAACTGATTGGGCGCGCGAGAAGGTTGAAGGCTTTTACTTGTACAAATTCAAGAGCCTGCCGCGCGCCTCCGACGATCAATTTGAACTGCCGCCCCGGGATCGCATCATTCCGCCGGATCAAACCCCGGGAGAGCCGGCAGCGTTGAGTCTGGAAGACGCCGAGCGCTTGCGCGAAAAACGCAGCCGAAAGGCCGCGCTTCATGACCAGAACGCGGTGCGCCGCCCCAGAGCGGACAAGCGCTCATCAAACGATTCAAGCGCCTCGGGTGGTGACGTCGATCCGTGGGCGAAGTGGCGGAAATAGGTCCTGAATCCGGCACCGTGAAGCGCTCACCCGTCGGGTAGCGCGGACGCCATCGTCGAAGATGCTGGCGCATTTCGGGAAGCTCGGAATCGTTATGATGATCCGCGTGGTCTTCGCGTAGCGCTTGCGCATCCCGATGAAGCGCAAAGCGCCGCCGTGCTGACTGAACGACAGCCAGCCCAGCGCTTCAACCATCCCCCGGTCGGCATGCAGCCATCGGTCAACGTCTGACCGGGCTTGCGCAACATCCTGATACAAACCGTTGCAATGCAAATGAACTCAGGCGCTCAATTTGGTGTGAAGATTACCCCAATCGAATACGTAATGAGCACCGTTATATGCAAGCAACCCAGCCGTCCATTCACATTCAGACGATCAACACCTTCCTCGCGCAGTCGCGGGCGCATTTCGCGCTGCCCTTGAATTCTGGTGAGAGCCAAGCTCTTCCCTTGATTTCACGTGTGGCTTCAACATCAAAAAGGATACAAATGATTTCATATCGCAAACTCGTCCAATCGCTGGTGATCGCCGCTGGAGCAGGGGTCTTCGCCGCTGGTGCGGCAATGGCCGATCCGGGGTGCGGGCACATGGGCAGCCACCATTCGGAACGGCACGTCAGAATGATGGAGCAGCACCATGCCCTGCTGCACGATGCCATGAAATTAAGTGCTGAACAGGAACCGGCCTGGAGGAAGCTGATGGATTCAGAGCAGCCAAGGATGGCGCTGAGTGGTGGTCAGCCGGAGGACTGGGCAAAGCTCAACGCACCCGAACGCGCGGAAAAAATGCTGGAACTGTCCAAGGCTCGTCAGGCGCAGATGGCCGAGCATGTCGCTGCGCTCAAGGAATTCTATGCGCTTCTGACGCCTGAGCAGCAGAAGACATTCGAGGAGTTTCATGGCGGCCCGCGTCGTGGCATGGGTGGCAAGCCGGGACCAAAGGCGCCGGCTGTCGGGAAGGCACCAAGCAAGTCCTGATGTGATCGCAATGATTGAAGCCCAGTCCATCTGGGCTTCTTTTTGTGCTTCCACAGCAAGGACGTTCCAGGGCGATTGTCTCTAGCGGGCGCGCTCAAGGGTGCTGGTGAAGCCGATACGATATGGGAGGTTGGCCCAATGAAAGTAAAGTCATCCATCGAGCACGGCGCGCAGTATCTCTGTACCAAACTCGGCTATGTTGTCACCGCCATTCAGCAGGTGGCTGTCGTCAAGGGGCTTGCCATGTGGGAGGTTGAGCGCAAGATTGGCGAGGGTATTCGAAAACGATTGATTGTTTCCGAACGTTCACTGATACCGCCCAAAATAACCGGTGAAATAGCCTAAGCGACTGAAATTATGGTGTTTTTCCTGTTGTTTTTGTAGTTTGCCAGTGACTTGGCAACAGGGGTCACGCGCAGGGTGGATCACGATATGTGAATTATTTCAGGTTTCTGCACGAAATATGTTGCAGCGCACAAATGCTTGAGGCAGAATGAATCTGTCTCCTCCATCTCCTCCAAGAAATGGATTTATGCCCGCCTCGTGCGGGCATTTTTTTTGCCTTGAATTCCAGCATCCAGACAAGAAAAAAGCCCGTCTTCCGCGGGCTTTTTTTCATTGGTCTCCTCCACCCGCTCAACGAGTTCGGGTAGGTGGCCTTGCTTGGCCAGAGCCAGATTCTCTCATACGTAAGCTGTTTCGTAAAGGTGAATCAGTCGTTTTGAGGCGTGAGAAACAGGGGGCTGCGGTCAACCGGGGAAAATGCCTGAAAACGAAATTTTCGTGACGGGCGACCGGAGCGATTTGTTCGTTACTATGCATGGCGTAATGCCGATGACCACGAACCGACATCTGATTTTATTTTCGACCTGACGCGCTCGCCCATGAACCTGCCCCGCCATTTTCGTCAACTGTGTTTTCTACCCTGTCTGGTCTTCTGTGGCAGCAGCCATGCAACTGCGGACGGTCCGGATTTTTACCGGCTGAATGGGGTGGCCACGGATAGCGAGCGGGTCATGCGGGCTGAACCACGGACGGAGGCTGCGCCACTACTGGGCTTGCCGGCAGCGGCTCGATGTTTGCGCAGTCTGGGCTGCCAGGGCGGATTGAGCCAGGCTGAGTACAGCGCGCGGTCTGATGCGGCGCAACCGCAGCCGCAGGTGGCAAGTCCGCGCTGGTGCAAGGTGAGCTATCAAGGCACGACCGGTTGGGTCGAGGCCCGTTTTCTTGCCGAGGCCGGCTGCGCCGAGCCTGTGTCGCAGGATGCGCGTATCGAGAGGATTCGCCTGGCGGGAGAAACTGGCCGCCAGGTCATCACCGCGCGTCTTCATGGGCGTCAGTTTGTTGATTACCAGGTGAGCGGCGGTGCCGGGCAAACGCTGACGGTTTCGCTGGTGGCCTCGAACGGACAAAACTATTTCAACATCCTGCCGCCGGGCACGGCGGTCGCGATGTTCGTCGGCAGCCAGTCGGGTGGGCAATTCAGCGGGATGTTGCCAGCCGACGGCATTTACACGGTCCGCGTGTATTTGATGCGTGCGGCGGCGCGGCGGCAGGAGTCCAGCCGCTATGCCCTCAAGGTCGATCTGGCCGGGAAGCCGCTGGCGGCTCGACCGGCACACACTGATGCGCTGATTCCCGGGACGCCGTACCATGCCTCGGCCCCCCTTGCCTGTGCCTATGAACAGTCCACGCTCAGTCAGCGCTGCGAATCGTTCGTGATTCGTCGCGGCTTCGATGGTGCAGCGACGCTGGAGGTTCGCTGGCCCGTCGGCGCCTTGCGCCAGATTCGCCGCATCCTGTTTGTCAAAGGGGTGCCCGTGGCATCGGACTCGCCCTACCCGATGACCCACGCGCGCCAGGGCGACATGACGACGATCCATTTGGGTGATCAGGAGTCTGTCGCAGTACCGGATGCCCTGATCGTCGGCGGGTGATGGCTGCGGTCAACCGGAAAATTTGCCCGATTGCCAAAAATCGGCCGGGTCATTCGGGCCGACTTCAATCCCGTTGTGCTCACTCCGGCTTGGTGGCCGGTGCCGGAAACCAGTCTGCCGGCTTGACCACCTTGGCGCTGGCCGGGTCGCCGAGGTAATGCGGGGACATGATCTGCACGCCATGTTCGTTGAAAACATCCTGAATGTTGGCGTGCAGCTGGCTCAGCACTTCGGCGCGCGGCCGCGGGCCACTGGGGATGGCCTGCGCGACCAGGCGATATTCCGGGTAGAAATCGGACAGGTTGGTCTGGAAGACGAGCGGTAGCGGGTTGTCGACGATACCAGGCGTCCGCTTTGCCGCCTCGGTCAGCATTGCCTCGACCTGCCGCCACGGTGTGTCGTAGCCGATAGTGACTGACGTATCGACGATATAGCCTTTGCCCTTCACGGCGCGCGAGAAATTCTTGGTGACGGTCCCCGTGATGATCGAATTGGGCAGCGCCAGTTCCTCGCCAAGGCCGGTCTGGATGGTGGTTGTAAAGATGCCGATACGGATGACCGTGCCTTCGTGATCGCCAATCCGAACGTATTCACCGGGGCGGATGGTCCGCGTGTAGGTCAGGATCAGCCCGGCGGCACCCTGGCCGACGATGCTGGAGGCGCCCAGGGAGACCATCAGGCCGAGCAGCACCGAGAGCCCCTTGAATGCCTCGGTCTGGGCGCCCGGCAAATACGGGTAAGCCATGGCGATGGCAAACAGCCAGATACCGATGCTGAACAGACGTCGCGTGGTCGGCATGGTTTCCGGCGCCAGCCAGCTGACGGGCGTACCGGTGCGGGCAATGCGCTCGAAAAAGCGACTGAGGAAACTGATGAAGACGCGGGCCAGCATGAAAATGGCCAGGGCGATGCCGAGGCCGGGAATTGCCCCGAGTACGCTGTCAAGCATCCCAACAGCAACACTCAGCAGATATTCGTTGAGGCGCTCTCCCCAGGGACGCGTGTAAGGGAAGCTGGAAAGCACGAAGCTGAGCCATTCATTGCTGAGCAGGGCAATGACAATCCAGCGTACGATCGTCAGCAGACGACGCAGGAAGGGGACCAGATGGCGCCCTTCGATAATGGGGATGTTGCCGACCTTCAGATTTTCGACCTGCTGTTCGGCCTTGCGCAAGAGCAGGCTGGAGACCCAGACGCGAAAGCGTCTGAGCACCCACAACGTCAGCGCAAAGACGGCGGTGGCGATGGCGCAACGTCCGAGTGCCTTGAGCAGCGCCTCGACATTTCTCGACTCGCGCGTCTCGGCAATGATTTGCTCCAGGCGAACTTTTACCTGCCTGGCAACGGCTTCCGGCGTCTCCTGCGCCAGCGGGTCGGCGTCGCCGGGCGCGATGATGAAGGCCAGACGGTCGTCGAGCACAACGAGCTGCCCTTCCGGATTGGCCTTGATCGTGACGGTGAGTTGGTCATTCTGGCGTAGGGCATCTTCAATGACGCTGCGTGCACGTTTTGCCCGTACCACCGGACTGGCGCCCAGGAAATCGGTGCGAAAAACCATCACGGGCCGCTTGAAGACCACCAGGCTGGCCTCGTGGGCGGCCGGATCACCGGCATCTGCCGTGGTGTTCGTGACGGCGTTGGCCGACGCCGGCCAACCGATCATGATGACGGTCAGAATAAGAATAACGACACGCAGGGCAGCTTGCATTTCAACTCTCCGTCAACATCGCACCGGGCATTGCCTTCCCGAACCACCCACATCGGCACCTGCCGGCATGTCGTTGCCATTCTATGGGAGGTCGACACGTTCCCATAGGTGCTCGGCCTGGTCGTTGACGTATCATTGGATGACGGGGCGTCGGCCAGCCCGCAGGGCATTCTGCCTGCTTCCTCGCGCCGCTGCGATTCTTCCCGGTAACATCGTCCGCCTTCCGCCACGTGAGCTTTTCAATTTGACCGCCAGGAAATTTGCCTATCGCGGACGGTTTGCCCCGTCACCCACCGGCCCCTTGCATTTCGGCTCGCTGGTGGCGGCGGTTGGCAGCTATCTAGACGCGCGCACACAGGCTGGCCAATGGCTGGTGCGCATGGAGGATGTCGACACACCACGCAATGTGCCTGGCGCGGCGGATGACATTCTGCGAACGCTGGACGCCTTCGGCTTCGAATGGGATGGTCCGGTGTTGTATCAGAGTCGCCGTCTGGAAGCGTATGCCGAGGCGCTGGCAGCATTGGGCAATGCCGGTCTGGCTTATGGCTGCGGCTGCTCGCGAAAGGAAATCGCCGACTCGCTCAGCCGTCCGGCGATTGATGGTGGTTTGGTTTATCCCGGAACTTGCCGCAACGGTTTGCCAGCAGGGCGCCAGGTGCGGGCCTGGCGACTGCGTGTCGACCCTGCGGAGATTGCCTTCGACGATCGTGTGCAGGGCCGGGTGGCGCAGCATCTGGACCGCGATGTCGGTGATTTTGTGCTGCGGCGGGCCGATGGTTTATTTGCCTATCAGCTGGCGGTCACGGTCGACGATCATTTTCAGGGTATTTCCAATATCGTCCGTGGCGCTGACCTGCTGGGGTCCACGCCACGCCAGATCTGGCTGCAGCAATGCCTGGGGTTTGCCACGCCGAGCTATGCGCATCTGCCGGTAGCGGCCAATGCGGCCGGTGAAAAACTGTCCAAGCAAACGCTGGCCTGTGCCTTGCGGACTGATCAGGCGGCAGCCGAACTGATTCGGGCGCTGCGCTTTCTGGGGCAAGGGGTGCCCACCGACCTGGCGGGGGCAAATTTGCCGGCGGTCTGGGCGTGGGCCGGGGAAAACTGGCAATGGGATGCCATTCCCAAGCGCTTGGCGATTAGGGTTTCGTCGACCTAGTCTCCGTCGCATTCCAGTGGCGCTGACTGTAGCCGGCTATGCCGACCATGGCACGCACGGCGGCATAAGCCAGCCAGCGCAAAATGCGGGAGTGCAGGGGCTGGCGGGACAGTTCGTCGGCCAGTAATTCGCGGGCGCCGGTTGCCATGACACTGCGCAGACTGAATTCCAGCTGGTTCGCAAACGCCGGGTCGCGCACCACGATGTTGGCTTCCTTGGCCATCAGCAGACTGAAGGGGTCAATGTTGGAGGAGCCCACGGTCGCCCACTGGCCGTCAATGACGGCAACCTTGGCATGCATGAAACTCTTTTCGTACTCGAAGATGCGAATGCCGGCTGCCAGCGTGGTCGCATACAGCGTCTGGGTGGCGTAGCGCAAGAGCGGGTGGTCGCTCTTGCCCTGGAGCAGCACGGTGATTTTTACGCCCCGTCGCGCCGCCGCATAGAGCGCCCGGCCGAAGCGGATGCCGGGGAGGAAATAGGCGTTGGCGATCAGGATTTCATGTTGCGCATCATCAATGGCATCCAGATAGGCGTGCAGGATGTCATTGCGGTGGCGGATGTTGTCGCGGATCAGGAAGGCAGCGGTCTGTTTGCCGGCAATTTCACAGACGGGATGGGCGACGGGGGCGAGGCGAAAGCGTCGCTTGAAATTGGCCCACGATACGGTTTCCCACATGCGGCGGACGGCATGGTGGACCTGTTGCAGCGTCGGCCCTTCCAGCCGTACGGCGTAATCGAGACGGGGGCGCATGTCGATGGGCGCGTTGTTGTCGTCGATGATGTTGATGCCGCCGACGAAGGCGATACGGGCATCAATCACGACCAGCTTGCGGTGAAGTCGGCGCAAGCGGTGGCGCCGCAGGTGAAAGCGGCCGATTTCCGGACGGTAATACATCACGCGCACGCCTGCTGCGGTCAATCGGGAAAAGAAGTCGATTTTGAAATTTCGCGCCCCAAAGCCGTCGACCGTAACATTGACCTGAACGCTGCGATCGGCGGCGCGACACAAGGCACTGGCCACCTCCTGGCCGATCTCGTCGTTGGCGAAGATGTAGCTTTCGAGGTAAATCTCGATCTCGGCCGCATCGATGGCGGCGAGCAGGGCAGGAAAGTAGTCGTCGCCTGAATTGAGCAGGGTCAGCCGGTTGCCCGGTAAAAACTCAGCGGCCATTCGGGGCGAGATGTGCCGACAGCGCGGCGTGGTCGGAAATGGCGGACCACGGCATGCCGTGATGGACTTCGGTGTGCTTGACGTCAAAGCCGCGCACGTAAATGCGGTCGAGGCGGAACATCGGCATGGCGGCAGGGAAGCTGCGTACCGGCGATCCGTTGGGTCCGCTGAATACTTCCTGCAGTCCGAGTCGACGGGTCAGGTCTTCGCCGACCCGATTGCGCCAGTCGTTGAAATCCCCGGCGACAATCAGTGGCGCATGGGGTTCGGCCAGGCTGTCGAGGTAATCGGCCAGCGCCGTCATCTGCTTGCGCCGCGAATAGCCGAATAGCGACAGGTGCGCGCAGACGCAATGGACCGCCGTGCCTCCCGGCAGTTCGATCTGGCAATGCAGCATGCCGCGTTTCTCGAACTGCAGGTGGGTGACGTCCTGATTGTGCGAATGGAGGATGGGAAAGCGCGAGAGAATCGCGTTGCCGTGGTGGCCGTGGTCGTACAACATGTTCCGGCCATAGGCGGAGGCCGCCCAGATGCCTTCGGCCAGGAATTCGTGTTGGGGGCAGTCGGGCCAATCGTCGTGATTCTCTGCATGCCCCAAATGCAGCCCCTGCACCTCCTGCAGAAACACGATGTCCGGGTTCAGGTCGCGCAGGCGCTCGCGCAGCTCATGCACCATCATCCGCCGGTTGAATTGCGAAAATCCCTTGTGGATGTTGTAGGTGGTGATGTGCAGCGCGGGCCGGGTCATGGGGTCAGGAAATATCCAGCATCCGTTCCAGAGCCAGCTTGGCCAGAACGGCTTCGTGATCGGGCACCAGGATCTGATTGACGACCTTGCCTTCCGCCAGATTTTCCAGCGTCCAGGCCAGATGTTGCGGGTCAATGCGCTGCATGGTCGAGCACATGCAGATGGTGGTTGCCATGAACTGGACGATCTTGCTTTGCGGCAGGACCTCCCTGGCCAGGCGGTCAACCAGGTTCAACTCGGTGCCCACCAGCCAGCGCGTCCCTTCCGGCGCTTCCTTGATGGTCTTGACAATGTACTCGGTCGATCCGACATGGTCGGAGGCCGAACAGACGTCGAAGTTACATTCCGGATGCGAGATGACGAGGCCGTCCGGATGCTTGGCACGGAAAGCATCAATATGGGATTTCTGGAACATCTGGTGTACCGAGCAGTGACCTTTCCAGAGCAGGATCTTTGCTTTGTTGATCTGTGCCGGTGTCAGGCCACCGAGTTCGAGGTCGGGGTCCCAGACGACCATTTCGTCCATCGGGATGCCCATGTTGTGTCCGGTCCAGCGACCCAGGTGCTGGTCGGGAAAGAACAGCACTTTCGGACGTCGCTCGAAGGCCCATTTGGCGATGGTGCCAGCGTTGGAGGATGTGCACACGATGCCGCCATGTTCGCCGCAGAAAGCCTTTAAATCGGCCGCCGAGTTGATATAGGTGACTGGCGTGATTTGTTCTTCGGCATTCAGGACTTGGTTCAGTTCGCGCCAGCAGCGCTCAACCTTGGCGAGGTTGGCCATGTCGGCCATCGAACAGCCCGCAGCGAGATCCGGCAGGATGGCTTTCTGGTGTGGCGCCGTCATGATGTCGGCAACTTCGGCCATGAAGTGCACGCCACAGAAAATGACGTATTCGGAATCGGTCTGTGACGCCAGGCGCGACAACTTCAGGGAGTCGCCGGTCAGGTCGGCGTACTGGTAAACGTCGGCGCGCTGATAGTGGTGGCAAAGGATGACGACCTTCTTGCCCAGTTTGGCGCGAGCGATGCGGATACGTTCGTGGCAGGCCTCGTCGGAGAGGCGGTTGAATGGATCGAATGAGATGGTGGCTGTTTGCATGCTGTTCTCTGAATTTGGCCTTTTTTTCTGGTTGACCGTAGCAAGACCTGGTTTTTACACAATTATCCCTGAATCCAGGGCAGGCCGGCTTTGCGCCAGCCACCGATGGTATTGCGGTGACCGTTGGCGTCCTTGTCGCCCTCGAAACCTTCGAGGATGTTGTAGCAGTCCCCGTAACCGGCTTCCGTCGCCACCGTTGCCGCGCCGACCGAGCGGGCGCCACTGCGGCACAGGAACATGACGAGGGCTTCAGGATCGACCTGTCGCCTGAGTTCGGCCAGGAAGTTCGGATTGCGCACGCCGCCCGGATATTGGTTCCACTCGATCTCGACGCTGCCAGCGACTCGGCCAACCCAGTCCCATTCGGCACGTGTCCGGACGTCGACAATCTTTGCGCCAGGAGCCAGCGCTAGCAGGTCATAGGCTTCTTGCGGCGTCAGTTCGCCTTTGTACGGTCGCCCAAGCGCCTCGCCACGAGCATTGGCCAAGTTCAGTATCTCGGTTAACTTTCCCATAATTCCCAGCTGCTAAAATTCGACCTTAACAGTATAGGGTAGACATCATGGGACAAGAGCAACACCAGTTAACCTCGTCGCTTGCCGAGCGATCGGCAGAGGCACAAAAAGCGACCTGGGTGAGCGTGGTGGTCAATCTTGTGCTGACCGTTGCCCAGTTGCTGGTCGGCTGGTTCGCCCATTCCCAATCGCTGGTGGCGCACGGGCTGCATTCCTTTTCCGATCTGCTGTCGGATTTTCTGGTGATCTACGCCAGCCGGCAAAGCGCTCACCCGGCTGACCACGAACATCCTTACGGGCATGCACGCATGGAGACGGCCGCCACGCTGGTGCTGGGTGTGTCGCTGACACTGATCGGCGGTGGCATTCTGTGGGAGTCGGGGATGCGGCTCCAGCATATAGATGCGTTGCCTGCCGTTGAATGGTCTGCGTTCTGGGTGGCCGTTGCTACCGTGGTAGCCAAGGAAGGGCTGTATCGATATCTGATCCGTGCCGCCGAGCGCCTGCGTTCGCAACTGATGATCGCGAATGCCCTGCATACGCGAGCGGATGCCGCTTCGGCGCTGGTTGTCGTGGTCGGCATTGGTGGTGCATTGCTCGGCTGGTCCTTTCTGGACCTTCTGGCCGCAGCACTCATGGGTTTCATGATCTTGCACATGGGCGCCGGGCTGGCCTGGGGGGCAATCAAGGAACTGATCGATACCGGCCTTGATGATGCCCAGGTGGAGGCCATTCGTAACACATTGCTGGCGACGCCCGGTGTCCGCGACCTGCACGAGTTGCGGACCCGTCGAATGGCCCATCAGGCGCTGGTGGATACCCATGTTCAGGTTGATTCACGCATCAGCGTTTCCGAAGGTCATCGTATTGCCGAATCGGCCCGGGCCAGAGTTCTGCGCGAACATCCGGAAGTGCTGGATGTCCTGGTCCATATCGATCCGGAAGACGACATGGATCCGGATACGTATGCGACGCGCTTGCCGGCGCGAGACAAGCTCCTCGCCGAGTTGCAGCCTCTTCTGGCAGGCATGCCCGAGCCTCAAAAAGTGATATTGCACTATCTCAAGGGTCAGGTTGAGGCAGAGATTTTCTATAGCCACCTCATTTTTGAAAATGGCGAAGCGCTACGCGCGGCAGAAGATGCCTTGTCTGCTCGCCTGAAGCAGCACCCGGCGATTCGCCGCGTATCCCTTAATTGTTTCATTGCACCGTAATGGTGCCAATATATTGTGCGTTGCACTATATTGGTGCCTTGTGTATTCAGCGAATTCTTTGCTTAAACCCCGCATCTCATTGTGGCAAAATATAAAGATCACTCGCTGGCCATTGGCATGCTTTCTGCTAAATAGTCCGGGTTACAAATTTTTGATTGTCGCCGGATCGCCCGGCAACTTGTTTTCTTAGGAGATTAAGGCATATGGCAACCCCGCAAGACGTGATCAATATGATCAAGGAAAACGACGCTAAATTCGTCGATTTTCGTTTCACCGATACCCGCGGCAAGGAACAGCACGTCACCGTGCCGGTTTCCGCCTTCAGCGAAGACAAGTTCGAAAATGGCCACGCGTTCGACGGTTCCTCCATCGCTGGCTGGAAGGGCATTCAAGCTTCCGACATGCAGTTGAACCCGGATCCGGATACGGCCTACATCGATCCGTTCTTCGACGAAACCACCGTCGTCCTGACCTGTGACGTCGTTGACCCCGCCGATGGCCGTGGTTATGACCGTGACCCACGTTCCATCGCCAAGCGCGCTGAAGCCTACCTGAAGTCGTCCGGCCTGGGCGATACCGCCTACTTTGGTCCGGAACCAGAATTCTTCATCTTCGACGGTGTCGAGTGGAATGTGGATATGTCCGGTTGCGCCCTGAAGATCCATTCTGCCGAGGCAGCCTGGGGTTCCGGCGAAAAGAACGACAGCAACGGCTCCACGGGCCATCGTCCGACCGTCAAGGGCGGCTACTTCCCGGTTCCCCCGGTCGACAGCCTGCACGACATCCGTTCGGCCATGGTCCTGACCCTGGAAGCCCTTGGTTGCCCGGTTGAAGTTCACCACCACGAAGTCGCTACTGCCGGTCAGTGCGAAATTGGTACCGTGTTCAACACCCTGGTTAAGCGTGCCGACCAAACACAGATCCTGAAGTACGTTGTGCACAATGTGGCTCACCAGTACGGCAAGACGGCCACCTTCATGCCGAAGCCCATCGTTGGCGACAACGGTTCCGGCATGCACGTTCACCAGTCCATCTGGAAGGACGGCAAGAACCTGTTCGCAGGCGACCAGTATGCTGGCCTGTCTGAACTGGCGTTGTTCTACATCGGCGGTATCATCAAGCACGCCAAGGCACTGAATGCCATCACCAATCCGGGTACCAACTCCTACAAGCGTCTGGTGCCGCACTACGAAGCGCCGGTCAAGCTGGCTTACTCTGCCAAGAACCGTTCCGCTTCCATTCGCATCCCGCACGTTGCTTCGACCAAGGCTCGTCGTATCGAGACCCGTTTCCCGGATCCGATCGCCAATCCTTATCTGTGTTTCGCAGCGCTGCTGATGGCTGGCCTGGATGGTATCCAGAACAAGGTTCATCCGGGCGACCCGGCTGACAAGAACCTGTACGATCTGCCGCCGGAAGAAGATGCAAAGATCCCGACCGTCTGCGCATCGCTGGAAGAGGCCCTGGCTGCGCTGGACAAGGATCGCGAGTTCCTGACCCGTGGCGGTGTCTTCTCCAACGACTGGATTGACGCATTTATCGCCCTGAAGATGGACGAAGTGAACAAGGTTCGCATGACGACCCACCCGGTCGAGTTCGATCTGTATTACTCCTGCTAATTTACAGGATGTAACAAAAAGGGCGGGATTTCCCGCCCTTTTTTTGTTCACTTTTTCCAGATCCAGCCGTTAAGTCCGGTACACTAAAAAATTACAAGGATCGATGACGATGACACGTAGTCCGTTTGCCCTGATGATTTTCTTATTGCCGTTATCGGCTTCGGCGCAGACTATTTATAAATGTGTCGATGGCAATGGCGGTACCACCTACGCCAGTTCGAGAATCGACAAGCACTGCAAGGTTATATCGACTGGCGCTGAGAATTCGATGCCCGCACCCCCGCGGGCGAAGCCGGCCAGTGCAGCGTCTCATCCATCTCCGTCAGGCTTCCCCAGGGTACAGGAAGACACGCAGCGGACTCGCGATGGGGATCGACGGCATATCCTGGAGCAGGAGTTGGCAGGTGAGCAGCGGAATCTCGAGCAGGCGAAAAAAGATCTGGCCGAACAGGAAGCGACCCGTGGCGTGCCGAGTGATCGTGTGGAGCCCTATCGGGAGCGAGTCAGCCAGCACGAGCGCAATATTCAGGCTATCCAGAAAGAGCTCGCTAATCAGCGCTAGGCGGGGCCTGGCAGCCTGACCTTGTACCAGGCAGCATAGAGCGCTGGCAGGAAGAGCAGGGTCAGTGCCGTGGCAACGATCAGGCCACCCATGATGGCGACGGCCATGGGGCCGAAAAAATCATTTCTCGAGAGTGGAATCATGGCCAGCACCGCGGCCGCTGCAGTCAGCACGATCGGGCGGAAGCGTCGCACGGTCGATTCGACAATCGCCTCCCAGCGTGGCTTGCCGGCTGCCATGTCCTGCTCGATCTGATCGACCAGAATCACCGAATTGCGCATGATCATGCCGAACAGCGCAATCGTTCCGAGCAATGCCATGAAACCGAACGGTTGCCGAAAAATCAGCAGGAACAACGCAATGCCAATGAGGCCGAGTGGTGCCGTGAGTAACACCATGATGACGCGAGAGACATTCTGCAGTTGAATCATCAGGATGGTAATCACCGCCAGTACAAAAAGCGGGATGCCGGCCATGACCGATCCTGAGCCTTTTGACGACTCTTCGACCGAGCCGCCAGTGGCAATTCGATAGCCCTCCGGCAGGGCGGACTGGATGCGTGCGATCTCGGGTTTGATGCGGTCGACGATTGTGGCCGGCTGAGTCTTGCCATACAGATTGCCACGTACGGTGATGGTTGGCAGTCGGTCGCGGCGCCAGATCAAACCGGGTTCGAACGTCGGCTTCAGCCGACCGATCTGGCTCAGCGGGACACTTTTTCCGGCACGCGTTGGTACCGAAAGATCAGCGAGCGACGAGAGGTGGCTGCGTTCTTCCCGATCGCCACGCAGCACCACGTCGATGCTCTTTTCGCCTTCACGATAGCTGGTAACGGTATAGCCGTTGAGCGACATGTTGAGCAATGCGGCGATGTCCTGGGTGGATACACCGAGTAAGCGTGCCTTGTCCTGGTTGATCTCAATTTCTACCGACTTGGACAACTCGCTCCAGTCGGTATTGATGTTTGAAAGCTCCGGGATCTGTCGCATGACGGTGGCTATCTGGACGGCAGCATTTCTCAGCGTAGCGAAATCTTCGCCAGAGATGCGATATTGCACCGGGTAGCCTACCGGAGGGCCGCTTTCGATGCGGGCAATATTGCCGCGAGCAGCAAAACTTCCGTTTTCGAACAGTTTTACCAGTCGACCGCGCAAGGCTTCACGCGCTTCGACATCCCGTGTGACGATGACCAGTTGGCTGACGTTGCTGGAGCCCAGTTGTTGGTCAAGACCAAGGTAGTAGCGCGGTGAACCGGAACCAATGTAGGCGATGTAATGCTCGAATTGGTCGAATTCGGCCTTGTCCTTCTCCAGCCACACCTCGAGTTGCTTGGTTTCGGCATTGATCGCGGCAATTGAAGCGCCCTCGGGAAGGCGCAGCTCCACGTTGAGTTCGAGACGCGTTGAATTCGGGAAGAATTGTTTCTGAACCTTGGACATACCGACGATGGATAGAGCAAACAACGCGAGCGTGATGCCAATGACCAGCCAGCGGCGACTCACGCACCCACTGACCAATTGGCGAAAGCGGGCATAAAACGGTGTTCCATAGACATCGTGGTCTTCGCTGTGGGCAGGGCCATTCAAGCCGAGTGTGTCTGCCAGTCTGGCAAGGCGTGGGAGGCGTCGTTCAAAACGGCTCGTCCGGCGCATGCTACGTGGGTCAGGCAATAGCTTGTAACCGAGCCATGGAATAGCGATCACGGCGGCTAGCCAGGAGATCAGCAGGGCAACAACGTTGATCTGAAAGAATGCGAACGCGTATTCACCGACGGCGGATTTGGCCAAGGCAATCGGAATGAATCCGGCAACCGTGACCAGTGTGCCGGACAGCATGGGGCCGGCCGTGCTGCTGTAGGCGAAGGAGGCTGCACGGGTTCGTTCCCAGCCCTGCTCCATCTTTACCCACATCATTTCGACCGCGATGATCGCATCATCTACGAGCAGGCCAAGCGCCAGCACCAGGGCGCCGAGTGAGACCTTGTGCAGGCCGACATTGAACAGATCCATGGCGAGAAAAGTGGCCGCCAGAACCAACGGAATGGAAATGGCGACAACCATCCCGGTGCGGACGCCAAGGCTGATGAAGGTGACGAGCAAGACGACCAGCACCGCTTCGGCCAGTGCATGCGTGAAGGCCTGAACCGAGCGCTCGACGGCTTCCGGCTGGCTGGCAGCGACACCAATGTTGACGCCCACGGGCAAGGTGGCCTGCATTTTCGCGACATGGTCATTCAAGTCCTTGCCGAGCTGAATGATATCGCCGCCCGGTGTCATTGATACCCCAATGGCCAGCGCTGGCTTGCCGCCAAAGCGAACCTGTGTGGCGGGCGGGAAGACCGTGCCGCGGTGGACATCCGCGATGTCGCCGAGTCTGAAACTGCGATTGCCGACGCGGATCTGTGTGTCGGCAACGGCTTGCGTGCTATTGAAAGCGCCGCCAGGCCGGATCTGGATGCGCTCGCTTTCGGTCTCGAAAAAGCCGTTGCCGGCCACCGCATTTTGCTGGCTCAGTGCCTGAACAATCATTGTCTGGTCGATGCCCAGCGTCGCCAGCTTGGCATTGGAGAGCTCGATAAAGATCTTTTCATCCTGGATGCCAAAGATTTCTACCTTGCCTACATGCGGGATACGCAGCAGATCGTCGCGAATGCGCTCTGCCTGATCCTTGAGCTGGGGATAATCGAAGCCTTCCGCGGTCAACGCGAAAATATTGCCAAAAACATCACCATATTCATCATTGAAGAAAGGACCTTGAACGCCAGCGGGTAACGTGTGCCTGATATCGCCGATTTTCTTGCGCACCTGATAGAACACATTGGGTACTGCACTGGGCGGAGTGTTGTCCTTGGCGACGAACAATACGGTCGATTCGCCGGGGCGGGAAAAGCTGGAGACGCGGTCGATGTAAGGCGTTTCCTGCAATTTTTTTTCTATTTTATCGGTGAGCTGTTGTTCGACCTGACGAGCCGTGGCACCCGGCCAGATACTGCGGATAACCATGATCTTGAATGTGAACGGCGGGTCTTCTGCCTGGCCCAGTCTCCCAAAGGCGATCACGCCCATCACGGCAATGGCCAACAGAAAATATCCGACCAGCGTCCGGTGGTGGAGGGTCCAGTCTGAAAGGTTGAAGCGGTGGCTCACGGCTTAGCGTTGCAGATCCTGCGGCGTCAACGGTTTGGTCTGGACAACGTCGCCATCGACCAGCTTGCCGGCACCGGTCACAATGACCAGGTCACCGGCATCCAGACCCTTGGCGACGTCAACGCCATCCTCGCGGAACCGCGAAATCTGAATGGGGCGGGAGATGACTTTGCCATCCTTGACAATGCGTACCAGTGGCCCCTGCCCGACGTCGATGACCGCGCTCAATGGCACCAGCAGGCTTGCTTCGGCGCCGCTATCCAGCGCGACCCGCGCTGTCATGCCAAGACGAACATCCGGTGCTGCTTCTGGAATGCGAATACGCGCTGCATAGGTTCGGGTGGCAGGGTCGGCGGCCGGTGAGAGCTCCCTCAGTTCGCCGCGCATCATGATTTCTGGGGCGGCCCACAGACTGACCGTCAGGCTTTTTGCGGCCTTCAATTCAGGGATGCGGCCTTCCGGAATCGAAATGGCTACCTCCTTTTCATCGGGGCGTGCGATGCGCAGCACCGTTTGCCCGGCGCCGACCACTTGCCCCGTTTCGGCGATGACCGCAGTGACAATCGCCGGGAATTCACTACTCAAGGTTCCGTAAGCCGTTTGGTTGCCGGTTATCCTGCTCTGTGCACGAGCCTGCTCGAGTCGTGCGCTGGCGCTGTTCAGTGCATTGTCTTTGGCATCAAACGCAGCTTGACTGACGAATTTTCGAGACAGCAGGTCGGCGTATCGGTCGCGATCAGTGCGGGCGGTGGCGTAATCACTTTCGGCGGCACTTAGCTGCGCACGGGCGGCGATCGCTGCAAGCTCCAGATCGTTGGGGTCAAGACGCGCCAGCGGCTGTCCGGCCTTGATTTCTGCGCCGGCATCAACCAAGCGTGCGGCAAGCTTGCCCCCTACGCGGAACGATAGGTCGGTTTCATGCCGTGCACGGATTTCACCCGTATAGACTGCGCTTGCAGAGCGAGTCCCGGTAGCCGCTTGCACCAACACGACGCGAGCGGTCGATGGCGATGAATCATTCGCCTGGCAGCCGGTTAAGAGTACGGTTGCGCCAAACAGCAGCGGTAAAAAGCATGCGGTGGTCTTGAACATTGTTCCGGGTCCGGTTGCCAGAGCTGCATGATAATGAACGATTGGTCAGTAACGCAAGTTGTCATCAGGTTTGTGCGTTGAATCGCTACAATGTGAGTCATGAATGTCACTCATGCTTCCTTTGCTGGCTTGGATTTGCTGGCCTCGGCCGTGCTGTTGATCGATGAGCAGCTGGCGATACGATATGTCAACGCAGCTGGTGAGAATCTCCTTGCGGTCAGCAGCCGATCGGTGATCGGTAAAACCCTGTCTGCCGTGTGCACGTGCTCGGCGACCCTGCAGGGCGCCCTTGACAATGGGCTGCTCAATAACTGGGGCTATACCGGCCAGAATGTCGAGTTGAAGCGCAGTGACGGTGAAGTGCTTCATATCAACTGTACAGTGACGCCGCTGCGTCCGGATATTGCGCCAGGGGTGCGCCTGCTGCTTGAGTTGCAACCCATTCAGCACCACTTGTCGTCGACCCGGGAGGAGCGCCTGATTGAGCAGCAACAGGTCAGTCGCGAACTGATCCGAAATTTGGCCCATGAGATCAAGAATCCGTTGGGCGGCATTCGCGGGGCTGCCCAGTTGCTCGAGCATGAGTTGGCCAATCCTTCGCTCAAGGAGTACACGCAAGTCATCATCAAGGAAGCCGATCGCCTCCAGGATCTGATGCAGCGGTTGCTCACGCCACACCGGGCCATGTTGCCGACAACGGTCAATATCCACGAAATTCTGGAAAGGGTGCGCAGTCTGCTGACGGCCGAATTTCCAGGGTCACTGCATTTTCAGCGGGACTACGATACCAGTCTGCCGGAGTTGATTGGCGATCGGGAACAGTTGATCCAGGCTGTGCTGAATATTGCCAGAAATGCGGCGCAAGCCATGGGCGGTGAGGGTGAGATCGTGCTGCGAACTCGTTCTTTGCGTCAGGTAACGCTGGCCAAGAAATGCTATCGCCTTGCATTGGAGATCAAGGTCATTGACAACGGCCCGGGGATTCCAGACGCGATCCGCGAGCGGATGTTCTACCCACTCGTTTCCGGGCGTGAAGGCGGTAGCGGCTTAGGTCTTACCATCGCGCAGAATTTTATCCAGCACCATCACGGAACGATTGATTGCTTCAGTCGTCCGGGCAATACGGTGTTTACGCTGAAGTTGCCGGTAGAGCAGGCTTGAGTCTTGCTTTGGTGGTATTCATTCTGATGACACGATGAGCCACAAAAATATGAAACCTGTCTGGATCGTAGACGACGATCGCTCCATTCGCTGGGTCCTGGAAAAGACCCTGGCGCGCGAGGGAATCCCGTTTAAAAGCTACGCATCTGCCAGCGAGGCTATTTCGCAGCTTGAGCAGGGTATCGAGCCGCCACAGGTGTTGCTGTCTGACATCCGCATGCCGGGACAGTCAGGCCTGGAGTTGTTGCAGGAGGTTAAAACTCGATTTCCGTCAGTGCCCGTCATCATCATGACGGCTTATTCCGACCTTGAAAGTGCGGTGGCTGCGTTTCAGGGGGGCGCCTTTGAATATCTGCCAAAACCATTCGATGTCGATCAGGCGGTTGAACTGATTCGACGGGCCATTGATGAATCAATGCACCAAAGTGGTGCGGCCGAGGAGGAGGGCTTGGTCCCGGAGATCCTTGGTCAGGCGCCGGCCATGCAGGAAGTCTTTCGGGCCATTGGGCGCCTCGCACTCTCGCATGCGACGGTATTGATCACCGGCGAGTCGGGGTCCGGCAAAGAGTTGGTGGCACGCGCCCTGCATCGCCACAGTCCGCGGGCCGACAAGCCATTCATTGCAATTAACACTGCGGCCATTCCGAAAGATTTGCTTGAGTCAGAACTGTTCGGGCACGAAAGAGGGTCTTTTACTGGTGCCCAGACCCAGCGTCGCGGACGCTTCGAGCAGGCGGAGAGCGGCACGCTGTTTCTCGATGAAATCGGAGACATGCCGTCAGAATTGCAGACGCGATTGTTGCGGGTGCTGTCCGATGGTCATTTTTACCGCGTTGGCGGCCATTCTCCGATCAAGGCCAACGTGCGCGTCATCGCGGCGACGCACCAGAATCTCGATGTGCGCGTCAAGGATGGCTTGTTCCGCGAGGACTTGTTTCACCGCCTTAATGTAATTCGCATTCGTCTGCCGGCGCTGCGTGAACGGCGGGAGGATATTCCGCTGCTGACCCGTCATTTCCTGCAGAAGAGTGCACGGGAACTCGGCGTCGAAACCAAGAGACTGTCTGACCCGGCCTTGAAGTATCTTAGCGGTCTGGATTTTCAGGGCAATGTTCGTCAATTGGAGAACCTTTGTCACTGGCTGACCGTGATGGCACCAGGACAGCAGGTTGAGGTCGGTGACCTGCCTGGGGAGTTGCGTGACGCGACCCCGTCATCGTTGGCAACCGACTGGGAAAGCGCGCTGGCGGGCGAGGCTGATCGGATGCTGGCGCGTGGTGTGCCGGATATTCACGGCGTTCTGTCGCAGGTGTTCGAGCGCATCCTGATCTCGCGAGCATTGGCGCATACCGGTGGTCGGCGGATTGAAGCGGCGCAGGCGCTTGGGATTGGGCGTAATACGATAACCCGCAAGATTGCCGAACTGGGCATCGACGGCAGCAAGGATCACCCGGCGGAGTAGAATCCGCTGCATGACACTGATAGACCCTGTATTGCTGAAAGAACGGCTGGGCATTCTTGCCGGCCGCTTCAATGTTGACGTGCTGGACGCGTGTGATTCCAGCAGCAGCGAATTGATGCGTCGCGCTGAACAGGGGGCCCCTGCTGGCACGGTAATCGTGGCTGACCGGCAAACTGCCGGTCGTGGTCGACGCGGCCGTAACTGGTTGTCGTCGCCGGAGTCCAGTCTCACCTTTTCGTTGTTATGGCGGTTCTCAGGCAATGCGGCTGGACTCAGCGGATTGTCGCTGGCGGTCGGGGTTGGCTTGGTGCGAGCGATGGCGGCCTTGGGCGCGACGGGGGTCTGTCTGAAATGGCCCAACGATGTGCTGCTTCGCTCGGGTGATGACTTCGCCAAATTGGCCGGTATTTTGATTGAGCTTGTGTCTGATCGCAGGGGTACGCAGGTGATTGTCGGTATTGGTGTCAATCTGGCGCCACCGGCTGATGAACTTCCCCAGCCGGCTGCTGGTTTGAGCCAGGCGTGTCCGCAACTCCCCGATCGACACGCCGTATTGGCGGCAATTTTGATTCAGTTGGCCCAGGTTTTAGATACTTTCGCGGTCGACGGCTTTTTTGGCCTAAAAACGGAATGGCAGCACTATCACGCCTGGCAGGATATGGCCGTGCAAATCCTTGGTGACGGTACGGTGCCGACAACAGGACGTTGCCTGGGTGTTGATGAAGACGGTTCACTTCTAATCGAGACAGGCGGTAGTGTTGAGCGCATATTTTCAGGCGACGTCAGCCTGCGTCGCGCATGATTGTCTGTCTGGATAGCGGGAATAGCCGCATCAAGTGGGGGGTGCATGATGGCGTGCAGTGGCTGGCACAAGGTGCCGTCGCTCATGACAATGTCGGGCAACTGGCCCGCCTCCCCGTCGAATGGCCGCATCCCGCTAAAGTCGTGCTTGCCAATGTCGCCGGGCCTGAAGCCGCTAAACGCATTCGCGACCAACTTGCCAGGTGGCTACCCGTTATTCGGGACGTGACGTCTGAATTCAGGCGATGTGGCGTTACAAATCGTTATCGACATCCAGAGCAACTGGGTGTCGATCGTTGGTGTGCGCTGGTCGGCGCTCGCGGCATGAGCAACGCGTCAACGATCGTGGTCATGGCTGGCACAGCGACCACCATCGACACCCTGAGTGCCGAGGGGGAATTTCTCGGGGGTGTGATTCTTCCTGGCTTAGAACTAATGCGGCGCTCACTTGCGCGTGAAACGGCTGCCTTGCCCGTTGCGAATGGTGTCTATGCCGCCTATCCCCAGTGCACGGATGATGCGATAGTGTCGGGAGCGATCGAGGCGCAGGTCGGTGCAATAGAGCGAGCATTCGCCCGCCTGGCTGATGATGGGGCCTGCTGCATGCTCTCGGGGGGGAACGCAGAGTTGATCGGGCATTATCTTGTCATTCCGCATCACGTCGCGCACAATCTTCCACTCGAAGGCTTGAAGCGGCTGGCGCTTGAGCAAGAATCAGAAAAATGACCATGGAAATTGTATCAGTCGCCGATCTCAAGATCGGGATGTTCGTTGCTGAGCCTGATTGTCCCTGGACTGAGTTCAACTTTGCCTTCCAGGGCTTTGTCATTTCAACGCCTGATCAAGTGGATATATTCCAGACCAAATGCCGTTTCGTTTATATCGATCGCGCACGGTCGTTAAACGAACACTATGCTCCGCCGAAGGTCGAAAAAGACGGACCACTAAAGGCTTCGCCATTTCAGAGCGCGCATGCCGAGGAGTCTTCGTCCGGTCCGCGCGAGGCGATCGCAGGAATTGAGGAAAGGCGCCAGTCACGCCGGCGCCGTTTTCTGGATTTTCTGCACAGTCAAAATGACAATGAGCAAGCGAGAGAGTTGTCACAGGAACTTGCGCGCATCGAACCCCGCTACGATGTTCTTGCCAACGCACTTCAGGACGCATTCAAGTTATTTTCTGATGGTCAGGACGTTGATGTTGCTCTTATTCGGGAGGGCTTGCGCGATATTGCAGGGAGTCTGCAACGTAACCCGGATGCAGTAATGTGGTTGCTTCGCCTAAAGCAAACTGACCAGTACAGTTTCGATCATGCGATGGAAGTGGCGGTTAACATGATTCTGATCGGAACCCATATCGGGTGGCGCGATCAGCGCCTGCTCGAACTGGGCCTGACAGGCATGATGCAGGACATAGGCAAAATACAGTTGCCACACGAATTGCTGGCGAAGAAGACGCCATTTTCGGCGGCCGAGATGAAAGTGGTTCGCTCCCATGTGGCCAGTTCACTGGAAATGCTTTATTCCCAAGTTAATTTGCCTCAGGAGGTGATGCTGAACGTCTCTCGCCACCACGAGCGCTGGGATGGAAGTGGCTACCCGCGCAGGCTGAAATTCGAGCAGATCGGCTTGGCTGCCGAAATTGCAGGTCTTGCTGATTCATTCTGTGCCATGCTGAAGGACAAACCGTATCGAACGGCACTCGGCCATCAGGAGGCGCTGGAGGAATTACATAATTTGCGCGGCAAGATGTTTAATCCAGCCCTGATGGAACAATTCGTTCAATGTGTCGGCCTCTATCCGATCGGTACGCTGGTGGAACTGAATACTGGCGAGGTGGGCGTGGTGATCCAGCAAAATCGCGTTCAGCGTTCAAAACCGCGCGTGGTTGTCATGTTGGATGCCGGAAAGAAGCAAGTGCGGGCTTATCGTGTGGTTGACCTGCGGGAAGACGCGAATTCTGCGCTGCGAATTGCCAAGGCGTTGCCGCACAACGCCTACGGACTGGCTGCCAATGACTACTACCTCGGCTAGCGTCGGATTTATCGATTACGTGGCCTTTGGTTTAACTCCAGAGAGTCTTCGTTCGCTTCGGGCGCTGGCACCCGTGTGGAAAAATGCATTGACGCGGGTGGTGGAACGATTTGGTGGCGGCGGGGTACTCGATCAGTTTGTCGAGCGTACGGCGGAACTTCCCTTGCTGATTACCGATGTTGCATGGCAACGGGAATGGATGCAGGCCTGGTACAAACTAAGCGGCAGCGGCTTTTCGCTCGCCGAAATGTTTGGCATGTTCAATCATGCTGTCGCCTGCTGTGAAGCCGATTTGTTCGGTGATTCGCCTCAGGTAGGTCGCGTTCAGCTGGATTTGTTTGCCATTCTCCGTCGAAGTGTAGTGGCTGCCATCAGCTGCGCCATAGAGCTTGGCGAGGAGGTCCGTGTCTCCGCAGCCGGATTGCCCGGTGAGTTTGCCGCCATGCGTCAGTTGCACGAAATGGCGAAAGAGGGTGGTGAGATAGCCGTTCTGTCGGTATCAATGGTTAATCTGAGAGCTTTTTCACATTTTTCCGCGATAGAGCTGCAAACCATACCCAGCTTATTGACAGAGCAACTGTCCGGGCTTTTACGCGCACAGGATCGGGCGTTCGTCGGTCACGAGGGGGAGTGGCTGCTGCTCCTGCCAGAGGTGCAGTCGATGGCCCAGCCTGCCTTGGCTGCATCGCAAATTCGGCGAGCATTTGCTGAGCCCGTCGTCTTGCTGAGTGGCCGCAGGGTTTTGCTGGATGTCGAAATTGGTGTCGCGATGATGCCAAAAGACGGGATTGACGCAGAAGAAGTCATTCTTTCTGCGCGTTTGGCCCGAGCCGCTCAGAAAGGAGCAAACGGGCCATTTAGCATTTTTGACCGCAGCATGCGGGAAAGCTGGCAAGAGCGTAACGATCTTTCCGAAGAATTGCGACAGGCGTTGCGCGAAGAGTCGCTGATGCTTTATTTTCAGCCCCAGGTCAATATCGCGAACGGTCGGTGCTTCGGCGCCGAATTGCTGTTGCGTTGGCGGCGGGCAAATGGGGAATGGGTAGCGCCGCCGGTCATTGTTGAGCTCATTGAGGAAAATGGCTGGCGCGTCCTGTTTACAGACTGGTTGATTCGTGCCGCCCTCCGTCAGAGTGCAGCGCTTGATGCAGCCGGGGTTAATGTCTCGCTGTCACTTAACCTGACGGCGGGTGATCTGATCGATGTCGATCTGCCGGAACTCGTTGCTCAATGCCTCGAGACATGGCGGATTCCAGGCAGTCGCTTTACTTTCGAACTGACCGAATCGGCCATGATGGGGGATCGCGAGCGTGGACTGTTGGTCATGAAAAAACTGCGCGAACTCGGGATACGCATCGCTCTGGATGATTTTGGCACGGGCTTTTCGTCATTGAGTTATCTGGCTAGTCTGCCGCTCAATGAAATCAAGGTGGATCGTTCGTTTGTGATCAGCATGTCGGCATCAGCCGAAGGTCTGAGGATCGTCCGCGCGATCGTTGATCTTACGCATGACTTGGGCATGCGTTCGCTGGCTGAAGGTGTCGAAAGCCTCGAGCAACGCGATCAGTTACTGGCGCTTGGCTGCCAGGATGCGCAGGGCTATCTCTACGGCAAGCCGATGCCACGGGACGAATTCATCACCTGGTTTCGCGCCGGTCAAGCTTGAACAAATGCAGGTCAGCGGTGACAATCCGCTGTCCTTGCGCCACCTCCGGGAGATTCCATGTTCGATCCGGTTATCAGCAGTCTGCCAGCCTTTGCGGTCTATTTCGTGACGGCTATCGCCCTGCTTGCCATTTTTTTGGCACTCTATGTTCTTGTTACCCCCTACAACGAACTTCGCCTGATCCGCGAGGGCAATACCGCGGCGGCTGTTAGCCTGGCCGGCGCGATTGCCGGCTATGCCTTGCCGATTGCCGTGTCAGTAGCGACCAGCCACAATATCTACGTGATGATCGGCTGGGGTGTCGTGGCATGCGCCGTACAACTCATGGCCTATATTGTGGCGAGATTGGCACTGCCACAGATTAATCTGAATATCCCGCAAGGCAAGCTTGCCTCCGGGGTGTTTCTCGCCTCGCTTTCCCTCGGTGTCGGCATTCTTAATGCCGGTTGTATTGCCTGATCATTCAAGGAGAACTTCATGGCTTTGATGGACTTCATCAAGAAGCAGTTTATCGACATCCTTCAATGGACCGAAGCGGGGGACGGTACGCTGGCGTGGCGTTACCCGATGGCCGACATGGAAATCCAGAATGGCGCGAGCCTGACGGTACGCGATTCGCAGGTGGCGATGTTCGTCAATGAAGGCACGGTGGCCGATGTCTTCCTCCCCGGCATGTACAAGCTGACAACCCAGACGCTACCGGTTCTGACCTACCTGAAAAATTGGGACAAGCTGTTCGAGTCTCCGTTCAAGTCGGATGTCTATTTCTTCTCGACCCGCACGCAGCTCGATCAAAAGTGGGGTACGCCAAATCCGATCACGATCCGCGACAAGGAATTCGGCATTGTTCGTTTGCGTGCTTTCGGCATTTATTCGTATCACCTGACTGATCCGAAAATCTTCTATCAGAAGATTTCCGGCACTCGGGATATTTACACCCGGGAAGAGCTCGAAGGTCAGTTGCGTAACACGATGGTGGCCGGCCTGACCGATCTGTTCGGTGAATCCGGTGTGCCCTTCATTGACATGGCCGCCAATCAGGATGAGTTCGGCAAGGCCATGCTGGCCAAGGCGGCACCGATGTTTGCCGAGTACGGCCTGGTACTTGATTCGCTGGTCGTCCAGAACGTTTCGCTGCCGGACGAGTTGCAAAAGGTCCTCGACCAGCGGATTGGCATGAACATGATCGGAGACCTGCAGCGCTTCACGCAGTACCAGGTTGCCAATGCCATTCCCGAGGCGGCAAAGAACGAAAATGGCATGGCCGGCATGGGCGTTGGCATGGGAGCGGGGATCGGTTTTGGTCAGGTCATGGGGCAGGCGATGGCTTCGGCCACACAGCCTGCCAATGCGGTGGTGGCTTCGGTGTCAGCAGACGAAGTCGTAGCTACCCTGGAAAAGCTGCATGGATTGGTCGAAAAGGGCATTCTGAGCCAGGCTGAGTTCGATGCCAAAAAATCGGAATTGCTCAAAAAATTGAGTTGACCGCAGCAACGTGGCTTTAAGCGCCCAATGTCCATCCTGCGGGGCGCCGGTTCTGTTCAAATCGGCGTCGTCGGTCTTTTCTGTCTGCGAATACTGTCAGAGCATGCTGGTGCGGCACGACCAGCGTCTGGAAGAGATCGGCAAGATGGCGGCGCTGGTCGACGACCGCTCGCCGCTTCAGTTGGGGGCGGAAGGCAGCTACGACGGCGTTCATTTCGCGCTGATCGGTCGAATCCAGATCAAGTACAGCCAAGGGACATGGAACGAATGGCATCTGCTGTTTGACGACATGCGCAATGGTTGGCTGTCGGAGGCGTCCGGGGAATATGTGCTTTCCTTCATGCAACAGGTTCGGGAGCCTTTGCCGGATTTTGAACAATTAAAGGTCGGGCAGCGGATTTCCCTCGTCAGCCAGGCATGGACAGTCAGCAATATTGAGCATGCCGAATGCATCGCAGGTCAGGGTGAGTTGCCATTCCAGGTTGGTGCCGGTTACCCCGTTGCGGCGGTCGACCTGAGAAATCAGGCAAATTTCGCCACACTGGATTATTCAGAAAAGCCACCGTTATTGTTTGTCGGCGAGGCCGTCGACCTCCAGTCGTTACGGATGAGCCATCTGCGTGATGGCATGGCTATCCCGACAAAGACGGTCGAGGCGCGTGTTTTTCGCTGCCCTGGCTGCGGCTCCCCGATGGCGGCCCGTTCACAGGAAATCCTGGCGGTAGGCTGTGCTTCCTGTGGGGCAGTAGTCGATGCGACGGACCTGAATTACAAGGTCCTGTCGAAGGCACTGGGGATGCGCGACGAGCGGTATGCGCCGCGTGTGCCCCTTGGTAGCAAGGGCGTTCTCCAGGGCGCTCCAGTTGAAGTGATCGGGTTTCTCGTCAAGCAATGTCGGGTCGATGGCGTGGCTTACGACTGGAGCGAGTACCTGCTGGCCGGCGAAAATGGCACCTATCGCTGGCTGACCGAATACAACGGTCACTGGAATGTCGTCGATGTGCTACCCAAACCGCCGGCTGGCGGGGTTGTGGAACTGGACAATGTTCGCTTTGGCGGGCAATCGTTCAAGCATTTCTCGACATCGCCAGTCGTCGAAGTCATTCAGGTCACCGGTGAGTTTACTTGGCGGGTGAGGCGTGGGGAAACCAACCGCGTGATTGATTACGTGGCGCCGCCATTGATGCTGTCGAGCGAATCGACTGGCAACGATCTGACCTGGTCACAGGGCAGCTATATCGCGCCGGAGGTGATCGCCGAAACTTTCAATCTGAACGGCAATCTCCCGCCGCCGATCGGGGTTTTTGCCAATCAACCGAATCCCTGGGTTGAGACGAACCGACGGATTTGGGGCCTATCCTGGAAGCTGTTGTTGGCCGCCATGCTATTGCAGGTCTTTTTTGTGTTGTTTTCCAGTGGCAAATTGCTGCTGCGTCAGGATTTTACGTTCGAGCCGCAACAAGGGGCGGAAGTACTGACCCGCGAATTCGAGATTTCCGGCAAGCCCAAAAAAATTGCCGTGAAGAACCAGACCTCGCTTGATAACAACTGGATCGGTCTCGACATGGTGCTGGTCAACAAGGGCACGGGCGCAGCCTGGCAGGCAGGACGGGAATTGTCGTTTTATAGCGGCTACGATGATGGACGATGGACCGAAGGCAGTCGGGACGATGAAATCGTCTTCCTGAACATTCCGGCCGGTACCTACTACCTGACGCTGGATCCCGATATGGCGCAGGACAAGCCGGTAGCCGTGCGCGATACCCTCGAAGTGCATACAGCCGGTGCAGGCTGGTCAAATTTTGTGCTGGTGATGATCTTTATCATCATCTTTCCGGTCTTCAGCACCATGCGTCATGCGGCCTTCGAGGCGCGCCGCTGGGCCGAAAGCGATCATGCGCCGGAGACCGGTGACGATTCAGAGGGTGACGACTGATGTTTGACAAGCTCACACTCGTCTCCGGCATCTTTGCCTTGTTGCTCTTTGCCTATGCCCAACAGCAGGGCTGGAGCATGTTTGATACAGTGGCCCATTCGGGACATGGCGCTTCCGGTAGCAGTCGGACGTATCACAAGTAGGCAGTCAATCTCAGCCGCCACCGCACCCGACGCCAGTTGCGCCACAATAGAACGGCGGCCAGGGTCAGCAGCAGGACAAGGATCAGCTTGCCCCTCAGGTATTGATGTCGAAGCAGAGATACTTGATTTCCAGATAATCCTCGATGCCGTACTTGGACCCCTCGCGGCCTAGGCCGGATTGTTTGATGCCGCCAAAGGGCGCGACCTCGTTCGAAATCATCCCCGTATTGATGCCGACCATGCCGTATTCAAGCGCCTCGCCAACACGCCAGCAGCGCCCGACATTGCGCGTAAAGAAATAGGCCGCCAGGCCGAATTCGGTGTCATTGGCCATGGTAATGGCCTCCGCCTCCGTCTCGAAACGAAAAAGAGGCGCCACCGGCCCGAAGGTTTCTTCGCGAGCGAACTTCATCTCGGTCGTGACGTCGGCCAGCACCGTTGGCTGGAAGAAATTGCCGCCGCGCTCGTGGCGGGCGCCGCCACATAGCACACGAGCTCCCTTGCCGACGGCATCGGCAACATGCGCTTCGACCTTGCTCAGGCCGGCCGCATTGATCAACGGGCCTTGTACGACGCCTGCCTCGGTGCCATCACCGACCTTCAGGTCGCGGGCTTTCTCGGCAAACTTGGCTGCGAATTCCTCGTAAATTCCCGCCTGTATCAGAAAGCGGTTGGCACATACGCAGGTCTGGCCAGTGTTTCTGTATTTTGCCGCCAAAGCGCCGTCGACCGCAGCATTCACATCGGCGTCGTCAAAGACAATAAATGGCGCGTTGCCGCCGAGTTCGAGCGATAGTTTCTTGATGGTTGGGGCGCATTGCGCCATCAGCAGCCGGCCAACGCCAGTCGAGCCGGTGAAGGAGAGCTTGCGGACGATCGGGTTCGCGCAGAGCTCGCCACCAATGTCTGCCGGTTTGCCCGTCACGACATTGAAGACGCCGGGCGGGAAACCCGCCTGCTCGGCCAGAACGGCCAGTGCCAGCGCTGTGAGCGGCGTGGCCTCAGCCGGTTTGACCACCACCGGGCAACCCGCTGCCAGGGCTGGTGCGACCTTGCGCGTGATCATGGCAAGCGGAAAGTTCCAGGGCGTGATCGCTGCACAGACGCCGATCGGTTGTTTGATGACAATCAGGCGCGTGTTGGCAGCCGTGCTGGGAATGCTCTCGCCGTAAGTTCGTTTGCCTTCTTCCGCGAACCACTCGATAAACGATGCGCCGTAGATCACTTCGCCCCTGGCCTCGGACAACGGCTTGCCGCATTCGGCCGTCACCAGTTGCGCCAGATCTTCAGCATGCTCGCCGATAAGCTTGAACCATCCCTGGAGCAACTGGGCGCGGCGGCGAGCAGTCAGCCCACGCCAGGCTGGCCAGGCAGCATCCGCCGCCTCGATGGCGCGACGGGTTTCAGCAGCGCCGCACAACGGCACATGACCCAACGCGTTTCCCGTGGCTGGGTTGATCACGGACAATCGGGCGCCGCTGTCGGCATCGACCCATTGCCCGCCAATCAGGTTGCGTGACCGCAGAAGTTCTGTATTCTGTAGATTCATGGTCTTGAAAATTCCTGTAAAAACGGTAAGTTACGAGTTATTCCTAGAAAGCACCCAAGCTACATGCGACTTCCGCTGCTGTTTTCCATTTTCCTGTCGATCTTTCTGTTGGCCGCTTGCAGTACTTCGGCGCGACATGTTTCCAGTTCGACGGAAACTATACGTCCGGGCAGTCAAGTGGGCAACGAAGTGGTGCTCTATGCCTTGGGCTTGATCGATACCGGTTACCGATTTGGCGGCAAGAACCCTGAGGCCGGCCTGGATTGCAGCGGGATGGTCAGTTATATCTATGGTCGGGCGGCCGGGCTCAAAGTGCTGGGCAGTGCGGCTGACATTGCCCGCAATGGGCGGCCAATCACGCAAGATGAACTGCGGCCAGGCGATCTGGTATTCTTTAATACGTTGAATCAATCCTACTCACATGTCGGGATTTACATCGGCGAGACACGATTCATTCATGCGCCCTCCACCAACGGCAAGGTTCGCATCGACAAGCTGAGTGATCGATATTACGCACAGCGCTTCGAAGAGGCGCGCACCCTGTTTGATTAAGCCCTAGTTGGCTGAAGTTTCCACGGTAGAGGCGACCCGATGGCGTAATTCATCCAGGTCGTCGTTCGAAATGCCCAAAAAGGCGACTGCTCGCTCAAGCAGGTTGGTGTCAACTTCGCTATTGTCACCCATGATTTCGTCGAGGAGGTATTCAGCCACCTGGGTCACAGCGATCAGCGACAAGGCGCCGCCGGGCAAACTGCGATCCGGTAAATCGTAGACATCTTTTTCGTGGTGAAAACGTATGGCTTGGCCGAGCAAGGGCGGCAGTCCCCAATTACGCACCAGCAGGGAACCGATGATGGGATGAGTGCAGGGGAAGTATTGCTCTTCGGCATCATTCAGCGCCTTGCCTTCGCTGTGGCAGCTTTCGAGAATATCGGCGTAATTTGGGAAGCGACGCATCATCAGCGGTATGGCCGCATTATGAAAAAGGGCATAGGTGTATGCCGCATCCGCCGAAATGCCATATTGGCGGCGAGCAACCACACTGGATGCCAGGGCGAGTTGCATGGTGCGTTTCCAGAATTGTTCTATCCAGGCGGCAGGCAAACCGGTAATACTGGCGCGGAGTGCCGAAGCGACAACCACGCAAACGACGTTCTGGATACCCAGGCGTTCAACCGCCTTGCGTACGCTAGGCACCCGATTGCTGGCACCAAATAGCGGCGAGTTGGCTAGTTTTAGCGCGGCAGCCGACATGCCGGCATCGCTGCCAATGATGTCTGCCAAACGATTCAAATCCGGCTCGTCCTTTTGTGCCTCACGCATTGCGTCGGTAACCATGCCCGGGCAAGTCGGGATGTCGATGCTGCGCATTACCTTCTCTACAAGCTCGTGCGATAGTTCTTGTGTGATCTCATTGGGCATGTTGTTTTTACCACGTCAAGCAGAATTGTGAATTCTTCGGAGCTTAATCCGGTTTTCAGAATGGACGCAAGCAGTGTCCAGAGGTTAGAATGCGTCCCTCCCATGCGCCCGTAGCTCAGCTGGATAGAGTACTGCCCTCCGAAGGCAGGGGTCGGGGGTTCGAATCTCTCCGGGCGCACCAGAATATCAACGGGTTAGGTGATCATCACCTAACCCGTTTTTGTTGTCGGGTCCAAGACTACCCTGCGTTAAAACTTCTGGTGTGCTGCGTCGTTTGCCCAAGGGGGAGCCATACCACTCTGGTATGGTATTTGCATTTTATCGTTTGATAAACTTCTTCTTGAATGAGGTGGCTACCATGCTATCGCCCGAAATGCTTGTAGCACTGGGATGTGGCGCTGTTCTCCCTTATTTTGGAGAGGCCCTCTGGAGTTGGGCCAGAACGAAACGAAGCACCAGCGTCGTGCGTAAGCGTCCAAATTGATGCGCACGAGACCTTATCGGACTATCCACATTTTCTGTGGACAAGTCTGTGCGTTGCCCGTTGGTAGGTCGCTATAAGACCTGTTGCGCCAGTGACTTAGGTCGCATGCTGCAATTCTGGGCAATCCAGGCGTTACTGGCCGCTAGAACGGATTTCGGACGCAATGAACGTTAAGACTTTCGGGGCGCAATGCTCCGTCGACAGGGCGTCCGGTGCGCAATCACAAAATCAGCGTTGTTGCAGACGCTACGTGGCAACCGCTTGGTGATTGGCAGATAGCGGCACGAAACTTCTGCTTGCACCATCGAGTGCATCGATCGCCCCTTTTTCGATGTCGTACACCCAACCGTGCAGATTCAGGCGGTGCTGCGCGAGCGCGAGCGCGACCGACGGATGCGTGCGGATGTTGTCGAGCTGGGCAATCACGTTTTGGCGAACCAACGCATCTGCTTTCTCCTGCTGCGTTGCGTACGCCTGCGAAGCGACGATGGCCTTGGCGGAATCCGCATGGCGCAACCAGTGGGCGACCGCCGGCAGATGGTCCAGGCATTGACAACTGGAAATAGCGGCCATCGCGCCGCAATTCGAATGACCACAAATCACGATATCGCTGACCTGAAGGACCGATACCGCATACTCCACGGTTGCCGAAACACCACCCGGCTCAGGTCCATAGGATGGCACGATGTTGCCCGCATTGCGAATGACGAACAGATCGCCAGGCTCCTGCTGCGTAAATAGTTCCGGCACCACACGGCTATCCGAGCAGGTCACAAACAGAACCTTGGGGTTCTGTTGCTGCGCCAATTGCTTGAACAACTGCGTTCTTTCAGGAAAAACGTCCTTTTGAAACTTCAAGAAACCTTCAATGACCTTTTGCACTGCTCAACTCCAGGCGTGTATCTGTGGGGGAATTCCCAGCAATAGAGCGGGAGATCACGGGGAAGTTCCCATTGCGACGCTGGCCAGTGTCCGCAATGGGAGCGGAGATGGTGTTTCTGATATCGAGTGTACAGCTCACCGGTTCGACCCTCCCCCAAAAAACACTTGACGGCGATATGTCGATATAACTAAGATTATCGACATGATAAATGACTATTCCCGGGCGATTCCGCCGCAATGGCAGGCAATGTCCAAGATTTTCGTGGCGCTGGGCGATGAACACCGGCAGCGCATCCTGTTGCTGTTCGAGCCAGGCGAGCGGCTCAATGTCGGCCAGATCGCCGAGGTGTCGACGCTGGCGCGTTCAACCGTGTCGCATCACTTGAAGCTACTCCATGAGTCCGGCGTGCTGGGCTCCGAGAAGATCGGCAAGGAGGTCTGGTTCTGGATCAATAGGGAGGCGTTGGTCGTCACGTTAACCAACGTCCTCGACTACCTCAAGGAAAATTGCTGATGCGCAAATTATTGCGGCCGCTGTTGCGCGGCCTCGCCCGGCTGCTGTTTCGCGTCGAAATGTCGCATCAGCTGGCCAATTTCAATCATGATCGCCTGTTGGTGGTGGCCAATCATCAGTCCTTCCTGGACGGTCTTCTGATCGGGCTGTTTCTGCCCATTGATCCGGTCTTCGTCGTGCATACGGCCATCGCCAACAGTTTTGTCTTTCGTATTTTGCTGTCGCAGGTCGATTATCTGGCGGTCGATCCAACCAGCCCGATGGCCATGAAAAAGGTCATTCGGCTGATCGAATCCGGCCGCCCGGTGGTGATCTTCCCGGAGGGGCGAATCACGCTGACGGGTTCGCTGATGAAGGTGTACGACGGCCCGGCCTTTGTCGCTGCCAAGACCGGGGCAACGGTGGTGCCGGTGCGGGTCGATGGGGCTGCGCGCAGCTATTTTTCGCGTCTGTCCGGCAAGCATCCGCGCACGTTTTTTCCGAAAATCCGCCTGTCAATTCTCCCCGAACGGCATTTCCCCATGCCGGAAGGGGCGACGGCCAAATTACGCCGCCGCAAGTCCGGCGAGCAAATGCGCAAGCTGATGCAGGAGATGATTTTCGCCTCCCGCCCCCAGCAAACGCTCTACTCGGCGCTGTGCGATGCGGCTGAAATTTTTGGCCGCCGGCGCCGCCTGGTCGAGGACATCAAGCAGATCGAGTATTCCTACAACGACCTGCTGAAGATGGCGCTGGTGCTCGGTCGCCAGATTGAACGCCTGACGCAACCGGGCGAAAAAGTTGGCCTGTTGCTGCCCAACCTGGTGCCCACGTTGGGCCTGATTTTCGGGGTGACCGCAAGGCAGCGCATTCCGGCCATGCTCAATTACACGGCGGGTACCGAGGCCATGCAGGCCGCCTGCGACGCGGCGCAAATCCGCATGGTCGTTACCTCGCGGGCCTTTGTTGAGCAGGCCAAACTGGCAGATAAGCTGGCGGGGTTGCGGGGCGTGCAACTGCGTTATCTGGAGGATATCCGCGAACAGATCAGCCTGGCCGACAAGCTGTGGTTGTTGGGCTACGCCATCCATTTCCCGCGTGCTTTTGCCTTGCCCGGCACACCGGAAGATCCGGCCGTGGTGTTGTTTACGTCTGGTTCCGAGGGCAAACCCAAGGGGGTCGTCCTGCCGCATCGGGCGATCCTGGCCAATATTGCCCAGATTCGCTCGGTGATCGACTTTTCGGTCTACGACAAGGTGCTGAATGCCTTGCCCATCTTCCATTCCTTTGGCCTGACTGCCGGCGCGCTGCTGCCAGTGCTCAACGGCGCCAGCCTCTTTCTCTACCCCTCGCCACTGCATTACCGGGTGATTCCGGAGCTCGCCTACGACCGTGGCTGTACCGTGCTGTTTGGCACCTCGAGCTTCCTCGCCAACTACGCCAAGTTCGCCAATCCCTACGATTTTTACCGACTCCGTTATGTGGTGGCCGGCGCCGAGAAACTCTCGGCTTCTGTGCGCGAGCTGTGGTTCGAGAAATTCGGCCTGCGCATCTTTGAAGGCTATGGCGCCACCGAAACCGCGCCGGTGCTGGCCGTCAACACCCCCATGGCGTATCGCACCGGCACGGTTGGCAATCTGTTGCCGGGTATCGAGCACAAGCTGGTGCCGGTGCCCGGCATCGAAGCGGGCGGCATCCTGCATGTGCGCGGCCCCAACGTGATGGCCGGCTACCTCAAAGCTGACCAGCCCGGTGTGCTGCAGCCCCCGGTCTCGGACCTCGGCGCAGGCTGGTATGAAACCGGCGATGTCGTCGAACTGGATGAAGACGGGTTTGTGAAAATCGTCGGCCGGGTCAAACGCTTCGCCAAGATCGCCGGCGAAATGGTCAGTCTGGAGGTGGTGGAAAAGCTGGCGACGTCCACCTCGCCGGACCTGATCCACGCCGCATCCAGCCAGCCCGACCCGGCCAAGGGCGAAGCGCTGGTGTTGTTTACCACCGATGGCGGGCTGACGCGCGAGCTGCTCGCCGCCAAGGCCCGTGAAACCGGCGTGCCGGAGCTGGCCGTGCCGCGCAAGATACAAAAGGTCGACGCGCTACCCCTGCTCGGTACCGGCAAGGTTGATTACGTGACGCTGAAACAATGGGCGGCAGCGGTATGAGCGTGCAGCATGATCCCCGCGGTCAACCGGAAAAACAGGCAAAATTTGAAACTTTCTGCAGTCACATCGACCGCAGCTTTAGCACGGTAAGCTTTCCATGAGCGGTCAATTCGGACTCCTGAAAACCCGGCGCTTTGCGCCTTTCTTCGTGACGCAGTTTCTGGGCGCCTTCAACGACAACCTGTTCAAGAACGCGCTGGTCGTGCTGCTGACGTTTCAGGCGGCGAGCTGGACGACGATCAAGCCGGAGCTGCTGGCCAATCTGGCGGCCGGCATCTTCATCCTGCCATTCTTCCTGTTTTCGGCGACGGCCGGGCAACTGGCCGACAAGTACGACAAGGCGACGCTGGCCCGCTTGGTCAAGGTGCTGGAGATGGTCATCATGGGGGTTGCGGCGACCGGATTCTTCCTGCACAGCCTGCCGGTGCTGATGGCGGCGCTGTTTCTGCTCGGTTGCCATTCGACCCTGTTCGGGCCGGTCAAGTACGCCATCATGCCGCAGCATCTGCACGCCGATGAGCTGGTCGGTGGCAATGCACTGATCGAGGCCGGCACCTTTGTGGCCATCCTGATCGGTACGCTGGCCGGCGGCCTGTTGGCCGGCTCGGTTGAGCATCCGGCGTGGATTGCGGTGGGTGGTTTCGTCGTGGCGTTGGCGGGCTATCTGAGCAGTCGTGGCATACCGAGTGCCCCGGCGCCCGTGCCGGAACTCACGGTCAATCTCAACCCGCTATCGGAAACCTGGCGCAATATTGCCTTCGCCCGGCAGAACCGCACGGTTTTTCTGTCCATTTTGGGTATTTCGTGGTTCTGGCTGTATGGCGCCCTGTTCCTTGCGCAGTTTCCAGCCTACGCGAAATTTGTACTGGGCGGCGGCGAGTCGTCGGTGACCCTGCTGCTGGCCATCTTCACGGTCGGCATTGGCATCGGCTCGATGCTCTGCGAGCGGATGTCCGGCAAGCACGTCGAAATCGGTCTGGTACCCTTCGGCTCGATCGGGCTGACACTCTTCGGGCTGGATCTTTATTTCGCCTCGCCGGTCGGTCTGGTCGGCGCGATGCCGCATGAACTGTTGGCGCTGCTCAGCATCCCGGCTGTCTGGCGCGTACTGTTTGATCTGATGATGCTGGGAGTTTTCGGCGGCTTCTTCATCGTGCCGCTCTACGCGCTGGTTCAGCTACGGAGTTCGCCCGAACATCGCGCGCGCATCATTGCGGCCAACAACATCCTGAATGCGTTGTTCATGGTCGTCGGTGCGCTGGGGGCGGCCAGCCTGCTCGGTGCCGGGCTGTCGATGCCGGCCCTGTTCGGCCTGGCCGCATTGCTCAATGCCGTGGTGGCAGTCTACATCTACGGTCTGGTGCCGGAGTTTTTGCTGCGCTTCGTCGCCTGGCTGCTGGTCAAGGCGGTCTATCGGCTGCGCACCGAGGGCTTGCCGCACATCCCGGACGAAGGGCCGGCTGTGCTGGTGGCCAATCACGTCAGTTTCGCCGATGCTGTGATCATCATGGGGGCTTCACCGCGGCCGATCCGTTTCGTCATGGATCACCGCATCTTCAACTCGCCACTGCTCGGATTCCTCTTCCGTCACGGCGGTGCCATTCCCATCGCGCCGGCCAAGGAAGATCCGGTGATGATGGCGGCCGCCTTCGCCGAAGTGAGCAAGGCGCTGGCTGATGGCGATCTGGTTGGAATCTTTCCGGAAGGCAACATTACCCGGGACGGCGAGTTGCAACCTTTCCGTTCGGGCATCACGCGCATCCTGGCAGACAACCCCGTGCCGGTCGTGCCCATGGCGCTATCCGGCCTGTGGGGCAGCTTTTTCTCGCGGGTCGACGGTGAGGCGATGAAAAAGCCTTTCCGCCGCGGGCTCTTTTCGGACATTGCGTTGCGCGTTGGCGCACCGCTGGCGCCAACCGAAGTGACGCCGGATGGTTTGCGTACCCTGATTGGGCGCTTGCGGGGTGACGTCCGTTAAAGGAGTGGGGCGAAAAGTGTTTTTCCGCCCCCGTTGCTCGCCTAGTTCTTGTCAGCGGCTTCGGATTTGTCAGGCAGACCCTCCGGGGATTTGGTCTCGGCTTTCGGCGGTGTGGCTGGCTCAGGTTCCGGCTTGGAGGTGCTCACCGCGTTGGGTCGGGTGGTCAGCGTGTGGTCTGACTTCAGCTTGGGGGTTGTCTCGGGCACGGGGGGTGAGTCGGCTTTGGGCGATGGGGATGCCGCTACCGGGGGCGGTGTGCTGGCTGGCCTCGCGGCAGCGCTGGCACCGGACTTCGGAGCGGCGGCCGCTTCAGTTTTGGCGGCGGCTGCAGGCGTCGGCGTCGGCTTGGCGGGCGCAGCGGAATCGGCGGGTAATGTTGGCGCGGGCGCAGCCTTGGAGGTCGGCGCCCCGTCCGGCTTCTTGCTGGCAGCCTCCGGTTTTTTGGTTGCTTTCAGCGTGGCGGTCACCTCGGGCGCCGGTGCCGAATCTCCTTTAGACGCGGTGGGGGCTGCGATCGGAGAGGGCGTGCTGGCGGGTCTTGCGGCAGCGCTGGCGCCGGACGTCGGGGTCGTGGCCGCTTCAGTTTTGGCGGCGGCCGCAGGCGTCGGCTTCGGTTTGACGGGCGCGGCGGATTCGGTGGGCAATGTTGGCGTAGCTGCCGCCTTGGGCGCTGGCGACCCGTCCGTCGTGCTTGCCGCATCAGGCTTTTGGGCTGGTTTCAGCGGGGTGGCGGGCGGCATCGTCGCGACGGGCGCTTCCTGGGTGTCCGGGGCATTTGGATTTTCGGCTGAATTTCCGGTTGACCGTGGCGCTTCCGGTTCGGCCGTTGTCTTGATCGGCCAGCCGCCCGGGCAGGTGTTATCGCCGGTAGGTTCGAGGTGCGGCAGCAGGATCGGCCCCATTGCCTTGATGATCTGAACCGGCAGGGCCGAGGTGAACCGGAACTTGCTGGCATCCGGTCCCATCACGTAGGCGGTGAGGGTGCCGAAGTGGTGGGGGCCAATGTAGAAGACAAAGGTGGCCGTGCGGTTCTGTGCCACGCCGCGGCCGGCGCCTTTGCCGAGCACGATGCGGTTGTCGCCGGTGCCGGTCTTGCCGCCGACCGCCAGGGCTTTGCCATCGGCCGATTTGAAGGCGCCGGACAGGCGCCGTGCCGTACCGCCTTCGACCACTTCCGACAGCGCAGTGCGCAGGGCTTCGGCCACTTCCGGGGCCATCACGCGCTCGCCGGACCCGGAGGCGCCGGCAAACTGCGTTTCGTAGGGGGTGCCGTTGGCGAAGCTGAGGCGGTCAATACGCCGAGTCGGCTGGCGAATGCCGTCGTTGGAAATGATGCCCATCAGTTCGGCCAGCGCCGCGGGGCGATCGCCGGAGCTGCCGAGTGCCGTGGCCAATGAGGGCACCAGATGGCCGAATGGATAGCCCAGCCTGGCCCAGCGCCGGTGGATGTCGAGGAAGGCTTCGACTTCGAGCATGGTGTAGATGCGCGAGTCCTGCGCGCCCTTGAAGCGGGTGTTGAACAGCCAGCGATAGACCGCCTGCCGCTCGGATTTGCTGGCCGTGACCAGTTCGCTCCAGCTGGCTTCCGGGTGGGTCGAGAGGTAGCCGACCAGCCAGAGTTCAAGCGGATGAACACGGGCCAGATAGCCGCGGTCAGGCAGGTCGAAGGCCTCGGGGGCGTAGCGCGTGTAGAGGTTGGCGCTTTCGGTCGTCGTCAGTTTCTCGTTGTCCAGTCGCTCCCGCAGGAAAGCTTCCAGTGCCGCCGGATTGGCCTGCGGCGACAGATAGCGGAAGACCGCGGCAAGGCGGCTGGCGCTCGGGCGCAGACCGTCGAGGAAGACATCCCGGATGTCGCTGGCCGATTTGCCACGGTACTTGTGCCAGAAACGGCGCAGGAAAACCTGCCCTTCCTTGTCGGCAAAGCGGGCCAGATATTCGGCCCGCCGCGGATCATCGGCTTTCTCCAGCGCATGGGCCGAGCTGCCCGGTACCTGGTACATGGCGTGGCGCACGATGTCGCGCATCAGGCGCACAAAAGGCAGGTTGATCGAGCCTTGCAGCGCTTCGCGCAGGGTGGGCGTGCGTCCGTCGTCCTCGTGGCGGAAATTGTTGAAGTTGTGGGCGCCTCCGCCGGTAAAGAAGGTTTCACCCGGGCTCGCCGAATAGCTGCGTGCCAGGGCGGCCTGCAACATGGCCGGCAGGCTGCGGTCCTTGGCGTGGTCCAGATAGTCGATGGCCCATTGGGTCAGCCGGTCACGCTGTTCCACCGGCACCTTGCGGCGCTCGTCGGGGGTCTGCGCGCTGTAGCGCTGGTGCAGTTCGGCGATGATTTCGAGATAGGTCGACAGCACGCGCAGCTTGGCAGTCGAACCGAGTTCGAGCTTGCTGCCTTCGTTGATGTCGAGCGGCTGATCGGTGGTGTCGGTCTGCACGCGCACGCGGTTGCCGGCTGGCGTGCTTTCGACCAGATTGAAGCTGTAACGCACCTGTCCGAGCGAGCCGGGATCAAGCATGCGGTCGCCGATCAGGCCGGCCTGGCGGGCTGCATCCGGCTGGTCGAGGTTGCCGAGAAAGATACTGACCTGTTGTTGCAGGGCCCCATCCAGGGTGGTGGCGATATTCGCGTCGAAGCGGTCCAGGTCGTAGAGCGAGGCGCCGAGCACACCGGCCAGGCGATTGCGCACGGCCATCGCGCCTTTGCCGGCATCGGCGGGCAACAGCGCGGGGTTGGTCTGGTGGTTGCGGAAGGTGAGCGGCTCGCTGAGCGCGGCATCACGTAGCGCTGTGCCGATCAGCCCGTGTTCGGCGAACAGGCGTACGTAACTTTCGGACAGGCTGCGTAGGTCGTCGTGCCCCTTGGCCGAGAGATAATAGGTTGGCCGGCGATGGGCGATCATCAGTGCCACCACCTGGCGCAGGGTGCGTCCCTGGGCCGAGAGGCGTGCGCCGCTGGCTTCCGGCTCGGCAAGCAGGGCGTTGGCCTCGTCGAAATCACTGCCGAACCAGACCCACAGGCCATCACCCAGGCCATTCACCTCGCCGAAACTCGGCGCAGCCGATAGCGGTACCGTATTCAGGTAGTCAAGCAGCAGGCGGCGCCGGGCCGGCAGGGTTTCCTCGCTGTCATGATAGGCGCGGACGCTGGCCGAAATCATCTGGCGCAGCTTTTCGTGGGCGTTGGACGTGACGCCATCAGGCGAATGGCGGAATTTCTCGATCTGGGTGGCCAGCGTGCTGCCGCCGGGGGCGTCGAAGTCTTCGTTGACCAGACGCCCGACGCGGCCGATCACGGCACGGGCGAAACGTACCCAGTCCACGGCAGGATTCATCGTTGGTCGCGATTCGTCCAGCAGGTCGCGGTTTTCGATGAACATCAGGGCCTGTGCGACGCGGTTGGGGACCGCTGCGAAATCGGCATAGGCACGATATGGGTAGCGGAATTTGTAGAGCACATCGCTGTGGCAGTCGGCAATGGTCAAACCGGCGCTGGTCTTTTCGGTGTACGGCGGGAAATTGCCCGCGTCGACATAGTGCAGCAAGGCGTCCGAGAAGCTGGCCTGTCGGGTCACGCTGTAGCCCTGCTCAAGCAGCCGGGTCGATATGCCGGGCAGCCGGCTGTAGCCCATGCGCTCGTCGAACGGGCCATGGCTTGGGAAGCGGATGGATTTGCTCGGCCCGTCCACCATGCGGTAGTCGAGCGTTGATGCGAAATGGAAGAGGTAGCGGGACTGGAAGCGCGAAGTCTGGATTTCGTCGGCGACGAGCAGTCCGAGGCCGATCAATGCAGCAGCCAACACGCCGACAATTTGCCAGCGATGGCGTTGAAGAAAATTCATGGCCGGTAGAGCCTTGTTATAGGGCGTTGCTGTTGGGGGTCAGGGCGCTAGTATATCGGCTCGGCGGCAGTTTTGATGCCTTGTAGATGCGATCTGGATGGATTTGTGTTGCGCAGGCCATGATTGGCCATGGTGACTCAGTGTGCTGTTCCGTTCGGGAACGGACAGAGGGTTTGGTGCGCTTTGTTTCATAATTGGTACGCGTAATCAATCGGGATCGAGAGGCATGACATGGCAAGGCGCATCAAAAAAACGGCTTTGAGCCGATCATTCCAGAACGTATTCAAGACAATGACGCGGACGGCGATGCAGGCCGGCACCAAGGCGATCAAGGCGAGCTTGCGGGCAGCGCCGCTGGCCGTCAAGCGCAAGCCCGCCAAAAAAGCCATGGCGCCATCGGCCAACTGGATCAGCGGCATGGCCATCGGCGCGGCCGGGCCTCGCCGTTATTGGCTCTACAAGCCACCGGGTGTGCGCCGCAACGAGAAGCGGCCTTTGTTGGTCATGCTGCACGGCTGCGGACAGGATGCAGAAGCGCTGGCACTCAGCAGCCGGATGAACACGATTGCCGCCCGTGAACGCTTTTTTGTGCTCTATCCCGAGCAGGATCGTCTGTCGAACATGCAGGGCTGCTGGAACTGGTACGACACCCGCACCGGCCGGGCGCAGGCCGAGAGCAATTCGATCAATGCGGCCATTGAACAGATCTGCCTGACGCAAGCCGTCGACCGTAGCCGGATTGCGCTGGCCGGCATCTCGGCCGGTGCCGGTATGGCCGTGCTGCTGGCCACCCACCATCCGAAGCTTTTTCGCGCCATTGCCATGCATTCGGGCATCGCGCCCGGCGTGGCACATTCATCGGCCAGCGCCATCAAGGCCATGTTCGGGCAAAGCGTCACCACTTCGCCCCTGCCGCCCGTTCCATCTGAGGTGAGATTGCCCGCGTTACTGGTCATCCATGGCGCCATGGACCATGTGGTCGCGCCGGGAAATGGTCGGGAGGCGGCCATGCGCTGGGGCGAGCGGGTCGGCGCAAAAGCCGGCAAGCCGCGCACGGTACAGCGCGGCGCCCGCTACGCGGCCACCATCACCGATTATCGAAAAAGCGGCCGCCTGGTTGCAACCCTGTGTGAAGTCGACAGGCTCGGGCATGCCTGGAGCGGTGGCGCAGCGGGACAGGCCTTCAGCGACCCGAAAGGGCCGGATGCGTCGCGGATGATCTGGTCGTTTGTCGCCAAGCAATTTCAGGCTAAGGCCGACTAATAAAAGGTTGCGCAACGGGGAAGATCCACTGCGCGGCCATCGGAGCTGTCGGGGTGGAAGGAATTGGCCAGCGGTTGGTGTTCTAGCGGCTAAGGGAGGCAACCTTGCCGCCGACCAGGGCTGTTGGCACAGCCTGTTGGATGCGGGGCATTGCTATCCAGGGTGCTGCGACTGGCGGGTCATCGGCGAGGATGCCACCGCCAGCGGCTTGGGGAGCGGCAACCGGATTGATCGGTTCGGTTCATCACCATATAATTATCTGACTGGTGCGAGATATTTTCGGCCCCCCTTCAGCATCTACTCGCTTTCCGGATCGTACATTGCGACGCTTAATTGCTCCCCTCTCGTTGCTCATGCTTGGTGGCATTGCTATCGCTGGCGCATTGGGGATCGCACCGTCGGATGCTGCTAGCACGGACGTCCGGGTTCAGGTGGCCCGCATGGTATCCGGTATCGTGGGTTATGCGCGATGGCCCGTCCAGGCTGAGGCTTATCGCTTCTGTTCTGCCGGGGAGGCTGTTCATCTGCGCAACCCTCAGGAGAGCCTGGCGCACGTCGTTGACCGTCCGATTTCTGCACGCCTGCTTGCACTGCATGACGGCGCAAGCGATCTGGCAGCATGTGACATCCTCTACTTCGGCTCGATGCCTTCCACGCAACGTAGCAGACTGCTTGCCCTGACGGCCGGCCGCCCCATCCTGACAATCACCGAAGATGATGCGCTTTGTGAAGATGCCACCATGTTCTGTCTGGCAATCCGCGGAAGCGATGTAAGGCTGTTGGCCAATTTGGACGCCATCGCCCGCAGCGGTATTCGAATCGATCCCAAGGTACTGCAACTGCTCCAGAGGAGGCTGGTCCAGCCATGAGTCCAACAGGAACACAGGAAAAGTATCGTAGTCCCTCACTGGCGACGGTATTGCATCGTGCAAACATGCGGATTGCACTGATTGCGATGGCGCTGGTAGGGGTCTCGATATTCCTTGCAGGGTTGATCGCGTTACGTGCTTACACGATTGAAAATTTGGGTCTGTCGGCTAGGAACATTGCCTACACCGTTGAAGCGGCGGTCGTGTTCAATGATCGCGAGGCGGCCAGCGAGGCATTGTCTTCAATGACGGCAAGTCATAGGTTCGCAGCTGTTTACGTATTTGACCGGGATGGCGATGAGTTGTCCCACTGGCAGGAAACCTCATCGGGAGGCTGGGCAGGTTTGGAAAGATTGTTGGCGCATATAGTGCTGCCGAAACCCGCCATTGCACAAATTCAGCGGGGTGGTCGGCCGATTGGCACGGTGAAGCTCTATGGATCAGGCCAGGATCTGTTGCTGTTCATGATGATTAGTGCCGGATGTGGGCTGTGTTGCATGTTGCTGTGTGGCATCGTGGCATCGCGTTTGTCGTCCAAATCCAGTCTGACTATTGTCGAACCACTGAAGCACATTGCCGATGTGGCGGCAAAGGCGCGCCGGGAACGCCAATTCCAGCATCGGGTGGAGCCGGCGAACGTTGCCGAATTACAAGGGCTGGGCGATGATTTCAACGCATTGCTCGAAGAGCTCGAGTCGTGGCAGGAGCAGATGCTTAACCACAATGAGCTACTGGCTTTCAAGGCGAATCACGATCCCCTGACCGGGCTCGCAAATCGCTCGCTTTTCGAGGCACGACTGATTGCTGAGCTGGCTGCAGCGAACGAAATAGGGGGGCATGTCGCCCTGTTTTTCATCGATGCTGATCGTTTCAAGTCAATTAATGACGAACTTGGGCACGAGGTTGGCGATATTGTTTTGTGTGCGATTGCCCGATGTCTACGCTCGAAAGTTCGCGAAAGCGATGTGGTGGCGAGGCTCGGTGGCGACGAATTCGCCGTATTGCTGGCGCCATTGAGCGATCCTTCGCAAGCGGGACGCATCGCCGCGAATATTCTCGACAGCATGGTCGAGCCCATCGAATTGCCCTCAGGCGGCGTCCTGAGCACATCGTTGAGTATTGGTATTGCGTTGTATCCAGATCATGCGGCCGATACGTCAGGGCTCATGAAAAAGGCGGATGAAGCGATGTATCAATCGAAACGTGCAGGCCGCGGAATTTATAGCGTGGCATCGGAACTGGATTCGGCTTTGCCGGGAGTGTAAGCATGATGTACAGGATCACTCAACTGATCGGTCTGCTGGCTGGATTACTGTTGCTGACAGCGTGTCAGTCGCTTTCGAACGGGGGCGCTGAGCTGACGGCCGCAAAAATTGCAGCCTTGAAACAGGAAGGTTTCATTCAGTCAGATGAAGGTTGGGAGTTCAGCGCGAATGAAAAACTGCTCTTCGGGACAAATGAAGCGACATTGTTGCCTAGTGCGCGTCAAACAGTCGATCGAATCACCCGATTGCTTGTGAGCATGGATATTGTGAACGTGCGAGTGGATGGTCATACCGATGCAACGGGCAGTGTGACCTACAACGAACAGCTTTCCCGGCGGCGGGCGCAAGTGGTGGCGGATGAGATGTTGGCATCCGGCATGCCCGCTTCCGGTGTTCGGGTTCGAGGCGTTGGTAGTCGCCTGCCTGTGGCCAGCAATCAATCCGTGGAGGGTCGGGCTCAGAACCGGCGCGTCGTGCTGGTTGTTGGCACTGGTTAATGCTGCGACCCTGCGGACCAGAGCCAAAGTGAAAAGAGTACATTCCGCCCGGAGGGCCTACGGCGCTGCCTGAATGAAAAGTTTCAATTTTCACGAAAATTTCCGGTCGACCGCAGCAATTGACTGAAAGCAGTCAGCCCCCAGTTAAAATTGGATTTTTGCCCGATTCAGCCTCCCATGAGCTCCGCTAGTTCTGCCATTTACCAGATTCCCCCTGATCAACTCGCCAAATTGGCCAATGCCGACACCCAGCGGCTGGCTGCGCGGATGGCGCAGGATGTTTTTGCCGGGGCGTTTCGCCAGGCGGCGACGGTTGATGCGGCGCCGGATGTCGGCGTGCTGGGCGAGGTGGCGGCCCACTGTTTTGACTGGTGTCAGGCGGCGGCCAGCGACGAGGCGCGGGCGCTGCGTCTGGCCTTGCTGATCAGCGGTCTGGATCAATGGGGGCTGGCGTACACGCAGGCGTTCAATCTGGACGCGATTCATTCGCTGACGGCGTTGATCGGCGGTTTGCGTACCCGGCTGAATGCCCGTGACGACACGCTGTTTCAGCAGTATTTCGAGCAGATCGCCGAGGTCGAGTCCGATGCCATCGATTTCAAGGTCGATTTGCGGCGCGGCATCCACCTCGCGCTGTGGCACGCCATGGCAGCATGCGAGTCAGCCGAGCAGGTGCAGGGCATCGTCCAGCCGCTGGGCAGCATGATGCTGGCGCTCAACCAGCAAATGCCCGAGCTGGGCTGGCGCTTGCTGGCGGATGCGCTGGCCAACATCCAGATCGGCCTGCTCTCCGACATCGCCCCGAAGTCGCCGTTGGCGCAGGAGGGTACGCAGCAGCTGTTCGCGTCGCTGCGTCATGCCCTGCCGCAGGAACGGTATCAAGCCATCCTCGCCCATGCCGGGCAGGTGGTCGTGGCCTGGCAGCAATCGGTGCGGGTCAGCGCGGGCTGAAAGTTTCCGACACCTGCCGATGCGGGACCGTGCGCCGGATGCCGTCCGGTCGGCGGGTGCGGATGGCGCCCGGAACGAGCCATGACGTTGGCGCCGACCTGGCAAGGTAAAATGACGCCCATGAACTGGCCTGCCCTCAAGGAAAAACTCGATCTCTACGAACGTCTGATGCGGCTCGACAAGCCGATCGGCATTTTGTTATTGCTCTGGCCGACGCTATGGGCCTTATGGTTGTCCGCGCTGGGCAAGCCGGAGTGGACCGTGGTCTGGGTGTTCGTGCTGGGCACCGTGCTGATGCGTTCGGCCGGTTGCGTCATCAACGATTACGCCGACCGCGATTTCGACCGGCATGTCGAGCGAACCAAAGCGCGCCCGCTGACGGCCGGCCAGGTGACCACCCGCGAGGCGCTGGGTCTCTTCGCGGCGCTGTCGCTGTTTGCTTTCGCGCTGGTCCTGCTGCTCGGCAGGCCGCTGGTCATCTGGCTGTCGGTGCCGGCGATCTTCCTGGCGGCCAGCTATCCGTTTACCAAACGATTTTTTGCCATTCCGCAGGCGTATCTCGGCATCGCGTTCGGCTTTGGCATTCCGATGGCCTATGCGGCTCACCTCGATGGTGTGCCGGCGGAAGCCTGGTGGCTGCTGCTCGCCAACGTCTTCTGGGCGGTGGCCTACGATACCGAATATGCCATGGTCGACCGCGAGGATGATCTGAAAATCGGCATCAAGACGTCGGCCATCACTTTTGGCCGCTTTGACGTGGCGGCGGTGATGGGCTGTTACGCGGCGACCTTGATCATCATCGGCGGTGTGGGGTATTCACTCAACCTGGGGTGGGCCTTCACCGCCGGGCTGCTGGTGGCTGCAGGCATCATGGGCGTGCATTACACGTGGATTCGCGGCCGTGAACGGATGTCGTGCTTCAAGGCGTTCCTGCACAACAACTGGGTCGGTGCCGCCATTTTTGCGGGCATCGTCGTCGATTTTCTGATGACGGGAAGGAGTCTCGGATGAAAAATTTTATTTTTGCCCTGTTTTTCCTGTCGACCGTGGCAACGGCCGACGATGCGCGTGAATGGGTCCAATTGCCGGCAGCCGCGCAGGAAACCCTGCGTCAGGAAATGCTCGACAACCTGGTGGCGATCAACGAAGTGCTTTCACTGATGGCGGCAGGCAAGATCAAGGAGGCCGGCGACGTGGCCGAGGCCCGGCTGGGCGTTTCGGCCATGGGCAAGCATCGTGGCCAGCCCTTCGAGGCACGCCCCGGCCCGCACATGCCGCCGGCCATGCACGGCATCGGCATGGAGGGTCACAAGGCCGCCAGCGAATTTGCGGCGGTGGCCAGGAGCGGTGATCGCGACAAGGCGCTGGTGCTGCTGCCCAATCTGACGGTGGCCTGCATCGCCTGTCATTTTTCGTACCGAACACGATGACGCTGACAGCGCTGACCAGCGACCCGGCCACCGCCATCGCATTACTGCCGCAATTGACCGGCCGTTGCGCTCTATGTCACAAGGCTTATCGAATCCGATGAAATATCACGATCTGCGCGACTTCATGTCGCAACTGGAAAAGACCGGCGAACTGAAACGCGTCGGTGTCGAGGTCGATACGCACCTTGAAATGACCGAAATTTGCGACCGCGTACTGCGCGCCAAAGGGCCGGCCATCCTCTTCGAACAGCCGGTCACCGGCGGTCAGCGTCACGACATGCAGGTGCTGGCCAACCTGTTCGGTACGCCGAAACGGGTGGCGCTGGGCATGGGCGAGGAATCGGTGCAGGCGCTGCGTGAAGTCGGCAAGCTGCTCGCCTACTTGAAGGAGCCGGAGCCGCCCAAGGGCCTGAAGGACGCCTGGGACAAGCTGCCCATCCTCAAGCAGGTGCTCAACATGGCGCCGAAGAAGGTGTCGAACGCGCCCTGTCAGCAAGTGGTGTGGGAGGGCAAGGATGTTGATCTGTCACGCCTGCCGATCCAGCATTGCTGGCCGGGCGATGTAGCGCCGCTGATTACCTGGGGCCTGGTCGTCACCAAAGGCCCGCACAAGAACCGGCAGAATCTGGGCATCTACCGTCAGCAGGTGCTCGGGCCAAACAAGGTGATCATGCGCTGGCTGGCGCATCGCGGCGGGGCGCTGGATTTTCGCGAGCATCAGTTGGCCAATCCTGGGGTGCCGTTTCCGGTGGCCGTCGTGCTCGGCTGCGATCCGGCGACCATCCTTGGCGCCGTGACGCCGGTGCCGGACAGCCTCTCCGAATACCAGTTTGCCGGCCTCTTGCGTGGCGGCAAGACTGAATTGACGCAGTGCCTTGGTTCCGCTTTACAGGTGCCGGCCTCGGCCGAGATCGTGCTGGAAGGGGTGATTCATCCCGGCGAGATGGCGCTCGAAGGGCCGTATGGCGACCACACTGGCTACTACAACGAACAGGCCGAATTCCCCGTCTTCACCATCGAGCGCATGACCATGCGCAAGAACCCGATCTATCACAGCACCTACACCGGCAAGCCGCCCGACGAACCGGCCGTGCTCGGCGTCGCGCTCAATGAAGTCTTCGTGCCGCTGCTCCAGAAGCAGTATCCGGAAATTGTCGATTTCTACCTGCCGCCGGAAGGCTGCTCGTACCGGATGGCCATCGTCAGCATCAAGAAACAGTACCCCGGCCACGCCAAGCGCATCATGTTCGGCATCTGGAGTTTTCTCCGCCAGTTCATGTACACCAAGACGATCATCGTCGTGGACGACGACATCGACATCCGCGACTGGAAGGAAGTGGTCTGGGCGATGACGACGCGCATGGACGCGACGCGCGACACGACGCTGGTCGACAACACGCCGATCGATTACCTCGACTTTGCCAGCCCGGTGGCCGGCCTCGGTTCCAAGATGGGGCTGGATGCGACCAACAAGTGGCCGGGCGAGACGATGCGCGAATGGGGGCGGCCGATTATCATGGACGATGGCGTCAAGAAAAAAGTGGATGCGATGTGGCAGGAGCTGGGTCTTTGAACCTGACGGTTGAAGCGCTCGATTTGTCTGATCTGAAGCAGGCCGAAATCTGGCTGGGGCTGCTCGATCATTACGCCAGCGACCCGATGGGTGGCGGCGATGGCCTCTCCGACTACGCCAAGCTGCACTTGGTCGACACCATCCGGCAAGTGCCGGGGTTTCATGGTGCGCTAGCCTGGCTGGATGGGGAGGCGGTCGGGCTGATCGACTGTTTTGCCGGTTTTTCAACTTTCGCCGCGCGACCCTTGCTTAACGTGCATGACATCGTGGTGCACCAAACTGTACGCAGGCGCGGCATTGGTCAGGCGCTGCTGGCCTGGGCCGAGGCGCGTGCCCGGCAGCTTGGCTGCTGCAAGCTGACGCTGGAAGTGCTATCCAACAACGCCAGAGCAATGGCATCCTACCGTGCGTTCGGCTTTGCACCCTACGTGCTTGACCCCCAAGCCGGCAATGCACTGCTGATGCAGAAATATCTTCCCGAGGACTGACCCATGCAGGAACCTGTGCCGCCACCGAATTCCACCCCCGACGTGCAAGGTGTTCGCGCCTCGCTGGTTCAATTGACGCATTTCATTTACGGGCTGCACGCCATTGCCGTGCTGGTCGGCATCACCTCGGCCGCGACGGTGGCGGGCGGATTTGTATTCGGCCTGCCATCCCTCTGCGCGGTCTTTCTCAATTATCTGAAGCGTGGCGAAGTTAACGGCACCTGGCTGGAAAGCCATTTCCGCTGGCAGATCCGCACCTTCTGGTTCACCTTTCTCGGCATGGTCTTCTACGGCCTGCTCATCATCACCATCATCGGCATTCCGCTCGCGTGGATACTGATTGCGATTCTCGGCCTGTGGGTCGGCTACCGCGTGATTCGCGGCTGGATAGCGCTGTTCAACGAGCGCCCGATCGGCGTTTAGGCGGGTAAATTCGCTATCACTGGTGCCAGATTTTTGGTGGCGACCAGTGCACATGGACTGCCACGGTCAACCGGAAAAAACGCGGGAAATTGAAATTTTCCGGGTGAGCGTTTTTCGGGTGGCTTTCAGGTCAGCATCGGCCCCAGGATGGCGACGGCTACCGTCAGCGCGCCCAGCAGCAAATTGAAGGCGACCAGCGGGCGGATGCGGTTCATCGCCGCACCGGCTGTCGGCCAGTCCTGCGTGGCAACGCCGGCCCGCATGCGCTGAAAAAGCAAACCGTAGATATAGACAAATATCCCGCTCATGACCAGTCCGCTGGCCAGCATCAAGTGCCATGGCCAGGGGGCATGCGCCATGCCGACCGGCAGGATCAGGCCGAAGCCGGAAATCAGGATGGCGCCGACGGCGACGGCCACCGATGAGAAAAAGCGCCCCAGTACCCCGGCCAGCAAAGGCAGGCGCTGCGGCGGTTGCAATTGCGACGCTGCTTCCGGGCGCAGGCAAAAATGAGCGAAGAACATGCCGCCGACCCAGACGATGACACCGGCGAGATGAATGAAGAGGAGGAATGAGCGCATTTTTGTTTCCCGGAAAGCCCCATTTTAGGCCATTCGAGTGGACAGCCCCCGGCAGAAAGGTCGTTGATTGCGTGCAGCCATAGAAGCGCGAATCTGCGCGGATTGACGCAGGTCGATCAATCGCCATTGCGCGCTGGCCTAAGTATGGTTTGCGGCAGTCGGGGATGCGGCTTCTTCGCTGGCGAGCGGTGCATGCATGGGGATCGTCACCACGAACTCGCAGCCATGGCCTTGCTGCGGCCGGCCTTGAACGATGGCGCCGCCAAGCAGCTCAGTGACCATGCGCTGGACAATATGCAGGCCAAGCCCGGTACCGCCTTCGCCTCGGCGTGTCGTGAAGAAGGGGTCCCAGATCCGCTCCCGCAGGGGTTCCGGTATCCCCTTGCCGTCGTCAGTGACGGTCAAGGTAATGGAGTCGCTGGCCGGGGTGGTATGCATCGAAATCTTGATGACCCCTGATGCATCGGTTTCGAAGGCATGGACGAGCGCATTCTGCACAAGGTTTTGCAGGACCTGACCCACAACACCGGGGTAACTGTCCAGTTCGATATCGGCTTGAAGGTCGAGCGCAACTTTAACTGCGCCATTCCTGATCTGGCTATCCATCAGATGGATCACGTCGCGGACGACTTCGTTGGCGACGAATACGCGACGCTCGGCGCCGGCCCGGTCGCTGGCAACCTGCTTGAACTGACGAATGATTTCGGCGCCGCGCGAGAGGTAGCGAGAGGTCATCGCCAGGCCATCGTCGAATTCCGTGGAAAGCCGCTGTACGTCGGATTTTCGAAGCCCGGCTTCCATGGCTGTCTTGAACTGGGCCAGCGCTTCCGAAAGTCGGTCGAGGGTCAGCATCGCTGCGCCCAGCGGCGTATTCAGTTCGTGGGCGACGCCGGCCACCATGAGGCCGAGCGAGGCCAGGCGGTCCATCCGGAGTTGCTGTTCCCGAGCCTGCTGCAGCTGGTTCCGGCTGTCGATCAATTCAGTGACGTCATGGACGATGACATAGAACCCCTCGACCGACTGCTCGACCACATTGGGCAGATAGTGTGCGATGGAGTGGCGGATACCCTTTCCATCCGGTCGCGGTATGTCGCGTTCGAAGGTTTGTACCTCGCCCTGTAGCGCCCTGCTGATATAGGGCATATTGCGTTCATACAGGCTGTCGCCGAGAAGCTTTCGGATGTGCGTGCCATACAGGTCGCGTGGCGATACGCCGAACCATTCCAAGTAGGCCCGGTTGGCGAAACGGTTGATGCAGTTCCGGTCCCAATACGCAACCATCGACGGCATGGCATCCAGGACAGTATGCAGCGCGCTGCGCGCCTCTTCCAGTTGCGCCGTTCGTTCGGCGACGCGTTGTTCGAGTGTTGTGTTGAGGTCATTGATATGGCGTGCTGCCAACTGTTGCTCAGTAACATCGTGTACAGTTTTGGAGGCCCCGACGATCTGCCCATTCGAGTCGAAGATCGGCGATATCGATACGGAAACCTCAACCTCACTGCCATTCTTGCGTTTGCGCCGGGTGATGAAGCTGGCGATTTTTTCACCGCGCTGCAGTTTCGTAAGGATGGCCTTCTCTTCTTCCTGCAAAGAGTCGGGAACGATCAGGCTGGCGATTGAATGTCCGATGGCTTCCGCGGCAGGGTAGCCGAACATTTCTTCGGCCGCTCGGTTCCAGCTTGAGACAATGCCTTCGATCGATTTGCCGATAATGGCGTCGTTCGAGCTTTCGACTATCGCTGCGAGTTTGATCTGGCTGCCGAGCAACTGTGTCCGGCGTTTGCGGGCCAGCAGAAAAAGGTTGGCTGAGAGGAGTGCACCGGTGAGGGCAAGGGCAATGAGGAGGCCCACCATTTTGGGGGCCACATGATTTAGGCGTTCGAAAAATGCTGGGGTGGCGTGCATGCTCAGCACCCATTCGACGCCGAATAGCTTGATCGGGCGCGTCGTCGACATATTGCTGCTGGACGGCGGGAAGCCCGGTGTTTGATAGAAACGCTTCGCTGCGCCGTCTTTATTCAGGCTGTCGAGTGAGAAGGAGATTTCCTGGGCGTAAAGGTCGACTTTGGCGAGCACTTCGTCGATCAGAAGTGGGCTGAAGCTCAGTCCGAAGGCGGCTGCCCGGCGCGCCTGCGGAGACTCGAGAAGCTTGCCCGTTCGGTAATTGGGGCGAAGCAGCAGGAACGCGGATTCCGTCCTGCCGCTGGCCTGAACTAGCGTGATGGGTTGTGTGAGCGTCGGCTCGCCGGACTCGACGGCATTCTCGGCGGCTTCGCGCCGGTTGGGTTCAGACGCAATGTCCAGGCCTTCGGAGCCCAAGTTGTTCGACTCCGGATCGATGTATTGGATAACCCAGCGTTCGGCCGGGTTGGGTTCGATTTCGCGCAGGGTGAAGGCGGGGCGGCCATCGCTGCGTGCGGCAGCGATGAAGGATGCCGTTTCTTCGGCAGGGACACGCCTGATCACGCCAAAACCCCGCGCGCCGGGAAATTCGCTCTCGATGTTCCTGGCGCGGCTATAACGGCCGAAGTGCTCTCGAGAGAAGCGGTCGAAACCAACGGCCTGAATACTGGCACTCAGGCCGCGCAGGCCGTACTGGTAGAGGTTCATTCGCTCGGCGATTCGCCGGGCGACACGCGTTGTAATCTCGTCCATGCGCGCCCGGGCTTCCGTATCGTTGATGCGCCGGGTAATTTCTGTGCCAAGCAGGGCAAGCGCCAGAATGATTGCCAGCAGGACAGCGTTGATCCCCATGGGGAGGCCTGTCGGCACACGTGTGCCTGCGGTTGATCCCTTTGGGCGGTCAGCGGCGGAAGGCGATGAATTCATCGAGGCTTATGGCTCGCGCATAGTGCCAGCCCTGGGCCTGCTGGCAACCGCGGGCCAGCAGCCAGTCGGCCTGTGCTGCGGTTTCGACACCTTCGGCGATGACCGTCTTGTTCATGCTTCGGCCAAGATCGATGATCATTCCCGTCAGGCGCTGGCTGGTGGTTCCGGATTGAAGCCTGGAGATAAAGCTGCGATCAATCTTGATCCTGTCATGCGGTAGTTCCATCAGGTAGGCCAGGGAGGACATCCCAGTGCCGAAGTCATCGATCGCAACAAGTCCACCTGCCTTACGGAACTGATCCAACTGGCCGCAGATGCGGTCAAAGTGGGTCATTACCGCGGTTTCCAGTACCTCCAGTTCGATACGTGACGGCGGGATGCCGGCTACGTCGCATCGTGCCAGCAGCGCCCGGACATAGTCTTCGTTTTCGAATTCGCGTGGCGAGACGTTAATACTGAGCCTCACGTCTTCGCGCCCGGCGTGGGCAAGTACTGACAGCGCGGCGAAGGTCTGATCGATGACGGCTTGGCCGATCTTGTGGATAAGTGCCGATTGTTCGGCGATTGGAATGAATTCTGATGGCGGGGTGGCATGCCCCGCGTGGTTCCAGCGTAGTAATACTTCGCCGCCGATCATCCGGCCGGTGGTCAAGTCGATCTGTGGCTGGATGAGTGTGGTCAATTCGTTGCCGCATAGCGCCTGAGCAAGCTTCGAGCTGATCGCGAAGCGCCGTTTGGCTTCGACTTCCAGGGACGGATTGTAGCGCTGGTGACTGCCTGGGCCATTGGCTTTGGCCGCTCGCATGCTGGCATTGGTGGCGCGCAGAACCTCTTCTGGCGTACTACCAGCCGCGGATAATGGGACAAGGGCGTAACAAGCTGTAATCAGGTATTCGTTTCCGTCGACGGTCAGGGGGGCCGCGAAAATCGGCTCGGCGGATTCAAAATCGACCAGCTCAGCAGGCCCGATCACATAGAACAGGTCTGGGGCGACACGTGCGACAAAATGTGGCGGTGGGAAGACCTTGAGGACTGCATCGCGAACAGCGATCAGTAGCTGCGATGCATGTTCGCTGCCAAAGGCCGCATTGATGCCGTTGAAATTGTCGATATCGATATTCAAGAGGTTCTGTGGCGCCGCCTCCGGGTTATCGATCGCTCGCTGAATTTCCCGCCGAATGGCGTTGCGGTTTCCGATGTCGAGAAGCGGGTCGACGAACGCCTGGCGTTCCAGGCTGTTAAGCAGCTTGGCTGTGCCGAATCCGCGTGCCGCAGTGTCGATGAAGACCTTGATTAACTCGTATTCGGTTTGTTGCAACTTCCGGCCGGTGGCGACGTAGACAGCGTAATGCTCGAATGTCAGATGCGGCGGAAAGAAAAGCACGCTGCCGTTGCGGGTGTTGACGTCGTGTTGTTGATGCAGGGCGGTGACGAGAGCATCGGAAATCTCCCGGCTCTCCAACTCCGCGAGCGTCGCACCGACGAGCGTAGCCAGTCGGCCGGCGGCACCGATGATATGAATTTGCCTGGAATCGATCGTGGCGGTAGGTTGGGATTGAACGCAGACGATCCCTTCGGGTGGCAGTGACAGCATGCGTGTAATTTCCTGCAGCACGATATTGGCAATTTCCTCGGGCTTTCGCTTGGCGACCAGGCGGTTGGAGGTTTCGAGTATCAGATTCAGGCTGCGTCGCGCAAAGCTGATGGCTGCGATGTCGCGATAAGCACGCAAGGAGCCGGTAAGGATGTTCTTGATACCGCGCCGATTGATGTCCGATTTGAGGCAGTAGTCCGACAGATCGTAGCGACTCATGACGGAATCGATCGGCGCGAACCCCGGTTGTCCGGTCAGGAGGATGATCCTCGTATCAAAATGGCCCAGCATTTCGCGGATGGCCTTGGCCAATCGCAGGCCGGCATCTTCAGTCTCCATGACGACATCGGCTATGACTACAGAATATTCCGGTCCCTTGGCCAGCAAGCGTGCCGCCTCTGCCATGCTATAGGCTTGGGTCAGCATGATCGGACGTTCAAGCAGTGTGGCGTCCTTCAGCGAGAAAGCGAGTGCAGCCTGAAAATCGGCATCATCGTCGACGGCGAGTATGCGCCATGGCGCACAGGTGGGTGTCGAGGTGACTACTTCTTCGGAAAACTCCAGTAGGTCATCTTCGTTGGATCGGACGGGGGAGGAGTTCATGGTGCCTCAGGTTTTCAGCCGGGAAGGAAAGTTGCAAATCCGGCAGGTGCTAAAACCGATTGCTTGGTGAGACGAGTCTAATTCAGATTTTATTTTTGTGCTATATCTGGTTATTGATAATATTGACAGATTTAAGGCCGTGAAGTTGCGCAGTCAGGCGTCGCTCTATCTCGCCATATCCTTGGTGTTCCGGATGAGGGTTGAACGCTTTTCGACCTGAAAATATTGCCTGAGCATGGCGAGTGAGCGCTGGCAGCTGTGCCGGGTTTGTTCGTCGTCGTAGCGATGTTCGCGGGCGACCGGGCAGGCGTTGCGGGCCAGGCAGCCGAAGGCGCATGGCGAGTCGACGGTGAGCCGGAATCGGCTGCAGCGTTCCAGGTTGAATTCGCCTCCAGCCAGCGCGTCGACCGGGCAGGCGCTGATACAGGGCTGGCCAGAGCAGGTGGTGCAGGGATTGCCGCGGTCAACCGGAAAAAAAGGCAGAAAATCAGAATCCGTCAGTACCACGGCACGGTAGGCGTACCAGCTGCCCCATTCGGGATCGACCCCGATCATGAATGGCGAGGCATGGTGCCAGCCGGCCAGTTTGCCCAGTCCCTGCAGGCCGACGGGCTGTTCGCCGGGGTAAATGATGCGAAAGGCTTTGCCGGGCAGCGTGTCGGCCAGCCAGTTTTCAACGGTGCGGACGGTATAGTCGTCGATCGGGTGCTCGCTGGTGATGCCGCTGGCCTTGACCCTTTCCCACAGGCGCCGGCCACCGTGACCAAGCAGGATCAATTGCCGAAAACCGGCGGTGTCGCCCAGGGTAGCTTTGACGGCAGCGGGCAGCGCCGCCAGGTCAAATACAAACTGTCGGTTCAGTCCGGCTGCATTCAAGGTGTCGGCAGGGAAGGCCTGGCGTTCACTCATGGTCGAGCGTCGGTGGCTTCTCGCCCAGGCGCCGCTGGGCAACCCAGACGAGCAGGGCATCGATGGCTGCTCCGCCAGCCTGAGCGCGCGGATGGTTGATCAAAAAGGTGACGGCGTGACTGCGACCCTGCGCATCCAGCGCGTAGCCGGCAGCCGCTTTGACGCCATCCAGCGTGCCGGTCTTGATGTGGGCGCGACCGGTGGCTTCGGAGCCATTCAGCCGCTTTTTCATGGTGCCGTCGATGCCGACGATGGGCATGCTCGACACGAATTCCGCCATCACCGGGCTTATCCAGGCATCAAGGAGCAGGAGGTTGAGGCTGTCGGCGCTGATTCGCGCAACGCGTGACAGGCCGGAGCCGTTGTCGATCACCAGTTCGCTGAAGCGCAGGTTGCGCCTGGCCAGCCAGTCAGCAATGCGCTGTCTGGCGCGCTCATCGGTTGCCGGCGCCGAATCATTACCGATGCTCAGAAAAACCTGACGCGCCATCACGTTGTTGCTGAACTTGTTGATATCGCGCACCGTATCCGCCAGCGGGGGCGACTCGTGCTGGGCGAGCAATCTGGCGCCCGGCGGCACGGTGCCGCTACGAACCTGCCCGCTGATGCTGCCGCCGAGTTCTTTCCACAAGGCACGAATCAGTCCGCCCGCCTGGGCATCCGCCGGCAGCGGCGACAGGTTGAGTGATTTCTCGCCGCACGGCGCAGCATAGGTGCCGGTGAATTCCAGGCGGTTACCAGGGTTCTCGGAAATCAGTCGAACAGTAATCAGATCCTTCCAGTTGCTGCCGCATTCGCCATTGCCGGCACGCAACTGGTTGTCGACGCGCAGGCCCTCGCTGGGGGTTTCCATTAGCACGCGTGGCCGGCCGTTATCGGGGAGCAGCGTGAAGCGCAGCGCGCGAAAGTTCAGTAACAAGGCATCCGGCCCAACGTTGTAGGGGCGCATCGGCTTGTCATCGAACGCGCCGGGGTCGATGGCCGGGACGTTGAAAGCGGTACGGTCGAGCACCACGTCGCCGTTGATTTGCTGAATGCCGCGCACGCGCAACTGGCGGAGCAGCGCCGACAAATGCTCGATGGCAAAGCGCGGATCGCCGCTTCCCTTGATATACAAATTTCCGCTTAAATTCCCGTCGACCGCAGCAGTCTCGGTCCATACCGTGGTTTTCCAGGTGTATGCGGGGCCGAGCAAGTCGAGCGCGGCATAGGTGGTGACCAGTTTCATGACCGACGCGGGGTTCATCGGCAGGTTGGCATTGTGGGCGACCAGTGGGGCAGCTGCATCGACTGGTTGCACCGTGACAGCAACGCTGCTGGCAGGAATCTGCGTCGCCTTGAGCGCCTTGAGGACATCGGGCGGCAGGCCATCGGCCATGCTCAGCAGGGGCAGGCTGGCGAGCGCCAGGGAGAGAAGTAGGCGAGGTGACATCGTGCAGCTTCGAAAATACGACAAGGGGGCGTAGGCTACCACTCACCGCCATCGGCACAAATGCAACGGCAATCGGGTAAAAGCCTGGGTGGCTGATTGTTTTGGTGTTATTGTTATATTTGCGAATTAAAAATGGTGACTTAGTTGTTCCATGAATGACCCAGTCGGGACTTCCCTTGAGCGTCGTGTCTTTTTGACTCTGGGCTATCGGGCTTGGGTGGTGATGGCTTATCTGCTCGTGGCAATACTCGGGGCGCTGGGTGTTTCAATGGAGTTTCGTCAGATCGACGAAAGCCTTGAAGGTCTGGCGCGAGAACGCGGTAGCGTGCTGTTTCGGCTGGTCGAATTGACGCGCGACTGGAATGCGCAGCATGGCGGTGTTTATGTGCCCGTGACCGAAGCGACCCAGCCCAATCCCTATCTGAAGCACCCGAGACGGGATCTGGTGACGACCGACGGGCAGCACCTGACCATGGTCAACCCGGCTTTCATGACGCGTCAAATTGCTGAAATTGCCGAGAAGGCGGATGGCGTCAAGTTCCATATCACTAGTCTGAAGCCCATACGTCCGGCAAACGCGGCGGATGAATGGGAAACCCTTGGACTGCAGGCCTTCGAGAGCGGGCAAAAGCACGAAATCCTGTCGCTGCTGAACACCGACAGTGGTTTGGTCCATCGCTACATGGCCCCGCTCTATGTCAAGGCAGCCTGTCTGACGTGCCATGCCGATCAGGGTTACAAGCTGGGGGATGTTCGTGGCGGCATCAGCATTTCGATGCCGGCGCAGAAGATGCTCGATATTCGCAGCACCCAGCGCACCCGAGTACTGATGACTCTCGGTACTGCCAGCGTGATGGTGGCCTTGCTGCTGCATTACGTGATCAGAAGATCCCGTCGCCATTTTCTTCGCCTACAGGCGGTGACCGCCGGGCAGGAACGACTGATCGCCGAGCGGACTCAGGCACTCTCGATGGCGAATGCAAAATTGCTCGATGAAGTCGCTGAGCGCAAGAAAAATGAAGGCCGGATCAGCGAAAGCGAAGCCCGTTATCGTTCCGTGATTGAAACCAGCCAGAACGCCATCATCATCATGCGGGCGCCGGATTTCATCATTACCTTTGCCAACGATCAGGCTGCGGCAATGATCGGGCTCCAGTCCGAGCAGTTATTGGATCATTCCCTGCTCGACTTTATTGCCGAAGCGGACCGGCCTCTGGCCGCAGAGCGCCTTGCCCGCCGAGCCCGTGGCGAACCGGTGTCGGCCATGATTCGCCTGCACTTTGCCCGTCCCGATGGCTCGCATGTGCGGACCGGTGATGTCCATGTCGCCCGTATCGACAGCGGTTTGACCCAGTCGCAATGGGTGGTCAGCGTTCGCGATGTGACCGACCAGCTGGCGAATGAACGGGCGCTGCAGATTTCGGCCGCCGTGATGGAGAGTGCGGCGGAGGGCATCGTGGTGACCGACGCCGAGAACAGGATTATCCAGATCAATCCCGCCTTTACAGCAATTACAGGCTATCGGCCTCAGGAAGTGCTGGGCAGGGATCCATCCATCCTCGGCGCCGGTCGACAGGAGCCTGGCTTTTTCCATAGCATGTGGCAGGCACTGGACCAGGACGGGCATTGGGCCGGAGAACTCTGGAATCGTCGCCCCGATGGCAAGGTCTACGTCGTCTGGCTGGCAATATCGGCGATCCGCGGCGAGGGGGCGGAGAGTGGAGGCCGGCACGTCGCGACATTCATCGACATTACTCAGCGCAAGGAAGTCGAAGAATTGCTTCGCCATCGTGCCCAAAGCGATCCGCTGACGGATCTGCCCAACCGGACCTTGTTCTATGACCGGCTGCAGGTGGCCCTGACCCAGGCGCGGCGCTACAAAGAGGTTTTTGCGCTGCTCTATGTTGATCTGGATCACTTCAAGGAGGTCAATGACACGCTGGGCCATGCCGCGGGGGATGAATTGCTGGTTGAAACCGGACACCGATTGGTGCAGGCGGTTCGCCAGTCGGATACCGTGGCTCGCCTGGGGGGCGATGAATTTGCCGTCATTCTTCCCAAGGTTGGCAGCCATCTGGAAGTGGAAGAAGTCGCCCAGCGGGTGGTGACGGCGTTGGCGCGTCCTTTTCATCTGGGGGCGGGGGATGCGTCAATCTCTGCCAGTGTCGGCGTGGCCATCTATCCCGCGCACGGCGATGATCCGGACAGCCTCCGGGCGAGCGCCGATGCTGCACTCTATGCGGTCAAACAGGCCGGTCGCAACGCTTATCGCTTCGCGCCATTTTCAACCCGGCAGCAGCCTTGAAGGGCACTCAAGTTCGGCCAGTATTTCTGGCGCCCGGGACAGCATTGACCGCTCCCCTGATAGGAGCGCAGAAATTATTTGGCTACGTTGTAGAAATTATGTGGCCGTTGCGAAGAAATTATTTGGCCGTATACGGGCATGTGCGAGATAAATCGAACTTTCGACTTATCGCTGAACGAAACAAAATTTCGCATAGAAAAACGTTAGCGGGGTTGTGAACAAAAAAATCCCCCGGACCGAGGAGGAGACAAGGCCGGAGGATAGCGCCGCCATGGGGTTGGCTCAAGTCTTGAAAGCTATGGCGTGCATCTGACTTTCAAGCGCTGGCCGATAGAACGAAACCCTTAGTCCAACCAGGCGGAAACGATTAGCTCCGCCGTGCCGGCATAGATGTTTGAAGAACCGGCGGCATTCTGCTGAGCGATCAACAGATGGCGGGCGGCATCCTCCAGGGAGGGACCGACCACCAGCAAATTCGGACTGACATGCAACGGACGTCCAGAATCAGACTTCACAGAACGCATAGCAGCGCGGGCAGCGGCATAGTTCGTTTCGTCCAGCGCGCCCTTGGAGCCAAAAGCGAATTGCCACAGGGCATAGCCCGCGTTCACGCGAGCGTCGACGCCGTAAATGTATTCGTTCTGCATGAACACATGCTCATCATCATCCTTGTTCAAGGCCGTAAACTTATAGTCCCGGCGCTTCTGGAAAATGAACGGCTTGACAATCTTGCTCGTATCCAAAAGGAACCAGGCCGGCCCCGCACCAGCCTGCATGTTGGAAACGCTAGCCCCCTTCACCGGATGATCAGTATCAAAGAAATACTGTCCGTCGTAGCAAGCCTGGGTAAAGCCGTCTTTCATCAGGCCAAAAACCAACTCGTCCGGATGCGTTTTAGACAACTCACCGTATTGCTTTGCCACCGGGCCATATACCCCGATCTTGTCATCCTCGATACTTGCGCGAGCAATGCCAAACGTTGACTCGAACGTCCGGTTTTTGATCGTGTAGCTAAAAGCTTCCGGGTTGTTGATATGGCGCGATCCCACCCATTCACGCATTCCGGGAAAGCTGCCCAGCCAGCAATAATCATCCTCGCTGGAAGTCGACGGGTTAATCGTGGCCAACTTTTCCAAGTGAGACTCAGTGGCATTGAACGCGCTGTTGAATGTGGCATTCAGGCCCGTATAGACAGAGGCTAGTGCTTGGCGATTAATGATCACGATTGCTCCCCTAGTTTGGCGAAGGTGTTGCCGATCATGGCGACATAGCGGCCCGTCAGCTTGAATTCGGCAGCGACATCCGCCGTACTCATGCCTCGATCAAGGCATTGTCGGATAGCGGCGTTACGCTCTTCCAGCATGCCTGGGGGGACCATCGGGATATAAACCCGCTTGCCCAGCAATTTTTTGTTCACCTGCTCTGAGGCTTCCTGGCCAAATACCTGAAACCAGGGATGCAAGACGCCATCATCCATGGCAATCGATTTGCGGATATACAGGGTTTCACCCCCATATTTTTCACAGAGGCTAAGCGCCCCGGCCTTGCCGATCAGTTCGGCCAGACTTTCAAACGTCGTTTGTTCACCGGTCATTGCTGCTCCTTTCTTGTAGGAAATATTTCCTTCAAACGCCGGGCCAGTGTGTGATGGAAGAAAGGGTTTCAGCAGGGGGAAAGGCTTCAGCGCCGCGATGGCGCTAAAGCCTAAGAATTCACGATATGTTCAACCATCCGATTGGATATGCCGTGTTTGATGGCCAGATCGTTGGCAGCGTCTCGACAACTGATGCCTTCCGTCGTGGTCATCTTGTCGAACTCAATGATGATTTGTTGATTGCGTAGCTTTTTTCGGGTCTTGTCGCACCGGGGGATATAGACACTGTCACAACCATTGAACTCTTCAGCTAGTTTCACCGCCGCTTCACGCCCGATCACGCTGGCAACCTTCTGAAAGCGCCAGCTATTGATATTCCTAATGAACCGTATTTCAGCACCGCCAAAAGTAAAAACCAACGCGAGCGTTGGCTTAAGTCCGATCAATTCAACAAATCCCTTGGCGGTTTTGGGTAGGGTTTCCAGGGCGATTTCAGAAAACTCTGAATCGATCCAATTCATGTTCATGATGTTCACGATGGTGGCTCGGTAACTAGTAGCCTCGATCATGGGTGGGAAGCTATTCCATAAACACAGGGAAGCGCTTCGACACGTAATTGCCGCCAGTACACCAAGAGCAGAAGACGCAACACGCTACAGCAGTACCGTTTAGATATGCTTACAACGCGCCACATCGCCATCTACGCGATCAGGTAATACTCGGCACCCCCTGCCGTAGAAAAACCCTCCAGTAGTCGATTCTGGCGGCTTTTTTGGGGGAGGTTCTTTTCAAGACTTGGCCACGGGTTTGTTGTTGACTTTGCTCTGTTGGTCAACGCGCTTAACCAGCATGTTAATGGCGGTCGTTACCTTGCGCCTCGCCCGCCGATCTTTCTTGGTGGTGACTTCCGGACGGGGCGGTAAATTGCCAATTTTCAAGACTTCGACATGTAATCCTCGCACCTCAATACTTCCCACGAAAGCTAACCACTCTGGCTCGAAGGTACGATCTGCTATAAAAATCTCGAAAACGCTTGCAGCAGCTTTGGTCAGTTCTTCACAAGTGGCGTTAGGGTGAGCAACGATGCGCGTTGCGGCTAGGATGCACCCCAGATCATCAGCCCGTTTGGCTTGCTTCTTTAATGCCGTACTGTATTCAATATTTAAGCTAAGAATTGCGTCAATTTCGCCACCATTATGATGGGGCATAGATTCAATGCAGACGTCTACAAGCGCTGCAATATCCGTTTCATCAGCACGCGTCATTTTCCCGCCTTCCAGTAAGCGAAATTGCATCATTCTGAGTACCGAACCTGCCCTGAGAACTTTATTTGACAGGCTGTTTCCGCAGTCGTCGAGTTTTGAGAAGATTTCAAAATGAGTATCCATTACTAATTTCCTTTTCGTAATGTGAAAAATAATTGCGGGTGGCTAAACAAAGAATTGGGGGCAGCTATACTTCTGCGCATTTCGGTTCGAATCCTGTAGCGGCAACTGTTACGGTCAACTGGCTTCTCCGGCCTTTTTTTGTCGCAGTTTGAGCCAGTTTTCCAGCCCCAGTATCATCGACCGCATGCCCTCCCGATCAAGGAAACGCGGGTTTTCGACCTTGGCCACATTCTTGCAGAAGGCGATCAGCGACGGGTCATTGGCGGCGCCGGACATACCCAGTTTCTTGGACATATCCAGGGCGTAGCGCCATTGCTTTTGCGTTGGGCGGTCCGCGCTGCCACTGGCCGGAAGTGGCGCATGTGGGCTAGGGTCGAGTGCCCCGAGGTCGCGCAACTGATCGACCAGGACCGATAATTCAGTGTCGCTGCACAGGGCGCAGCTACTTTGCGTGCTGTGCAACTTCATCCAGGCGCGGTAGGTGGCGTCGTCCCAGCCCAGTCGTCTGACTCCTGCATGAATCATCTTGATGAGGGCGGGACGGTTCATTGGGCGCTCGGCTTGAACTGCTTGGCCAGCGTAGCGAAGAATTCACCGGTCATGGGTTGCCCAGGAAACAGGCTTTTTGCAATGCCCATGATGTCGGCTACTGCCCGCAGGCCGCCATTGCGTCCCGGCAGGATGGCTTGCGCAGTCACCGCTTTGGCCAGGCTGTTGCGCTGGGTGCCGTTAAATCCTTCTGGCATGCCGTGCCAGGCCAGCCAGGCTTCCACGTCATCCGGAGTGGTGGACGGGAAATCAAAGCGGCATGCACGGCTGGCCAGTGCGCCAAAGGTGGTTTTCTTGCCAAAGACGGCGGCGGAAAGGTCGGGGTTGCCGATCATGGCGATGCCAATACCAAAGTCATCGTGCAGGCTGCAAATCACGTCCAGGGCGTCCCCCAGGCGCTGGCATTCTTCGAGAATGAGGAAGTCGCCGGAGCGCAGGGCTGCGCCAATCGCATTCATAACGTTGCCCCGGCGATGGCTACCGGGGCTGGCGCCCATGCCATCGCGGATTTTTTCCAGGGCAGCGACCGGCTTGCAGTCGGTGCTGTCGAACTGAATGCGAACGGCACCAGGGCGGCTATGGGTGCGGGGATGGTTCGCCGCGTAGTATTTCGCGGCTTCGGTCTTGCCGATGCCCCAGGTGCCAGTGATGGCCAGCAGCAGGCAGTCTTGGTGTGCCGTAGCGAACAGGTTTTGCAGTGTTCGGAAGGTGGGGGTTACTGCATAGGTGCTGTCATCTTCTGGCGGGCGCTCGGCATCCTTGAGCCAGTCGGCTAGGTCGGCAATGGCTTGCCTTGTTCTGCCACCAAGGTTTGAGAGATAGCCGTCTTTAAGCAGGGACTTGAGATGCTGCTCATCAAGGCCGGCGGCGATCTGCAAGCGAGATAAGCTGACGGTGCCTGCTGCCAGGCGGGCGCGAATGGCGTCGAGGAGTGTATTTTTAGCGTCTTCTTCGGCTATTTGCAGTTGAAGTTGCTGGGCTCGCCATTCGCAAATCGCTTCGTAGTTTCCGGCAAGCTCATTCGGCAGGCCTTCCATAAAACTCAGGCGGGCGGCGGGCAAATGTGCATATTTTTGTTCTATCATGGCTATGCCTTTCGGTGGTTGGCTGACAGGTGCTTAACAAGGTCAAACACCGGCTCTTCCGGGTTTGGCTTTTCCTTTTTGTCGGGGATGGCTAAAAGGGCTTGCATGGGGTCAAACGACGTTGGCGCGTCGTTTGACCTTTTTTCTTGGGGCGGCGATGGGCCGAATATTTCGCCGGTGCTGGGATGGCGCAGGAATCCAGCCGGTAGCATTGGCGGCGGCGCGGCGGCATTGGCCAAGGCCTTGGCCACGGCCTCGCCCTGCCCGTTTAAGTCGATGGTGATTCCTTCCGGTAGCTCGGGGGCCTGTGCCTGCTCTTCGACGTGGCGTTCACCCTCTGCGATCAGATGCAGTCGGGTGGTGCCTGCTTTGAGTGCCCTGATATGCTCACTGAGGACGCGGGCGCGGTGCGCTTGTTCCTTGGCGCCATCTACGTCGCCATGGTTAAAGCTGCTACCCATGGCTATAGCGTGTAATTTCCCGGCACTATCGAGATAGAAGGTATGGGAACGGTCCCATTTTGCGACCCGAATTTCAACAGTTTTGCCGATCAGCGGAATAAGCACGTCAGCCATGCCCCAGGTGCCGTCTACCTGAACGCCACCCGCGTGGACCTTGAGGCGGCGGACTTCGGAGAAAGCAAATAGGAATACCTCACGGGCGGCCTTGATTGGCTGCCAGCCTTGCGCATAAAAGGCGCGGCGCTTGTCGTTTGGGCTGCTGCCGTCAGCTTGCGGGGTGGCTCGGTAGAGGTCGACGCAGGTGCTTAAATCGCGCTCGAATGTTTCGGTATCCCCTTCGTAAGCGCGGGGGGCTGCGCCTACCTTGTGGGTGCGTTTTTTCATGCGGTCGCCACCAATCCAGCCGTCCATGAGCGAGAAGTAGCCACGTTCCAGGATGCCGAATACACCTTCAATCTGCTTGGCCGGGGCGTTGTAGGGCCGTGCCCGGATGATGGCGCGGGCCTCCGGTGCCGGAGTGGCCGCTTCGGAGTCGACCATTTCGCGGACTTCATCGCCGCTTTTGATGAATATTTCAAAGGCGCGTGTCAGGCCGCTCAGGGCTTTGAATCCGTCCATCATTTCAGCCCATTTGTACTCTGAGCCGTTGTCCAGGTAGAGGCTGCGCGGCAATCCCCAGTCCATGGCCATGGCCACAAAAGAACGGGCGATGTCTTCCTGGCGAATCCCTCTTCCTTTGTCGAGAATGACGACGGTGATATGAATGTCGTAGGTGGCCAAATCTAGCCAGGCAATGAGGCGTGCATGAACTTCGCGGCCATCGTGAGCCTTGATGACATCGAGCGGGTGGACATCGCCAATCACGACATCCATGGGCTTCAAACCATCGCGGTTGCGCTTGATGCGCGGGGTGTACTGGTCAAAGAAGAGCTTGGCGTTACGTTCCTTGATGGCCACAAGGCTTACGCCCCGGTGCTGTTCGACCAGGTAGCGACCGACCGTGCAATTTTTCTGGGTGGCCTCTGGCCAGCCAGCGGCGCGGCATAGCTGGGCAAGCTTTGAGGAGGCAAACTCCTCAATGCGATTGACGCCAGGGGCACCACTGGCCCAAAGGCTGCGGACGTATTGCTCTATTTCAGCGGCTATTCGGGATTTTTCAGTTTCGGGCAGCGGACAAGCATCGTCCCAGGCGCGAGATATCAGACAGCGCCGGGCTTTGCGGTCAGAGCGGCGTTTTCTGGCCAATGCGGGCAAGTCGTCACGGTCAACATCATCCAGCCAGCGGCGCAGGGTGCGAATGGAAAGTGTAATGGGTTCGCCATCTTGGTCAAGGTGGCTACGGCTCGCCAACTCGCCAAGGACAGCGCCGCGCGCCCGCGATTTTTTGGGGTGAGCCAAGGCCGGGGAAAGTATCGAGAGCTTCCATTGCCACTCCGCTACTTTGTCGGCGATGGTTGAATCGAAGATTTGCGGCGCTGCGATGGAAACCGCGAGCGGGGTAATTATTTCGCCGGACGCAAAATTATTGCGCTGTGCGAAAATGGGGGCGGCGCTGGGCATGGCTGCCAGGGCTTTATGATTCATCGATTACCCCGTCTTTGATCCCCAAGAGGACGGCGATTTTGTGACTGGCACCAAAGTTACAAGGATTTTCTTTGCGCAAAACATCCCTTACCTGCTCATACGCTACACCGTGCTTTCTTGCCCAGGCGGCCAATGAAACGCCATGCAAGACCATTTCTCGGCGGGCCTCTTCGCGCGTTTTGAGTTTGGATACTGCTGCCATGTCAAACCCCTTATTAGGTGCAATTAGGGATTAGTATGGATACGAATGACCACTCAGTCAATAAAGTTGGTGTAACAAAGATAACCATTGGTGCTCGAATTCGAGAGGAGAGGCTACGCCTCGGAATGTCCCAGGCAGCTTTTGCCAAGGTTCTAGGCGTGCATCGCCGAACTCAGATCAACTATGAAAGCGGAGAGCGAAAGCCGGACACGGATTACCTTGGAGCGCTAGCCAATGCTCAAGTGGACGTTGGTTATGTTCTGACCGGAGAGTCTGAGTTTCGGAAGCTGATGGTGCTTCAAGATATATGCGGGCACATTCGGGTTGCGCTGGGTATTGACGAATGTTTTGATGCCGAATGGGCTGAAGTCAAGGCCTTGGTTATGGCAGATTTACAGAACTTCTATGATTCCAAGCCGGAACCATTGAGAGGCTTCAGTGCTGTTCGTAGCCTGCTGCGAAAAAGCCCTGAATTGGGCGCGAGCAGCGATGATTTAGCCGATCTTCTTGATAAAATTGAATTTGTCGCAGAGGTAGATGGATTGCAACTGACAGCGACCAGGAAGGCAGGGGCGTTAGTTTGCCTATACCGCACGTGGAAGCTTTCCCGTGTGCGTTTTCTCGATTTGCAGACAGTTCGTGAAGAACTCCGGGCAGGGGCTTAAAGTTTCATAGGGCGAAAATTATTTTCTCCCTAAGTCGGTTGTGCTGCGCAGAAATTCCATCCCATCCCGTTTCACCGCATCCCGCCTAGTCCCAAATCAACGGCCAAATAATTCCTACAAATGCGGCCATTTAATTTCTGCACCCCTAATACGATTTTTGCAAATTCGCCTCTTGAAATTCGCTGACCTCGCCCCTATTATTAGCACTCACCGGAGAGGAGTGCTAACAGCGTCTTCTCTCCGTTCCCGAATCCGCGCCTGACGCGGTCGGCCAATTTCTTGTTTGTTGCAACTTATTTTCAGGAGTCAGATTTATGAATATCCGTCCTTTGCACGACCGTGTGATCGTCAAGCGCGTTGAAGCCGAGCGTACCACTGCATCCGGCATCGTCATTCCCGATTCCGCTGGCGAAAAGCCGGATCAGGGCGAAGTTCTGGCCATCGGCCCGGGCAAGCGTGACGATAACGGCAAGCAGATCGCCCTGGACGTCAAGGTGGGTGACCGCGTTCTGTTCGGCAAGTATGCCGGCCAGGCCGTCAAGGTTGATGGTCAGGAAGTTCTGGTCATGCGTGAAGAAGACATCATGGGCGTTCTGCAGGCCTAAGTGCCGCGGTTACCCCGAAATACTGTTCAAAATTCAGGAGTTATAAATGGCAGCTAAAGAAGTCAAATTCGGTGATTCCGCCCGCGCCCGCATGGTCGAAGGCATCAATGTTCTGGCCGACGCAGTCAAGGTCACCCTCGGTCCCAAGGGCCGCAATGTCGTGCTCGAGCGTTCATACGGCGGCCCGACGGTCACCAAGGACGGCGTTTCTGTCGCCAAGGAAATCGAACTGAAAGACAAGTTCGCCAACATGGGCGCCCAGATGGTCAAGGAAGTGGCTTCCAAGACTTCCGACATCGCCGGTGACGGCACCACGACCGCTACCGTCCTGGCACAGTCCATCGTCCGCGAAGGCATGAAGTACGTTGCGGCCGGCATGAACCCGATGGATCTGAAGCGCGGTATCGACAAGGCTGTCGTCGCCACACTGGCCGAACTGAAGGCTTTCTCCAAGCCCTGCACCACGACCAAGGAAATCGCCCAGGTGGGTTCCATTTCCGCCAACTCTGATGCTGACATTGGCGAAATCATCGCCAATGCCATGGAAAAAGTCGGCAAGGAAGGCGTCATCACCGTTGAAGATGGCAAGTCCCTGGCCAATGAACTCGACGTCGTCGAAGGCATGCAGTTTGACCGTGGCTACCTGTCCCCGTACTTCATCAACAATGGCGACAAGCAGCAAGCCCTGATGGAAAACCCGTTTGTCCTGCTCTACGACAAGAAGATTTCCAACATCCGTGACCTGCTGCCGATCCTGGAGCAAGTCGCCAAGGCCGGCCGTCCGCTGCTGATTATTGCTGAAGATGTCGATGGCGAAGCCCTGGCAACCCTGGTGGTGAACAACATCCGTGGCATCCTGAAGACCGTTGCCGTCAAGGCCCCGGGCTTTGGCGACCGTCGCAAGGCCATGCTGGAAGATATCGCCATCCTGACCGGCGGTACCGTGATTGCCGAAGAAACCGGTCTGTCGCTGGAAAAGGCTGTCCTGAAGGATCTGGGCCAGGCCAAGCGCATCGAAGTTTCAAAGGAAAACACCATCATCATCGACGGTGCCGGCGAAGCCGCTTCGATCGAAGCCCGCGTCAAGCAGATCCGCATCCAGATCGACGAAGCCTCGTCCGATTACGACAAGGAAAAGCTGCAGGAGCGTGTGGCCAAGCTGGCTGGCGGCGTTGCCGTCATCAAGGTTGGCGCCGCCACCGAAGTCGAAATGAAAGAAAAGAAGGCGCGCGTTGAAGATGCCCTGCACGCTACCCGCGCTGCTGTGGAAGAAGGTATCGTCGCCGGCGGCGGCGTTGCCCTGATCCGCGCCCGTGCTGCCGTTGGCAAGCTGAAGGGTGACAACCACGATCAAGATGCTGGCATCAAGATCGTCCTCCGTGCCATGGAGCAGCCGCTGCGCGAAATCGTGGCCAACGCCGGTGACGAGCCGTCCGTTGTGGTCGACAAGGTCCAGCGTGGCAAGGGTAACTACGGTTACAACGCTTCCACCGGCGAGTACGGCGACATGGTCGAAATGGGCGTTCTCGACCCGACCAAGGTGACCCGCACCGCACTGCAGAACGCCGCTTCCGTGGCTGGCCTGATGCTGACCACCGAGTGCATGGTGGCTGAACTGGCTGAAGACAAGCCGGCCGGCGGCATGCCTGACATGAGCGGCATGGGCGGTATGGGTGGCATGGGCGGCATGGGGATGTAATCTCCCGCCACACAAGCTTCCCCGCTTTGAAAAGCCCCGCCTTGTGCGGGGCTTTTTGCTTTTCGCGGTCAACCGGGAAAATGGTCTATTTTTCAATATCTTGACCGATATCAATTTGGCATTTCGAGATGGTTCTTGCGCTGTAAGTTAGTTGTAAGACGCTTCGCCTAAATTACGCTTCGCAGCAATGCCTCTATAAACAAAAATCTGAGGAGCAAATCAATGCAAAGCAACATTTACGCGAAAATTCGGGCCAACCCGAAATACGAGCAGCTGAGAAGCACTCGTAACACCTACGGCTGGGTCATGACCCTTCTGATGCTCGTGGTTTATTACGGCTATATCGGCCTGATCGCCTTCGACAAGGCCTTCCTGGCCAAGCCGTTGGGCGCCACGGGCGTGATGACGGTCGGCATGCCGATTGGTCTCGCTGTCATCGCCTTTACCATCATCATTACTGGCATCTACGTGCGCCGCGCCAACACCGAGTTCGACGCACTCAAAGAAGAGATCATCAAGGAGGCCAAGTAATGGCGAAATACATTAAGCAACTGGCGGGCATGCTAGCCCTGCTGGCCGCTGCCGGTGCAGTTTATGCTGCCGGCGCTGACCTCGGTCAGGCAGAGAAGCAGCCGACCAACTGGACCGCCATCATGATGTTCGGTGCCTTTGTTGTCGGTACCCTGTTCATCACCAAGTGGGCTGCTGCCAAGACCAAGTCGGCGGCTGACTTCTACACCGGTGGTGGCGGCATCACCGGCTTCCAGAACGGTCTGGCTATTGCGGGTGACTACATGTCCGCCGCATCCTTCCTCGGTATTTCTGCCGCGGTGATGGCCAACGGTTACGATGGCCTGATCTATGCCATCGGCTTCCTGGTTGGCTGGCCAATCATTACCTTCCTGATGGCAGAGCGTCTGCGCAACCTGGGCAAATTCACCTTTGCCGACGTGGCCGGTTATCGCTTCGCCCAGACCCCGATCCGCGCTTTTGCCGCGACCTCCACCCTGATCGTTGTGGCCTTCTACCTGATCGCCCAGATGGTCGGTGCCGGTCAGCTGATCAAGCTGCTCTTCGGTCTGGAATACTGGATGGCAGTGATTATCGTCGGCTCGCTGATGATGGTTTACGTGCTGTTCGGCGGTATGACTGCCACCACCTGGGTGCAGATCATCAAGGCCTGTCTGCTGCTGTGTGGCGCCACCTTCATGGCATTGATGGTCATGTCCCATTTCGGTTTCAGCCCGGAAGCGATGTTTGCCAAGGCTGTTGAGATCAAGACGATTCTGGCTACCAAGGCGCTGACTGCCGAGGCGGTCAAGGCGGGTGCCGATGCGGCGACCGTTGATGTGGCTGCGGCTGCTGCTGCCAAGGGTCTGTCCATCATGGGCCCGGGTAACTTCGTCAAGGATCCGATCTCTGCCATCTCCTTCGGTATGGCCCTGATGTTCGGTACCGCTGGTCTGCCGCACATCCTGATGCGCTTCTTCACGGTGCCGGATGCCAAGGAAGCCCGCAAGTCCGTTTTCTGGGCAACCACCTGGATCGGTTACTTCTACGTTCTGACCTTCATCATCGGTTTCGGCGCCATCACCTTTGTGCTGACCAATCCGGAATTCCTTGATCCCAAGGGTGGCCTGATCGGTGGTAACAACATGGCTGCTATCCACCTGGCCAAAGCGGTCGGCGGTAACGTCTTCCTCGGCTTCATCTCCGCGGTTGCCTTTGCTACCATCCTGGCTGTGGTTGCCGGTCTGACCCTGTCGGGTGCGTCTGCTGTTTCCCACGACTTGTACGCTACGGTGTTCAAGAAGGGTAACGTCGATTCCGCTTCCGAGCTGCGTGTTTCCCGTATCACCACCCTGTGTCTGGGCGTGATTGCCGTTATCCTGGGTATTGCCTTCGAAAAGCAGAACATCGCCTTCATGGTTTCCCTGGCTTTCGCGATCGCTGCTTCGGCTAACTTCCCGGTGCTCTTCATGTCCGTGCTGTGGAAGAACACGACGACGCGCGGTGCGGTCGTTGGTGGCTTCCTGGGCCTGGCTTCCTCCGTGATTCTGACCATTCTGTCTTCCTCCATCTGGGAAGCCGTTTTGGGTAATCCGAAGGGTTCTGCCTGGTTCCCCTACACCTCGCCTTGCTTGTTCTCGATGACCATCGGCTTCGTTGGTATCTGGTTGTTCTCGATTACCGACAGCAGCGAGCAGGCCAAGAAGGAACGTGCCCTGTTTGCCGATCAGGAAGTTCGTTCGGAAACTGGTGTTGGTGCTTCCGGCGCCAGCGGCCACTAAGCAAGTCGCTTCAAACAGAAAAAGCCCGGGGCAACCCGGGTTTTTTTTCGTTTTGAATTTCGTGGAATTTTTCCGGTTGACCGTAGCAATCCAAAAAACGTGGACGTGCTTGTGCACTGCAAAAATCGCAGGGCAAAATATTTGATAGACTCTGTCTGTTTAGCGGGGGAAAAAACGGTAGGGGGTCGCCCAGTGCAGGATCGGGTAACCCCCTGAGCAGCGGTAGAACCGCACACTCCAAAGACCATAAAAGGAGAACAGCCCGCATAGAGTAATGCGACAGGCTTACAGAAATCTTACGCCGGCAAGGGCCAAAACCGATACATGCGCATTCTTATAGCTGAAGACGACACCATCATCGCCGATGGACTATCCCGCTCCCTGCGTCAGGGCGGATATGCTGTGGACTGGGCGCCCAACGGCATGGATGCCGATACGGCATTGCTCACCGTCGCCTACGATTTGCTGATTCTCGACATTGGCCTGCCCAAGCTTTCCGGCTTGGAGCTGCTCAAGCGTATCAGGGCGCGCAACTCGCAATTGCCCGTGTTGATCCTGACTGCGCTCGACGGTACGGGTGATCGCGTCAAAGGGCTTGATCTGGGCGCCGATGACTACATGGTCAAGCCGTTCGAGCTGGCAGAGCTCGAAGCCCGTGTGCGAGCGCTGACTCGCCGTTCTGCCGGTACATCACCGACCATCCAGTGCGGGGCGCTCGCTTACGATCAGATTGGTCGTGTTGCCCAGATACACGGAGAAACACTGGATTTGTCGGCACGGGAAATCGGCCTTCTTGAAGTACTGCTCAATCGCATGGGGCGACTTGTCAGCAAGGATCAGCTGGTGGATCACCTTTGCGGCTGGGGAGAAGAGGTCAGTCACAACGCGATCGAGGTATACGTCCATCGCCTCCGCAAGAAAATCGAGGCCGGTGGGGTAAAGATCGCCACGGTACGTGGCCTTGGCTATTGCCTTGAACGGCCCCAAGGTGACTAGCGGATCACCATCGACCTCGGAAACCGAGCGCTCGCTATTTGGCGAGATTCTCGACTGGATGTTGGCGCCCCTGTTGTTTGTCTGGCCGTTGAGCATCGCCTTTACCCATTACTTCGCCAACAACGTCGCCAATTTTCCTTACGACCAGGCGCTTCGTGAGCACGTCGCCGCGATTGCGCGTCAGGTCAAGCTGGTAAATGGCAAACCGATATTGTCACTGCCGGCCTCTGCCCGCGCCCTGCTCCGGGCGGACGAAACGGATAGCGTCTATTTTCATGTCGTCGGTGGTGATGGAAAATTACTGGCCGGTGATAAGGATCTGCCTGTGTTCAAGCTGCCGAGCGACGATTCGGTGGTGCCTGGCGAAATTTATATGCGGGACGGTGACTTCAAGGGGCAGGATCTGCGCATGGCCTACACCTATCTGGCCGAACCCCAGATGACTTCATCGCAATGGATCATTGTTGAAGTGGGTGAAACGACGGAAAAGCGCAGTCAACTCGCCAACAAGATCGTCGCCAGCGTCATCCTGCCGCAATTCATCATCATTCCGCTGGCCGTCATGCTTGTCTGGTTTGGGCTGTCGCGTGGACTGCGACCGCTGACCCGCCTGCGCCAGACCATCGAAGCCCGTGAGCCGGATGACCTGTCACCGATTGCCACCCGACGCGTACCGGAAGAGTTGGAGCCACTGGTGGAGGCGTTCAACGAAATGCTGGAACGAATGAAGCGGAGCGTTGCGGCTCAGCAACGTTTCGTCGCCGACGCCGCCCATCAGATGCGCACGCCGTTAACCGGACTGAAAACCCAAGCCCAGTTCGCCATGCGGGAGACCGATCCCGAGACGCTCCGTCACGCCCTGCGCCAGATAGCCACCGGTGTCGATCGGGCGGGACGACTGATCAACCAAATGCTCACCCTGGCGCGCACCGAAGGCGGGGAGGCTGCCCAACAAAAGCATGAGCCGATCGATCTGGCGCAACTGATCCGCGATGTGGTGGCCGACTGGGTGATGGTCGCCATCGAGAATGATATCGATCTCGGCTTTGAATCCGAAGGGTCAGCCTTGGTGCTGGGTAACCCTTTCCTGCTAAGGGAACTTGCCAAGAACCTGCTGGACAATGCGCTTCGCTATACGCCGCCAGGGGGCCATGTCACCTGTCGCGTGCTGGCCAATCAGGCAACCGTGCTACTGGAAGTTGAAGATGATGGGGTCGGCATCAGCGAAGAGCAGGCTGAAATGGTCTTCGAGCGATTCTATCGGGTCGATGACGCCTCTACGGAGGGTAGCGGCCTTGGGCTGGCCATTGTTCAGGAAATCGCGGTGCAGCATGATTCCCGCGCCAGCCTGCGGCCGAATCCTCGCGGGCGCGGCGCAGTTGCGCACGTTGCCTTCGCTACCTGGCATCCACCGCTTCCACCCTTGCCACCCCCGGATGATTTCTCGGAGCTTTACCGACAATCACCCCCTATCGGTACATAAGTCCTCAAAAGACGCTCGATTCAGTTGCAGGGCGAAGGTCAGATCGCTATAATGCGCCCTCGTTTGGCCAATTAGCTCAGTTGGTAGAGCAGCGGATTGAAAATCCGCGTGTCCGTGGTTCGATTCCGCGATTGGCCACCAAATTCGCCCTTGTAATTCAAGGATAAAACGCCAATCCTAAACGGGTTGGCGTTTTGCATTGTGGCACCGCAGTCAGAGGCCCCGGCTTGTACCGGTGTGAACGCGTTCTTCCTGAAGTTCCCTTCACCTGTTTTGCGCCATTGTGGCGATTAGGAGGCCTCTTGGCCAAACCAAACTACCAGTTCGAAAAGCGCCAAAGAGATCTTGCCAAGAAAAGCAAACAGGAAGAGAAGCGGCGTCAGAAGCTCACTGACAAGGCGGCTGAGCGTGTGAATGAGGACGTTGCGATGAATTCTTCCGACTCGCTCTCTACCGGGCCTGCCGTCAACGAGTCTCCCAAAACCTGAGGTCCTGTTTGGTCACCAAGACAAACGTTCGCATCGAGGCCATGTTGCCGGAGTATTCAGGCAGGGTTCTCGAGATGGCAGAAGCACTGGGTTTGCCGCAAGGCGTGGAGGCGGAATTTGCCTTGCAGCTTGGGGAGGGAGGGCTGCAACTCCAGGCGCTCGGTCCGGATGCATGCGGGCCGGTACGCGTTGATTTCCTTGAAGGGGCCGTCGCGCATCGCCGACTGCATGGCGGTGGCAGCGGCCAGATGATTGCGAAGGCGGTTGGTATCCAATCGGGTGTACGGCCGGTGGTTCTGGACGCGACAGCTGGTTTGGGACGCGATGCCTTTCTGCTCGCCCAGTTGGGTTGCCATGTGACCTTGATAGAGCGACATCCGCTCATCGGCGCGTTACTGGCTGATGGCATGGGGCGCGCGAGGCTGGATGAGGAGGTCGGGCCGATTGTTCAGCGCATGGATTTGCGGCTTGGCAATGCCATAGAAATTATCCGGGAATGGTCCGGTGAACCACCACAAGTCATCTACCTTGATCCGATGTTCCCGCATCGGGACAAGCGCGCGCTGGTCAAGAAGGAAATGCGTGTCTTTCGCCCGCTGGTAGGTGACGATGATGATGCCGCGCTGTTGCTGGCGGCCGCATTGGCGCTGGCAACGCATCGCGTGGTCGTCAAGCGACCGCGCAAAGCGCCAAATGTGGATGGCGGGTTGCCTGGCTATGCCCTGGAGGGAAAGTCTTGTCGTTATGATGTTTATCCCAAAAAGGCGCTGAAGCCCAGGCCATGACATTTCGGGATCTGGCCCGGTGTGCCGTATTGGTCGCTTCAACCGGCAATGACATGTTGCGGTAATATTTGATCGGCACAATGCCGGCTTTTCGAAGAGGCTACATCATGGAATTGCTCTTGTGGCGGCACGCCGAAGCTGAAGATGGCGACGACGACATGAAGCGGCGCCTGACTGAGCGTGGCGAAAAGCAGGCGCGGATGATGGCGTCCTGGATTCGTGAGCGCCAGCCCAAGGACCTTCGTATTATCGTCAGCCCGTCTGTCCGCACTCAGCAAACAGCCGAGGCATTGAAACTTCCCTTCGAAACGCTACGCAAGATTGGTCCGGACGCCTGCGTATCGGAGCTGATCGCTGCGTCCGGTTGGCCGGCCGCCCGGGGTTCCGTGCTGATTATTGGTCACCAGCCGTCGCTGGGCCGTATGGCGTCGCTGTTGCTGGCCGGGCAGGAGTCCGAGTGGAGCATCAAGAAAGGTGCACTTTGGTGGTTGAGTAACCGTGTGCGCCGAGGTGAAACCCAGACCGTGCTCCGGGCTGCGATCCCGGTTGAAATGCTGGACTAGACAAGGCGTCGGCTTTGCCGTGAAATAAGCTCTTTGCATCAATGGATGGAGAGAGACATGGTTACCAGAAAAAAAGCAACAACACATTTGCCGAGCGCTGTAGCGAATTCAGCCGTGCCCAGGCCGGCGCGCCGGCGCAAGGTGGCCAGTGGCGATGTGGCGCCGGCGCTGACCCCGCAAGGGATCGAGGGTTTTACCGTGAGTGCAGCCGTTGATGGCGCCCAGGAATCAAAAATGGGGGCAATGCGCGACGTCATTGCGGGGATGCCGGTGGAAGAATCGGTCGCGTTGCTCAAGGGGTTGCTCAAACAGCAAGGCGTTGCCGCCAACGACTTGCCGATCAATCCGGATGATGAACTGGCCAAGGACTGGCGCGATGGTGGTTATCCCTATCTGAACCTGATGCAACGCCGCAATTATGAGCGGCAGAAATACCGTCTGCAGGTCGAGCTCCTGAAGCTCCAGGCGTGGGTCAAGGAAACCGGGCAGAAGGTCGTGATCCTTTTCGAAGGCCGCGATGCAGCGGGCAAGGGGGGCACCATCAAGCGCTTCATGGAACACCTGAATCCTCGTGGTGCCCGCGTGGTTGCGCTGGAAAAGCCCAGCGAAATTGAGCGTGGCCAGTGGTATTTTCAGCGTTATGTGCAGCACCTGCCGACCAATGGCGAGATCGTCCTGTTCGATCGCTCCTGGTATAACCGGGCGGGCGTCGAGCGCGTGATGGGGTTTTGCAATGCGCAGGAATACAGCGAGTTCGTGCGCCAGGCGCCGGAATTCGAGCGCATGCTGGCGCGCAACGGAACGCATCTGATCAAGTTCTGGTTCTCGGTCAGCCGCGAGGAGCAGCGTCGCCGTTTTGGCGAGCGCAAGGTGCACCCGCTGAAGCAATGGAAGCTGTCACCCATCGACATGGCTTCGCTCGACAAGTGGGACGACTACACCAAGGCCAAGGAGGCGATGTTCTTCCACACGGATACCGCCGACGCGCCGTGGACGGTGATCAAGTCCAACTGCAAGAAGCGCGCACGCCTGAACGCCATGCGCTACGTGTTGCACAAACTGCCTTACAACAATAAGGACACCGCCCGGATCGGTAATCTGGACCCGCTGATCGTGGGGCGCGCCAACGTGGTTTACGAGCGTGGGGAGCAGCAGGGCGTGCCGATTCTCTAGTTGACGGGACGCAGTTAGATTTCGATTTTGGCTGATTTTTCCGGTTGACCGCAGTATGCGGTCGCCACGGATCGCAAGGGCTAGCTGACCACGTAGGAAGCACCGCCCGTGGCGATGAGCAGGCCCGTTTCATTCTCCAGGGTCATTTGCACCGAGGCAATGCGGCCACCGAGACGGGTAATCCGTCCGGTGGCCGTAAATTTCTTGCCGATGCCCTGATGCAGGTAATCAGTCCGCAAGTCGATGGTCCCGATCCGGCCAAAGCGATGGCCAACCTGTTCGGTCGTTTCGTTGTTGAATTTTTCGGCAATGGCGACAGTGGCGGCCAATCCGCCCACCGTGTCGAGCACGGTGGCAATGACGCCACCATGCAGTCGACCGTGCTGATAGTGGCCAATCAGGTCGTTGCGCATGGCAAAACTGATTTTGGGTGCGGCAGGATCAAGCGACTCGACCTTGAAGCCCAGCAGTTCATTGAAGCAGAGTTTATGTTCGAACACCTCGCGCAGCGTGGTTTCAAGACGAATTTGTTCCTGGGGTGAGCGGCGGGGCAATGGGGTGTTGGGCATTGGGCACAATAAGGGAGGGCGACGAAGTTGCCGCCACCCGGAGTTTACGCCTGTCAGACTGAAGTTGGGCCAAGTCCGCCAGGCTTGACGGTGCTAGCGGGGTACAAATCGGGCGTTGACAGCAATGGTGACGCGCTCGATGTCGTCCTCGTTGGGGTAGACCCAATGACGCAGCCAGGAGGGGAAAAGCAACAGCATCCCGTCCACCGGTTTGATCGTGTATTTGCTCATGAAGCAGGGGGCATCCTTGATGGTAGGTACCTGCAGATTGGTTCGGTTGTCCAATAGTTCAATGCAGCCGCTCCGTTCCGTGGTGCCCTCCGGGACGCGTACGTAATAACAGCCGGACCACGCCCAGCCGGGGTGATCGTGCGGCGTGTTGAAGCCGCCCTTGCCATTGATGTTGATCCAGCCCTGCGCTTGCGCCGCCATGGCGGCAAAATCAAAGCCCGGTGAAATGCGTAGCGTGGCCTGGCGAACGGCTTCAAGGAAGTGGGTTTGCAGCGCGCGGCAACCCGGTTCGGTCCGCTCGAAAAAATCGTCAGCCGAATGCCAGCCGTTCTGGTTGCTGCGTTGCTGTCCGTCGCTACTGGCACGCAGGGCGAAAGCCTCATCCAGCAGACGAGCATTGAGAGCGGTGGCATCCGGCAGGCTGAAAACCGCAAGCGGGGTGAAAAACAGAGGTTCAAGAGCGTCGAGGCGCAGGGGGCTCATGCACAAACTTTCGGGCTTGGGGCAAAGCGGAAAAGGGCCACGGCAGTGCCGCGGCCCTTCATGCTGCTTTACAGATGTGGCGCTCAGCTTACTGGGCGTTGCGGCGACGAGCGGCGAAACCGATCATGCCCAGGCCGGCCAGCATCATGGCGTACGACTCGGGTTCCGGCACGGCGGCCATGACCAGAAGCTGGCCACCTTCGACCATGGCCGTCGGGTCGGCCAGACCAAGGCTGGCAGCCGAGGCGTGGTCCTGAGCAACGAGCAGGCTGTACTGCTTGCCGTCGTTGCGGCCGAGAATGCTGGTGATGTCGATGACACCGGAGGTTTCTTCGTCCTTGGTGTGGGTTCCGGCGACAAAGCTGCCGTTGGTGACATCGCCGAACAGGGCCGGATCAAACTTGCCCATCATCGTCAATTTGCCGGAAACCGGATCGAAATTCCAGATCTTGCCATTGTGCTCGGCATTGCCGACGTCTTCGAGGATGGTCAGCGTGCCGTCCTTGTTGACCGCGATGTTATCGAACATGTTCGGCTTGGTGGCACCCAGGCCTCCCAAAGTGGTGCTGGTGTCGATCAGCGTTTTGATGGAGCCACCAGCATCCGGGTTGGAAATGTCGTCGAAGTTCATCGCCCACAGACGGGTGCCGCCTTTTTGGGTCTGGCCGGTCAGTTCGGTTTTGTCGAGCTGGTCGGTAGTGACGAAGTAGTAGGTCTTGCCATCCGCGCTCCAGGCGCCATCTTCCGGGCGGGAGAAGGTCGTGGACTTCGTCGCATCCAGCGTGAAGCGAGCGCCGTCAGCGATGCCGGTGCTGCGAGTCGTTGAATTGCTGATTTCGTTGGTGACACCAGCAATATTGACAAACTTGGTGGTGCCGTTGGTCAGGCCGGCCTTGTCGACATCGGTGCCGGTGGCTTGCTTGGTGCCGACATATACAGCCAGGGCATTATTCATCATGCCGGTGCCGCCATCGTTATTGCCGATGACCACCGTCTTGTTCTGAGCGAACGGGTTGGCCAGCAGGTTTTCCCAAGCGCCGGTAGCACTGACACCGGAAGCGTTGGTGCTCTGGTTCATTTTGCCGAGAACGAATGTGCTGCCCTTGGCGGCACCCGTGGCGACAGTCGCCAGGGCGCGACCGTTGGCGCCGCCTTCTTCGCCATTGAGGAAAATGCGGGCGGTCGTACCGACACCGGTGGCGGCGTTATAAAAAGCAGTGCTCTGGGCCAGGTCGGCCGAGCAGAAGCGGTTGAACGAGACGCCCAGGCTTGCAACGGTGCTGGATTGTTGGGTGGCGGCATCCCAGCCATAGACATTTTTGATCAGGTCACCGCCGGAAACGACTCGCAGAGTCGTTTTGTTGATGACCCATTCTGAAATAAAGGAGCCTGCGCCCAACGTGCCATGGGAGGCAGCGCCGGAACCAGCACCAAATTCATGGTTCATCAGCACGGTAAAGGTATTGTCGCCATTGTCGTAGGCGCCGAGACCGTCAGGCAGGCCGGCCATGCGGTAGCCGCCGACCGCATCACCGGTGGTCAGGACGGCGGTGAATTCGACGCCCGGTGCGACTGCCTGGAGATAGGCGTCCTGCGAGCTGCTAACGCCCTGGGCGGCATGGGCGTGGCCGGTCGACATGACTGCGAGGGCACAAGCGATGGCGGCGGTAAGATACTTCATCTGCATAATGATGCTCCTGAATGATGGGGTCTGGGATCAGGGAGGACTTGGCGGAAATCTCGCAAACGACCCATGCCAACCGACGTCTGGAATTTCAAAGCAGCACCCCCTGTTCCATTCATCATGAGCGAGAGTTATTACAGGCCAATTTAAGTCCGGTTAAGTAAACTGGCGCCGCCTGTCATGCAGGCGAAAAAAAGGCGACGATTGCGTCAATCGTCGCCTTCATGGTCCCGGCCAGTGCCGGAATTTTTATTTCTTGCGCGGCGCCGGCACATCCGTACAGGTGCCATGCGCCACTTCGGCAGCCATGCCCACCGTTTCACCGAGCGTCGGGTGCGGGTGGATGGTCTTGCCAATATCGACGGCATCGCAGCCCATTTCGATGGCCAGGCAGACTTCGCCGATCATGTCGCCGGCGTTCGGGCCGACAATCGCCCCGCCGATCACACGATGCGTGTCGGCATCGAAGATCAGCTTGGTGAAGCCGTACTCGGCACCGTTGGCAATGGCGCGACCGGAGGCTGCCCACGGGAACTTGGCAGACTCGATCTTGCGGCCCTCTTCCTTGGCTTGCGCCTCGGTGTAGCCAACCCATGCCACTTCCGGATGGGTGTAGGCCACACCGGGAATTACCGTGGCATCGAATGCCGCCTTGTGGCCAGCAGCGACTTCAGCGGCGACGTGCGCTTCATGCACGGCCTTGTGGGCCAGCATCGGGTTGCCGATGATGTCGCCGATGGCGAAGATGTGCGGCACATTGGTGCGCATCTGGGCATCGACCGGAATGAAACCACGGTCGGTGACTGCCACGCCCGCCTTGTCGGCACCGATCTTCTTGCCGTTCGGCGAACGGCCGGCGGCTTGCAGGATCATGTCGTAACGCACGGCATCGGCATTCGGTGCCGCATCGCCTTCGAACTTGACCCAGAGGCCATCATCCTTGGCGTCGACGGCCACTGTCCTGGTCTTCAGCATGATCTTGTCGAAGCGCGGCAGGTTCTGTTTTTCCCAGACCTTGACGGCATCGCGGTCCGGACCCTGCATCAGGGCATCGGCCATTTCCACAACATCGACCTTGGCGCCCAGTGTCGAATAGACGGTCGCCATTTCGAGGCCGATGATGCCGCCGCCAATGACCAGCATCTTCTTCGGCACGAAGCGCAGTTCGAGCGCGCCGGTCGAATCGACGATACGCGGGTCTTGCGGAATGAAAGGCAAATGCACGGCAGCTGAACCGGCCGCGATGATGCATTTCTGGAACTTGATGACCTTCTTGGCGCCGGTCTTGTCCTGACCTGCTCCGTCGGTGACTTCAACCTCGATGTGATACGGATCGAGGAAGGTGCCGAAACCGCGCACGATGTCGACCTTGCGGCCCTTGGCCATGCCGGCCAGACCGCCGGTCAGTTTGCCGACGACCTTGTCTTTGTGCGCACGCAGCTTGTCGATATCAACGCTTGGCGCCGCGAAGCTGACGCCGAGATCGGCCATGTGATTGGCTTCGTCCATCACCGCCGCAACGTGCAGCAGGGCTTTGGACGGAATGCAGCCGACGTTGAGGCAAACCCCGCCGAGGGTGGCGTAGCGCTCGACGATGACCGTCTTCATGCCGAGGTCGGCCGAGCGGAAAGCGGCGGAATAACCGCCGGGACCGGCGCCGAGAACGAGCATCTCGCACTCGATGTCGGCACCGCCGGCATGGCTGCCGGCGACCGGCGCCGGCGCTGCAGCGACGGGGGCCGCTGCCGGAGTTTCCGTTTTCGGCAGATTTTCCGGGTTGACCGCGGCAGCAGCGCCGCTATCCACCTTGATCAACAACGTGCCTTCGGCCACCTTGGCGCCCAGTTGAACGAGCACTTCCTTGACCACGCCGGCGACCGGCGACGGCACATCCATCGTCGCCTTGTCGGATTCCAGCGTACAGATCGCGTCATCCACCTTGATGCTGTCGCCGACCTTGACGAACAGGTCGATGATCGGCACTTCGGCGAAATCGCCGATGTCGGGGACTTTGACTTCTACCAGATTGCTCATGGTGTTCTCCCCTTACAGCGCGACGCGACGGAAGTCGGCCAGCAACTGAGCGATATAGACATTGAAGCGGGTCGCCAAGGCGCCGTCGATGACGCGGTGGTCAGCGGTCAGCGACAAGGGCAGGGTCAGGCGCGGCACGAATTGTTTGCCATCCCAGACCGGCTTCATGGCCGACTTGTTGACCCCGAGAATCGCGACTTCCGGCGCATTGACGATCGGCGCAAAGTAGGTGCCGCCGATGCCGCCCAGGCTGGAGATCGTGAAGCAGGCGCCGGACATGTCGGCCGGCTTGAGCTTGCCATCTCGCGCCTGCTTGGCCAGATCACCGGATTCCTGCGCCAGTTCGAAAACCGACTTCTTGTCGACATTCTTGACCACCGGCACAACCAGGCCGTTCGGCGTGTCGGCCGCGAAACCGATGTTGAAATACTTCTTCAGCACCAGGTTGTCGCCGTCGAGCGAGGAATTGAATTCCGGGAACTTCTGCAGGCCCTTGACGCACGCCTTCATCAGGAACGCCAGCATGGTCAGCTTGGCGCCGCCACCCTTCTCGTTTTCCTTGTTGAGCAACACGCGGAACGCTTCGATGTCAGTGATGTCGGCATCTTCGTGATAGGTCACGGCCGGGATCATCACCCAGTTGCGCGACAGGTTCTGGCCGGAAATCTTCTTGATGCGCGACAGCGGCTTGACCTCGATCTCGCCGAACTTGGCGAAATCGACCTTCGGCCACGGCAACAGATCGAGCACGCCGCCACCAACCACGCCACCCGCCGCAGCCGCGGCCGGGCCGGACACGGCGCCGGACATCACACCCTTGACGTACTTGGTCAGGTCTTCCTTGACAATGCGGTTCTTCGGGCCGGTGGCCGGCACTTTGGACAGATCAACCCCGAGTTCGCGGGCATAGGCGCGGACCGAAGGCGACGCATGGACCTTGGCGCCGAGCGGTAGTGCCGGGGCGAGCGCTGCCGGTGCGGCGGCAGGGGCAGCCGCCGGCGCAGCAACCGGCGCGGCAGCGGCCGGCGCCGGAGCGGCGGCTTGTGGTGCAGCAGCAGGGGCTGCTGCACCGGCACCCGTTTCAACCTTGATCAGTACGACGCCTTCGCTGACCTTGGAGCCGAGCTGGACCAGCACTTCCTTGATCGTGCCGGCCACGGTGGAGGGCACGTCCATGGTGGCCTTGTCGGATTCCAGTGTGGCAATGGCATCGTCAACCTTGATGCTGTCGCCGACCTTGACGAACAGGTCGATGACCGGCACGTCCGAAAAATCGCCGATATCCGGCACTTTGACTTCAACGATACCACCGCCAGCGGCCGGTGCAGCGGCCTGGGCTGCAGCAGCGGGTGCGGGGGCCGGCGCGGCCGCCTGCGGCGCCGGTGCAGCAGCGGCAGCACCACCTGCCTCAACCTTGATCAGTACAGCGCCTTCGCTGACCTTGGAGCCGAGTTGAACGAGGACTTCCTTGATGACGCCTTCAACGGTCGAGGGCACATCCATGGTCGCCTTGTCGGATTCGAGCGTGGCAATGGCATCGTCAATCTTGATGGTGTCGCCGACCTTGACGAAAAGGTCGATCACCGGAACTTCGGAAAAGTCGCCGATATCGGGCACTTTGACTTCAATGATTTGGCTCATGTTGTCTCTCCCCGATTAAACCGACAGCGGGTTGGGTTTGTTCGGGTCAAGGTTGTACTTGACCAGGGCAGCGGCGACCGTCTCGCGGCTGATTTCGCCATTGTCGGCCAGCGCCTTCAAGGCGGCCAGCGTGACCCAATGACGATCAACCTCAAAATGGTGGCGCAGCTTCTCGCGGGTATCCGAACGGCCAAAGCCATCGGTGCCCAGCGTGACGTACGGTGCCTTGACGAACGGGCGGATCTGCTCGGAGAACAGCTTGATGTAGTCGGTCGAAGCGATGACCGGACCCTTGGCGCCCGCCAGCTTCTGCTCGACGTGTGACTGCTTCGGCGTTTCCAGCGGGTGCAACAGATTCCAGCGCTGAACGTCGAGGCCATTGCGGGCCAGTTCGTTCATGCTCGGGCAGCCCCAGAGGTCGGCTTCGACACCCCAGTCCTGCTTGAGCAGGTCGGCGGCAGCGATCACTTCGCGGAAGATGGTGCCGGAACCGAGCAGCTGAACGCGCGGGCCGGCCGACTCGCCACCCTGCTTGAACAGGTACATGCCCTTGATGATGTCGGCTTCGGCGCCGACCGGCATCTCGGGATGCTCGTAGTTCTCGTTCATTACCGTCAGGTAATAGAAGACGTCTTCCTGCTCCTGGAACATGCGGCGCATGCCGTCCTGCGTGACGACGGCGACTTCATACTGGAAGGTCGGGTCGTAGGATATGCAGTTCGGGATCAGGTTGGAGAGGATCAGGCTGTGACCGTCTTCGTGCTGCAGACCTTCGCCGTTCAGTGTCGTGCGACCGGCGGTGCCGCCGATCAGGAAACCGCGGGCACGTTGGTCGCCAGCTGCCCAGCAGAGGTCGAGGACGCGCTGCATGCCGAACATCGAGTAGCAGATGTAGAACGGAATGGTCTGGACGTTATGCACCGAATACGAGGTGGCGGCAGCGATCCAGTCGCTCATCGCGCCGGACTCGTTGATGCCTTCCTGCAGTACCTGACCGGTCTTCGATTCCTTGTAGAACATCAGCTGGTCATGGTCTTCCGGCACATAGTTCTGGCCTTCCTGGTTCCAGATGCCGACCGAGCGGAACATGCCTTCCATACCGAAGGTGCGGGATTCGTCCGGCACGATGGGCACAACGTTCTTGCCGACATTCTTGTCCTTCAACATCATGTTCATGATGCGGACGATGGCCATGGTCGTGGACAGCTCGCGACCTTCGCCGGATGCCTTGAGCAGGGCGTCGAACTTGTCGAGGCCCGGGATTTCGAGCGGCGCGGCCTTGCGGCGACGCTGCGGCAGGAAACCGCCGAGGTCCATGCGGCGCTGCTTCATGTACTTGTACTCTTCGGAGTCTTCAGCGAACTTCAGGTAGGGCAGTTCGTACAGCTTGTCGTCCGGCACCGGCAGGTCGAAACGATCACGGAAACGGCCGATCTGTTCGACATCCATTTTCTTTTGCTGGTGCGAGGTGTTCATCGCTTCACCGGCCTGACCCATGCCGAAGCCCTTGATGGTCTTGGCCAGAATGAGGGTCGGGGCGCCCTTGTGGGTGACGGCGGCGTTGTAGGCAGCGAAAATCTTGAAGATGTCGTGGCCGCCACGGTTCAGTTGCCAGACCTGGTCATCGGTCCAGTCAGCGACCAGTTCACGCAGTTCCGGGGTGTTGAAGAAGTGCTCGCGGACATAGGCGCCATTCTTGGCCTTGAAGGTCTGGTACTCGCCATCGCACAGTTCCATCATGCGCTTCTTGAGGATGCCCTTCTTGTCGCGGGTGAACAGGGCGTCCCACTGCGTGCCCCAGATCAGCTTGATGACGTTCCAGCCCGAACCACGGAATTCGGATTCGAGTTCCTGAATGATCTTGCCGTTGCCACGGACCGGGCCGTCGAGGCGCTGCAGGTTGCAGTTGATGACGAAAATCAGGTTGTCCAGTTTTTCGCGACCGGCCATGCCGATGGCGCCGAGCGATTCGACCTCGTCGGTTTCGCCGTCGCCGAGGAAGGCCCAGACCTTGCGCTGTTCAGCCTTGGCGGCATCGATCAGCCCGCGCGAGGCCAGGTACTTCATGAAGCGGGCCTGGTAGATGGCCTGGATCGGGCCGAGGCCCATGGAAACGGTCGGGAACTGCCAGAAGTCCGGCATCAGCCACGGGTGCGGGTAGGAAGAAATGCCCTTGCCGCCGGTTTCCTGGCGGAAGTGGTCCATCTGTTCCTCGGTCAGGCGACCGAGCATGAAGGCGCGGGAATAAACACCGGGCACCGAGTGGCCCTGGAAGAAGATCAGGTCGCCACCGGTTTCGTGGTCGATGTTCTTCCAGAAATGCGAGAAACCGACGTCGTACAGGGCAGCGGCCGAGGCGAAGGAGGCAATGTGGCCGCCGACGTTGGTGTCCTTGTTGGCGCGCACGACCATGGCCATGGCGTTCCAGCGGATGTAGCTGTGAATCTTGATTTCCATGTCGGCATTGCCCGGGTACTTGGGCTGCTGGTCGGCAGGGATGGTGTTGATGTATTCGGTGTTGGCCGAGTAGGGCAGGTCGATCCCGTCTTCGCGGGCTTGGCCGATCAGCTTCTCGATCAGGTAGTGAGCGCGTTTGGCGCCTTCCTGGGTGATGACGCTATCGAGTGCATCGGTCCATTCTTTGGTCTCCTGCGGATCTATGTCTGCAGGGTCAGGCAAGGCATTGGGTTGGTTGGCCATGGTTTGTCTCCGAGGTTGAATTTCATTTTGTTTTGCCTGTTGAGCAAAACAACTTTATCCGCTTATGGCTCCTGATGCGAGCCCGTAGTTTCCCGTAAGCATCGTTCCGCATTGTAAAATCAAAATTCGCATCGTGCAATAAGGGCAAACCCGTACTCAGGGATTTTTTTCGTGTTGAACGGAATATCTAAAGGGAGGCCCAGCGGGCCAGTGTGCTGCCGAAAAAGGCGGTGGCAATCAGGGCAAGCGGTGAAATGGCGATAAATACGCCCAGGACGCGGGCAATGAAGGGATGTGCCTCGTGCGCTTCGATGAAGCTGTGTGCTACCAGCGTGCCCTTGAGCCAGATGACGGCTGCGACCAGTAGCGGTAGCCAGCGGACATCGCGGAACCATTCGCTGAGACCAAGGCTGACTAGCGTCAGCGCGACTAGACCCAGCCATGCTGCGGTCAACCGGAAAAAATGGTCTTTTTTGAAATCCATCGTTCAGGCCAGTACGTAAAACAAGGGAAAAATAACCAGCCAGATGATGTCGGTGGCGTGCCAGTAACTGGCCAGTGCTTCCAGCCCGCAGTAGTCCTCAGCCGAGTAGCCATGCCAGAGCAGTCGGGCCAGCACCCAGAGGATGCCAAGGATGCCCCAGGTGGCGTGCACCAGGTGGGTGAAGGTGAGGTAATAGTAGACCGTGAAAAAAATCCCCGACTCGCCGTTGATGCCGTGGGCCAGATTCCAGTGGATCTCCAGCGCCTTGGTCAGCGGATAGCCGATCGCGATGACCAGGCCGGCAAGCAGCCAGATCACTGCCGCGCCGTGTTTGTCCCGGCGAATGGCATTGACCGAGCAGGCGATGAAGTAGCTGCTGGTCACCATCAGCAGCGTGATGATGGTCCCCGCCGTCACTGAAAGCCGTTGTGCACCTTGATGAAATGCATCCGGGAAGTGGGCGCGGGCAATGAAATAGACGGCGAAGAGCACGGTGAACTCGACAAACTCGCAAGTGATTCCCGCCCAGATGCCTTTGTTGCCGGGAACGCGAGTGGGTGTGACGTCGGCAGAATAGTGAGCGTCGTGCATGGTCATCGGTCTCTGAACACGCATTGTTCAGGGCTGCACGGGGGCGAGCCTTGATATCCATCAACGGGCTTGAATTGCGCCAAAAGGCGTGTCCTGCACAGGCCGGGCGCGGGACGCATCGTCGGATTCTGCTAAAATACGCGCCAATTCAAAGGGAAAGGCCACTGCCTTTCCCCTTTTCTTTTTAGTTGGATGCGACGATGACAGCTCAAATTATCGACGGCAAGGCTCTTGCCGAAGAACTGCGCCAAGGGTTCAAGGCACGGGTCGAGGCGCTGACCGCCCGCGGGCACAAACCGGGTCTGGTGGTCATTCTGGTCGGGGCCGACCCCGCCTCCGAAGTTTATGTTCGCAACAAGGTCAATGGCTGTCTGGCCATCGGCATGCACTCGGAGAAGGTCACGTATGACGCCACGGTCGATCAGGCCACGGTACTCAACAAGATTGCCGAACTGAATGCCGATCCGAACATTCACGGCATTCTCGTTCAGTTGCCGCTACCCCGGCATTTCGATGAAGAAGCCGTGCTTGAAGCGATTGCCGCCGACAAGGATGTCGATGGCTTTCACGCCGAAAACGTCGGTGCGCTGGCGCAGGGCAATCCGCGCTTCATCCCCTGCACGCCTTACGGTGTGATGAAAATGTTCGAGAAGGGCAATGTCGATCTGAGCGGCAAGGAAGCCGTCGTCATCGGGCGTTCCAACATCGTTGGCAAGCCGATGGCGCTGCTGCTGATCAATGCCGGCGCAACCGTCACCGTGTGCAATTCGCGCACCAAAGATCTCATCGGGCATACGCGTCGTGCCGACATTCTGGTGGCCGCGGTTGGCAAGCCGAAATTCGTCACCGCCGACATGGTCAAGCCGGGCGCCGTCGTCATCGACGTCGGCATCAATCGCCTGCCGGACGGCAAGCTGTGCGGCGATGTCGATTTCGCCGGCTGCAAGGAAGTCGCCGGGCAGATTACCCCGGTGCCGGGCGGCGTCGGTCCGATGACCATCACCATGCTGCTGGCCAATACCATAGAAGCAGCAGAACGGAAGGCCGGGCTATGAGCGATAAAAAGATACTCGTCGGCGTCGTCATGGGGTCCGACTCGGACTGGCCGACCATGCAGGCGGCCGCCGTTGTCCTGAAGGATTTTGGTGTCGCCTTTGAGGCGCGGGTGGTTTCGGCCCATCGGACACCGGATCTGCTCTTTTCATACGCAGAAGCGGCGCTGGGCCGCGGACTCAAGGCGATTATTGCCGGCGCCGGCGGTGCCGCACACCTGCCCGGCATGCTCGCTGCCAAGACAACCGTGCCGGTGCTCGGCGTTCCCGTCCAGTCCAGGGCACTGTCTGGCGTGGATTCGCTGCATTCCATCGTTCAGATGCCGAAGGGGATTCCCGTCGCTACTTTCGCCATCGGCGAGGCCGGGGCGGCCAATGCAGCGCTGTTTGCGGTGGCCATGCTGGCCAATGAGAATCCGGCGCTGAGCCAGAAATTGCTGGCGTTCCGTCAGGCCCAGGCAGAAAAAGTCCTGGCCATGACCTTGCCGGAAGTGTGATCGCCATGGCCTCCGGCAGCATCCTTCCCCCCGCCACGCTGGGTATGCTCGGCGGAGGTCAGCTCGGTCGTTTCTTCGTCAGTGCCGCGCACGAAATGGGTTATCAGGTCTGGGTCCTCGATCCGGATAAAAACAGTCCGGCGGGCCAGATCGCCGAACGCCATTTCTGTAGCAACTACGACGATTACGCGGCCCTTGATGCGTTCGCGGCCGGTTGTGCGGCGATTACCACCGAGTTCGAGAACGTTCCGGCGGCAACCCTCGATTACCTCGCCAAGTTCGTTCCGGTGCGCCCATCGGCCACGGCTGTCGCCATCTGCCAGGAGCGCATTGCCGAAAAATCATTCCTGCGCGATAACGGCCTGCCACATGGACCGTTCGCCGAAATTCGCAGCGAAGACGATATCAGAAATGCGCCCGCCGAACTTTTCCCGGCCATTCTCAAGGTCGCCCGCTTCGGCTACGACGGCAAGGGGCAGGCAACCGTCAACAATCATCAGGAGGCGCTGCTGGCGTTTGGTCACGTCAAAGGCGAGGCCTGTGTCCTGGAGCAACGACTGAAACTCGATTACGAGGTTTCGGTCGTTCTGGCCCGTGACGAACAGGGTCAGGTGCGCTGTTTTCCCACCGGAGAGAACGAGCACACCCGGGGCATTCTCGATGTCTCCATCGTGCCGGCGCGCACCTCGGTTTGCTTGCGCAGCGACGCCGAGGATGTTGCTGCCCGGATTGCCGACAAGCTCGGCTACATCGGCACCATGGCCGTGGAATTCTTTGTCAGCCAGGGGCGCCTGATCGTCAATGAGATGGCGCCGCGGCCGCACAACAGCGGCCATTACACCATCGATGCCTGTGTCACCAGCCAGTTCGAGCAGCAGGTCCGCGCACTGTGCGGCTTGCCGCTGGGTGAGTCGCGTGCGCATTCGGCTGCGGTCATGGTCAACCTGCTGGGCGATCTGTGGTTCGAGAAGGGCGAAAATGGTGAACACTACCGCGAACCCGACTGGGCCAAGCTCTATGCCGTACCCAATCTCAAACTTCACCTCTACGGCAAGCATCACGCTCGTCCCGGTCGCAAGATGGGCCATTTCACCGTGATCGGAGAAAGCGCCGAACAAGCTCAATCGACCGCACGGGCGGCTCGCGCTGCCATCGGCATTCAGGGCGAATGATCCCGCGCGCCATGGATTACAGCCGTGCCGTAGCCCTGCTGCAGGCAGGCGAGCTGGTCGCCTTCCCGACGGAGACCGTCTATGGGCTGGGGGCGGATGCCGCCAATCCGGCCGCCGTCGCCAAGATTTTTGCCGCCAAAGGTCGCCCGGCCGATCATCCGCTGATCGTCCATATTGCCGGCCACGATGCCGTCGACCATTGGGCCGAGCAGGTTCCCGAGGTGGCTTGGGAGCTGATGGAGGCTTTCTGGCCCGGTCCTTTGACGCTGATTCTCAAGAAACAGGACTGGGTGCCGGATGCGGTCACCGGTGGCCAGAATACGGTCGGTTTGCGCGTGCCCGGTCATCCGGTTGCGCTGGATCTGCTGCGTGCCTTTGCTGCCGCAGCCGGCGACCATTCGGGCATCGCTGCGCCGTCGGCCAACCGCTTCGGCCGCATCAGCCCGACCATGGCTGAACACGTTCGCGAAGAACTTGGCGACCGCGTTCCGTTGATCCTCGACGGCGGGCCGTGCAAAGTTGGTATTGAATCCACCATCGTCGATTGCTCGCGTGGCGAGCCGGTCGTGCTGCGTCCCGGGCACATTGCCCCGGCGCATCTCGAGGCGGTCCTCGGTCGCCGTCCGGCCATTGAAACTGCCACCGGCGCGCCCCGCGTCTCCGGGTCGTTGGCCGCTCATTACGCACCACAAACGCCGATGCGACTGGTGCCGGCTGAACGCCTGCTCGATTTCATCAACGCCCAACGCCACAAAGGCGATCGTTGCGGTGTCATCAGCACGAACCAGCCACCCCAGGCCGGCATGCCCCACGCCTGGCGTTTGCTGCCGGCCGATCCGGTCGGTTACGCCCACGACCTCTACGCCGCCCTGCGCGACATGGACCATGCCGGTGTCAACCTGATCGCTGTCGAAGCGCTGCCCGACGATCCGGCCTGGGCGGCCGTTGCCGACCGCCTTCGGCGGGCTGTCGCGGGGTCCGGGCAGGCATAGAAAGCCGAGTTTCGCGGTCTACCGGAAAAAGCGAGCAAATTTCGAAGATTCTTGCCGCAAAGCAAAGCGTCTTTGATCTGAAAATTAGAGTGCGCTAGAATCCGCCCTACGTTGGGGAGGTAGCTCAGTTGGGAGAGCGCCGCGTTCGCAATGCGGAGGTCGGGAGTTCGATCCTCCTCCTCTCCACCAGCTAATTGCAAGGAACTCATGGCCGTAGCACAGAATCAACGTCGCGTGGCCAAGCTGGCCATGCCGACTTGGCGTGGTAACGGAATAAGTACGTTTGGAGTGGCGAAAACGGCCTGAAATGGACAAGAAAACCAATTGTCGAGGCAATTTAGGCCATGGATTTGGCAAAACGGCATTCCAGGAAGGAGGCAGCGACCTCTTCGGCGAGTTTCTCCACAGAATCAGGTATATAGCTGTCCGATTCTGGCACTGGCACCACCGTCAACTTTGGCCGAGTTGCACTCCATTGCAGTCCGCCGGCTACATGTGCGAAACGCTCAAATGACTGAGATTCAGCGAGCTCTACGGACCACTACGGCGGTGATGGCAATTTTGTTACTGCTACCTCACGCATGGCTGCCAGCTTCACGTAGAGCGTGCTGCGTGAAATTCCCAGTGTTCTTGCAGCCATCGATAGGTTGCCGTGGCTGCTGGCAACTGCGGCATTGATTGCTGTGCGCTCCATTTCAGCCAGGCGGCCGGCTGTCATGGCCGGCGTTACCTCACCTCGTGCCAGCACTGCATCAACCGTAGTATCTGCAATGTGCGGCGGGAGCAGGCTACCATCAATGCGATTCCCATCGCTTAGCGCAAACATGGCTTCGAACACATTCTTCAATTCACGGATATTTCCTGGCCAGCGATAACGCAACATGTGGTGCAGGACTTCGGGTGCCAGGCTCTTCGGCGGGCAGCCATACTTGCGGGCCAGGCGCTGGTTGAGATAGCAGATGATCGCTTCAGTATCCTCCGGGCGCTCAC